>JDSF01000001.1_pt1 | contig 407082 bp, 675 predicted proteins | sample 199441 | NCBI WGS metagenome assembly JDSF01 (sample SAMN02592751, study PRJNA231836) | bioreactor metagenome | isolation source: continuous culture bioreactor denitrification-DNRA | place: Germany: Bremen
CAACGATAATTAGAAATATGACTACGTGGATGGAATTTAGTTAAGAGCTCCCTTTGTTTGCTTTCATTGACGGTGGTATATATCTGGGTAGTTGTGATGCTACTGTGCCCCAAAAGCGCTTGAATGTATCGGATATCTACACCTTGTTCGAGCAGATATGTGGCGAAAGAGTGGCGGAACATATGTGGTGTTACAGTGAGTTTCATTCCAGCTTCGGAAGAGTATCTATGTGTTATAAGTCTAATATTTTGTTCTTGAAGTTTCTCGCCTACTCTAGTCTTAAAGAACCATCCATACGTAACAAATAGACGATCTCTTATTTGTATATACTCCAAAAGGGCTTTTAATGCTTCTGGGTTACAAATTGGAATAAGTCGTTCTTTACTCCCTTTGCCAATTATCTTGATCGTGCCAGAGCTCATATCGACATTTTCATATAAGAGGTCGCTCACTTCGCTAACACGAAGCCCGGTAGCAAACATCAGCTCAAAGAGAGCTACATTGCGTTTTAGTAGATAGGTCGAAGTTGCATGGTTGTCTGTCTCAATATATTCAAACAACTTTTTTTAGCTCAGACATAGGTATCGTTTTAGGCAGTCGGTTCCCTTCGTTAATCTTAATTCGTATCTTCCTGAAAGGTGTGATGTCAATAATCTCTTCGTATTCAAGCCAGTTAAAAAAAAGCTTTTACAGAGGCGATCTTTCTTCGTTGAGACTTAGGTTTGTACTTTGCGATAACTTCTCTTATGAAGAGCCTAAGCTGGTCACGTTCAATTTCTGAGATGAGTTCTAGAGTATTTAGGTCGCAAAAAAAAGTTTGAAATTGCTTTAGGTCATTTTTATAGGCGGATAGTGTTTTTTTCAGATAGCTGTTTTTTCAACTTTACAGCAAAGCAGGTATTGTGAGATTGCATCATCCAGTTTCATAAATCCTCCGGGCAAAATAAACTGAATGTACAATTTAAAAAACATGTATATATATTAACGAGTTGATTATTTGTTAATATGATATGATCTGTAATGAGGTGAATGTATGCCGTCAGTAATCTAGTTCATGCACCCCATAAGAGAGGTAATACCTAATAAGGGAGAGTCAAAACCATGAAAATTCCAGTATTTGAATGCGTTGGTGGTAAGCATTACATAAGAGACTATAGATCAATCTCTCCATCTGCTAAAATAGTTAGTACTTCTATTGAAAGATTTCCAGATAATCCTCCAAACTTACCTCATTGGATAGATGTATTTTTTTTCAACTCGACGTCTTTATGTTGGTGACACCAATTAAGTTTTGCGTAAGTATTCATTCAACTGAAGAGTATATGTTTGCCTGTTTTAAAAAAGAAAGAACATGCAAAGCAGTATGTCGAATTAGTGAGTGCAGCTTATGGTGGAAAAAATCCAGACTTTGAGTCGTTATCAAATAAATTGATGCATTAGGAGTGTGTGTTGAAGAATTTACTTATTGTCCCTATTGTGGCGGTCTTTGTTTATCTATTAATCAGCTCTGAAATGTTCGAAAACATCAATTCCAAACAATCTACAGTAAAACTACCCGCCGTTTCTTAGACAGTATTTAGATATGTTGATATTAATGACATGAAATATCTTAACAAAGTTGAGAAGTATTCGCCTGACCTAAGGCGTTTGGCGACAGGGTTAGTGCAGAGCTGTGAAGGTAAATACAGGCTGGAGTGCTCGGTAGAGAAGATATTCAACTATGTTCAAAGTGATGTAAAATATGTTGGTGACCCTATTGGTTTAGAGCTAGTCCAAAGCCCTATTGAGACGATGATGAACGGTGGCGACTGCGAAGACTTATCAATACTATTATCTTCTCTACTTTCGAATATCGCAATCAAGTCAGCTCTGGTCAAAGTGCCTAATCATATGTATGTGATGGCTTGTGATTATTGATGCAAACTCTAATTATGAAAGGCTCTATTTAATGGGAGGGTTACACATAGACCTTCGCTGAGAAATTATCTCCGATAGCCATAGCAAGGTTCTGGTTTTATTTGCCGCCATAAATGGATGTGGAGAGCATGTCGTAGAATGGAGTGACGCTCACACTACCAGAGGAGAATGACAGGCTTAAAGCAATCTTAGATAAACACGGAATGCTATATTTAGTAAATTCATCTTCAGAGTCCGGTGTATCGATACCATATTCGAATCAATTAACCTTTGCTGCAAGATTTCTATTTTCAGAAGCATATTTCGTGGTCGTAATGTTGTATATGCCAAGAGATGAGAGCCGACAAAAAAGAAATAGTATAATTGCGATAACATGTGTTAAGAATTACTTATTACTTACATAAAAAAAGAGTGTAATATACTTTATGAAGATAGGTTCTCTGACCCTTAAATGGCGTATACTCCTTTTCTACTTTATGTTTGGTTTTATGCCTTTGCTCACAATGTCTTACATATCTTACGATATAGCGTCGGGCTCTATCAGCCAGATGACGGGCAAGCAGCTTAATCAGCTTATGGAGCGAATATCCCAGCAGACGGCTTCCTCTTTTCACAATGCTAAAGACGGCATATATCAGCTTGCACAGAACCCTGTGATACAGCTTTCGTTCCTTCAGTTCAGCTATGGTCAGAGGATGGAGACACTGAAAGAGAGGCTTTCGGTATACAGGGCAAATCTGGGGACTCTGGATGTTATAGCACTTTTTACTGCGGACGGAGAGGTAGTCCTCACCAGCCCGATAGAAAACTCAGGTATAGAAAATATACTCACGCCGAATGAAGTCAGAGAAGCATATAAAAGCAATTTCAGTTATAAACAGCACTTTCAGGGCGAAAACAAGCAGATAATATTCTTTAAGCGTGTATACGACTACGAGGATGAAACCTCTGCTCTCGGGCTTTTGGTTTTTTGTTATGCCGTTCAGTGCTTTCACGGATTTTATAGAGCATGTGGACGTGGCGGAAGGGATGATAAAGCAGGTTCGCGACAGCAAGCGAAATCTGATATATGAAAAGACGGAGAGCGGAGACGCCGACACCTACGAGTTTTACAGGGAATACTCCACAGGAGTGGATGAGCTTGGCTGGGTGATAACTCTGAAAATACCTGAAAAGGCTCTCCTGCATGATATTATAAACCTCAGAAATACCAGCCTTGTTTTTGCTATGATAATAGGTTCGATAGCGTTTATAGCTGCTCTGGTTTTTTGTCCAGAGGATACTTACGCCTGTCAGACAGATCATAGAGGGGACTAACAGGTTCTCCGGAGGTGATCTGGATTATCGTATAAATATGAACTACGGCAAAGAGATGAAACGGCTGGCCGACTCCTTTGACGATATGGCTGATTCGCTCCAGAGACGTCAGGGTGAGCTGGTTCAGGCAAATAAGCTTGCTTCGCTCGGGCTTATGTCCGCAGGGATAGCACACGAGATCAAAAACCCTCTTGCAGGCATAAAAAACCAGCATACAGGTTATCAAAAGGCGTGTCCGTACAGAAGCTAATCAACAGCTTGCGGACGGTATCATACACGAGGTGGACAGCCTGAACAAGATTGTCTCCGACCTGCTCAATTTCTCAAAGCCGGGCCGGCTAATATGGTTGAGTGCGAGCTGAAAAAACCTTGTTTCCTACTGTCTTCAGCTTATGAATAAAGATATAAAAGACAGAAATGTCAAAGTTTTAGATACAACAGGAGAAAGCGTTGTCATGGCTGACCAGTCACAGATACAGCAGATTGTCCTGAACCTGCTGTTGAATGCTCTTTCTGCCGTCCCCAAAGATACAGGGATCATAGAGGTGTCTACGGTGCATGAAATGGGAAAAGTGTATCTGGACATAAAGGATAACGGTAAAGGGATACCCGAGGACAAGCTAGACAAGATTTTCGACCCGTTTTTCTCTATGACGGCAGGCGGTACAGGGCTTGGTCTTTCGGTTGTGTTTACTCTGTTGAAGCAGAACAGTATAGAGCATGAAATAGTAAGCCGTGAAAATGAAGGGACGCTTTTTTCGGCTGATATTTAGTAAATAGGGGTAAAAGTGGCAAAGATAGCAATAGTTGACGATGAAAAAGTATTGGTGAATTCTCTGGCGATAGTCTTCGAGGACGAGGGCTATGAGGTGGAGACGTTTTATGACGGGATATCTTTTCTGGCTGTTGCGGAAGAGATTCAGCCGGATATCATACTGCTTGATCTGCGTCTGCCTGATACCACAGGGATAGATGTACTAGGACGCATAGCAGAAAAAAAACCTGACATCCAGAACAATCATGATAACAGCCCACGGAGACATAGACACGGCGATAAAGGCTATGAAGTCCGGTGCTTATGATTTTATAAACAAACCTTTTGAACTGGACGAGATGATAATGCTGGTTCAGAAGGCATCTGAGGAGATAAAACTGACCGGAGAAGTGGAGCACCTCAGGGGGGCGTATACTTGCCGGAGACGGAGAGCATACTCTGATAGGAGTATCCGATGCCATAGAGAGTGTGATAGGGCAGGTAGAGAAGGTCTCCGCTATCCCTGACTGCACCATCCTGATAAGGGGTGAATCAGGCACAGGTAAAGAGTTGGTGGCAAAGGCACTTCACAATATGAGCGGTAATAAATCGAGACCGTTCATAGAGATAAACTGTTCCGCTTTCCCCGAACAGCTTCTCGAAAGCGAGCTTTTCGGTCATGAGAAAGGTTCGTTCACCGATGCAAAACAGCGTAAAATCGGTCTGGTGGAACTGGCGGACGGCGGTACGCTCTTTCTGGACGAGGCTGGCGAACTTCCGCTTAACCTGCAGGCAAAACTCCTGAGGTTTATCGAAACCAGAAAGTTCCGCAGGGTTGGCGGTGCAGCCAGATTAAAGTCGATGTACGCATTGTTGCCGCCACAAACAGAAATCTGGAAGAGATGGTCGAGAATGGGCTCTACCGTGAGGATTTGTATTACCGTTTGAATGTCATACCTTTAACTATTCCGCCTCTCAGAGACAGGCGAGGAGACATACTCCCTCTTGCTGATTACTTTATAGAGCTTTATGCAAAGAAGTTCGGCAGGGACAAGCTGATACTGAGTGATGAAACCTCAGTGCTTTTCCGTGAGTATGGCTGGCCGGGTAATGTACGTGAGCTGAAAAACCTTGTGGAGAGGCTGTGCATTATGTTGTCCGGCAGAATTATAAATGCCGTGGATCTGCCCGTTGCGATGCTGTCAGCAGCAAAACCTTTCGAAAAGCAAACCAGAGCCGCATTCACAAAGGACATGAATCTGGACGACTATCTGGCAAAGGTGGAGTACGAACTGATACAGGATGCAGTGGTAAAGGCAAAGGGTGTGAAGTCTGATGCCGCAGGTCTTCTTGGTATCAGCAGGCATTCTCTGAAAAGGAGACTACAGAGGCTTGAAAACGGTGAAGAGTAGCATTTTAATTGTTTTAATTTTTTCTTTCCGTCCCTCTTTATGCTGCCAATATAATTATGCTCGGCTATGGGAGTGACGGTCCTGTGGAGAGGGGTTTCAGAGACGGCATAATTAATGAACTGCCTGACGCACGGTTTTATACATTCGGTGCAGGTGGCGACCTGAATCTTTTCCGCAGACAGCTTGAAGTCTCCAGAAGTCTGGATTCAGACCTTATCTTCACAAACGGACAGATACCCACAAAAGAACTGCTGAAGTCAAAAGACCTGCCTGCCCTTGTATTCGTTTCAATACAGTACCAGTTTCAGGATGAGCTTTTCGAAGGGGTGGACTTCTCCGGCAGTACCGGGATAAAGACCAACATCCCTATAGAGAAGCATCTTACGGCTATGAAAAAACATTGTGGACTACAAAAAAGCTTGGGGTACTGATGACCGATAACAGCAGAAATTATCAGTTCAGTATTAAAGAGATACGCAAGCTGGCAGAAAGCCTTGGGTTTCAGGTTGTGGAGCTGCCGTCCTCTGACCTCATCAGGCTGAGTTCAATGCTGGACAAGGAGAAACCTGATGCTGTATACATCCCTGCTCACGGCAGTGTTGATGTTCAGATGTTTAACATAATAAAGGCTCACAACATCCCGACTATCGCAGAGGACACGGATGATGTCCGTCACAGAGGTGCACTTCTCGCTCTGGTGGTGGATGGATACAGAGCAGGACGCATCGCCGCCAATAAGGCTCTGCGTATACTGGTGAACAAAGAACCCGCAGCCAGTCAACCCATTACTTCCATAGAGCATTTCATGTTTGTTGTTAATCTTATGACTGCCTCACGCCTTGGTGTTCAGATACCTATGAAGTACCTTATTATTGCTGACCAGATAATCCGCTAGATAGAGCGGTTTCCGCTCGCAGAGCGTCAAACGCCCGTTAATCTAAATTATAATTATCGTTTTTTTTTTATTGAATATGGGCAGATACTCTTGTCGGTCTGCACGAAATGAAGAGTCTAAATCTTTTGCTTATCAATAGTTTCAATTTCAATTCATTTACTAGGTATTATTGAATGCAGGAATCATTAACACGTTTTCCTTTTTTTGGCACACCGGTTGCAGATATGTGTAGAGAATATTAAGGAGGACAGTTTTATGTTCAAGAAAATTATGGTTATTATGCTCGCTGCGGCATTTATGTTCGCATTCAGTGCACGTGATGCAAAGGCTGCAGGTCAGAACCTTATCATCGCAACAGCAACGACGGGGGGGGACTTACTATCCGGTTGGTGTTGCTATCGGTACTCTTATCAGTATTAAACTGGCTGCAAAAGAAAAGATCACTGCTACTGCTATCAACTCGGCAGGCTCCGGTGAAAACATCCAGATGCTGAAAAAATAAAGAGGCAGACTTCGGTATTCTTCAGGCTCTCTTTGGTCTTCAGGCTTACAAAGGAAAAGGGAAATACGAAGGTAAAGCGAGAAAGGCTTCAGCTCTGTTACTATGCTCTGGAAAAACGTAGAGCATTTTCCTATCCTTGCCGACTATGTAAAGACCGGCACAATCTCTGACCTCAAAAGTCTCGAAAAGAAGTTTTCCATAGGTAAAAGAGGTTCAGGAACAGAAGGTTCAGGACTCACAATCCTCAGTGCTCTCGGTATCAACCCTGAAAGCCTCGATCTTGAATATCTCGGCTACAACCCGTCCGCTCAGGCTATGATGGACAAGCGTGTTGCAGCAGCCAACATCCCTGCTGGACCTCCGGTAGCAGCTATTACTCAGCTTTTCGCTCAGCTCGGCGACAAAAAAAGTCAAAGTTCTTGACTTTACAGATGCTCAGCTTGATCAGATCCAGCAGGAATTTCCTATCTGGACACGTGAAGTTATACCGGCAGGCACATATCCGGGCCAGTCAAAAGATATAAATACTATCGCTCAGCCAAATCTTCTTGTTGTGCGTAATGACGTACCTGAAGAGGTGGTTTATCTTGTAACAAAGACTATATACGAGAACCTCCCTTTTCTTAACAACATCCACAAGGCTACGAAAGCTATGAGTCTTAAAGATGCTATAAAAGGACTTCCTGTACCTCTTCACCCTGGTGCACTTAAGTACTATGAAGAGATGGGACTGAATATTCCTGCGAACCTTAAATAGTAATATCACACGGGGGGCGGGTAACCGCCCCTTTATCATCACACGGAGCATTTAAATGCGTATAGATAATAATACAGAGAACAGTCAGCAGCTTCCTGAGGAGGATTCAGGCGAGGTTTCGGCAGTTCAGAGGCAGTTTGTCGGATGGCAGTCGAATATGATGTATGTCGTTGCCGTTGCAATGTCGCTGTTTCATCTCTGGATAAACACTATCGGGATTATGCCCGAGATACAGAGAAACGCTGTCCATTTTGCTTTTATACTGTTTCTAGGTTTTCTCCTTTTCCCTTTCAGCCAGAGAGTATCTAAGCAGACTCTATGGGTGGACTACATACTTGCCATCTTATCTGTTGCGGCAGGAGTATATCTTGTCTTATTCGAGGATGCACTTCACGACCGTAACGAAGTGCCTATAATTATGGATCTTATTGCTGCGGGTATCGCCGTGGCTCTCATGCTTGAGATTACAAGACGCACTACAGGCTGGCTTATACCGACCCTTTCACTGCTTTTTTATTTCATACGCTCTTTTTTCTGGGTAATGTGTTTGGCGGTGTATGGAATTTTCCGGGTGTCAGTATAGAGCGTTTTTTTATACAGAATGTACTTTGCTCCTGACGGACTGTTCGGAACTATCGCCACGATCTCTTCAACATTTGTTTTCTTGTTTGTTTTGTTTGGTGCATTCCTTATCAAGTCCGGTGCAGGAGACTTTATCATAAAGCTTGCTGTCTCCATACTGGGGCATACGACGGGCGGTCCTGCAAAGATGGCTGTTTTCGCCAGCGGACTTATGGGCTCTGTTTCCGGTTCGGCGGTGGCAAATACAGTGGGGACAGGCTCTATTACCATCCCGATGATGAAAAAAAAGATAGGCTTTAAGCCTGCGTTTGCAGGCGGTGTGGAGGCTGCTGCTTCCACAGGCGGTCAGCTTATGCCGCCTATCATGGGTGCCGGAGCATTTATCATGGCACAGTGGACACAGATATCTTACCTGACCATCATCGCTATAGCCTTTATTCCTGCTCTTATGTATTTCGTTTCTGTGTCTTTCTTTATCCATGTGAGAGCGAAAAGATACGACATAAAACCTATACCTAAAGATGAGCTTCCGCGTTTCAGAGAGGTTCTGAAAGAGGGGTGGAATTTCTTTATCCCTATCGCCGTGCTTATAGGTCTGCTTATGCGTGGCTTTACCCCTACGTTTGCTGCCAGTATAGGAATATTCTCTATTGTAATAGCCAGCTGGTTAAACAAAAAACACCCGTATGAGCCTGAAGGATATCGTAGATGCCCTTGCTCTCGGCGGTAAAAATATGGTTACAACAGGTGTTATCCTGCTGTGTTCAGGCATAGTTGTAGGTATAGTTCTGATGGTCGGTATGGGGATCAAGTTTTCCATGCTGATATCAACTCTGGCTGGTGGAAGTGTATTCCTCACTATAGTGCTTATAGCTCTTGCTTCTCTTATACTCGGCATGGGGCTTCCTGTAACTGCATCATACATCGTTCTAGCTGTTTTGGCTGCACCTTCACTGGTGGGGCTGATGATGACAGATTATCTGATAGCCAACATGGGGATGACAGCGGAGATTTTGAAAGATCCGCAGGTTCTGCAGAATATGATAGCCCTTGTGCCTGCGGATGTTGCACAGGGGGGCATTGTTAGCGTCGCATCTTCTAATTTTCTGGTATTCTCAGGATGCAAACGTAACACCGCCTGTGTGTCTTGCCGCCTATTCCGCTGCGGGTATAGCAGGCAGTAAGCCTCTTGAGACAGGAATGGAGTCATGGAAGCTGGCAAAAGGTCTTTATATAGTCCCAATAATGTTTGTCTACAGGCCGGAGATACTCTTTAATGGACCGCTATGGATGTCCGCCGTTTCCATTACGTGCGTTACTCTGGGGCTTTTTTGTTTTTGCGGTCTTTTTCGAAGGGTGGTATATCAGGGTTCTTGGCTGGGGGATGAGGATAGTTTTCGCAGGTGTGGCTCTCGCTCTTTTATGGCCGAACCTGTATGTTGATATCGCTGCCTTTGCAGTATTTGTTATGCTGACAGTTTTCCTTAAAACAACAAAGTCTAAGCAGCCGGAAATGGCACAGGCTTGAGCATAAAACAGTAATAAACTCTCTTATGTGGGATTCCCCTCTCTGCACTATTTGTCACGGGAGGGGGGGGATTTCATTTGATATTAATATAGTTCGTTATTTGTGATAAAGGAGAAATAAATGGAGGCGGTGGGAATCGAACCCACGTCCGAAGTATTTTCAATCAAAGGTACTACATGTTTAGTCTTTGTATTTGTCTTAGCCTGACGGCAGGGACAAAGACGGCCCAACCGAAAGGAGCATCCTCTAAGTTTCGCCTGTTGCCCGAGGCATCACAACAGACTATCCTACTAAAGTTTATGCCCAACTACAAGACCGCAGGAGTGCCTTCGTAGAGGACATCGCGCGCTATATTAAGCAGCAGCGAGTGCGTATTCGTCGTTTGCAATTACTTGCGTTGGCTTGCTAACTGGGTTGCCGCCCCAGACATGCACCTACAGACCTACGATCCCTCGTCGAAACCGTGCGCCCCCCGTGTTAATCATGGAATATCCTTTATTCAGGATAAACAGAATAAAAAAACCTGCACAAAACATTAAAAGTAGTGTGCAGGCATTTATTACTGCTCAAATGATACTATAGTCATTATTTAATTATTTGCAAGATTTTAAAGGCTTTCGAGTTTTTTTCAGCAGTCTCTTTGCGTGATCTTTCGCCTTTGCGGTGATTGCGTCTTTATCTCCCATCATATCAGGGATATACAGCATTCCATTTGATGTGATATGCCCTGAGTAGTCCATCTGTACGAAGTTCAGTGATTGGATAATCGGTGCTATAAGCTGTGTTATGCTGTAATTATGTGCACCGTCAACAGAGTAGTCATCAGCTTCGCCCGCTGTTGTAAAAGAGAGAATCCCTTTTTTACCGACAAGCTTGTCGCCGCCCGGACCATAAGCAAAGCCAAAGGTTAGAACATCATCCAGCCATTTTTTTGAAGATCGCAGGGAGCGAATACCAGTGGAACGGGAATTGAAATACTATGATATCGGCTTCGGCAAGTGCTGCCTGCTCCGCCTCGATATCAAAACTGAAATTGTTTGCAGTTTCGTTCAGATTTCTGATGGTAATGTTTGGTTGATCTATGATCTCATTTATTATCGTCTTATTAGAAAGAGAATTCGCATAATTCGAGTGACCTGTTACTACTAGAACGTTTTTTCATGGTTGCCTCCGTGAGTATACCTACATGGATATGACTTTCACGAAGATTGTCAATAAGGAATGAGAGTTATTTTATCTTTAATTCTCGTCCCATCTCTCTTTTCAGGTCTCGTTCTTTTATACTGTTACGTTTGTCGTGAGTCTTTTTACCTTTACTGAGAGCTATTTCAAGCTTAATGATGCGGTCTTTCTGATAAATTTTCAGAGGTACAAGAGTCAGCCCTGCTTCTTTGATTTTGCCCATAATCCTGTCGATCTGTTTTCTATGCATGAGCAATTTTCTGCTTCTGGTCGGTTCATGGTTGAACCTGTTCCCTTGCAGATATTCTGCTACGTGTGAGTTGACCAGATAGACTTCATTGCCGATAACTTTGACAAAAGCTTCCTTAAGGCTGACTCTGGAGTCCTTGATAGACTTCACTTCTGTCCCTGTGAGCTGTATGCCTGTTTCGAAAGTCTCCAGTATCTCATAGTCAAAAAAAGGCTTTTTTTATTCTTTGCAAAAAACTTTCATATAAATACTTGTTAAATAACCTCATTTGTTTAGTAAGCTAATTCACTAAAATACACTTTTTTTGATTGAAAAAACAACATTTTTTGATGAGATAATCAATTAAATATTATTAGGTGGGTGAGGATGGTAGTATTCAATGACGAATTCTCATGCGGGATACCTTTCATGGATAATTCCACAAAAAAGGTTTATTTCAGAGCTAAATAAGCTCAGCGATGCTATGAAAAAACGGTGAAGGCAGACAATACGTCATCTTCGCTATCGACTACCTGAAAGATTATTGCGAGACACATCTGGCATTCGAAAACAAGGTTATGGCTCAGTACGAGTTTTACGACCTTAATAATCACTCACAAAGTCATGAGGATCTCAGGAATGAGGTCATAGGTTTCATGAAAAAAGTACGAAGAAGCCGGAGCTGATCACGGCATGCCTCTTGACATCCAGAGACTTATGAGTGGCTGGCTGGTCAGACATATAGGCAAGCCTGATAAAGTCTTAGGCGACTACCTCAGAGCAAGAATAGCTAAGAAAGAGAAAGCTTAAGGTTTTAACCTTTTGATGCCGGGCAGGATTGACAGGCAGGGCTGTCGTTTTTGCTTCCGCATGATGGCTGATTGTTATACCCTTGAGAATACCAGCCGCCCCCTTTCAGGTGGAATGCTGATGCAGACATGATTTTAACGGCTTTCCCCTGACACTCAGGGCATTCGATCTCACCGTTATCTGATGATATCCCCACCAGTTTTTTTTCAGTAATTTTCTCACAGTTTTCACATGCATACTCATATATCGGCATTGGACTCTCCTGTCTTCTTTGAAGGGAATATATATAATAATTCCGATGGTATTTTCAAGTGTTTTTTTAACTGCTTAGGATCGTGGCGGTGAAAGACGGAAGCTTGGTATGGGCGTAAGTTAGTCCGCTTGCAGATAGAACTGCACAGGTGGCTGCTTCTCGCCGTTTATAATGACTCTGACGTATTGCTTGCCTGAGTAGTATTTGCGAGTGGTACGCTCTCTGAATGGGTGTTTCGCGAAAAGTTTTAGTTTTTTTGCCGCTTTTGAGAACAGTTTTTTTTCAATTTAAAGACTTTCGGAGAGTATTGTTTATTCTTTTTTGAGAAGAATCAGCTCAAAGTCTATCATGAGATTTATGTCTTCCGTTGAGTTGTTATCAACCACAAAGGAGAACTCAAGATCATCGCCCATTTTCAGTGTGGTATCTTTTATGTCTATCCCCCCACGCTTCCACCCCTTTGGGTTCTGGATAGCCTGATATGGCTAATGCTTTTGTGTGTCCCATTTTAAAGAGTGACCTCATGGCGTGGTTGCAGACCCATTTTGAATGCTCGAATCCTTCATTAAGCCAACGCTCGGCTATGTCTGCTGCTAATTCAGGGTGATCTTTGGATATATCGTTCAGGCTGTTTGCCACGGAGCGTCTGACGTAGAGTGCTTTGTCATTCTTGAGTGATTCTAGTATCGGCAGTATCGGGGCAGGGTCTTTGACGAACATCTGCAGTCTTTTGCCCATAGGCAGTCTAGGTCTTGTCCCTTCACTTGCGAGTCTTCTTATATGCAGATTATCATCTTTAACCCACGTTTTTATCAGTTCAATGCTCTTTTCAGGGTATCTTTCGATGATGTATCTCATGTCGTATTCGGATGTGAATCTTGATGTCATCTCTTTGAGAGCTTCGATTGAGAGCTCAAAATAGTCCAGACCAAACTTTGATATATATCTGCAATGGGGTAGATTAATAAAGTGCCTGATCTCAAATTTGAAATCCTCCACCGCTTCGATGGCAGGGGGGAGGGAGTTAAGGAGTATTTCGACAGTCTGTTCAAAGTCTTTCGGCAGATGGTTGTGCAGTGTGTCGGTCACCTGCTCAAGTCGCTCACCGAAATCCAGCTCTGTTAATCTGGCTGTAGCCTCCTGATAGAAGCTGTCTGTGTCGAGAGCAGGATATGCAGATTTTACTCTGGCGGTGAGTTCTTTGATGGTTTCAGGGTTGAAAGCATCCCTAAGCAGTGCTGACATGTTTACTCCGTAATAAGTATGAAATCTTTATATACCCAGCCGACGAACGGAGGTTCGTCCAGTGTTTCGATCATAAACCAGTCCCCTTGTTCCCCTTTTATGGCAAATGGGCTGGCTTTTTTTTAATTTTACGATGATGTTCTTCTGCTTAGTTGTGGGCGTGGCTCTTAAATTGAGGTTTTCTGTTGTTACATATCCATTAATGATCTTGGTTTTTTCTGCCTGTTCTGCTTTCGGCTCGGGAGCTTTTTGTGTGATTATCGGCTCAGGCTCAGGCTCAGGCTCAGGTTTTGGGTCGGGTGCGGCTACAGGCTGGACTTTAGCAGGGGTTGCAGGCTGTATCTCAGCCACAGGCTTAGTCTCTGCGACGGGCTTTGTCTGCATATACAGATAAGCTATTACCGCAGACATTATTAAAATGACAACGATCAGTATATATGTGAGAGTATTATTTTTTCTTTTCGGAAGGTGCGTAAGTCTTTTCATTCAGTTTCAGGCTCTCGGCCGCAGTTTCGATATCGTCATTAACCAGAAATTTACTCTGCTTGAGATATGCAGACATGAGGGCACGTTCCATCGTTAGGTTTATCAGTCTGGGGTTGCCGTTGGTTACACTTTCCAGTTTTTTTGTAGAATTTATTATTAGGGTATTGTCCGCTGAATCCCGACTTTGAGAGGCGGAAGACAACATATTTTTTCTATCTCCTGCAGGTTGAGGAGGGAGAGCTCAGTCTGGAGAGAAATCCTCTGTTTGAGCTGCCTCAGCTTTGGCGAGTTGAGTTTATCGGCAAGTTCCGGCTGACCTGCCAGAACAAACTGTATTAACTTCTCTTTTTTTTCCGTTTCGAGGTTAGAGAGGATACGCAGCTCCTCCATAGTTTCTATGGGGAGGTTTTGTGCTTCGTCTATTATGAGGAGGATTCTTTTCCCTTGTTTTTTTCTTTTCAGTAAGAAACTCCTGAAATCCTGAAAACAGAGTATTTTTAGAGACACCCTGCTCAATTTTATAGCCGAAATCTTCCAATACGGCTCGGAACATGTCCTCAGGCTCAAGGGAAGGGAATAGAATATATGCGTATTCCACATCGGACGGCAGTTCATTGAGGAACTTACGGAGGGTGATGGTTTTACCTGTGCCCGGCTCACCTATAAGTGTTGAAAACCCTTCATCCGAACTGACAAAATATTTTAATGACTCAAAAGAACCCGAATGAGTTTCAGAGGTAAAATAGAACTCAACATCCGGCGTAATCCTGAACGGGTGTTCTTTGAATTCGAAAAAATCAATATAGCTCATAATCCCCCCACTTATAGTTTTTTTACCATACTTCCACCTGCATTACAAAGCATTTTGGAAGGTATAATTTCATCTGTTAAAATCTTCATAAATCGGTATAATATCATCTAATCATGAACTGTTATCAATGGAATAGTATATGAACAAAGTGACTATGTCGGTTGGGAGCGGAGGTTCATCCTCCCGTTCGTTTATATCGGAGATTATCTTTTCAAGGCTGGGGAACAGTTATCTGGAGAAGGCTTCAGATGCGGCTATACTCCCCACAGGCTCTAAGACAGCTTTTACCACTGACAGCTATGTTGTTCGTCCGGAGTTTTTCCCGGGTGGGAATATAGGCAAGATTGCGGTCTGCGGAACGATAAACGACCTGCTTGTGTCGGGTGCCGAACCCTTGTTTCTCTCTTTCGGTCTGATTATGCCGGAGGGTTATCCTGTGGCGGATCTTGAGCGAGTGGTGGACAGCATGGCATACGAATGTGCAAATGCAGGTGTACAGATCGTCTGCGGCGACACTAAGGTGGTCGAAAAGGGCGGAGTTGACGGACTTATCATCAATACTTCAGGTATCGGTGAATCGATAAATAATTATACGGAATATGATAATATAAAAGGCGGCGATGTCGTTATCCTCACATCGGATATAGCCAGACACGGTATGAGTGTCATGCTGGCACGCGGTGAGCTTGGATTCGACGGAGAGGTAGAGTCTGATTGTGCGTGCCTTGTAGACATTTTTTAAGGCTGTGCGTGGACTGGATATCAAATTTGCAAGGGATGCCACACGAGGCGGTGTTGCTGCGGTTCTGAATGAAGTAGCCGAAGATTCTGGCAAAGGTTTTCTCATATACGAAAAGAACCTTCCTATGGATGAGAATGTCGGTTATCTGTGTGATATGCTTGGCTTTGACCCTTTGGCGGTTGCTAACGAAGGCTTAGCTGTTATAATTGTAAGTGAAGCGGATAGTGCAGAAGCACTTGAAAAGATAAAAGCCTCTGAAAACGGTAAAAGAGCAGAGATTGTCGGGCGAGTGGAGGGGAGCAATGTTGTCCTTGAGACGCTTATCGGTGGAAAGAGGCATATCGAAATGCCTAGCGGTGAGCTTTTGCCTCGTATCTGTTAGTCTGCTTATAGCAGGTTGCGGCGAGAGGATAGAGCGTATAGATATAGTAGAGGATAAATGCGGTAAATGTCATAAACCCGATATAGTCTATCTCGAGAAAAAGCCCCGTGCTGAGTGGGATAGAGTAGTGTATGGTATGAAAGTCCGCGGCATGAAGATAACAGAAGCGGAAGAAAAGGTCCTCATGCAGGAACTGTATAATAAACTCGGAAGTGACTAGAGATGATTAAAATAGATTGGGAAAAGCAAGGCGGATTACTGCCGGCTATAACGCAGGATGCAGAGACAAAAGAAGTTCTCATGCTTGCTTACGTGAATCAGGAAGCATTAAAGCTTACCTTTGAGACAGGTTATGCGCATTACTATTCCAGAAGCAGAGATCAGCTTTGGAAAAAGGGTGAGACATCGGGACATGTGCAGAAGATTGTAGACGTTTATCTGGATTGTGACGGCGACACTATACTGTACCTGATAGATCAGACAGGTGTTGCATGCCACACAGGTGAGCGGAGCTGTTTTTATACTAAGATCGATTCTGCCGGAGAGCATATATAATGAGTAGCAACCTTTTAGGTGTTGACATAGGGGCATCTAATATCAAGATTGTTGAACTGAAAGAGGCTAAAGGCGGTTTTGCCGTCAAGAATATCTTTCTGGCTAGAACACCTGGCAACACCGTTGTCGACGGTTCAATCATCGACCACGGAGCAGTGAGCAAGGTTATCAGCGATACCCTCGCTTCAGCCAAAGGGGTGCAGAAGGATGCCGCACTGGCTATACACGGTGCCGATGTCGTAGTTAAGAAGCTGACACTCCCGTGGAATGGCAAAGGGAACTTTCAGGAGATCTTTTTTGTGGAGCGGTGAACAGTATATGGGTATCAGTGCGGAGAGAGCTTCGTTTGATGCTCAGCTTATCAGCTACGACATGGAGAAACAGACAGCGGTGACAGTCCTTGCCGCCGCATCGAAAGATAAAGTGGCAGATCTGCTTACTACTGCGTCACAAAGCGGACTTGAGCCTGTTGTTGTGGATATAGAGGCTCTGGCTCTGGTGAACCTGATTACTCAGTTCAAGGGTGCTCAGGGGCATGTAAATGCGATAATCGATTTAGGGCATGATGCCGTCAGGATTATCTTTTATGAAAATGGTCATGTGGACTACATTACACGCATTTTTTAAGGGCGGAAAGTTCATGGCGGAAGACCTTGCCAAAGATATGGAGATAGACCCTGAAAAGGCCGAGGATATCCTACGTGACAGTGAGGCAATGGACAGTGATGCGGATGCTCAGGCGGCTGCCATGGCATACGGAAGCAGTATAGGGGCAGAGATCGAAACTGCCGTAGAGGTCTACATGCAGGAGCGTGGGAAAGAACCCATAGACTTTTATGCATGCGGTGCTGTCTCATATGTGTCGGAAGTTCTTAGTAATATAGAGACTTCGATGGGGGTTTCCGTTTCGCACATAGACCCTTTTAAATATATTGAAACACCTGCAAACTTCAGACCTTTAATAGATGCGAGCGGTGCAGGTACTTTTGCCGTTGCGGCAGGGCTCGCCATGAGGAAAGCATGAAACATATTATAAGGCTCTTGTGGGTTGTGATCATTGCGGCAGGTTTATACTCCTGTACTCAGATGGCTGCACAGGTGAAGACTGAACCGACAAAAGAAGCACCGATAAGCACAAATATATTCAGAGGGGACGGTACTCTTAATATCGAAATAGCTATCCCTCAAAAGGAATGGGATTACACTTCTGTCCTCAGTGATGACGGACTGAATTATACAATAGTGGTGCAGGGTATCCAACGCTCACTGGGGCTGTTAACATCATACGCCCGATCTTGTCCGTGGACAGGAAGATTTATCCGAGCGGTTTTAAGCTCGTCTTCAAGCTTGCCAATAGACATAAACTGGAGACCTTTAAAAAACGAACTCGGTCTGCAGATAAGACTCACAGCTTTAGAACCAGATATGGAAATGCTGTCCATGAAAACCTTCGGCGGATGGACCGACCCGGAGCACCCTGCAAAGAGCTTTCAGGGGGCTGATCATCAGGATAAAACCACAGTTATCAGCTTTGACGCTCCCGTTGTCTATACAGTGGGTGAAGCAGGAGGAAGACACTATCTGGATATCTTCGGAGTAAACATATTACCCGGTATAATCAAACACAAAGGGCTTTTGGCAACAAATCAGCTCGACGGAAAGACCAGACTTATATTCAAAAAAAACAAGGTTCAGGTTTGTCCTGATGAGAATGATCTGATACTCGGAAAAGCCTGTAAGGGGTATGTCGGTTTGTCAGGATTTACCAGAGAGAAGAACGAAATGACCGAATCATTTCTGTTTATGCTGCCGGGCAGACCCGAGATGAAGGTGATGCAGATGAAAGGTCTGACAGCTTTCGGATTTAAAGATACGAGACTTTTCAGCAGGGTCTTTAAGAGATATATGGACGGCGACGTTTACAAGGTCGAGGCCAGAGAGAAGGACGGTATGCTGTGGCTTATATTCCTTTACGAAGGTGACCTGAAATATCGCAAGTATTATTCAGGCGATAAATTCTTTGTAGTATTTTTCAGAGGCTAGTTTTGAAAAAACTGAAACTATTCATAATGGCGGCAGAGAAATCAGGTGATTCTCATGCAGGTGAGCTTGTATCCGCCTTATCTAATAGATATGATCTTGAACTGACCGGGACAGGCGGTCCTGACCTTCTCAGGCTTGGGCAGAAACAACTGTATGATGTAAATGATCTGAGTGTGATCGGTGTGGACGAGGCCATAAAGAAGCTTAGGTTTCTGTTCAGCGTTCGTGACAGGCTGGTGGAAGAACTCAAAGAGAACAGACCTGACGCTGTCATCCTTGTCGATTACCCCGGGTTTAATCTCCGCTTCGCGAAAGAGGTCAAAAGTCTCGGGATACCTGTTATATTCTTCATCTCGCCCACATTCTGGGCTTGGAATTATAAACGTGTTTATAAGCTCCGTGACTATTGTGACCTTGTGATCTGCATATACCCTTTCGAGGAGGATATCCTCATAAAAGAGGGGGGTGAATGCAAAATACGTGGGCAACCCGCTGAAATCTCAGATAAATTTCAAATGTGCCACAAAGGACGAATTTCTGGAAAAAGGTAGTTTTGATAAAGATGCAAAGATCATAGGAATGCTCCCAGGGAGCAGAAAGAGAGAGATAGAATCGCTTCTGCCTGTGATGATAAATGCCGCCATAGGTCTGCCTGATTTCGAATTTGTCGTCGGTGCGGCTGACGGTGTGGACGAGGAATTTATCAAAGAGAAGATAAAGGGGACCAAAATCAGGTTCGCCACAAACCTCACTCATGATATTATGAAATACTCTGATCTGTTATGGGTTTGCTCCGGCACTGCGACTTTGGAGTCGGCAATTATAGGCACGCCTCTGGTCTTGATGTATAAGACGGGTTTTCTCACTTATTATCTGGGGAAGATTTTCTATCGTCTCAAATATATAGGCATGCCGAATATCATAATGAACAGGGCTGTTATACCTGAGCTTATCCAGAGTGACGCTACCCCTTTTAATCTGGTCAAATATACAGAGAAGATATTTTCCGACATTGATACTGTCAGGGCTGATCTGGTAAAGGTCGGCGAGTATTTTCCTGATGTCGATGCAGCGGAAGCTGCCGCTGGGGAAATATATTCCTTCATGGAAAAAATAGGCACGGAAAAATCTACCAATTAGTATCGTTCAACTTTCATGAAACTTTAGTTTTTTTCTTTAAACATCACGTTTTCTTAAACTGGCATCGTTTTTTCCTATTAGCATTTCGCGGAGGTGTCTAATGGAGAATATGTCCATCCTTACCCTTTTCAGTGCCCAACCAAAAGTGGAGTTGCCTAAACAGGACTCCGGCACTGGTCAAGGTGAGTTCGAAAATGTCTTTAAAAAAATATCTGGACCGTTCTGAAAAAAAACCAGCTGAAACAGACACTGCTCAACCCAAGAAGAAAAGCGTTCAAGAGGAAGAACCTAAGACGCCTGAGGAAGTTATAGATAAACTTGATATACCGAAGGACGAAAAGGCGGCACTCAAACGCATGTTGAAAGAGGCTGAAACACCGGAAGATGTGAAGAAGCTTTTAGACAAGATCGTGGCGATGATGCAGGAGACTGGAGAGACAGTTGAAGAGATAGAAGCAGTTATGACGGAGATTGCTAAGAGTGTTTTAGTGGCGGTGGATGTCAGAACACCGAAAGACAGTATGATTCTGGAGCAGTCACTCGACAAGATCGTCGCATTGCAGACCCAGCAGAAAAAACACACCTCAGCTGACTGTTGTTAAAACAGAACCGACAACCCAGCAGGAAACAGGGAAACAGAATGAGCCGAGAAAAGAGGCTCTTTTATCTATGGTTCAGAAAAAATTCTGAGCAGCTCCCTGCCGATGTCAAAGAGAAGCTTATTGAGCTTGCGACATCTGCAAAGGCTGAAAAAACCTAATACGAATAACTTAGAGAATAACTTTACACTTAAAAAAAATGATGTTTCCGAAAAAAGTGATTAAAGCGGAAATAAGGATCGAATCTCCCAGAGATATAATGAAATTCGCAGAGCTTGTGGAACTTGCGAAAAGCCAGAAAGCAACAAGGCTTAACATCCAGCTTCATCCACAGGAGCTTGGCAGAGTTAATATCGAACTCACCGAGCAGGCCGGAAGAGTATCAGGAAAAGTAATGTTCGAGTCGGAGACAGCGAGAAATCTCTTCTCAAATAATGCTGAAGGATTACGTCAGCAGTTGGCAGATAAGGGTGTGATAGTAGAAAACCTTGAGTTTATCTTCAAGGAATCAGAGCACCATGAATTTGCCGGATGGGAAGGGAGAGAAGGTAAGAAGAACGGAAATGCCAATAAAGGTGTTCTGGCTGATTTAGACAATGAACAAGAGAAGGATGAGGCAGATGGTGTTTACGCCTAAGGGCGGACACCGGAGGTTATTATGCAAATTTCTACAACACAAGAAGTGAATTACAATACTTACGATACGTCAAAGTTTGAGAAGAGGGACGAGGCTGCTTCGGGAACTCTCGGACAGGCAGATTTCCTTAACCTTTTCATCACCCAGCTGAAGAATCAGGATCCTACTGCCCTATGGATGATGCTGCAATGATGGAGCAGACTTCACAGTTCTCACAGGTGGAGCTTCTGACGAGCATGGAAAAAAAATATCGAAAAGATGGCATCCGGCAGTGAAGCCACAAATGCACAGCAATACATGATGTCCGCTTCAGGATATATCGGCAAGCTTGTCGAGTATGAAGGGAACAACACATATATGAATGACGGTGCGGCGGCCGTATCTTTCAAGACAGATGAAGTTCCGTTTAAGACCACCGTGGTTATCAAGGACGGAGCAGGGAATCACATCAGAGATTTCAAACCGAATGTTTCGGATACGGATATGAATACATTCTTCTGGGATGGCACGGACTCAGACGGCAATCCTGTTAAAGAAGGTAAGTATCAATTCTCCGTGATAGCTCAGGGTATCGACGGAGCAGAAATAAATGTTACCACATATGGTAACGGACTGGTAACAGGCGTTAAAACGATAAACAATACAGTCGTTTATGAAGTAGATGGAAGTGATGTTCCTGCGGATAAAGTCACTTCGGTAAGAGATGCTACTCTTGGGGGGTGCTTAAATGATGCGGTCACTTTATTCAGCCATTAGCGGTCTGGGTGTAAACCAGAAGGCTATGGATGTTCTGGGTAACAACATTTCCAACGTGAATACTGTTGGTTACAAATCGGGTAGAGCTGTGTTTCAGGATCTGCTTAGCCAGACTCTTGTGGGCGGTAAAGCTCCTACCGATGCCAGAGGCGGTATCAACCCAAGACAGGTAGGTCTCGGTAGTTACCTTGCGGCTGTGGATACTATGTTTGAAACAGGTACTATGCAGACCACCGCTAAGAACTCCGACCTTGCTATTCAAGGGGAGGGATTCTTTGTTTTGCGTGGAGAGGGTGCTAACGAATATATCTATTCCAGAGCAGGAGACTTTAACTTTGACTCCACAGGTGCTCTGACCAACCCGGGCGGTTTTAATGTTCAGGGCTGGATGGTAGACCCTGCTACAGGTGAGCTTCAGACGGATGGGACAGTGTCTGATATTATACTTTCCACCGACTATCAGACTGCTCAGGCGAGAGCTACGACAGAGGTTAGTCTTTCTGGTGTACTTAACACCGAAGCAAATCCGACTGTTCTTGAGTATCCTTCGCTGCTGCATTATGCAGACCCTGCCGACAGCATCTTTTCCGTATACAGTGAAAATGGTGCAAACATGGATCTTTCCGATAACGAACCTATTAAGGTGAAAGCCCACGCTGCAGGCGTTACAGACATGAAGTATGTTTATAACGGCTCAGATGTGAATATGAACCTTGAGAATGACAAAGCTCTTCTCATATACATGAATTCAACAGCTTACACATTTACTTACGGAACAGATTTCAACACTATGAACGGACTTGCGAATGCTATTGAGGGCAGGCTTGATACCGTTGCAGGTGCTGCAGGTACTTTCGATGTGACAGTAACTAACGGTACTCTTAAGGTCGACAGAGTGGCAAGTGCAGGAGCTACGGTATCCATCGATTCTTTCAGCGGTACACCGTTGCTTGCGGTCAGTCTTTCTAATCTTGCAAATACATACGACGACGTCGGCGATACGAAATCCAGTAGTGAAATGTATTTCGAAAGCCAGATATATGCAGGAAGAGATTTTACAACACTTACTGATCTGGCTGTAGCTATCGAAGGCGAGCTGGATGGTAATGTTATCAGTTCGAATGAATTCTCTGTCAGGTATGACAATACTACAGGTCAGTTTGCATTTGAAATCGACCACAACACCAACTCGGCAATTGGAACACTGAGCATATCAGGTCTTTCACTTGATAAGGCCTATAGCGGCTCAGTCTTTGAAAATAATATAGTCCCTGCCGGTTCATCAAGCATTTCTGCCGCTTATGCAACTCCTGTTTCTGCTTCGACGACGCTCAGCGGAACATTCCTCAGAACGGCACAGGATGCTGACCCTATGACAGAGCTGTTCACCAGTTCAGGTGACAGTCTGGGGCTTGATGCTACGGCAATTTTACAGTTTTCGGCATCTGTGGGCGGCGAGCTGACTCCGGGTACGGCAAGTATTCCTGCGGGAACGTCGACACTGAATGATATGCGTACGGCTATCGCATCGTATCTGGGATACGATTCCTCAAACAATGCGGAAGTAATGCAGCACCTTGCAAGCTTCACAGACAATGCAGGTAAAATGAAAATCACAGGTGAGAGGGGTGAGCCGAACGAGCTGGACTTTGTAAAATTCGAGGTTGTAGGCGGTTCAAACTATGACACATTTTATGAGTATTTTGAATACCAGACCCTCCAGAGTGCTGACGGTGGAACACTTGTAACATCTCAGACAATATATGATTCTCAGGGTGAGGCACACACTCTTCAATACAATTTCGAGATCGAAGACTCTCTGGATAACCAGTGGAAGCTTACTCTTACGTCACCCGACCCAAATGTCGTAATCTCTTTTAATGAGACCACAGGCAACGAGGTATATTTGAACTTTAACGGTGACGGATCATTTAACTTTCTGTCCAGTCCGACAGGTCAGAGGGTTGCGGCACTGACAATGAACTTTGATCCGGGCACAGGAGCCGGAGTAGTGAGTGATATCGAGATGAATCTCGGAACACCTGCAAGGTTTGACGGTATTTACATCTCTGCTGACGAAGGTTCTATATCCCGTTCAGAGCAGGATGGATATTCGACAGGTACACTTGAATCCACTCTGTTTAATCCTGCTGGTGAGATCATCGGGTATTATACAAATGGTCAGGTGTCCACTATCGCACAGATAGCACTTGCGACATTTACAAATAATCAGGGTCTTCTGAAGGTTGGTGATACAACATTCAAGGCAACGGCAAACTCAGGTGACGGAGCGATTGGTAAACCTCAGACAGGTTTCAGAGGGGACATCGCATCGGGTGCTCTTGAGAACTCCAACGTGGATCTATCGGCAGAATTTGTCGGTATGATCACCACACAGAGGGGCTTCCAGGCTAACTCCAGAGTTATTACAACATCTGATGAAATGCTCAAAGAGCTCATGTCTCTTAAGCGATAATTAAGTGAATAACGAAATAATTAAGCCGTGGTTTTTTTTAACTGCGGCTTTTTTTTTGTCTATTTAATAAGTTTATTCCGCCCTGCCATTGCTTTTTTCAACATATTATTTCTGTTGACTGTTGCCTCGTAAGTCCTGTATCTTTAAAGGGAAAGTCATACAATATCATTGTATTAATTTATCAGAATTCTGCATCCTTATGCAGGCTTGTGATAATTATTAAATCTGGGAGATAGTATGGATATAGCAACCCTGGTCGGAACCATTGTAGCCTACGCGTTGGTCTTTGCGGCGATTATGATGGGTGCGGGTCTTGCACCTTATATCGACGTCCCTTCTATCCTTATCGTTTTCGGGGGTACTTTCGGGATCATTATGATGAGTTTCCCTATGGATAAAGCGATGGCTCTCGTCAAATTTACAGGGCGAGCCTTCAAATATCCACTTGATGATGCCGCCACACTTATCGCTCAGCTCGTTGAGTTTGCCGTTAAAGCCAGAAGAGACGGGATTCTGTCACTTGAATCCGCTGAAGATGAAGTCAACGACGAATTTCTGAGAAAAGGGATAAGACTTGCCGTCGACGGAACAGAGCCTGAGGTTATCAAAAAATATTCTTGAAACCGAACTGGACTACATGGTTTCCAGGCATAAAGCAGGTCAGGCTGTTTTGGGTATTATCGTCGAATTCGGACCTGCGATGGGTATGATCGGTACTCTTATTGGTCTCGTTGCGATGCTCCAGTCTATGGAAGACCCAAGCTCCATCGGTCCTGCGATGGCTGTTGCTCTTCTTACTACCATGTACGGTGCGATGTTTGCTAACCTTTTCGGTGGTCCATATAAGGCTAAGCTCGAATATCGCTCATCACAAGAGCAGCTTATCAGAGAGATTATGATAGGCGGTATCATGGCTATTCAGGCCGGTGACAACCCGCGTATCGTTGAACAAAAGCTTAATGCTTATCTTCCGCCTAAAGAGCGTAAATCACAGTTCGATTAAGAGCTGGTCAATAGATGTCTCTGTCTGTATGAAAGAGGAGTTGAATTTTGGGTAAGAAATGCGAGGAGTGTAAACCCGGTCTTCCATTGTGGATGGGTACATTCGCCGACATGGCTACATTGCTGATGACCTTCTTTATTCTTTTGCTTTCCATGGCGTCCATGGATAAGAGAAAGATAAAGGTTGCTCTCGGCTCACTCCAAGGTTCGCTCGGTGTTTTGAAAGAGGGGAATAAGACCGAGATGACTCAGGAGGATATCCTCTCCAGACTTTCATTTGTTCAGAATGTGAGAAGCGTCCAGAGAAAAGTAACACAAAGTCTTAAAGAATACGTCAAGAGTGCTCAGATGTCTCAGGTGGTTACCATCGCCCAGACAAAGAAGGGTGTCTCTGTCCGTATATTAGATAAAATGCTCTTTGAACCCGGTAGTGCAGAACTGCTGGATCAGGCGAAACCGCTCCTCGACAAGCTGGCTGCCGTTATCGAAGAGTCCCCTTTTAACATAATGGTGGAAGGTCACACTGACGATATCCCCATAAGCACGGCACTTTACCCGTCTAACTGGGAGCTTTCCACTGCGAGAGCTGTTGCTGTTGTAAAATACTTCCTGAGTAAACAAGTGAGTGCTCAGAAGCTTTCTGCGGCAGGTTATGCAGAAAACCATCCGGTCACACCGAATATAAGCGAAGCAAGCAGGTCAAAAAAACAGACGTGTTGAAGTCAACTTTGTCAGCCCTGAGTTTGCTGAATCCAATAAACAATTATTTGACGATGAAGATACAGGAGAGGAATAATGGCTGAAGAAGAAAATGTAGCTGAAGAATCGGGTGAACCGAAAAAAGAAAAAAAAGGGCGGAAAGCTGAAACTTATCATCATAATTTTACTTCTGCTTATTATACTTGGCGTTTTAGGCGGTGCCGGATACATGATGTTTCTGAAGCCGAAACCTGAAGAGACAGCAGAAAATGCTCCGGCTAAGAAGTCTGCCGCTCCTAAGAAAGAGAAAAAAGGAAGGAACAGGGATAGGTATGCTTTATCCTCTGGAAAATTTCATAGTTAATATGGCGGATTCCGGCGGAACGAGATATCTTAGAGTTACGCTCCAGCTTGAGCTTGACGATACCAAAAAAGTTCGTGGAAGCTCTGGATATGAGAAAGCCTCAGCTAAGAGATGCGATACTTACTGTGCTCGCTTCGAAACGCTATGAAGAGGTCAGTTCCGCACAGGGTAAGCTGATACTGAAACAGGAGCTGCTCAGGCGTTTGAACAGTCTCATTACGGAAGGTTCAATTGTGAACATCTATTTCACTGAGTTTGTAGCTCAGTAAGGGGATCAAATGAGCGATGTCGAACTAGCCAAGTCCGAATTCGGTGAAATTCTTTTTTGAGGTTGATGTAGAACTCGGAAGGAAGCTGGTGAAGGTGCGTGAACTATTGAACTGGGAGAAGGGGACTATACTTAAGTTCACCAAAACTTCCGGTGAACCTGTGGATTTTTTGGTTAACGGCAAGCCGCTGGCTCTCGGAGAGATAATGGTTCTTGACGATAGTTTTGCCGTTCGTCTGACAGAAATACTTGAAAAAGAAGACCTTACTGAGATGTTTAAAAATGGCATGTATCGTTAGATATATTATTTTTTATACTGCTCGTCACGTCTATGCCTGCCATGGCAGCAGGGATAGTTTACGACGTGGACAGTACAACACTCACGTTAAAAATAAGTTTCAATAAAGGCTATTCCAATGTGAATACGCTCCAGCTTGATAAAAGCTATGTGATCAGTTTCGAGACTAATGAAGAGATCAACTTTGAGCAGTCGTTTTGGGACATGCCGATAAAGTCTATAGTGACAACTTCGGACGGTTCAAGAAAACGCCTTATAGCCGACTTTGAGTCTGAAATAATAGTGCCTGAGGTTATTTCTCAGGAGGGGCTTCTCAAGGTCACTTTTACATTCCCTAAGAGTATAGCCGAACAGCCTGCTGTCGGGAAAAAAAAGCCTATGCAAGAATGATATGGGGACTCCTTATCGTGCTGGCTGTCATGCTTGTCCTTTTCTGGATAGTTAAATCCTTCTTCAAAAGCAGGTATTTACAGATATACCGGGGATGGGTCGACTGCTTGGCAAGGCTGATCTGGATATTAGAAAGTCGCTTTTTTTTCTATGAAGTTGACGAATCGATATATATCATCGGCGTGACAGACGCATCTATGAACCTGATAGATAAAATCAGTGACGAAGATGAAGTGGCAAGGATAAAGGCAGGTTTTTTCGAGAAAGACAGATTTCGGCTCATATATGAAGTTTTTTTTCAAGAAATCACCTGCGATAAAAGACGAAGTCAATATATCAAGGAATACAATAAACGAGAGGTTAGAGTCATTAAAAAAAACGCTAATGGTTCTGCTTCTCCTCTCTGTTCCGTTTACGGCAGTTTTGGCAGCAGACCCTATACCTTTCCCGGCTTTCAGATTTGGAATGGAGCAGGCGAACAATCCGCAGGATGTTGCTGTGACCTTACAGCTCATGCTGTTGATGACTTTTATAACTATTGCTCCGGGTTTTCTGATACTGATGACGTCGTTCACAAGGATAGTCATAGTCATGTCTCTGCTTCGTACGGCTATGGGAACACCTTCTATGCCGCCATCTCAGGTTCTTCTGAGTCTGGCATTGATATTGACTTTCTATATAATGAACCCTGTATTTACAGAGATGTACAACAAAGGGTTCGGACCATATTTCGAAGAGAAGATTACTTTTCAGGAGATGGTCTCCGAAGTTAAGAAGCCAATTCGTAAATTTATGCTGTATAATACAAGAAAGAAGGACGTGCGGACATTTTTTGGAGATAAGCGGCACACCTAAGCCAAAATCGGCAGAGGACATCCCTGATCTCGTTTTGCTCTCTTCGTTTGTTGTGAGTGAGCTTGCGACAGCCTTTCAGATGGGATTTCTGTTGTTTTTTGCCGTTTCTGGTTATCGACTTTGTTGTTGCCAGTGTACTCCTTTCAATGGGGATGATGATGCTCCCCCCTGTTATGGTTTCTGTCCCGTTTAAGATTATGCTGTTTGTTCTGGTGGACGGCTGGGGTCTGATTGTGACGTCCATTATAAAAAAGTTTTGGGTGATATATGAGTGCAGATTTAGTTATTGATATGCTTGTGCATGCATTACAGTTGTCTTTGCTTATTGCCGCCCCGATGCTTGGTGCAGGGCTGGTCATAGGGCTGACTATCAGTATTTTTTCAGTCGGTTACCTCTATTCAGGAGATGACACTCACTTTTATCCCTAAGATTGTCGGTGTTGTTGCTGCGGTTATGATCTTTGCTCCCTGGATGCTCGATAAGATTATGCATATACGATCGATCTTTTTTACCAACCTTGGTCAATACGTGGGCAGATGATGCTCAGGTCTCTCTTATTATTAATATTTTTTTTCTATAAGTCTCGCGAGCTTTGCGGCAGACAGAGCGGTTTTATCCCCTGATAAAGTGGATAGTATAAATGCCGACGATCTCTATAGTATGAGCGTGGCTTTTGTCGCAGGAGTATCTGAATACAGCGACGGCTGGGCTGATTTGCCGGGGGGTTAAGCGTGATATAAACGAGATTGCATCCCTACTGACCTCAAAAGGGTTCAGGGTTCATAAATCTCTAAATAATACTAAGCAGGAATTTGAAAGAGAGTTTGATGCTTTTCTGGAACGTTATGCAGGTGACGATAAAGCAAGAATAATAATATATTTTGCAGGGCACGGACATACTATACAGTCCAAGTCTTATAAAGACGGGTATATAGTTCTCAAGGATGCCGGGAATCCGAGAATCAGCACTGAAAAGTTTCAGTCAGGGAGTATACCCATGACATACTTTGCCGATAAGGCGAAGAGTATAAAGGCTCAGCATGTCCTGTTCGCTTTTGACAGCTGCTTTTCAGGATCAGTCTTTTCGGCTATGAGGTCTATCCCTGAGTTTGTCATTGAACTGCTGAACAAGCCAGTCAGACAGTTTATTTCGTCGGGAACGGAGAATCAGCTTGTACCTGATGATTCCGTATTCAGGAGAAGGTTTGTAGACGGAGTCAATGGTTTGGCAGATGCCAACAACGATAAGATTATAACAGGCTCTGAACTCGGCGAGTATCTTAAAGCAAAGGTCACATCCTATACGGCAGGGACTCAGACACCGGCTTTCGGCAAGATGGCAGGGTATGACGGAGAGTTTATCTTTATAAATACTGAGTTCAGTGTCAGAGACGGAAAAAAAAGTGATCAGGTTACGGGTACGACCGAGAAAGACGATCTTCTGTCGGTTATTAAAAAAAAGAATCCTCACTCACCGGAGGCTGTAGAGGCTCTGGCGAAGCTGAGAGAGATAGACGAATCACTGAAGAATGATCCGCCTGTGATGCAGCCGGAACGCAAAAAACTTTAAGATGAGTGCAAAATCCAGCAGGTATACAAAATGTAACTCTCTGGAGAAGAACTACTTTCTGCTTTCACCCGTGGAGTTTTCTACCTTATCGGGTCGTTACAAAACCGTATTCAGGATCAAGGCAAAAGATGATAAATCTCTGAAAAAACTAAAAGAGAGGAAGGATATGCTTCAGTCGGTAATGAGCCGCAGATTAAACGAATCTAACCTGCAGCTCATTGATGATATTGCTCAAATGCGTGAACGCTTAAAAGTGTCATCCTTCGAGGCCGTCGAATGGGTCTGTCCGGGATGCACTGAGGATAAACCTGTTATTGCAGGTCTAATGGGTTTATAACCCATTTTTCATACATGTTTTCTATCTCGCCTATATATAACCTGTGATAGTCTTTTTTTCGGATAGAACTCTGCAAGGTCAGCTATGAAATTGTCAGGAGTGAAATCCTGCCAGTATAGTTTTTTACAAACCATAACAATCTTCGCTTCGGAAAAAAAATAGATACCATTATCGTCGAATATCGGAGTTAGTCCGGCTTCTTTTACTTTGTCGCAGTCTCTGCCTGATTTTGTGCCGCAGAGAGTGAGGGCATCTTTATATTCTTCTTCAAAGAAAGAGAGTGTAAAGTAGTCGTTTTTCTCAATAAAGTCGAATGTGTATCTTGTAGGGCGAACGACGATAGATGCGACATTCTTGTGCCACATGATACCCAGACCGCCCCAGCTTGCCGTCATGGTATTATAATCGTCTTTATTTCCTGCAGTTATCAGCATCCAGTCATCATTTATAAGTTTAAACGGATTTTCTTTTAGGTTGCCAGGCTCCAGTTCTTTGAATTTCATTACTTTTTTTTGCCTCCTGAAAGAAACTCTGCAACTGCCTTGCTGTCTTTTGATGAAATACTGAGACCGTGTTTCTTCATGTTCTTAACTGTTTCCATCCACTGCTCCATGGATTTTTTTTGCTGTTTCAGTGAAAGAGATCCGCTATGGCAAGATGTGCATTTCTTATAAAAAAATAGTTTCTCCTGTGGCGGCTGCATAAGTAACTAAAGCTGTGAATACAAAAAAAACCATTGTTATGATAGACTTTCTCATGTTTTCTCCTTACCTGATAGATTTTATATGTTTAATGACATCCTCTGATGCCTTTTCAGATACAATCCTTACGGTCATTTCTCTGTTATATTTTAACGCACTATTGGTATAATTATGACTTCCAATATATGAAATCCTTTCGTCAACAACAAGTGCCTTGGTATGCATCCGCTTTTCAGGCGAATCATAGACCACTTGAATATTGTTCTTTTGCAGATATTTGCCAAGCTTTTTTATTCTCTTTATCCACAAAATCACCGTCTTCGGAGCTGTCCAGAGCGACATAAACTTTGACACCCCTTTTTGCAGCTTTGACCAGCGAGCTTTTTATCAACCCGGCACCGCTTTTACGGTCGTCGTACGATTTAAACATATACATAGCAATGTATACACTATTATCAGCTTCTGCAATATCTCTTATTAGACTAGGCAATAGTTTTTCGTCAGTGAGGATGCTGACCTCCGCCTGATACCTATTCGTGTCCGCCGTTACATTGGCGTATACGAAGAATGAGACCAGAACAAGAATGAGTGCTGCGGTTTTAAGTCGTGGTGAGTTCATCTATTTTTGCCCAAACGTCATCTTTCCCTTTTCTTGTGAGGGACGAGAAGAGTATGAAGTTGTCTCTGGACAGGTTTAGCTGCTTGCTGATCTTCGCCAACCTTGATGCCTGCTGGTTATTTGACAGTTTATCGCATTTTGTGAGTGCTATCACTTTCCGTACGTTATAGTGATCCAGCCAGTAAATCATCCCGAGATCATCGTCTGACGGGTCACGTCTGATGTCGAGGATGAGGATACACGCCGTCAGCTGCTTTCGTTCGGTAAAGTAGTTTTCTATCGTTTCCCCCCCCACTGAGCTTTTTCTGCTTTGGATACTTTTGCGAATCCGTAACCCGGGAGGTCTACTAGCATAGTTTTATCAGCCACCAGAAAGAAGTTAACCAGCCTTGTCTTGCCCGGTGTTTTGCCTACTTTTACCAGTTTTTTTTGTGCCGAGCAGTGTGTTTATCATGCTGGATTTGCCTACGTTACTACGTCCTGCAAATGCAATCTCGGGGAATTCTGTGGGTGGATAACCTTTCGGTTCTTTCGCAGATGTTATAAATTCAGCCTTCATGTAAAATTCCCGCCTCTTTTAAGAAATCGATAGTATTAAATTCAAAATTGATAGAAAAAACCTGATGCATTCATATGGCCGCCGCCGCCATTATATTCAGCTATAGAGCGGACATCCACATCGGCTCTTGATCTTAGGGAGACCTTCTGACGCTGCATATTTATGAGGACAACATAATCGACACCAAACTCTTTTATAATATAGTTGCCAAGCTCTGAGCTGTACTCTTCTGCGAAAACAACGCAAACCTCAAGCCCGTCTTTGTCTTCCATAATCTGCCCTGATTTACCTGCAGCGTATAGATATTTATCTCTTCTTTCAGTCTCAAGCTCCACTATTAGCATCTCCTCAGGTGTAAAACCCTGAAAAGAGCTTTTTTGAGAATTGCTCCATGTATCTCTCAACACCCAGTTTCATGAAATACATATTCATCTGGAGGCTGTCTTCTCGTTTGAGATGCCACATGTCGTAGTCATTCACGCAGTCTGCGAGATTTTCGTACTCGGCAACGTCGTATCCGCTGTCACGCAGCCATTCGTATGTGAGAAGGGTTGCACTTTTGGTAATGTCATGGATAGTCGTGGTTACGTCCTTCATCCAAGCAGATGTTTCGTGATGGTCTATCACAAGAACCTCTATCTCGCCTAAGATGAGATTCAGCTCGCTGGCTTGGGGACATGTCGGTAATCAGTATCTGGTCATACTTTCTGAGGCTGACCTCTTCGAGTATTGCATCTATCTCATTATAATTGCAGAACATATTGTCTACGTCTTTGATGAATTTCTTTGTGAGAGCACCGCAGGTGACTCCATCAAGGTCGTTGTGTGAAATGTGCAAAATCATTATTAAGTATCTCCGTATAAGTCATTGCAGGTGGTAGAGTTTTTCTGTTATTAAGTCATTTGTTCTAACCGACTATGTTCAGTCTTTTATATCATTGTATCAGCCGACCAGCGGGAGGCGAATAGCCTGGCAGTACAAATTATCCGCTTATGATAAGCCTGTCGGTGCTGACCGACTATGTTCAGTATATCATATCATTGTATCAGCCGACCAGCGGGAGGCGAATAGTCTGGCAGCACAAAGTATCCTCTTATGATAAGCCCGTCGGTGCTAACCGACTAGGATATGCCTGTCGGTGCTGACCGACATTAGAAGCCGATTATTTTTTACCAAAACTCTTTTGCGTCTTCGGCCGTCGAACTCGCCATAAAAAATACATTCCCACGGACCAAAATCGAGCTGTCCGTCCGTAATGGCGACAGTCACTTCACGCCCCATTATCTGGCGTTTGTGGTGGGCATCGCCGTTATCTTCACCTGTGAGGTTGTGACGGTATCTTGACAGTGGTTCGTGCGGAGCTAACTCTTCCAGCCAGTCTTTATAGTCCTGATGTAGTCCGCTTTCATTGTCGTTTATAAAGACTGATGCCGTTATATGCATGGCATTGACAAGGCAGAGCCTTCTTTTATGCCGCTTTCACGGATGCAGTCCTCAACGTCGGGGGTTATGTTGATAAATTCCATCCGTTGTGTGGTGTTGAACCACAGCTCTTTACGAAAAGATTTCATCTATAACCTCCATAGCGTTTCTGGAATTCTAAACTATCGTATTAATAAAATCAAAAGCTTTAAGTTGTTCAGAGGTTTATTTCCTGAAAAAGATGTTCAGCAGAATTGTCAGGATGATGCTGACGATGATCGATGTCACAATAGGGAAGTGGAAAGAGAAGTTCTCCTTTTTGACATTGATATCACCGGGGAGTTTGCCGAGGTTTATCCCCAGCTTGGATAAAGAGATATAGATGATGCCTGCTGCTATAAGCAGAACGCCTATGGTGATAAGCGTTTTACCGAAGTTGAAGTCCATCTTAGGTTGAGCACATTGCGTAGTTTGTTGCCAGATAGAACCCTATGCCGCAGGCGAGGGCTAATAGCACAAAGAGGATTACTTTCATTGTTCCGTTGGTTTTCATACTATCCACCTAAACATAGCCGACGATATCTTCGCCGTTTACCAGTCTTTTACTGAGTTGTTTTTTTATATCTTTCTTCTTCCGAGTATATGCATCCGCAATACTGCTGGCGATACATATTCTGTTCTTTGGAGATGTTGATCCCTTCCTGCCAGCCTTCACGGTAATCTTCGTAGTGGAATCGGACCTTATATTTTTCGGCAGAGATTTCACAGAATTCTTTCATCATGTCGTGATCCTGCCATTTGCTGTACATAAGGGTAGTGGTGAAAGCGTCAAAATTCCCCTTGGCAGCTATCTGTGCAGTCTTTTCTATACGCATCTGATAACAGAAACGGCATCTCTCCGTCTCTCTGAATGCTGCGGTGCGGACGAACTCCGTCAGACCGTAGGTTTCGTCAATGATGGTCTTTATGTCGTTGGAATCGTTAAACCTTTTGAGAGTTTCAAGCCTTTTGTAAAACTCCGCAACAGGGTGTATGTTCGGGTTATACCAGTAACCCATTATGCTGTGCCCCTGCTCCTGTAGAATCTTAACGGGATAAGCGGAGCAAGGACCACAGCATTGATGTATTAGTATTCTCATGTACTATCGTACCTTTTATTGACACAATCGCAAGCCGAGAGTCTGCTGAAGTGTCTGTGATTATAAGACGACTAAGAGAGGTCAACCTTCGGTACATTTTTTAAGTGACTCTTTGATAGCCTCTTCAGGATACTCATAGTCTTCGAGTTTACCCTCGTAGTATGAATCGTATGAAGCCATATCAAAGTGACCGTGACCTGAAAGACAGAAGAGGAGTGACTTAGACTCGCCCCTTTCGTCACATGCAAGAGCCTCTCTGGCAACGCCTGCGATAGCGTGTGATGATTCAGGTGCAGGTATGATCCCTTCTGTTTTAGCGAAGAGAGTTCCGTACTTGAAAACGTCGGTCTGACCTATGCTTCTCGCACTGATGATCCCTTCCTGACACATCTTGCTGACGATAGGGCTGTCGCCGTGGTAACGAAGTCCGCCTGCATGGATGGCAGGTGGCATAAAGTCGTGACCGAGGGTAAACATCTGCATGATAGGCGTCATCTTGGCAACGTCACCATAGTCGAATGTGAACTCTCCCTTTGTGAGGGTAGGGCAGGAGAGAGGTTCCATAGCAACACACTCTACCTTCTTTCCGTCGAGTTTATCTTTTACAAATGCCGATGCGATTCCACCGAAGTTTGAACCTCCGCCGCAGGAAGCGAATACCATATCAGGATAATCGCCGCCGATCTCCATCTGTTTTTTTTAGCTTCCAGTCCGATTAGGGATTGGTGAAGGATGACGTGGTTAAGAACCGAACCTAGTGCATAGTTAGTATCTTTATTCATGATAGCGTCTTCCACAGCCTCGCTGATAGCAAGACCTAGTGAGCCGTTGGAGGATGGGTCTCTTTCGAGTTCCGCACGACCTGCATTAGTGAACTTGGATGGTGACGGGATAACTTCCGCACCGAACATATTCATGAATGATTTTCTGTATGGTTTCTGGTGGTAGCTGACTTTTACCATGTATACCTTGAGAGCCATCTCAAAGATATTTGTGGCAAAAGACAGAGCACTCCCCCCCCACTGACCGGCACCAGTCTCTGTGGCGAGTTTTGTTATGCCGCATATCTTGTTATAATACGCCTGCGGAACGGCAGTGTTTGTCTTGTGACTGCCTGACGGTGAAACGCCTTCGTTCTTATAATAGATTCTACACTTTGTGCCGAGAGCTTTTTTCCAGCCTTTCAGCTCTTACAACAGGGGTTGGTCTCCATATGGCGAGGATGTCCATAACCTCTTCAGGAATATCTATATATCTTTCCGCAGACATCTCCTGCTCGAGGATTGGTCCGGGGAATATCGCAAGCAGTTCGTCAGGTGTTGCAGGTTTTCCTGTTGCAGGCGAGATAGGTGGGGCTAGCTGAGGTATATCTGCTAACAGGTTGTACCACTGAGTAGGCATGTCGCTTGGGCTTAGGTAGATTTTCTTCACGTTGCACCTTCTATATGATTATTATTGTCAAACTTTATTAAAATAGGATTTTATAATAAATTTAGTCCCATTTCAAGGTACTTTGAGTTATCTTTAAGTATATACGTGTATATGAGGTGCAATATGGGAAAAGTTATTGTAGTTCTGGCCGATGGTTTCGAAGAGATAGAGCTGTCAGTGTTATCGATATCCTCCGCAGAGCCGAGGTGGATGTCTGTGTCGCCGGTTTGAAAGAGGGGCTTGTTAAGGGGCAGCAGGGGCTTGCTGTCATGCCTGATGCCGAGCTTAAGAGTCTGAATGAGGACGAATACGATATGATCGTTCTCCCAGGAGGGAGCGGCGGAGCTCGCAATATATTAAATGACGAGGTTGCCGACAGGATTTTGCGTAAATTCAAAGCTGAAGAAAAATATATAGCTGCCATCTGTGCCGCACCGTTTGTATTAGCCGAAAAAAGGACTGCTCGCCGGCTGTATGGCAACCAGCTATCCTACATTCAGAAGCAAGGTCGAAACAGACTGCGACTATCAGAATGCCGTTGTCGTCGTGGATGAAACAATTATCACAAGCAGAGGACCTGCCACTGCGGCGGAGTTTGCGTTCACACTGGTGGAGTTGCTGGTGGAGGAAGACACGGCAGAAACCCTGCGTGAAGCGATGCTTTTTACTGACGATGATTAGGTATTTTTTTTTGAAATACTTATATTGGATATTTTTTTTAATTCATTCTTGATGTTTTTTTTTGTATTATTATAGGATAAGTCAAGAAAACACTGGAGCAACAATATGAGAAAGCGAGTTTCAATTAGTGAAGATAGATTGAATAAGAAAATAGTTGAGGCTGTTGAAATCGCTTTCAATAAAGGACTTGAAAGAATTTCTGACGATTTAAATGATTTGAAAGTAGAAGTCAAGAAACTTACTGATAAAATCAATACAAATGAAAAAAAATTATGATGATCTAAGTTCGTCTTTGATAAAGCATTTTGAAAAAATCAAGCAATGAAGGAAACTTCTCTAGTAGTGATATGTCTTTTTTTTAGACCAAGACTGCAGTCTTTGCGTGATTCTGTGAGTCATCCTACTTATGGAAAAAAAATCTGAGACAAAGGACTACTTTTAGTGGTCTTTTTTTTTAACAACACTATACACAAAACGAAACTTTTATTTCTTGGTATTGCTAATAGGTTAATTATTAAAGGGCAGATTGTTTTTTTTGATTCCTTGAAATGGTTGAATTTGATTTTACTGAGATACACTCCCACTAAGAAGTCTTGCAGACAACATTATAATATTCGGGAAGTTACTAAGCCGGACGAAATAGAAGATCTTGTCACTAAAGTGTACAATAAGGAATTGTGGCTTGATATTAAAGCCCTGAGATATCTTGATGAGATAGTAATATTAACAATTCAAAGTAAATTACCAAAATGGGTATTCTTTTTTGAGTTTATTTACTATATGTGCTTCTGTAATGTTTAGTGTATTAATAATTCAAATACACATTTGTTCTACTTGCAGTTTACTAGAAACAATGCTTTTAATTTTGAATTATAAAAAAAATTAAAATTATCATGCCGATATTTATACTGATTTTAGTGTTTTCTCATCCACAAATGGTAGCCTTTATCAATAGTCGATGGCAAATAGGATATGTATTGTTAATGCCATATAGTTATATTTGTAACGGTAAAAAAAGGTGGATTTAAGAACGACAACGCAATAGTGGTCAATTATGCTAAGGCTACAGCAAATAGAGATACTAAATTAAATGATTCTGAGAGAAAGAAAGATTTTATTGACTACATCGTCTCCTATTATTTTTTTTAACTTAAGGCTATTAATGCGGAAAGAGAGTAAGTCTATAATTGATTCATTGGATATCAAAAATAGGGTTTCGGTTTATAGCCCATTTATTTCATTAATTGTATTTGTCTTTTTTAGTTTACTTGATGAATGTTTCTTTCTATGACTTTCTAAATATAAATAATGAAAATTTGAAGACAGTTAAGCACATTACTAAATACTCTTTTGTGTTTTATTTGTATTTGATTACAATCTTTTATTTCGTCTATTTGAGCCATCAAAGGGATACCGTTATATCGGAAAGCTTCAAGACAAAGAAATATTATGCAATTTTAATGCGGCAGACAGAGATAGCCAATAGTAATCATTTGGAAGACTTAGTTAATTGTCAGAGGAAACACACTGATTGCATGGAATTTTATTCAGTGTTAGCCGGACTTTACTACAATGGTTATAAAATAGTACTTTTGGTTTTATTGCCTGTTGTCGGCTTTATTCTCAGCTAGTAGGCGGTTTGGAGGCAGTTGAATGAAACAGAGTTACAATGGGGCATACGAAGAGTTACCTGCAATAGCTTATATGATGGGCATGGATACATTAGAGAAATTGAAAATTATAGAAAATGAATGTGACAACCTAGTAAGTAATCTTAAATATATATCTCAAAAATTCAGGCTTGAAAAAAAATGAAAAGGGGCATAGTCAGCATTTGCCCGGCTGGAATTTTGTTGCAGCAAAAGATCAAAAATTATTAATGATCATGTTTGATATTGAAACAATTGGGAATTTGGCAAAAAAAACTGTTTGATGAGTTTAGTGAAAAATTTCTTAAGAATTGTGAAATGCTCAGGCGTGATAACAGTGATGCAGCTTCTGCTGAATTGTTTGAATTTGTTGCAGCACGAGACCGTGTGACAAGCTTATTAGAAGAATATACGAGTGTCTTAAAGAGTAAACAGTTTATTCTTCTGATGGAAAAGGAGAATACTTCAGAAGTTTTGCCTCAGCAGTCAACATTGCGACGGTTCAATCAGTCTACATATTCAGATTTTCTCACAAAATATTCCAAAATACAAAAAAAATATACTATTCAGAGCCTGATGAAGTATCTAGTTGATAAAAATGATTTAAAAGAATTTGCCATAACTGATATTTCTCAGCTTTGGGCTCATCAGGTGACCAGTAGAGTTAATACCATGAGTGTCGGTTCTCAGGAAATATATCAAACAAAAACAGATACAGATCAGTCGTCAAAGATTAATAGGCGTTTTTTTGACTATTGAGAATGCATACTGGTTCGTAGATTTGCCTGTATATATCTCTTTGATAAATCATGAGCTTGCCCATCATTTGATGGATTACGCATGTCAGAGTGAAAAAAGAAAGCTTAATGAGTATGGCATACAATAAAGTAAAAAATGCAATTACTCTTGAACTTATGGTCATGGGGATGAACGTGAGTCATAATGTGGCTGAAGTTGCAGCAGAGTATGTGGACGAAATATTTGCTGATATAATTGCAGTTTGTGCCAGTGGTGAAGGGTATCTGCTTGCATTACTTATGCAGATATCAGGTGTTGGGTTAGGAGAACTATACGAGCATTTAAGTGTCGGAGAGTTTTTTTAAGTCAGATATTTCTACTCTAAACATCCCTTCCGGTTCAATTCTTCCGTGGTTACTTAGGCTTAAGGTTGCAACACAAGTGTGCAGAGAGCTTTATCCGGAGGAGGCAGGGGCTTCAAATGAAGCTTTGTATAAAGGGATAGATGCATTTTTTTTAAGGCATTTTCAAAAATCCGGTGAAACGTATTATAAATGCAGTTCAAGGTTATCTTTAGATTTTGAAAAAAATTATTTATTATAGTGATCAGTTAGCTGATGTCTGTGTTAAACAGATGACGCCTTTACTTCTCAAATATATGAAATTGAACATTAAAGAATTCAATAGAACTGAGTCCGAACTTAGTATTGATGAATCATTTAGTAATTATATCAAAAGACTGATGAGAACATATCGCAGGGATGTTTATCTGGATTCATGCAGATGCTGCAATGAAGATACTAAGAAAAAAATGCTTAGATAAAAAAAAGCTAATGAACATTATGATTTTATGTTAAAAGAATTGTCATTTAAAACAGTTCCAAATGTTCCATGGCAGTCTGTGTTTAATCTCGCCCAGTTTGTTACTAAAGATTGTGACAGGTATTATACTGAATTACTTCTTCAGTTTGATAAGTATCCTTCTGGCAAACGAAGCTTTATGTTGGCTTTGGAAAGCTATTTTTTATAAGCATGCTCTGAACAGAGGATATGTCACTGCACACCACCATTTTGAAGCTTTGTACAAATGCAATGATACACTATTCGAACAGTTTGACGAATACACAAAACAAGTAAACCAGCATCATTACATATCGGACAGTGATTCTTTTAAGAGAAACCAGGAAGAATCATCTAAAGCTATTAGGAAAATTGTCAATGAGTCTTCAATAGAACAAACTGAAAAAAGGGAAAATCATACAGACAATAATGCACAATATGGGTTTTTATTTAGCAGGAGTGAAGTATGAATTCAAAGGCGATGATCTCTTGTGCAGTATGCTTGATAGTTTAGTCGTGGAAAATGGAAGTAAAAAAAGGTCTGACTATGTGTACGATGTCATATGTGAAAATAAAGGACTATATGGATTCTTCCAGAAACATGCATGACATCTTAAACAATCTGACAGCCGGATTTGTTTTGCCAAAAAAAAATTAAAGCTACAATAAAATTATTAAATGAAATAGATAAAGCACTTGAAAAGAAATATCATGAGAGTCTGGCTTTTGATATAAGAGAGAGATATACCAAGTCTAAGTATGAGATTATAAGTGTTTTAGATGAGTTGAGTAAACAGGATAAGGATTGTCTAGAAGATGTAATAAAAGATGAGTTGAGTAAACAGGATAAGGATTGTCTAGAAGATGTAATAAAAGATGAGTTGAGTAAACAGGATAAGGATTATCTTGAAGATGAAATAAAAAATGAGTTGAGTACAAGGATAAATGTATATGATGATTATGAGAAAGGATGCATTACTACTATAATCGATCAATTGAATAGCGATCTTGGGTTTGTGCTGAATCCATTGATGGATGAGTCTGAAATATTGAGTTGGTGGTCAGATGGTATAAAAAAAAGGCAGCGTTATTATTGACGAGATATCCAAGATACTTGCAAAGAGTTCTAATCGCAAAACAAGAATCGTTTTCTCCTCAGTAGTTAAGAAAGTGAAGGGAGTTTGCAATAGTTTAGTAGAGAAAGTAAATGATATAGGTAAATTATATAATGAATATAAATTTAATCTGGATAAAATAGATACAAGTTTTATTACTGGCTCTTTGTTTTCACATTATGATTTTTTTTGTGCTACAAGAAGGTTATTATCCTAACCAGAGTCTGCCTTTAATATCCGAGAACATGAAAGATATCGCTTTTCGTGCAAATAATAAGCTTCTTTATAGGTTTGATTTTCTTAAATATTTTAGGTCAGTCGATGAAGTGGAAAATGCTGACTATGAGTCAATGCTTGCAGGTAATGTCGGTTTTGAGAGTGCAATAATACGTTTCCAGCTAAAATATAAAGGGGCTGCTTGTATACTGCTGGATGAGATAAGAAAAGCAAGATGTACAAATAATTATGACAAATGGCCTTTTTTCAATTTGCGATGAGATATACTTTAGCAGTGGCTGGGAGGATATAGTCTTTTTTTATCAAGTGTAAAACTCCTGAAGCTATCGTCAGAATCAAAAAAAACACTTTTTTAGCCACCCTATGAGAGAAGAAATGAGAACATATCCGGTACGCGAATTTAATTCAGATTATTTAACAATAAGTCTTTATCAGAAAATTCTGTATTTACGTGAACATAAAAAATGAGGCGTTTACAAAAGCTTTTATTAATGAATTAGTTAACATGTTTAATGGAGATTGTAATCAAAAAAGATCATAGTCAGGAGAATTCTAAGGGACTAGACTATGGTGAAGAACCGGTGCATATTCAAAATCTTTTTTGATGAATCGCGACCTGTGAAGCGAGCAGATGTTAGTAAAATTTTGAAAGAAAAAAAATTTGATATCAATAAGGCAAACTTAAAGGAGACTCAACAACCAGAAAGCTCGAATTATAAGTTTACAACATATATTAAGCTAAGAGAAGATAGTGATAATAATTATGCTAAACTGTCTGAGTCATTGAAGAGGTATCCATTGTCCTACGGCAATTCAGGGAAACACTATTCATTACGAGGTCTTATGGGAAGGTCCGATTATCAAATTGACTGGTTGACTATTCATAGTACGTTTAAGATGAATGTAGTGCTTAATAAGTTACTTAAGCAATCTATAGGTAGTCATATAGCGGATATATACACTACCATAAACTATATAGAGGTAGATGATTAGATTTGAGTTCAGGCGTGGGAATTGCTACAACCCTGAGGATAGGGGGGGGTGAGCCATGAACCACGCATTTATGGTCAATGACAGTATTTCACCTTCGACGCAACCTACAACCAGCCATGCACAAGACTCTAAAGGCTTTTCATCATTTCGTGATACTTACGAAAAAAGGTCTATCCGTCAGAAACGACGAGGTAAATATTTCCTGCTGTGCAAAAGAGCTGTTCAACGAATCTTCGAAAAAATTACCACATACGGACAGTCAGCAAGATATTCAGGTCGAGGCTACAGAAGGGGCTGAGACGACTGAAGAGATTTTTTTTGCCCGTATGCAGTATCTTCTTATGCTGAATTATATAGGTAAAGATCCTGAAAAAAGATGAAGAGGAGAAAGAACAGGAATCGACTCAGAGTGGCGGCACAGCAAAGGCTCAAACCACGGAAGAAGATGAAGCTAGAGAGAAACTGGCAAAGCTTAAGCAATCTATCGAAAGAACCCGTGAAGAGGCTGTTGAGAAGAACGGCACAGATAAGAATAAGTATGCGTTCGCTATTGAGCTTTATAACAAGGCCAAAGAAGAAGAGGGCGAGGTGAAGAAAGAGAAAATCCTTTCAAACGGTCAGGTTGTGAAAGACGAGAACAGAGATAATCCCAAGGCAACATAGTAAGTTTTGAAAAAATCAGGAGGTGAGCCATGAACTACGCATTTATGGTAAATGACAGTATATCACCTTCGACGCACATGGATGATTGCTGCTGTAAAAAGGCACATGTCCCGAATACTTTTGAAAAGATATTTGACAGTTTTTTTTGAATCCGATACCGCAGAAGTAAGCTACAGGCAGATTGAGATACGTGGAACAATGATGTCGGATGAAGAACCCGAATTGGCAGGGCTTGAGGGTTTAGAGGAACTTACGGACAGGCTGAAATACCTTATGGATTTAATGTTTGTTCGTAACAATATCCCCACCGATCCACCGGTGGAAATTGAATATTCCTACACAAGAACAGAGATTTCCGTAAAAGGCGAGAGGGGTGATCTGGAGCAGATCAGTCAGCTCATGAATAAGAATGAAGAGATAAGTGAACAGGTTAAAAGGGTGAACGACTTCTTCGAAGACTTTTTAGCCGGTTATGATGCTTATCTCGATAACAGAGCTGTTCAATCAGAATATCCATATCTTTTTGATGAAGAAGGGAAACCTCAGAAACCTGCAATGAGTTATGGCGAGACCATCACTTATTTCAGGAGAGAGACGAACGTTTACACTTATAGTGCTGATGAAGCACCTAAATATAATATATCTGAAGCATAGGAGAGCGGCATGAATAATATATACTCTGTAAGCAACATGACAGTACCAACGACGCAAAAGACTGATAATACAGTATGTCTGGAATGTCATGGTGCTGACTTTCAAAGGGTGTTAGATGAATTTATGAATACTGATGAGCTAGAGTCTGTTTCAGCGAAAGGTGCAGGTAAAATGTCAGGAACTTTACTTGATAAGGAGCTGGTTCTCCCTTCCATGGAGAATGTTGAAGAGCTTTCCTCGCGACTGCAGTATCTGCTTGACGTGGTGTATGCAAGGAATGATATCCCGTCTGACCCGCCTGTGGAGCTTGATTATTCATATCAGAAGAATGAAGTCATAGTGAAAGGCGACAGGGACGATACGGACAAGATAAGTAAGCTTATCAATGACAACGCAGACCTGAAAGAGGCAGTACGGAACACGCTTGCCATAGCAGGCCATGCGGCAGGGATAGCTGAGTCTATGCAGTTTCACGAAGAATATATGAATAGCTCAAATCCTGATGCTGTCGTTGACAAATACTCATGGCTCTTTGACGATAGCAGAAAGATGCCTGCTGTGACTATAAGCTATGGAACGGATCTTTCAATACTTGCGGACGGCAAGCTACTATCGGCATAAACTTATTAGCTACATGACGTTAAGATAAAAACTGGCGTGCCTCTTGCTTTATATAGAGTGAGAGGTGCGTTATGGATCACGAAATTTCAGATACAATCAGTTGCGGTATCAGTTCTGCTGCCTGTGGGAATGCAGTTCAAGATATTGATACATCAGCAATATTTCTTAATACACTAAAAGCTTTTGACGAAGAGGACAGGCTGGCGAGTTCAGGAAACTTGGACGATATTCTGCCTGATAATGAGGAGTCATTTCTTCCCAGTCTGGAATATATTCTGGCATTCTCTTCCTACATAAGAGAAAAAATTCAGTTCTTACTTAATCTGAACGGAATGACAAACGATCCGCCTTTCGAAATCGACCTGAACAGCAGAACAGGGAAGCTTATCATTACAGGTGACAGGAAAGATGTGCGTAAAATCTGTAAGGTAATCAGAAGTGATCAGGAGACTTTTGACGGTCTGGTGACACTCCTTTCTGTGGCTGACCAGACTTATCAACTCCTTGAGTCACTGGATAGCGAAGACGACGCATTCCCTGAGTTCATTGATGGCGGCAAAGTGGTATATCTTTACGGTGACGGCTATCTAAGCCTTTATAAAGAACAGAAAGTATAGGTTGTAATTATAAAACAGATATAAAAAAAACGTCATTCTGAGTGAAGCGAAGAATCTGATCCTAATGATCAGTTAACAGCTTCGGATGACGAGGATATTATTTCTTAAAACAAAAATCCCCAATCTTGTTATCAAAATTGGGGATTTTATTTGTCTGAATGACAATTTAAAATTGTGATTGAGTCTTATTTCTTAAGTAACGGGAAACCTAGCTCCTCTCTGTGGGCTAGATAGCTTTCCGCACAAAGTTTTGCGAGGTTACGCACACGTCCGATATAGCCTGTACGCTCTGTCACGGAGATAGCGTTTCTTGCATCCAGCAGGTTGAAAGTGTGGCTGCACTTAAGGCAATAATCATATGCCGGAAGCGGAAGCCCTTTTTTCATTAATGCTGATACACTCCTTCTCGTACATTTCGAAAAGTTTGAAAAGCATATCTATATCTGCATGCTCAAAGTTGTGAGCGGAGAACTGAACCTCGTTAGCGTGATAAACATCGCCGTAGGTCACGTTTTCGTTCCACTTGAGGTCGTAGACGGATTCCACGCCTTGAATGTACATTGCGATACGCTCCAGTCCGTAAGTTATCTCACCTGAAACAGGCTTAAGGTCTATACCGCCTGCCTGCTGAAAATAGGTGAACTGAGTGATCTCCATACCGTCAAGCCAGACTTCCCAGCCGAGTCCCCATGCACCGAGTGTCGGTGATTCCCAGTCATCCTCAACAAAGCGGATATCGTGGGCTTTAGGGTCTACGCCGAGTTCTTTCAGAGACTCAAGATAGAGTTCCTGAATATTATCCGGAGATGGTTTCAGTATAACCTGAAACTGATAGTAGTGCTGAAGTCTGTTAGGGTTTTCGCCGTAACGCCCGTCAGTAGGTCTGCGACTTGGCTCAACATAAGCCACGTTCCATGGCTCAGGTCCGAGGCAACGCAGGAATGTCGCAGGGTTGAATGTTCCTGCTCCTACTTCGTTATCGTATGGCTGGTAAATCACACAGCCTCTATCAGCCCAGAATTGCTGGAGTTTCAGTATTACGTCCTGAAAGTGCATCTTGTTCTCCTTACTAAAATCATTTAACGTCACTGCGAGCGTAGCGTGGCAGTCTTCCACGTTTTATTATACAACGTTGGCAGACTACTTCACTCTGAAGGGTTCGTAATGACTTATATATTCGTTACTTTTTCTTTGCTCTCTTGGCATGAGCACGAAGAGGCAGAGCGTGGAGCTTTATGAAGCCGTTTGCATCTGTCTGATCGTAAGCTCCCTCATCGTCTTCCATGGATACTACTTTTTCGTCATAGAGTGAGTATTTGGAATCACGTCCCACACATGTGATATTCCCTTTGTAAAGCTCAAGGCGTACATTTCCGCAAACGTATTCCTGTGTGTTTTCAACAAGAGCTCTCATAGCGTCCATTTCAGGTGAGTACCAGTAGCCGTTGTAAACGAGCGTAGAGAATCTAGGCATAAGAGTCTCTTTAAGGTTTATAACACCACCGTCCAGAGTGAGTGCCTCGAGGTCACGGTGTGCAGCGTAAAGGATTGTACCGCCTGGAGTTTCATACACTCCACGGGACTTCATGCCTACATATCTGCTCTCCACCATGTCCACACGTCCGATACCGTGTTTGCCGCCTAATTTATTAAGCTGACGGAGCATTTCCGCCGGTGAGTATTCTTTTCCGTTAAGTTTGACTGCTTCACCCTTCTCAAAAGTGAGTTCGATAGCCTCAGGCTCGTCAGGTGCATCCTGCGGGTCTACTGAATATTCGAACATCTCTTTCGGTGGTTTGTTCGCCGGGTCTTCCAGTATACCTGCCTCAAAGCTGATATGCAGAAGGTTGTCGTCACTGCTCCATGGCTGTGATACAGTCGCTTTTACAGGGATGCCGTGCTCCTCTGCAAATTCCATAGCCTCCTTACGACCCTTGATTACATTAAAGAATTCAGGGATACGCCAAGGGACAATATTTTTAAGCTCAGGGTCAAGGCTGACTGCGGAGAGCTCGAAACGAACCTGATCGTTACCTTTTCCTGTTGCTCCGTGTGCGAGGTATTTAGCACCGACCTTGTGAGCCACGTCCACCATACCTTTTGTTATTATAGGGCGTGCGAGTGATGTACCCAGCAGGTAACGCCCTTCGTATAGTGCGTTGAATTTAACAGCAGTATAAACGAGTTCCTTTACGAACTCCTCTTGTAAGTTGATTGCATAGAAATCTACAGCACCGGAAGCCATAGCCTTTTCACGGATTTCGTCGACATTAGGAAGCTGACCAAGGTCTGCAACATATGCAACTACGTCAAACCCTTTAAGTTGAAGCCATTTAAGGATAACAGATGTATCCAGTCCGCCGGAATAGGCGAGTACCACTTTATCTTTTGCCATTTTATATATCTCCTGTCTTCGATTGTATTAATAGCCGTTCTGAATGGCAGGTTGAAATAACCCTGCGTTTTCTGACGGCATATGCCCGTTTTATCCCATTACCTTCAGCATAACAGCCTTCTGAGCGTGGAGTCTGTTCTCCGCTTCGTCCCAGATGATAGATGCTTCCGATTCGTATACTTCTTCTGTGACCTCTTGCCCTATGTATGCAGGTAGACAATGCATAAAGTATGACTTTTTGCCTGTTGCGTCCATGAGAGCTTTATTCACCTGATAACCTGCAAAGGCTTTGATCCGCTCTTCTTTTTTTTCCGCCTCTTGCCCCATGCTGGCCCACGTATCTGTGATGATAATATCAGCATCTTTAACAGCGTCAATAGGATTTCTCACAAGTTCTATAACCGAACCTGTACCCTTTGCGGCCTCTTTAGCTGCTGCCACTACCTCCGGCTTGCACTCATAACCTTCAGGTGAGGCTACGGATATGTCCATGCCGAATTTCGCAGCACCAAACAGCCAGCTCTGTGCCATATTATTGCCGTCGCCAATGAACGCCACCTTTACGTCGTAAGTGCTGTGTGCTCATATATTGTCTGCACATCAGCCATGACCTGACATGGGTGGAAATCGTCTGTGAGACCATTTATAACCGGGACGGAAGCGTATTCTGCCAACTCCTCTATTATATCATGACCTTTTGTTCTTATCATTATTCCGTCGACATATCTTGAGAGAGTTCTTGCAGTGTCCTTCACCGATTCACCCCTGCCGAGCTGTATATCGCCTGAGCTGAGATAAAGCGGATATCCGCCGAGTTCGTACATGCCCACTTCAAATGAGACACGTGTTCTGGTGGACGGTTTTTTTTCAAAGATCATAGCAAGCTTTTTTCCCCTCTAAGAGGTGATGGCGGACATTGCGTTTATTCTCTTTTTTTTAGTCTGATTGCCGTGTCTATCATCTCTTTCAGTTCGTCGGTTGTCCAGTCTTTTAATGTTAAAAAATCTCTTTTCATGATTAACCTCCAAGCCCAAGGTCCGCTGCCGTTTTGCTTATCTTCTCCAGACCTGTGTCCAGATCATCCTGCGAGATATTCAACGGTGCATAAATCCGCACCACATCGTTACCTGCAGGGACAACAAGCAGCCTGTTCTCCATAGACTTGCTTATAAATTCCTTCTGTTTGCCAGGTACTTTTATACCGAGCATCATACCCATGCCGACAACAGTTACGTCTGTGCCGTCGAATATATTAATAAGAGCCTCACGCATATACGCGGCTTTGTCCTCTACCCTTTCGATGAAACCGTCTGCGTCCATGATGTCAAAAAACAGCTTCCGCTGCCGCACATGCAAGGAAATTACCGCCGAATGTCGTGCCGTGAGTCCCTGCCGAAAGGTATTCGGCAATCTCTTTTTTTGGCAATCATCGCACCCATAGGGACACCGTTTGCTATACCTTTAGCCAGTGTCATTATATCCGGTTCTATATTGTAATGCTCATAGGCGAAAAAACTTCCCTGTTCTGCAGAACGCAGTCTGTATTTCGTCAAATATGAGCAGTATTCCGTTTGCTTTGCAGTAGTCTGCACACTCTTTCAGATAGTCGGCATCTATTAAGGATAGACCGCCTTCACCCTGAACAAGCTCCAGCATAAAAGCAACCACGTCCCCCCCTTGTCGGCCTCTGCCTTAAATGCGTTAAAGTCATTGGCAGGTACATGAGAGAAAAAATCTGCAACAGGCTCGAAACCTTTTTTTTATCTTGTCCTGTCCGGTGGCAGAGAGTGTCATGTATGACCGTCCATGGAAGGAATTCTCAAGAGTGATCACCCTGAGCCTTTTCCCTTCGTACTTTGTATTGCCGTAAATTCTGGCAAGTTTCAAAGCAGCTTCGTTCGCCTCCATGCCTGAATTGCAGAAAAAATACGTCACCGCCAAAGGATCGTCGGCTCAGTTTATCCGCTATTCGCTCCTGCACAGGGATACTGTATAGGTTTGATGTGTGGATAAGCGTGCCTGCCTGTTTGGTGATAGCCTCTGTCACAGTCTTGTTGCTGTGTCCAAGGTTCACAACAGATATGCCGCTTCCAAAGTCGAAATAGATTTCGTCCTTGTCGTCTGTGAGCCTGCATCCTTCCCCTTTGACAAAAGTGAGTGGATACCTTGCGTAGTTTTTTGAATAGTGCGGACATATACCACCTTGATTTAGTTACTTACGGTAAAAGCCGTAAAGTTAATATTAAAAGCATATTTATACCTTTAGTTCAAGGGATTTCAGCGAAAATAGCAAAAGGTGATGTTCTTTCTTTAAAATATGACGATATTATAATAGAATCATGACTAAGGAGACAAGTTATGCTATTAGATGTTGTTTCAACTGTGGACAGATATGCGGGTGCACATCAGCACTTTAGCTCATCAGGGTTCGATGTTAAAAAGATAGTTACGCTCGTTGTTATCGCCGGTGTGGTCGCAGCCTTAGTGTTCATCGCATATAAGAATAAATGATAAAGGCTTTAAATCATTTTCTGCTTAACTCTTTATTGATAATCCTTCTGTTGTACTGTTCGGTGTATGCCGGGTGGTATGCGTCCTATTCAAATTATTTTTTTTCTTCCCTGTGGTGTACGAACTGGAGGATATCAGAGGGCATGTTTTTTGAATACGCACCTAAAAATACTGCGGATAAAAAAGGACTTTGTACATGTCCCATCAGGAAGTCATCTCAAAATCTTCAGCGAGATACTCAGAGGGGTGAATAACGACGGGGAAGGCTTAAGTGAAATTACATATTTGTCAGGTCATACTAATAAGAAGTTCCTGACCAATAATGAACTGCTGCATCTGCAGGATGTGGCGGATTATATACATATGCTGAAATCATTCATAAAGCTTGTCATGGTTTTACTGCTGTGTGTCGTGGTGACAATGATTGCGGGGAGGGTGTACCCTTTCTCTTTAAGCACTGTTTTATGGGGTCTTGGTGCCGGTATTGCAGGTTTCATTCTGCTGCTTAAGAAATACGGCTTTGTGAAGGTCTTTTATTTCATACACGATGCCACTTTCCCGTCAGAAAATAAGTGGTTTTTTCTCTACGAAGATTCGTTGATGAGCACTCTTTTAAAAGCTCCAGACAGCTTTATCCCAATGGGGTGCATACTAGGTTTCTGCACACTGGTTGCGTTTGTTATAGTTTATCTACTCATGTCCAAACTGATTTTTTGCTTTTATAAGGCATTAAAACTATTGATAAATCCCTGTGACGAGCTTCCCGTCCTTATCTCCGATCCTTTTAAACCTTTTATGTATCAGGTACCACTGATCCGGATGTTTTTTTGATGATATCCTCGTATACTTCGTTGATCCTTTTGGCGACATCAAAGGCACGCTCTTTCGGTTTAAGTTCTTTGTTTGGCAGGATAACAGGGTAGACTATCAGCCTGAAGCCCTTCTCTTTACGGAGTACAAATACAGGCAGTATAGGGTAATCCTTCCTGACCGACAGGAGGGGGATACCTTTTATAAATGACGTGTCTATCCCGAAAAAACGGCACGGTCATGCTGTCTTTCGGCATGGAGCTGTGATCCAGCAGAACGCCTATAGAATAGCCCTTTTCCATATATTCCCTGATGCCGTCTGTCGCTCCTCTGTGGTGAATGTATTCCACATCAGAGTTTGCCCTTTGTTCAATCAGGAATTTATCGACTTTCGGGTCTTTTATCTTTCTGGCGACGGCAGCACCCTTCAACCCCAGTTTTTTGGTCATGAGATAAGATGATAGTTCCCATCCGCCGAAATGTGCGGAGACCATGAAATATCCACGCTCCTCAAACGGTTCGCCAGAGACATACTCAACTTCAACCATTTCATCGATAAACTTTTTTGTCGATACGTTTGGCGTAGAAGGATTCCATATATGAAGAGAATGTGTGTTTAAATGAGCTTTTGACTATGCGTTCTGCATCGTGGGTAAAGCCTATCACTTCGCAGTTTTTATAGGCGACTTCACGTCTGGATTTAAGCAGGTAGTACATAACAGAGCCTAGTGATCTGCCGAAAGCCTGCAAAGCAGAGAATGAGAAGAGATTCAGAAGGCTGTATACTATTCTAATCAGATAATACACTGCTGATAACTCCTCTCAGGCTGGAGAGCTTTTTGTTTTTTTTATCATTATCTATAGCTTCGAAAAAGCCAACGAAATCAATCGGTTCATATTCTGAATTTATATAGTCGGTGAGCTCTTTCACGTCTTTTACCGTGGTTGCTACACCATGCTGAATGGCAAGTGTCGAAATCTCTTCGAAATTCTTCATGTTTGGTCCGATGCAGACAGGTTTTTTCAAATTGCAGAGCTTCAAAGATGTTGTGTCCGCCCGTGTTGTCAAGCGATCCACCGATAAAGATTTTTTTTCTGACAGGGTGTACAGCTCTTCCAGAGTGCCGAACCTGTCGATAATCACAACGTCCGTTGAACCGTCCCTTTCAGCCAGCAGGCTGACGGTCATGTTCTGTTCTTTGACGTATTTCGCAAGTTCGGAAACACGGTTGATGTGTCTTGGAGCGATGATGAGCCTGTCGCAGATGGTGCTGTTTGCAAAAGCCTGCAGGACAATCTCTTCCTCACCCGAATGTGTGCTTGCGGCGGCAAAAACGTTATGATTCTTAATATAGTTAAAGATGCCGCTGTTGATCCTTTCACTTCTGGATTGGAATTTGATGTTGCCAAAGGTGACGATATTCTCTCCACTCCCTTTGATCTTAGCGAATTTTTTCAGTATCCTCAGGACTTTTGGTATATATAGTTTCGAATTTATTTAGCAGTCTTCTGAACAGGAAGCTGAATCTCTGATAGCTGTTGAATGTTCTGTCCGAGATGCGTCCGTTGAGCAGAAACAGTCGGGACGTTTTCGATGCTATACGGATGAAATTCGGCCATAATTCCGTATCAACGATAAAGACCGCCTTTATGTTCATGTAGTCTATTATATGATCTATCGACATGGAGTTTTCTATGGGGAGAAGGAATGCAAAATAAGGGTCAAGCTCAGCCTGAGCCATCTTTTTACCCGTAGCAGTGGTTGTACTGATTATGATCTTTACGTCAGGAAATTCCTCAGTGATAAATTCTATAGTCGATTTCAGACTGCGTATCACCGACACTGGCACAATGAAACCATATCGTGTGTTCAGGCGGTTCGGGGAAGGTTATGAAACCGAATCTTTCGAAAAAAATCCTCATCCTCTTTCTTACGCAGAGCCACAATATAGCCTATGGGCACAGCCAGAGGCACAATGCAGGCGATAAGCAGGTTATATAATATCTTTAGAATAAACACGTGTCAGTTCCATAATTTTATTTTGTATTTTTTGCAAGTTCATCCTCTACGACATCTTTATCCAGAGAGTCACTGATCATTATAGGTGATTCAAGCCTGAGGTCAACCTTCGCAAAAGGCTTAGGGAGGATAAAGTTGTCCCAGCTGTTGAACCTGAAAAAAACTGGTACAATTTCCGAGGACAGGGACTAGAATACAGTCTGCCTTTTTTTTCGCAAGATAGAGTGTTCCTGCCTTTACTTCATACTTCGGGCCTTTCGGTCCGTCCACCGCCATTGCGGCATGGAAGCCTTTATTCATGTATTCAAGCATCTCCATCAGACCTGCACTTGCACCCTTTGAAGAGGATGCCCTCACGACGGCGTTACCGAAGCTCTCTACAAGCGGGGCGAGGATGTCGCCGTCTTTGCTTCTGGATATCATGCTGACAAATCTGTATCTGCCGCTCTTCCCGACAGATAGAGCCAGCTGGTTATGCCAACAGAAAAAAAACAAGTCTTTTCCCCTCATTGGCAAGTCTGTCAATCTCTTCATCCACAACAAGTTTATGCCTGAATGTCGAGATATACATTCGCAAAATTAATCTAACTAAAAAACCTTTCATCTGAACGCATTCCGCCTGTTAGATGTCTTAAATACAGCTTTTAAGGATATAGTATTATGAATCGCTATGCAAACATTAATATATATGCAATTTTTTATGTTGCGTATATACGATATAGGGTGGTACAAAAAAACCGTTATGATGAAAGGTACAACTGTCGTCGCAGTAAAAAAAAGACGGAAAAAACAGCAATTGGTGCTGACGGGCAAGTCACTTTCGGCAATACTGTGCTTAAACACAATGCCAAAAAAAGTGAGAAAAGTGTATAACAATAAAGTTCTGTGCGGATTTGCAGGATCTACTGCGGACGCTTTCACTCTTATGGAGCGTTTCGAGGCTAAGCTCGAACAGCACGGCGGACAGCTCCTTCGTTCTGCCGTGGAGCTCGCGAAAGACTGGCGTACAGATAGATATCTGCGTAAGCTTGAGGCTATGATGATCGTAGCTGACGGCAAAGAGCTATATATAATGACGGGGAACGGTGACGTTGTCGAACCGCAAAATGGTGTGGCGGCTATTGGTTCAGGCGGTCCATTCGCCCAGTCTGCGGCTATTGCACTTGTTGAAAATAGCGAACTTTCACCGTCTGAGATTGTCGAAAAAAAATCGTTACGCATTGCTGCAGATATTTGTATATATACAAATGATAACCTGATTATTGAGGAGATATAGAAGAGTCGATGGAAGAATATACCCCTAAAAAAAATTGTTGAAGAACTGGATAAATACGTTGTTGGTCAGCACAAAGCTAAGAAGGCCGTTGCTGTTGCCATGAGAAATAGATACAGAAGACTACAACTCCCTGAATATCTTCAGGAAGAGATTGCACCCAAAAATATTATACTGATAGGGCCTACAGGTGTCGGTAAAACAGAAGTTGCCAGAAGGCTTGCCAAACTTGCCAGATCACCATTTATAAAGGTGGAGGCGAGCAAATACACTGAGGTCGGCTATGTCGGTCGTGATGTGGAGAGCATGGTGCGTGACCTCGTGGAGATTGCAGTAGGCATGGTTAAGGAAGAGAATAAGTCGAGTGTCATAGATAAGGCAAAAGAGAATGTTGTGGAAAAAAAACTCCTTAATCTGCTGATTCCCCCGACATCGGGCTTTGCTACAGAAGACACGGGGACACGTGATAAATTCCGCACTAAGCTTATCAATGGCGACCTTGAAGACAGAGAGGTCGAGGTTGAGGTTGAGGACGCAGGTCCACAGGTAGAGGTGTTGACTAACCTCGGCATGGATGACATGGGTACGGGGATAGCCGACATGATGAAGAATATGTTTCCGGCTAAAAAGCGTAAGCGTAAGATGAAGATTTCCGAGGCGAGAACTATCCTTGAACAGCAGGAGATTAACCGCCTTATAGATATGGATGATGTCAAAGATGTAGCCGTTAAGCGTGTTGAGCAGAGCGGTATTATCTTTCTTGATGAGATAGACAAGATTTGTGTTTCGCAGTCCGCTGGGACAAAGGGCGGAGATGTCTCACGTGAAGGGGTTCAGAGAGACCTGCTACCTATCGTTGAAGGCTCTACGGTCAACACTAAATACGGTATGGTTAAATCCGACCACATACTCTTCATAGCGGCGGGTGCGTTTCATATGTCTAAGCCGACAGACCTCATACCGGAGCTTCAGGGGCGTTTCCCCATCAGGTTGAGCTGGACAGCCTCACGGCAGAGGAATTTGTGCGTATCCTGACAGAGCCTGAGAATTCTCTGACCAGACAGTATACAGCCCTCCTCGGTGCTGACGGCGTTGATGTGACTTTCACTGATGACGGGATAGAACGCATCGCGCAGATGGCAGATGAGCTGAACAGATCACTTGAGAATATCGGTGCCAGAAGACTTCACACTATAGTTGAAAAAAAACTGCTGGAAGAAATATCCTATGAAGCACCTGAAATAGATGTTAAAAAAGATTGTTGTGGATTCAGTCTATGTTGATGAGCACCTTAAGGATATAGTTGAGGACAGAGACCTCAGCAGATATGTGCTATAGGCTGTCCTTAATATAGTTTAGAAAAGAACTTGGAGATAAAAAATGAGAAAATTTCTTTTATTGCTTGTTTTGATGATTCCTGCAATAGCGTTCGCACGATTTGAAAAGCTGACTGCGGATATCGATGAGATGTTCAGCAGGTTTACAGGCTATGTCGTGAGCGTGGAGGATAACGACCTCATAACCGATCTGGGTCGTGATAAAGGCGTATATGACGGAATGAAACTGAAGATTTACCGCAAGAACGAGCCTATCATACATCCGATAACCAAGCAGGTACTGGGTAATAAAAAAGATTTTTTATAGGTGATATAGAGATTACAGAGGTATTTGATACATACTCAAATGCTAAGATAAGCAAGCTGACTAGGTCTGTTAAACCGGGTGATCTGGTGACTATGAACCTCCTGTTGACGTGGCTGTAAAAACAGAAAATATCCCTGTAAGGCTGGAACTCTTACTTAAAGAAGAGGTCAGCAGAGCCAGAAATATACACGTAAAAGACGATGCAAGCATCACCCTTACTTTCACTCAGAAAGAAGAGGGGGGGGATAGGCTATACGGCAACAGATACAAACGGCGGTAATATCATCCATTCAAGATATTTCTCGGATCAGGATTTGGGGCAGGGTGTCGGTGTTATGGCTACTAAGGATATCATGAGAAGCAAGCAGATTAAAAAGACATACAAGTCTATATCTGTCGGGCATGTGAAACCCGACGGGAAGATTTATATAGCGGCTGCCACAACAAGAGAGATCGACTTTTACATATTTACAGGTAAAGATTTCGAGCCGGCAGACGGACTGAATAAAAAGTTTGAGAACATACAGAATATTGAGCTGGCTGACCTTGACGGTGACGGAACAGACGAGATTTTCGTCAGTGAAGTTAAGTATGAATCTACAGTGCGTTCGTCTATATACGAATTTGACGGGACTGACTATAAAGAGATAGACAGTGATATGCAGTATATTTTCAGAACCGTGCATGTGAAGGGGAATAAAAAAGATAGTCGCTCAGAAACTGGCTGTTGACGGAAGCTATATAGGAATGGTGCACAACCTTATATATAACAACGGAAAATATGAGAGAGGTTCATCAGTGTCAGGTAGCAGAGACGTGACTATATATGGTTTCGGTTACTCTGACATTAATAATGACGGAATCAATGAAGTCTTTTCTATTGATAAGGACTATCACCTGGCTGTCTATAATGGTAATGCACTTAAATATACGTCGGTTGAGCAATTCGGACAGACTCCTAACTATTTTTTTATTAAAGAATGAGGTTATGGACAGCATGGCGGCATCAACATACAAAGAGGGTGATAGTGATCCATTTATATATGAGACGTTGAAAAAATATATTAAAGGTCGAGTATTTGTAAACTCCGACAATAATATATACTTGGTTCAAAATGATCAGAAGTATAAGCTTTTCGGCAATACAAAAAATATATGGTGCTTCAAAATTCGCTGTGTATTCTTGGGACGGAAGGAGACTCCGCAGTATGTGGCAGTCTGAAGTTTTTTGAGCCTGTGATCGCAGATTACTATATGTATGAAGAATTTAACAGGACATATCTGTTTCTCCTACGTACTTCAAGTGAAAGTATATTTGGTGATGATCAGAGTCAGTTTATATATATAGAGACTAAATAACAGAATTGGCATCATTTATGCTTATTAAACTCTATGAAATGTTTACTTCGGAGAAATCGGAGGGGTATTTCTGGTAGCAGTGTTTATTGGTAGAAACTTCTAAAGTCTTGTTAATTAAAGACGATAAACCAAAAGGCACTCAGTTGTTAGAAAGTTTATTTTAGACGGGACATACGCTGAAACACCCCAAAAAAATATACTGATATGTGTTAAAAAAAAGTATACAGTGTATTATTTGTTGACCAGTTAAGTGTATGTCAGCTTTGATACAAAAATATTCGTTTTAATGTTGACAGGTGAATTTTACCGTGTTAGCATCAGAACGATTATATAGTCGCTTGGTCTTAAATGATCAAGTGCATTAGATTTAAGAGAAAAAAAAGGTAAAACCTTTAAAATGTAAAAAACCTACAGGAGAAAAGAAATGAGAAAAAATTCTTGTTGCACTCATGATTGTTGCATTTGCTGCTACAGCATTTGCTGACGTAACACTTTCAGGAACTTACAAGGCTCGTGGTAACTACAAGTCTAACATCGCTGCAGTCGATAACGACTCTGATGACAAAAAACATGTACTACGATCACGACCTTGACATCTGGCTTAAAGCTAGCACAGATAAGGACACATACTTCAAATCTAAAATCGAGCTTCTCGATGGACAGTGGAAAGAAGATGGAAACGCTACAAAAAACTGGTGGCGAAATTCAGGTAGAGAGAGCTTGGCTCGGTCACAACTTCGGCGTTGCAAAAAATGGACGTTGGTATGATGACTGGTGGTGCTTGGGGTTACGAATTCGGTAACACAGCAGACGCTTTCTACAGACTTAAGGCTACTGTTCCTGCTGGTCCTGGTAACGTAATCGCTATCATCCAGAAAAACTACGAAGCTAACGTTTCTGATACAGTAAAAGACGCTGACAAAGATGACAGTGACTCTTACCTTCTTGGTTACAAAGGCAAGTTCGGTGGAATAACAGTTGCACCTCTTCTTGTTTACACAGCTGCTGGTAACTTACCTGATGGCGACAGAGACACAGATGTTACAGTAAGCAAACTTGACCTCGCTGTTGGTGGTTCTTTCGGAGCTATCGGTTTCGAAACAGAGCTTATCTACCAGAAAAAAAGAGACAGAAAACGCTAACGATCCTACAAACTACAACCTTTACGCAAACGTATTCGGTAAAGTAGCTGGTGCTAAGATTGGTTTCCTTACAGCTTACTCATCAGTTGATGATGATAACGGTAACGCTGCTATGGGTATGGGTGAGGACTTCGACGATACTATCTTCATCGTACTTGGTGATCAAGAAACTGTAGGTGGAACATACTACGCTGGCGGTCTTAAAGGTGTATGGGCTAACGCTCTTTACGCTGAGTACGCTATCAACGATAAGACTGGTGTAACAGCTTCTATAGCTCACATGAAGTCAAACTTTGATAACGATGATACATCTGCTGTAGAATTCGACCTCGGTATGACATACAAGATCACTAAAGCTCTTAAGTATGGTATCGACTTCGGTTATGCTAAGATTGATGCTGACACAGGTACAGATCCTGATGCTTCTATCCTTCTTCAGCACTACCTTAAAATCAGCTTCTAATCTAATTAGTTAGTTAATTTTAATTAGTAAATAATCAAGAGGGTTGGTCAATGCGATCAACCCTCTTTTTTTTGTTTTATAATTATGTCATTTTGATGAACGAAGTGATATCAGATTGTCGGACATTGCAATGACGATCGTATTTGTCATTGTGCTCATGTGTTAAGTAAACGTCTCTATATAATTACACTTGTATTGCGTCATTCTGAGGAACGCAGTGACGTAAGAATCTACAGCCATTCAATCATCCTGATGTTAATGTCGGTTTTAGTTGTTCATCGGCATTGGTTTTAGATTGCTTCGTCGATATTTCACATCTCCTCGCAATGACGTACTTATGTTGTAGTGAACCTAAATGCATTGCATCTTTAAAAGTTAAATCATCCAAACGCACTGTAACTATGTATAAATACAATCTAGCAATATCAGAATATCGCTGGTAGAATTGTGACCATGGAAAGAGTTAAACTGCTAATTATTATATTTACTACTATTCTTACATTTTCTGCTTTATATGCACCTCAGCCTATACAGCCGATTATTATGGATTACTTTAAGATATCCCAGTCAAGCTCTGCTCTGCTGACAACGGTTACTATGTTCCCACTTAGTATTGCACCTATCTTCTACGGGTATATGCTGGAGTCTGTATCGGCTAAGAGGATGCTGCTTATATCAATTTTTTTTGTACTTGCCGTATGTCAGTTTCTATTCTTTGCAGCAGATTCTTTCAGCACGCTTATAATACTTCGCATTGTAGAAGGGCTTGCTATCCCTGCCATACTTACAGGAATAATGACATATATATCTGTTATGACAACGAAATCTAATGTGCAGAGGATAATGGCAATTTACATATCTTCTACTATAATCGGCGGATTTTCAGGGCGTTTCTTTTCAGGTCTGATTTCACATTATACAAGCTGGCGGATGATGTTTTTTAATACTGGGCATCAGCCTACTGATATCTGCGGTGTTGATAGGCAGGTTATCAGACAATAAAGCCAATGTAACTAAGCTGAATATGCGAGCGGCATTCGAGGTGCTGTCAGTTAAGAGGTTTACTGTAATATATCTGATGGTATTCAGTATGTTTTTTCATGTTTGCCGCTGTTCTTAACTTTATACCGTTTCGCATGCGTGAGATAGATGCGTCAGCAAGCACGATGCTGATTGGGGTTATGTATACGGGCTATATAATGGGTATAGTAACGTCACTAAATTCACTAAGGCTTATTAGAATATTCAGAAATGAAGTGAATACGATGCTTGCCGGTTTGACTTTTTTTTATGTTGTCTCTGGTATTATTTGTATACCAAAACATATATATCATGTTTATAGGCATGTTTATATTTTGTGCAGGTATGTTTATGACACATACGGTGGCATCAGGTTATATCAATAAGCTGGCTGACAATAATAAGGGTGTTACAAACGGTTTATATGTTGCTTTTTTATTATTCAGGCGGAACTATAGGTTCAGTCGCTCCGGGGATTATATACGAAAATTATAGCTGGAATGTGTTTCTGTCGGTCTTGGGTGTCATAATGCTGATAACTATCATCACAGGCAGGCACATGCTTATCACTAATAATGATTGATACAGCCTGAAATAAAACATACTTAGAAACTCAAAACAAGCTTAGTCCTCGTCAGATAGTGCTTCAACCCTTTTTTCAAGATCAGAGACCTTGCTCCCAATAGTTATGAAGTAAAAAACCAAGCAGAACAAAAAAAATGACTGTATAACCGGCGAACAGGTAGTTAAAAGATTGCATATTACCCCTCCAGAGAATCGATTTTTCTAGTAAGTGAAGCTATGCGGGTACGCTTAAGGAGCAGTGCCGCATAAAGAACTGTGAAGGCAAAAAACACTTACTAGGAGTGCTTTTGTCATATCAGGGTGAAGACCGCCACCGCCTTCCTGCACGACATTCGGGTGGATAGTACGCCACCAGCGGATTGAAAAGAAGACAATAGGCACGTCTATGAAGCCGATGATTCCGACAGCGGCGGCAAATCTCGCACGCTTATCAGGCTCATCTATAAATTTTCTCAGCATGAGATACCCTGCATATATGAACCAGAGTATTACGGTGGTTGTCAGTCTCGGATCCCATGTCCACCAGACCCCCCCCATGCAGGTCTAGCCCATATAGGTCCTGTGATGAGGACTATAGTACAAAATAGTATACCTATCTCTGCACTGCTTTCTGCAATATCATCAAAGATATAGTTGTGCTTGAGAAGAAACAGGATACTGAACACGAATGTGACGAAGAAAGCAAAAAAAAGCTATCCATGCGGATGAAACGTGAAAATAGAATATCCTCTGTATAGCACCCATGACCTTTTCCGAAGGTGCAAATATGAAAGCAAAATATAAGGCGATACAGATCATTAAAACTGCAAAGATATCAAGTGCTTTTTTGTATTTTCATATTAATCCTCTACTAAGAAATCGAATACTGCAAAAAAAACTACCACTGTAAATATAATATCGAAAACGGCGAGAAGCTTCAACCATTTATAGGACTCAGCGACATCCAGACCAAGCACATAAACGTTAAGTGCCTGCACAGAGGCCAATATGACGGGAACCATAACAGGTAAAAGCAAAAGCGGAAGCATGACTTCCCTTGTCCGTGTATTTACGGAGATGATAGAAAAAAAGTGTTCCGAGTATGGCAAAGCCGTATGTCCCCATAAAAAAAACAGCCAGTGATAAATAGCCTGAGCTGAAGATACTGACATTATATAAAACCATAAATAGTGGAATCGTAATTATCTCAACAATAGTCATAAATAAAAAAGTTACTGATAGCTTTACCAAAAAAAAGATAGCTGATCTGTCAACGGGAGCAAGCATGAGGCTGAGAAATTTCCGCCGTCAACTTCACTCATCATAGATTTATTGAGCCCGAGCAGACCTGCAAAGATAACAGACATCCAAAGTATTCCGCCCACCACTCTGTTTTTAAACTCAGAGCCGGGTTCGAAGATAAAGCTGAAAACCACAACAGTGAGCACAGAAAACAGCAGCATGGAGACAACTATTTCACGGGATTTAAGCTCATGGAGGAGGTCTTTTTTTTACCACAGCGGCAATAGTTCTGAGATAGCTCATTTGCTCACCGCCTCAGTGTATATGTGCTCAAAATCAGTGAGTGATACATTTGCTTTAGCGTTGTCAAAGACAAACTTGCCGCCCTTTATAATTGCTAGTCTGGAGGACGCGTCATACCCCTGCTTGATATTATGAGTGACCATGATAATTGTCTTATTATTATCGAAGAGTTCCATGAGAATTCTGGTGAGTATATCGGAAGCGTGCGTATCAAGACCTGTATAAGGCTCGTCCAGAACGATAATGTCGGGATCGTGTATAAGTGCCCTTGCAATGGAAAGCCTTTGCAGCATCCCACGTGAGTAGCCCCTCACCTTGTCGTTCCGTCTTTTATAGAGCTCGACTTTAGTCAGTATCTCTTTGATACGAGCGTCAATATTCTGAACAGCATACAGACTGCCGTAAAAAAAACGCAGATTTTCCAAAGCTGTCAGCTCCGAGTAAAGGAACGGCTGATGAGATATCACGCCGAATTTACTTCTGTATGCATCCTTAAGCTTTTTTGAGTGGTGTCCCCTCGAAGAGGATATTGCCCGAGGATGGGCTCGTCATGGTGCACAGGAGCTTGAGGAAGGTGGATTTACCGGCACCGTTGGGTCCAAAAATGCTGATGAATTCCCCTTTATTAAAGGTAACGGACACATCCTTAAGTGCGTGGATGTGCCCGTATTTTTTATTTACTTTACTGAACTGTATAAGCGGTTCAGACATTCGCCTTCTTCCGTCCGACCAGTCCGAACAATCCGCCTATCACCATGACGATACAGCCTATCCATATCCATGCAATGAGCGGTTGATAAACGGCTTGTATTCCCACGTAGTTTTCATCTTTAGAGTATGAAGACAATATGAGGTACAGGTCACCTTTGAGAGATGAGCTTATAGCAACCTCTGCAAAAGCCTCTTTATTCTTCGCATAGAATCTACGCTCAGGTGCGAGTGTGAATAGCTTTTTTGCCATCCTTGAAAACTCTGACAGGAGCGTATGCAGAGACGTAGTTCTCTCTCTCTGCGAATTTAACATCTGCCACCTGAAGTGTATATCCGTTGAAGTTGAACTGCTCGCCGGGAGCAAGAACTTTATCGGTTTGAACATTGTAAAAGGATGAAGCTATGATTCCGTATGCAATCATAACAACACCGATGTGGACTATAAGACCGCCGTAGTATCTTTTATTTACCATCAGCACGTTAAATCCGCCTCTCTTTATGCCTGAGCCTATCTGTATGAGGATAGTCACGAAAGAGAGTGTTGTAACCCCTGCAAGAAGGAGTGCCAGAGGGTTCATATAACCGAAGGCAAACATTGCCGTCATCACTATGACCGCACATGCAAGTGACGGAAGGAGTTTTTTTCATAATGACACTGTTTTCCGTTTTACCGTATGAAAGGAGCGGTGCTATACCGCTGGTCAGCAGAACAAGGGTGAAGAACGGTGCAGTAACCTTGTTGTAGTAAGGGATACCTACAGTAATCTTGTCCGGCATAATGAGCCCTGATATGATAGGCATCATAGTACCCACTATAATAACAAGAGTGAGTCCCACGAAAATCCAGTTACCGAGAAACAGCATCCCCTCCCTTGAAGAGAAGTTGAATTCCGTGTCTTCGTGCTCGGAGAGCTTTTTAATCAGCGGAACAAGGTATGCTATAAAGATACCGGACGTAACCACCATAAACACAAGGAAGAAATATCCGAGTGATGATTTAGCAAATGTATGAACAGAATCCAGAACACCGCTTCTTGTGATGAATGTACCGAAAAGGCACATCTGGAAGGATGCCAGAATGAGTATGTGAGACCAGATTTTCAGTTTACCCTTACGCTCGAATACAACTATTGAGTGAAGGTAAGCTGTTGATGTCAGCCATGGGAGCAGGGAAGCGTTTTCCACAGGGTCCCAAGCCCAATAACCGCCCCAGCCGAGCTCTACATATGCCCACTCGCCGCCGAGGACGATTCCTATAGTTAGGAATATCCATGTGATCATTGTCCAGCGTCTTGTGTCCACAGCCCAGAATGAGGAGACCTCTTTACTGACCAGTGCACCGAAGGCGTGACCTAGAACGATTGTGAAACCGACATACCCAAGGAAGAGGGTAGGCGGGTGATAGAGCATCCCCGGGTTCTGCAGGAGCGGGTTCATACCCATTCCGTCAGCAGGGAAGAAGTCCAGTTCTTTGAAAGGGCTGGTAACAAAAACTGTGAGGACAAGGAAAAATGTGGCTGTCAGTGCCGAAACGGCGAGGACGGCTGATTTCTGCTTGACGTCGTAGTTTTTTGATTCTTCTGAGTTCAATAACGGCAAATACAGTAACAAGCCAGCCCCAAAAGAGGAGTGAACCTGCCTGACCTGCCCACCATCCGCTTATTTTATAGATGAACGGCAGTGCTCTGTCCGTGTATTGAGCGACATATTCCATTTTATAATAGCCAGTTGCGAGTGCGTAAATAAGCACAACAGACGCTAAACTGACACATATGGCCTGACCGACCAGAAACCAGTCCGCCATTTTCGTGTAAGATTTGGAATTAGTCTGCATTGAGTAGATATATAACCCGAAAGCAGCTAAACCAGTGAAGAGTCCCAGCAGTTGAAATAAATTACCGACTTGTCCCATTGTTTCTCCCTATATTAAATAAAAACATATTTACTGATTAGGCTTTTGATATCAGCCTTCTTCGACTTCTGTCTCGTACTTGGACGGACATTTTGTTAATACTGTAGCAGCTTTGAAATATTTCTCCTGCTGATCGTATCTTCCTTCTACAATAACCTGAACATCCTCTTTGAATGTATCAGGGATAATACCGTTGTAAATGACCTTCATAGCTTTACCGTCAGAATCAGAAATATCAAATTCGAGGTATTGCTTTTTTTTGAAGTCTTTGGTGATAGTCCCGGTGACAACGTCCCCACTGACTCTCATCCCTTTCTTATTGAACTTCTCAGGGTTTTCCAGAACTTCTGAAACCTCAAGATAATAGACGCTCTCTTCACTGAAACCTGAGCTCATGAGATAGCCTATTGCACCTATGAAAACTAAACCGGCCAATATGATCTTTATAGATTTTTTTCATTTACCACTCCATTACTAACAACGACCTGTAACTTTAGCAAAAGTTTTGTCATTTGGGTATAATATTACAGTATTTTTTTTTACATCAACTTGAAAAAAGTATTAAAGAATAATTTTTTCGCCTTAAGGCATTGATGATAACCTACTTTTATTTTGTCTAAATGTATGATGTGAAAAAATGATTGCTTTATCAAGAAAAAAATTTATAAAGAATGTAAATGGATAATATATCAATAGCAACCGCAATACTTGCAGGTGTACTTTCTTTCCTTTCGCCGTGTGTTCTTCCGCTCCTCCCCGGATATCTCTCTTTTATGTCCGGTGAGTCGATAGACACCCTTGCGAAGGGGGGATAAGAAGGCCGCCAGACTCAAGGTGTTTTTTAGGTGCAGTCTGTTTCGGACTGGGATTCATGCTGGTGTTTGTACTTCTGGGTGCATCGGCAACAAAAATAGGCATACTGCTCAAAAGCTATAAACTGATAATCGGTAAGATAGCAGGGGTGGTCATAATTGTTCTTGGTCTGCATATGATGGGGGTTTTCCGTATCAATAAACTCCTCGTGCAGAAGAAATGGAACTATTCGAACAAAAGCGGAAAGCCGTTTTATATCAATGCGTTCCTTCTGGGTATAGCATTCGTTTTCGGCTGGACTCCTTGTCTCGGTCCTGTTTTGGCAGGGATATTTGCAATAGCTGCCTCCAAGGAGACTGTCTGGCAAGGGATATGGCTGCTTACGGCTTTTGGTTTCGGTCTCTGGATACCGTTTCTGTTGTCGGCATTCGCTGTCGGTTTTGTACTGAGCAGCATGAAGAAGGCAGGCAGGATTGTTATGGTGGTGGAAAAAAACATCCGGCGTACTGCTTATCGTTATAGGTTTGCTCATGGCTACTAACAGTTTACAGACCATTAGCAGTTATCTTGTTATGTGGTTTCCAATACTCGGCAATATTAATTTCTGATCAATAATTTAGGCTTAGCTGCTGTTTCGGCAGCTAAGTTTTATATTGTCTGACGAAAGTGATTAAGTCGGCATGTTTGAGATTAGTGAGAATATAGGTCCCATGAGTCCAAGCATGATTATAAGCATGAAAATACCTATGAAGCCTATGATGAGCGGTTCGATCATTTTGGAAATGTTTGTGGCTATGTAGTCGACCTTGTAATAATAATACTGGGCGACGTTATCAAGCTGGGTGTCGAGGTTACCTGTCTGTTCGCCTATGTTTATCATTCTGAGGATGATATTCGGATACATCTTTTGTTCACCTAGTGCCGCAGAGAAGGATTTACCCATAGATATCAGTTCTCTGGAATTTTCTATGGAGCGTCGGTAAACCATATTTTTAAGACTCTCCTCCATGATAGACAAAGCCATATACAGAGGCAGTCCTGCCGAAATCATAAGTCTGATATATTCTGCAATGAAAGCGAAATTGAAGTTTCTGACTATTTGTCCGAAAATAGGCAGTTTTGTCAGTATCTTATCAGTGATATATCTGTATTTTTCATTTGTACGCCGCAAAAAAACCATGAGTGAAAAAAGGTCACAACAGATACCACTATAAGCAGTATCAGATACTCCTGCAGGAAGTTTGACATAGCCATGATGAATCTTGTCGTCGGGGGGGAGTTCTATCTGGAAAGACTCGAATGCTTTGATCATCTTCGGCATGACGACAACCAGCCAGAAGATCATCGTACCGATCATCGCCACGAAAGCAAATGACGGGTAGATCATAGCAGATTTCGTTTTCGACACAAGGTCTGTAATCCTTTTCAGGTGGTCGGCAGCATCCTTCAGTGTGTTGTCAAGTTGTCCAGTCTCCTCACCGATCCTTACCAGACTGACAGTGATTTCGGAGAAATATTTTGAATATTTCGACAGTGCTTTGGAGAACGACATTCCTGTCTGAACCCTGTGGGCAACATCCTCCAGTATACTTCTTAGCTGAGGGTTGTCTGCATCCATAGCCAGCTCCGACAGGGCGGTGTTGATGGGCAGACCGGCTTTCACTATCAGGTGAAGGTTTTCTATTACTTCTATGATTTCCTGAGTTTTTTTATCTTCTTAGACGGTTTCAGATAGCGGTAATAAGACGGGATTTTCTTAACTGCTATGATGTTAGAACCGAACGAATCAAGGTATGAAGTTACATCTTCACTGTCATCCATTTGGATTGTCTTTTTTTTATCTTTTTTCCCTTCGTCATCGATAGATGTGATGGAGTATAACTGCATATTATATAGCCACTCTCAATATCTCTTCTGGGGTCGTAATTCCGTTTATAACTTTCAGAAGCCCTGATTCGAGTATCGGGATCATTCCGTTTTCAACAGCCTTGTTGAAAATCGTCAGAGGTGTCGCCCCTGTTACGATGAGTTCGCCTATCTCCTGATCTATGTCGAGTAGTTCACAGATAACGCCCCTTCCCGAGTAGCCTGTCTGTTTGCAGTGTTCGCAGCCTTTCCCTTTCTGGAAAGTTATTTCGCTGTCGGGGGAGTAGCCGTGTTTGGCAAAAAGGGCTTCGGGTATCCCCTGTTCTATGAGGCCTGCAACAGGTTCACTCGCCTCCTCTTTACAGAACATGCATGTTTTCCTTATGAGCCTCTGTGCGAGTATTCCGCCGACACCGGAAGCGATCATATAATCCTTTATGTTCATCTCCATCAGTCTTGGGATGGCGGTAACTGCATCGTTAGTGTGGAGTGTGGAGAGGACAAGGTGTCCCGTGATGGCGGCTCTGAGTGCCATTTCTGCCGTCTCTTCGTCCCTCATCTCTCCAAGGAGTATAACGTCGGGGTCTTGTCTGAGGAAGGCTCGCATAGCCTTTCCGAATGTATAGCCTGCTTTTATATTTAGCTGAGTCTGTTTGATAAATGGGAATCTATATTCTATAGGATCTTCGGCAGTCAGGATTTTCCTCTGGAGGGAGTTGATCTTCCTGAGTGATGCATAAAGTGTCGTTGTCTTACCCGAACCTGTCGGACCTGTAACCAGAAGGATGCCGTGAGGTTTTTTTGAGCTGTTTCATCAGGCGGTTTGCCGTGTCCTCTTCGAAACCGAGGCTCTCAAGGTTAAATAGGGATACGTTCTTTGATAGAATCCTTAGAACTATACCCTCGCCGTATGATGTAGGTATAGTTGAGACCCTTATGTCAAAATCTTCATCAAAGAATGTATGGCTCATAGAGCCGTCCTGCGGAAGTCTCTGCTCCGCAATATCGAGGCTGGAGAGTATCTTTATCCTGGATGAGAGAGCATTGTGCATCTCATACGGGAATGCGTAGTAGTGTCTCAGGATACCGTCTATCCTGAAAAAAAACGTGGGTGGCTATATCCTCGGGTGATATATGTATATCTGTGGCACGGGATATGATAGCACTGTTCATTATCAGTTCAAGCAACTGCGGCAAATCACTTGTCAGCCCTGAATCCATAGCTTTAGACACCAGTTTGTTTATTTCTACATCTATCGGTTTTTCAAGAAGAAAATAGTTAATTTCGATATTTTTCAGGATAGTTTCTTTGTCGGAAACAAAAAAAACCTCAATCTGTTTCCCTGCCTTTCTTTGCAGGATGTCTATGGTGTTTATATTAAACGGATCTGCGAGTGCAACAGAGAGTTTGTCCTCTTTGTTTTCTATGGGGATCATCTCCAGCTGTTTAGCGACGTTTCTGTCAAAAAGCTTAAGAGCATCTTTGCTGGGCGGGTGCTCGTTTATGTCCAGAAACGGTTTTCCGGATTGTTTTGATACTACCAGTGCAATCTCTCTGGCGGAGACAAAGGAGAGCTCGATAAGTATCTCCCCCAGAAGCATGTTCTTTATCTTTTTTTTGACTTCCAGAGCGACCTGTATCTGCTCCTCAGTAACATAGCCCGATTCTTTCAGGAGTTGTCCAACAGTCTTTTTTAGCCATTTTTTTGAAACCCTCGAATAATATGTTAAAATGTTATCGCAAAAAACAAATAACTTGAAAGCTAAATATTATTACGCAATTGCCTTGGAGGTGGATTTGGTATAGAATTGATGTGATTTTTATTAAGGAGCTGATATGAGTATTACTAATAATATTACACTTTTAATAGAAACACTTATAGATACCTCTATATTTGTTCTGGCAGAACTTATTCAGCACCTGCAGACAAATCCGGTTTCGTTCATCTCAACTGGAATTTTGGCTTTTGTAGGCTATCTCATTCTGAATATTTATAAATACAAAGTCTCTAAGAATGCCATCAACCAGAAACTCGAAATAATCATATACATTACGTCTCCATTCATCTTTATACTTTTCACCTATTACGCAGTGAGGATGAATGACAACAATCCCCTGTATCTGCTACTTAACTATCTCGGTTTCTGCTGGCTGGTCTCTGCCTTATGAAGATCCCTGCCAGATATATGGAATTTAAGATCAAGCTTTACTACACCCCCCCCGCGATGTTCTTTATCTTACTGTCTCTTGCGACCGCCCTTTATGTGGATGTGTCTTTTATATATTCAGGGATTTATAAAAAAGAGATGCTTGCAGCTTTCGAGCTTGCGAGGGGGCTTTCAAAAGTATTTCTGGTTTTAGGGTTTTTCATATATATAAGGGGTGTATTGCCTCAGGCTCTGAGGTATGCCAAAGAGACTTATCCGAACTTGGCTTTTCTGACGGGGCTTGCCAGACTGACCATATTTGCGTACCTGATTATCTCGTGTTTGTGGATATTTAATCTGTTTACTCTCGATTTCAGGGCTGTTATGGCTGTTGCTCTGCTTGGCATGATGCTGGCACTGCTCTCTTATATATTTCATAAGATACAGAAGCTTATAAACTATTTTTTTTACAGCAGGGAGCTTTATACAGAGCTTGAGTGGACTCTCATTAAAAAAGAATGCGACAAGATTTCTGTTTATGGTATTTATCTATATCTACTATATGCTTGTGTATAATGCTCTTGATATGAGTGATGTGCTGGAGAAGCTCAAAGGGGTTTATCTCTTCGAGACCAAGCTCTTTTCATTGTCGATATTGAGTTTATTGTCGGCATTTATAGTTTTCATCTTCCTTAAAAGTCTACTGTATCTATTTACTAAATATCTGCGTGTATTCTTTTTCGATAAAGATTTATCTGACGATACGGACTCACTGGAAATCATAGTTTACAATCTTGGACTGTTGCTTGTCTTCATGGCTACCATGTTGCAAATCGGCATTACATGGCAGGTTGTTGTCCCTATCGCAGGAGCACTCGGGATCGGTATAGGTTTCGGCTTGCAGACTGTAATTAATAATTATATCTGCGGTTTTATCCTCCTGTTTTCCAAAAAGATACGCATCGGCGATTATGTGGAACTGCCAGGCGGAGCAGGGAAGATTGTCGGTGTAAAGTCCGACACGGTATTCGGGCGTGTGATCTCAATAGATATGTTTGCAACAACCGTTCAGACCTTTGACAATATTGAAATAATGGTGCCCAACTCAGTATTCATCGCTGAGACGATAATCAATTATACCAGAAGCGACAAATATATACGAGTACGTGTCCCTGTGGGGATCGCTTACTCATCCGACATAGAGCTTGCTCAGAAGCTTATGTATGAGTCCATAGAAGACTGTGAAAATGTAGTTAAATACAAAGGGAATGAAGTTTGGTTTGTGGAGTATGGTGACAGCTCCCTTAATTTTATGGTACTCTTCTGGCTGAACATGTCTGAGGGGTTGCAGATTGCTTCTGTGAAAAAAATGTTTTTTCTAAGCTCCCTCTGGCATAAATTCAAAGAACATGGTATAGAAATTCCGTTTCCTCAGCAGGATGTATGGTTCAGAAATGAGCTGAATCTTGCTGACAAGGTTGATAAGGAGAATGATAAATGAGATATAGTAAGTATTTTATCCCTACATTGAGAGAAGTTCCGGCAGATGCAGAGGTTATCAGCCACCAGCTGATGGCGAGAGCCGGGATGATTAAGAAACTGGCTTCGGGGATATACAGCTACCTGCCGCTTGGCTTGGTTGTGATAAAGAAAGTCGAGCAGATTGTTCGTGAATGTATGAACGAGGCGGGAGCTATAGAGCTTACTATGCCTTCTATACAGCCTGCGGAGCTGTGGCAGGAATCAGGGAGATGGGATTTCTACGGAAAAGAACTCCTCAGGATAAAAGACAGACACAATAGAGACTTTTGCTATGGACCGACCCACGAAGAGGTCATTACCGATATAGTAAAAAGTTATATAACATCATATAAAGCACTCCCGATAAACCTTTACCAGATACAGACAAAGTTTCGTGACGAGGTTCGTCCCCGTTTCGGGCTTATGCGAGGCAGAGAGTTCATAATGAAGGATGCTTACTCATTCGACGTGGACGATGCGGCGGCAAATGTCAGCTATCAGAAGATGTATGATGCTTATTGCAAGGTATTTGAAAGGTGCGGACTTAAGTATAAGACAGTCGAAGCTGATTCAGGAGCTATAGGCGGTTCATTCTCTCACGAGTTTATGGTTCTCGCCGATACGGGAGAGGATTTTGTTATCAGCTGTGACAGCTGTGACTATTCTGCAAACGTCGAGAAAGCTCCGCTGAAAAACGAGTATGAGCCTTTCGCAGGTGAGATGAAAGATGCGGAAGATGTCGTGACCCCTGATGCTAAGACCGTGTCCGATGTGGCAGTCTTCCTTAAGAAGACTGATGCAGAAATCATAAAGACAATGGTTCTGAATGTGGATGATAAGATAGTTGCTGTCTGCCTGCGTGGTGACCACGAACTGAATATGGCAAAGGTGAAGAACTACTTTGACGCATCTGTCGTGGAATTTGCTTCTCCTGCTGAAATCTACGACAATACAGGCAGTCCTATGGGATATTGCGGACCTGTCGGGGTGAAGATACCTGTTTACGGCGATTATGCTGTTGCGGCGATGGGTAACTATGTGGTCGGTGCGAACACCAAAGAGACACATAAGATCAATGTCAATCATGGCAGGGATTTCGAGTTTGAAGCGATAGATGATTTCAGAAATGCGAGATAGGGGACACCTGTACGGCATGCGGCGGAAAATATCAGATTACTAAAGGGATAGAGGTAGGACACATATTTAAGCTGGGTACAAAATACTCAGAGTCTATGAATGCCATGTTTCTCGACAATAACGGTAAAAGAAAACCTTTCATCATGGGATGTTACGGCATCGGAGTTACAAGAGTCGTAGCCGCAGCCATCGAACAGAATCATGACGAAAGCGGAATTATATGGCCTGTGGAGCTTGCTCCGTTCCAGATAAGCGTGCTTCCGCTTGCAATGAAAGATAAAGATGTCGTGGATGCTGCCGAAAAGATATATATAGACCTTATAGATAAAGGGATTGAAGTCCTGCTCGACGACAGAGATGAGAGAGCAGGGGTCAAGTTTAAAGATGCTGAACTTGTGGGCATACCTTTGAGGGTGGTAATAGGTAAAAAAGACTCTTGCAGAAGGTAAAATCGAAGTCAGAGCCAGAACGGAAGATGAGGCGACTGAAATTCCTTTTGACGGATGTATAGAAACCATCATAAAAAAAACTTGAGGAAATAGCTTCTAAAGCATAATAATACCTTGAAATATAAGAAAAAATTTGTGTAAACTTATGCAAATTATTATGTAGACAGGACGTCGGAGGATTTATGAAGAAAAAATATACGGTGATGATTTTTTTGACGAATCCCGATTGGGCGAGGTTAAAACCCGTAAAATAAGCAGCAGAATTATCCGTTTTGCGATCCTTTCTGTTGCCTTATATGTTTTTGTCTCCGGTGCAGGATTTTACTATTTAAATAATCTTTATAAGGAACGCAGTGTCCTTTCTAAATATCAGGAAGAAAATCTTAAGCTTAAGAATAAAATCGCAGGCTATGAGGCTCAGATCATTAGTATCAATGAGAAGGTCGCAGGCGTTTTGGAGCTTGAGGATAAGGTTAGAAATCTTGCTTCCTACGGTACATCAGATAAATCTAACAAACAACTTGCCGTAGGCGGTAAAGAGGTTGACGTTCTTCAGGATTTATCAAAAGTCTCTGAGCGTAAGGATAAGAGATTTTTCGAGGGTCTTAATACGACTCTTTCAAATCTCGGCATGGAGATCGAGCAGAGAGCTGTTAGCCTTTCCGAGCTGGCAGATTTTCTCGAAGAGCAGAAACTGATGCTCAGTTCCACTCCTACAATCTGGCCTGTCAAGGGCTGGATATCAAGTGGATTTGGTTACAGAATTTCACCTTTTACAGGTCGTAGAGTTTTCCATGAAGGTCTTGATATCGCTACAAAATATGACGTGCCTGTACAGGCGGCGGCAAAAGGTATAGTAGTCTTTTCCGGCAGAAAAGCAGGGTATGGTAAAACAATCATTATCGATCACGGCTACGGCTATATAACAAAATACGGTCACAACAATTCGCTGACGGTAAAGGCTGGCGACAAGGTGAACAAAGGTGACCATATAGCTATGGTGGGAAGCACCGGACGCAGTACAGGGCCTCACGTTCACTACGAGGTTCTGGTTAACGGTATACCTGTTAATCCACTTAAGTTTATCGTTGGTTCAAACTGATAACACTAATTATCAAAATATTACGAAACCCGCTTTAATAAAGGCGGGTTTTTTTTATGTCCCCAGTCAATATTTTCCATATTTCAATTTAATTTAACAAAAAAAACCTTCTCAATCTACTACAATGTATGGAAAATCTCATTTTGACTTTAAAAAAAATGAGGAAACCGTGTAGTATTATTACACTTATGGAATTTTACGGGGGGGGCACTTAATGAAAAGTTTATTACCGAGTAGTATTATTGACATGTTTAAATACTGCTTAATGGCAGTATTCATGGTTGTAACAGTAACCGGTTGTGTGGTTTCAGGACAGGACCAGAACCTTTACAACTCGAGTCTTATTATGGCTCAGCAAGGACAAAAAAGAGCAGGCTTATCAAAATATAAGCGGATTATGTGCAAAATATCCGCAAGATAAACGTTTTTTGTGTTGAAGCCAATACTCTGAAGAGTGAACTTTATAACGAAAATATCAGTTTTGTAAAAGCGAAACTGGATGCTAATCCTCCGGTTTCTAAATCAGTGCTTGATGCTGTTGAGCAGAGGCTGAATAAAGCGGCCGCTTATGCCAACGGTACTTCCGAGACAGCTAAATACAGTGCAAAACTTGTTGAATACAAAAAGATTACAGCCAAAGCTATAGAAGAAGCTAAGCTGACTTCCGCCGATTATGTTTCAAAAGGTGATATGTTTGGTGCATATGATGCGGTAGCATCTGCAAAAGTGCTCGACCCTAAGGAGCTTGGACCTCTCGCCGACGAGTACGGCTATAAGGCTATTCAGTCCAACATGCCAAAGGCAGAGAAGTTGATAGCTGAAGATAATATGAAAGAGGCGAAAGAACTGCTCACAAAGATGGCAGTGATCGATCCGAATAATTCTAAGATAAAACAGTACCTTGAGCAGGCAACAAAGAGTGATAACCCCGATTATTATATAGCCAAAGGTACGGAAGCGAGAGATGAAGGGGAGCTTGAGAAAGCTCTTACATATTTCAAAAAAGGCACTGGCTTTCCCTGATGCACGTCAGGCAGCACAAAAGGCAATCGATGAGACAAGGGTTCAGCTGGCTGAGGTCAGTTTCATGAATGGCGTCGAGTTTGCAAGTCAGGAGCTGAATAAGCAGGCATACGATAACTTTATGTCCGCTTTTAATACTATGAAAGATTTACCGCTGGAGCTCAGAACAATGGTTTCCATACCGAAAGACGAGCTTGAGCAGTATTACGATAATATGTTTTTTCCTCGGTCAGAGGTCTATGGATAACGGAACATACGGTCAGGCGTATCTTTACCTTAAGATGCTTCATGACCTCGTGCCTTCTTACCACGGGCTGAGAGCCGTTAAGAAGGATGTTGAGGATAAGGTTCTTGGAAGAGCTCTTAAGAGTATCGCAGTTATACCGTTTAAGAGCCCTGTGAGTGAACCTGAGCTAGGTCTGCAGGTTACATCAAACATTATGCAGATTCTCCAGAATACACTTAGCGATGATGTAAAGATCATCGAGAGGGGAGCTCTTGAGATCCTGCTCCGTGAGTATGAACTTGCCGTTGCAGGGAGTACGGAAGAGCAGACATCAAACGATTCATTCCGTATAAAGTCGGCTGACTTCCTCCTTATGGGTGAAGTGCTCGACTCCAGAACAGAGACAAATATCCAGAACAGCAAAAAAAAGAAAGTAAGAGTAAAAGTCGGTGAAAACCAGATAAGAAATATAGAGTGGGAAGACTGGGCGAGAGAGGCGGAAGCTTTACGCAAGAATAACAGACCTGTCCCTCCTGCTCCTGCGAAGTATCTTATGAAGCCTGTTTATGAATTTGCTGAATATGATGTAGCTTTCCACGAAAAGGTTAGTTACCTCAGTATCAGCTACCGTGTTGTTGAAACCTCTCAGGGGCGTGTGACATACAGCAATACTGTCAGAGCACAGAAAGAAGAGAGGGATGAGGCAACCAGTGGTATAGATATCGGAACATATCAGGTTAAGATGAAGGCTGCCAAACTGCCTACAGATATCGAAATGAGCAACAGCGTAAGAAAAGAGACGATAGATAAGATATCTAATGAAGTGATGGAACGCTTCAGGAATCAGGATGAGAAATATCTTGCCGAGGCTGTAAAGCTTGAGTCCTCTAATAATATTCAGGCAGCAGTAGAGATGTATGTAAACTCTATCCTTCTGAAAATCAGGAAGAAAAAAAGATGTCGCTGAGTTAGAAGACAAGGCGGGTAAGTATCTTGATGTTCTTTCAGCATATTAATTTAAAATATATAAAGGTCGCATTTATTGCGGCCTTTTTTTTGTCTGATCTGCACAGGTGAAGTGCTGGCGGCAATGCCGGAGCATATCGCTGTGCTTCCTATCGAAGGTGAAGGTAAACCTGAGGATCTTAAAGAGCTTCGTGTTACCTTCTTCAATCATATAGGGTCTAAAAACTATCGTGATATGGAGCTGGAGGATATAGATTCCAAGCTGTTTCTTCTGGAGCAGAAATCCGGTAAAAAAATGGCGGGAATTCACTCATAAAGAGATAGCGGATGAACTTGGTGTTCAGGGGCTTATATTCCTGAATGTTGTCGGTATAGAGAAGATGTATGCCGGCTTTTACGGCAGTCTGACCGTTAAGCTCGAAGTCACTTTTATCGAGGCAGGGACAGGCAGAATCCTATGGAAGAAGGAAGAGAAAGTCGATCGTAAATCGGGCGGTGTTCCTCTCTCCCCATGGGCGGCGATATCTACAGCTGTTCAGTCTGCACTTGTTCTTCGTGACAGTGTGAAGATAGAGCTGTTCGATAAGCTCTGCCGCAACATTGCGAAAGCTCTCCCCGAACCTCCAAATCTGGCTGTTGTTAGACCACCGACAATCTTTTCCGTTGTGACCAACACTCTCGACAGTCCTTTTAAAGCTCAGGACGAAATCCTCGTTTCTCTGAAAGGGGACGAAGGGATGAAGGCATATTTCAGTATCGTGGGGCAGACGGAGGCTATCACTCTCAATGAGATGAAGCCTGGGCTCTATCTCGGTAAATATGTGGTGACAGAGGGGGTTAATTATAAAGGAGCTCTTATGGAGGTCTTTTTTAGTCAATTCCGAGAAGCGAAAGGTAACAAAATATCAAGTTCCGTATCTGGTTTCTGTGGATACAATCCCGCCTGCTGAACCTGTCAATTTCAAGACAGGATTGTCTGAAAAAAGGCTTTAAGCTGAGCTGGGAGAAACCTGCAGATGATGATATCAAGGAATACATTATAAAAAAAAGCTGTTGTCGGCGAGGCTGAGTTTCAGGATTTGGCTGTCACGGAGCTTCGCGAATATCTGGACGAAACGGTCAGTTTTGGTCAGAAGATATTCTATAGGGTTTACACAAAGGACTTTGCCGAGAACCTGAGCCCTGCGGTCGAGTTGTCACGTGTCGTTGTTAAACCGGACCGACAGACGTTACAGGGGAACTCAAAGAGGACAGGGTCTTTTACAGTATAGGCAGTCCGTATATTGTGCGTGGAGCGTTCACCGTCCCCAACGGTATAAAGCTGACTATCGAAGCTGGGTCTGTTATCCGTTTCGAGGATGGAGCGTCCCTTAAAGTGCTCGGCAGTATAGAATCTCTGGGTACTAAAGACGACGGAGTCACCTTTAAAGGTAAGGGGTATAACATAACCCTCGCAGATACGGGAGCTGGCGGAGGCTTGTTCCAGCATACGTTCTTCAGAAATGGAGGCGTGTTTGAGGTAATGAACTCCGAATCAAGGTTTGAAGACTGTAGATTTGAATCCTGTGAAGTGGGGCTTAAATCTAATCAGAATTCAAGTATCAGCATTAAAAAACTCAGTTTTTGGATACAATAAGACGGCAATTATGGCGTATTCCGGAGGAATAAATCTGGATGATGTCGAGTTTTCGCACAATCAGGAGGGGATAACCCTCATGAGCGATGTCAGCACGGCTATAGGCAGTCTTATGATGAAAGATAACACAGTCGATATCACGACGGAATCGCCCCTCAAGATAAAAAAAGGCTAACGTGCCTGATAAAGAATCTTATGAGATAATCAGAAGTTTCAGAGGTGCGATAGAGATAGATTACGTCGAGCCGTTTAAGAAATCACTTAAAGATCTTGTTGATGCGTCAGGTAACGACCTCATGGATAAGATAGGCGACAGCCTGATGGCAGAAAACTTTGAGGATGCACTTAAATATATGGCTTTACTCAAAGAGCTGTTCCCTAAGAGATATGATGATATCAAAGCGATCGACGGATATGCCTTGTTCAAAACAGGGAAGCAGAAAGAGGCAAGAACTCTCATCGAAAGCTCCGATGCAGGGTATGTCAAGAGGCTGGCGGGTGCACTTGGTCTCGCTGAGCAGACGGGAGCTCCTACTAAGATCAGATTCGTACAGGTGAAGATACCTGTTTTCGGCAATGGTGAAGGGATAGGAAAGATAGCCGTGAGTAAGGCGACTAAGCAGTCGGTAAAAGAACATGTAAAAAAGCGTCACTGGCAGACTTCCGAGAAAAAAAATCTTTTATGGTGAAGGATAAGATTATGTCTGCGGCGGAAAAGTATTCTGCCGGTGCTTATCCTGTGTCCACAAGAGTTACTAAAGCTAAATTCGAAGGTTTTTATATAGTATTTCTGGATACTAATCTGATACTTGCCGACCTTCAGGATCTCAGGATCATCGGCAATAAAAAAAACGAGAGATAAAGATAGGTTTGGCATCCTGCGGCGATGGGGATATCATCAGACCTGAACTGGCAAAAGAACTGAATACACTTCTGTTTCCGCTGGCTGAACTCCCTGCGAAAGGGTGCGCCATAGACGGATATAAAGAAGATATTGCGATCAATAAGCCGGATATACTTGTGATAGTGAAAGAGGGTGCATCCGCATCCAAGAGCCGGGTCAGCCAAAACCTCAAGATGATCAGTGCGGATATGGATATCGTCGTATTCGATACCAAGACTGGGCTGCAGATGTTTGACGCATCTAAAGGGGTTGTTGTCTACCATATGAACGAAAATATGGGGACTAAGGCTGCTATGAAAAAAAGCTTTCGATAGTGTCAGGCAGAACGTGCTTGATAAGCTTGTAGAGATAGAGAGGGAGCGTGCACCTAAGCAAGCTCCGCAGGTCGCATCTAATAGAAACATGAAGTCTGGGAAGATTACCAGTTCAAACAAGAGTTCTGTGGCGAAATCTCCGGCTAAGCCGAACCCGAACAAGGGGATAGTTTTGTCGGTGGCAGGGGTTGAACCGGTTTTTGCGAATATGCCGAATGCATTCACCGACAGACCTTTCATGACACTCGTTATAGAGAATGAATCATCCGAGAATATCAGCAAGTCTGAACTGACATTGGATGTTCCGGGTTATTTTCCTGCTCCGGTTACTGTTGAGCTTGAGAGCATCCCTGCATCCGACAGAGTCAGGCTAAAGTTGTTTGCCGAGTTTACTGAAGACATCAAAAAGGTGTCCAAAACCAAAAGAACCGATGCTGTTGTATCTATCAAATACGGCAAAAAGAAAGCCAAGATTAAATATCCCGTGGTCATCTTCGACGCTCATACTACCAGATGGAATGTAGGGGAGAAGCTTGGGCTTTATATTGATGATGAAGCTGAAGGTGTAAAGGCCATTGCAGAGGGTATAGCGGCGGAAGTTGACCGTATGACTAAAGACACACAGCTTAAAAAAAAGCTATACACAGGGATGGCTGTGCTGGATTACCTGAACGGTATAGGTGTCAAGTTCGAGGCGGATGCCAAAAGACCATTTGTGAGTGTCTACGGCAGTAATACCAAAGTAGATACAGCTAAATATCCATCAGAACTTCTGGAGACAAAATCAGGCGATGTGGATGATCTGCTTATAGCATACGGCTCTATCTTAAAGGCTCTGGGTGTTGATATGGCTTTCACCGTTTCAGACGGCAAAGTCGTTACCCTTTTTGATACGTCTATCCCTGAAGAGCTGATGAAGAAGCTGGGTTTCATCAAAGGGCAGGTTGTGGTATATGATGAAAACATCTGGCTGCCTCTTGATATAACTATGCTTTCGTCAGGTTCTGTAGCGGCTTGGGGGCATGGTGTTAAGACAGCATCTGCACTGGGTGAAGATACAAAGCTTGTTGTTTTGTCAAAGGCAATGAAAAAATATGAGCCTGTGAGACTTTACAGGCAGAATATGAAAGTAATACCGCCTTCGACATTTCAGGCTAAGTATGATGAGCTGAAGGTTAAATTTCAGAAATAAATAATAACGGAGGCTGAGAGGTCTCCGCTTTTTTTTATCAGTAAACTGCATGTCGATTACAATCCAAAATTAATACCTATCAAAGAGATAAGCAAGGTTCGTAAGGCTAGCAGGGTTGTTTGCGCACCAGTTAGCCGCTGTCCATGCACCTGTAGCCACAAGAGCGTTACCGACTATCATTCTGACCCTTCCCGTGCTGGCAGAGTTTGCAGCATCGGGTGAGTTATTGTCTATCGACTGTTCCATATGAAAGGCTGTGAGGCAGGGCACCTGTCTTGCGACAACTACGTTCAGTAAAAGAGTATTCCCGGCTGCATCAGCCTGTGTCGTTCCTGAATAATACGCAGGTCCTCCGGTGGTGAGTGCTGTATGTTCGCTGTTAGTCCTGACAGGGAGTATCCCCATATTTTCAAGCTCAACGAATGGGAAATCCATATCAGTGTTTATTGCGAGGTTAGCTTCATCGGGAGGGGTATTACTGTTGAGTACGGCGTGATTAATCAAACCGTTGTTATCAGGGTCACCTGCATAACGTGCAACACGCTCATAGAAAGTGTGTTGTGCATCGGCAAGCCTTGTTATATCAGTGATGCTCCTTTTAGCTCTGGCATCACCGATAATTGCGGTAGATTTGATAGCTCCGGCAAGTATTATCCCTATAATTATGAGCACTATTGCAAGCTCCACCAGAGTAAAACCTTTATTCATACTGTCCTCATTTATTGACCTGTATTTTCAGTATAAACGATGGCCCGGAATCCGTATTCTCTGCCCAGAGCTTCCCTTGCATGTTGGTTGCGATATTACGGCAATGGTAAAGCCCGATCCCTAGTCCGCCTTTCTTTTCAGAGTAGAAGGGTTCAAAAAATCTTTTCAGTGTTAATAATCCTTGAACCGCTATCTGTCAGTGTAATGACGGCATGACCGTCCTCATCTGTTATCGTCATACTTAATTCTATATTAGGTTCTGTGATACTTTTATCATAGAAGTTTTTTTATGATATTTTCAAAGATGATTATGAGCCCTTCTTTTGCAGATAATACTCTTTTTCTTTATCGTTGCAGGCAATTTCAATATTTAAGATATCTGCTATATTGCTTGCTATGGCATATGGGGAGACGATCTCTTTTCCACGTTTATGCTCTTTCGTCGATTCGGTGAGTGCATCCAGAACTCTGTCTGCACGGAGTTTCAGAGATGGAGCGGTACTCCTGAGGTAGCCGAGAAGTTTGTCCTTCTCCTTATCCGAGAGTGACTGCCCGAGGTTGTGCTCCATTATATTGATAAACTGTGCCAGATTTTTTTATATCGTGAGTCAGGAACGTATTTATCTTATTAAATTCCGACATTGCCTTTGATGTGGAACGCAGATGAAGCGTGACATCTATCTTTATAAGGAGGAAGATGGTTTCGACAAGCAATATTCCTAAGTAGGCTCTTTCCCACCTGAGTTTGCCGGGTGATATTTCAACATAGACAGTGAAGTCCTGTGTGGTTACGAATTTCTTGATGGAGTTTTTTCCGTGTTTGCCTATCTTCTGGTATTCGGTTTCCAGGAAGAAGATGTAGTATGAATAATCCTTTACGCCTAGCTGTTTCATGAGAGGGTCGAGATGCTCAGTAAATTTAACTGCGTCGTATTCGCTCATTTCATTCATGACTATGATCTCTGTAAGAACCCTAAGGAAGCGTGTGACTGTCTGCTTCAGATAAAACAGGACGGCAAAGATGATCAGACCGGAAAAGATCAATGTCTGGTATAAAAGGTCAATCATTCTTGTCCCTTTCCAGATTGAATTTTTTTTATAAAATAGTAAAGACTTTCTCTTTTTTTTACACCAAGGATCTTGGCAGATTTATATACATTAAAACCCGTGTCGTTAAGTATTTTGATGATTAGGTTTTTTCTCTGCCTTTTCGCGGATCTCCTGCAATCCTTTACCGACCTCCACCTTTATGTCAAGCTGTTCGACACCTCTGTTTTTAAGCTCCAGCTCTGTGTCAAAGAAGAGCTTAGCCCGGTCTATGGAGAACAAAAGCTGCTCTATATTGACAGGCTTGACGAGATAATCAAAACAACCCATTTCGAGGCTTTTTTACAGCAGCCTCTTTTGTCGCCTGACCTGTCAAGACTATCACCTTGGTCATGTAATTAGTTTTAATGTGGTCGATGATATAAAGACCTTCGTCGGGCGTATTTTCATTAGGAGGGAGTCCGAGGTCGACAATAGCTATGTCCGGATTGCATGTTTTCAGCCTTTCGATTGCCTGAATACGATTTCCGGCTTCGCAAACCGTGTTGTCGTTTTCCAAAGTGAAGCATAGTTGTTTTCTTAAGGCTTCATCGTCTTCAATAAGGATTATTCTCGCCATATTACACCTAAAAAATACTTGCTGTGAAAGCCTCCGCATAGTAATGTTGGTAATGAAACTATTTAGTGCGGAATTACTGACTGCAGGTGAAGAGAAGATAGCTAAAGCTGTCGTTTTGGAGAAGAAAGGCTCAAGCTATTCTCTTTTACAGCATTATATCACAGAACCTGAAAATCTAAAGTCGCTTTCGGGCGAGCTTAGTTATTATTTCTGCATCGACTATTACGACACTGTAATTGAGTCTGTCGAAATCCCTCCTGTCAAAGACTCTAAGACATTCAGACTACTTGTAAAAAAATAAATTAAAAGATCAGCTTGAAGACGGTATTTCGTACCTGATAGCATATAAAAAAAGACGATAACGCCAAGTCAGAAAAAAAGCGGCAATGCCATGCATAACGTCTATATGGTACCTGAATCCCTCTTTGAAGAGGAGGCAGGGCTTGTAGATCACCAGAAACTGAATATGGACATGTTTACTCTGTCTGACTTTGCACTCTGCGGTATCTCAGATTACTTCTTTCCTGATGATGTTGTTTTCCACTCTTTTGCGGATGAAACTAAAGTAGTGGTGACCGTCAGCAGAGGGAAGACAGTCCTTTACACCAGAGCTATGGAGTATGCCGTCAGCAGTGTCTCATCCATAGAGAGTGTATTTTACGAGAGTATAAACCTGACATATATGTTTGTTTCGAAGAACCTGCGTATAGATATCGATAGGATGATCCTTTCAGGGGAGCTGGCCGATAAGGCTGAGCTGTCGAAGATGCTTTTCGATTTTAATAAGAAGATTCAGTCGGTGGTTATCCCGGGGACACTTATCAAGAACTGCACAAATCAGCAGTTTAGACAGTTTATGATTCCGTTATCTCTGTGTATGCTCGAAGAGACATACGACTTTACACCTGAAAAAATATAAAGTGGCTCGTGGCTATAATTATCTTAAGATAGCGGTGAATTCGATCGCAATGATCGCTGCCTTGATTTTGCTTTTGATGAATGTCAATGCTTTAGAGGATTTATCCTTTGCTAAAGAGAAGGCAAAAGGGCAGAATAGCGTCATCAAAATAAAGCTGGATAGGAATATATATAATTTTCAGGATTCAGATGAGAGGCGATATAACTTTTATTATATCAAACAGTTGCAGAAGTATGGGGATGATGCTCTGAATATGTATCGTGACACTGCAGGGCTTGTGAATTCTGCCGACTATAAAAGTGTGCAATTTGAAAAGGATAGCGAACTGTTGTCTTTGAAGATAAGGGGAGATATCGCGTTTAACAGCTATAAGAGTATTGATGCATTCAGACAGAAGATAGAGAATGAAATCAACAATATCATTGCAAAAGAAGGTTATAAGGCTGAGAACCAGTCAAGGTACGACTCGGATAAACTGACAGCATCGATAAATATCACTATCGATAAGGGTAAAAAAGTAATGCAAAAGCTCAGACAGATACTGAAGAGTTATAAACTGCTGTTGTTTCTGAGTGCCGTCATTTCACTTTTGTCTCTGGAGCTTGTCGTCCTTAATGCCATTACTGAAAATATTGTTAAATCTACAACAGAGCTTGATAGAAAGCTCAGAAATTTGAGGATAAATGAGACCGAAAGGATGCTTCAACTGCTGGACAAAACTGCGGCTGAGTATAATTTTCCTGTGCTGCAGGAGCGTGATGCAAGAAACTGGCTGCTGGAATCTCTGGAAAATTTCAGGCTGGCATACGGGGCGAGGGTAATGACTCCTGTGACGAATGTAGAGAGCAGTTACAGGGTTACGATTGATTTCAGCTTCAGTCCGAACAGACCAGAGGATCTTGTTCAACTAATTAACTACATGAAGAGCAGTGTTTCGCCGATATATCATATAAAGAGTATGCACCTTAACAACGATCAGAAGACGAGAAAAAATATCGTTTCAGGTTGATATGATACAGCCTTACATGGGCGGTGAATATGTTTTTTAGATATCTTGCTTTAGTACCGATCAATTTATGGCTCAGGGCTATGATTCCGGCTTTTATGCTGGTAGTAGTCTTCTTCCTGAGCGGTTTTGTAGCTGAGCAGATAGACCAGCTGTTTCAGAAGAGAGCCAGAAAGACACAAGATATATTCAAGGTTCAGCTGGGTGGAGATAATGCCGCATTTGCGTCGGCCCTGTCCAAAGAGAAGGAAATTATTTATATAAACCCTGGAGATTATAGCGATATAATAAAGGGTGAGCATATACAGAGACAGAGGAACAATCTCGTGGTGTACAAAACGCCTGAAAATAATAGCAATACTACCGTTGCTGGTAGTATAGAAAGAGCTGTACGTCCTGTTGAGCCTGTGTATACTGTTAGTAGTATATTTGTTGGTAAAATTCGTCAATTTGCGGTAATAAATGATAAGGTAGCTAAAGTCGGTGACCGTATCGGCAACGATGAGAAGATCGTCGAGATAAAGGAAGGCAAGGTACGCGTGAGTGGACCATGGGGAGAGAGATGGTTATTCGTAAATTATTAATAATCTTATTAGCTGTTGCAGTATTTGGCTGTACGTCAGCCACAAAACAGAAGCAGGAAGCCGCAACAGCAAAACCTGACTTTAAAAATGCATTGGTGATGAAAGACCTTTTGCCTCCGCCTCCGCCTGTTATCAAAGAGGAAGTTCTCGAGAATGACCCTCTGGAAGATGTGCTGATAACTATTGATGCGGTGGAAGAGAGCTTGTCTTCTGTTTTATATATGGTAGCTGCAGAAGCAGGTCTGAACCTGATTATCAGCCCGATATAGCCGTTGAAAAACCTTTTAACATTACGGTAAACAGAATGCCTGCAAGGGATGTTCTGGATATAGTTTGTGACAATGCCTCTGTCTCTTATAAAGTGGCAGGTAATACATTGAAGATATTTGCCAGCGTTACCAAAGTTTTTTAAGCTCCCGTATGTAAATATGGCGACAACTCAGAAGTCTGAGATCGGCGGAGATGTATTTGGCTCTGCAGCTTCCACACTCAAAGGTGATTATTCTCTGAAGTATGAGAATTCTCCGGCAGTTTATAATGTACAAAAGCAGATTATCGACAGCCTTTACTCTGTATTGTTCCCCAAACCGCTAGACGAAGAGGGACAGCCTCAGGAAGGTGAGGCGGAGACTTCAGGTTCAGGTGATGAAGATAAAAAAATACAGCGGATATTTTGAAGGGCAGAGAGGGTTCGCTTTTAACAGATTTACAGGTATTCTGAGGGTTACGACCACCGCTGATAAAATGAAGATGATCGAAGAGTATATAAACAGTGTTTTGGTGGAGATTAATAAGCAGGTTCTTATAGAGGCTAAGCTTGTGGAGGTTATCCTGAACGACAGCAGTGCGTATGGGATAAACTGGCGTGGGAGTATCGACGGCAATAAGGGGTCATTGAGTCTCGGAACTGCCGGCGGATCAAGTTTCCTTGGAGGCGGTTTAACACCTGTCGGCATAATAGCCAACAGTGCAGTGGATAAATGGTTTGCTTTTATGGCCACATTCGGTCGTGTCGAGTCCATGGGTAACCCCAGAATCAGGGTGATGAACGGTCAGTCGGCGATGATATCTTCAGGTCAGCTCCTGCCTTTTTGGGAGATGGAGAAAGAAACAGATCAAGATACTGATGAAACAACAGTGACTTACACTCGAGTGACTGTCCTTGACGGTATAGTTCTAGGTGTTACCGCACATATCAAAGATGATGATACTATCACTATGAATGTTGTTCCTGTTTTTTTTCTGATGTTGAGTCTGTTAAAACTCAGTATGATGCAGCAGGTGTGATAGCGGCGAGTTACCCAATAATAAACCTGAAAGAGGCGGGCACTGTGCTTAATGTTCCGAGCGGACAGACGATAGTTATGGGCGGTCTGATCAGCAATGTGGAGACCGAGAGGGAAGAGAAAGTTCCTGTGTTGGGCGATATCCCTGTGCTGGGATATCTCTTTAAGAGTAAATCGAAAGTTGTGGAAAAGCGTGAGCTTGTGATATTCTTAAAAAAAACAACGATTATTAACGGATAAGTATGAGTCTAATTTTAGATAACCTTAAAAAAATTAAAGAAACAGTCGGGGACTGCCAATGTACCACCCGGCATGATCAATCTGGCACCGAAAAAGCGTTCGAAGAGACCGAGTATTGCTTTATTGGCATTATTGGGCGTGTCTGTGTTGGGTTTGGCTATCGTTTTTTTGGTTGGATATGGGCAGATCTACATCTTATAAGGTAACGGCTCCTATTCAGACTGTAACTCAACAGCCTCAAAATACTCCTCGTCCGCAGATACCACAGCCGCCTGTTCAAGAGACCCCTCAGATTTCCGAGGATGACATAAAAGCCAGAATAGATGCCGCAGTGGCAAAGGCTCTGGAGGACTCGGCGAAGGACTTCGATAGAAAGGCTAAAAGCACCAGAGACGCTAATATCAGGCGTTTAGGCGATGTTGATACTTTACCAAGACAGGCTAGGCCTGAGGTGGTTGTGCAAGCTCCCCTGCCGAAGCTGCCGGACAGAAATACTTCTCCTGTTGTGCCTGTGAATGGCAGTATGGGTGATGAAGTTAATAAGGTCAAGGCTCTGCAGAACGGATTACCGCAGAGGGAAGAAGAGGAATCACCTGACAGACCTGCAGTCGAGCAGAAGAAGGAAGCTCCTGCAAAACCCATACTTACTGATAAACAGAGGAAGGCTTTCGAAAAAAAAGATAAAGTACAATACACTCGTAACCACAGCAGACAGAGCTCTGGAGAGTAGAAATTACGATAAAGCGATAGAAAACTATACACACGTACTTACACTCAAAGCTACCCCTGCAAACCTTGCGAGTCTGCTTGAGGCGAGGATAGCCAAAAATGATATAAGCGGTGTGGACAGAGATCTCGCCAGATTCAGCAATGCTGTCACTGAGAAACTTATCTCAATCACTGCCGTTAAAATGAACAACTACGGTTATACTGTGGAAAGTCTGGCTCTTCTGAAAAGATACGTCGGCAGGTTTAACAATGACGGCAAACTGTATTATACTGCCGGGCAGATACATGAAGCCAACAGTGACCTTGAGAGGGCAGAGTTTGCATACGGTAAAGCAGTGGATGCTCTCCCTGTAGACCCTTATTATGTATATGCATACGCAAGACTGCTGGACACAAATGAGAAGTATGAAATGGCGATAGAGTTTTATGAGAATATCAATAAAATCAATGCTGATTCAAATTTGAAGATAACTGCCAAGAATAGAGCAAACGACCTGAAAGACTATCTTGACAGACTGAAAGAGGAGAAGGAGCAGAAAGCTAAACAAGAGGCTTCTGAAAACTCTTAATAATCGTATATAAGAATATAAATGCAGTTCCGACCGCCACGATCTTGAAGTTTATGGCAGGGTCTGAGCTGTTCAATCCCCTCGCAATACCATCCAAAACTATCGGTGAGCAGAACGACCCCAGAAACAGGAAGGATGTCACAAGTGACGTCGCGCCTACATTATGCCCGTTTGAACTCTCGGTAGCTCTCATCATTACATAAGGTACAGCCATGCTCAATGTGTAACCGTTTGCTATCATAGCGATATTCACCATCAGGACATTTGAAGTAAATGCCATGAGCGTGTGGCATAGCAGCATCATGAATAAGATGGAAGGGACAAACATCCTGCCCAGATTCATTCTTATCCTTGCGACCATTAACCCCATGACGGTTGCCGTACCCGTGGAAAGAGCCAGTGCATATCCTGCCTGAGCAGGTCCGCCGAGTTTATTGCTTATCAGATATACGGAGATGTCGGTGGGTATCGTATAAAAGCCCAAAAAAGAGCAGAAAAAACAGGGAATGCACCTTGTAAGCGGCAAGAGGCAGTTTCTTTCTGGGGGCTTTCCTGTCGTGGTTTGCTGTTGATTCAGGCTCTTTGATAAAGAGCAGTCCCATGATGAAGACAGGTATGCCGACGGAGTATACTAAGAAAGCGTATCTCCAGTCTATAGATGCCAACAGCCCCGACGAGAAGGTCGCTATAATACCGCCGAAGTTTGCAAATGCAGAGTTGAACCCCATCATACGCATACGTTGTTCGCCGTGATAAAAATCAGCTATGAGGGACGCCGCAACAGGCATGATTATACCCACGGCAACACCAAGTACCGCACGGGAAGCGAGCAGCATATAGATGTCGGTGGCGAAGAAAGCCCAGCATCCCGATATTGTATAAATAAGCACGCCGAACAGTGCCAGACGTTTCTTTGAAAAAAAATCGCCTGACCATCTGCCCACAGAGTAGGATGTGGGGATAATGAAGACGGCAGGGAGCGTCAGAACCATTTTTTTTGTGAGTGTGGGTTTTGCTCCTTCCAGACTAGCCTGTATATCAGCTAAGGCTGGCGAGACAGCGCCCCGGCCATTATTGTAAGGAGTGATAGAGACAGTATCCCAAGAGCCAGAAACCGTTGGGAATTAAACATTTTCATTCAGATAAGAGGCGAGTTTAATGTCATGTCCCATTATATGCTCTACAAACCATACTTGCAGAAGGGTTTTAATTTCCTGATTCACCTTGGAAGAGTCACCGCTGCTGATTAGGTCTTTATAGCACTCCATCAGTTTGTCCACTATGATTCTATGAGCACTTAAATGCTCTTTGAATTCAGGGTAATTGTGTTCACGCATAAGCTCCTCTTCAGAACCGAAGTGGTATCTGACATATTTAACGAGGAAGTTAAGAGTGCGTATCGTCACTTCATGTTTATACTCTTTTTTTTCAAAGCTCTCGAAAAAAGGTGTTTATATGTTCAAAAAGCTCTTTATGCTGAGTGTCGATAGTTTCATATCCGCTCGCAAGTGATTCACACCATTCTACTTTCATGTCTGCTCCAGAATAACAAATACGGATTTTCTGCTTCTATTGTTGACTGCACGGCTTAAGTGACCTTCACCTGTGGTATCCTCGGCCAGAAGTATATCCCCCCGTGCCGAACCTGCGTGTTTCTCCCTCGCCTGAAGTGATATCAACTTCACCCTCAAGCATGAGGACAAATTGCCTCTGAGGGGCATTGTGCCAGTTGTAGTCATAGTCACCGTCTGTCTCTCGGAAGATGATCCCGGTGACATTATAAATCTTCGACAGATTACCTATATCGCCTGCGTTTTCGAGCTCTATCTCGAAATCTTCAAAGGCAGATTTGCCGTCTTGTCTGCTATATATTCTTGTGGCTTTCATTATTTTTTTTGTGGCAGTCCTGACATGTGTCAAGTGGTGCGTGGTTACCGTCCTTCGGCCATTGCTGGTGGCATTGGAAGCAGTCGTTTCCGCACTCTTCGGCAGCACCGCCGCCGAACTCAAAAAGATTAGGTTTCACTGCGGGTGCATGGCAGTTAATGCAGGTATTCAGTGCTAGGTGATCCTTGTCGTTCTTAAGAACAGGATGACAGGTTATACAATCCCCTGCACAGCCGGCATGAGCTGCTAAGGCAGTTGCTCCCATAATAATAACTGCACAGAGTCCAACAAAAGCTCTCCGTTGCTGCTTAAGGCTACTTCTGAACCATTCCATACGATTAATCCCTTCTCTTTAAGTTCTGTAAGAGTATTATACAATTTATCTTTGAGCTCTGCATCAATATTTCTGCAAATTTTGTCAAGGTTCACCCCTGCCGTGATCCTCAGCCCGAAGATGAGTTCCTCAATGGCTGTTTGTGGACTTTCGGTTATTTCCGTTTCTAGATAGAGTGTCGGGTTTTTTTTGATATAATCGCTTATGTTGTCTGTTTTGCCTCTGAGTATACGCTTTAAAGGCTGATTTTCCAGCGACCATGCAGAAGACCCCAGCCCGTCGTAGTCTCCAAGCTGCCAGTAGTTAATATTATGTCGGCTCTCATGGCCGGGTTTTGCAAAGTTCGATATCTCGTACTTGTTGTAGCCTGCATCTATGAGCCGTTCCCTCACTATCATAAAGTCGGTGGAGTCGTCCTGCTTGTCTTCCATATAGTCAGTGTCGAAGCTGTATGTATAAGCTGAGATGTGCTCAGGGTTGAGGCTTATCAGGTCTTTCAGGGTGGTGAAGGTATCCTCGAATTCTGCATTAGGTATGTCGTAAATCATGTCGAGATTCAAATCAGTATCAGGGCATTTTTTTTCTGATGCGTTCCACTGAGTCGAATATATCTCTGGAGCTGTGGATTCTCGTGAGTATTCTCAAAACCATGTCAGATGTGCTCTGACAGCCCACACTGAGTCTGGAAAATTTATAGTCACGGACTAGATCCAGAAAATCGTCACTTATACTCTCAGGGTTTGCCTCTATAGTGGATTCTTCGAAACTTCCTTTATATAAAACCGAGAGGATATCAAGAAAGCCTGCCAGCAGTTTCATGTCTACGCTGGAAGGAGTTCCGCCGCCTATGTATAAGGAGGTGTATCCGCTGATATCTCTTGATTTAAGATCGGTTACTAAAGCCTTGAAATATTCTTTCTGTAGGTCGTAGCTCTCTGTCTCGGAATAAAATCCGCAATAGGAGCATTTATTTTTTACAAAAGGGGAGGTGAACGTATAAACCTTTCACTACCCGATTGCTTCCCTGACCCGAAGAAGTTTTACAAGCAAGTCTCCGAGCTCATCGGGAGTCAGCATATTCGGTCCGTCAGCCAGAGCCGCAGAAGGGTTTTCGTGGGTTTCGAAAAAAAAGAATGACTGAACCCTGAAGCAGCAGCAGCAAGTGCGAGAGTAGGGGCATATTTACTGTCTCCGCCACTCTTTCCGCCGAGTCCGCCCGGTCGTTGCACGGAGTGGGTCACATCCATCACTACGGGGAAGCCAAACTCCTGCATGTCCTTAAGGTTTCTCATATCAACAACAAGATTGCCGTATCCGAATAGTGTGCCCCGTTCGGTCAGCATCACTTTAGCATTGCCTGAATCGGTCACCTTCTTTGCAGGATGCTCCATATCGTAGCCTGCAAGGAACTGAGCCTTTTTTTATGTTGATGATTCTGTCTGTCTTGGCAGCGGCAACCAGAAGGTCGGTCTGTCGGCATAAGAACGCAGGTATCTGGAGGATGTCTGCGACTTCGGCAACAGGTTTCGCCTGATTTGCCTCGTGGATGTCGGTCAGTATCGGCAGTCCTGTTTTCGCCTTTACGTCATCAAGCATCCTGAGACCTTCATCCATGCCGGGACCTCTGAAGCTTGTGATTGAGGTACGGTTAGCCTTGTCGAAAGAGGCTTTGAACACATATGTGATCCCAAGCTTGTCCGTGATAGCCTGCACCTTCTCGGCTATACGCAGGATCATCTCTGCGTCTTCTATGACGCATGGACCTGCTATAAGGGTGAATTCGTTCGCAAATTTATTATACAAACTGCTCATTTTGTCTCTTTTTTTGTTCTTTTTTGTTTTTCTTGTATCGATCCTCGATACTACAGCTGTCTGCATTAGGGCCTCAGCCTGCACCGGGTTTCAGCTTTGCCATAACAAAGACAAAAGCTATGAAAATTATCAGTCCGATATAATCTTCCATCTCTTCTCCTATTGAACAAGACCCTCTACAGGTCTTCCGTCTATAAAGTATTTATATGATATCCTGTCAGTTTTTTTTAGGAACGTATGAGCCGTTGATACATATTTTGAGTTTCTCGGAATCTTTTTTTTAAACAAGTAGTTTATAGCACCTTTGCTGTCGTTCAGAAGCCCACCCTCATTAATAAATCCCACCAGAGGGTAAATGTCAAGGGGATTGGTATTGTAACGTCTTTTTTTTATATCACCGTTAATCACCAGCTCAAATGCGGTGAGTTTTTTTATCAGGGTAAGAGAATACCGTATCAAAGCAGTAGTCGGGATTACCGTCTTTGCCGGGTTTGTTCCTGTCGCCTATGAGGTCTTCTGATTCTTTGGCATGGTTTATGAAGACGAAAGGACGCTCGGTTTTTTACTTTTCTGCTGTTTTTTCGAGTATTCAGTAATGACAATATACGGCTTAAGCGACTCATAATTAGCCGTGGCAGGGGAGAAATTATGGTTTCCGTAGCTTCCTGCCTCGGGCACTCCGCCAATGACAAAGGCTTCCGTACCGTCCGTCATGGCATCGGTTATGTCTATCTCTATTTTGTATGGTTCGTCGCTCTTATACAGCTGTCCTGCAAATTTGCTGGAGGCAAGGAACGCTTTGGCATTTTCGTGTTTCAGCAAATAGCGGAAGATGGATAAATTCCCCTTCTGATTATCAGGCAGATGCGTAAGGACAAGTTTCGCTGATATGGTTTTTTATTGGATCTAGATGAAAAGCCCCGTGGTTCGGCTTCACAAAAAAAACCATAGCATTAGAGTCGCTCCCTGCACCGATATTCAGCATGTTGTCAGCCGACTTCAGAAGTTGCCCGTCGAAGTTAACGGCGAATGTTTTGATCTGTGCAGTGTTGTCAGAGAGGATGATTTTCCGCTCGCTGGATTTATACCCACCTGAATCAGCCTTAAAAACACCGCCTCCGCCTGTCCCCGACCAGCTTCCTTCCAGCCCGTCACCCTTTAAACTCCCTTCAAAAACTTGCTCACAGCCGAAATCAGAACCAGATTTCCCACAGTCCAAGGTGAGGGTTATCAAACTGCCATCACTCAGCTCCCCTTTAATCGGGTAAGCTTTGTGACCTTTTTTTTACTTTTATGTATGCTGTTCCGAATACCTTTTTTCCCTGCTGTTTCCAGATTCCATATTTGATTTCTGATTTTGCCGTCTTTGTTGTATTTCAGCTCGGATTCCAGCAGCCCGCCTTTAAAGCGTGTCATCTTTTCGACCTTATCAAAATCAAGATAAAAGTTGGTGGACAGCTCTATGTCCTTTATCCCGTCAAGGAGGATAGTATGCTCGAAATACCCTTCACTATCAGTTAGTATACTGTCTCCTGTCTCAAGTATGTTCACTGTAGCAACGGCGAGTGGGTCTATATCTTTCGAAAAGACCTTTCCGCTCACTTTTATGCTGGCAGGGAAATCAGTGGTGAACTCCATCTGCTTGGTCTCCATCTGATAACCTTCCGCCTGTGCTTCTATGGTCAGTTTCTTTATGAGATACATGGACGTGTTGTTTAATATGTATTGATCGAGTGCTTCGTTGACAGGATTTGCGATATCCATGAGTGCAAATCCGTCATTTGCGTGCATCCAGACAACGAATGTTTTGTTGATATATACCAGATAGAAGTCCGCATCGTTTATGTAGCCGGATTTCGGATAGATAAAAAAACAGTCCTCTTTCGCCGAAACGCACCTGCTGTGACCTGTTTTTTTTGGGTGCGTCCTTTGTCAGCTCTCTGTAATGCATGGCGGCATCTACAAAATTGTTGAATGAGTACAGGGCGATATTTGTTTCGTATTGCCCTTTGCGTACTATGTTCATCATCTTTTTTAGCTTTGCCGGAGTAGTAAGAATAGGTTGTGGAGAAGACGGTATGGTTGTCACCTTTTTTTAGAGCGAACACCCGTGTTCAGCCACAGCTCTGATCCGCCTTCGAGTTGGTCAACTTTCGGGAAGAAGGATTTTACTGTCATCTCGGATATCTGGGCTGCGTTGGCAAGTGATGATGTCATGAGTACAAAAACGAATATTTTAAGCAAATTTTGCATGTTTAACCTTTTATTTAAAAGGCACATGAACGTTAATCATGTGCCTTGTTGATAGCACATTATAGTGCTCTTTGCTTAGATTGAAAATACCATATTTAGTTCAGCAGAATAGTTATTGCCGTGACTATCTTTTGCGTCATTCTGAGGAACGGAGTGACTTCAAATTATTAAATTATCCAGATGTAAAGGATTAATCCTGAACATCTGGATTATATGCGGTATAAGATTGCCACGTCGATGCTTTGCATCTCCTCATGATGACATAATATTATAAAAAAGAAAAAAAGCCCACGAATGGGCTTTATTGTGATCTAGTTCAGGTTGATCATGACAGTTTTGAGCTCTGTCATCTCTTCCACAGCGAATTTCGGACCCTCACGCCCTGTCCCCGAAAGTTTCAGACCGCCGTAAGGCATCTGGTCGACACGGAACGTAGGCATATCATTCACCATGACACCGCCGACCTCAAGTTCATCTATGGTTTTAAATGCGTTTTGTATATTGTTGGTAAAGATGCCTGCCTGTAAACCGAATTGTGAGTCGTTCACTCTGGCAATCACTTCATCAAGAGTTTTGTATTTCATGACGCATACGATTGGTGCGAAGACCTCTTCACGGATGACGGTCATTGTTTCTGTGGTGTTTTCGAGCACGGTAGGTTCTAGCATTGTTGTGTTGCGTTTCCCTCCGGTTGCGATGGTTGCACCCTGCTCAACAGCCTCTATTACCCAGCTTTCGGCTCTTTTAGCTTCTTTCTCGTCTATCATAGGACCAACGAGTGTCTTTTCGTCTGACGGGTTACCGAACGAGCTTGCCTTAACTGCGTCCACAAACATGTCACGGAACTCATCATATCTGCTTTCGTGGATATATATCCTCTGGATGGAGATACAAACCTGACCTGAGTTTGCGAAAGCACCGACAACGCATTTCGGTACGGCATATTTTATGTCTGCATCTTCGTGGATTATTGCGGCAGAGTTTGAGCCCAGTTCTAAGGTGACTTTCTTTATTCCGGCTTTTGCTTTAATGTCCAATCCCACACCGGGCGAGCCTGTAAATGTTACCATGTTAATCTTGTCTGATTCAACGAGTGCGTTTCCGACCACAGAGCCTGAACCCACTACGAGGTTTATACCGCACTCAGGCAGACCGGCCTCAAGGAGAAGCTCAACGAGCTTAACAGAGGTGAGTGGTGTGCTGGATGCAGGTTTCAGGATGATTGAGTTTCCTGCTGCAATGGCAGGACCGACTTTGTGTGCCACGAGGTTAAGTGGGAAGTTGAAAGGTGTTATCGCACCTACAACCCCTATGGGGTAGCGTTTGTAGTAGCCGAACCTGTTTGCTCCGCTGTCTGATGCATCGTAAGGGACAAGCTCTCCACCGAGTCTTCTCGCTTCATCAGCCGCGAACTTGAAGTTTTCGGCTGTTCGACCTGCTTCCCCTCTGGAAAAGGTGAGCCCTTTACCAGCCTCTGCCGTGATTATCTGGGCTATCTCTTCCTGATCCCTCAGTATGAGAGCGGACACATTATCTAATATTTTGCCACGTTGTGCGGCAGTTAATTTTTTTCATAACGTCTTTTGCTTTGAATGCGGCTTCGATGGCTGCTTCTGTTTGTTCGATACTTGCAGAGCAGATAGTGTCAACCAGCGATCCGTCATAGGGACGGGTTACGTCTATGGTTTGTCCCGTGTCGACCCACTTGCCGTCTATAAAGAGCTTTTTTCATTTAAACCTCCAGCGTGAACTTATGTTTGATATAGATTAGCAGAAAAAAAATATGATCAGCAAAAAAAAACTTTGTTTGAATTATGAATATGAGATTGAGAGTGGGGGGGGGTGATTTATGAAAAAAAACGAGATTTTTTCGTGACTTAAATGCTCATAAAAGTCTGTTTTCGGTTGTTAAAACACGCAAAAAAGCCTAATAGCACCAGCGTATTGCCCATTACCTATTATAGCAGACAGGAAAATGTGGTCAATACGCAACTGTAAGACAAACACATCATGGTCGGACACAATTATAGCAGACAGGAAAATGTGGTCAATACGCAACGCCTCTATTAATCCCCTTATCAGTAATATCATTATAGCAGACAGGAAAATGTGGTCAATACGCAACTGAAGAGTACCACTGCTAAGATTATCCAACATTATAGCAGACAGGAAAATGTGGTCAATACGCAACGGGCTGATGCTAAAGACTTCAAAGATGAATTATAGCAGACAGGAAAATGTGGTCAATACGCAACTATAAAGATGTAAATCACCATATTATTAAATTATAGCAGACAGGAAAATGTGGTCAATACGCAACTACAACGATATAGCCTTGGTCGTAGGTAACATTATAGCAGACAGAAAAACAATTGCCATAATCAATGCAATTGTTTCTGGACCAAGCTCGCTGAAAAAACAATTGCCATAATCAATGCAATTGTTTCTGTTCTAAGCTTGCTGACAAATGTGGTCATTCTCCGGTTATTATCACCTAACAGTAAATTAGTATACTTTGCATTCAAACAATTGCCATATCTGTAGATTCTCACGTCGCTTCGCTCCTCAGAATGACTGAGTGAGAGAGGGCGTCATTGTGATGTCTTAAGATTTGATGTCGTTTTGTTCCTTAGGATGACGAGAGAGAATAAAAAAGGGTCGGAAGCGAAACCACCGACCCGTTGATAACACTATTTTTTGACAGTGGACAGTGAGTACAGGACAAGAGGCTGCACGGACAACCTTCTCTGCGGTTGAACCGAATATAACATGCTCAAAGCCTGTCCTGCCGTGCGTACCTATAACGATCATATCTATGTCATTTTCGTTGGCATATTTGATGATCTCGTCATCTGCTATACCTTTCACCATGACACAGGAGTAGTCTACGCCTGTCAGTGCCGCTGTTTCGCTGATGAATTCCTCCATCTTTGCATTAGCACCTTCCTCCATGTCTTTTGACAGGTTTTTTGACGGTGAGCTGCGGCAGATAGAATGATACCATCTGAGATTCATCGAGCAGAACATGCAACATTATAAGCTCAGCATTGAACTGTTTCGCCATGTCTGCGGCGTAGTTCAGTGCACACGCTGAGGGATCGGAGAAATCTGTAGGATATAATATTTTATTAACTTTGATCATCGTATACCTCCTTATGGAGTCGGAATATATTTGTTTAATATATTATATACGATTTTCGAGGATTTTTTCTGCAAAGATCGAGGAGTTTATCAGGATTGTACGGTTTATAGGCGACATCGATCGCCCCCCATCTGATAAGCGTTGAGCATATTGTCGATATTATCGTACCCTGTTATCACGATAACGGGGATCTCGCGTCCAAGATTATTAAGTGAATAGATGAACTGTATGCCGTCCGATACAGGCATAACCAAGTCTGTTATGATGAGGTGATAGTCGTTCTCTTTTACTTTATCCAGAGCAAAAAAGACCGTTGCTGACCGTGTCAATGTCGTAGCCTTCAGACTCAAAAAAGTGCTTTGAGGGCTGAAGATTCCATTTCATTATCTTCCGCGAGTAAAATTTTATAAGCCATAATATTATAACCTGAATAGCCTTGTGTAATTATGCTCTAATTGTATAGCAAGTTCATGAATGTTCATGTCAATTAAATGACATATTTGGTTAGCTGTGTAAACAACATTCGCAGGTTCGTTTGTTTTGCCCCTGAACGGGCTGGGTGTAAGGTACGGGCAGTCTGTCTCTATGAACAGCCTGTCGACTGGGACGTACTGGAGTGTGTCTTTGAGCTCATCTGTTTTAGGGTAGGTCAGAGGACCTGCATATGAGATATAAAAAACCGTTATCCAGAGCCCAGCGGAGCATCTCTCTGTCGCCGTCATAGCAATGGATAATGCCGTTATTCTCCCGTCCTTTTATCATAGAGTCCATGACATCCACACAGTCTTTCCCTGCGTCTCTGTTGTGTATAACTACGGGTTTGTTGTGAGTTACAGCCATATCAAGAAAGGTCAGAAAGACCTCTTTCTGTTTATCGTGCGGGGAGTGGTTTCTGTAATAATCAAGCCCTATCTCGCCGATGGCTATCGCTTTAGGGTCGGCTAGTAGTCGGTCGAACTCTGCTATCTGAGCCATGGAGAAATCCGCCGCGTCATGGGGGTGCACCCCGGCAGTGAAGAATACATTGTCATGCTTGTCGCTGACAGTTTTCGCCTTTTTTGCTGTCTACCAAGTCTATGCCTATAGTGACAATGCGGTCTACGCCATTTTCGTGAGCTCTGGAGATAACACCGTCCAGCTCGTCAGCCAAAGGGCTGAAGTGTATGTGGGCATGGGTATCGGTAAAAGTCGCACCATTACTGACGGCATCTTTCAGGCTTGCAAGAAATTCATGATGAGCGATACTTCCACGCTTCTTTATCATTTAATATCAGTGCCTGCCGGTACGCTGTCTGGAAGCTCAAGAACCTTGTGGGTCTTGCCGTCCTCGGTGGCAGAAAGGATCATCCCTTCTGAGAGTGTACCCATAAGCTTTGCAGGTTTCAGATTAGCAACCAGAACGAGGGTTTTACCGATGAGTTCGGATGGCTCGTAGCTCTTGGCTATGCCTGAAACTACCTGACGCTTTTCACTCCCCAGATCAAGCTGAAGCTTGAGGAGTTTGTCTGATTTTTTTTACTTTTTCACATTCGAGAACTTTCGCAGCTTTCAGAGACATCTTTTCGAAGTGAGAAAACTCTATCTCTTCAACGACAGGTTTCCCTTCGTCGTCCTGTTTTTTTGCTGTCCGCCTCTTTCTTAAGTGATTCGAGCATCTCTTTCTCTTCTATCCTTGGGAAAAGCTGCTCCGCTTCGCCGAGTTTGTGCCCTGATTCGAATTTTCTTATACGGCAAAGGTCGGCTGAGTCGGTTACGTTTATCTCCTGAGTTGTGCCGAGCTGTCTGCGTATCTTGAGAGCTGTTTCAGGCATGAAGGAGTCAATGAGGAGTGAGACAAGTCTCAGACCGTCGAGTATGTTGTAAAGGACAGAACCGAGTCTGGCTCTTCTTGCTTCGTCTTTTGCAAGAGCCCATGGAGCTGTCTCGTCGATGTATTTGTTGAGTGCACTTACAAGCTCCCATGTGGTCATGAGTGCTTTGTTGAATGCCATATTTGTTATGTGTTCGTCCACCTCTTTGAAGACACGTTCGATTGTCTCCTCAAGAGCTTTATCCTCTGCACCGGTTTCAGCGTATGGCTGAACTGTACCGTCAAAGTATCTGTTTACCATACCCATAGTACGGTTCAGGAGGTTGCCGAGGTCGTTGGCGAGGTCGCCGTTGATACGGTGGATGAGAGCCTTGAATGAGAAATCTCCATCCAGACCAAAAGGCACTTCACGCAGGAGGAAGTAACGGATAGCGTCCACTCCGAACTTTTCCACAAGCCAGTTAGGGTCGATGGCGTTGCCGAGAGATTTGGACATCTTCTGACCTTCGACAGTCCACCAGCCGTGTGCGAAAACTGCATCAGGGAGTGGTATCCCTGCACTCATAAGCATTGTAGGCCAGTAAACAGTGTGGAATCTGAGGATATCCTTACCTACTACATGGTATGTGGCAGGCCAGAATTTCTTGAAATCTTCTCCATCTTCACCGTAACCGATGGCGGAGATGTAGTTTGTCAGTGCATCTATCCATACATAGATAACATGCTCTTCGTCTTCAGGGACGGGTATCCCCCCATTTGAATGTAGCACGGGATACGGAAAGGTCACGCAGACCCTCATTTATAAAGGAGATGATCTCGTTACGTCTTGACTGAGGACGCACGAAATCAGGGTTATCTTCGATATGTTTAAGCAGCTTGTCGCCGTATTTGCTCATGCGGAAAAAAGTAGCTAGGCTCTTTCAGCTTTGCGGTTTCACGTCCGCAGGATGGACAGCAGTTTCCGTCGAGTAGCTGTGTCTCGGTGAGATACGTCTCACACGGAGTGCAGTACCAGCCTTCGTAGTGGTCTACATATATGTCGCCGTTCTCTTTCATCTTGTTAAAGATTTTTTCTGACGGCTTTTTTTGTGTATTTCGTCGGTTGTTCTTATGAATTTATCGTTTGAGACATTGAGTGTTTTCCAGAGTCCTGCGAATCTTTCGACAACCTCGTCAGCTAGCTGTTTAGGTGTGATTCCGCGTTTCTCTGCCGCCTGCTCGATCTTCTGACCGTGTTCGTCTGTTCCGGTGAGAAAGCATACTTCATAACCACAGAGTCTTTTATATCTGCTGATGGTGTCACATGCAACAGTTGTATAAGCATGACCAATATGCGGAACATCGTTAACGTAATATATTGGTGTGGTTATGTAAAATGTATTGTCTTTCATATATTTCCTCCGGAATCGTTGTCGATCAGGTCCTCTAGCCTTATATTTTCGTCATCTGTATATTGTTCTTTCGGACATGAACCGCCGCAAGGGAGCTCACCGTCGGCATAAACGTCTTTTTTCGTACATGAGACAGCACATCAGCCTGCCGCAAACACCTGATATCTTTGTAGGGTTCAGGATAAGGTTCTGATCCTTTGCCATCTTTATAGAGATGTTGTCGAATTTACGGAGGAAAGTGGAACAGCAGAACTCTTTACCGCACAGTCCAAAACCGCCGATCATCTTTGTGGCATCACGCACGCCCACCTGCCGCATCTCTATACGTGTGCGGAAAACTCTGGCGAGATCACGCACGAGAGCACGGAAATCGATACGCCCGTCAGCGGTGAAGAAGAACGTAAGCTTGCTTCTGTCGAGTGTATATTCTGCTTTCAGTAGCTTCATGTCGAGCTTGTGCTCTACAACGAACTCTTTGCATTTAGAATAAGCTTCGGGCTCTTCAGAGGAGTTTTTTTTGCTTTGTTTTTTAAGATCTTCTTCTGTTGCCAGTCTGATGAGAGATTTCATCTCTGCTTTGTTGTCTACCTCTATCTCTCTGTCGGATAGATAACATTGGCGATATCTTCGCCTTTTTTCAGTTTCAACGATAACTTTATCGCTGAATTTTGACTCCACACCATTAGATAGGAAGTCATATATCTTGCCCGCAGGCTTAAAAGCCACACCGGTGGCATTAACTTTTTTTCACAAAGTACCTCAATTGTTTTTTATGTAAAGGTCCAGCCTGAACATGTCTAAACTGACATTATACTCAAGCCGTTTTAAAATTTCCAGCAAATAGTTAGAAAAGTCCAGCAGGGTCTCGTCGCCGGAAGTTTTATATTTTTCAAGCATATATGCATACATGGAGGAGCAGTATGCTCTAATCTTCTCTTTAGTGTCAAGGTTGTTTATCTCTTCATAAAGCTCTGCTTTGCTTTTGTCAGGGGAGAAACGGCCTGTGTCGTCCATGTTTTCCAGCAGAAACTGGGCATAGCTGACAGAGCCTGAAGCCTGATCTGCTATTACTTCGAGTAGTTCATCCTCTATCCCCATACCTGTGAGTATCTCCTGCACTTTTGCCGAAGTGAGCGAAGAGAAACGGATATTTATACATCTGGAGCGTATGGTGGGGAGTACCTGCTCATATCTGTCGGTTATGAGGAAGAAATGAGTGTCGGATGAGGGTTCTTCCAGAGTTTTGAGTATGGCGTTCGCCGCCTCTTTGGTAAATGTGTGTGCATTATCAATTATATAGACTTTGCACTTGGCAGACAGGGGGCTCAGGTATGCCTCAGCCGATATCTGTCTGGCTACTTCTATCTTAACAGGGCTCTCTTCGATGAGATGAATATCAGGGTGCTGTGCACCTGTTGCTACCATACAGTGTTTGCACATGCATGTTTCGAGGAAACTGTCCTCCTCGCATATGATAGACCTTGCCAGTTCACGGGCGAAGAGCTTTTTTTCCGCTCCCTGCACGTCCACTGAATATGTATGCGTGGTGAAGCCTGTCACTTTTCAGGATGGTTTCAAAGATATTCTTCTCTTTCTCGTGCCCAATTATGCTCATACAAAATTGTCCAATATCTGCATGACATCCGCAAGCACCTTGTCAGGGGTCTGCATTCCGTTTATACGCCATACATTTTCATATTTACCTGCGTACCAGTCGAATCCGTCCGCAACCTTTTTTTTAAAGAAATCTATACCGAGGGCTTCGAACTTTCCCTCTTCGTCTACCTTGCCGTCACGTTCGAGTCTGCCCATGGCTCTTTCTAGGGCTGTTTTAGGGTCTATCTCTATTATGAATGTGATGTCTGGCATCTTTTTTTATACTTCGCTCTACCAATACGTCGAGGAATTCTTTGTCCAGTCCTCTTCCGAATATCTGATAGGCGTATGTGGAGGATAAGAATCTGTCGGTGATGACATCTCTCCCTCTGGCAAGCTCAGGGAGTACGAGTTTTGTCTGATGTTCCAGTCTGTCGGCACAATAGAGCATCATCTCTGTTTCAGGCTCAAGGTCATACTGCATGGATATCAGCATCTGCCTGAACATCAGTCCTGATTTTGTGCCGCCCGGTTCTCTGGTGTGGACGACCTCTCTGCCCATCTCTTTAAACTTCGCCTCCATCCCGTTTGATAGAGTCGATTTTCCGCAGCCGTCTATACCGTCGACGGCTATAAACAGGTTATAATCTTTCAACGTGCACAGTCCACAGTGCTCCCCTGTAGTTTCTCTATACAGTGAGGGACAGCACTTAGTATTACTCCGAGGTTTTCAACAGCCCCTTTTGGGCTTCCCGGGACATTAATTATCATGGTTCTGCCTCTAGCACCTACCACGGCTCTGCTTATCATAGCCCTGTCGGTTATCTTCATGCTTTCGGCACGCATCGCCTCTTCGAATCCTGGCATGCGTTTATCTATTACGTTCAGTGTTGCATCAGGTGCTATATCCCTTGGGGATACGCCTGTCGAACCATTAGTTATGACAAGGTCGACCTTCTGGATATCTGCATAGTATTTGAGAGAGTTTTCAAGCTCTTGCTGATTGTCAGCCAGTATCTCTGTCCTTTTGAATGCAACTTTCATATTATCTTCGAGCATCTTTACGACGGCAGGACCTGTCTCGTCCACACGTTCACCCTTGCTCCCTTTGTCGCTCATGGTGATAACAGCCACGGAAAGACCGTCCTTCTTTTTTATAGAGGATATCGTCACCCGTCTTTATCTCGCCATTCCCACGTACAACAGCGAATATACCTTCTCTCGGCATAACACAGTCCCCCCGCCTGATAAAAGATTGCACACCTCTGGTGACATGTTTTACCTAGCTGGCTGATGATGAGGTCTATTCCGTTTACGGTGATTATATCGCCGATACTGCAAGAGGTGAGGTCGAGCCCTTCGGTTGTGATGTTTTCTGCAAAGTCTCCGCTTTTGACATCAAGCCCCTGTTTGGCCATCTTCTCTATACTTTCCAGTGCCAGCAGACTTACCTGTCTGTGCCACTTACCTGCGTGAGCATCGTCTTTGATTCCGAAATCATTGACCAGCTCTATCTTATCAACAGGAGTTTTACGAACCCCTTTTGTTTCACTTATGTTTAAGCTTTGTATTTTTTTTGCCATAATGTTCCTCGTTTCTGAATAAAATATATAATGATATTATTACACTCTTTTAACTTGAAAAAATAGGAGAAATGGAGAACATTGTCAATATAGAGGAAAAAATTGATTTATAGGAGAATGATATGCAAGAGAAGGTTTTTAATGTTGAAGGTATGTCCTGTAATCACTGTGTGGCGGCTGTTAAAGAGGCTGTTCTCGATATTGACGGTGTTTCGGAATGTGTTGTGGATCTGGAGAAGAAGACTGCGACCGCAACTTATGCTGACACTGTCACAGAAAGTGATATAATAGAAGCAATAAAAGAAGAAGGTTTTGATGTTGTATGAATGTTTACGATAATGTCTCTCTCACAATCGGAAACACACCTCTCGTCCGCCTGAACAGGATAGAGGGGAAGTATCCGAATAACCTTTTTGTGAAGATAGAAGGGCAGAACCCTGCCTATTCCGTCAAGTGCCGTGTGGCGACAGGGATTATTAACAGAGCTGTTGAGACAGGCGAACTCAAAAAAAAGGGATGTGCATAGTGGAAGCCACCAGCGGCAACACGGGGATAGGGCTTGCCTATGCAGGAGCTGCACTCGGTTTCAAGGTTGTTATCACTATGCCCGACAGCATGAGTATCGAAAGGCGTCAGATGATGCAGGCTTTCGGAGCTGAGCTGATGCTCACAGACGGAAAGCTGGGCATGAACGGTGCTGTGGCTCTGGCCGACAGGATGGCGGAGGAGAAGCCTGATGAATACTTTCTGGCAAACCAATTCAGAAATCCGGCGAACCCTCTTATACATGAGAAGACAACAGGACCTGAGATATATAAAGACCTTGACGGCAAGATCGATGTTTTTTGTCGCAGGGATCGGAACAGGCGGAACTATAACAGGTGTCAGCAGGTATCTCAAGCTGGACAGGAAGCTTGATTTAGTTTCAATCGGTGCTGAGCCGTCAAAGTCTGCCGTCATTAATCAATATCTTAAAAAAAACAAACCTTTGAGACCGTCAGGGCACGGTATTCAAGGGATAGGTGCAGGGTTTATACCTGACGTTTTGGATCTTTCCCTTGTTGATCAGGTGATTGAGGTCGAAGATACGGATGCCCTTAAATATGCCAGAAGACTTGCAAAAGAAGAGGGGATCATATCGGGTATCTCCTCAGGTGCGGCTGTTTCTGCGGCTTTGCAGTCCATAGAGAGATTCGGTTATAAAGATAAGAATATAGTCATTATTCTGCCTGACAGCGGTGAGAGATATCTTTCGTCAGGGCTTTTTTTAGTTATAATTAAAATAAAAAATCCCCAATCTTGTTATTAAAATTGGGGATTTTGTTATTGTAGTTTCAAGAAACGAAACGTTTAGCAAACTGTAAGCAGAGTCATTACTCCACAGGGTCTGCCGGTGCTGCGAAAACTCTTGTTCCCAGCTCATTGTTAACCATGAACAGTCCGGGGCCTGTAGTACCTGCAAGCTTAAGCTTATCGAGAATCTCTTTAACTGTTGCTTCCTCTTCAACCTGCTCATTGATGAACCACTGGAGGAAAGAGTTAGTCGCATGGTCTTTTTTCGTCTATGGCGAGTGTTGCCAGCTCATTGATTTTAGCAGTTACTTCCTGCTCGTGCTCAAGTGTAATCTCGAACATCTCAAGAACGTCTTTGTACTCTTTGCGTGGTTTTTCGATAGCTTCAAGCTCTACTACGCCTCTGTCCATAATATAGTTAAAGAACTTGGTCGCATGCATCATCTCTTCCTGATACTGGGCGTTGAACCAGTTCGAAATCCCTTTGAGACCTATATCGTCTGCGTGTGCTGCCATTGCTAGGTAAACATACGCCGAGTAGTATTCGAAATTAAGCTGTGCATTAAGTGCCTTATTCATTTTCTCTGATGCCATTTAAAACTCCTTATGGATAATTTTTTATTAATGTACTATATAGATAGCTAATCTGCAATAGCTCAGTAAATAAAAATTAACAGTATATGCGAAAATCCATTGCAGGGAAGATGCTGTTCTTCTCCTCCAGCGTTTCAAGAAAGCCGAAGTCGGTATTATTATCTTCCACCATGTCCCTCAGTCTGAGGAAGTTATGGATATGTTCTTTTGTACGCTGGACAGCATAGTCTATAGCTGTCCCTGTTGTTACGAGGAATGCCCAGTCGCTGCTTTGTGCTAGGAACAGTTCCCTTGCCATCTGGTTCAGACAGCGTCTTTTGAAGTCATCCTTAGTGCTCTGATGATATTTAGCCATATCGACTATCTTCTCAGACATATAGTGCAGATGACGGTAGATCCAGTCGTTCCCTGTATTCAGCCAAACGTCGTAATAGCCCTTATCCCCCCCATGACGAAGGGTTAACCTTCACCATCTGGTTGGTCTGGTACTCTTCGAGATACTCGGAAGGGTGATGGATTTTATACTGTCTGACTTGTCCATCTCTTTGAAGACGTTATAAAGAAACTCAGGTCCTTCAAACCACCAGTGCCCGTACAGTTCTGCATCGTATGGAGAGACCACGACAGGTGTTCTGTCGATCAGCTTCGCTATCTCTGCAAGCTGGTTCTCACGTTCGGCCACAAAGTGTCTTGCGTGTGCTTCGGTCTTCTCTGAGGCTACACGGTGATCGTAGAACTCTTTATATGCACTTTCGCCTGTGATTCTGTGATATTTAAAGCCGGTGAAGACCCTTTCTCCGTCCGGACTTATGTATGGTTTTATGTAGTCGTGTTCAAGGTCGTAACCTATGTCACGATAGAAATCTCTGTAGCTGACATCACCCGGATACCCCTCTTTAGAGCTCCAGACCTGTTTGGATGAGTAGTAATCACGACCAAATGCCGCAACACCGCTTTCCGTGAATACAGGTGCATACACACCGTATTTAGGTCTTGGTTTTGCATAGAGCACACCGTGCGTATCCACGAAGAAGTATCTGATTCCGTAGTCGGCGAGTATTTCATCCAGTCCGTCGAAATAGGCACACTCAGGCAGCCATATCCCTTTCGGAGCTTGACCGAATTTCTGTTCGTGGCTTTTTTACAGCCAGTTCTATCTGAGCTCGTACGGCATTTTCCGTATTATTCAGCAGAGGCAGAAAACCGTGAGTGAATCCACAGGTTATAATATCTATGTTGCCACGCTCTAGGAAGTGTTTATAACCCGAAATAAGGCTTCTATTCAGGAAACCGTAATAGAAATCACGCAGTCCAATGAAGCGTTCTTTATACATTAAAGCGAGATGCTCGAAGCAAGTCCCTTTTGTTCTCTCTATCTCTTTCTCTGCCAGCTCCAGCATCTTTTCCAGATGCTTCTCGTACCTGCCCATAAGCATTCCGTCGCTCATCATCTCCGCAAGGGGCGGTGTTACGGATACAGCGAAACGAAAATTTATACCTTCATCTTCCATACGCTTCATGTACTGAAGCATAGGGATATAAGTTTCTGATATTGCTTCATAAAACCAGTGTTCTTCTAAAAAGTATGAATACTCTGGATGTTTTACGAATGGGAGATGTGAGTGGAGTACCAGCATCCAATAGCCGTTACTCATTATTCACCACCTTGTTTCTTATGTAGAGTGGTTGAGGATATCGCCTCTCCACTGTGTAATTTCTTAAATAGCTCTGAGTGCAGTCTTGCGCTGGAGAGCAGTTCATGGCGTTTTACGTCATTCAGACCTGATAGGTCAAAAAATCTGTTCGATATTTTCGCCGACTGTCATCCATGTCTCTTTATCAATCTCTTTACTGACTGCATCTGACGGCATTTTAATCTTTTTTTTCGAGTTGATTATCGTATGGTAGTTCCCCATGCTGTCCAGTATGCCAAGCTCTGCCCAGAGGTTCATTTCAGGACAATACAGATCAAAGTACCAGTTGCCGTATTTGCTCACTTTTACACTGGCAAGCTCTTCTTTGGAGTTATCATCCCCCTGAAAAACTTTCAGGATGAAGACAGGCTGAGCTATCTTGAGCCTGCTGCACAGTTCTGTGATAGTCTTGTCGGACACTTCCCAGTAGACATATTCCTTCTTAGGGTTCACAGGCAGCAGAACCACCGTGTCTATATTATATCTTTCGGGGATAGGGTACTCACGCTTAACAGCCTGCTCCTGTGCAGGTTGAGCGGTTTCAGGCATAGGGCTTGTGACCCTTGTCTGCTCTGGAACTGTCTGTGGAGCGGAATCAGGCGTAACAGTATCTTCGTATTTAGTCAGAGCTTTCAGCAGCTCCGGCTTAGTCATTTTGCTCCGATTTTTGATAGCGTATTTTTTCGCTAACTCATAGAGCTGGTTCTTAGTCATTTTCTTAAGGTTCATTCCTTCCTCCGAGCAACCTTTCATACAAGCTGATGTATTTCAAAGATGCACTCTTCCAAGAATAGTCCAGTTGCATAACTCGTTTTATGCACGTAGATAATATAGTCTTGTTTTTTATAAAAAATCCACTGCTCTTATTATCTGATGCTGTAAATCTTGTCTACTGTAATTCTCTATAAATAGACCATATCCGTCAGCATCGGTTATATCTTTCACAGTGTCCATGTGACTGCCTGTTTTGCTCACTACAGGAATAGCACCATACCGCATCCCTTTCAGGTGGCTTTTACCGCTTGGCTCATATATTGAAGGGCGAAGCACAAAGTCGGCAGCCCCATAGGCGAGATGTACCATTGTTTCACTATTCCCTATAAATGTATATATATTGTCATGCTTATTTGTAATTTCTTTTAATTTAGAGCATAAATACGAGTCTCCGTAACCGAAAAAAAGCAAAATTAGCGTCTATACTGCTGAGAATATCCGCAGAATCTATAAGGAGTTCTATCCCTTTACGTTCACGGAATTTCGTATCCACGATAAATAACGGTCGATCAGGGTCGCTCAGACCTGCATCCTCTATAAACTTTACTTTGTTTATACGGCGTTTCTCTATCGTATTTATATCATAGTTCGCCAAGAGATATTTATCCGTCTCAGGGTCGAAAAGATCAAAGTCTATTCCGCCAATAATCCCTTCCAGTTTTTGAGACAGGTGAGACATAAGGAGTCCGAGACCTTGCGAGTGCTCCTCCGTCTGGATATCTTTGCAGTACGTGGGGCTTGGGACAGTTATATAGTCGGAGTGTACTAAACCGCCTTTGAGAAAACTGATCCCTTCGTAATATTCAAGCTCTTCTATGTTATAAACCTCCCAGGGGAGACCGAGCTTCTGTATGCTGTATTTATCGAATATCCCCTGATAGGAGATATCCAGTGCGGTGAATACAATCTTTGCCTGTATTTGCTGATAGTATAGATTTCTGTATACGGGAACCAGACCTGTAGACCATTCATGGCAGTGTATAATGTCGGGTTTCATCCCCGATCGGCTTATATATTCCAGAGTGGCAAGACAGAATAGCCCGAATCGTACATCATTGTCAGAGTAATCGAATTCGCCTGAGCCGTATATATTTCGTCTTCCGTAGAGCTCGTCGTTACGCAGCAGTATCAGATGCAGTCCGTCGAAGTCGACCGTGTAAATATCGAAAGAGTATTCAATATGCCCTGCCGTGACAGAGATGGTGCACTCTTTGGTATATCTTTCTTCGTCGGTGCATATTGTGAGATACATAGGGGAAATGACAGATGTGTCGACGCCATTATGCAGAAGTCCTTTTGCAAGACCTGCCACAGAGTCGCCAAGCATCCCTGTTCTGGAGAAGGGGGTCACCTCACTGGATATCAAAACTGCTTTCACTTACCCGCTCCTTTAAGGTAGTCTGCGGCACTCTCTGGTGCTACAGAGTTTATATAAAAACCTGTTCCCGACTCGAATCCGGCAACACCGGAGAGCCGCGGCGTGATCTCAATATGCCAATGGAAATCCTCTTTAATGCTCGCCCAGTAACCGGATTGTGATGGTCTTTTGACCACCGGCGGCGACGTATGGACGACCATGTTCAGCGGAGGATTCTCTAAACATCTGTAAAGCCTGCCGAAAACCTCTTTGGTTATGTCGGCAAGACCTGAAATCTCACCTTCGTCTGTATCTTCAAAGCAATGGTTATGCCGTTTTGGATAGATACTCACCTCAAACGGGAGTGCGGAAGCGTACGGGCATAATGCTACGAAATCCTGATTCTCATATACAATACGCGTATTCTCGTTTCGTTCCTGATCCAGTATATCACAAAATAGGCATCTTTCCTTATTATGGTAGTGTTTAAGAGCCGCAGATAGTTTTGTTTTTACTATGTTCGGTGTGACGGGGAGTGCAATTATCTGTGAATGCGGATGTTCTATGTTTGCCCCTGCCAGAAGACCATAATTTTTTTTAAAAGGCATAATATATCTGAAACGGGTGTCTTTTTTTTCAGGTCTTTCACACGCTCTCTGAAAGTATAGAAGAGATTATAAAGTATATCCTCTGTATAGCTGCCGGGATTTATCCCGTGGTCGGGTGTTTCTATGACAACCTCATGTGCCCCGATGGCATTTACTGCATCATATATCCCGTGCCCTGTTCTTTTCAGCTCACCTTCTATACGGAAGGCAGGATATCTGTTCGGAACGACCCTTGTTGCCCAGCCTGAGTCGGATTTTATGGTGAATATCTCACTGCCTGTCTTGTCTTCATTCCCTTTGCAGAAGGGGCATACGGTCAGTTCATCTTCACGGAACTCAAGCCTCTTTATCAGAAAATCGTCAGGTTTTCTGCTCCTGCCTGCTGCTATCACAGACCATATCTGCTTTACAGGGTCGTATCTCAGTTCAGACATCTATGCTCCTCACACCAGCCTCAGTGTGCCTTTTATGTTCAGTTTTTTATCCATCTCAAACGGCATAAGTATACATATCCCCTGATCGGTCAGGTCAGCACCGCTCTCGGACTGGGAGAGGGTTTTCGCTATGTATGCATACAGCTCTACAGGTTGATTCAGTTTTATTTCGATCCCTTTCGGCGTGTGTTTATCAACGATGATGAAGGTGTCTGATTTCTCACCCTTTAAGCTGTCAGGGGACTTACCGTTGATTGTTGCCTCTGCCATATTGTTAAAGTGGAGGTTCAGTTCCATGACGTATGTTGAATCGGTTGCGGAGTTGATGGAAAAAATCAAAACTCAGCCCGTCCTTTGTTGTTTTATACTCTTTTGTTAATGAGGTCACATTCTTTACGCCATTCTTGTATATTCCGCCTTCTCTGGAGAATATGACGCCGGATTTGCCCGATTCGATCTGCATCGGCTGGTTAACAAAGTCGCCCATTTCCGAGAAGCTGACATCCATAAAGGAGTCAAAATCGAAACCATCAACAAAATGGTCTATGAAGCTGTTTTTTGTTATACCAGTCGTAGACCAGATATTTTTTTTATACTCTTCGTCCACAGGAGCTTTGGCATCGTGGATGTTGGTCACACCCTCTGTTTCTTCCTGCCCGGTCTGTTCTGCGGTATCTGCGGTTTCGAATAGTTTTTTTTGGTGATAAGCCTCTTCCCTTCTTGTCAGGGTGTTCTGGAAGTTGAAAAGATTATCTTTATCCTCAAGGGCGACCAGTTGTCCGCCGTCTCTGGAGGTGAACATATAGTTAGAACTGCTGCCTCGGAGGTATGCCTCTTCGTAGCCGTCATAATCCATGTCGCCTATAGTGATTTCATCAGTTTCGGATATCTCTTCAAGGCGTTTTTTTCCGCCTCGATAATAAATCTGTATGAATTATTTCTGAGGTTTGGCAGGTATAGACCGCCGAAAATTCCGTGCCACAGAACATCATTGCACTGAGCCTTGTAAAGTGCGTCCAGCAACAGTTCGTCCAGCAACAGTTCGTCCTTAAGCTTATTCGCACTTTTGGATAACTGCAGTGTCCTTTTATGTATGCGGTTAGATTCAGGATATTTCACAAGGAAATTTTTTCCAGATTCCGCCTTTTACAAATACTTTAGACGTGTCGTCGGTATATTTTTCATCCAGCTCCTCAACAAGGGCTTCCATCTTTTTTGTCCTTTCGGAAAAGAGCGACCATTCCCCCATTTCAAAATATGAAACTGTCGGAAGATAAGCTATCTGGGCAGGTTTTTGCTCCTGAACTGTATCTCTGAAGAGTGCAAATTCCGAGTGATCAGATTCTGCAACAGCATCGATAAAGTCTTCCAGCCATCTCTTTTCATATACCCATTCGTAAGTTTCAGGCCAGAGTCCGAATTTTTCACCGTCATCGAAGATGGTCATTGATTTTCCGCCGGAATCTTTAATCTCTTTAAGATAGTCCGCCACATCCTTTGCCGGGCTGAAAGGGGTCATATATCTCAACTTTTCGCTGATAGGGAATATGAGCATTTCACATCCGTCCTGCTCGGTTTTGAAATGACTGTGGAGCATAGATTCATAAAACCCTGCGGCTATGAAATGGTAGTCGTCCACTATCACATACTCTATCCCTGCGTCCGCACAGTCAGGTATAATGGAACTGTCCCAAACCCTCTCTGTGAGCCACAGACCTTTTGGGCTGACACCGAAGTTATCTTCGATAAATCCGTTCAGTTTCTTGATCTGCTCACGTCTGTCTATGGAGGGGATGGACGCCAGAACAGGCTCATAGTAGCCGCCTGAGAAGAACTCCGCCTGACCCGATTTTGCAGTCTCCTGCATCATGCCGAACAGTTTTGAGTGGTTATTCTTTATATATTCGAAAAGCCAGCCGCTATAATGAATGCTGAACTTAAATTCAGGTTTATTCAGTGCGGTTTCGATGAACGGCAGATAACTCTTCTCAACTGCATGATCAACGACATGATAAAAGTTTTCCACCGGCTGGTGACAATGTATTCCTAAATGTAATGGAAGCTTTTCCACTTAATTTCTCCTTTAAACAATGTAGTTTTTAGTCATTATGAACCTATTCTGTCCGAGACTCTCACGTCGGAAAAAAGTCCTCTCAGAGTGACATTTATACTATCCAGTCAGTCTCAAAATGAGTCAGAAAGTCTATCTGGACGGAGTTATATAGCGGAGCAACCTCCACCACCGTATTCTCTTTCTTTAAGCGGAAGATAATATCCGCTGTTTCAGGTTTTTCCCCAAGCTCAGACAGGTTTATCGATGCTTCGAATATGTTTCGTGTGCATGAAGAATCACTGTCGTTGCTGAGGTCGAAGACGAAGCTTCTTGTCTGGTCTGTCGTGATCTCCGCTTCCAGAGAATAATCCATACCTGCGAAGCTGTCCAACGCACCGTCTATCCTCAGATAGAGCTTCTTTGTATCGAAACAGAAATAAAGCATGCTGAGGTTATTGCCGGATGCCGTCATAGCCCCTGCGTCGAACTTAAGGTCGAATTTCCCTGCACCTATCCACTCATAAAAAACTTGTCACACGTCCGTCAATGACAGGTGTGCAGTGGTCGGCAGGTTTTTTGAGCAGTCCCGATCTGTGTGATTTTTTGATGGGTCGTGTCACATCCGATGGGACTTTTTTCACCCATCAGTTCATATACATTTGCTATGTGTCCACGGAACAGCTTATCGAATGTATCAGCCTGAAGACTGAAATGATCGTCGCCGTACCACCAGAACCAGTCTGAACCTTCTGCTATATGCAGTTCTTTTTTTTCTATCTGTCCGGTATTATCCAGCGAGTCCTTACGCTTTTGAAATCTGTTGTGTGCATCAGCCAGAAGCCGCCAGCCCTCATTCTTTTCCGCATGCCCCATCCATGTCGTAAAATTAGCGTATATCCATGAACCGGCTCTGATTTTTTTCAGGTCTGTGTTCAGGGGTGTCACACTCACACGCCTCATTCATAGTCATTGTCTCTATCCAGTTGCAAGTGTCCAGCCTCTGATAAAGCAGGCTGAAGAAATCATATGCATTATTAGGATAAAACTCCCACGCATTTTCACCGTCCAGAATAACGGGGACTATGGGGGGAGAAATCGCATGAGTCGTATATGTCGGAGAGTTTTTTTTCTATAAAATCGTCCACAGCTTTTTTCTGCGTCCCAGCCTGAATAGGTGAAGCCTATCAAGTCTGATAACTCTTTATCACGGAAGAATATATTTATGTCTCCGCTGTTTGAGGCGAATTTATGCTTTTTTTTGTATAGAGTTTTTCTGTTCTTCTTATCCCTCAGATCCATACCTATCGAACCTGCCAGAACATCCTCGTCGCTGGATATCCATTTGATACCGTGCTGTGCGAAGAGTGCCGCCGCAGGTTCACTTATACTCCCTTCCGCCGGCCACATACCCGTTGGCTTCCTGCCGAATTCTTTTTTTTCGTAGTAATTAATTGCAGATTCAACGTGGATGTTTGCATCCGTTTTGAAATCGGTATTAATACTCGCCATGCTGATATGAGGGAGTGCCTCTTTAGCACTTTTCGGGTCGAGAAGTATTGGCAGAATAGGGTGATAGAACGGTGTCGCCGAGACCTCTATCTTACCCGATTCCTGTAGAGATTTATACAGAGGGACTATATCCCTGATGAATTCCGAAAGAGCCGTGATCAGCTCCTGTTTTTTCTGTCTGAGAGAAGTGGCGTCCCTTTTGAATCAGCCTGTCTGCAACCGAAACCTCCTCTCTGGTGAAAACTCCGCACCAGCTTAAAAGGTACAGCACAGACATATCTATCAGTTCTTCATCGGAATAGTTTATAGAGCCTGTTGCATAGACATCCATATTCCCTTTACGGTCGTACAGCTCTTTATATCTGCGGAGCGGACTGACCATATTGCGGTAATTAGCAAAAAAAGAGCTGAGGTACTAGTGTATCACGCTCATCTTTGGTTAGTTTTGACGGATGCTTCTGTATGAGCCGCAGGAATGTGTCGGATATATCTGTATCCTCATAATCCTTCAACTGCACGAGCAGAGAGGGGACGAGATTATACGTCCCCTTTAGTTTGTTGTACTTTTCGTGATACTTCGGCAGCTCATAATAGTCCTTTAGCCCGTGGAGATACACCCACGGCATGTGGTATGTGCCGTCAAGATCATCTTTATAGTATGGCTGGTGCATATGCCATAGAAAGCAGAGCCTCAGCTTTTTCATCGGATTTACTCCTGCAGCCAGCCGTTTATCTTATCTTTATACTCGGCGTGGATCTGCTTATAGTCCTTCTCTTTGCCTGCTTCGACATAAAGGTGGACATTTGCCGTGTACTGGTCCGGAACCATATGTACCCAGCCTCTGTTTTTTGAATATGATTTTTTATTCCGTCTAAGAATGACGCATCTTTATCCATAGCCTCTTCACTCATCTTTCTCATGAGGAAACCTTTCAGCTCCAGCGGACAGTTGATAACCGTATGGCTGTAGAAATACTCAGGGATAGTCTTTAAAACATCATTCAGATCGAGATTCTGTCTGGCAAGCATCTCCAGAATTTTTTATAGAACTGAACATGGCATCAGCGTGTGAGCCATTATCTATAAAGGTATAGTTTCTGGATAAGTCACCGGTAAAATGGAAGTTTTTTGAGATAGTCCGCCTTTATCCCTGCGAACTTGCCACGGGTGATCTCGATATTGATAAACTGATCATCAAGAACACTCGGTGAGTAGGCCGGGAGATAGACTTTTTTGTTTCTCTTTGGCGGCGAGGTCTATTAGCTTAAGGATAAGCAGGAGAGCTTTGTCCTCTTTGAGGATTTCGCCCGAGTCTGTTATTAAGCCGAGTCTCTCTCCGTGAGGGTAAAGGACAAAGCCGAGGTCGGATTCTGTCACTTTGACAATCTCGCTGACCTCTCTGAAAGAGTTCTCTATCTGGTGCATGGTTCTGGAGAGCTTGTTCTCGTCTCTATAGGCATTCAGAACAACAGCATCCACACCGATCTTGTTCAGTAGTTCGGGGTATGTGGCATCGGTCGTTCCGTTCAGCAGATCCACGACAATCTTAGACCTGCGTGCCTTGATGAGAGGTATCTCTATATTTTTGAGCACGCCCTCTTTGTAGAATTCGCCGACCATCAGCTGGTCGTATATTTCGCCTATATCATCGTGTGTGGCTCTGCGGAAGTTCTCGCGGAAGAATATCCTCTCCACGTTCTTCTCCAGCCCTGAATCGATAGGAGCACCTTTATCGTCATAAAAAAAGAATTTCTGTGTTTGTAGGGTCTGTCTGGCACTGACGGAAATAGACTCCTGCCACTTCGCCGAACATTGCAAGCTTGTAACGCATCACGGGCAGGGGTGTCATACGCAGTTCTGTCACGTTTACCCCTGTGGAAAGAAGCCCTCCGAGGAAACAACGCTTAAGCATCCTTGAAGCCTTGTCATAGTCTCTGGACATGAGTACACGGCTGCCTGTAGGGAGCTGACTGCCGAGAGCCGCACCCAGTTTAGCCGCTAAATCAGGGGAAAGCTCGACGTTGGTTCTGGCCGAAACCTTGCCGCCCTCGAAGATGGATTTCTTCCATTTGTCACCCCATATGAGGTTTGAGCTAACGATTGAACCCTCTTCGATCTGCTTCTCAGGCCATACCATGATATCTTTTTCGAAGATAACCTGCTGACCTACTTCTGTCCCTTCGGCGATGATCACACCGTGTCCGGCTTTAGTTCCGTTGCCGATTTTCACTTCATTGCAAAGGACGGTATTCACCATTTCGCAGTTTTTTGCCTATGGTTACATCGTTCCAAAGTATAGAATTTTCCAGTGTCGATTTTTTCACCGACTTTGCACCCTTTGGAGAGGACGGAATTTCTTATCACTGCATCTTTTTTTTCGATGATACAGTCGTCGTTCAGGACAACAAGCCCTTCGAGTTTTGCTGACTTGTCTATCTTTACGTTTTTGCCCTGATAGATAACGGAATCTTCTTTATGTATCTCTTCCCCTTCAAGCGGAAGAATAACTTCTTTGTTCAGTATGTCAAGGAGTGCCGCTCTGTATGAGTCAGGGTTGCCCACGTCACGCCAGTAGCCTTTTGCGTTATATCCGAAAAGGTCTATCCCGCTCGCCATCAGCTTAGGGAAAAGGTCTTTGGAGAAGTCGAAATTACTGTCTTCCGGGATATAATCGAGTATTTCAGGCTCGAAAACGTATATCCCTGTATTAATAGTGTCACTGAAAACCTCGCCCCAGCCCGGTTTTTTTTCAAGAAATCTGACTATCTTGCTCTCTTTGTCAGTGATAACGACACCGAACTGCAAAGGGTCGGGGACGGATGTAAGGGTTATAGTCGCCTTAGAGTTTTTTAACATCGTGAAATCCCAAAATCTCCTGAAAGGAGAAATCAGATATAAGGTCACCGGATACGATGATGAATTTTTCGTCAAGATATTGCTGGGCTTTCTTCACAGCTCCTGCTGTTCCATAGTCGTCGTCAGGCAGAACATAATTGATTTTGATCCCTTTGGAGCTGCCGTCTCCGAAATAACCTTTAATCACTTCAGGCTTAAAATAAAGAAGTATAACTATTTCGACTATTCCCGCTGCTTTGAGGGAATCGATGATATATTCCATCATCGGTTTGTTCATAACAGGTATCATAGGTTTTGGCATACTGGATGTCAGAGGCTGTATCCTTGTTCCGAATCCGCCTGCCATTACTACTGCTTTCATATAAATATTACTCCATAAATGAAATTATTCTTTGTTTACGAAAAAAACACACCTGTAGAGTGAACCCGTCAGGTGTATTTTTTTTTATTTACAATGTGCTAAGTTCAATTGCTGCCGATGCGTTAGTTCTTTGCGAGAACCTTATTAATCTCTTCCGTAAGTGTTTCTATCTCTTGAGTTTTAACCCAATAGCCGTCAGCCAGCCATGTGGAAAAATCATCCTGATATGCACTGTACGCAGTGGCAAGGATTACTTTTGCTTTTTTTCTCTTTACCTGATATTGCCTGTAATATATCTATTCCGCTTTCGCCTTTAAGTTTGATGTCAAGCAGTACAAGGTCAACTTTGTGTTTTTTCCAGATGATCAAAGCATTCTTCAGAACCGGAAGCTTCAAAAACCTTAAAACCTTGGTCTTCAAGCTCGGAACGATACAGGAGTCTGATATCAGGCTCGTCATCAACTACGAGAATGTTAATAGCCATGTCAATTACCTCCATCTGATACTTAAAATATACCACACGAGACAGAACTTGTAAGCTTGTGCTGTTATATTTTGAGATTATCTATAGCTTTTTTTATAGTCGCTACAGCTAAAGACATAGTTGCCGGCAACCACAGCATTGCATCCTGCGGCTTTAAGGTCAGCTATGTTGTCGCCGTTCACTCCGCCGTCCACCTGTATGATCAGTTCAGGGTTCATCACATCTGCCATTGCTCTGAGTCTTTTTTATCTTATCATAGCTTGTGGGGATAAATTTTTTGTCCGCCAAAGCCGGGATTCACAGACATTATAAGCACCATATCCACATAAGGGAGTATCTCTCTGACTGTCTCAAGAGATGTTGCAGGATTAAGTGACACCCCTGCTTTTTTTGCCCAGCTCTTTTATTTTGGAAACTGTGCGGTGCAGGTGAGTGCAAGCCTCTTCGTGCACCGTGATAAAGTCGCAGCCTGCATCGGCAAAGTCTTCAAGGTATCTGTCAGGGTCGACTATCATCAGGTGAGCGTCAAAGACTTTTGTTGTGCATTTACGCAGTTTTTTTAATGACGGGTGAGCCGAATGTGATATTAGGGACGAAAACTCCGTCCATGACATCAAGATGTATCCAGTCCGCTCCTGCCTCGTCGATTGCTTTGATCTCCTCTGCAAGCCTTGAAAAAATCAGCACTTAAGACTGACGGTGCTACTATCATATTAAAATTCCTCATAAAAGATTTATTAATTTAAAATATTTATGTTACAAAAACATAACCGATATGTGATTATAATTTAAATGATAAAAAAAAGACCAGATACATCTTATGAATAAATTGTTAATTTTTTGTAGTCCTGCTTTTTTGTTAGTTTCAATGTATACGCTGCTCAGCTTACGCCAGAGATGAAGAGCTTCGCCCATAGAGTTGCGAAGAACGGCAAAATAAGCGAGAAAGCTGTTTTGAAATGGCTGGAAAGGCTGAAAAGACTGAGGATGTGATAGCCTCATGGACAGACAGGCTGAGGCGAAACCATGGAAAGACTATAAGCCGCATTTTATATATGACAGAAAGATACAGAAAGGGGCAGCCTTTGCAAAGAGGTATCCGAAAACCCTGAAGAAAGCGAAAAGAATATACGGCGTAGACCCGAGTGTGATTGTCGCCATTTTAGGTGTGGAGACGGATTACGGTACTTATGCTCTGTCGCACAGGGCTATGGATGCTCTTTTTTACACTGGCTTTCTATTATCCCCGCAGCGGAATATTTTAAGAATGAGCTGGATTCTCTGATGGTGTATGCATACAGAAACAAGCTCGACCCTTTCAATCTGAAGAGCTCATATGCAGGGGCTGTCGGTATGCCTCAGTTTATGCCTTCTAATATTATCAAATTCGGCAGAGAGTTTTCAGGTGACGGAAGGATTAACATCTTTAAGTCGGGTGCTGATTCTATCGGCAGTATTGCAAATTATCTGCATAAACACGGCTGGAAGAGGGGCGGGCCTCTGGCTGTTAAAGTGCGTACAAAAGGGAGTGCGTGGAAGAAATATCTGAAACAGGGGCTCAGACCTAAATTTACCGTGGCTCAGATGAAAAAAGAGCGGTATAAGACCATCCTTGTGGGTCAATCCGAAGCATAAAGCGTCTCTTGTCACACTGGACGGGGATAAAGGGACGGAATACTGGCTTATTTTTGACAATTTTTATGCGGTTACAAAATATAATCCAAGTATCAAATATGCTATGGCAGTGACTATCCTCGCAAAGCATCTAGAAATAAAATCTATCCACTTAAAATAATTTTTATCAAATACCTCCATGTAATTTTTTTTGTGATATCATTAGACAATTAAATTCATTTGGAGCTTGAGTTGTCTAAAGATAAGCAGGTTTTATTTACACTAACCCTGGATAACCGTCAGAGAATTATTAATGTTGATTCTGTATCCTCCGAGCGGGATTATGCAGCAGAACTACTGAATAAACAATTTATGACATTGATACATAAAGACTATCAGGATATTTTGTCTGCTTGGTTCGCAGATCCTAGTGAGGCTGCCGGCTTCGAAACGAGTATCCTTTTCGGACAGGTTGACGGAAGATACAGATACTTCTCTGCGGTCATAGATAAAGACGGCGAAGGCTCACGGGTGTCATTTTACGGGAGCGGTATATCTGCACCTGATGTCGTGTCGAGCACATCAGCCATGTCTAACCTTACAAAAAAAAGACTTTTGGGTATCTATTATCAGGCAGATAGGTTTGGTAATATTGTATTTGTCGACGATGAGATAGAGAGTGTTGTCGGTTTTAAACCTGATGATGCAATAGGTGTCAACCTAAGAAACGATGCATACAGAAACCCTGCGCAGTATGACGAAGTGAAAGAGGCCGCACTTGATGCAGGCGAGATTGTGGATAAGGATATAGCCCTGAAACATCATGACGGTTCTGTCGCATGGCTGCAGCTCAATGCTGTTGTTATGAACGATGAAGAGGGGAATTATATCGGCAGCTCGGGGTATGTGAAAGGGATTACGAAACTCAGAAACAGGGATGAGGAGCTTGAGCATCTGAAAAGACTGCTTGAGCTCAAACAAACAGAGCTTGATTCTATGACTGCCAGCATGAAATACCGTGTTCAGTCGCAGGTGAAGAAAGGGCGTAGAGAGGAAGAATCTATACTCTATCACTCCAGACTGGCTGAGATGGGTGAGATGGTCGGCAGTATCGCACATCAGTGGAGACAGCCGTTGAGTGCGTTAATGTTTATTATCGAAGATATTCGTGACGCTTATCATTTCGGCGAGCTGGATGTTACATATCTTGATGATGCAATCGATGAGTGTATGTCGTATATACGTTTCATGTCTGAAACCATGGACGATTTCAGGAATTTTTTCAGACCAGAACCTGACAAGGAACAGTTTCAGCTTGTCGATAAACTTGTCGAAGTTATCAAAATGCAGTACGGGCGTTTCGAGGTAGGTGCCGTGAATGTAGCCGTCAACTGCGACCTGACAGATATAGGCGGCGGAATGCATGAAGTTCTTTCCATCGAATACGGACACGGAGTGCGTGTATTCGGCAAGGGGGGTTACATTTGATGCAGGGCTTATAGCTTACGGTTATCCTAACCTGTTCAAGCAGGTGATAATAAACCTTATAAATAATTCCATAGACTCGATTATTGAGAACAGAACCAGAGAAGGGGAATTTGTGGCTAATAAAGGTGAGATAGATATCACCGTCAAGGCATCCCCTCTCAAAATCTTCATAAATATTCACGACAACGGAATAGGGATAGATGAGAAAAAAAATCTGGAGAGGATTTTTGAAGCCGAGTTCACGACAAAACCTAAGAACCAGGGGACTGGAATAGGGCTGCATATGGCAAGGTCTATTGTGGAAAAGAGTCTAGGCGGAAAGATAAAAGCCGTGCCGAGTAGCGAGGGTGCGATGTTTGTCATAGAGCTTCCACGTGTTGCCGTCAGGTAAATACTCTCACAGGTCTTAATTATTATTGCATAAGTGCCGATTACATATATAATTCTCAAGCTTACTATATAAACAGAATAATATCGCATGCGTGTATAAAACCTATACGCAACAGAGCGGAGGAATCATGGAAGAGCTTATCAGAAAAGCAGATATATTAATTGAGTCATTGCCTTACATCAAAGAATTTTACGGGGAGACTATAGTTATCAAGTATGGCGGTCACGCTATGGTTGACGACAAGCTTAAGTTCAGCTTCGCCCGTGATGTTGTGATGATGAAATATATCGGGCTTAATCCGGTTATCGTCCACGGCGGCGGTCCTCAGATCGGTGAAATGCTCAAAATGCTCAATATCGAGAGTAGCTTTGTCTCCGGGATGAGGGTTACGGATAAGCAGACCATGAATGTTGTTGAGATGGTTCTCGCAGGAAAAGTGAATAAAGATATCGTCAGTCTTATCAATATAAACGGCGGAAAAGCTATAGGTCTCTCAGGAAAAGACGGAAACCTGATCACAGCCGAAAAACTCTATTTAAAAGAAGGGGACGAGTTTGTGATGACACCCGAGATCATAGACCTTGGGCATGTCGGCAAGGTGAAGTCCATCGATATAAGTGTTCTTGAAACTATCAGCAGAAATTTTATCCCTGTCATAGCCCCTGTGGGTGTCGGTGAAGACCACCAGCCATATAATATCAATGCCGACCTTGTTGCAGGGAGCATCGCTGCTGCCCTTAAAGCAAGGAAGCTGATTCTGCTGACTGATGTTAAAGGGGTTCTGGATAAAGAGGGGAGGCTGATCTCTACTCTGTCACCGGAAAAAGTCAGAATACTCAAGAAAGACGGCACTCTGACAGGTGGGATGATACCTAAGATTGACTGTGCTCTCGATGCTGTGGAGAAAGGGGTTTCGAAGGCTCATATAGTTGACGGAAGGGTTTCTCACTCTGTGCTTCTGGAGATGTTTACGGACTCAGGCATAGGGACACAGATAAAACTATGAGAACAATGAATATTCCTGAATCATACATAAAAGAGGCGGTTGGTCCTGCATGCGAGTGGGACGAGAAGGTGATCGAAGCATTTATAAAGACCCCCAGACATAAGTTTCTGGACGAGGCGATGCTGAAGATGTCCTATATGGATGATGCTCTGCCGATAGGTTATGGGCAGACGATATCCAAACCGTCCACAGTTGCATACATGACAAAGGCTCTTGAGCTTTCAACCGAACATACCGTGCTTGAAATAGGCAGTGGTTCGGGGTTTCAGGCTGCAATACTTGCAAGACTCTGCAAGACGGTCTATACGGTGGAGCGTGTGCCGGAGCTGCATAGACGGGCTTATCAGATAATAAAGCGTATACCTCTGCGAAACGTGAAGATGAAGTTTGAACCGACCAAGCTGGGCTGGCAGGAATTTGCCCCTTATGACAGGATCATAGCCACGGCAGAGGGGAAGACTGTACCTCAGGAACTCATAGACCAATTGGCAGACAACGGGCTGATGCTCGTACCTGCTGACGGAAAACTCATGAAGGTGACCAAGACTGAAGGTGATGTTAAAATAACCCTTTGACAAAATGCAGCTTTGTGGATTTCGTCGGGGCTTGAGTGTAGTTAGGCGGCAAATTTATAGTAAAACTGTTAATACTTCATATTTTTATTACTTCCATTTTAAATCAAATCACGTTATCTTATATTTTCGGAACACTTTCTTAATTCTTTGAGATGCTGGAGAGATTATGAGCGATCCTGAAATTGTTGAAGAGCCGACGAAAGAAGACTTAGAAGCGTCCAGTGACATCACTGAAGAGATTTCACGTATCGAAGCCTGCAAAGTCGACAAAGAGCCTAAAAGTGATTACTCATCTGAAGACCTTGAGGTTTTCAAAATTTACCTTAACGAGATATCAAAATATCCTGTCCTCACGAGAGAACAGGAGGGTGAACTGTCTCAAGGGATAGAGAAAGGCTGTAACGATTCCAAAGAGACAATGATCAAATGCAACCTGCGTCTGGTTGTTTCAATCGCTAAAAAGTATATCAACAGAGGGATGAACCTTGTAGACCTTGTGGAAGAGGGGAATATAGGGCTTTTAAAGGCTGTTGAAAAATTCGACTATACCAAAGGTTTCAAGTTCAGTACTTATGCCACATGGTGGATAAGACAGGCCATAGAAAGGGCTATTATCAATCAGTGCCGTATGGTGCGTATACCTGTGCATATGTCTGAGAATATAAGCAAGGTGATGAAAACTCAGAACGAGCTTCAGCAGAAGATGGGGCGTGAACCGACCATCCACGAGCTTTCTACGGCTACCAAAATGCCTATGTCCACCCTTAAAAAAGTATTCGATGCTATCAAACAGGATACATCTCTGGATATGCCTGTCGGCGGTGATGAGAGCAGTACCCTGCATGAGTTCATAGCTGATGATGAGAAATATCTCGACCCATACCTCAAAATTGAGAACAACAGCAAGAAGGATATCATCTTTAAGTGGCTGACCTTCCTTTCTGATAACGAAAAAAAACAATAATCATAAGAAGATATGGGCTTTCAGGGAATGATCCTGAAACTCTCGAATCCATAGGAAACGACCTTGGTATTACACGTGAGCGTGTACGCCAGATAGAGAAACGTGTCCTTAGCAAGATGAGAAATTTGCTTGCCACTAAAAAAAAGATATCTCTGGAGGAACTGCTTTGAACCTTGTGCCTAAAGAGGAGCTTCAAAACAGGCTTAAAGCCTTTAGGAAAAAAAATGGACGAACTGGCTGAGGGCTGGAACGTCGCCTTCATAATGAACAAGGTTAATCTTTTCTATTTCACGGGTACTCAGCAGAACGGAATACTCGTCGTCCCAAGAGATAATGAAGCGGTCTTTTTTTGTCCGAAGAAGTTTTAGCAGGGCAGAGCTTGAATCCAATTTTGATAATATAGTAAAAAATAAACAGCTTTCGGGATATTCCGCCTGTGACAGGTGATCTCGGAAAATCAGTACATATAGAAAAAAGAGTTTATCCCTATTGCTCATTTCGAGCGTATTAATAAATATTTCAACTTCACAGAGATTAAATCGTGCGACCTTGCAATCTCTGCCGCAAGAGCTGTTAAATCCACATATGAACTTGATATAATCAGAGCCTGCGGAAAGATACACGAGGAGGCTCTGCTTACTTATGTTCCATCTGTTATAAGCGGTGGAATGAGTGAGAAAGAGCTTGGAACGCTAATCCTTAAACATCTGATGGATAACGGACATCATGGTATAACAAGAATCGGGATGTTTAATACAGAGCTTTACCTCGGTCAGATATGCTTTGCAGAAAACTCCATGTATCACAATACATTCGACGGTCCAGGTGGTATCAAAGGGATGTCCCCTGCTGTACCTCTTCTGGGGAACGATGGTAGAAAGCTTGCCAACAATGAGCTTGTCTTCGTAGATGTCGGCTGCGGGCTTGAAGGCTATCACACTGATAAGACTCAGGTGTATGCCTTCGGCGATCTACCTGACGAGGCTTATAAGTATCACGAAAAAATGTGTAGCAATCCTTGATGAGACTGTGAAAAGGATGAAACCCGGCAATATCCCTTCAAAAGTTTATGAAGAAGTGATGGCTGATGTTTCCGATTCTTTTCAGGAGTATTTCATGGGGTATGGGGACGAAAGAGTTAAGTTCCTAGGTCATGGAGTGGGGCTTGTCATCGATGAATATCCTGTCTTTGCGAAAGGGTTCGATCTCCCTTTAGAGGAGAATATGGTCATGGCAGTAGAGCCGAAACGAGGTGTGCCCGGAGTAGGTCTCGTGGGGCTGGAAAACACATACCTTGTTACCAAAGACGGCGGTATCAGCCTGACAGGTAACGAAAAAAAATATTATCAAGATCTAGCAGAATAATCAGCCGATGCCGATTTAATTACTATTCTGTAGCTTCCCTCTCAGTACATGCATAAGTTCAATCATCTTTCCGTTAAGCCCTGTAAATACTTTGAACATATCACCGAGATATGCCACATTCTTTGACTGAGCTTCTGCCAGATTATTTGCCGAACTTTTTTGCAGCATTTATCTCTATCATAGTTCTGATGAAATATGACTGAACATAGTGCATCAAGACTTCATAAAACTGCCTGTCCTGAAAAAAGCTTACATTTTTTCTTCCAGGTCGACAAGATATTTTTTTTCGCCTTTTTTGTGCGTCGTATTCTTTGGTTTGCTGGTAGGGAACCCATAGCTCTTTCATATATTCATCACAGACCTGCATCGCTTCAGCAAAGAGCCCCTGAACCTTGTTGCAGTAGTCGATACCGTTTTCAACTATCTCAAGTGTGCGTTTGCGGTACTCTTCAATCTCTTCGGCATTTGGTTTATTCAGGTTGTTTTTTTATGGTTTCGATTACGTTGATATCGTCATCGATGCACCTATCGATAGCCTCCTGAAAGGTCATTAGCTCTGCACCGAGTATTTTTTGCTCCACCTTCGGTAGCATTGATAACTCTCGCTTTACAGGCGGATACATCCTTGTGGTAGTATTGCAGGAACATTTCCCACACTCTACTCGTTTTTTATCCTAGGCACATAGTTACCTTCAACTTCGCGTACATCTTTAAAGACTTCAGCTTCATGCTTTTTTGCCATATGTATAACCGTCGGCGTGGGTTGTTTCGTCTTCACCGAAAGCGAGATCCTGTCCGATTAGAATGATTGGGTCGCAGCCAAGGTATTCAAGAGTTTTGAACGCCATGTTACCTGCGGATGGTCCTATCTCCAGTATCCCTTTTTTCTATATTTATCCATTTGAAAGTGGCAAAGTCTCTGTAAGTTATTATCCTTTCACCCGGGTAGTTTGCGTATGTTTCAGGGTGTATAACAGGTGTTGCCGCGAGATAAACGTCTTTAACATCTTCAGCTTCAATATCGTCAAACAGTCTGGCAGTTGGGGTCATCCGCTCAAGCTGATACGAGGTGAGGCTTAAGCCCTTTTGCTTTCATTATCCTGACCGATCCGTCAGCGGCACACATTACCGCTTTATTCTCCAGACCGTTCAGAAGATGGATATTCTTATTAAGTGACGGCCCTGAAGCGATAACAATACCGGGTTTCCCTTTGAACTTATCCTTGAGGTCTTTTATGCCGGGATTATTTATAATCTCTTCAATATTGAGGAATGTGTTTTCTATACCTATCATAGAGTCAAACGGGTCGTTTCCATAGAACATGATAACTTCACGCAGAGCCTCTTTCAGAAGCTTAATGGAGTGGAGATAATAGTCTTTGTTTAGAGTGAAGGAGGCGATGTCTTCTATGATATTTATAGATTTAGCATAAAATTTTGCATTAGTGCCGTGCATTATTCTGTTTATCTTGGTGAACAGCTCTGTGGGCGGTTCATCCAGCAGGAAGAAGAACATATTATTATTGATAGCCTGAGTCAAATCCACGCAGGATACCAGTGTTCTGAATACATTTACATCTTTCTCTATTATGATATTAACACTGCTTTTTTACTTCATATGCTTTGAAAAAAAGCAAAGAAGTTGTACATGAGACCTGAACCAAGAAATATATTGAAAAAAGGTAGTTTAATATTCTTGGATAAGACATTTTTTGATAGCAGTCTGCATGGGGTCTTTATTGTCGTAAAAGAGCTTGTTTGCCACGGTATCAAGCAGGTTAGGGATATTCTGTTTTCCCGGGACAGCTTTTATCTGAAACCTCTGGTTCGGTTGTATGTTTTTAATTTTATTGTATATTTCAGGGAAGCGTCTCTGAAGGGCATCTAGGTTGTTTTTTTTCGATAGACATATAATGACTCCAATAATCTGATATCTTATATATTCTTTTCTTATACTATATTTCGTCAATTTTATCATAAAAAAATTCGCCTGAGGGCAAAAGTTATTTGAATAAGTGCCGATATGATATACAAGATTAAACAGAAAAGGTCAGAGGCAAAAGTGATCATTTAAAAGTAATTTATGTAATATGCGGGAACATATTTACTGACATTCACACAACAAAATACGCATTTTCAAAATTCTTCCTAAAGTTTTCAATATCTTTGTCGATATTATTCTCACTGGTAAACTATAAGCACGTTGCTCTTGGTTACCAAGACTTTGTGTTAGTAATAGAATAAAATTGGTACTGAAACATTCAGGCTGATACGGACTGGACACCCGTGTCAGCTTTTTTATGTTTTAGAGGAGGATTCTGTAGACACAGATTAATAACTAATAAAATCAAATTAGATTTGACATAAAAGTCACGCTTTCGACGCAACTTAAGCACGTCTTTTACTCAAATCAAGGTTTCACAGCGCAAAAAAAGAAAAAATTTAAAAAACAGCAAGGATGCTGAAACAACACATGGAGGTATATCATGGCAATAAGGATATATAACAATATCCCCGCGCTTACATCCCAGAGATATCTTAGTCAGACTAATTCAGACATGACTAAAAAAAACCTTGAGAGACTATCATCAGGTCTGAGGATTAACAGTGCATCAGACGACGCATCTGGACTCGCAATATCTGAAAAAACTTCGTGGACAGATATCAGGACTCCAGAGAGCATCAATGAACGCTCAGGACGGTATTTCACTTCTGCAGACAGCAGAAGGCGGTCTTTCTGTAATTACAGATATGGTTCAGAGAATGAGAGAGCTTGCAGTACAGGCCGGTAACGGAGTATACACAAGCAGCGACCGTGCAGAGATACAAAAAAGAAGTAGATCAGCTTAAAGAAGAGATAAACAGAGTGGCAGCAGCTACTGAGTTTAACACTAAGAAACTCCTCAACGGAGATTCAGCCGCTTTATGGTCTACAGACAAAGAAGCTGTCCTTAACGCAAAGGTTACAGGACCGGTTACAGAAGGTAACTACAAACTTTCTATTACAACCGAAACAGTCGGAACAAACTACATTTACAAATCAGACGTTATGTCACTTAATGAAGGTGCTATCGGAGCAGAAATTTATACTGCAGGCGGTACTGCTAATTCAAGTAACGTAACACTCGTAACAAGCCCTACATCTATAGCTGCTACAGGTGATGATTATTATCAGGTAGAGATAGGTAGCGGTGTTGTTGCTGCTGCTCTCGGTGAAATTACAGGCACATATGCACAGGAAGGATCATCATTTACTGCAACTAGCGGTACTGCAACAGTCGGTGGAACAACAACCGGCTTTAAAGGCGGCTACGTGGAAGTCTCTTTTACAGAGGCTGTAACTTCAACTGCCGTGGCTACAGACACTTTCGATTTTAAAGTCAGATTCATCGATGCAACAACCGGTGTTGCAGGGGCTTGGTCAACAGTTGGTAGTGGTGCAACAATGAGTGCAAATGGCTCAATCGCCATGGACACTGGTACATTAAGTGCTGCAGGAGCTGATGTTCAACTTACTTTTAACACAAATATCGGTGCCGCTGGTGACATACAAATAGGAGATAAGGTTCTTCTTGCTGTAACTAAGGCAAGTGCCGCATCAGTAGCAGCGTCAGGTGGTGGTTCTATTCAGATCACTGAAGGACCTACAGGTCAGGACGGCCCGACCATAATCTATACTGCCGCTAATTCACTTACCAAGAAAGACGATAATGACTCAGAAGTAGACTATAATAACGTTACTGTTTACCATGCTGTTCTTGATGAGGACACAGGTAACCTTAATGTCGGTTCTCTCACATTCAACTTTAAAGAGTCATCAACAGGTTCAGGAGCAACGACTCTTGACAGTCGCTTTGATGTTAAAGTTGCAGGCGGCGGCGAAGCGGCTACTTCCACAACTGAACTGAGAGACATCAGCAGATTCACTACAAGTGACGGCAGAAACATCTTTGATCAGACTCAGGAGCTTACAATATTCGGTAACGGTACATCTACTTCAATATACCTTGAAGGCAGTGATACACTTGCTGATTTTGAAGCAAAACTGACTAAGGCTATCGTCGATGATCTTGGTATGGGTGCTACATCTGATACAAGTACAGCAGTAGCAAACGTAAATAACAACCTTGTTAACTATGTATCCAGTGAGACCGACAACAGCAACGAAGCTGTTCAGGGAACATTTGTTATTCAGACATCTCTCCTCGGTGAGAACAGCCAGATATCCTTTACAGGTGATCAGGCTCTTATCGACGGACTCTCACTTGCAACAATCCAGGAAGGTACTAACAGTGAGCTAAAAGCTGTTGTAACAGACGCACACACAGGTGCTACAGTTGGTACTGATACATTCAACGATTATACACTTAGAAATATGATCGGTGGACTCGAGGTCGGAATAGCAAGTGATACAGCACTGAATATTACATGGGACGACACTAACAAAGAGCTTGACTACACAGCCGGTACAGCGGAAGACGTTAAGCTTCACGTTGTCGATAATGCAATGGAAATTCAGATTGGTGCAAACGAAGGACAGACAATCCTCACAGCTATACCTCAGATTGATACAAAATCACTCGGTATAGATAATGTATTGTTAGTTGATCAGGAACTTGCACAGAGTGCTATCACTCGCCTTGATAACGCTCTTGCTGATATTTCCAGCACAAGATCCACTATCGGAGCTCAGATTAATAGACTTGAGTATACAATCACAGGTCTGGATATAGCAAAAGAGAACTTGACAGCATCTGAATCAAGAATCCGTGATCTTGACTTTGCTTCAGAAATGACAGCATACACAAGAAACCAGATTCTTAATCAGGCTGGAGTTGCAATGCTTTCACAGGCTAACCAGCTTCCACAGCTTGCACTTCAACTTCTCGCATAATAGCCACAGATATATGATGGGGGCTAATAACCCCCCATCTGAATATTTGAAGGATGGTGTAATATGTATGATATAAGCAACATAGCATCAATCGTGGATGGCAGAAGCACTGTGGCTCCATCAGAAAATGTCCGCAGTGTGGAAAAAATCCGCAGGACAGGAGAAAAGATCAGACGAGCAACCTGTTAAAGCAGAACCAAAGCAGGAAGAAGTAAAAAAAAGCTGTGTCTGAACTGAACGTGGCTCTGAACTCAATGGATGTTAAGAGGGAATTTTCTATAGAAGAAAATCTTAATGAAGTTGTAGTAAAGATAATAGACTCTGAAGATAAGAAGGTCATCAGACAGATTCCAACAGAGGAGACTATTAGGTTGTCACAAAATATTAAAGAGATGGTTGGACTGTTGTACGACAGTACATCTTAAACTATTGGGAAAGCCGGACTTTTAAAGTTCGGCTTTCTTTTTTTTCAAGTTCATTAAAAAAAAATCTGACATTTCAGATATTTTAATTCTAAAGTTTTACCTAAATATTACGATTCCTCTTATGACAAAAGAATAAGAAAAGACAGGTACTGAAATACTCGGGCCGGTTCTTCATTAGATGAAGGATCGGCCTTTTTTTCGTTTTCGGTCCCGGGAGGTGCCTGAGAAAAGGGTATTTGATACTTGTAAAAAATACGGATAGGACGTTTGTGTCCTGAAATAACAAACTTGTAAACCATTAAAATGAAAAAGCCAGCACGGATGCTGGTGTTCAATTTACACGGAGGTAAATAATGGCAACAGTAATTTACAACAATATTCCTGCGCTCACATCGCAGAGATATCTTAGCCAGACAAATACGGCTATTTCAAAAAACCTTGAAAAAACTTTCAAGTGGTCTCAGAATCAACTCAGCAGCAGACGACGCATCTGGTCTCGCGATATCTGAAAAGTTACGTGGACAGATTTCTGGACTGCAAAGAGCATCCATGAACGCCCAGGACGGTATTTCGCTTCTCCAGACTGCAGAAGGTGGTCTTTCTGTTATTACTGATATGGTTCAGAGAATGAGAGAACTCGCTGTACAGGCAGGTAACGGTGTATACACTACTAACGACCGTGCAGAGATTCAAAAAGAAGTAGAGCAGCTTAAGCAAGAGATCGACAGAGTTGCTGCATCGACAGAATTCAACACTAAGAAGCTTCTTAATGGTAATTCAACAGCTCTCTGGTCAACAGACAAAGAAGCTGTTATTGATGCAACAATCACAGGTCCTGTTGCTGAAGGTAACTACAACATCGAAATCGAAGTAGACCCTGGTAAAAAACTACGTTTATAAATCAGACGTAATGTCTCTTAACGAAGATGCAATCGGTGCTACAATCACAACAGCAGGCGGCAGTGTTAACTCGTCTAACGTTACTATGGTAACAGACGTTAAAGGTATGGCAGCTTCCGGTGATACTTATTACAATGTAGCAATCGGTAGCGGTACTGCAGCTCAGACTACAGAAATTGTAGGAACCTACCAGCAGGAAGGATCATCATTCATCGCTAACAGTGGAACTGCTACTATTACAGCTAATAGCGGAACAGTGCAGGGTGGATATCTTGAAGTTTCATTTGCATCAGATATTACAACAACATCAACCGGAACATTTGATGTAAAAGTAAGATTTGTTGATGCTGCAACCGGTGTGGCAGAAGATTGGCAACCACTCAATGGCTCTGCATCTATAGATGCCACAACAAGTGGTGTTGTAACAATCGATACCACAGGATTGACTAACAATGCCGGTGATACACTTACACTCTCTTTTACAGCTAGTTTAGGTGCTGCAGGTGAGATTCAGACCGGTGATAAGGTTCTTATCGCAGTTTCCGATGAGCAGACAGCTTCTGTAGCAGCTTCAGGTGGTGGTTCAATCACTATCTCCGGTGGACCTACAGGACAGGCTGGACCGACTATAGTATTTACAGCAGCTAACTCGCTGACAGCTAAAGATAACAACGATGCAGTTGTTGACTTTAACAACGTAACTGTATACCACGCAACTCTTGATGAGACAACAGGTAACCTTAACGTTGGTGAGATGACACTTAACTTTAAAGAGTCTGCTGTTGATTCAGGTGCAACAACACTTGACAGCGAATTCCAGGTAGAAGTACGTGGCGGCGGCGAAGCTGCAACAACCTCGACTAAGCTTGCGGATATCAGCAGATTCACTACTGAGGACGGTCGTAACATATTCGATCAGACTCAGGAGCTCACAATTTTCGGTAACGGAACTCAGGCAACTATCTACCTCGAAGGTAATGATACACTTGCAGATTTCGAAACTAAGCTTGAAGACGCTATAGTTAACGGTCTTGGAATGGGTGCAGACAGCTCAACAAGCTCAACTGTATCAAACGTTAACAACAACCTTGTTAACTACGTAAGTGACGAAGTTACTAACAGCAACGAAGCAGTTAAGGGAACATTCGTAATCCAAACAGCAATGCTTGGTGCAGACAGCCAGCTCTCCTTCATAGGTGATCAGGCACTCATCGACGGTCTTTCACTTGCGACCATTCAGGAAGGCGAGAATAGTGAAGTAACTGCAACAGTAACAGACGCTCACACAGGTGAGACAGTCGGTACTGATAAAGTAAACGACTATGTAATGAGAGACGTAATCAAAGGCGTAGAAGTTAATATCGACAGCCGTGCAGCACTTGATATCTCTTGGGACGATTCAACTAAAGAGATGACATTTGCCGCAGGCAGCAACGAAGATGTTAAACTTCACGTTGTAGATAACGCAATGGAAATGCAGATCGGTGCTAACGAAGGTCAGACAATCCTTACATCTATCCCACAGGTAGATACTAAGGCTCTTGGTATCGACAGTGTGCTTCTTGTAGATCAGGAACTTGCACAGAAATCGATCACTAAGCTTGACCGTGCACTCGAGTCTATCTCCAGCACAAGAGCTACAATCGGTGCTCAGATCAACAGATTAGAGTACACAATCGTAGGACTTGATACAGCTAGAGAGAACTTGACAGCTTCAGAGTCCAGAATCCGTGACCTTGACTTTGCTAAGGAAATGACAGAGTTCACAAGGAATCAGATTCTTAACCAGGCTGGTACAGCAATGCTTTCACAGGCTAACTCACTGCCTCAGATGGCACTCCAGCTTCTCGGATAATAATAGTCCGTAAAACAATAAATAAAAAAAGGGACTGCTTCGGCAGTCCCTTTTTTTATTTGCTTTATGAAAAAAATATATAGATACAGATTAATCAGCTTCTGTAATCTGCATTGATGGTCACATAGTCTTTGCTGAAATCACATGTATAAACGGTCTTTTGTCCGTCACCTATGTTGAGGTTGATTGTAATCTCAATTTCGTCGTTTTTTCATTATCAGTGCGGCTTTCTCTTCGAGTATTTCGTCGATAATTATTCCGTTTTTTTTAACATAAGCAAGATCATCGAACGACATATCGATCTTTTCTTCTATGCATTCGATGCCGCTTGCTCCGACTGATGCTATAAGCCTGCCCCAGTTGGGGTCTTCGCCGTTGAACATAGTCTTGACCAGCGGAGAGTTAGCAATAACGAAAGCACATTTTTTTTGCTTCGTCGTCGTTTTTTGCACCCTGAACGTTAATGGTTACGAACTTTGTCGCACCTTCACCGTCTTTGACAATCATCTTCGCAAGCTCAAGAGTTACGAGATTTACCGCTTCCTGAAACTGACCCATGTTTGGGATAATGCCGCTCATGCCGTTTGCCATTAAAAAAGACAGTATCGTTTGTGCTCATGTCATTATCTACAGTGATGCTGTTAAATGATGGAGCTATTGCCGCTTCCAGAACCGTCTGGAGGTTTTGCTCATTTACGAGTGCATCGGTTGTGATGAAACAGAGCATGGTTGCCATGTGCGGAGCTATCATACCTGCACCTTTTACAGCACCTGATACAACATAAGCTCCGTTGTCTGTCTCTACTAAAACACCGAACTCTTTTGGGACTGTGTCAGTGGTCATTATTGCAGTGGCAAACAGATGTGAGTTGCCGTCATCGAGCTCTTCCACAAGCTCTTCCGCTTTTGAAGTGACTTTGGCTACAGGCATTTTCACGCCTATTGTCCCTGTGGAAGACATGAGTACCGAGTTTTCTCCTGTTCCGAGAGCCTCTTCGTAAGCTTTGACAATTTCGAAGACCGCATCCAGCCCTTGCTGTCCTGTACTAGCGTTTGCATTGCCGCTGTTCACAAGGATGGCACTGTATTCTTTATCTGTTTTGAGCAGCTCTATTGCATGCTTGAGCGGGGCTGCTTTTATGTTGTTTTTTTGTGAAGACTGCTGCCGTTTTGAACGGTACTTCCGAGTAAAGGAGAGTCAGGTCTGTCTTCCCTTTTTTATTACCTTTTATATCGGCTGAAACAGCACTTGCCGCGAAGCCGAGAGGGGTGCAGACCCCTGCGTTTTTTTATGATTTGCATTATAAACTCCTACAATATTCCGAGTGTTTCGTCGAAGCCGCACATAAGGTTCAGGTTTTGAACCGCCATACCGCTTGACCCTTTAATAAGATTGTCTATGCATGATAGAATAATCAGTCTATCACCCTTGACGAACAGACTTATGTCAATAAAGTTAGTGTCTGTCACATCAGCTGTGGACGGAAGGTGTCCATTGTCATAAATCCTGACAAATCGTCGTCCGTCGTAGAAGTTTCTCAGACTATCGGCAATAGTTTTTTTTAAATTGCTGTTAGTCTTAGTATATATAGTGCTTTCGATCCCTTTCTGCACAGGCAGTAAATGAGGGGTGAAAAGCACATCGATCCCATTGTTCAGAACCCTTTCGAGTATGTGGTTGATTTCGGGATTATGCCTGTGATTAAAGATGCTGTATGCCTTAAAGTTTTCGTTACATTCGCAAAAGGCGAACGGGAGGCTAGCCTTTCTGCCTGCACCCGACACACCTGATTTAGAATCCGCTATGATGCCGTCGGGGCTGATTAAACCATCTTTGAGCAGTGGATACAGAGGCGTAATGATAGATGTCGGATAGCATCCGGGGTTTGCCACAAGCTGAGCAGTTTTTTATCTTTTCACCAAATATTTCAGGCAGACCGTATACAGCGTTTTCCAGCAGTTCGGGATAAATGTGATCCACATTATAAGTCGCTTCATACAGTGCTTTATCTTTTAGCCTGAAATCGGCACTGAAATCCACCACCTTCAGCCCTTCGTTGCAGAAGAATGCGGCAGCATCCTGAGCCGCAGCGTGGGGTAAGCATAAAAAAAATACAGCATCGGAATTATCTGCAACTGTCTGATAATCCCTGCCGATAATTTTAATATCGCAAATATTTCGCAGTTTCGGGTATACATCGCTGAAAAGTTGATTTTCGTATGTTTCACTCACCAGATATTTGATCTCAAATTCAGGGTGATCAGCCAAAATCTTTACCAGCTCATAGCCGGTATAACCGGTAGCTCCTACCACAGAAACATTCATTTATTTGACCTCAAGTATTAATAATGTAGAAAGATATAGCAAATCGTATAGGAATGCAAAAGAAAGTTATAGAAAACCGCCCCGGATGTTTTATCAGCCGAGGCGGTTAGTAAAGGTTTTTTAAGTCTTAAATTTATCAGCGATATCCTTCATGCTGCGGCTCTTCTCTTTAAGCACATTTGATGTGTTTGAAACATCATTGGATATCTCACCCGTGCTCGACATGTTGGTATTTACCATCTCTATGTTGCTGAGTGTGAGCTCCAGTGCACTGATACTTTCGGAAAGCATATTGCTGAGGTTGTTGATGTTGTCTGAAATGTCGGTCATAGTGGAATCCACTTCTTTGGTAAACTCCTCCAAATCCCCGATATTTTCGTTCATATGCTCAGCCTGCTTTTTATTGTTCTCTATCTCTTCTATAAACTCACCGATAGTTTTGGTGTTTTCATGCACGATGGACTTGATGTCATTTGTTGCCTTGCCTGTTCGTTCGGCAAGTTTTCTGATCTCATCTGCCACCACGGCGAAACCACGTCCAGCCTCTCCGGCTCTTGCCGCTTCTATAGCAGCATTAAGAGCAAGCAGGTTTGTCTGATCTGCTATCTCTGTGATGAGGCTTGTTATATTTGTTATGTCGTTTGACTTTGCTTCGAGTTCGCCGACAGTTCCGCTCAGCTTATCTACTGTTGCCGTCATTGAGCTAATAGTGCTTGTGATGCTTGAAACACTCTTCATCGATTCGCTGATAGTCTCCCTTTTGCCTAGTACATTTTCGTTCAAGAGCATGAGGCTATTGATATTTTCATCCAGTGTGGTGGAAACCTGCTCAGATGAAGAGGATATGGACATAATGTGTGATACATTGTCCTGAACGGAGCTGTTGATTGTGGTCATGGAGTTCTGAATGTGCCCGATCTCGCCGTCAACTTCAGATATGCTCGCTTTCAGTTGTTCCATCATATCCCTGAGATGGTTGATAAACATATTGATCTTCATGCGAAGAGTACCTATCTCGTCCATCCTGTTTACTTCGAGGTTGATTGTAAGGTCACCCTCACCGGAACACAGATCATCAAGCATCTCATTAGCTCTTTTAAGTCTGCTGAAAACCAGTTTCTGAAGGGCAAAAACAACTATGGCAATTGCCAGAACAGCCGCTATGGCAAGCAGCAGATTATTAAACCATGACATCCTCTGGATGCTGGATATTGCAGAACTGTTCAGGTTAACTTTGTAATAAGAATTGATCGTCCCTTCTTGCCAGTCCCTGTGGCATCTCAGGCAGTAATTCGTGGTATGAACAGGGTAGTAATAATGCAGTTCATCCCCTTTGTTGATAATAGTCTGCGAGTCTTTATTTACATGACTCAAATCTAATTTCTTTTTGATATTCCCCTTTTCTGATGAGTAGTGAACTGTGCCGTCAGGGTCTATGAGTGAAAACTCGTTCACCTGCTCATATTTTCCTATCTCCAGCAAAAGTTCTTCAAAGAGGGTCATATTCCCCTTTTTTAGAGAGTCGAATGTCGACATGAATATCATGTCTTTTAGATATCCCATATATTCATGCATAGAATCTTCGACCATTCTGTTTTTTCTTCATATCCAGTGTGGCAAATATCACTGCCACAAATAAAATCGGAATTATAATATATAATGCAACACGCACCTTGATTGATGAGTTTTTTCATAATTATCCCCTCGGAGTGCTATTTTTTTCATTTTCTCTTTCATTTCAGACCATGACGTATCTTCAAATGACTCCTCTGATAGATACAGGGGGGCTGTTGAATGGGAAATCATCATGGATGCACCCTATGCATGGGGTGTTGCTCTCTATGCATACATTGACTTTTCCGTTCCATCTTCTTGTGGGGCAGTCAGAGAACACAACCGGACCTCTACAGCCGTTTTTTTAAGCAGGCAGTTGTGCTTCTCTTTGTCATAGCTTGTGGTATAGTGACCTTGATTAAATGCCTGATACCTGCCGCACTGGTTATGGATAAGGTCTCCGTAGTATTGCTTCGGCTTTCCGTCAACAAGTTCGGGGAGCTTGCCTGTTGCGACTATATATGCCACTGTCCCCATGAGCCTGTCAGGGTTTATAGGGCATCCAGGGATTTTCACCATAGGTTTGCTTACCCCGGTTCGTCGCATGTATTCGTCCATAGGTATAGCTCCTGTCACATTCTGGTTGGATGCAGGGATACCGCCTGAACATGCACATGTTCCCGATGAAACTATTGCTGCCGCTTTATTCATGAGTGTATGCATGTAGTCATACATGGGAACATCGTTGAAGATGCACGCCTCTTTCATTCCGGCAGGGATAGAGCCTTCACATACCAGATAGAAAGGTCCGCTGTTGGCTACCTCTTCTATCATCGCCATATAGTCTTCCCCTTGAGAGAAGGATAGATTCGGGTGAACCTGCAGGCGGATAATATTAGTTATGAAATCGATGAAATCCGTTTCATTGCCGTAAGTAGTGGATATACTGCATCCCGTACAGCACTGTGACTGTATAAAGATTACCTGTGGTCTTTCTGATGCGGAGAGCTTTACAAACCCTTCAGCTATTTCGCCGGTAAAGATTGTGCTTCCGAAAACGAGGACAGACACATCTCTGCATTTTTTTAAGAAAATCTCTTCTGCTAAGGTTATTTATAGACATGATATCCCTCGTTTTAATGTATTGAGCAGGCTGTACAAGGGTCATAGCTTCTTATAACCCTGCCTACTTCTATAGAATTTTCAGTGCTGTGTTTAACAGGTGTATTTATGAGGGATTTTTTTTCAACCACCCCCCATCTTCCCCTGTGCCATAGGACCGAAGTTCCACGTGCTTGGAACTATCATGTTATATTTTGTTATTTTTTCCGTCCACGGCTTCTATCTGGTGGATTAAAGCACCCCTTGCCGCAACGGAGAAACCTGTCCCTTTGCCTGTTATCTTTTTAGCGAAATCCACTTCATTGATAGTTGATTCCCCCAGTTTATAAGCGTCCAGTAAAGAATACATATGATCCAGAAGATTTCTTGACTCCACGGCTCTTGCGACGTGTCTGCCCATGGTGGAGGATTGAACCTTTGCACCGAGTTTATTCATTGTTTTATAAAAAATAAGCATCCTTATTAATTATCATTCTGGCAAGCGGACCGACCTCGACAGGTTCACCGTTGTATCTTGGTGATTTGGTCCAGCTGTATGCCCCTGACTTTTTTTTCGGATCAGGGTCGCCTGATGGAGTGTAGTAGGAGGTGTCATAGTATTCTTTAACGTGATCAAAGTTGAATGACTGGCTGTTTCCGTCAAGGACTATTCCACCTTTAAAGACAGGATCGCCCAACGCCTTAAAGCTTTCGTTCGCATAGAAGCTGTTATAGCTCACCCCTATGTCGAAATATTCAGGGTATCTTTTGGCAACCTCCAAAACGTCAGGTATATACTGATTCATCACAAAGTTCTTAATATCTTCGAGGACTGCATGGTATTGTATTAAGGTTGCAGGTGTGATGTCGGTTGTAACTCCGCCGGGGAGAACCGCATGGGTGAAAGGTGCTTTCGCTCCGATAAGAGCAATCCCCGCAGCCCCTCTTGACCTGAGTTTGAGTGCCTGAAAATAGTTATTTATCATACCAAGGCAGGTGTTTGTATCGGATATGTAGTTTCCGCTGTTTCGTTTAAGGACAAACTGAGGTTTCGTTTTAATAACCCAGTTTTTTAGGTTATTTATGCTTGTATCAGAGCCTTTGTATTCGAGTATCTTGGTAAAATCCACGAAGTCAGGCATGGATAAAGTATAAAAAATGCAGCAGATGATCGGTTATAAGGTGCATCCCCAGAATCAAATCTCTAAGGATATGCCCGTTAGAGACTGATGGATTGTTGTAAAGCTCTTCCAAGGCGAGTATAGATGCAACGCCGTGAACTTCGTGGCAAACTCCGCATACACGTTGTGCTATCCTCGCAGCATCTACAGGGTGTCGACCTTCGAGAAATTTTTTCAAAGCCGCGATACATTTGCCCGCTAATTTGTGCCCCCCGCAACCTTGCCCCCTTCCACATGAGTCTCGACCTTCATGTGTCCCTCGATTCTGGTAATCGGTTCGATAGAAATAGTTTTAGACATAGAAAACTCCACATAAAATAAAGAATAACCATATGTTAACATAGTAATATAAGGAAATCGTCACAAATTAGGACGGTCAGTAAAAAACATTCACAATTAAGCATGAAGGTAATTACATGCAAAGAAATAACGTGTTATGCATATAAAACTTGAGTCGGATGCATATCTTTAGTAATATTCTTAAAACTGATTAATGAGGTTTATTATGTCAATTTTTTGAAGAGTCGAGGAAGTATATCCCCGGTGGAGTGAACAGTCCTGTCAGAGCATTTGGTTCTGTGGGAGGAGACCCTGTTGTTATCAAGGGTGCACAAGGTTCAAAAGTATACGATGAAAACGGTAAAGAATACATAGATTATGTATGTTCATGGGGTCCGATGATCACAGGGCACGCAGATCCTGATATTATAGATGTGGTTAAACACGCCGCAGACTTAGGGACAAGCTTCGGAGCTCCGACCAAAGCGGAGCTGGATATAGCTAAAAAAAAGATATGTGAAATGGTCCCTTCCGTTGAAATGGTGCGTCTTGTCAGCTCAGGTACAGAGGCTTTAATGTCCGCTATCAGGTTGGCGAGAGCTTATACGAACAGAGACAAGATTATCAAGTTTGAAGGCTGTTACCATGGGCATTCTGATTCGCTTTTAGTGAAGGCAGGAAGCGGAGCACTTACTTTCAATCAGCCGTCAAGCCCGGGTGTGCCTGCTGATTTTGCTAAGCATACGCTTGTCGCCCAGTATAATGACATAGAATCGATAAAGTCACTCCTTATTGAACATAAAGGTGAAGTGGCTTGTATACTTATAGAACCTGTGGCAGGCAATATGGGTGTTGTACTCCCTGCCGACGGCTTCCTCGAAGACCTGAGAAAGGTTTGTGATGAAGAGGGGGTTGTACTCCTTTTTTGACGAGGTTATAACAGGGTTCAGACTTGCAGCCGGAGGAGCTCAGGAATATTTTGGCGTTAAGCCGGATATCACGACCATGGGCAAGATCATAGGCGGAGGACTCCCTGTAGGTGCTTTCGGTGGAAAGCGTGAAATAATGCAGATGATGTCGCCGGAAGGTCCTGTGTATCAGGCCGGAACACTTTCAGGTAATCCGCTTGCGACTGCGGCGGGGCTTGCTATGCTTAATAAACTGTCACAGCCGAATTTTTTTTATAAGGATTTAAAAGAGAAGGCTGATGTATTGTTCGACGGTCTTGCTGAGAACTGCAAAAAACTAGGTCTCGACTATGCTTATAACAGGATTGAGTCCCTTTCATGTCTGTTTTTTTTCAAAGACGGAACTGTAACAAGTTTTGCAGATGCGATGAAGTCTGATACTTCTATGTATGCAAAGTATTTTCATGCTATGCTCGACAGGGGAATTACACTTGCTCCGGCACAGTTCGAGGCAATGTTCGTAAGCTCTGCCCATACTGATGAGGATATCGAAAAGACTATAAAGGCTCATTACGAAAGTTTGAAGGCTATACAGTAGGCTTAGGTCAGCTTACTTTAAAGATTGCTTCACCTAGCGGTTCGCAATGACAAAAAAAACGTCGTTGCGAGGAACAGAGTGACGAAGCAATCTGATCGGATAAAAGAGTATTATGACTAAGAAAGGTTTTGTGTATCTTGTTATTAATTATAACAAAACGGTTATATATACAGGAGTAACGTCAGATTTGGTTAAAAGAATTAACCAGCATAAAGAAAAGTTGGTTGATGGCTTTAGCAATAAATATAACACGGATATCTTGGTCTATTACGAGTGTTTTGATGATATAGGCAATGCCATCATAAGAGAGAAGCAGATTAAAGGCGGCAGCCGTAAGAAGAAGGAAGACTTAATAAATAGTATGAATCCAATGTGGAAGGATTTATATAATGAAATATGCGGATGAGTTGGCATAGTTTTAAAGATTGCTTCACCTGACGGTTCGCAATGACAAGGAAACGTCATTGCGAGGAACATGGTGACGAAGCAATCTTAAATTTATGGAGGCTTTTTCACACTATAGTGATAAGCTCTAAGGTGTCTGTTTTATGAAATTGGTTTTTTATCGTATTAAATACAGTAGAGCTTTTAGAAGAGATCATCGAATACATGGTGGAGAACGATGTGCGTGGTGGAACTGTGCTCGACTCTGTCGGGATGGGGCGTATCCTTGCCTATGATATACCTATCTTTGCAGGTTTCAGAGACCTTATGGTCGGTGCGAGAGCAAACAACAGAACCTTAATGACCACAATCCCAGATGAGATTTTTGATGATTTTATGGATGGGCTGGACAAAATCGTAAATTTCAACGAACCGGGCACAGGTGTTGCCTTTGCTGTTGATATACATAAAACATATGGAATAAAATGAAAAAAAAGTGATGCTGACAAGTTTGTAAAAAAAAATGGCTAATGCCAGCTCTGTCGGGACTTCGTTGGCTTTTAGTGTTTTGATAGGGGCAGGGATGGGCTGGTGGCTGGATAAGACATTCGGCACTAAACCATGGCTGTTTCTCATCTTTATGATTTGCGGGATTATTGCAGGGTTTAAAAAAAATATGATCTATTTCGTCAAAAAAAACCAATTTATACGATGATGAAAACTCCTAAGAAAATTTTAATTCTGTCATTGATTTTTTTTCGTGATATTGTATACAGTATGCAGGTTCGGATTTGAACCTGCGTTTGTTAATGCTCTGCTTGTGGGCTATATGCTGGGGGGCTGTGAACTTTTTTTTCCCTTGCACGAAAGATAGTTGGGCTTGTTGAAGGCAGCCCTAAGATGGCGTTGGTTTTTAATGGACAGGTCAGATTGCTGGGGACAGGTTTTGTCATCTGGTACTGCACTGTCAAACTGCATTTGAATATAATAGGTATGCTGGTGGGGCTCTCAATTATACCCGTGTGTATACCGATTTTTTGTTATATATAATAACGTGAAGGGGAAGGACGATGGAACACCCAATTAATGTGTCCATGCTGTTCGGTATGGCTTTTTTCTCACAAGTTCTGGCACGTAACCATGACATTTCTCGTGGTATTAATCGTGATATTTCTCGGTAGCCTCGCAATGAAGAAAAAACGCAGAGGTTCCCGGTCGCACTCAGAACGCATTAGAGCTTTTTTGTTAAAGGCGTCTATAATATGTGCGACGATGTAATGGGCGTGGAAGGGAGACCTTATATTCCGCTTATCTTCGGTATCGGTCTTTATGTTGCTTTTTTCAAACTTCTTAGGACTTATCCCGGGATTTCTCGCACCTACATCAAACCTTAACTCCACAGCAGCTCCTGCTCTGGTAGTTTTCGCTGTATACCAGTATATCGGTATAAGAAAGCACGGTGCCGGTTATATCAAGCACTTTTTTTTAGGACCTGTTAGCTGGCTTGCTCCTTTGATGCTCATCATTGAGCTTATCGGACATTTTGCCAGACCTCTGTCTCTTTCTATGAGACTTTTTGGAAACATCTTCGGTGAGGATCTTGTTATTATTATCCTCTTTATGCTTGTACCATTTTTGGTTCCGCTTCCGATGTTTTTCCTTGGGCTTTTCACATCCGCACTTCAGGCGTATGTGTTTATGATGTTGTCGATGATTTATATAAGTGGTGCACTCGAAGAAGCACACTAAAATTTTCACATATTTAGGAGGACTTAAATGTCTAAAGTAGTAAGAATTCTTCTCTCCGTAGCTGCAGTAATGGCAGTAGCTACAACTGGTTTCGCAGCAGACGGCGCAGCAATGGCTGACGGCGCAACATGGGCTAAGTACATCGGTGCTGGTCTTGCAATGGGAGTAGCTGCTCTCGGTACAGGTATCGGTCAGGGTAACGCTATCAAAGGTGCTGTTGAAGGTATCTCTCGTAACCCTAGTGCTTCAGGTAAAATTTCTACAACAATGATCATCGGTCTTGCACTGATCGAGTCACTTGCTATTTACGCACTTGTTGTAGCTCTTATCCTTCTTTTCGTTGTTTAATAACGAACGATCAATTATCAATTAAAGGCGGGCGTTAAAACCCGCCTTTGTTCCATCATGTTTACTGTGGGGGGCAGATATGTGGCAAAAGATAAAAGAATTCAGTAGTAAAGATCCTCTCCTCTTTACTATCATACTCGCAATAGCTATTACAGCTGGTGGCTTCGGTTTTGTTATGCAGATGCATATGACAAGTACTGCAGAGTTTTGCAAGACATGTCACCCGAAAGAAGAAGTTGCTGTTAGAGGCGAGTACTATACCTGGAGAAAGGGCATTCACAGCGAAGCTGATGTTAGCTGTCTTGACTGCCACGGAGCACCTGGAATCAAGGGCTATATGAAAGCCCACGTTGTTGCAGGTATGAGAAGTCTCTATCATGAGATTTTCACATCTGAAGAAGAAGTAATCAAGCACCTTACTGAGTTTGGTTCTACTGTTGAAGGCGCACAGCACGCAGCATCGGAAGAGGCATGTCTCTACTGTCACTCTGACGCTGCAAACATTGATATGCGTAGAAACAGGGTTATCAAAATCGCAGGTGAGTTCAGGCATATGGATGAAGTTGTCCAGCCTGCCTATAGACAAGAATATGGTCGTAACGACATAATGGAAGAGGGCGTTAGTGCCGGCGTAGAGCCAAACCACAAAGCTCACTCCGAAGCCGGAATCGGATGTATGAACTGTCACCTTGGAATAGGTCACAGTGGCGAAAGATTCAAGAAACCTGAAATGGAAACCTGCTTCGCATGTCACGACGATGTACGTGAAGTTACAAAAGTCCCTGCTAATGAGGACTGTGCATCATGTCACGTAAACCAAAAAGGAATCCAACTGGGTACTTATGTTAAGAACCTCCCTGGCGACGAGTGGTACATGGCTAGCCTTGACTGCTCAGACTGTCACGAGAGTGCTTTCACAAGACCTAATACAGATAAATGTGTAAGCTGTCACGATGACTCTTACGCAGAAATTATGACAGATATTCAGAAAGACTTTAACGCTAAGCTTCCTGCTGTTCAGAAGATTCGCGACGATATGATGGTTAAGCGTGAGCATATGTCTCACGGTCAGCGTGCTCTTGCAAATGAGCTCATCTATATGGTCAGAGTTATCGAGAATGACGGTTCAGCCGGCGTACACAACCCTGAATACTTCGAGATGATGTTCGAGAAAGTTGCAGAGCTTAAAAAAGGCTGTAGCTGAATATGTCGAGCATGCAAAAGTAGACGATTATGAAAAGTTCATAATGCCGAAAGGTCATGGTGACACTGTCAACATAGGTCACGGCAATGCTCAGGATGCACACGCTGAAGAGCCTGCTAAAGAAGAGCACGCTGAGCCGGCAGGTCCTATAAACTCTGCTGAGCTTATGGCTAATATCGAAGGTCTTGAGGTTATCAACCTCGGCGAAAAATACGCCCCTAACGGCAGCAAGCCTGCTGTTATGTTCGAGCACAAAATGCATGCTGAAAAGCTTGAGTGTACTAACTGTCACTCAGACCCTGAAGGCGGAGTGCTTATGGTTGAATTACCTGAAGAAGTTAAAGGGACAAAGAATGTTTTCCATGACAAACTTTGTATCGACTGTCACAAAAAAAAGAAGAAGGTTAAGAAGTCTTGTAACACATGTCACAAGAAATAATCCTTAATCTTTAAACTTAGATTAATAAGGGGCAGTGCTTAACGGTACTGCCCTTTTTTTGTTAAAACCATTATTAAGCTTGAAACTACTCCCCACGAGAGTATTATAATCCATACATATTTTATTTGAGGTAGATGATGAAGATAGATGCAAGGGGCATAGCTTGCCCCCAACCTGTGTTAATGATGAAAGACGCTCTCGACAAGATAGAGGAGGGTGTTATTACCATAGTGGTAGACAATAAAGGATCCAGTAGCAATATTAAAAACTTTTGCGAGTCGAATGGGCATACTGTCACCGTCAATGAAAAGGACGGGTACTTTTATATCGATGCGGCAAAGGGGTATGACTGCGCAATAGCTGAGGAGAAGGCTGAGAGTAACATCGTTGTTTTCATTTCAGGTGAGTGCATAGGGAGTGAAGAACCCGAGCTGGGGAAGATGCTGATGAAAGGCTTTATAGGCAATATAAAGAATTTAGACCAGCGACCAAAGACCGTAATATTTGTTAACAACAGTGTGCGTATGCTGACGACTAATGTTGAAACTGTGGAGCTAGTCAAAGAGCTTGCTGATATGGGGATTGAGATACTTGCATGCGGTGCGTGCCTTGAATATTTTCAACTGGTCGACTATCTGAAAGTTGGTACTGTTTCTGATTCATATACGGTTTCCAATAAACTGTTTAATGCTGATAAGGTCGTGAGATTATAAAATAAAACCCGTCACCTGAGCAAGAATTTGCGACGGTGTCTATAAAAAGGAGATAGCTTCTGTTCCCATTAAAAGATTCTATTCCGTCCTCAAAATTTCCGTTTGTAAATTGGGCGTTAATAATAGTAAATATATTTATCTTCATACAGATGCTGAATATGACAGGAATGGAGGAACGCCAGCTCATCTTTGAGTATGGTTTAGTCCCTAAGAGGCTTTTCGTTGAGAACAGTATGTTCGGTTTTTTTTCTGACAGATACCTGCCATTTCTTTCGTCTATGTTTATGCATGGCGGATTTATGCATATCATTAGTAATATGTATTTTCTGTTTATTTTCGGGGATAATGTAGAAGACAGGCTGGGGCATGTGCGTTATCTGATCATGTATACGATGTTCGGAGTTGCGGCGGCGGCTAGTCAGGTCATTATGTTCCCTGATTCTGTTGTTCCGATGATTGGTGCCAGCGGTGCTGTGGCAGGGGTTATGGGAGCATATCTTGTTTTCTATCCTCATGCAAAGGTAAAGACACTGGTAATAATCATTGTTTTTATAACGGTTGTCAATATTCCTGCATTCGCTTTCCTGCTCTTATGGTTCTTTTTACAGTTTATATACGGCACATCTGGGGGGGCGGCGGTAATGTTGCGTGGTGGGCTCATATTGGGGGCTTTATAGCCGGTCTGATATATGCTATATATTTCTTAAGAAAGTAATCTCTTACTTGTTATTGTTTTTGTTACAAGTTTTAAGAGGACAGGTTTGTACATTGAATCAGCTTATAACAAGCTGCAAGCCGCTGGGCTTTCTTTTTTATAATACTTTGCTCAGCCTCCCCTTTAACAAAGGGAGAAAGGAGAGGTTTGTACATTGAATCAGCTTATAACAAGCTACAAGCCGCTGGGCTTGGGGGTGGGAGTATGTGTTTAGGTTTTCCGGGTAAGATAATAGAGCTTGATGAATTTGGTGCAACGGTGGACATAGGCGGCACTAAGCGTGATGTATCCATCATGATGCTCCCTGATGAGGTTGTACTGGGTGACTGGGTTATGGTTCATGCAGGTATGGCAATTGCGAAGATGGATCCTGACGAGGCACAAAAAACTCTGGAAGTATTGAGGGAATTTGCTGATGGGCTCGATGATTGACGGCTTTCGTGATGCCGACATCTGCAAAAGTCTGCTAAAGCAGATAGAAAAAGAGGCTGTTAAAGACCTTTATAGATTTATGGAGGTGTGCGGCAGTCATACTATGGCTATTGCAAAATTCGGTATTAAGAGTATTTTACCGACTAATATAGATTTGGTCTCAGGACCTGGCTGTCCGGTGTGCGTAACCCCACAGTGTGAGATTGATGCTCTTTTCGAGATAGCTAAGAGTGACGCTGTTATTGCAACTTTCGGTGATATGATGCGGGTGCCGGGAGCAAACGGGCAGAACCTTCAGAGGATGAAGAGTGAAGGTGCGGATGTCCGCATAGTTTTTTTCTCCGCTTGATGCTATGAAGATAGCGGAAGAGACGGGTAAGGAAGTTGTTTTTGTTGGGATAGGCTTCGAGACTACAGCTCCTGCTGTGGCAGGCTTGGCACTTTTAGCCAAGCAGAAGGGGCTTACTAACCTGAGCATAACTCCATATAATAAGACGATGCCCGAGGTTTTGGGGCTTTTGCTGGCTGATCCTAATCTGAATATAAACGGCTTTGTGTGCCCCGGGCATGTGACAGCCGTTACAGGGCTGAACCTTTATAAACCTATGGTGGATGCAGGGATGGCGGCGGTTGTGACAGGTTTTGAGCCTGTGGATATCCTGACATCTATTTTAGAGATGATCCGTCAGGTTAATAGTGGTGAATATAAGGCTGTGAATAAGTATTCCCGTGTTGTTGCCGATGAAGGGAACTGGAAAGCACGTGAGATTATAGATACTGTTTATAAGAAACAAGGCTGCTGGTGGCGTGGAATCGGTTTCATTGAGAATAGCGGGCTGGCATTCAAAGACGAGTATAAAGATTACGACGCATTTCATAAGTTCGGTGTCTCTTTAGAGGGCGAACCGGAGATTGAAGGCTGTATGTGCGGCGATGTTTTGAAGGGGTATATCAGACCGACAAGCTGTACGCTGTTTGGAACTGAATGCACTCCGCAAAGCCCTGTCGGACCATGCATGGTCAGCTCAGAAGGAGCTTGTGCCGCAGCATATAAGTATGGTTAAAGATTGCTTCGCTCGCAATTTCGAACCTGTGGAATGTGTATCAAATCCGAAACATAAATAATTAAATAGGACTAAAAAAAATACTATACGGAAATATCGGTGGACTAAAGCCGAAACAAACACAAAGACTTGAAAAGCTATACTCCAGAAAAGCAGGGGTATCTGAGATAATCCAACCGGAACTTGCGAGAAGTATATGCGAGATATCGTGGGAACTGAACAGGCAGATAGGTATACTGGCAGACCGAAAGGGGAATGTCCAGTATGTGATTGTAGGGGATACACAAGAGGTTTTTATACCGAGTCTGGACAGGTTTCCGCTTGTCCCAGGTAATTTGCGTGGGCTCAGACTTCTGCATACGCATTTGAGCGGTGAAGACATCACAAATGACGACCTTACCGACCTTGCTTTACTGCGTCTGGATTCTGTGACTGCATTGTATTTCAATAGCAAGGGGCATCCTGACGGGATGAAGACGGCACATCTTCTGCCGCCTGAAAATGCAAATTTCTTCGATTATCTGATAGACCGTGATCCTCACAGTCAAACGATAGACTACAAAGAATTCATCACTGAGCTTGAAAGTGAGATAGCATCCAAAACTCAGCGTCTGCATAAGGTGGATGCAGGAAATCATGCTCTGCTTATAGGCTGTTATAAGTCGAGGTCTCAGGCGGAAGAGAATATGGCCGAGCTTTCCGAGCTGGCGAGAAGTGCAAATATGTACGTCTCGGGTGAAGTCGTTCAGTTAAAGGATAAACTGCACCCGAAGTATGTTATAGGCTCGGGAAAGCTTAAAGAGATAGTTATCAAGTCCATGCAGAACGGGGTGGAGTTTCTCGTTTTCGATAATCCGCTGTCACCTGCACAGGCGAAAGCTATCGCCGACTTCACTGATCTGAAGATTATAGACAGACCACAGCTTATCCTTGATATCTTTGCGAAAAGAGCGAAGACAAACGATGGTAAGATACGAGTGGAGCTGGCACAGCTCAAATATCTACTTCCTAGACTTTCGCAGAGGGATGACTCACTCTCCAGACTGACAGGCGGTATAGGCGGTCGAGGTCCGGGTAACACTAAGCTGGAGATAGACAGAAGGCGTATCAATGACCGTATAGCCATGCTGGCAGGGAAGCTGAAGAAGATAGAGCGAAATCGTGACACGATGAGGCGAAAACGTAACAGGAATGAGCTTCCTATCGTTTCTATTATCGGTTACACCAACGCAGGAAAGTCGACCCTGCTGAATAATCTGACTCAGAGCGGTGTCTATGCGGATAACCTTATGTTTGCTACACTTGACACCAGCTCAAAGCGTATCAGATTTCCTGAGGAACGCGATGTGATCATAACCGATACCGTTGGGTTCATCCGTGACCTGCCAGAGAACCTTAAAGGTGCTTTTAAGAGCACTTTGGAGGAGCTGCAGGACGCTGATGTATTACTGCATGTCGTGGATGTCAGTGCGGATGGTTTCGAGTCCAGAGTTCATTCCGTAGAGACGGTTCTGCAGGAGCTGGAACTGACCGATAAAGAGAGTATACTCGTTATAAACAAAACTGATCTCCTGCTCGATAATGAAATATATTATCTGCGTACGGGCCAAATCCCGAAGGGACGAACCTGAACATTACGAAAGAGCTCACAGGATATCAAACCTTATGGAGAGGTATAACAAGGTCTGCCTTATTAGTGCTCTTGAGAGGAAGACTTTCAGGGAACTGCTTGAGATGATAAGGCTGATGCTTTTTGTTAAGATAGACGGCGTTGACTCCATGGGGATAGAAAATTATTTTGGTGAGAGATATATAGATGGATAAACTGACCCCTTCGGAGATTATTAAATTCAGAGCCGAGTGCTATATCGCTGCCGACGGAGGCGGTGTGTTTTCTCTGTATTCTATTAAGAGTGATGTCTGCAAATTATTTGACAAGTCTGCTTTTGCCGATAATTTCAGACTGCTGACTAAAGACTCGGAGCATGCAGGTCTCAATATCGTTTCTGAGACCGTAAAGAAGAATCTTGCCGAAGTGAAATACATTGAGCACTTTAATGAGAACGGTGATTTGAGAACTTTCTATTCGAAAAGCTATTTAATTCTTGAGGGCGGTGTATGGCGGATTCTAAAGGAGAAAAGAGAGATAAAAAATCGGCTAAACAGCGAAAGTTATAAGAATTTCTTTATATTTTGCAAATTATTACTTGAAATAAATATGATAATGTCATATAAATATTCCCTGTTCAATACGGAGGAGTGTCCGAGTCTGGCTGAAGGAGGCGGTCTTGAAAACCGTTGAGCGTGCGAGCGTTCCGTGGGTTCGAATCCTACCTCCTCCGTTTTTTCAGTTTTTTTTAAAGTAGGAGTGGTGGCCGAGCTAGGCTGAAGGCGCTCGCCTGCTAAGCGAGTATACGGCTTATACCGTATCGAGGGTTCGAATCCCTCCCACTCCGTTAAACTAATCTATTATTTCCGAGGAAATTATGAAAAAAGTTACTTATCTCTCTTGTATTGACAACGTTTCTATTTGCTTGTTCGCAAGGTGTTGTGGACGAGGAAGCACCTGCTCCTGCTCCAAAGGCTGAGGCGAAGATGACCAATCCGCATGCTCAGAATCCACATGGCGATTCCATGCCTAATCCTCACGGTGATTCCGCAAAGAAAGAGAGAAAATTTTCTATACCTAAAGAAGTTTCTGAGAAGTATAAGAGCCTCATTCTTGAGGTCAAAAATATCCCTGAAAACAGCTCTGTAGAGACAGAAGTTCTCATCGGTCAGAAGTCTGAAGCGACAGGTACACCTTTTGAGATTATGGTGGAGTATTACCTTCCTGATTTCGTTATCGATGCTGACGGTACTATCACAACCCGTTCTGCGGAAGAGAAAAAACCCTGTGGCTAAGATCAAGGTTTTTAAGTTTGGTGAAGTATTTTTTCGACGGATGGCTTTACAAGAATCATCCAAGTGAGCATGGTTCATTCGCTGATAAGGCGTATAACATCTCACTTATCAAATCTGTAACAAAGTAAATCTAACTTTTTTAATAAGTTTATCAAAGGGGAGTATCGAAAGATGCTCCCCTTTTTTTATTTCGATGTTGCCAGCTTTATCCCGAAGATAATGAATATAGTGCCTGCAGTTTTTTTTGATAGCAGTTTCTGAGTGTTGATAGATAGATTTAAATCTTTGCTGAGAGAAGATAAGTACAACACTGCTATACCATAACAGTGATATAAGGCACATCAGGAGTATACTTGTGATACCGTAAACAAGAGGAGTCTTTTGCGGCATTGCAGTAGCAAAGAGACTGGTAACAAATGCCGCCGTTTTTTGGATTTGAAAGATTTGTGAGTACTCCTGCTCGAAAATTCTTTATGTTACTGTTCTTTATTGTGGTCACTGTCTTAGTATTCTTGTTCTTGCTAAATAACAGTCTAATCCCTAAGTAAATGAGATAACATCCACCTGCTAGTTTTAATGTAAGAAAAAAAAGCCAAGGAGCAGTTTTAAAGAGAATATTGATACCCAAATAACCGCATATCGCCCATATCATTGTCCCGACGGTAATCCCAAGCACAATGAAGAATGCAGACAGACGTGAATCACCGACTGCTGTATGAGCTGTAATAAAGAAATTTGGACCGGGTGTTATGACAGCGATCCCCCATATGACTAATACCGTGAGAAGGATATATACTAAATCCATAATTACTCCTTAGTATATATTATAGGGTGTAGATACTTAATATTACAACGAAAGGTTATGCTGCGATAATGTGTGCATAAAAAAAAGGGACACATACCAAGTATATGTCCCTTTTGTTATTTTATTTTTTGTTCTCTTTGAGTGACCAAAGGGAACGGCAGACCTAGAAGTACGGAGTACGTTCTCAGTCTTGTGTTATGCAGGTGCTACCTACAGCCCCATAAGTTCGTTAGCTACCTTCTGAGAAGCAGCAGCGATATCTTTATGGAGTGATCCGCCGTGACTGTCCATAGTGACAACACAAGGGAAATCTTTTACTTCACATACCCAGAAAGCCTCAGGAGTTCCGAACTCTTCAAGCTTGTATACTGTATGTACTTTAGTGACCATCTTACCTATGAGTGATCCGGCTCCGCCCACAGCGTGAAGATAGACCGCTCCGACCTTTTCGAGTCCTGCGGCAGTCTTAGGTCCCATTCCGCCTTTACCTATAACAGCACGTACGGAGTATTCCTCGCATACCGCTGCCTGATAAGGCTCTTCACGTGATGAAGTAGTAGGACCTGCAGCAACAAAAGAGTATTCGCCGTTTTCTTCTTTAACAACAGGACCGCAGTGATAAATCACGCCGTCTTTAAGATGCTCGCGGATGAAATCAGGTCTCTCTTCGATCATGAGTTTATGAGCTGCGTCTCTAGCCGTAACAATTGTTCCTGAAAGAAGAATCTCGTCGCCCACCTTGAGTGAACGTGCAGTTTCTTCACTGATAGGTGTAGTGAGCTTAATCATATGTCACCTCACTTCCTTTGATAGTCATTTGCTTTCTTCTGTATGCCCAGCAGGTATATGATATGGACACGTAGAAAGTAGCCGGGTGTCTGTGCTGCATACCTGCAAAAACACCGAGACATGTAGTTTTACCACCGAATCCCATAGGTCCGATGCCGAGTTTGTTAAGGTCTTCGTAGAGTTCCTGCTCGAGTGCCGCAAGATCCGGATTAGGGCTCTTGTCGCCGAGTTTACGGAAGAACTGCTCTTTAGAAAGTGCGAAAGAAGTAACTCTGTCACCACCGATACCTATACCGATAGTTCCCGGAGCACAACCTTGACCCTGTGCTTTTTTGTACAGCGTCGATAACAACTTTCTTGACACCCTTGAGGTCACGTCCTGCTTTAAGACCTGAGTCAGGGAGTTTATACTGAGCACCAACGTTTTCAGAACCGCCGCCTTTAAGCATGAGTCTAATTCTGACCTCATCCTTGTCCCACTGATGAAAGTGGAGGTAAGGGGCGTTCACGCCAATGTTGTTGCCTGAGTTTTTGCCTGTGACAGGGTCAACTGCGTTAGGGCGGAGATACTGGAGCTTTGTAGCCTCAGCAGCAGCCCACTCAGCCGCTTCTCTGTATTTCTTTTCAGAGTCGCCGACCGGGAAATCTACATAGATTATAACTGATCCTGTGTCCTGACAGATAGGTGTGGATGCTTCTCTGGCAAGTCCGATATTTTCGATTATAGTTCCGAAAACGTTCTTAGCTGCCGTGCCTTCATCCTCTCTGTCGTAAGCTTGTTTGACCGCATTTTCCACGTCTGGTGAGAGATCTGTGGTACATCTGCGTATCAACTCAAGCATTGCCTGATTGAGTTCCATAGCCACCTCGCATGTAAGGTTATTGTATTTTAAAATATTACGTATTTTAAGCATTATGATTGTATACAATATACAGAAAAAAAACAAGTCCATAGTTGAACGTTGGTTTATAATTACAACAGCTTAATTTTCTATGGCGAAATAAGGCTAAGGTAGTATACTTTTGATATGGTTGGTACTATAGAGAAAAGTGACACGGGCTTTAATCTGATATCGGTTTTAGTTTTTTGCTGAAAGTGATGTCAAAGAGCTGTGGACGACTCAAGATCATCCGCTGATTGATAAATAGTTTTAATGAGGTTTGAAAATGAAATACAGAATAGAGAATGATACAATGGGTGCTATCGAAGTACCTGAAGATGCATATTGGGCGGCACAAACTCAACGAAGTCTGCAGAATTTTAAGATAGGTTGGGAGAGGATGCCGACTAACCTTATACACGCCTTTGCTATACTGAAAAGGTCTGTGTCTATTGTCAATAACAGGCTGGGCAAACTGCATGACGATAAATCTGAGGCGATTATAAAAGCGTGTGACGAGATACTCGCAGGCAGGCTCGCAGACCAGTTTCCGCTATCTGTGTGGCAGACTGGCAGTGGTACGCAGAGTAATATGAATATGAACGAAGTCATCGCCAACAAGGCAACGGAGATACTCGGCAAGAACTTCCGCAAAGAGAAGGAAGTGCATCCTAACGATCATGTGAATATGTCTCAGTCATCAAATGATACATTCCCTACGGCTATGCATGTGGCGGCTGTTATTGCACTTGAGGATGACCTTGTCCCTTCGCTGGAAAGTCTGAAAGATGTTCTCCGTGAGAAGATGGAGGAATTTGCAAATATAGTTAAGATTGGCCGTACGCATTTACAGGATGCCACCCCTCTGACCCTCGGTCAGGAATTCTCCGGGTATGTTGCGATGCTGGAGACCAATCAGAGGCAGATCATGGAATCTCTGGAGCATGTACGAGAGCTTGCCATCGGTGGTACAGCGGTCGGTACAGGGCTGAACGCACACCCTAAGCTTTCCGTTATGGTGTCGGAAGAGATAAGTAAATATACAGGTAAAAGGTTTCAATCAGCAGGGAACAAGTTTCAGGCTCTGACCTCACACGATGCTTTAACTCATTCATCAGGTGCTCTGAAGGCTCTGGCTGCCAACCTAATGAAGATAGCTAATGATATCCGCTGGCTGGCATCAGGACCTAGATGCGGAATAGGTGAGCTTGAGATACCTGCCAATGAGCCGGGCAGTTCCATAATGCCGGGGAAGGTTAACCCTACTCAGTCGGAAGCAGTTACTATGGTTGCATGTCAGGTTTTCGGTAATGACGCCGCCATAGGATTTGCTGCAAGTCAGGGTAATTTCGAGCTTAATGTTTTCAAGCCTGTGATCATATATAACTTTCTCCAGTCCGTTCAGCTTTTGACTGATGCTATGAATTCATTCCGTGAGCATTGTGCAGAGGGGATCAAGCCCAACCGTAAGCAGATAGATAAATATCTGAATGAATCGCTGATGCTGGTGACTGCTCTTAATCCGCATATCGGATATGACAAGGCGGCGAAGATTGCAAAGACTGCATTTGCAGAAAACAGCACTCTGAAAGAGACAGCCGTGAAGCTTGGTTTTCTCACTGAGGAGCAGTTCGACGAGTATGTCGTCCCTGAGAATATGACAGAACCGAAATAGCATTCTTTTAATAGATATAACATACACCTGAAATCTTTATTATACCCCCCCCATGGTAATTTGTACATACCAATTATCAATGGGGGTTATCCATGTCTCTGAAAAAGAATCTTATGCTGCTTGGATGTATGGCAGCTTTAACTGCGTCTCTTGTCTCTTGTGGTGGTGGTAGTTCAATAACATCATCAGCCGGTAGCGAAAAATCAATCACTTTTGAATCAGTCAAAGCACCTGAATCTGATGCTGAAAAGCGTGCAATTCTGGCTTCAGCTAAGGTTAATGTCAACAGTGAAAATTACACAATAGGATATAACACTATCCTCAGAAGCGGCGAAAATCCCGGGGGGCGACCCTGCCAACGGAACATTCGGACTTATCGTTGATAAGGACGGAAACCCTATCTTAAATGACGACGGTTCTAAGTTTATCTCTTCAAGTAATGACTTTGCTTCTCTGATTAAAGGTAAAGACGGCAAGCTTTACATGGTTTCTCACTTTGAGAACTCACCCGGTGCTATCTATATCACTGAGCTGAATCAGGATGTTAAGACAGGTTCTATCACTGCTGTAAGAACCCGTCCTATCGATTATTCAGATATCAAAGGCGGCTGGGTACATTGTGCAGGTAGTGTTACTCCATGGGGAACACACCTTGCATCTGAAGAGTATGAGCCGGATGCCAACAAGGTTGATGCGACAACAGGTCACTTTAACGATTACTACGGCTTTACACAGGCTAAATACTTCGGTCTCAACCCAAGTGATACAGCAGCAGGTGCTTTCAACATCATGAACGTATATGATTATGGTTGGGAGATAGAGGTTGTTGTTACTGATTACAATACCGTAGAAGCTGTTAAACACTATACAATGGGACGTGTTGCCCATGAACTTTCTTATGTAATGCCAAACGGCAAGACTGCATATATCTCTGACGACGGTACAAACGTTGGTCTTTTCCGTTTTGAGGCTGACAAGGCTAACGACCTCAGTGCAGGTACACTTTACGTAGCTAAGTGGACTCAGACAAGTGCGGCAAACGGCGGAGCGGCTGACATCTCATGGATAAGCTTAGGACATGCAACAAATGCAGAAATCAAGGCTCATCTCGATGCTAAAACAACATTCGCTCAGATATTTAATACTGAAGACCCTGTAAACGATGCCTGCCCGACTGCAGGATTCAAGTTCGTAAACACTACAACAGGTAAAGAGTGTCTTCAGGTTAAAGTAGGCATGGAGAAAGCAGCCTCACGTCTTGAGACTCGCCGCTATGCAGCTATGATGGGCGGAACTACAGAGTTCAGAAAGATGGAAGGTATCACACTCGATCCTGACAATATGAAGATGTATCTTGCAATCTCTGAGGTAGCAAGAGGCATGGAAGACAACATGAAGAACGGCTCAGCAAGCACAAAATATGACGGCGGTGGTTATAACGATATCAAGCTTCCTATGAACCGTTGCGGTGCTGTATATGCTCTTGACCTTGACTCATCATATGTAGCAAAGAATATGTATGCGGTTGTTTCAGGCGATCCTGTAACTGCTGATTATGGTGCTGCGGATGATTCCAAAGCTTATGCCGTAGGCAGTGCATTCGAGAAGAATAAGTGTTCACTCGAAGGTATCGCAAACCCTGACAACATCACATTTATGCCTGGTTATAAAACTCTCATCATCGGAGAGGACACAGGCAGCGGACATCAGAACGATATGATCTGGTCATACAACACAGAGAGAAAAGAGCTTGTTCGTATCCAGACAACACCTTACGGTTCAGAGACTACTTCACCTTATTTCTATCCAAACATAAACGGATGGGCTTACCTGATGAGTGTTATTCAGCACCCATACGGCGAGTCCGATTCTGATAAGGAGACTCCGGGATCTGAAGCGACAAGAGGTTATACTGGTTTTGTCGGTCCATTCCCTGCAATGAACTAATTAAATAGTATCAATAAGTAACAATATCCGCACGGGGTTTAATTACTCTGTGCGGATTTTTGTTTTATACATCTTTTAATGTGAAAAAATGTGTGGTGTATTATGAAAAAAATTATCAGTAATTATTTCTGCAATCATGGTCACTTTATCGATTGTAGTTGCCTGCGGCGGCGGGGGCGGTTCGTCAGCATCAGGTGGTACACCCGGTACAGGCACTATAACAGCAGACAACCTTACGTCTAAAACCATGCGGAATGAAGCCGCATATATCCCTGCTCAGTGCTATACGGCTACTAAGGATACTACTAACAACAAGGTTTACAACCCTTGTTACAGCTGTCACACGAAGTCTGTTAAACCGAATTTTGTGAATGACGGCGAGCTGCAGCTCTCCTATGATTTACCTGAATATGCAAATACAAATCGCTGGACAAACCTCTTTGTGGACAGGACTGCGGCGGTTAATGCTATATCTGATTCCGAAATACTTTCATATGTAAGAAATGGAAATTATACCGATTCGGCAGGGAATATCATTCTGGCAAAGACCTTGTCAAATGTCCCCTCCGGATGGGATTACGATAAAAACGGACAGTGGGACGGCTACTCCCCTGACTGTTATTTTAAATTCGACAGTGAAGGGTTCGACAAAGCTCCAGACGGCTCGTACACAGGCTGGCGAGCGTTTGCATATGCCCCTTTCCTCGGTACTTTCTGGCCAACCAACGGCTCTACTGACGATGTAATCATAAGGCTCAGTGAAACCTTCAGAAAGAATGCAAACGGTGCATTTGATAAGACAGCTTATAAGATAAACCTAGCAATAGTAGAGTCTATGATAAAGAGGAGCGATGTCTACATCGATCCAGTGAATGAGAATATCTACGGTGTTGACCTCGATAAAGACGGAACTTTAGGCACGGCGTCAAAGATTAAATATAAGTGGAATCCTCTCGTTGGGGATTATATGCACTTCGTCGGTTATGCCAAGACAGCTCAGGAGGCAGGAAATATTGAGATGGCGGCAGGGTTATTCCCTCAGGGGACTGAGTTTTTTTTACACTCGGTACGCTACATTGACGTCACTGACGATAACGATATAGCACTTGCTCCTAGGTTTAAAGAGCTGAGATACGCTAAAAAAAAGAAGTCATACAAGAATTACGGTGTCCTCAAAGAGATTGCAGATGAGGAGATGAAAGAAACATACGACTTCCCTGACAGGCTGAGCGAATATTTCGGTGATGTGGAGCGTGGTGTGAGTAACAGTCAGGGCTGGGTTTATCAAGGCTTTATAGAGGATAAATCAGGTAACCTGAGACCACAGACATACGAAGAAACAGTTTTTTTTGTATGGGGTGTCACGGAAATACCGGTGTTACCACCGACGGTGTTTATGCTTTCTCCAGAAAGTATGACGCAGATTCTTACCAGAGGGGTTGGTATCATTGGTCGCAAAAGAGTTTGAAAGGGACTCCTGAGCAGAAGGTTGAGTATGAAAATGCAGGTGTGCAGTATGAGTATTCAATCTATCTGATGTATAATCAGGCAGGTGATGAGTTCAGATCCAATACTGAGGTCAGGGAGAAATTTTTTCAACTCTGACGGAAGTATCAAAGAGGATATGCTTACAGCACTCCATGATGATGTTTCACTTTTGCTGTTCCCTTCGAGGGAGCGAGCTCTCACTCTGAACAAGGCGTACAAGGTGATAGTTGGTGAGCAGAGCTATATATACGGTCGTGATGCGACTGTCAAGCCTGCGTCAAACGTGCATAAAAAGATAGACAGTACAAACGACGAGACAGGTGTTACGTCTGAACTGAACACTATTGCGGTCAGGTCTTCATACGGGCTTGCCAATATAGATGCTGACGACAGCTCTGTTTCTGAAGACCTTATAGCCGAAGTCAAAGGGGCAGGGATGGAAGGTCCTGACGGCAAAAGATATGGGGTGGATTGGAATGGAGTGATCAGCAGAAGCAATTACGGCATGGCTAACCCTGATATTCATTATACATTCCCCGAGAGGCTTACACTGCCTACAAGGTATATTGTCGCAACTCAGAATAATGCCTCATGCTATACGTGTCACAGGATAGAAGCTCCCGTGCCGAGCGGCAATCCGCAGGTTGAGATACCGCTTACTAAAACCGTTTCTGATAATAAATTCAGTGAGAGCATTAATGTGACTCAGTTAACGAGTGACCCTGCAATCGACTTTAATGCGGCATGGAGTCCTGACGGAAGCAAGATCGCATGGGTGAGCAAGAGGTCCGGCAGTTACCAGATATGGGTTATGGATGCCGACGGCTCAAACAAAACACGTGTCACAAACGACGCACTTATACACGGATGGCCTCAGTGGAGTCCCGATTCGTCTAAGCTGGTATTCTGGTCACACGATGATGTGAATACTTCATATATTCAGACAGCCACTAAGACAGGACCTGCATATACAGTGACTACACTTTTGACTTCAGCCGAGGATATAAACAGACCTGTTTACAGCCCTGATGGCAGTCACATAGCATATAGCGCCGTTACTTCAGGCAACTGGGATGTATGGGTGATGAAGGCTGACGGTTCGATGAAGTACAGACTCACAACGGACGCTGCTATGGAGTCTAACCCGATATGGAATTCCGACGGTTCAGCAATGGCTTATAAAGTTGCACCGAGCGGAGACTATGGGCTTACTGTCGAACAGTTCATGACTTTTGAGTCTGGATTTAACAGCCCTACAGTCCTCACATGGAACGGTCCGCAAGCTATACAGATGAGTGACTGGAGTCCTGATGACGGAAAGATAGTTTACACCGCCGAAGTCTTATCCGATGCAAGCGGAAAGGACAGGGTGAGTTATAAAGTGATGGTGTCGGATTATACCGTTTCGGGTGGTGCTGCCGGCAGCAACGAAATCATCCTTTCTAAAGACTATACACTCGGTGATAGGGGCGGTCAGTTTTCACCTGACAGCTCAAAGGTCATCTTCTGGGCGTGGGATAAGAATTACAGAGCTACACTCTGGCTTGTTGATTCCGACGGTGAGAACCTTACCAGGCTCACAAAGAATGGCTATGATATGTATCCGCTTTGGAGCCCTGACGGCACAAAAGTTCTTTTCGAATCGAACAGGAGCGGCAACAAGGATTTGTGGATAATGAATATGAACTGATTCTATAGATCTTGATTATTGCCTTTGAAAGCGGCTTAGGTTAGGCTAGAATGCTGACAGACGAACTGTCGCAGAATATTTGAAGGTAACAGCTTTATGAAGTATATAGATTTAACGCATCCCCTCGTTGAGGGGATGCCTGTTTATCCGGGGACTGAAAATCTCTCAAGATATAATCTTGTACGAGTTCAAGTCTTACTCGGGGCATTTTTTCAGAAAGCCTTAACCTTTGGCGGTACATTTTTTTGTTGATATATATGGTTTTATGCTAAATGGGAATACTGCTGATTATTAGAGCTCACTTTTCAGAGACTCTATAACTTCCTCAAGTGTAGTGATCGCTTCTTTAAGGTCGTCACCTTGTAATCGCTCAAGGTCTGCTAATAGTTTAAGACCGTACCTGTCTTTGCATATGAATTTCCTGTTGCTAAGTTCACTGTCGTAGATATTTGTAATTGTAAATGGGCGTACTTCGCGTGCGATCCCTTTAACCCTGAGAGGAGATTGCTCTTCGGCTTCTACGAAATCTTTTACCAGAGCATAGGTCTCAAAAGAGAGTAAGATACCTCCAGGTTCTGCCTGACCTTCAAGTCGGGCCGCAAGGTTTACTTCACCACCGATTATAGTGTAGTCCATACGCTCTGAGCTACCGAAGTTTCCCACATTGCAATAACCCGTATTGATACCAATTCTCATACAAAATGGTCGTTCATAACCTTTTTCAAGCCAAACTTTTTGTAGTTCTTTCATCCTGTTTTGCATGGCTACTGCCATTCGAACACAAGCAGTAGCATCTTCCTTTATGCCCATAGAATTAGGGTCTCCAAAGAAAAGCACCATTGCATCACCGATAAATTTATCTATTGTGGCTCCGTATTGAAGTGCAATTTTGGACATTTCACTGAAATACTCATTAATAAGCGAGGTAAGATCCTCTGGCTGCAGATCCTCAGTTATAGCTGTGAAATCCTTGATATCCGAAAAAAAATACAGTGAGTTTTTTTTCGTGAAGTTTCCAAAGAGATATCTTGGCTGCCTTCAAAAATGGACTTATAAACCTGAGGAGAGAGGTACTTCGAGAGTTTACCTGCAAGCTGTTCTAACATGATATTTTTTTGTCGGCAAGAGCCTCTTTTGTCGCTTCAAGGTCTTTTATTACAGAATTGTATAAAACATCAGTGTCGTCCTTAACCTTTTCAGACTGTGCCCTATTTGCCTCTGAACGAGCCAGCTTCTTTGTTAAAACTTTGATTTCTTGAGTCTGTTTATTGATCTGTTTCTGTAGGTCATCAGTCATTGTTACACCTAATATCTATTTGCTACCAATCAGTATGGTGATAAAGGTCTCGTTGTGAAATTCACAGTAGTCATCAGCACTAAAAGACGGTCCTATTTCGCCATACCCGTAAAATCCAAATATAGGAATTTCTTCACCTATTTCTTCCTTTAAAATGTCATACTCTTCACTTGCTCTGGTGCCTAGCAGTAGCTTACGTGCAGAGCAGGATATAAACATAGCTGCTTCTGGAGTAATGTCGGAAGGGAAACGATCTTTTGCAAACTGCACAGATGCTCTCGTTCCGCTTAGTATTTCATTACGGTCTGCAACAGTGATCTGAACTCTGTCACCCTCATTAAATTCTCCAAAAAAAAGTTATACTCCCAGTTTCGGGTCATAGGTCTCATTCGAAGCTCTTAATCTACTTATTTGTTCAGTGTCATCCAAAATAGCTAAAGGACGATCTCCAGATGGTAATGCAGCGTCCCCAAGAAGCGATTTATAAAAAGCGAGAGCAGTCATATTATCAATCATGTAGACAGTGTTGCCTTCGGATTTTGTTATTGTGCCTATAGGTCCTATTCCTTTCCATCCGCTTTGTGCACTGCTTGAAACATGAACAGGCCCTGAAAACATGATCAGAGGGATAGTATCCTCTAACACTTCGTTGTTATAGAATTGATAGGTATTCTTAAATTGCCATTGGTCGGCTGCTGTACCACCAAAAAGTTTTATGTCAGGTCCTAGCACAGCTTTTACGGCATTAACAGATTTTTCATTGCTGAATGTAAGGCTGGCAGGAGTCATTATACAGAAAGAAGGAGGCAGAGATGTACCTTCTAATGCTTGATCGAAAGCTTGCTTCGCTGCTGCGTCCAAATCTTCGCTGGCAAAACGCCCAACACCAATAGTTATTTCAATGTTATCAGAATAAAATAAAACTAGAACAACAGAGTCTTCAGTAAAACCAACTTTAGAAGAGATTTCCGCATCACTCGTACATCCTATCAATTGAAGACCAGGCCATCTTTCTTGTATTGTTTCTAAAAGTTCATTGTACTCAAGATCAATGGCAGCGAATAGCATCCCAGCCTGAGGCTTAAAACTACCTAGATCCTGCACGCACTGCTCATAAATATCGTCAACTATAGATTCAGCATCCATCATTTCACTGTGCCCAACTACAACTTTTAGCATTTTTTATCCTCACAATTGTATGAATCGCATTATATTGAATATAATATTTTACCAGAATAGTTTTTTATTTTCAAGGATATAACATTAAACAGGCATCGTTCTTGTGATAAGATACATTTTACGTTGAGAATACGGTCTAGATGATTTTGTTCTTTTTTTACTAATTGTTTGTGTAGTATATATTGTTTGCTTGTGTTGTGTTTTATAACTTCTATTGTTCTAAATTAAAGCTCCTCGAATTCCACTCGAAACCGTCAAAAAATAAAGTATCTGTATCAAATAATAAACAATAAATGTATGTTTATTCGTTTTTTAAGTATTATAATCTTGATTATTATTAGATAATTAAGTGAAAAAAAATATTCCAAGCTTGCAAGACTGTGAGGTGCTCCTATCCGTGCTTTTGCGTCCCTATGATCATGCGGCTTTTCGGGTCGGCAGGGTGATTACAAAAAACAGCTCCCTGCTCTGTACTTTCTGCCCATAGATGCCCCTGCATGCTCTCTATGATCTTTTTTTGAAAGGTGAAGCCCAAGCCCCGTCCCTTCTTTTTTTTAGATGTGATATCTGTCTGGAATATCCTTTCAAGCATATCTTCCGGTATGCCGCCGCCGTTGTCGGATATTCTGATCACAAAATTTTCATCACATTTTATTTCTATGCTGATTAGTTTATCGTCTATGTCCAGTTTTAAAAGTTCGTCTTTGGCATTTTGTAAAATATTGATAATAGCGTGTTTAAATTCATTGCGGAAGCCATGTACCTTGTTTACGCATTCACATGTCTTCTCGTGTATCTGATTGAAAGATGAGTATGAATTGTTTTCACATGAGCAGCTTATGTCATAGTTTATGCTTAATTCCTTCATTTGGGGTTCTATCATCTGCATTGTTTTAAATACGGTGGCGGTGACATCAAACAGCTCGGCACTCTTATCAGCCTTAAAGAACTGCCTGAAGTCATATATTGTGGAATCCATGTGTTCAACAAGCTCTTTGGATGTACTTAAATAGTAGTTTATGTCCTCGTCTTTGACTTTGTTCTCTTCCGCGTATTCATGCAGCATGCGTATGCATATTGCCAGAGCGTTCAGAGGCTGTCGCCACTGATGTGATATGGCACGGATCATTTCACCCATGGATGCATATTTTGCCTGTTGAGCCAGTATGCTGTCCTGTGCGGTCTTCTCCTGTTCGGCTCTGACAACATCAGATATATCCGTAAGTACCAGAGCGAGGTAGTCAGGTTTGTTCAAATTATCTATACAGAAGCGATAATTCCTGCATATCAGCCAATGAATCTCTCCTGTGAGTCTGTTGATCATCCTGATCTTAGAGTTGTTTTCAGATTCTTTGAGCAATATACTGTCAGGGGAAAATTTATCAAGTTCGTCCTGATGAATTGTACCTCTGAAAGAGATGGGATTTGCTATAAATGACTGTATATCGTTGCCGCTGATCGTCTCATAGGCTTCACTGACAAAGAGTATCTCAGACATGTCCACAGTGCAGAATATCATTATATCGTTTGAGGCTTCCGCCAGAGCCAAGAATATGTTTTTTGATTTTTCCAATTCATACTTAGCCTTAGCCAGCTCATTATTTTTGCGTTTCAGGGATATCAACCGCCATGTTATCAGCATGACGACGGTGAGAGCGAATATTGCGAAGAATAATAGAGACAGACGCTTAATGTTCCAGAACGGCGAAGGGTCTGCATGCCATTTTTTGTATAGCTCCATGAACTCATTCGTTTTGATATACACCCTTAATTCGTCATTCAGCTTTTTGAAGAGTTCAGGTTCGGTTTTTGTGACTGCTATCACCCTGACAGCATCAAATAGATGCGGCTTTATCACTTTGATTTTGTTCGCCGAACCTAGGGTTTTAGCCGTTTCTATTGTGTTGTCTACGGAGAAGACGATCGCATCGACCTGCCCTGCCAGCAGATAAAAGAGCAGTTCTTTTGTGTCTGTGGCTTCAACAAGCTGTATGTTCCGGATAGTATTAAAGACATCAAGATGAATTCTGTTTGCCAGATGACCTACTTTTTTATCGGCAAGATCCTGAATACTTTCTATATCCTGATCTTTTCTTGTGATGATGGCATTCGGATTGGATTGATATGCATCTGAAAAAAAGCAGAAAATCTGTTCGTTTATCTGTCTTTACCGTGTTCGGGATGATGTGTGCCTGTCCGGATTTAATCATTTGAATTGTGGCTTGGCGTGAAGGCATAGCTTTGAACTCAATGGATATGTTTAATCTCGCAGCGAGTCTGGCGAGCAGTTCATTGCCGAACCCCGTGGTATGCCCGTCTTTATAAATGTAATAAGGCGGTACGTGCTCAGGGAAGACGGCAATATACTTTTCCTGAGCAAAAAAGAAGGGGTGAACAAAACAATAATATTGCAAAAATAATGTTCTTAATCATATCGCCTCAATGTATAATGACAGTTGTATTATGAGTATATTATATCACTTAATTGGATATAGTGCGTAGTCAAAGTGTTATTCTAGAACAACAAAAGAGTATTTTATGCTTTTTTTGATCAAAACGGCCGTGAAAAAATTAATATTGGGCGTATGTATAAAAATGTTTTAAAACACTTTGACAAAGGGGTATGCAATATTGTATACAGAATACAATCTTTAGTAGTGCAATGGGTGCGTTGCGTCCATATCTACATTACGGGAATAAAGAGACTTATTCGGTAGGTGTGCTAGATCGGTTGTTTTGAAAGGCTGATACCTACACATAGGTCAAATATAAATAAAAAATCACACTTAGGAGTAAGACTATGATGGATAGCTACCTGAAGCAAGTGGAAGACAGAGCCAAAATGGGCATACCTGCACTTCCTCTTTCTGCTGAATTTACCGCTGAAGTATGTAAAATGCTCGAAAAAAGACGCTACGGCTGAGCTTGTAGAGCTGATCGAAAACAGAGTTCCACCCGGGGTTGACCCAGCTTCTGAGGTGAAGGCAGACTGGCTTGGCAAAGTTGCCAAAGGCGAGACTTCCTGCTCACTTATAGACAAAAAAACGTGCTACATTCCTCCTTGGAACTATGCTCGGCGGATATAACGTTAAATACCTTGTTGATCTTCTTAAAGATGCAGAGCTTGGTACTGAGGCTGCTGACGCACTTAAGAAGACTATTCTTGTTTACGGTGCTTTCGAGGAAGTTCTTGAGCTTTCTAAATCAAACGCTAATGCTAAAGCTGTTATGCAGTCATGGGCTGACGCTGAGTGGTTCACAAGCCGCCCTGAGCTCAGAAAAGAGTATCAGGTTAAGATATACAAAGTTGCAGGTGAAACAAACACTGACGATTTCTCTCCTGCGAAACATGCTTGGAGTCGTCCTGATATCCCTCTTCACGCTCTTGCTATGGGTGAGACAGGTTTCCCTGACGGAAACGAAGTGATGGAGAAATTCAAAGAGGAAGGCTATGAAGTAGCTTTCATCGGTGATGTTGTGGGTACAGGTTCATCACGTAAATCTGCATGTAACTCTGTTATGTGGAGAATAGGTAATGACATTCCTTTCGTACCTAACAAGCGTAACGGCGGAACTATCATTGGTTCTGTTATCGCTCCTATCTTCTTCAACACTACAGAAGACTCAGGCGGTCTTCCTATTATGTGTAACGTAGATGCTCTTAACACAGGCGATGTTGTAAACATCAACACTGAAAAAAGGCGAAATCACAGACGAGTCAGGCAAAGTTCTCTCAACATTCGAGCTTAAGCCTGCGACTCTTAAAGACGAATACAGAGCAGGCGGCAGACTTAATCTTATCATTGGCCGCACACTAACAGGCAGAGCCAGAGAGGCTCTTGGTCTCGGTGAGTCCGATGTCTTCACAAAAGCTATTAACCCTACACCGAAAGCAGGTCAGGGATACACTCTTGCTCAGAAGATCATCGGTAAAGCTGCAGGCGTTGAAGGCGTTCTCCCGGGAACAGCTTGCGAGCCGCTTATGACTACTGTCGGATCACAGGATACAACAGGACCAATGACAAGAGACGAGATCAAAGAGCTTGCATGTCTTGAGTTCCTTTCTCCTATGGTTATGCAGTCATTCTGCCACACAGCCGCTTATCCGAAGCCGGCTGACGTAACAATGCACAAATCACTCCCTAACTTCATCTCTGAGCGTAAGGGTGTGGCTCTTCGTCCGGGTGACGGAGTTATTCACTCATGGCTGAACAGACTTCTCCTCCCTGATACACTCGGTACAGGTGGAGATTCTCACACAAGATTCCCTATGGGGCTTTCACTCCCTGCAGGTTCAGGTCTTGTTGCTTTCGGTGCTGCACTCGGTTTCATGCCTCTTGATGTACCTGAGTCGGTTCTTGTTAAGTTTAAAGGTGAGTTTAACGAAGGTATTACTCTTCGTGATGCTGTTAATGCAATACCTTACTGGGCAATTAAGCAGGGGCTTCTGACTGTCCCTAAAAAGAATAAAAAAGAACATCTTCAACGGACGTATCCTTGAGATGGAAGGTCTTCCAGATCTTACTGTTGAGCAGGCTTTCGAGCTTACTGACGCTACTGCCGAGCGTTCTGCCGCAGGTGGAACAATCAAGCTTTCAGAAGAGTCTGTTGCTGCTTACCTCCGCTCAAACGTTGTCCTTATGCAGAAGATGATCGAAGCCGGATACCAGCATGCCGATACTCTTAAGAAGCGTATCGAAGACTGCAACGCTTGGCTTGCTAACCCGAAACTTCTTGAAAGAGATGAAAACGCTGAGTACGCCGCTGTTATCGAAATCGACCTTTCAGAAATCACAGAGCCGATCCTTGCATGTCCTAACGATCCTGATGATGTTAAGCTCCTTTCGGACGTTGCAGGAACAAAAATCGACGAGACATTCATCGGTTCTTGTATGACAAACATCGGTCACTTCCGTGCAGCAGGTAAAATATGGGAAGGGGAGACGTATCCTAAGACACGTAACTGGCTTACACCTCCGACAAGAATGGACGAGATGCAGCTTATGGACGAAGGATATTATGGCATCTATGCTTCTATCGGTATCAGAACAGAGATCCCGGGCTGTTCACTCTGTATGGGTAACCAAGGTCGTGTTGCTCCTGAGGCTTATGTCCTCTCGACATCAACACGTAACTTCCCTAACAGAATCGGTGACAACTCACAGGTGTTCCTCGGTTCTGCGGAGCTTACAGCTATTACTGCTCTTTGCGGTGAACTTCCGACAAAAGAGAAGTATTTCGAGATGTATAATGCGAAAGTTGCTCCTAACAAAGAAGAGATATACAGATATCTTGAGTTTGACAAAATGGGCGACTTCGAGCTTTCATACCTCGAAAACGTAGCATTTTAGGGCACTCGTGCCCACTTTATTGGCACTATCGCAAGGAAACACCTTGCTCAGGTGCTAATTAGTAAATAAAACTAACAAGGGCTATCCGATAGGGTAGCCCCTTTTTTGTGACTATATTTGACCTGAACTTAATACCATATGCAATTTTATTTAGAACGTTTCACGTATATTGAAAATATCTGAGTAATTTGAATTTACAAAACTTAATAATTTAAAAGTGGATAATATTTGAACCGTTACTATACTATGCAGTATAGTATATGAAAAAATAATAGGTGATAAAATGAAAAAAAAGGTAATAGTGTCAGGGATAATTTTTATTGTGTTGATTACGTTAATATTCAGTTTCGGAATAATTAGAAGTAATATCGAAATATCTGATTTGAAAGATAATCTTATTTCTAGAAGTGATTTAAAAAACGTATGATATCTCTATGCTGGAAATGGACAAATATCCTGCCCCTGTACAAAGATATATCAAATATGTATTCAAAGATAATAAACCTGTCAAGGTAAGAGGGATTCAGTGGAAAGAACGTGGTGAATTTATCTTGCCTGATGCCGGAAAATTTTCAATGTCTGCATGGCAGGTATCAAGAATGGACGAAGTTATTTATATATGGCGTGGATTTATGAAAAAGCTTGGTGGTTTGATAACATTAGAGAGTCTAGACTCTTTCAATCGTAATACTCACGAAATGCGGGCAAAGCTTTATGGGCTCAAAACAATAATGTCTTCATCATATAATGATCCGGCTGAGGTTAATTCGCTTCATTCATATCTGATGCTCAGGTATTATGGTACTGCACTGAATTTTCCCTGGGTGTTGTTTACAAGTCCGAATATAGAGTGGAAAGCTATAGATTCGATCATGCTCTAATGACTGTTGCATACGATGAGTATAAATCCGAGTATAAAGTCTCCTTTGATGCAGTTGGCCGCATTATTTCAATGGAAGGGACAGAATACCAGCTTCATGGTAATGGCGAATACCTCAGAGAAATGGCATATAAGTCTGATTATGTACTATGGAATGGTGTACATGTCCCTACATCTATGCATTATGTATGGGTTGATCGTGAAGGGATTGAAACCGTTTATAAGTTCAAGATATACAATATCGAGTTTATAAATTAAAGTATTTCAGGGGTATTTGATGTCAAAAAAGAAGCAGTGGCTGGATTGCGGTTTTAATATTCTTGCTGAAAAAGGGCATGAGTTTATAACTGTTGAAGAGCTGAGCTCCAGAATGGGTATAAGCAGAGGTTCTTTTTTTTTACCATTTCAAAAAAAACCGCGAAGGTTTTATAACAGAGCTTATGGAGAGGTGGAAATACGAAACTGCAGAAATCATTTCAAAACTTGATATGAATCTCAGCTTTGAAGAAAGTTACGATTTAGTAACAGACAATATTTCTGTTTTTTTCCGTAGATATAGAGCTTAAAATAAGACTATGGGGTGGAGCAGACCTTCTAGTAAAAAAGTTATGTTGAAGAAGTGGATGCCATGAGAGTATCTTCATTTGTTGAAATTTTCTCCAAATTAGCAATAGATAAAACTACGACAGAACATCTTGCCAGATTCAGATATGGGTTATTAATTGGGCTTAAGCATATCGAATGTGATATCACGCCAAAGAGGATAAAAGCTGCCGCTGATTTATATAAACAACTTATACTTAAATATGTTGAATAGATTCCTCCGTGTAAACCCGGAGTTTTATGCTTCGCACGTGCTTAACACACGGAGATACAACTTCGTTGTCACAGCCAGTCCGTTTTGCAAAATACGTCACTGCGAAGCCCATAGGGTTGTGGCAGTCTTCAGGCGTGTTTAGTCAATTGTACTTAGAAGATTGTTTCATCACTATGCTCCTTGCAATGACTTGCATGCTCTAAAGCTGTGATTAGATAATTCATACACGAATACTACGAAGTGAACTGAATTTCTGATTTTAAGTAATGCGTGGTGTTCTGTCGATGACCGCATAAAAAAGAGGCTGCCTTTTCAGACAGCCTCCTAATTTATTAATTACAATTTGTTACAGTAAACTTACATCCGCTTCCGTCTCCGTATGTTTCTGTATATGTCTGCCCCATTGTAACCTGTCCGTTGTTTATCCCCATGCTGACCAAAGTGGAATGAATTCCGCTGTTTTGTCTGCAGTCAGCCCACTCATTCGGAGGGCTTGAAAGATAAGAGTAGCTTGCAGACTGGTAGTCGCATGTACCTGTCGGTGTTCCTGAAGAAGCAGAGCACTCTCCGCCGTCAGTACCTCTTGATCCAGCTCTTTCAATAGAGCCGTGACGATCACTGCTGCTGCTTGCCACTCCGCCTATGCCACCGGATGAACCTCCTGCTGTTCCATCACCTCCGTCACCGCCGTTTCCGCCGTATGCTTTAGTTATACCAACAGCAGCGGCATCGTTTGCACCAAAGATGTGTGCTCCTCCTATACCTCCATCACCGCCGTAGCCGCCAATTATTGCAGGCTCGTCAGGACATCCTGTGCCACCGTCTCCGCCATTACCGCCGACGGCCATTGATGAACCTGTAGCACCTGCTTTAGCACTGCTAAAAGCAAGAAACTTAAATTTCAATCCCGGAGAACCGCCCCATGCAGTACCATCTCCGCCTCTGCCGCCTTTACCTGCCGGAGCAGAACCTTTACCGCCGTTCCCTCCTCTTGCTATTGCACTGCCGCCGTTACCCGGGGTGCAGCTGCCCATAGCGTATGAACCGGCGTTACAGTTTCCGCCGTCTCCACCTCTGACATCAATGTTTGCACCTTTGCCGCCGGTTGAACCGTTTGCTCCTTTTGCGATGACTCTTCCGCCGTCACCGCCCTTTTTTAAAGCCGTCGCCGCCATCACGTCCTTTGATGATGGTTGTATCACTCTCTGCTCGTGCATATTTTGCAGGGAGTGTATCAGGCCAGAGGTCATTGTTGTCAACGTCAGTTCCGTATTGAAGTTCGCCGCCATCACCGCCTTCGCCACCTGAAATGACCATGTCAGTTGCGACACAAACCTTATCTCCGACCGCCAGCGTGATGTCGCCATAGGTGTGTTCTTCTGTAACCTCGTACTCTGTACAAGTCATACCTTCTACTTCAGAAGCTTGAATGATGATTCGCCCTGAATCCCCGCCTTTTCCGTCTTCGGAATTTGGGTCGTATGAAAGCAGTGCTTCATCACCTATGGTTACAGTATTTCCATTACCGCCATTTCCAAGAGTTGCATCGAAAGTCGGGTCGATGATAACTTTTCCGTTAGGTGCTTTTACAATGATGTCACCACCATCAGAACCTGATGCATCTGATGCTGCTCTTGAGTAGACATCCTCTTTTGTCATAAGCACTCTGGCTGTTCCAATACTCCCGTTACCGGAAATAATATTTCCTGAAAGGGTAATGTTTCCATTTGTGGATTCGAGAGTTACGCCGCCTCCGTTGCCTGAGTTCGACCCTCCGGAGCTTATTGATCCGTCAATTACAATATTGCCGGAGGATCTGATCTGTACAGACTGACCTGATGCTCCACTGGATTGGATGCTACCGGAGATGTTTGTGTCTCCGTCAACTTCTATAATAAAATCTTCTGTAATATCTCTGGTAATTCCCGGGTTCATTGAATAACTTCCCGCAGGGTTACACTGGATAGTTTGAGTATAGTTTGTGCTTTCGTATTCTGCTGTGATTGTAGCCGTTCCCGCATCGGCACATGTTACCAGTCCGTTTGCAGACACAGTAACGATTGAACTGTTTGCCGTGGACCATGTGGCAGGTAAAGAAGAATCTGCCATTAGTAATTCCGCTTGTTCTGATTCTCCTATAGTCATTGTAGTCCTTTCCATACTTAGGGATATGCTGCCTGAACTCTGACTGCCGGCACTCCCGCATGAAATGATAAAGCTGATTGTGACTAACATTGTCACGAATAAAGTTACTTTTTTTCATTTCAACCTCCTTATGAACTTATAATAGTATAATCGGTTTTAAAATGAGTTGTAAAAGTACCTTAAATGTGAAAAAATAACGTATTAATGAATTTTTTTTGTCTTTTGCGATAGTGAATATTTATTGAATAGAGTATTTTATGTGTTTTATTTAGAAATTATGCAAGAAAAAATGTTAATTATTTTTATTGGAGTAAATTTTTTAACATTTTGCGAATATCTAGCTTGAGGTTAAATGATATTCTAGAGAATTGAGTTAGGGTTGCTTTAGTTAAAAGAACTCTATCGAGCCGCCTTCGTCTACAGCATCTTCGTCATCTTCCGACAGGACATTGATATCTGAGAAGATAGAGTCCATCTGAAGACCGAAGCTCATCAGAGTGACGTCAAATGCATGGATATCGTCTGAGTCTTTTGATACAAAAAACACTTTTCACCCACGTGTCATACATCTCGAAGAAGTCGCCTAAGAATATTCCAAGCTTTTTCATAGGTATGTCGCACATGGATTCGATGTCTTGATAATCGATAAACTCGTGAATACTTGTAAGCGTATATACTATGGTAGGGAATTCAAGCAGAGTGTTTAGTTTATTGCTGTTGTTTTTTATCAGGATGGATATCTCTTTAAGGATATCTGCTTCCACTACAACATCTAATTTTTTCTATTGCGTACTTGAGTGAATCATAAGAGTCGATAAAATCCTCGACATATTCGATATCCTCGCCAAGCTGACTCAGAAAGGTCATAGCATCCTTAGCCTCATTGTTTGCTGTGAGCATTGTCTCGGCACTGTCGTCTATCCCTTTGTTTTCAAAAGATGATACAAAGGTATCGGAGGACTCTTTCGTAACCTGCAAAGGCTTTGGAGGTTTGCACGCATAAGATTGTGCGGCGGTGCTTTCTGCATGTTTTATTGTGGTTTTATCTATCTGTAGTTTCAGTCTCTTTTTGGCGAGTATTATTTCAACGAAATTCATTATGGTGAAATAAAGAAGTTTGCCTCTTACAGGCTTTTTGAGGAATGAGATAGCTCCGACCTCAAGCATCTCCTCTTCGAGAGAGCTCCTTTCATCTCCGGAAACAACCAGAACTATTGTGTCGGGGTGAGCCATGATGATTTGCTTTGTTGCCTCAAGTCCGTTCATGCCGGGCAGTCTGTAGTCCATGATAACTATGTCAGGTTTGGACTGCTTGATATATTCAATAGCATTCTCTGCCGTTTCAAGCTCGCTCAGATTAATCTTATCTATATCTTTTAATATTTCTTTGTACAGCTTTCTTATAAAGCTGTCGTCTTCCACGATCAATAGGTTCGCTTTCAGAGACTCGCTAATCATTACTGTCCTCATTGCTTTTTTATCGTTTAATTATGTCATGTAACTATTAAACTGACAATATAATATCTATTTTTTTTCAGAAGATAACACAAAAAAAAAATGTTGAACTTATGTTTAAAAAAAACATGTCAGTTACTATGTGCAGAATAATGGTAAAATGCAGTTCTTTAAATTGTGTTTGATTTTTTGTGATGTAGTTGTTAGGTGTTGAACGCTTGTCTATTCTAAAAAACGCATGAGTGTTATAGAAAATCAATATAGCGTTTTTTTTAACAAGAGCTGAGTATTTAAAAAAAACCTGTAAATTCAACATATTCAGCATCTATGTGTAAAAGATTGTAACATCTGTAAAAAATGAAAATTAAATATCGTTTTAACGTTAGTAAGCCCGATAATGCTTGACAAATATAATGCTGTGAGTATAACTGTATACTGTATACAGTGCCAAAAAAGAAATGCCATTATAATTGTGATGTTGGGTTCTGAAAACGGCACAGTTTAAAAGAATATGTGACTAAACATTGAAATAAACGGAATAAGGAGAAATCATGTCAAAGCAACTAATCGTATGGTCCGAAATTGATGAAGCTCCGGCTTTAGCTACTTACTCACTGCTCCCTATTGTACAGCAATTCACAAAGGATGCAGGTATCTCTGTTGAAACAAGAGATATTTCACTTTCAGGAAGAATCCTTGCGAACTTCCCTGACAACCTTAAAGAAGACCAGAAAGTAGAAGACTACCTCACTCAGCTTGGTGAGTGGACACAGTCTAAAGAAGCTAACATTATTAAGCTTCCTAACATATCAGCATCTATCCCACAGCTTCAGGATGCTATCGCTGAGCTTCAGGCTGCAGGTTACGATGTTCCTAATTACCCAGAAGATCCTAAGACTGACGCTGAAAAAGAGATCCAGACTAGATACTCAAAAGTTCTCGGTTCTGCTGTTAACCCTGTTCTTCGTGAAGGTAACTCTGACAGAAGAGCTGCAGGTGCGGTTAAGTCTTTCGGTCAGAAATTCCCACACAGAATGATGAAGCAGTGGCCTGAGTCAGGTTCACAGTGTCGTGTTGCACACATGTCACACGGCGATTTCTACGAGTCTGAAGTATCAACAACTATCCCTGAGGCTACTACTGTTAAGTGGGTATTCAAGGGGGAGGATGGTACTGAGAAGGTTCTTAAATCCGGTCACCCAATGCAGGCAGGCGAAGTTCTTGACCTCTCCAGAATGAGTGTTAAGGCTCTTCGTGAGTTCTATGCGAACACTGCTGCTGAAGCTAAGGCTAAGGGTGTTCTTCTTTCACTTCACCTTAAAGCTACAATGATGAAAATCTCTGATCCATATATGTTTGGTCAGTGTGTTGAAGTTTACTTCGCAGACGCATTCGCTAAGCACGGTGCTAAGCTTAAAGAGCTTGGTGCTAATACAAGTCTTGGTCTCGGTGGTGTTCTTGCTAAGCTTGACACACTCCCTGCTGCTGAGAAAGAAGCTATACTTGCTGATTTCAACGCTTGCTACGAGTCAGGTCCGGCTCTCGCTATGGTAGATTCAAGAAAAGGTATCACAAACCTTCACGTTCCTAACGACGTTATCGTAGATGCTTCTATGCCTAACGTTGTAAGAGACGGCGGTAAAATGTGGAATACAGCAGATGAGCTTCAGGACACTATAGCTATGGTTCCTGACAGATGCTACGCTACAATGTATCGTGAGATCGTTGAAGATGCTAGAGAGAACGGTCAGTTCGATCCATCTACAATGGGAAGCGTTTCGAACGTAGGTCTTATGGCTCAGAAAGCTGAAGAGTACGGTTCACACGACAAAACATTCTTCGCAGAAGGCAATGGCGTATGTCAGGTTATCTGTGAGAAACACAATAAAGTAATCCTTGAAGTATCAGTTGAGACAGGCGACGTTTTCAGGTCTTCACAGACTAAAGACGAGCCGATCAAAGACTGGGTAAAACTCGCTGTAAACAGAGCTAAAGCTTCAGGTCAGCCTGTACTTTTCTGGCTCGACACTAAAAGAGCTCACGACGCTGAGATCATCAAAAAAGGTAAACGCTTACATAGGCGAGTTCGATCCTTCAGATATCGAGTGGGCTATCATGGCTCCTGTTGCTGCTATGAAGTTCTCCCTCAAGAGAATCAGAAAGGGCGAGAGCACAATCGCTGCTACAGGTAACGTTCTTAGAGACTACCTCACAGACCTTTTCCCAATTCTTGAGCTTGGAACATCTGCTAAAATGCTTTCTATCGTTCCTCTTCTTAAGGGCGGCGGTCTTTTCGAGACAGGTGCAGGCGGTTCTGCTCCTAAGCACGTTGAGCAGTTCCTCAAAGAGGGTCACCTCAGATGGGATTCACTTGGTGAGTTCTGTGCACTTGTTCCTTCACTTGAGCAGGTTGCTACAGTTTTCGGTAACTCCAAAGCTAAAGTTCTTGCTGACGCACTCGACGCAGGCGTGGAGAAGCACCTTGAAAACGGTAAAAAAAACCCTTCACGTAAAGCCGGTGAGATCGACAACAGAGGTTCGCACTTCTACCTCGCTCTCTACTGGGCAGAAGCTCTTGCGGCTCAAACTGCCGACGCTGAAATCGCGGCTCAGTTTGCTCCAATAGCTAAAGCTCTTGCTGACAACGAAGAGAAGATCATGAGTGAAATCGCAGCAGCAGAAGGAACACCAATGGATGTTGGCGGTTACTTCAAGCCGAACGCTGATCTTGCTTTCAAAGCAATGCGTCCATCTGCAACACTTAATAGCATCGTAGACGCTATCTAATAATAAAAGCAAAACCAACGTGGCTCGGTCTTATGCCGGGCCACAAATTAAAATCAGGAGAATACAAATGGCTAAATTTACAAGACCAAAGATCGTCCTCGTAGGCGGCGGTAACATCGGTGGAGTCCTTTCTCAGCTCGCAGCTCTTAAAGAGCTTGGCGATGTAGTAATGTTTGACATAGTTGAAGACCTTCCACAAGGTAAGCAGCTTGATATAGTTGAAGCATCACGTGTTGATGGCTTTGATGTAAAACTCGAAGGTTCTAACTCTTATGAGTGCCTCACAGGTGCTGATATAGTTATCGTTACTGCCGGACTTCCTAGAAAGCCTGGTATGAGCAGAGATGACCTTCTTACAACTAACGCTAACATCATCAACTCTGTTGGTGAGAATATCGGCAAATACTGTCCTGAAGCTCACGTTATCGTTATCTCTAACCCACTTGACGCTATGGTTACACTCCTTCAGGAGAAATCAGGTCTTCCGGCTGAAAGAGTATACGGTCAGGCCGGTGTTCTTGACTCTTCAAGATTCGCTACATTCATCGCTTGGGAGCTTGGTGTTTCCGTTAAAGACGTTAACGCTATGGTTCTTGGTGGACACGGTGATACAATGGTACCTCTCGTACGTTACGCTAACGTTAACGGTGTACCTGTTATGGAGCAGCTTGAGAAGAAATACGGTGATGCTGCTAAAGCTAAAGAAGTTATGGATGCTATGGTTCAGCGTACAAAAGCTGCCGGTGGTGAAGTTGTTGCACTCCTTAAAAAAAGGTTCTGCTTTCTACTCACCTGCATCTTCAGCTATCCAGATGGCAGAGGCTGTACTTCGCGACCAGAAAAGAGTTCTTGCAGTTTGTGCTAAGCTTGACGGTCAGTACGGCGTAGACGGTTACTATGTCGGTGTTCCTGTTGTTCTCGGTAAAGAGGGCGTAGAGAAGATCATCGAAGTTGACCTTAACGAAGAAGAGCAGGCAATGATGGACGTGTCTGTTGATTCTGTAAAAGGACTTGTTGCAGACCTTAAGAGACTTAACTTCCTTAAGTAAGCATTGATATAATTTAATCCATGGCTTGCCTTTCTGAAAAGGTCTTGCACACAAGTTATTATGAGCGTATAAACGTAAATGATACGGCAAGAAATTGAAGGAAGGTGAGCCATGAATTTGCATGAATTTCAGGCCAAAGGCCTACTCAGATCATACGGCGTGCCAGTCCCTGACGGTGGAGTCGCATCCACGGCAAGTGACGCACTTCGTGTAGCAAAAGAACTTAACAGCGACCGCTGGGTTATTAAAGCTCAGGTTCACGCAGGTGGACGAGGCAAAGCCGGTGGTGTCAAAGTTGTAGACGTTTTCAGTGACCTGTACGACCTCTCTGCCAACATGCTTGGTATGAAGATCGTTACAAAACAGACAGGTGCTGAAGGTAAGATAGTCCGCAGAATATTGGTAGAGAAGGCGACAGATATAGAGAAAGAGATATATCTCAGCTTTCTTGTTGATAGGGACTCTGAGCAGCATATGATTATTGCCAGTTCAGAGGGCGGTATGGATATTGAGGAAGTTGCCGAGAGGACCCCTGAAAAGGTCATCAAGGAACGTATCAATCCCGTAACCGGCATGGGACAGTTTCTTGGCAGAAAGATAGCCAAGAAGATGGGACTCGATCCGAAACTTCTTAATAAGTTTGCGGATATAGCTAACAAGCTCTATCAGTGTTTTGTTGATCACGATGGAATGATGCTTGAGATCAATCCACTTGTTGTAACAGGTGCAGGCGACATAGTTTGCTCGATGCTAAGATGGCAGTGGATGAGAACGCTTTATTCAGGCACAGAGCCATCGAAGAGATGAAAGATTATGGTGAACTCGAACCTCAGGAGGTTAGAGCGAGCATTTTTTGATCTCTCTTATGTAAGCATGGAAGGGAACATCGGCTGTATGGTTAATGGTGCCGGACTCGCAATGGCGACTATGGACATCATTAAGTCTTACGGCGGACAGCCTGCCAACTTCCTTGACGTTGGCGGCGGTGCAGATGTTAATAAGGTTAGGGAAGCTTTTAAGATTATCCTCACAGACCCGCAGGTGAAGGTAATTTTCGTAAATATATTTGGCGGTATTGTCCGCTGTGACCTCATTGCTCAGGGTGTACTGAATGCCTCGGACGAAGTTCCGGGGGGACAGACACATAGTCGTAAGACTCGACGGTACAAACGTTGAACTGGGTAAAAAGATTCTGGAAGATGGTGCTAAAGAGAAGGGCCTGAACATCGTAGTCGGTAACACCATGGCTGATGCGGCTGAAAAAGCTGTCAAGCTGGCTGAAGAAGCTGAAGCTGCTACTAAAAAAAATCCAGAAAGACTAAATAAGGGGGCACAGATGAGCATACTTGTTAATAACAGAACCAAAGTTCTGGTGCAGGGGCTTACAGGGGCTCAGGGTAAGTTTCATGCACAGAAGATGAGAGAATACGGAACAAATATCGTTGCAGGTGTTGTTCCGGGTAAAGGCGGTTCCGAAGTTGACGGAACACCGGTGTTTGACACAGTAGAAGAAGCAATCAGAGAGACTGGTGCTAACGCTTCTATAGTATATGTTCCACCTCCATTCGCTGCTGATGCAGTGATTGAGTCGGTAGATGCTAACCTTGATCTCTGTGTATGTATCACAGAGGGTATCCCTGTTAAGGATATGATCATGGTTAAGAGGCTGATGAAGACCAGCTCATCAAAGACCATGCTTATTGGTCCTAACTGTCCGGGCGTAATTACTCCTGGTGAATGTAAGATGGGTATTATGCCGGGCGAGATACATACCCCGGGTACAATCGGTATCATTTCTAAATCTGGTACACTGACCTATGAAGCTGTAAAGCAGGTTGGTGCAGAAGGATACGGCCAGTCTACATGCGTCGGAATCGGTGGTGACCCTATTATCGGTCTTAAATACATCGACCTTCTGGAGATGTTCCAGTATGACGCACAGACTGAGTGTGTTGTTCTGATAGGTGAGATAGGCGGTCAGGCAGAAGTGAAAGCAGGTGAGTGGATCAAACAGAATTTTACTAAGCCTGTTGTTAGTTTTATCGCTGGACAGACAGCTCCAAAAGGCAAGAGGATGGGGCACGCAGGTGCTATCATCTCCGGTGGTGACGATACTGCGGCGGCTAAGATGAAAGCTCTTGCTGCATGTGGAGTTCACGTTGTCGAGTCTCCTGCCGACATAGGTAAAAAAGGTCGCTGAGGTACTCGGAAAAAAAGAAAAAAAAGTAGTGGATAATAACTTTGTTTGACAATTGCGTTAATACGGAGTATAAACTTACACTTTTGTATATATGGTTTTGGATATGAAGGGGGGGCTCGACTAGCCCCCCTTTAGATAAATTCGATTACAGAATCTCGAATGATAACAAGGAGAGGTAAATGGCTAAGGCAGAAAAAAATCGACATTCATGTTAACCTCTGCAAAGGCTGTGAGATTTGTGTAGAACTTTGTCCTGTCGATGCTCTTGAAATGAAAGATTTCAAAGCGGCAGTAAAAGATCTAGACAAGTGTATAGCTTGCATGCAGTGCGAACTCAGATGTCCTGATTTCGCGATCGAAGTTTATAAAAAATAACAAGGAGGAATTTGTGGCTAAAGAAGTAAAGTTCCTTCAGGGGAACGAAGCAGTATGTGAAGGTGCTCTGTACGCTGGTTGTACATTCTACGGCGGCTATCCGATCACACCTTCCACTGAAGTAGCAGAAGTACTTGCAGCTAGACTACCTAAAGTTGGTGGTCGTTTCGTGCAAATGGAAGATGAAATTGCCGCTATGGCAGCGACTCTTGGTGGTTCTATCGCAGGAAGAAAATCTCTCACTGCAACATCCGGACCGGGTATGTCCCTTAAGATGGAGAACCTTGGTTATGGTTATCTCACAGAGATTCCATGCGTTATCGTAAACGTTATGAGAGGCGGACCTTCTACCGGTCTTCCTACAGGTCCTGGACAATCTGACGTTATGCAGGCTCGTTGGGGAACACATGGTGACCACCCTGCAGTAGCACTCACTCCTTCAACTGTTCAAGAGCAGCTTGAGGAGACAGTCAGAGCTTTCAACATTGCTGAGAAATACAGAATCCCTGTTATCCTCCTTACTGATGAAATCATCGGTCACATGAGAGAAGCAGTTGAAATGCCTGAACCAGGCGATCTTGAAGTTATAGATCGTAAGCGTCCTACTTGCGACCCTAAAGACTACCTCCCATATGCTCCTGAAGCAGATGGCGTAGCACCTATGGCTGACTTTGGTTCTGGATACAGATACCACATCACAGGTCTTAACCACCTTCCTGACGGTTTCCCTTCAAACGATGGTAAACTTGCTCAGGCAGATGAGATCCGTCAGCAAAAGAAAATCGACGATAACTATGATGATATCGTGAAAGTAGAAGAAGTTGACTGTGATGATGCTGAAATACTCATCTTTGCATTCGGTTCTACTGCACGTTCTGCTAAAGAAGCTGTTCAGTCTGCAAGAGCAGAAGGTATTAAAGTAGGTCTCATGAGACCACTTACTATCTGGCCGTTCCCTGATAAGCATCTTGAGAAATACAAAGGTAAAGTAAAGAGAATTATCGTACCTGAGATGAACCTCGGTCAGACAATTCTTGAAGTTCAGCGTGTTATGGAAGGAACTGTTCCTTCTATTCAAGGCATCCATCAGATTGACTCTGAGCCTATTACACCTGTAACAATCCTTAACAAAATTAAGGAGGGTAACTAATCATGGCTTATAATTACGCTGAATACCTCAGAGAAGGTAAAATCCCACACATCTGGTGTCCAGGTTGTGGTTACGGTATAATCATGAAATCTATGATCCGTGCTATCGACGGACTTGGCTGGAGCAAAGATGAGCTTGTTTTAACATCAGGTATCGGTTGTGCTTCACGTCTTCCTGGTTATATAGATGCTAACACTCTTCATACTACACACGGCCGTTCACTTGGTTTCGCTACCGGTGTTAAGATGGCTAACCCTAAACTTAACGTTATCGCTCTCGGCGGTGACGGAGACATGACAGCTATCGGTGGAAACCACTTCATCCACGCTTGCCGTCGTAATATTGATATTACTTGTTTCGTGTTTAACAACCATATCTATGGTATGACCGGTGGTCAGTACTCACCTACTACACCTAAAAATGCACGTGCAACAACATCTCCATACGGTAACTCCGACAACCAGTTTGACATTGCTCAGCTTGCTATCGGTGCCGGTGCAACATTTGTTGCCAGAAGCACAACTTACCACGCTGTACCAATGGAAAAACTTATGAAGCAGGCTCTTGAGCACAAAGGCTTCTCCGTTGTTGAAATCATCGCAGGTTGTCCTACAGGCTACGGCCGTAAGAACAAACTTGCAAGCCCTGCTGCAATGATCGAGTGGCAAAAAGCCAGCTCTGTCAATAAAGCACAGTGGGACAAGATGACTGCTGAAGAGCAGGCAGGCAAATTCCCTATTGGTGTTCTTCACCAAGAAGAGAAGGCAGAGTTTATCGAAGCATACGACGCTAACGTCGGACTGAGCTAAGGAGAGTTTGAAAATGGCTAGACACGCAATTAGACTTAGTGGTTCCGGCGGTCAGGGTATGATCACTGCCGGAATTATCCTCGCAGCTGGCGCATCTGTATTCGAAGGCAAGAAGGCTATCCAGTCTCAGTCTTACGGTCCAGAGGCCAGAGGTGGAGCTTCCAAAGCTGAAGTTATTATTTCAGACGAGGAAATCTACTACCCAAAAGTAATGGCTCCCGGAGTGCTTGTTGCACTCACACAGGAAGCTGCTGATAAATATTCCAAAGACCTTGTAGACGGCGGAATCCTTATCCTTGATGATCTCATGGTTAAGAAAGCTCCTGCAGGTAACTGGGATGTATATATGATGCCTATCATTAGAACTGCCGCTGAGAAAGTTGGTAAAGCAATGGTTGCTAACGTTGTAACTCTCGGTGCTCTTAATGAAATATGTGGACTTGTTGCTCCTGAGACACTTGAAAAAGCTGTTCTCTCTCGTGTACCAAAAGGTACTGAAGAGCTTAACAAGAACGCTATCATAGCAGGTATCGAGCTTGCTAAAGCTGCTAAAGCAGCAAAGTAACAGACTATTCTGTTTCTTATCGGTATCATAGGTGAATAAATCCACCTGAGATACTTTAGCGTAACTAATAATAGAAAGGCTTCGTCATCATGGCGAAGCCTTTTTTTTGTTAGGTTAATAATATTTCTTCTTATTTGTGTAGTGTATATTGTGGTAACTTTTGTAAATAATGCAAAATGATCGATATTTAGACAAATAATAAATCAAAAAGAATACATTTTATTGGAATAATGTAAATTTTTTCTCTAAACTTGTGTTAGTAAATTAAATAATCTCTTAGTGCCCAATCCTTTTTTTTGGTCTACCCATTATAATTAGATACATAGCCAACTTTGTGAATGATGTGAAGATTGTTTATTCAACATTAGTAAACATATTAACATGTTAGACTTAACAATACTTATGTGGAGGGGTGTTATGTTTAACAATAGAGGGATAGGAACAAAATTGACCATATTTGTCGCTGTTAATTTAGTTCTGTTGGTTACTATCACGGTAGGGTTTGCAATTATAGAGATAACTCAAAGTCTCAGAAATGCATACCTACTTAAATTGACTGCTGTCAAAACAGCAAAAGCTGATGAAATAACAAGCGTTGAAAAAAAATCTAAGAAGTTTATTGACTGCTCTTTCTGAAAATAAGATTACAGTTGATGCTTTTACAGAATTAGAGAACGGATATTTTAACTTGGCGTCTGTTGCCATTGAAAATCTTGATGTGTTACGTGGTAAATTGACAGGAGCTTATAATGACGGATATCTCAATCTTGTTGATTATCGATTTGAAGGGATTGAGCCAAGGCGTTCTACTGAGAGGTATCTACCGTCGGATTTAAATGGGCTTCTTGCACAATACTATTATATTCTAAACGAAAAAAAATATGGCTTTTGAATCATCAAGTGCTTCTCTCGATTCATATCATAATGCTCACTCGGAGTATCATCCAATATTTAATGTGTTTCTAGAGAAGTATGGGCTGGAAGACATTTTTTATGATCAGTTCAAAAGGGGATATATTCTATTCCTCTGCCAAAGAATATGATTATGCAACGAATGTTATCAATGGTCCGTATAGTAAATCCGGGTTGGCGGATGTTTTCCGAAAAGCTAAGCAACTTAAGGCTGGAGAGGTGGCATTTGATGATTTCAGCCCTTATGAACCAAGCAGGAATGTGCCTGCGGCATTTATCGGATCACCTGTGTATCACGAAAATAATATTATAGGTGTTTTAGCATTCCAAGTGCCTACCGTTATGATTAATAATGTAATGGGTTTCGGCGGGCGATATAAGGAAGCGGGGCTTGGTGATTCAGGAGAAGTGTACCTTGTAGGTGAAGATAAATTAATGCGGAGTGACAGCAGATTTATAGACGACATAGAAAATGAACACGTAGAATTGATGAAAACTACAATAGGGGTACATAAGATAGACACTATTGCGACAAGCAAGGCTCTTGCCGGAGACTCAGGTGCTGAATTGATTGTGGACTATAGAGGGGAAAAAAGTTCTAAGTGCATACGAACACCTTGATTTTTTTTGATGCAAGCTGGGCCATTGTATCTGAAATAGATAATGCCGAGGCGGGAAAGGCGGCAAGCAGAATCGTAATGATAACAAGTATTATGGCCTGCGTAGTGACGATTATTATGGTCGTTATAACCGCAGTTTTCCTAAGAAAACTCCTTATAGTAAAAAAAATACAGAAAATCACTGAATCCATTCTTAAAATAGTCGGTGATGATGAAGAATCAAATAATAAAATAGATTTAACGCATATAGATGAATTAATCGAGTCGAAAGATATACTATTCAAAGCAAAAGATGAACTGTATAGCCTTATCAATAGTCTGTGTAAATTCGTGCATGCAACAAATAATACAATATGCATAACTATGGAGAACTCTGGAGTTGTAGCATCAGCTACAAGCGAGTTATCAGCGACTGCAAATGAGCTTTCCGCTACATTTAATGAGCAATCATCGCAGGTAGGGAGTGTCGCCAGTGCAATGGATGAGATGACCGTCTCATCACAAGAGGTTTTACAGCGTGTTGAGACGGCAAAAGAGAAAGCGAACCATTCGACTGAAATGGCAAATAAAGGTAAGCAAAGACTTGCAGATGTGAATGAACAGATTCAATCCATACAGCAGGCAACCGGTAAGTTATCTGTAACAATCAGTAATTTGAATACATCAAGTATTGATATTAAGGATATTTTGAGTGTGATAGATGATATCGCAGATCAAACTAACCTGCTTGCGTTAAATGCCGCTATTGAGGCTGCCAGAGCAGGAGAAGCAGGCAGAGGATTTGCGGTTGTGGCAGACGAAGTGAGGAAACTCGCCGAAAGAACACAGACAGCCACTCAAGAGATTGGACAAATCATATATTCGCTGCAGACCGAGACAACCAGTGCAACTGAAAATATGAGTTTATCAGAAAAAATGGTTGAAAGTGGAGTAAGCGTTATACATGAGACCAATATTATCTTTGAAGATATTACTTCATCGATACAGGATGTAGGGGACTCGAACAATTTTATTGAGACGGCTGTGCATGAACAGAATAAAGCACTCAATGAGATAAACGATAGTGTTCAACAGATTTCGGCAGGAATAGAGGAAAGCTCTCATGCCGTCGCTGAAGTTTCCAAAACTGTATGTGATATAGAGGTACAAGCGGATAGTCTGAGGAACGCAATTGATTGCTTCAAAGTAGCTTGATTAGTAATAAAATTCATTAAATATCAGACTCTGGCGGCATGTGGAGTGGGGTAACAGGAGGGCTTCGTCATTATGGCGAAGCCTTTTTTTATGTACATATTTGTTAATATATGCAAAAAAAACTATATAGAGGTGTGTAATGAACAGTGAAGTATTGTTGATGTACTCTATAGTGTCATTTTTTTTACATAATCAGCCCCGGTCCTGCTATTTTTCTAGCTATAACTAACGGAATAACTGCGAATATGAGGGTCGTGACCCTTTCCTCATCTGGAAATATCATTGGTCTTTTAGTACTTTCGACTATCTCTATTTCTGGGCTTGGAACGTTGATGCTGGCTTCTGCAACATTATTCGGCATTGTTAAGCTGATAGGTGCATTTTACTTAATCTATCTGGGGATACGTCAGTTCAGAAACGGTAAGCAGCTGTATCATGATAATTTGAGTATCAACACCCTAGAGAAACGGAGTGGTTTTTTCATATTTTAAAGAGGGCTTTCTGCTGGCTGTTACTAATCCTAAGCCTATATTGTTTTTTCACTGCTTTATTTCCGCAATTTTTTGAATCTTGAATATTACATATTTCCGCAGTTTATCGTCATGACAACAATATTTATGTTATTTTCATTTTTTGTCACTTGTTAGTTATGGTTTTTTTGTCAAAAAACAAGCAAAAGTTTGTTAATGAATGCTAAGGGAGTTTCATTATTTCAGAAGGTAAGTGGCAGTCTGTTTATCCTTATGGGGATAGGTCTTCTTCAGCTGAAGCGTGGTAATAGTTGAAAATTTCTATGGCTTGAATTAACACTAAAAAAAAGTATATTATATGAATCAGCGAAACATTTTATTTGGAGATTTGATATGAAACTTAGTTTCCCTGTTAGAGAAGATAAAGAGCTTGATAGCGAACTTCATAATGACTTTTGTGATGCTAAGGGCTATCTGATTTTTGATACGGAGACCGAAGAGTATAAATACATCAACAATATGTGCCCAAGTGCCGAACATGATAACTGCAAGGCTGTGCAGGTTTTCGGGGGGCGAGAAGGTCGATGTGGTGATTATTAACGGGATATCCCTGATGCACTTAAAAACCTCCAGAATGCTGGCATACAGGCTATCCGTGCCGGTATAGGGAATGTCAGAGAGAATATAGAGCTGTTCAGAAGCGGATCATTGATCTGCCTGACGGTTAATCTTGCGTGCAGCTCTAAGAATATTTCATGTATGTGCGACTGTATAAGCTAAGAATATCCTTGGGTTATAAAAAAAACCGTTTTAAGTCTAAACACAAAAAATCCCCAATCTTTGTAATAAAGTTGGGGATTTATTGTTTCAAGAAGATGTTTTCCTGTCATCCTGAGCATATGCGAAGGATCTGAACCCTTGGATTCTCTGACAGTGCTAGATTCTTCACTCATTCCGTTCACTCAGAATGACTCATCATGTTGTTATTCAACTACATATCTTTCGAACGCCTTTGCATTTCAGGCGGGCTCAATTGATACTAGTATCAGGCTTGCGGCGGTCCGCCGGCTCCACGTGTTTTTTTTGCACGTTCAATTGCCTGCAGGGTAAGATAATTCTCTCCGAACCTAGCCATATTATCGAGCTCGTTGTCGAAGTTATCAAAATGCCCTTCTTCTTCCATGACTAAGTCCTCAAATACTTTTTTAGTCACGGAATCGTTTGCATTTCCGCACTCATTAGCAAATCTATTATACATTTCAGTGGCATCGTCTTCCAGTTGTCTGGACATCTCCAGCATTTGCTTTACGTCGTGGATCTTTTGAACGTCAGCATTAGGTTTCATCTCCACATCGCCGCCGAGGAAAAGAATCCTCTCAGCCAACCTCTCGACATGCATCATCTCATCAATCGCAGTTTTACGGAACATCCCTGCAAGAAGATCATACCCTTGATCATCACAGTGGAAGTGAAAATACATATATTGGTGGATTGCTGTCATCTCATCTGCTACAGCTTCATTCAATAACTTAATACTCGTTTCGTGTCTCATTCATATCCTCCTTGTTGTAGATATATAATATTATACCATTGGAATAATAATCAAATGATATATTTGTTAGAAAAATAATTAAATGATAAAATTTTTTCCATATAATGATTGAATTTTTAGCTTTTCGTGTGGTATTATTGAGAATCGGAGGTGCTATATGAGTAGCAAACCTGCAGGCTGTAGCAGAGGCGAAATCGCAAAAGTCGATAAAGAAGAATCTGTTACGGCAACTACAGAGACTAAAGAGGAGGTATCAACTATGAGTCAGGCAAGGGTTGGCAGACCGGCTCCAGATTTTGAAGTAAATGCTTATTTTAATGGCGAATTTAAGCCTGTTAAGCTTTCTGATTATGTTGGGAAATGGCTTCTGCTTTGTTTTTTATCCGGGCGACTTTACATTCGTCTGACCTACTGAGATTTCTGCGGTCGCAGAAAAATACGAAGAATTACAAAGTCTTGGGGTAGAAGTTCTATCCGCAAGCGTAGACAGTGTTTTTTTTGTTCACAAAATTTGGGAAGAGGAAGAGCTTTCAAAAATGATCAAAAAGATGAAAGTTCCATTCCCGATGATCTCAGATGGTTCAGGTGAGCTTGGTAAAGCTTACGGTGTTTACGACGAAGGTATAGGTGTAGATATCAGAGGCAGATTTATAATCGACCCTGATGGTGTTATTCAGGCTATGGAGGTTCTTACTCCGCCTGTAGGTAGAAAAAATCACAGAAACAATCAGACAAGTCAAAGCTTTTCAGCATGTGCGTGCTACTTCCGGCGGCGAAGTATGTCCTGCCGGCTGGGAGCCGGGTGGCAAAATACTTAAGCCGGGACCTGACCTTGTAGGTAAGGTGTGGAAAGAGTGGCAGCCTAACGAGTAATTGTTGACTGTTGAAAATAATATACAAAAGGCATGCTTTCGGGTGTGCCTTTTTTTTGTTGACAAAGAACTTAAATATATAGTATACCCCCCTATACTATATGAGGTTCATATGTCACATTCTAAAGAAGCAAAAAAAGAAACTATATAACAGAATAAGCAGAATATCCGGTCAGGTTAATTCTATCAAAGATAGTTTGGGTGATGAAAACTACGAGTTTAAAGACCCTTATGAACTGGTGCATAAACTGGCATCAGTAAAGGGGGGCAGTGCATTCAATGATGACTGAATATCTTGAGATATATGCGAAAGGTCATATGGTAGATGACATGAGGAAGAGCGACAGGGACGAAGCTCAGGCACAGCTTGAAAAAATTTCTGGAAATATTAAAGGTATTCGGTAAATAAAATGGATAAATGTATTTTTGGCGGTCACGAACACGCCCCTATAAATGTAGCAGACGGCCACGGTCATTGCCACGACCATCATCATGATCATGATCACAGCCAAGATCATAGCCACGATTACAGGGGGACGGATAAAAAAAGTATTGAGTATAGCATTGCTGATCACTTTTACGACTATGCTGCTTGAGATAGCTTTCGGGATATTGGCTAACTCGCTGGCACTTATCAGTGACGCTATCCATATGTTCACACACTCGTTTGCACTTGCGATCAGTTATTTTGCAATTATTCTGGCGAATAAAACTGCACCTGCGGAGAAAACATTTGGCTATCATAGGGTTGAGGTTTTAGCCGCTTTTGTGAATGCCGTTACTATAGGCCTATCGGTAATATGGATTCTTTATGAGGCATTTGAAAGGTTTATAAATCCACAGCCGATAGATGCAGGAACAACAATAATAGTTGCATGCATAGGTCTTACGGTAAACGTGTTAACAGGGGTGATACTGATGAAGGGGGGATATGTCGAATATCAACCTTCGCTCTGCCTTTCTTCATATGATGGCGGATACCGTATCTTCCGTGGCGATAATTATAGGGATAGTTGTAATCTACTACACAGGCTGGGTGATCATAGATCCTATCATTGCTCTTTTGGTGGCTGTAGTCATTGCAAAATGGTCTTATTCACTGTTCAAAAGCTCCGTGAATGTACTTTTGGAGACGTCACCCGTGAATATATCCGAGCTTGAAGAATTCATAAGCTCAAACGGATATAAGATACAAGGGGTGCATGACCTGCATGTATGGGAAGTGACCCATAAGATGTATTGTCTGACGGCACATCTCATATTAGATGAAAGTGATAAGGATGAGTATTGCGAGATCATCGAGAAACTGTCGCACGATCTGCGGGAAAAGTATCACATAGGACATGTTACGTTTCAGCCGGAGTGGGTTTGATTTTCGATCTTTGATGTGAGTGCAAGCACTAATCCTGCGGCTGTGGACACAGTGAGAACCGTCAGGAAAGTGTTCCATCCTGAGAGCTTATATACGTAACCAGGTAAAGACGTACCTATCACGCCGCCGATGTAATATACCGAGAAATAAACACCGTTTACAGAACCTTTGCTCACGTCTGCATACTTATTCAATAACCCTGAACAGCTGGAATGGATTACGATAAATGCTCCGCAGAACAGGAATAGGGTGGCAGCAGTTATGTTCACCGCAGGTATCCTGAAGAGGATGAGAGCCGCCAGCATAGCCGTGAAAGCAGAGATCATAGTCAGTCTGTATGAGCCTAATAATGAAGCAAACCTAGGGGTCATATAAGCCGTTAAAGAGCCGAAAAGACTCCCTGTATAAGCTAACCCTATGTAGAACTCATTCAGCTCAGGGGATAGCTCCTTGAGTCTTATAGAATAGTAATTCATGATAGAAGAAAAGACTATGAACGCAAAAAAGGCTGTGAAGATAGGTTTCAGATATTCTTTATGCCTCAAAACATCTGTTAGGCAGGTATGAGTTTTTTTCTTTGGCAGATTGACTATCGGCGAGGGTTTTAATCGTCATATAACAGATAAGGACTGATACACCCAAGATTACAAAACTGATTCGCCAGCCGTATGTCGTAGAGAAGTAACCTATTAAGACTCTCCCTGCAACTCCGCCAGCCATAGTGGAAGCCATATAATAAGCTATATATTTCTGAATGCTGTCGTTTTTTGTAAGTAGTGGATATGTAGCTGACGACTGATATCATACCTGCAGGTATGAATAAACCCTGAAAGAATCTGGCAGTAAGAAGCATATAAAAAAGACGTTGAAAACGCAAAGAAGAACTCACCGACAGCTATGAGAAGAAGCGAAATCCGAAGCACTTTCAGTGGGGACGTTTTGTCTATTATGAAACCGTAAAAGACAGGTGAAAGAGCTAGTGGTATAAAAGTTGCAGTTTGTAAGAGTGCAACGTCGGTGGCTTCAATGCCGAATTGAGCTATGAGCACAGGGTAAACCGGTTGTGGTGCATAGAGGGCGGAGAACAGAAGTAAACCCGTCAGAAGTATGCCGAATAGTTTCATAATCAATAATACAATAAAAAAAGAAAAAACTATAGAATATAATAGTTGACTTATGAGCATATGCTTAATATATTGCTAATTAATAAAGGAGGAAAGTATGATAGTTTGTTTTCCTGTAGAAGAGAATAACGGTATAGACAGCAAGGTATATGGTCATTTTGGTTCTGCTCCCGGGTTCGTATTATACGATACTAAGACTGAGGAGCTTGATTTTATAGACAATAAGAATATGAAGCACGAGCACGGTGCGTGCAACCCTGCCGCTGCACTTGCAGGCAGAGAAGTTGACACGGTTGTTGTCGGCGGTATAGGACGAGGTGCGATAGTGAAGCTCTCCTCAGGGGGGATCAGTGTTGCCAAGTCCAAGTCGGGCGTTATTTCTGACGATGTGCAGGCATTTATCAATGGGGAGCTGGAAATGCTTAGTGAGAATATGCAGACCTGTTCGCACGGGACTCATAGCTGCTCACATTAGCTTTTTCGGTTTTGTATACAAGGCACTTTTCGGAGTGCCTTTAAAATATATTAAAACAAGATAAAAATTATCTCAATTTGGGTTGCAATTCTCCGATTATATAATATGATTAAGTATGACAATTATATCTGAGGAGGAAGTTATGGTAACAAAATTAGATAATAATGAACTTGCTGTTATCTGGAGCTCCTCTGACCCTGAGGTGGCTCACTCGACCGTCTTTATGTATACGCTGAACGCAAAATGCAGAGACTGGTGGAGTATAGTTCATCTTGTGATCTGGGGACCGTCTGCAAAGCTTCTGGCTGAGAATACCTCAATCCAGTCGAAGATCAAAGACATGATGCGTGCAGGGATAAACGTCTCGGCATGTAGAGAGAACGCCGATATATACGGTGTTGCCGACGATTTAGAGAATTTAGGCATCGATGTTAAATACATGGGAGAACCCGTAACGGAGATGCTGAAGAGCGGAGCGAAAATAATCACATTTTAAATAGTAAGATATCTTCGGCTTCGTCATTTTATGGCTTCAAAAGCTGTTTGTGATGAGGTCGAAGACCTGTTTCTTCTGGATAAATTAAACCCTCCAATAAATTGACCACACACCTTATTTCTAATATAATCTGAGTATGTTTAAACCTGTCTTAAAAGATATTCCCGAAAATCCCGGGATATATTTATACATCGCAAAAAAATGGCGAAATCATCTATGTGGGAAAAGCAAAGAATCTTCGCAATAGAGTTTCGTCGTATTTCACAGATATAGACGGCAAACCCATCCGTACAAGAAAAAAAATGCTTCAGGCGGCAAAGGATGTGAGGTTCGTTGTAACATCGTCCGAGTCCGAGGCTCTGCTGCTTGAAAATAATATAATCAAAACCGAAAAGCCAAGATATAACGTCCGTCTGAAAGACTCAAAAAAGCTATCCGTTTATCCTGATAACAGAAGGGGAGTACCCTAAGCTGAAAATTGTACGTCAGTCAGGTGAGAAGGGTGAATATTTCGGTCCGTTCGTAGATGTGAAAAACCTTAGATCCATAGTTGAAGAGATACTAAGAGTTTTTCCGCTGAGATCATGCGGAGAGGCAAAGTTTAAAGAGGGTCGTGTCTGCCTTAAGTATCAGATAAAAAAAGTGCCTAGGACCTTGCGAGAACCTTATAAGCAAGCACAGGTATAAACAGCTGGTGGAGCAGATACGTGCATTCTTCAAAGGGGATGTGGAAGGGCTGAAAGAGCATATGGAGAGCGAGATGCTTCGATTCTCGGACGAAATGAACTTCGAAGAAGCAGCCCTCATGCGTGACAGATTAAAGGGTTTATCTAAGTTGTTCATAAAACAGACGGTTGTAATGCCTGATGAGAACAGCAGCATCGATGTTTTTTGTGCCTCATACATTTGAAAATGTTAGCGGTATAACCACCATGTTTGTCCGCGGCGGAAAAGTCATAGGGAGCAAAACGGAAATACTTGAAGAGATAGAAGAGCCTTCTGATGTAATCGAGTCGTTTGTGCTTCAGACATATTCGATACTCAGGAATTACCCTGAGATGATATATGTGTCAGGACTCGATGATGATTCTGCCTCAGCGATGCCATTGCACAGCAGGCAGGCAGGAGTATCAGATTCAGGAAACGCGGCTTTATAAGTGTCGAAAAGCTGTGTGTTGAGAATGCGAAGATGCAGACAGAGCTGTATCTAAATAAGCTGGCAAAACGGAAAGATATTTCTGAAAAGCTGAAAAAAAAGATACTAGGGTTTAAGGCTGAGATCAAAAGGATTGAATGCGTGGATATCTCACATCTTGGGGGGGGAGCGGGACAGTTGGTGTCTCAATTGTTGCTGTGGACGGAGAGTTCTCCAAGCCCGGATATCGAAAATATCGCATAGCCAGTGCCGAGAATGATGATTTCGCCAGTATATATGAACTCTTCTGCCGTAAGTTCGCGAATGTGAAAGAGGGGACAGAGAAACCTGCCGATCTTTATGTGGTGGATGGCGGTATAGGACAGCTAAACTCTGCCATAAAGGCTGCAAAAGATATAGACTATGATGCCGAGTTTATATCAATATCTAAAGGCAGAAGCATAAAATATATGAAAGACAAACAGGAAGAATCCATTGAGTCTGTTCATATTCCGGGCGTAAAAACCCGCTCAACCTTAAACGAAACGACCCCGTACTGCTGTTTATCCAGAAAGTCAGAGACGAGTCTCATAGGTTTGCTATTGAGTACAGCAGGAAATTGGCACTTAAAAAATTTCAAAAAATCGCCGCTTCTGTCCATAGAGGGGGTTGGAGAAAAGACAGTACGTAAAGTTCTGGAAGTGTTCCCGGATATCTATACAAGAGAAGATGTTGACTCGGTTACGCTTTCAAAAAATGTGCAAAATGCCGCTCAAAACAGCATCACTCATAGTGGATTATGTTAATAGTTTAAGATAAATTGTATTTGATTCCGTTAATTCGCGTGATAAAATTGATATTAATACGTTTGATTTTATAAGGAGTTGAATATGTTTAGAAAAGCATTATTGGTTTTTTGCAATGGTGGCACTTCTTACACCGGCCAGTGTTTCCGCTGGTGTATTTGATTTGTCTATCACATCTAACCCGGGACTGGGGACAGAACAGACATGGAGTCAATCTTTTAAGTCTATCAGCGACGTTATAGACAATTTGGATACTGCGGAGATTAAGGATAAACTTTCACTTTATACCGATACATCTGCGGCAAATGGTCTTATCAACTTTAGAGGAGTACCTATCAATCTCAGTATAGGGCTAACTCCAATACTATTATACTCGATATCCCTTCAATTGGCGTTACTGAGACTTTCGCAGGAACAGACAGGGATGATAGTGTTGATTTGATTGAGGACTGGCTTAAAGAGAACGGTGAATCCGCAGTAACTAAGCTGATGAAAGAGCTTGTTTCTGAGACCCCTACAGATCCTATCGCAGGTAACCCTTCATCTGTACAGTCACGTATGGTTGGTCTGGATTACGGCTATGCTGTAAATACTGATGAAGTGGTCGAAATGAACGAAAACTATGCTGATTCAGGTATAAATGCAAATATGATATCCGTCTTTGCTAGATACAGTAACTATGATCTGGACGGAACTTCCAGTAAAGAGTATGCTCTTCCGCTTGCTTATACCATTAAGTTTGACGGCTCTAAGAATGCTCTCTCTATCAGAGTTCCTATCTCTATGGTTGACGTTGACGGATCTAAGGCATACAACTTCGGTCTTGGTCTCGGCTTTACATATTTCATCAAAGATGAGTGGAGTGTGACTCCTGCTATCGGATATACTGCCGTCGGTTCTGTTGATCTTGCTTCTGTTGCTCAGCTTATCAGCTCATCGGTTACAAGTGCATACAACTTTAAGATCGACCAGTATACACTCACAATGGGTAACATGATTGGTTACTATAAGACTATACCTTTCAACTATGGCGACTACTCAATAGATCCGGATATCTCTAACTCTGTTATCCGTAACGGACTGAACCTCAATATCCCTGCGGACAAACTCAGAAAGGACACAAGCTTTGAGCTTTTCGTCACAGATACGAGATACTTTGGTTCTGAGCTTTTTTATCGATCAGTATAATGAGTTAGGTATCTCTTACGGTTTTGCAAAAGCCAAGCAGAAAGAGAAGGGGAGCAAGGTTGTTAATCTGATGAGAAAAGCACGTGTAGGTTTTACATATCTTTTCGCTGATAAAGCCAACGGATACTCTGTAAACTTCGGATTCTCATTCTAATCTATAAATTGAAAAGACCAGTCGAAATGACTGGTCTTTTACTACAAGATTATAAAATTAAAAGCAGCCTGCTCGTTTTGAGCAGGCTTTTTTATGTTAGGCTATTGTCATGAGAAGATCGCCTGATTCTATCTTGTCTGCTTCGTGGAGGAGGATTTCACTAATCTCTCCATCTGTAGCAGCAGCAATCTTGGTTTCCATCTTCATTGCTTCAGTGATAAGCAGTATGTCGCCCTTAGATACCTTGTCTCCCACTTTTACATTTACTTTAGTAATGCTGCCAGGCATTGTGGCACAAACGTCTTTAGGGTTGCTTATATCCCCTTTAGCATTTGACTTTATGATATCTGAGAGTGTTTCATCTTTAATTGTTACGGATCTCGGCTGACCGTTAAGCTCGAAGTAAACTTTTCTCATACCTTTCGCATCCGGCTCGCTTAAACCTAGATAACGTATAATAAGAGTTTTACCCGCCTCTATGTCCATTTCGATCTCTTCCTCTTTCTCCATCGGATAGAAGAACGATTTTGTACAGAAAACAGACGGATCACCATACTCTGTATTGAACTTAACATAGTCTTTATAAACCGCAGGGTACAGAGCGTATGAGATCAGTTCCACAGGTGTGAAGTCCCTTCCGAACTGAGTCTTAAGCTCTTTCGCGGCAGCCTGAAAATCGAAGTCAGCAAGGAGTTCCCCCCGGTCTGCAGTCGAGTGGCTTTTCACCTTTTAGGACTATACGCTGCAGTTCTTTCGGAAAACCGCCGTATGGCTGTCCCAACATCCCTTGGAAGAAGGATACTACAGAGTCAGGGAAGTTTAGGGTGTCCCCTTTCTCATATATGTCTTCAACCGTAAGGTTGTTTCTGACTAGAAATAGTGCGAAGTCTCCAACCACCTTGGAAGATGGAGTAACTTTAATGATGTCGCCCAGTTCACGGTTTACGTCTGTGTACATCTTACGAACCTCTTCCCATCTGTCGATGAGTCCCATGGCTTCTACCTGTACTATGAGGTTAGAGTATTGTCCGCCTGGAATTTCGTGTTCGTACACTTCTGCTGTTGATGCTTTGAGTCCGCTCTCGAACGGGAAGTAGTATCTACGCACTCTGTCGAAATAGTCGGATGCGGTCTGCATCGCTTTCTTGTTGAGTGTCGAATGCTTCTCTTGTCCGTCCAGTGCTGCGGCAATGGAGTTCATATTAGGCTGAGATGTCAGTCCGCTCATGGAACTGAGTGCCGCATCTATGATATCAGCTCCGGCTTCGAAAGCATGAGTGCTGCGGCTTCGGCGTTACCGCTTGTATTATGTGTATGGAAGTGTACAGGAAGTCCTGTCTCTTCTTTGATAGCTTTTATAAGGGTCTTTGCGGCATACGGTTTTAGGAGTCCTGCCATATCCTTGATCCCGAGGATATCAGTACCTGCGTCTGCGAGCTCTTTTGCGAGACCTGTATAGTATTTCAGTGAGTATTTTGCCCTTGTAGGGTCAGTGATATCACCTGTATAGCAGATAGCAGCTTCTGCGATACGTCCGTTCTTCTTCACCTCTTCGATGGCAGGTTTCATCTGGTCTACCCAGTTGAAACAGTCGAAGATTCTGAAAACATCCATACCGTTTTCGCTGGCAAGCTTAATAAACTCTTTAACGACATTGTCAGGATAGTTGGTATATCCGACAGCGTTAGAGGCACGAAGCAGCATCTGGAAAAGAACATTAGGTATCTTCTCTCTCAGCTGTGCCATCCTGTCCCACGGGGATTCTCTTAGGAATCTGTATGCAACGTCAAAAGTAGCTCCGCCCCACATCTCCAGAGAAAAAAAGTCCGCTGAGGTTGTGAGCATAGTAGTCAGCTATGTCGAGCATGTCTTTTGTACGTACTCTGGTCGCAAGAAGAGACTGGTGTGCATCCCTGAATGTAGTATCAGTGAAGAACGCCTCTTTTGAGCAACGCAGATGGTTTATAACCCCTTCGACACCTTGTCTGTTGAGGATATCTTTTGTTCCTGTAGGAACAGGAGTTCCGTAAGGGACTCTCGGAGGGTTAATGGCCGGCAGAATGATATCGCTTGTGAGCTTCGATCCTGACGGGTTGTTTACGATATTGTTAGCGAGGAATTTCAGAGATTTTGTAGCCCTGTCCTGACGCTGAACGAATACGCAAAGGTCTTTGTGAGTATCCACAAAGGTAGTATCGATTTCGCCGTTGAGGAATTTTTCGTGAGCAACAACCTTCTCAAGGAACTGGATGTTGGTCTTAACTCCTCTGATACGAAATTCGCTGAGAGCACGGTACATCTTGCGTGCTGTCTGATTAAAGGAGTGGGCGTGGGTGGACACCTTCACCAAGAGGGAGTCATAGTGAGGTGAAATTTTGGCGTTTGCAAAACCATTTCCGGCGTCCAACCGCACCCCAAAACCTGCGGCAATTCTATATGCCTCAATTTCTCCCGTATCAGGGAAAAAAGTTGTTTTCTGGGTCTTCTGTCGTAACTCTACACTGGATAGCATAGCCGCTTTTAACAACAGAACTTTGATCTTTTATATCTATCTCCGGTGAGCTGAGTTTTTTTTCACCGGAAGCGATACGTATCTGTGATTGTACGATATCTATACCTGTGATCAGCTCCGTGATAGTGTGCTCAACCTGAAGTCGTGGGTTGACCTCGAGGAAGTAGTAGTCGTTATTTTTTATCCACAAGAAACTCGACGGTGGCAGCATTGACGAGATCAGATTTTTTTTCCGATGTTGATAGCTGCTTCATACATAGCTTCAAGGGTTTTGTCAGGGACACTTATAGAAGGTGCAATCTCTATGAGCTTCTGATGGCGACGCTGTATAGAGCAGTCCCTTTCAAAGAGGTGTACAATATTGTTGTGCTTGTCAGCCAGAAGCTGTACCTCTATGTGCTTCGGTTTTTCAATATATTTCTCAATGATAATATCGCCGTTTCCGAAGGCCTTTAGTGCCTCACTCTTTGCTGACTCATAGTTGTCTATCAGTTCTTTTTCGTCTTTCGCGATACGGATACCACGTCCGCCTCCGCCTGCAACCGCTTTGATAAGAACAGGATAGCCTATAGCCTTAGAAGCAGCCAGTGCCTCTTCAGGTGTAGGGATGATCCCTTTTGAGCCTTCAATTACAGGTACATTGCAGGCTTTTGCGAGTTCTTTCGCGTTCTTTTTGTCGCCGAACATATTTATAGTGTCAGCCTTAGGCCCTATGAATATGATTCCGGCATCTTCGCAGGCCTTGGCAAAAAACTGCGTTCTCTGCCAGAAATCCATATCCCGGGTGGATAGCGTCTACTTTCTTTTGTATAGCGAGTTCAATAATTTCAGCTATGTTCATATAGGCTGCAACAGGGTCAAGGCCGGCACCGATATGGTACGCCTCATCAGCCTTATATCTGTGAAGTGAATATCTGTCTTCATCTGAATACAGAGCAACTGTTCTGATACCCATCTCTGTACATGCTCTGAATGTACGGATAGCGATTTCTCCTCTGTTTGCAGACATTAACTTTTTTAATTCTCATATGCACTCCATATAACTATATTCAAATTCTTCTTCAATTTAACTGATAATACCTTTTATTATATGATTTGTCAATGTGCTTAAAGTCAGTATATATAGGGTATAGGGGTGATAAAGTTCTAGAATCCTTGTTCTATAACGGGTTTTGATAGGTTAAAAAAAATATTAAATTATTTTATTTGTTAAAAAATTAATAAACATGTCTTTGTTGATAGATAAAACTAATAATGCTCCGACATAATATTGAGTAAGATGATAGTGTTGTTCAGGGAATCTCTTGGATAGGGGCTATAAAGTAATAGCGATTATCAATATCAAGTAAAGAGTTATCCCCTTTACAGGTAAGCTATATGAGTATATATTTATATCTTAATTCATACAGAGGTGCTTAAGTGTTTAATAGAATAATTATATTTGTCATATTATCGGTTTTTCTGACAATGACTGCCTATGCAGGCTCAGCGAAGGAGATTATTAAGCAGCTTGAGAGTATCAAAAGCTATACCGCCGATTTTGTACAATATACCGAGATAGAAGGATTCGGTGAAGATGAGTATTCAGGAAAGATGTACGTACTTAGTGGCGAAAAAAGCTTACTGGAACTACCTGAAACCTTACAGACAGTTTTATCTGTTTGATACAAAAAACAATGAAGTATTACGACAGTGACACAAGGCAGCTCGTCGTTCAGGCTTTGACTCCGGCCACAAACGTCTTTATGCGTCTTATGCTTAACCCTGCCGACATAGAGAATGATTTTAATGTGAGTCTGGAAGGGGATAAGCTTATCTTATCGCCAAAAAAAAGATTTAGGTGTGGATACTATCTCGTTTCTGATCAGCAACGGTATGGTCAACGGAATCATGACAAAAGATCAGAACGGGAATAATACCCGTATAGAAATGAAGAACGTGAAATCTGATATCAAACTTCCGGAGAATATCTTTAACCCTGAAATACCTGAAGGTACAGAGGTTTTCGAATATAATTAGATCACGTAGTCTTTTATATCTGATATAGGTTTACCTATGTGGTATCCCTGAATATAATCTATGCCCATCTCTGTGACTTTCTTCTGTACACTCTCGGAGTGAACAAACTCTGCTACAGTCTTGATCTTGAGCTGATTAGCAAACTTTATGATAGTTTCGACTATTATCTGTGCCTGAGTATCTTTGTCGATATTCTTTATAAGTGATCCGTCAATTTTAATAATATCTACTTTCAGTTCAGACAGATAGACGAAGTTCGAATATCCGGAACCGAAATCATCGATGGCTACCATTGCTCCTGTGGCTTTAATGTCCTGTATGAAGCTGTTGACAACCTCAAAGCTCTCTATACCTTCTGATTCAAGCAGTTCGAAGATAACTCTGTTTGCTATGCCGCTGGTTCTGAGCAGGTCGAGGATGAATTTTGAAGTGGATTCATCCATTATATCTTCGATAGAAAGATTTATAGAGAACATGAAATCATTCTCGGCAAAAGTCTCGAAAGATTTTGTGATAATCCTTTTGGTAATATGCTGATAGAGTTTTGTCTTTTTGATGATATTAAGAAACTGAAAAGGTGTTATCACTTCATTGTTGTCTATAAGTCTCAGCAGGCATTCGAATTTTTTCAATCTCGCCCGTTGCCGAGTTTGCAATCGGCTGAAAATACGGAAGGAGCGTGTTCTCATTGAGAGCTCTTTTAACGATTTTCGTCCAGCGGATGTCGTTTTCGTACTCGTCCACTATGTTTATGGTGCTGTCGTAAACCTGATATGGGAGTTTCTTCTTGTCGGCGTGACGCAGAGCCATTCCGGCTTTTTCAAAGATATTCCCTTTCTCTGCAGATACTCCTGCTGTTACTGATATATCTATCTCTATTTCGAGCTCTTCGTATCTGACGCTGAAGTCGAGATAATCAGTCAGCTCATGCATAAGGCTCTTTCTGTCGGTATCGTTCAGTGACGCATCTATAAGTATAGCGTATTCGTTACCGTGGAATTTGTAAGTCTTCATGTCGTATTTATTGTCGAATGATGCAATTCTTTCACCGACATCAATCAATACAAAATCACCAATGATGAAGCCGTAGGTCTCGTTTATCTTTTTTTTAAAAGAGTCGATATTCAGAAGGATCAGCATAGGGTTATCTACATTATTTAGATCATTCACTAGCTTATTTCTGTTTGGTAGACCTGTGAGGTGGTCGGTATAAAGCTGATTTGTGAGTTCTAGGTTCAGCTCTTCAAGCTCTCTGTTTCTGTTTTCGATATCGGTTTTATACTTGGAGAATATCTTCTGTATGTTTATAGAGAAAAGATATGATATTGCCGCCGCAAAGATAGCAGCTATCAGGAACATGACAAAAGAGTACTGTTTATTGTCAGCGAGTTTTCTTTTCAGGGCAGTGTTTTTTCGCATTAATAAGTGGGGTAAGGTCGTCCATCGCAACCGTTCCGCAGAGCAGCCAGTCCCATTTCTCGTATATATTGCAATATGATATGGCTTGGGTCTTTTTGTTCCAGTCGAAATATTCGTGCTCATGAAAAAACGAAAAGGTCATTTTTTTTGCAGAGCGTAGGAGAGTAAGTTTTTGTAATAATATACACCGCTGGAATCGGAAATGTCTGTCAGATCTTTACCTTCGAGACTTTTATTCCCCGGGAGTTTGATCCCTTTCCCTTCAGCGTTTATAATATAGTAATGTCCATCATTATTGAATTTAACTGTCTCTATTCGGTGGATTATCTTTGATTTAATGATCTCAGATAACTGCTCCTCTTCAAACGAACAGCCTATGTACCAGTCGTGGATGTCTACCTTCTTCACGAAGGAGACCCTCTGAGTGAAGGTATCAGATCCGAGGTCGACAGGGAGCATATTTTCAACAAAACCGCCGCCGCTGTAAAAAAAAGCAGTGCTGATTTCAGTCTGTATAGGTGTACTGCCGAAAGGCGTTTTGAGATTGTAGAGGTTAGTTCCTGTTTTATATTTAGGGTGATAAATAACATTCCCCATTTTATCCATTACGTATATGAAGCCCTGTTCGTTGTTGGCACTGTACAGAGAGAAAAAATTTGATCAGATTCGCATCTACTTTGTTATGCGGGATATTGTTGATGAGTTGTCTGTGGAAATCCAAAGCCATTTTTTTCAGCTTCGATAACCCTGTCTTTCAGGTTCTTTTTTCAGAGTATTTCTTGTCTGAGTGGTATTAAAAGTTGCAAAGTCATTGAGTCTGGCGACTTCAAGCTTTAGGCTTTTCTTCTTTTCTTCTATAAAATTTTTTAACGAGAGTTGCTCTTTCACTTTCAAATTCATTATTTGTTTGTCTTACAATAAAGGCAATCATAGCAAGGGTAAGCACAAGAATGACGGCGATCATGTTCACAAGACTGATACGCCCTATATTTTTCTCGTTAAAGAGCTTATTAAACATCATACTTCCAAAATCGATTATTGTTTAACAAAGTATATCGCACAAGTGACCAATATATCAAGTATCTAATTCTTTTGCAGGATAAAAGTACGCTTCCTGATAATCGATATCAATTCTTTCCACCATGACTTCGATATTATCAGATGCTCTGTATGATTTTCCCGTGATACGCCCTTTGACCATTTGAGCTTTTTTGTTGAACTGGTATATATCTCCGGGGATTGATTCCAGAAGTATAGTACCTTTCAGCATAATGGATTCTACATATATATTTAAACCGAAAGCTCCCACAGACATTATGATAGCTCCGAAAGGCTCTTCCGTATGTTTTGCAAGATATTTGATTTTTTTTAAACTTATGTATGTCGCGTTCCGCCTGTTCTGCCCTCTGTTCATTTTCTGTTGATTGCTTGCAAGCTTCGTCCAGACTCGCTTCTATCTGATAGTCGGTGCCAAACAGAGTGTTGCATATCAGCCTGTGTACCATAAGGTCTGGGTATCTTCTGATTGGGCTGGTGAAATGTGTATAGGATTCCGATGCCAGTCCGAAGTGACCTATATTGTTAGTATTATACTCAGCCTTCGCCATGGTTCTGACAAGTGCAGAACCGAGTATCTCTGAATAGGCAGAAACATTTACAGCCTTATTGATGTATGATACCTCTTTCGGGGTGATGTCCTTTACCGTAACCATGACTCCGAATGTCTCGGCGAGTTTAGCAAAATCACCAAGCTTCATAGGGTCAGGTTTATCGTGTATTCTGTAGACTGATTTTTTTTGCCCGTTTCTCCAGAAACTCAGAAACTGCCTCATTTGCCTCGATCATGAAGTGCTCAATGATTCTGTGAGCTATTATCCTGTCTATAGGGATTATGGCGGTCACTTCGCCATTGCTGTCCAGTTCGAAAGAGGCTTCGGGGAAGTCGAAGTCCAGCATCCCTTCGTGTGAGCGTCTGGTCATTATCTTCTCTGCGACCATTTTCGAATCCGTTATGAGTTTAAGGATATCTTTGTCGGACTCTTTAACGTCTCCATTTATAACATCCTGAACATAATTGTATGTCAGTCTTCTGTCACTGTTGATGATAGATCTGTACAGTTCAGATTTTTTTCTTTTGCCGTCTTTGGTGTAGAATATTTTAGCAGTCAGCGTGAGCCTGTCTTCATTAGGTCTGAGACTGCCAAGGTTATTCGACAGCTCCTCAGGCAGCATAGGTATGGCAAACTCAGGGAAGTAGAAACTTGTACCTCTCTTATATGCTTCTTTGTCCACAGGGGATTCAGGCTGAACGAAATGGCTGACATCTGCGATGTGCACATACAGGATGTATTCATCATTTGTTACTTCCAGTGAGATAGCATCGTCGAAATCTTTAGCGGTTTCACCGTCTATGGTAACTGTGGTTAAATCCCTGAAATCGGTTCTTGCACCCGGATTCGTCATCAATTTACCTGATGTTTCAACCACATAGCTGACAGCCTGTTCTGGGTAAACCTTTTCGATATTATACCTGTGGAGGACTATTTCATCCTCTATTCTAGGGTCGTTTATGTTGCCGAGTTCTTTGACAACTCTCCCTCTGGCGGCTGACCTTTCCGATGGGAAGTGAGTCATCTCCACCAAAACTATAGTGTCGTTTTCGTATTGTACTTTGTTTGAAGTGAGATAGATAAGCCTGCGACCTTTTTAGTCATTGGGATGATGCGTATTATCCCTGCGAGGTTTTCGACCCGACCGACTATGAGCTGTTCGGATCTCTCTGTGACCTCAATTACATGCCCCTCTTGTTTCCCTCTGAATGTCTCAGGTCTAACACGGACTTTATCGCCGTGCAGAGCTCCATTCATCTTGTTTCTGGGGATGAAAATATCCCGACCGCCCGTATCTACTGACAAAAAGCCGTAGCCGTCCGGGTGCAGGTCGATTTTTTCCGGATATTGTTTTCTTTTCCACTCTTTCTATATTCTTGGAGCTTTTAGAAACTCTCGAAACATAAGTGCCGTTGCGGTATTGTTCCGCTTTACCTTGGCGGACAAGCCCTTTCAGCTCTCTTCTGAGAGCTTTAGGGTCTAGCCCTGTCTGAGTGAGAAGCTGTTTAAAAGTGACAGGCTTTCTACTCTGGTTTAAAAAATTTAAGAATCTTGCTCAAAACCGTGTTCCCTTACCTTCTTGCGGAAGGTATTTCTGTTTATGCCAAGGACTTTGGCAGAGACAGACTTGTTGTTCCCTGTTTTATCAAGGATAGCTTTTATGATTGGATACTCAACAATCTTCATAAACTCATCGTATGCATTATTCCCTTCGGAGAGTATCTCTGATTCGATAATATCGAGTGCCAGTTTATAAAGATCGTGTGAAGTGCTTGATTTTCCTGCCCCGGGTGACATCTCGAAAACCTTGGCAGGCAGGTCTTCCAGTTTTATCACATCTGTTTCCGCATTTACAATGGCGTACTGGATAGTATTTTCCAGTTCTCTGATGTTCCCCGGCCATCTGTAAGCCGTGAGAGCGTCCAGAACCTCTTCACTGTATGTCAGGACTTTGTTCTTGATGTCCTCATGCTTATGCAGGAAGTGGTTGGTCAGGTATGCGGCATCCTCTTTTCTTTCGTACAGCGGCGGAAGCTCTATGGAGACTACATTCAGTCTGTAGTACAGGTCTTCTCTGAATTTGCCTGATGATACAAGCTCTTCGAGATTTCTGTTTGATGCGGCGATAATCCTTGTATCGAGTTTAAGGGTTTTGCTAGAGCCTACTCTCGTAACTTCCTTCTCCTGAATGACTCTTAATAGCTTAGACTGCAGCCCCATATCCATTTCAGATATTTCATCCAGAAAGATAGTTCCGTGATTAGCCTCTTCGAACTTACCTTTTTTTTGTCGCTCACAGAGCCTGTGAATGATCCTTTTTTTTCGTGCCCGAACAGCTCACTTTCGAGGAGTTCGTTGGGTATGGCGGCCATGTTTATAGGAATAAACGGACGCTCACGCCTTGCGGACTGCTTATGAATCATTCTGGCTATGACTTCTTTGCCTGTTCCGGATTCGCCCAGTACCAGTACATTTATGTTAGTCTTGGAGATTTTGCCGATAAGCTTATATATCTCCAGCATCTTTTTTGTTCTTGGTCTCGAAGTCGTACTCTTTACTGTCGCTTATGACATTCTGCTGTATATTGCCGCAGAGGGAGATGACCTTGTTTTTTCAGCTCCAGCAGGTCAAACGGTTTCGAAAAGAAGTCTTTTGCACCTGAACGGATAGATTCGATAACATTCGAACCCGTATCCTGAGCTGTCATAATGATGAAATGTGTTTTCGGAAATACAGTCGCCCACTTTTCGGTGAGTTTGATCCCGTTGTGTTCACCTAGGAAGATGTCCACAAGACATATGTCGATATCCTTTGCCAGATATGTTTCGGCTGTTTGCGGGTCTGTTGTTGTTAAGACGTCGATCTTCTCATCGGAGAGTCCTTCTTTTAAAATCCATAGGATATTCTCTTCGTCATCGACCGCCAATACTCTAATTTTTTCTCATAAACCAATATACGGCATGGTGAAAAAATAATCAACTGATTGTCTTTAGCTTGATATTTTATTTGCATAAATTTTACTCACGTGAGCTTGTTTCCTGCAAGGAATCAATACTAAACCGTCTGCTTCTATAGACCACTACATCAAGATTTTACATCTCAGTTGCAACGAAAAATCCCCGACCTTTTCAGAGCCGGGGATTTATATATTCTATATTAATTTGTCGGTTTAATTCTAGTTTACGCCCCAGAATCTGAGCTTCTGCCCTGCGAGTCTCGCAGCGTCCGACTCAGGGAAATCTGATACTACCGTCTGGAGTGCTTTTACAGCGTTATCTTTGTCGGATATATTGCCGTAGCTGTATCCCATCTTCAGGAGAGCATCAGGCACTTTATTTCCGGCAGGATAAGTGTCGACAAGCTTTTGGAAAACCATAATCGCACTTTCGTAATCCTTTTGTGCATATTTGATTTCGCCTATCCAGTACATAGCATTGTCAGACCTTTCAACATCAGGGTAACGTTTAAGAAATTCGTCAAACTTGGCTTCACTTTCAGCGTATTTGCCGTTTCTATAAAGCTCGTATGCGTATGTATAAAGTCCGATTTTATCCTGAATATTGTCTTCTATTATGATAACTTCTTCGCCGCCCTCTTTGACAACTACAGGTGGCATTTTAGCTTCTGAAAGCTCCATTTTGGATTTTTTCAAGCTCTGTAACACGCTCTTTTATCTCCATAATATCGGAGTTGGTTACAGTCATCTCTTCACGAAGCTGAGAAAGAGCGTCTGAGTTGCTGTTAATGCTTTCCGTGTTCATGCGTATATTTTTATCAAGTTCCTGAACCTGAACCTGCATATCACCAATAGTCGACTGGATGCCTAGCATCTCATCTTTGATATTATTAAGAGACTGCTGAACAAGCTCCTGATTGCCTCCACAAGCAGTAATGCTGAGAGCAGCGACAGAAATGAGTGCAATTTTCTTTAACATGGTTGCTCCTTTATAAAAGATATTTATCTACGTCTAATACCAGAATATCTGTGTCAGGCTTACCGATGAATCTGTTAGCTCCCACGCTCATAACCTTTCTTTCGTTCTCTTCGGATGCGAGTGAAGAGAAGACAAGTATGGGTATGTGAGCCGTTTCAGGGTTTGATCTAACTGATTTCACAACGGATGCTCCATCTCTCACAGGCATCTCCAGATCAGTAACAATAAGATCGGGTGCTTTCTCTGCAACTTTATCAAGAAGTAGCTTTCCATTCTCAAAAGAGAATGTCTGATAGCCTGATTGCTCCAAGTGGCTATGGAGAAAACGCCTGATAACAGAGGAGTCTTCTGCAAGATAAACAATTTTTTTCTTCTCTCAGGTGAGATTTAGAGTAATCTATATCTATCGCTTTGAGACCTGTTTCGGGGTTCATCTCCAGAACGATTTTTTTTCAAAATCCAGAAGCTGTATCAGGTTGCCGCCGATATCTATGACACCAAGTACGGTTTCAACAAAGTTGAAGTCGGTCATAGAGGAGTAGTCCTTGATATCCGCCCAAGTGATTCTGTGTATTCTGACAACTTCATCAACTATAAAGCCGTTGTACTGGTGGTTAAAGAATGTGACGATGATCTTCTTGTCTTTGTACTCATCGTCAAACTTCAGCTCCAGCCATCCGGAAAGATCGATTATAGGAATAAGCTTTTGTCTGATATTTGCAGTACCTATAACACTCGAGTGAGCATCCGGTACTTTTACGATCTCTGGAAACCTGATGACTTCTCTGACTTTGGCTACATTTATGCCGAAGTGGTGTACCTTGCCTTCAGATTTGATAATAAATTCAACGATTTCAAATTCGTTGGTTCCTGTTTCGAGTAATATTCCGTGATCTAGTGCCATAATATCCCTCACATTTGTTACATAAGTTACCATGATTAAACTGCCTATTCAAGAAAGAATCGCTAAAAGGATAGTTGCCAGCTTCATTGCCTTATTGTAGAATAAACCAATGACTAGAACATTTTTTGCTTATTTTAACCTTTTTTTGTGTTTTTTTTATTCCTGGGGTGCCGGTGTTTATGTCAAAAATAACGGTCACTTCTCGGAATTCATCCTGTCAGGGATGGCAGATAGTATAGTCTCCGTGAGTGAAGGGGACAGCCTTATAATGGTCGAGCTTGTCACCCCTCTGGCGGCTGATACTGCCAGTAAATTCAATGATCCCTTCATTAAATCGATATCCATAGACGGGCACATGCTCACCGTAAATTTTTATAAAGATACAGACTACACCCTCAGTAAGAGGAACGGAGATATACTTATTACGGCTGCGAGGGTGAAAAAAGAGTGAAAATATAGAACTGGGATACGGCATAGAAAAGCCTGTTCTGAAGGGCTCTGATAAAATACTGGAAGACGCCAAAGCTGACGAAATATTAAAAGATATCGACCAGTCCATTGCAGAAGGGGAACATGCGTATGCCCTTGCCGTGACAGAAAACCTGCTGAATTCAGGTGTTGCGGGTTATTACCGTCAGGAGGCTCTTTTCAGGCTGGGGATGATATATTTCGAGATGGGGGGGGAGAGGCTGACGACAATTATGTCTTTGCCAGCCGTGTCTTTGATGATTTTATAAAAGAATTTCCCGATTCATTCAGAAAGAAGGACGCTCTTATCAAATCAGCAGAAGCGAAAGAGATGGCGATGCTTTATAATGAGGCGATATTTGCATATGACACCGTAATCAAAAGTCTGCGAGACAGAAATATACGGAAGATGGCTTACGAACGCATAGCAGATATATATGCAAAATCCGGTCAGTATGTTAAGGCTATCGAAGCACATGAAGAAGTGATCAAAAAACTTTAAAGAATCCTTCACAACTCAGAAAGCTAAAATTGGGCTTTTGCAGGCTAACCGAAAGGATTACGACCTCGCCTACAAAACATTTCTGACTGTTTTAGATAATAAGTCGCAGCTTGGTGTTCTAGGAGCTGACGAGCTTTACGTTATGGCTGATGTTTTTTGCACAAAGGAATCAATTCGAAATAGCCCGCGAGCTGTTTGAAAAAAGTGTATGCGATATATCCGTCACATGAACTGGCAGATGTCGCTATGTATCACTCGGCAAAAATGTTTGCGAAACAGGGGAATGATAAGGCTACCGATGCCAGACTCGACATATGCCGTCAGGTTTATAAGACTAAAAAAGGGCGGTCTGATGTGTTCTGTGTTATACGCAAGGAGACATGTCGAGGAGAAGACACCGCAGGAATGGGAAAAACAGCTTGAGGCCGCACTGGAATCCAGAGACATAGATATAAGATCCGAGGCGGAGCTTGTTCTTATCAATGCATATTTTAATAATAACCAATACGACAAGGCGGACGAGAGGGTAAATAATTTTATAAGACTCAATTTTACTTCCGAATCACTGCCAGAGGTCTATAGAATCCGTCAGCAGATCACTCTGACCAAAGCAAGGCAGGCATATAAGAAATCCGACTATGCGACAGCTAAACAGCTGATTGAAGATATGCTGTCAGTCTTTCCGGACAGTGAGTTTAAGCGTGAAGCACTTGAGATTTTACAGGATATAAGTTTCGGCGATATCAGGGATAAGTATGCAGACGGACGATACAAAGAGACCATAGACGAATTAACCAAATACCTGACCGAAAATACCGAGCTTATCAATCCCGAGAAGTGGATGTTTATGCTGCAGGAAGCTAAGTTTGCATACACGAAAGAGCTTTATTCTAAAGATTATCTTATGGATACTATCATAACTGCTTCAGAGTATCTGACGTCTTTTCCTAATGGAATAAACAAAGACGAGGCGGAAAGAATGCTTGTGGATTCAATATCCAGATCCATGGACGAGTTTTATATGAATAAAGAGTTTATAAAGATTATAAGCCTTTATGAGACCAATCCGCATATAATAACAACCGGCGGTGACGAACCTTTCAGGGACAAGATGAAGAGTTATACAGCCTTTGCACTATATAAAATGGGGCTGCAAAAGGAATCGTCAGATATGCTTGATAAGGTGGTGGCGACCAACAACCCTTATTATATGATGACATCGGTTATACTGGGGCGTGTGTCTGATCAGATAAATCCGGATATTTTCACCAAAGATGATAGATTTTATCGTGCAGGAGCTTGAGACTGTCAGACCGGATTATGTAATTGAAATGCTGAAAAACTATACAAAAGATAAAACCCACGCATCTAAACAGATATACAGCATCAGCAAGGGCGTTTTTTGACGACCTGAAACGGGAGACCATCCTCTTTGACCTGTATAACAGGCTGGATAAGGACGAAGCGACACGTTTTGAAGGTTATGATGAGGTTTATCTGGATACGGGGATAGCTTACTATAAGCGTAACAACTTTGAGAATGCCGTGACGGCACTGGAGAAGTTTAAACTGAATCACAGACCGAGGGATGAAAAGAGGGCGGAAGGGCTCTACTATCTCGGAAAAACATATATGAAACTGAATAAAAACGAAGAATCGACCAATGCCCTTATGGAGCTTCTGGAGTCTGTTCCGGATTCAGTGTATGCAAGTGCTGCCAGAAGCGAATTGGAGGAGATAGAGTGGCGGAAGAACCTAAAAAAGTAGACCAGACAAAAGAACTCGCCATGTTGATGGAGGCTTTCGACCAGTTTAATAAAGCTTCTATTCAGCTTGAGGAGAAGTACGCCATTATAGAGGATGAGGCGAAGAAGCTTCGCGGAGAGGTTCAGGAGAAGAACCTTGAGCTGTCGAAGCTCAGCAACCTTCTGGAGTCGGTTCTTTATAACTCCAATAGCTGTGTGGTGGCTGTGGATTCAAATTTCTTTGTGCTGGTCAAGAACCCCGTTGCGGACAAGCTTATCGACGATATCGGCGAAGAGGCGTTTTTTTTGAAATGCTGAAAGCCTACAGTAAATCAGGTGTTTTTTGACAACGAAGTGAAAGGGCTCACATTCAGGCTCTCTGTGGGTATTCTTGATAATATCGAACAGAAAGGTTTTGTGTATGTTATAAACGATATCACACACCTGAAAAAATCTTGAAATGGAACGTCAGCGTGACGAGAAGCTCAAGCTTATGGGTGAGATGGCTGCAAATATCGCACATGATATCCGCAATCCGCTTGGGAGCATCGAGTTGTTTGCATCACTCCTTGAAAGGGACCTGAAAAAAGAACGAATCAGGGCAGAAACTGACACGCTCTATCATAAAGGGTGTTCGTACCATAAATTCTATTATCTCGAATATATTGCTTTTTACCAAAGAGATACAGATACAGAAGAGCGAACATCATGTGTCTGATATTGTGGATGATGTGATACTCTATATGCAGCATCTCATGCGTGACAAAAGTATTAAATTTATCAACAGAATAGACGAAGAACACCTTATAAGCTGCGATATGGAGCTTTTTTAAGCAGGTGGTTATGAATATCGTTCATAATGCCATAGATGCCGTAGGACCTCAGGGTGAGATCATCATGGAATCTTTCTCGGAGGAAGGCGTGAGCGGTTTCAGGGTCACGGACAACGGAACAGGTATCGGTACGGATATGCGTAAGAAGCTTTTCATCCCGTTCCAGACGACAAAAGCGAAGGGGACAGGGCTTGGGCTTGCGATAGTTTATAAGATAATAAAGGCACATGAAGGGAATATAACAGTAGACAGTGACGGAAGCAGTTTCACCAGTTTCAGGGTCGAACTGCCAATTATAGGATAGGTGTATGGATTTATCAGCTAAGAAGATTTTGATTGTTGATGATGACGACAACATGCGTGAGGCTATGTATGAGACTGTTCGCCGTATGGGTGTGCAGATAGAGGTGGCTACGGATGGTCAGGAGGGGTTCGAAAAGGCTTCGAAAAAAGGCTTTCGACCTTATTATCAGCGATATGAGGATGCCGAATGTAGACGGAATGACTATGATGCATAAGCTGCAGGATGCAGGTGTAACCACGCCGCTATGTTTTGTCACTGCCTTCGGCACGGTGAATAACGCCGTGGATGCTCTTAAACTGGGTGCATACGACTATATCCTCAAGCCGTTCGCTCCCGAAGTTATAGAAGAACTTGTCAGGCGGGTTCTGGAGATAGAGGAGACCGCACCGACGATCAAACGTAAAAAGAATACTGCAATATTCCGTTCCGCATTTATGGCTCAGCTCTTTTCACTGGCACGTGATGTCGCCGCCAGCGAAGCTACAGTCCTTATCACAGGAGAGTCGGGTACTGGTAAAGAGGTTTTTGCCAGATTTATACACGACAACTCTAACAGAGGCACAGGTCCTTTCGTTGCGGTGAATTGTGCCGCTCTCCCTGAAAACCTTATGGAGAGTGAGCTTTTCGGTTATGAGAAGGGAGCATTTACAGGTGCTGCCGGGCGGAAGCTTGGGAAATTCGAGCTTGCAGACGGCGGAACTATACTCCTTGACGAGCTTGGAGAGATTCCTATTCATCTACAGGCAAAGCTTCTGCGTGTTCTGCAGGAGAAAGAGGTCGAAAGGCTGGGCGGAACTAAAGCCGTGAAGATCAACGTGAGGATACTCGCAACGACTAATAAAGAACTGAAAAAAGAGGTGGACGCAGGGAATTTTCGTGAAGACCTTTTTTTATAGATTAAATGTTATTTCTATCGAACTTCCCCCTCTGAGGGAGCGTAAGGAAGATGTTATGGAACTGGCGTTATTTTTTCGCGGAGAAATACAGCCAGATCAACAATAAAGGGTTGTGCAGTCTTGCGGAGGACGCTCAGAAGGCTCTTCTCGAATATGACTGGCCGGGGAATGTACGTGAGCTGGAACATACCATAGAGAGGGCTGTTGTCCTCTGCAAAGACGGTGTGATTAACGAGCGGAATTTGTTCCTGCACGGGATCACAATCAATCAGTTCATGACAGACAAGGCGGAGCTTGCCGCCGTGGACAGCTACTCATCGGCCGATACAGAAACGGATGAAACAGAGCAGTCTGACCACGCCGGGATAGAGTTTGGCGGTACTATAGCAGAGATGGAGCGTGAGCTCATCATCAAGACGCTGAAAGAGACGGCAGGCAATAGAACAAAGGCTGCTGAAATGCTCGGTATTACAGTCAGAACCCTCAGGAATAAGCTGAACGAGTATAAAGAATCAGGGCTGAATATTGACGACGTGCTGAACGGTTAGTCCATAGCCCCTTGAAACTGCAGGTATATAGATGCGAGTATATTTCTGATTTTTCAAGAAGTTCTGCGTGCTTTCCTACTGATTCTATACGTCCGTTGTCGATAACGACGATCTTGTCAGCATTTAAAACAGTAGACAGCTTGTGTGCGATTACTATGCTTGTTCTGCTGTTGATCAGGTTATCCAAAGCTTTCTGCACTATCTCTTCCGATTCGGAATCAAGAGCACTTGTTGCTTCATCCAGTATCAGAATGGGCGGATCAATATATAAAGCTCTCGCTATGGTCAGCCTCTGTCTCTGACCTCCGGAAAGGTTTGAACCCCTTTCACCTACTATCGAATCGAACCCATTTGGCAGGTTTTCTATAAACTCCAGACAATATGCATCTTTCGCCGCCTGCATCATCCTGTCTTTATCTATTTCGTCACTGCCGTACGTAATATTGTATTCAATGGATTTATTGAAGAGGAAGGGTTCTTGAGCCACTGTGCTGATATTCCGTCTTAATGAATGGACATCAAAGTCTGTTATGTCGGTTTTGCCTATTATTATTCTTCCGCCTGTCAGGTCATAAAAAACGTGGTATCAGTGAAACCAGAGTGCTCTTTCCTGAGCCGCTTGAGCCGACCAGTGCCACTGTTGTTCCATTTTCGATGGTGAGTGATAAGCCGTTGATAACATCAGGGTAGAAGGGGCATATCTGAAGTGAACATCCTCAAGGATAATATCCTGTCCTCCGGCGTTGCAGACGATAGTTCCGTTATTCTCAAGGATGGTATTGCCTGTATTTAATACGGCAAAAATCCGTTCTGCGGAAGCTATTGCCGTCTGGATTACGGTATTGTAATTGTTGATCTTTTTTGAACGGTTCAAACATAAGCCCGAAAGCTGTCAGAAAAGAGAAGAAAGTACCCACGGTGGTTTCTCCGTTAATAACCTGCAGACCACCGTAAAATATAACTATCGCAACAGCAAAACCCGCAAAGGTCTCTATCAGAGGAGAGCTGATCGATGTGACCAGAGCCTGTTTAAGTTTAAACTTCAGTTCATTTGTTATTACTTTTATAAATTTATTGTATTCTACATCTTCATTACTGAACGATTTTACGACTCTTATTCCTGAGAAACTTTCATTAAGTGTGTCCCCTGTTTTTCCAAGGTATTCCTGTATCTTATGGCTGTTTCTTTTGATCAGTCTGCCCGATCTGTTGATGATGAATATGAGTATAGGTGTCACCAGAAAGATTGTTAATCCCAGCTCAAGGTTCTGGTGTAAAACAATATAAGTAAGAAAAAAAGACTGTTAGTATGCTTCTGAATATTCTCATTGCAGATGAGATGGAGTTTTGGAGATTTGACACATCATTTATGATCTTAGTCATCATGGTGCCTGTATTGTTACTGTCGTAATAGCTCATAGGGAGCTCAATCATTTTTTTTGTACAGATCGTCCCTTATCTTCTGTATAGCCTGGTGACTGGAGCGGAGTATCAGATAGTCCTGAAAGAATCTCGCCAGGCATCTCACGCTGAAGAGTAAAACAATTATAAGAGGTATAACAGTCAATGCCTGCTTATTTTTTTTAGCTATAAAGATTTCATCCAGAATATCTTTGACTATGTATGCTGTAGCACCGTCTGTTGCGGATACGACAGCGGATGCTATTACTGCAAAAAAGATATGTGGTTTGTAGTCTTTAAAATACGACCATACTTGTTTTAGGTTGTTCATATATTCCATCGTGATACGTAAATCTATTTATCTAGAATTAGCAGATATTTTGTTGATGAACAATACTTTATTTTCTGGATGGTTATGTGGCTTACTAGGGTATTTTTTCACTATTCAGGGGTGGTTTTCGCACAAATTATTGACGAAAAAATTACGTGAAATATGGCATAATATATCATGATTCTATTATTATTTTTGAGGTGTTTAAATGAAAAGAGTGATTATTTTTACACTGTTGTGTTTGGGCTTAGCCATGCTCACAGCATGTGGCGGAGGTGGGGGGGGTTCGTCATCTACATCAACCCCTACAAGTTTAGATGCAGACAGTAAGTCTGACCTGACAACTGCTTATACGGCTCTCGAAACTTCAGAGCGTACGGCATTTACGACAATCTTAACAAATTCTGATGATGCAGAGTCTCAGGCTGTTATGACAGCTATGAGCGATGCGGCGGCAAGCGGTATCGATAGTGATACGATACGTGCTGCGCATACGGCTTCTATGTCAAGAGCCGGAGGTTTGTCACAACTTGAGCTATATAATCTTTTAATTGATGCGTTCGCTGCTCTTAGATTAAGTAATGCGACCATTTTCGAGGCCTATACTACTCTGTTAGAAACTCTTGACGATGAGGAGCTTGCTGCTGTTGTGACGGTTTTTTGACAATGCAGAAGAGATGGGATTTGCTACTTTCGATTCTCTTTTTTGAATCAGAGCAGACAACGATTATAGCAGAAGTACCTGCCGCTTCTGATGCTACCCCTGTTTCAGGTACAGTTGTAGACCCTTATATTGTCGGAGCAAAATTCTGTGTGGATGTGAACCTGAACGAGGCTTGTGACGCAGGTGAGCCTTTATCCACTGCAAGTGATGAGAATGGCCAATTCACATTCGCTACTGCACCTGCCGATGGAGCTTATATTTTGATAAAATCTGATGAGGTCGGTTTGCACAACGGAGTACCATACAGAATGGATGAGCTTGGAGGTATTTACAGAGGGGGAGATATAATTATTTCACCTCTGACTACTATGAATGCAGAAGGGCTTTCTGCAGCGCAGCTTGTCACTATGTTTAAGGAAGTTGGTTTAAACGGTGTTACGGAAGCAGGAGTTCTTTCCGACCCTATGTCAGACATATTAGGAGGGGATACCACAGCGGCAAAACTTGATATACTCCGCTCATTTCTTGCTACATATATGACATTGCAGATAATTGCAGGTTCGGATGCACTGGAGGAACTGGAAGTTCCTGAAATCTATGCAAATGTTATGGCTCATGGTGCGATTTACAATATACTTTCCACTATGGCAGGATATTTGAACTCAGCACTGTCGACCACAGCTCTTGATACTATTAATAGCAGTATGGGGGGCAAATTTGGCTGCCGGAAACTTTCCGTCTATATCGTTTTCTGATGTCGTGAGTGTTGCAGTTGCAATAGCTGATGCAATGGCTGTATTAGGCTATGAAACTTGTAATGATACAGCGGGAACAGAAGAGCAGAAAGTAACAGCCGGATTAACAGCCGTGAATACTTTTGTAACAACGACAACAACAATGGATGATATGATAAATGACTTAGCTCCGCTATTTTACCTCGCCAGAGTGGAGAGTCAGCTCACTGATGCACAAAAAGCAGGATTGGCAGCTGATTCGGATTATCAAATGGTTGTCGGTTGTCAGTCAAAGACCTTTGTTCTTGACCCGAATACCGGCGATCCTGAGTGTTACACAAATCAGTACAGCGGCTTAGGAGATTAACAGAAATCTGCTGAATTTTGAGACAGATGAATTATAAAAAACATCCCCGATACTTTAATGGTGTTGGGGATTTTTATTAATAATTTTCTTTTTTAACTTTAGTATATTTCACCATTCAGGCATGATTTTTATACAAATTATTGACGAAAAAATTACGTGAAATATGGCATAATATATCATGATTCTATTATTATTTTTTGAGGTGTTTAAATGAGAAGAGTGATTATTTCCACATTGTTGTGTTTGGGCTTAGCTATGCTCACAGCATGTGGCGGAGGAGGGGGGGGATCGTCATCTACATCAACCCCCACAAGTTTAGATGCAGACAGTAAGTCTGATCTGACAACTGCTTATACGTCTCTCGAGACTTCAGAGCGTACGGCATTTACCACAATCTTAACAAATTCTGATGATGCAGAGTCTCAGGCTGTTATGACAGCTATGAGTGATGCGGCGGCAAGCGGTATTGATAGTGATACAATACGTGCTGCACATACGGCTTCTTTGTCAAGAGCCGGAGGTTTGTCACAGCTTGAGCTATATAATCTTCTGATAGATGCGTTCGCTGCTCTTAGATTAAGTAATGCGACTCTGTTTGAGGCCTATACAGCTTTGTTAGAAACTCTTGACGATGAAGAGCTTACTGCTGTTGTGACGGTTTTTTGACAATGCGGAAGAGATGGGATTTGCTACTTTCAATTCTCTCTTTGAATCTGAGCAGACAACAATCTTAGCGGAAGTACCTGCGGCTTCTGATGCTTCAACCCCTGTTGAAGGCACTGTTGTAGACCCTTATATAGAAGGTGCTGTTTTCTGCGTTGATTTGAACACTAACGGAGATTGTGATGCTGATGAACCTGTATCCACAGCCAGTGATGAGAATGGTCAATTCACATTCGAAGATGAACCGGCTGACGGAGCAATCATACTGATGAAGACTGCCGGAACACACAATGGTGTCCCTTATGCTTTTGACGGTCTTGCCGGTGTATACTCCGGAGGAGATATAGTTGTTTCTCCATTGACAACATTTCAATCTGCCGGAATTACTGCTGCTCAGGTTGCAGAGATGTTTACATTTGCAGGCTTATCAGGGATTACTGCCGAGAATGTTGCTACAAACTATATGGACGGATTAGTGGAAGGTGCAGCTATTAATACAGAAAATCTTGTACTTTTACGTTCAGCAATAGCATCTTACATGCTTTTTAGGGTTCTAGAAGGTTCGACCACTCTGTCTTCACTGACAGGAGCGGAGATTTATTCAAGTGCCATGACAGATGGCGGAGAGGTGAATAGTATACTTGTCGCTATGACAGGTCTTCTGGAAAATGCACTTTCTGAAGCAAGACTTACGACTGTACAGGCAGGTAATGTAGACCTTACAAATCTGGGCTTTCCTGAGATAATTTTTTATGGATATAGTTCAGACTGCCGTAGCTGTGGCTGACCGTTTATCAACGATAGGCTATACAGGTTGTAATGATACACCTGATTCGGAGTCGAATGCTGTAAAAGTTTCTAATGCTATAGATGATGTGACTAACTATGTCAATACTCACGGGCTTGATACCATCATTGGGAATATATCAACAGCCTTCTATTTTGCCAGAGTCGAGAGTCAGCTTAGTGATCCACACAAGAATGGAGCTATAGCTGCTAATGCTGTTTACGGTACATATATGGACTGTGCTTCAGGTACATTTACTCTTGAAGATGATGGTTCTGTAGCTTGTTACGCGGCTCAATAGGTATTCGGCAATATAGTGCCTATTGATAACTAATTGCTTGAAATATCGGGGTCACGATAAAAGATCCTAATGAAACGAATAATCCCAATCTTAAGTTATTAAGATTGGGGATTTTAGTATGTAGTCTATAAAATTTTATAATTTGCTTAAAGTGCGGTGAATGTTGACTGAGTCAGATCATTAAAACATTGCTCACCAGAACGGTGACGCCTGTGAGGTTACCGTCGTCGTCATTCAGCGGAGATGTAACGAGTGCGACAGGCTGCATATCTCCGTCTTTATTCTTTGCGAGTGAGTCGAAGCTGTAATAAACCTCACCGGATTTTGCTACCGTGATCATATCTTCATCGCCTATATTGTTTATAAATATATGCTCCACGGCATTTTTTGCTATTACGTCAGATTCGGAATACCCAAGCATAATTTCCGCAGTTGAGTTCCAGAAGGTTATATTACCGTTGAGATCAAGCTGTATCATAGCTCCGCAAATATCATCCATAATAAGCCCCAAAAAATGTTTTTTCAATAAATAATATAATTATATCATAACTAAAATTAAATATAGGGATTAATACCAATAAAAAAAATAAGACTTGAAGCTTTAATGATGTTTTTTTTCCTGTTTAAACTGGCATGGATATTGTTATTAAAGATGCAGATGGAGGACAGGATGCAAGGCATATTCGACAAGATGAAGATAAACTCACTGGCTACAGGGCTTGATACAACATCTGTAAAGAATGGTGTTATAGCCAAGAATATAGCTAACGTGGATACACCCGGCTATAAAGCACAGGATTTAAAGTTTAAAACCGTGATGAATGAAGCTCTCGGTAACGGGAAAAAATTACCTTTGGCAATCACAAACGAGAAACATCTTCCACCGGCAACAAGAACAGTCGACCCTTCATCATTTGTCTATCAGCAGAATAATCCATCAGTAAGAAATGACGGCAACGACGTAAATATTGATTATGAGATGACGCAAATGGCCGAGAATACCATCAGATACAACATGCTCAGCGATATTACGGCTGGAAAATTTACAAAGCTTAAGACTATATTACAGGGCAGATAAGGGGTAGATTATGAGTTTTTTTTGATATATTAGGTGTTGCAGGAACAGGGATGAGTGCTCAGAGGATCAGAATCAGCTCTGTGTCAGCCAACCTTGCGAATGTAAATACGACAAGAACAGAAGACGGCGGCCCTTATCAGAGGCGTGATGTGGTCTTTAAACATATACTTGAAGGTGAACTTGCAGGCGGCGTAAAGGTAACAGAGGTTGTGAAAGATGAAAAACCGCCGATATTAAAGTATGAGCCGGGACATCCTGATGCAGATGAAGAGGGCTACGTTGCCTTCCCGAACATTAATCCGATTGAAGAAATGGTAAATATGCTCGAAGCATCCAAGAGCTATGAAGCGAATACAACTGTGCTCTCCACTGCGAAACAGCTTGCAATGAAGGCACTTGAAATAGGAAAAGCATAATAAATGGGTTGTATTATTAGGGGAAAATATATTATATTAGATAAGAGTATACATATGTTTTCTCATGTAAACTCTGTGCAGGGGTAATAGTATGTCTGAGATCAACAGTATAAATTTTTTTACTGCCTAACAAACTGGACACAACAAAGTCTTCTCAGTCTGTAAAGCCCGAGGCGAGTGTTGATTTTTCCAGCATGTTAAAGAATGCTCTTAAAGACGTGAACGGTGCTCAGCTGGAAGCAGATGATGCTGTCCAGAAGGTGCTTAGCGGCGAGACTAACGACATACACTCTACTATGATTGCCCTGCAGAAGGCTGACGTATCACTCAAGATGATGCTTGAGGTTCGTAACAAGATAATGGAAGCCTACCAAGAGGTCATGAGAACACAAATCTAATTTGAGAGAGAGGGTGTATGGCTCTCAGCGATATAGTTTCCCAGTTTAAAGATACGTTTTTCAAACTGTCTATACTTCAGAAAGTATCAGTCGCCGCTGCGTTGGCGGCTGTTTTTATATCTGTTGCCGTTATCGTTTTCTGGGCGAACAGACCAGTCTATAAAACTCTCTTCGCGGGGCTCGGACAGGACGATGCAGCCTCGGTCATAGAGAAACTGAAAGATCAAAAGATACCTTATAAAATCGAAGATGGCGGTGCAAAGATCACCATCCCTGACGAATTCGTATATGAAACCAGACTCGAGCTGGCCAAAGAGGGGGTTCCTCGAGGCGGCGGTGCAGGTCTGGAGCTTTTCGATAAATCCAGCTTCGGTATGACTGAATTCATGCAGAATGTCAGTTATCAGCGTGCCCTGCAGGGGGAACTCGCCAGAACTATATCTGCTCTGAAAGGGATTCAGGAGGCGAGAGTTCACATTACAGTTCCGAAAGACAGGCTGTTTATTTCTGATGAGGAAGCGTCTAAAGCCGCCGTTGTGCTCAGGCTTCGTGGCGGTTCAGGGCTCAACAGAGAAGAAGTGAGGGCTATTGCGTCCCTTGTTGCCGGTTCTGTTAAAGGGTTGAAACCTGAGAATGTTCAGATAGTCGATACACAGGGGAGACTCCTCAGCGAATTCCTTGACGATGAGGGTGCTCCGCTGATGATGACTCAGACTCAGCTTGAGTATACAAAAAGAATCGAACGTGATCTTGAAAATAAAGTTAACCAGATACTCTCTGCCACACTCGGTAAAGGGAGTGCTGTTGCCAAAGTTACGACCGAGATAGATTTTAATAAACGTGACATAACCAAAGAGGAATTCGATCCTAACCCGGTACTGCGTTCTCAGCAGTCACTGGAGATATCCAGCCTTAATAAACCAGACGGTCCCGAAGGGATACCCGGTGTTCAGTCAAATCTTGCTGAGCCTGATTTGCCTGAGGCAGGTAATAAACAGGAATACAATAAAGCGGAAGAGACTCAGAACTTTGAGATTAGTAAAACTGTCACCGTTGAGCAGAAGGCTTACGGTACGATAGACAGGATTACTGTAGCTGTTGTAGTGGACGACAGAAAAGTAAAAGAGAAGAGCGAAGACGGCAAAGAAGAGGTTCTGGTTAATAAACCGAGAACAGAAGACGAAATGCGTTCCATCAGAAACCTTGTGGCTATGGCAGTGGGCTATAACGAAACAAGAGGGGATCAGGTGGAAGTGTCAAACATCTCTTTCGATACTACAGCAAAAGACCAGCAGTACGATACCCTGAAGAGGGAGAAGACTATGGAACTTGTAGGCATGCTTTCAAAATACCTCCTTGCGGCTCTGATAGTCGTGGCATTCTATTTCCTTGTTATACGCAAGATACTCAGCAGGCTGGATAAGCCTGTCACGGTTAATGAGGACGGCTCAATAACATACGGTAAGGTTGACGGTGACCTTGGCATAGATATAACGCTAGACGATTCTTATCCGAAAACTCTGGAAGAGCTTGAGAGAGAGATCGAATCTGAACTCGACGAGAGTTCACCTATGGATGTCGACACTGTGAAGTCCAAGGTGATGCTTAAGAAGATAGAAGAGTTTGCTGCTGAAGATCCTGATGCAATGGCAAGCCTGCTTAAAACGCTTATGAGAGGAGATGGGTAAGTCACTATGAATGAAGAAGGAATGAAACGAGCGGCAGCTATAATGATCGCCCTCGGTGAAGATGTTACTTCGCCCGTACTTGCAGCTCTTGACGAAGATGAAGTTAGTGAATTGACCAAAGAGATAGCGACCACCTCCATCGTATCCCCCGATAAGATGGATGAGTATATCGAAGACTTTTATAACATGATGCTGGCTAAGAAGTTCATCGCGAAAGGCGGACTGGACTATGCCAAATCTGTTCTTGTTAAATCCCTCGGACCTGAGCGTGCCAGAAAGATTATAGACAGACTTACCAAAATGCTTGAGCAGTCGTCAGGCTTTGATTTCCTTTCAAAGATTGACCCCAAACAGCTCGCAAAATTTATACAGACAGAGCATCCGCAGACGATAGCTCTTATTCTTGCTCACCTTGACCCTTCTCAGGCGGCAGAATCACTTGCCCAATTACCTGAGGAGATGAAAGCTGATATTACCCTGCGTATTTCGAACCTTCAGGATATTTCGCCGTCCGTTGTTAAGACGCTTGCCAGAGTCCTTGAGGAGAGGTTCGAATCGCTGTCTTCATACAATGTCGAGGTTGGCGGAGTTAAATCCGTTGCTGAAATCTTCAACAGAATGGACAGGGTCACAAGTAAATCGACCCTCGAAAAAACTGGAAAAGGAAGATCCGGAACTGGTACAGGCAATCAGAGATATGATGTTCGTTTTCGAGGATATCAAAGCTCTCAACGATGTGGCTCTGCAGGAAATCCTCAAAAAAAGCAGACAAGAAGGCTCTTACTCTCGCTCTCAAAGGGACAGATCCCGAGACTCAGGAACGTTTCTTCAAGAATATGTCAGCCCGTGCTGTGGAGACCATGAAAGAAGAGATGGAATACATGGGACCTATTAAACTGAAAGAGGTTGAAAAGGCTCAGCATGAGATAGTCGCCATTGTCCGTGAGCTTGATGAAGAGGGTGTTATCAGTATCGGTGGTGGAGAAGAGGACGAATACGTCTAATACTGGCTTTTTTTACCTGGCTTCTGCGTTGAAAAAATGTTGCAAAATGCTCACATATTTTAACATATGCTCCGCTTTTTTCACTTTTTTTTCGCCTTGAATCTAACCAAAATAGCTCAGTATTAACTTAACTGTTACGATATTATATTTTTTTTACCCCTGTAATATAATTACCAAGGTAGTTCTATGTCTAAAAAAGATCATAAAAGACGAATATGTAAAATCAGATAAATTAAAACACTTCGGCTTTAAAGTGTATGAAACCGTCGAGCTTGGAGAGAAGAAGAAGAAGTTCGAAAAAAGTCGGCGAGATGGAATACGAGCCGGGCGAAGTCAAAAGCACTGTGGCGAAATTTGATGATGATATTGAGATGGGGCGTGCGATTATCGTTCAGGACAGAGATATCAAATCTGAAAAATTCGCACCTAAAGAATTTAGCGAACCCCCTGTAAATGATAAAAAGACCGAACCTGAACCTGAGCCGGAAGAGGCTGCAGAACCCGAACTGCCTGCCATAACCGAAGACGACCTGAGCAAAGCCAGAGAAGAGGGGAGAAAAGCAGGATACAACGAAGGTCACACCAAGGGGAAGCAGGAGGGTATCACCGAATGCCAGCGAGCGTATGAAGCTCAGAAGGGTGAATATATTGGTGGTCTGCAAAGCACCTATCAGGCTGTGATCGCAGAGGTTCAGAAGTTTTCTCAGGCGATTAATCAGATGGACGAGGCTCTGCCCGATATTCTTGTGACTATGGTACGGGATATTATCGGCGAAGAGCGGAAGATAAACGACGATATAGTCGCATCTATTGCTAAAAAGTCTCTCAGTCACCTGAGGGAGCTGGAGAAAGTAGTCTTTCTTGTTCATCCTGATGATCTGGAGAGTATGAAAGCGGAATTTCCCGACTATGAGACTGAAGCAGATAATTCAGTCGTAAAAGGGAGCCTGAAAGTCTCCACCAATATAGGTGAGATGAATTTCAGTATAGAAAGAATGTTGGAAGAGTTTGTGGATAGGATACATGAAGAATTTAGCCCGACTGAAGAGGGTTGACCACAAGGCTTCCCTCAAGATAAAAGGTAAAGTGACGAAGATCGTAGGTCTCACCATTGAGGCTGACGGTCCCCTGCTCGGCATCGGAACGAGATGCAATATCGAGAGTATAGACGGCAGGCATATATTAGCCGAGATCGTAGGGTTTAAGGATGACCGCATCGTCCTCATGCCTTACGGCGAAAACGAGGGTATAGCACCCGGAAGTGCCGTCACCAATGAATCTTACGGCAATACTGTGAAAGTGTCTGACAGCCTGCTTGGCAGAGTGCTCGACGGGCTGGGTAATCCTATGGACGGCAAAGGTCCTATCAAGGATTTCGAGCTGGTTAATGTTTACAACTCACCCCCTCAGGCTCTGGATAGAGAGATCATTAAAACACCTGTCTCCACAGGTATCAAAACAATAGACAATCTAATGACTATAGGTAAAGGGCAGAGGGTCGGCATCTTCGCCGGTTCCGGTGTCGGTAAATCCGTTAGTCTCGGTATGATAGCCAGAAATAGTGATGCTGACGTGAATGTTATCGCACTGATAGGTGAGCGTGGCCGTGAGGTGCGTGAATTTATCGAGCGTGACCTCGGCGAAGAGGGGCTGAAAAGAAGCGTACTTGTTGTCGCTACGTCTGATCAGTCCGCACTTATCAGAAAGCTAGGGGCATTTGTCGGTACGGCTATTGCCGAGCACTTCCGCTCCAAGGGGCTGAATGTTATGCTGATGATGGATTCTGTCACCCGATTTGCGATGGCACAGAGGGAGATAGGTCTGACAGTCGGTGAACCGCCCACAACCAGAGGTTACACACCATCCGTCTTTGGTCTGCTGCCGAAACTGCTGGAGCGTGCAGGTACTCAGAAGGGGCAGGGGAATATCACTGGGCTTTATACTGTTCTGGTGGAGGCGGATGATATGAATGACCCTATAGGTGATTCCGTCAGGTCTATTATTGATGGGCACATAGTCCTTTCAAGACCGCTTGCGGCAAGAAACCATTATCCTGCCATAGATGTTCTCAACAGTGCCAGCCGATTGATGAAAGAGATAGTTACGGGGAAGCAGTACGACAATGCAGGGCGGCTTCGTGACCTTCTGGCGACCTATAATGAGGCGGAGGATCTGATCAATATCGGAGCTTACGTCAAGGGGAGCAACCCGAAGATAGACGAGGCTATAGCCAAAATAAATCATATAAACAACTTTCTGAGGCAGGGGATAGATGATTCTATCAGCTTTGAAGATAGTGCAAAACTGCTGGAAGAGATCATAGCTAGCTGATGAAAAAAGAATTTCAGACTGCAGAAAATCCTCGAATACAGGGAGAGGATTGTTGAGCTGGAGAAGAACAAACTCGCAGAACTAAACGTCAGACTCTCAAGTACAAATAATAAGATCATGACTGTGGATGCGGAGATAACAAAACAGGTGAACGACAAAGAGACTGCTGAAACTATCTACAAAGTCATGTATGATAAATATATTAAGAAACTTACCGATGAAAAAAAACGGATTGATAAAGGCGAAGAAACAGCTTGAACTGAACATAGAGCTCCAGAAGAAGAAGGTGATGGAGGCTATAGAGAGACATAAAGTGATGCAGAAGCTGAAAGATCAGCATGTAGAGAACTACAGGATGTTTCTTAATAAAGAAGAGATGAAGATGATAGATGAATTGGCAGTGACAAGGAGTGCAAGAAATGAAGATTAAAGCGGCTTTGATGCTGATTATTATATTGAGTTTCACTAGTGTGGTGATGGCGGAGAGCCTAGCCAACCTTCAGGTGATAGCTCAGGAACTTGAGAAGCGGAAACTCGAACTGGACAACAGAGAAAAAGAGCTTGCACAAAAAAGAGGAGCGTATGAAGGCTCTGGAGGATGAGCTTCTGCAAAAAGAGAGTGAACTGCGTAAACTGAAAGATACCATCAGTGCCAGACTGGATGAGATAAAGACCAAAGAGGACGAAAATCTGGATAAACTGGCAAAACTTTATGCCTCTTCGAAGGCAAAATCCTCTGCCGAAATCATAGTGAAGATGGACTTAGACAAGGCTGTTCAGCTCATGTTAAGGATGAGCTCTATGACCGCAGGTAAGATCATGTCTGCCATGGGCAAGAGTGATCCCGTCTTTGCTGCAAGGATATCAAATAAGCTAACCCCATCAAATATTAAAGGCGTTGATGAAGAATAATCTCCTCAATCCATATGTCAGAGGGCTTGCCGACGGGGCTAATGACGCTCTGCACATTAATGCCGAAAGAATGAGAACGCCGTCTGTTGAGCCTGATGTCGGTATGTTTCTGGAATTTTTTTACGGGGAGTACAAAGCCAGAGACTATATTGGAGCTGGGCTGCGGCATAGGTGTATCCACGAGATATATGCGTGACGGTGCCCCGAATGCGAAAATCATTGGGGTCGACTATAACAGAGGCAGGCTGGATTACGCCTCCGAGAGTTTCGAGGGTGATAATGAAGTCAGCTTTGTATTTTCGGATGTTATAGAGTTCCTGAAGAGTGATACATCCATGTATGACCTGATATTCATTGATTCTATGAAGAAGCAGTACCCTATCGTTTTTTTATTATGCTCTGAAAAGGCTGAACGAGGGGGGGGACTGTGATCTTCGACGATATTTTCATGTATGGTGAGATTTTTTAAGCAGGACTGTGAAATATCCGTAAAATATCTTCCAGTTGTTAAGGTTCTGCGTGGTTTTATAAATAATATTAAACATAATTACAGACACACACTTCTGCCCATCGGCGGCGGTGTTTTGATGGTCGGTAAATAGAGGGATAGATGAATAAACCTGAGCTGTTGGCACCGGCCGGAAGTTTTGAAAAAAAATTACAGGCTGCCGTTCGTTTCGGAGCGGATGCCGTATATCTTGCCGGTGATGGTTTTGGACTGAGGGTACGAGCTTCAAATTTCGGCTATGATCAGATGGATGAAGCTTTTCAATATCTGCATGAGAGGGGCAAAAAAGGTTATGTGACCGTAAATGCATTCCTCAAAAAACGGCGAACTGGACGGTGTGCGTGATTATATAGGTACACTCAATGACATAAAGCCGGACGCTCTTATCATATCCGATCCAGGGGTTTTCAGAATAGCTCGTGAGGTAGCTCCCGATATACCTGTTCATATAAGCACACAAGCCAATGTTACTAACATTTCTGCCGTGGATTTCTGGCACTCGCTGGGTGCAGAGAGGGTTATCCTTGCACGTGAAGTGACAGGGGAAGAGACAGAATATATCTGTAAAAACAGCAAATGCGAAGTAGAGGTTTTTTGTACACGGAGCTATGTGTATATCCATGTCAGGCAGGTGTCTTATCAGCAACTATATGACAGGGCGAGACGCAAATGCAGGGGACTGTGCTCAGAGCTGCCGATGGAATTATGCACTTGTGGAGCAGACCAGAGAGGGGCAGTATTTCCCTGTGGAAGAAGATGAGAGGGGGACATATTTCTATAACAGTAAAGATTTATGCCTGCTCGAACACATAGACAAACTCACAAAAAATGGGCGTTAAAAGCCTTAAGATAGAAGGGCGTATGAAATCCGTCATGTATGCTTCGGTGGTCACTGGTGTGTACAGAAATGCCATAGATGCCGCTATGTCGGGTGATTATCAGGTGAAAGATGAATGGTGGAGACAGCTGAAGAGCGTCAGTCACAGAGAATACACGGAAGCCTCATACGAGGGGCAGGCGGACGAGACCAGCATGAACTACGGCACTTCCTCATATGTGCGTGGGTGCGACTTTCTTGCTGTTGTGCTGGCTGATAATGAAGAGGGTGTCGAGATAGAGGCGAAGGCAAAATTTGCCCCGGGCGAGAAGGTGATGCTGCTAACTCCTTCCATGGATGAAACAGAAGTGACGGCTGGGAAGCTGACGGCTATGAACGGCGTGAGCGAACCAAACACTAAGCCGGGTATGAAATATATTTTGAAAGGTCTGAAAGCCCCTGAAGGGAGCTTGATCAGAAGGTATCCCTGATATGGAATATAAAGAATTAGTCGAGAAACTGAACTATTACAGCAAGAGATATTATATCGAAGACGACCCTGTGGTTTCGGATGCGGAATATGACAGACTGTATAGTGAACTGCTGAAAATGGAGGCTGATGACCCTTCGGTAATCGCATACGATTCGCCGTCTCAGAGGTCGGTGATTTGCCTGTGAGCAGTTTGGATAGTGTGGCTCATGAACACAAAATGCTTTCACTTTCAAATGCATACAGCCAAGAGGATTTGAGCAGGTTTGTGGTGAATATACAGAAGGATATCCCTTCTGCTTCATTTGTTGTCGAGCCTAAGATTGACGGTGCTGCGATAGTCCTCACATATGAAAACGGAAAACTCGTGCGTGGAGCGACCAGAGGTGACGGAACTAATGGCGAGGACGTGACTCACAATGTCCGCACCATACGTTCACTACCGCTGGAGATAGGCTATAAAGAGAAACTTATCGTTCGCGGGGAAGTGTTTATGCCTGTTGCGTCGTTTGAAAGGCTGAACAGGGTTAATGCCGAGAATAACAAAAAAGCTCTTCGTAAATCCAAGAAATGCGGCGGCAGGCACTCTGAAACTGCTGGACAGTAAGCTTGCATATGAGCGTGGTCTGGATGCATTTATATACGGTATCGACTCAGGCGGAACAGAAAGTCATTTCGATGATATGGCGTTCCTTAAGAACTATGGTTTTAATACGAATGAACTGATCGGCAGATTTTCATCGGGTGATCAGATATGGGAATATGTAGAGTTTATAGGCAGTAAACGTGATTCTCTTGAATACGATATAGACGGTGCTGTTGTCAAAGTCGACAGTAAAGCTAGTCAGCGTTCATTGGGGGGCTACAATCAAGTCTCCGAAATGGGCAATAGCGTATAAATATCCTGCACAGGAAGCGATTACAACACTGCTTGACGTTGATTTTCAGGTGGGCAGGACTGGGAGCATAACACCTGTCGCAAAGCTCGACCCTGTGTTTCTGGCAGGTTCGACAATCTCTAATGCAACACTGCATAACGAAGACGAGATAGAGCGGCTAGGCATAAAAATAGGTGATAAAATCGCCATCAGAAAGGGTGGAGACATTATTCCCAAGGTTATCAGGCCTATAGCCGACGAACGTGACGGAACTGAGCGTGACGTGATTTTCCTGAGTAACTGCCCTGTGTGTAACAGCACTCTGGTAAAAGAAGAGACCGACATAAACAGAAAATGTATCAACCCTGCGTGCCCTGCACAGCTAAAGCTCAGTCTGCTGCATTTCGCCTCCAGAAAAGCCATGGATATACAAGGGTTCGGTGAGGCATTGGTGGATAAGCTGGTTGATGATGGCAAGATACACGATGTTTCCGAGATATATACCGTACCTCTTGATTATCTGATAGAAGAGGACGGTTTCGGTGAAAAATCCGTTGAGAAACTGACTAAAGCGATACAGAGTTCGAAAGAGAAAGAATTTGCCAAAGTGCTTTACGGGCTTGGACTTCGCCATGTGGGTGAACGTACCGCACAGGTTCTTGCCGAACACTTCGGAGATATAGATTCACTTATAAAGGCGGACGTGGAAATGCTCACCGCCGTGAGAGACATAGGTGCAGAAACTGCTGTCTCCATCGTAAATTCCTTTTCAAATGCCGATCTTTTAGGTATTATCAACAGACTAAAAAATGTCTGGTATCAAGTTTTATCAGGAGAAGAGTGAGATATCCTCAGATATCCTGGGGGATAAGTCGTTTGTAGTGACGGGTACTTTGTCTCTGCCCAGAGACCATTTTAAGAAGCTGATCGAAGCTAATGGCGGTCGTGTACTCAGTGCTGTCTCAGGCAAGCTGGATTTTCTGCTTGTCGGGGATAATGCAGGGAGTAAACTTGAAAAGGCTCAGAAACTTGGTGTTACAGTTATTGACGAAGAACAGCTTAATAAAATGCTGGATGGAGAGTAGAATGTCAGATCGTATATATATCATTTCAGACGGTACAGGTCAGAGTGCTATGAGTGTCATGAAGGCCGCTATTTTGCAGTTTGATAAACCTGATGTCAAATTCACGGTTTATTCCATGGTGGACAGAGAAGACCAGCTTGTATCCATCCTGAATAATGCGAAGATAGATAACTCTCTGATAGCTTACACGATGGTGACTAAAGCATTTAGAAAGATCGTGCGTAAATACTGCGAAGAGAACAATATGAAGAGTGTCGACCTGCTTGGACCTGCTCTGGATTATCTTGAAGTCTATCTTGGTTCTGAACAGCTCGAAAAAACCGGGTCTGCTGCGTAAAGTTGACGAAAAGTATTTCAAACGTATCGAGGCTATGGAGTTTACACTCACCCACGACGACGGCAAGACTGTTAAGGGGATAGATGAAGCTGACCTTGTTATCCTTGGTCTCTCCAGAACTTCTAAGACGCCGACATCTTTTTTTCCTTGCACAGCAGGGTTTTAAGGTTGTTAATATCCCTCTCGTGCCTGAGATCCCTATACCTGAAGAGGTTTTCACTATCGAACAGCATAAGGTTGTTTTGCTTGTTATGGATCCTGAAGTGCTTCAGAAGGTTCGGAGTGCTAGGCTTCGTCATTACCGCACTAACAGCAACTATAATAAGCTGCCTAAGATTTTTTTCCGAGGTGGAGTTCTGTTACGAACTCATCCGCAAAAATCGTAAATGGAGCATGGTGGATACAACCAACAAATCCATTGAAGAGACTGCCAGGGAGATAATCCATACTGTGTTTGGTAGAGATATGGAATTATAAGTGCAGAAAGTTGACGGAGTTAATCCTCTGGTGGCAGTAGTCGCACTTATAATGGCAACACTGATCTGGTCTAGTTCTTTTGTTGCACTTAAATATACATTTTCTGTCTTTGACCCAATGATGGTTATCTTCGGTCGTATGCTTGTGGCATCGATCTGTTTTGTCTTTTTTATACAAGTTTATAATTCCTCCTAAAATATATAAATCAGATATCAAGTTTTTTTTACTGCTCATGGCACTCTTTGAGCCTTGCCTCTATTTTATCTTTGAGGCGATAGCTGTAGAGAACACCACCGCATCGGGAGCAGGGATGATAACGGCTATGCTGCCGCTTATTGTCGCAGTCGGTGCCAGATTTGTACTCAAAGAGAGTATTACAAAATATATGGTGATGGGCTTTACCGTAGCAATCATGGGCTCTGTACTACTGAGTATTATGTCCAATGCCAGCGAATACGCTCCGAACCCTGCATACGGCAATTTTATGGAATTTCTCGCCATGGTCTGTGCTTCGGGGTATGTGATTACTCTTAAACATCTCAGCAGCAGATATGGTCCATTCTTTCTCACCGCTGTTCAGGCGTTTATGGGGACGATCTTTTATTTTCCTGTTCTGTTTATGCCTATGGTAGAGAAGCCGGCTACATTCGAACTGGTTCCCACTCTCTGGGTATTATATCTCGGTGCTGTTGTGACCATAGGTGCTTACGGGTTATATAATTTTGGTGTTTCAAGGACAAAGGCGTCCACAGCGTCGGCATATGTTAATCTTATACCTGCTTTTACACTTATACTAGCTTTCATCTTTCTGGGTGAGAAGCTAAATATGTATCAAGGGGCGGCTGTTCTGATCATCTTTACAGGTGTTGCCATCAGCCAGATAAAACCGAAATCTGCACTGCTTTAATTTAGACTGTTATTAATTATTTTGATATTTGTAAAATTTTCATAATTTTATAGTTAGTTATCAAATAAGAATTTTCTTCTCTTAATATTAGTGATATGATATTTCTTGAATATAGACATTATTAGTTATTATGTTTTTTTTGGAGGGGGTATATGAGTATACGTCTGAAGGTGTATCTATCACTATTGGTTCCGGTGTTAGCTATCCTTTTTTTTATTCAGTTTCAGAGATCACATCTAAAGTTCAACTCTCGGGGAATATGGCTGTCGTTACCACTATCGTGGAGACATCCTCCCACATCAGTAAAATGGTACATGAAATGCAAAAAAGAGCGTGGAATGACTGCAGGTTATTTAGGCAGTCAGGGTGCTCAGTTCGGCAGTGAGATAAAAGGTCAAAGACGCACCACTGACGAGAAGATCAGTGAGCTTAAAGGGTACTTGGCGAAGGCTGAGTCAAAGCTCCCTAAAGAGATGCTGAGTGAGCTAAAGGCTGCTATGAGCAGTCTGGGCAAGCTGAACGGCATAAGGTCAGATGTCGACAGTTTCGGTATTCAACTCGGTAATGCTCTGGGGTACTATACATCCAGTAATGCAGGAATGCTTAATGTGGTTAATCATGCGGCTAATTATACAGCCGATGTTGATATAGCAAGGGAGCTTGCGGCATATGGCAATTTTCTTATGTCAAAAGAGCGTGCAGGTATTGAGCGTGCCGTACTTACAAATACATTCGCTAACGATGCTTTTGCACCCGGATTTTATCAGAAGTTTATAACGCTTGTGGCTGAGCAGAATTCATATATGGAAGCGTTCACTCACACTGCAAGCCCTGAACTTTTAACATTGAAAGAGGAAGCAGAGAGCAATTCTATTTTCGGTGACGTTGAGAGGCTTAGAGGGGTTGCTGTGGATAAAGCTGTCTCCGGCGGTTTTGGCGTCAATGCTCAGGACTGGTTTGCAACTATTACTAAGAAGATAAACATCCTTAAGGGTATCGATGATCAAATATCAGATAATATTATCAATAAATCCATGTCAATGAAGGCCTCCGCACAGAGGTCTGTTGTTATGAATATAGTATTCGCCGTGATTTCCGTTCTTGCCGTTATTGGCATGCTTCTGATACTTCAGGTATCGGTTCTGGGGAATATAGTAAAGCTTATCAAGCTGACGGGTGAGTTGAACAGCGGTGATGCCGACCTCACAAGGCGTATCAAAGTGAATACCAAAGACGAAATTTATGAACTGTCAAATAATGTAAATACATTTATAGAGAGTATTCAGGTTATCGTCGATGAGGTGAAAGAGACTTCAAACTCACTCGCCGCAAGCAGTTCAGAGTTCGCCGCAACTGCGGAGCAGCTCAGCTCTACGTTCGATAATCAGACCAGTCAGGTTAATGACATGGCCTCTGCTATGGAAGAGATGAACGTTACATCGGGAACGATAAACGAGCACATCGAAGAGGTGAATGTTGTGACCCTTGAAGCTTTCGAGAGCACTCAGCTCGGAAGCAAGCAGCTAGAGGGTGTGGTGGAGAGGATAAATAGTATCAAAACCAGCACAAACGAACTCTCCGAGACAATAGAGAGTCTGAATATGTCATCATCGGAGATTGGGAACATCGTGGATGCCATCTCGGATATCGCCGACCAGACTAACCTGCTTGCCCTGAACGCCGCCATCGAAGCCGCAAGAGCCGGTGAGGCAGGAAGAGGGTTTGCTGTTGTGGCCGATGAAGTGAGAAAGCTCGCAGAAAAAAACACAGGACGCAACTAAGCAGATAGTAAATATCATTAATACACTGGTAAGTGATGCGAAGAGTGCAGGCGTTAGTATGACTCACGCTCAGAAGAATGTTGAAGAGGGTGTGAATGTCGTCGTTGAAACTAACGAAGTATTCGGCAATATAGAGGCGGCTGTTTCCAAAGTGAAGTCAGCTAACGATTTCGTTGGTGTGTCTATCAATGAACAGGCGGAAGCTATTAATGTATCTACAGAAAACACTACACAGTTTTCGCTGGGGATACAGGAGAGTGCCGCGGCAGTGAGGCAGATACACACCACTGTTGAGGATCTTGAGAGGCAGGCTCTCAACCTGAACGCAACTATGAGCAGGTTTAAAACATAATATAGCTTAGAAGTAATTTAATATAATCAGCAGGGGTATCAGCTTAATAAACTATACCCCTGTTATTATTGCTTGACTTTGATGAATAAAGAGATTAACTTTGTTTCTGATAGATGGCTAGAGAGCCTTCAGGCCTACTGCCAGTCGGCAGTGTTTCGTATAAATTAATCAAAAAATTAAACGAGATTATTCATATTACAAACCCGTTGTTAATTTGATATTCGGTTCGGTATAAACCTAAAAAAAATTAGACAAAATCTATGGAGAAAACAGCGTGAATCTTACTGATTTGAAAAAGAAACCCATTGAAGAACTTGTAGAAATAGCCAATTCTGTAGGCGTAGAGAACTCTGACGGACTCTTAAAACAAGAGCTTATTTTCGAAATGCTGAAACAAACAAGTGCACGTAACGGACAGATATACGGTCAAGGTGTTATCGAGATACTCCCTGACGGATTCGGATTCCTCCGTTCCCCTAGTTATAACTATCTTCCAGGACCTGACGATATATACGTTTCACCTGCTCAGATTAGAAAATTTGGTCTCAGAAACGGTGACACGGTTGCAGGCGAGATCAGACCGCCAAAGGATAACGAAAAATACTTCGCACTGCTTAAGGTAGAAGAGGTCAATTTTGAGCCTGCATCACGTATGCGTACTCTCTTTGAAAACCTCACACCGCTCTTTCCTGAGGAGAGGCTTCAGCTTGAGAACAAGCCGAATGCTTACGAAACTCGTGTAATGGATCTCCTCGCCCCTATCGGTAAAGGGCAGAGAGCACTCCTTGTCGCTCCTCCGAAGACAGGTAAAACGATGCTCCTTAAGAGTATCGCAAACTCTATCACGGCTAATCATCCTGAAGTTTTTTTCTTATCATCCTTCTTATCGATGAGAGACCTGAGGAAGTTACTGATATGCAGCGTTCTGTTAATGCAGAGGTTGTCAGTTCAACTTTCGACGAACCTGCTTACAGACACGTACAAGTCTCTGAAATGGTTCTTAATAAAGCGAAAAGACTTGTGGAGCATAAGAAAGACGTTGTTATCCTTCTTGACTCCATAACAAGGCTCGCCAGAGCATACAACTCCATCGAACCGCCGTCAGGTAAGGTTCTTTCAGGTGGTGTGGACTCCAACGCTCTCCATAAGCCAAAGAGATTCTTTGGTGCGGCAAGAAACATCGAAGAGGGCGGCTCACTCTCCATCATCGCTACAGGTCTTGTTGAGACAGGTTCGAGAATGGACGAAGTTATTTACGAAGAATTCAAAGGTACTGGTAACATGGAGCTTCACCTCGACCGTAAGCTTGTGGAGCGTAGAACCTTCCCTGCAATAGATATCAACAGATCAGGTACTAGACGTGAGGAGCTTCTTCTCACTAAGGAAGAGCTGAATAAAGTCTGGATTCTCAGACGTTTCCTTTCAAACATGAATTCTGTGGACGCTATGGAATTTCTGCTTGATAAGATGAAAGGGACTAAAACTAATATCGAGTTCCTTGAGAATATGGCAAAATAACATCTTGAATTAATAATAGGGGTGTGTTATAACCCTTGTTCCCTGACAAGACTGTTGGCATAGTTTTGTCCGAAGGGAGAAACGCCAAGTGCGTTTACTTACTATGAGGTATATAAAAAATGAAAAAAGATATTCATCCGGATTACAAAGATACTACTTTTAACTGTGCATGCGGTGCAACATTCCAGACTAAGTCTACTGTTGACCCTGAGAAAGCTACTGTAGCTATTTGTGCTGAGTGTCACCCATTCTTCACAGGTAAGCAGAAGTTTATCGATACAGCTGGACGTGTTGAGAAGTTCATGAAAAAAATACAACAGACCTGCGAAGTAAGCTTCCACGTCTTTTGTTTTTTAGAATTTATAAATATGAGCCCGAAGGTTTCGACCTCGGGCTTTATTTGTTTGATGGTTACGTTCATTTCCTGAGATATTCTTACTCTCGGTTCTCTGCTCATAGTTGCATCTGTGCATATAATCAATATATATCCTGTTTTTTTAATGCTCATGTCTGAAATAACCCGGAAATATTATATTGAAATTACTGGCATTTTTTATAGAAAATTCCTATACTAGCAACTCATGATCATTTTGAAATGACCTTGTTTGAATATTGGAGTTAATATAAATGTCTAAAAGACCAAATATAGGCGGACAGGCTGTTATCGAAGGTGTGATGATGCGTGCCCCTTCCAAGTTTGTTATAGCTGTTCGCAAGAGCGAAGATGAGATTGTCCTTAAGAAAGAAGAAGTTAAACTCGACACAAATAAATTCTTCAAACAGCCGTTGATAAGGGGCTTGATAGCTCTTTATGATGCACTGATCCTTGGTATACGTGCCCTCAATTTCAGTGCTTACCACTCAACAGGCGAGGGTGAAGAGCATGTCGGCAAGTGGGCTATGTTTTTCAGCATGGCTACAGGTATCGGGCTTGGTCTTCTGCTGTTTATATATCTGCCTTTGCAGGTGACGGAGCTCTCGAAATATATTATTCCGCAGGTGGAAACATCTGCACTCTTATATAACGGTATAGACGGCGTTGTCCGTGTGATTTTCTTCATCATATACGTATGGGCGATATCCTTTCTGAAGGATATCAAACGGGTGTTTCAGTATCACGGTGCTGAACACATGGCAATATACACTTATGAGCAGGGGCTTGATCTGACTGTGGAGAATGCACGTGAGCAGAGCAGATTTCACCCACGATGCGGAACTTCCTTTTTTGATTATCCTGATGCTTGTGTGTATACTGACATTCTCGCTTATACCGAACGATGCTCACTTTTTTTTATAAAGCTGGGTGCGAGACTTGTTTTTTTTATCCCTGTGATAGCCGGTGTAAGTTATGAGATCCTTAAGCTTAGCGGTAAATATTTTAAGAACCCTATTGTAAAGATATTAATACTCCCCGGGCTTCTTGTGCAGAAGATCACAACTCAAGAACCTGACGACAGCCAGCTTGAAGTAGCTCTCATATCCATCAGAGCATCTCTTGATATGGAAATACCTGAGGAAGGGATAACGATAATAGCTTAGTCATAAACGACGTTTTTTTTGTTTTAAAGGAGCAACTGAAGATGTTTGATAAACTGGATGATGTAAAAATAAAATACTATGACCTGACAGACAGGCTTGTAGACCCTGAGCTGATGAAAGACAATATGCTCTTTCAGAAGACAGCTAAGGAGCATGCAGAGCTTAAACCTGTCGTTGAGCTTTATGAGCAGTATCTCTCGGAGAAGGCTGCTATAGATGAAGCTAAAAGTATTATTGAAACATCAGACGATCCAGACCTCAAAGAGCTTGCAGAGATGGAGCTTGAGGATAAGAAAGGCGTTTTGGACCAGCTAGAGGACGACCTGAAAAAAAATCCCTCCTGACAAAAGACCCGTATGACGAGAAGAACATCTTTCTTGAGATACGTGCAGGAACAGGCGGTGACGAAGCGTCTCTTTTTTGCAGTTGATCTGCTGAAGATGTATACAAGATATGCAGAGATGAACGGCTGGAAGGTTGAGGTCGTGGACTTCAACGAGACTGGCGTTGGCGGATATAAAGAGGTCGTGGCACTTGTAAAGGGTCGCGGTGCATACAGCAGACTTAAATTTGAGGCCGGCGGACACAGAGTTCAGCGTGTTCCTGAAACGGAATCAGGCGGACGTATTCACACATCTGCCTGCACTGTAGCTGTCCTGCCAGAGGCTGAGGATGTTGATATTGTCGTGGAGCAGAAAGACTCAGAGTAGATGTTTACCGTGCGAGCGGTGCAGGCGGTCAGCATGTCAACACAACTGACTCCGCTGTGCGTATAACTCACATACCAACAGGCGTTATCGTTGCATGTCAGGACGAACGCAGTCAGATAAAGAACAAAGAAAAAGCTATGAAACTCCTTAAGTCCAAGATACTTGAGGCTGAGATACAGAGGAAAAAAAACTCGGAAGAGGCTCAGAGCAGAAAGCTGCAGGTAGGTTCAGGCGACAGAAGCGAACGTATCCGTACATATAACTTTCCGCAGAACAGAGTTACCGACCACAGGATCAAAGAATCTGCGAACCTTGACAGGTTTCTGCTTGGCGAAATGGAAGGGATGATCGACGCAACTATTGCCTTTGATCAGGCTGAACGTCTCCAGGCGTCAGGTCTTTAGTCGGTAGCACCGACGGGCATAGCACGATATTGTGAACTTAAACCAAGTACCCTGTGTCACTTTATAACATAGCGACGCGGCAATCTTAAGCATAGAGCTTATATATGCAGATGTTTGAGACTCTTACGTCCGAGAGAATGTTTCCTAAGAATGATAATACGCAGTAAACATATGATTTTAGCCGAATACATAAAATACTTGCAGGAAAATTTCCTTACCAACAGGAGTGATGCCCTTGAGTTTGCGTCACATGTATTAGGTGTGCCTTATGATAATATCCCAGCACGCTTATCAGAAGAAATATCTATCGGCAGTGATACAGAAGAGAAACTTGCCAGAATAAAAAACGGCGAACCTCTCGCTATATTATTAATAATAAAAATTTCTACGGTGCAGATTTTTTTTATGTAAATGAGTCTGTGCTTATACCACGTCCAGAGACGGAGCTGCTTGTGGAAAAGGCTCTCGAGCTTGCATCGGGGATGAAAGAGATAAGGATTCTGGACATATGCACAGGTTCAGGATGTATCCTCACAAGCTTGCTTATGCATCTGCCGAATGCCGCAGGGGTCGGGTTGGATATAAGCGAAAGGGTACTTGCGACTGCCGAGAAAAACCTCAAAAAACATGATGTTGCAGGTCGGGCAAGTCTGGTGCAGGGGGATGCACTTGAACTGGATAAACTCGAACTTGGCAGGTTTGATCTGATAACCTGTAACCCTCCGTATCTTTCCGACGACGAATGGGAAGAGGCGGATAAATCCCTTAAATATGAGCCCAAAATCGCTTTAAGTTCAGGCTTGACGCACTTTTGTTTTATAAAAAAACTGATGGACATGACACCCGATTTATGCAATAAAAAATGGTGGTGTACTTTTCGAAATAGGCATGGGGCAGTATGGTGATTTGATTCGTGCTGGATATGCTGAAAAGTTTCACGTTACCAAAGACTACCAGCATATTGAAAGGGTACTTAGTTGGATAAACTTGTAATACAGGGCGGAAGTGAACTTAACGGTTCTATACGCGTAAGCGGTGCAAAGAACGCTGCATTGCCGATTCTTTCGGCGGTTATTCTTGCAGACGGCAAATTCAAAATATCGGAAGCTCCTGAGTTGGTGGATATTTCCACTATGCTTAAATTATTGGCAGAACTTGGGATATCATCAAAAAAGGGACGGCAAAACCGTCACTCTGAATAGTAAATTCGATCCAAAAAAAAATTGAAGCTCCTTACGACTTGGTTAAGACCATGCGTGCCAGTGTGCTCACACTCGGTCCTCTGGTCGCCAGAAAGGGGAAGGCCAGAGTCTCACTCCCCGGCGGCTGTGCCATTGGTGAGCGTCCTGTTGATCTTCACCTGAAGGCTCTGGAGGCGATGGGAGCAGATATAAAGGTCGAGCACGGTTATGTCGAAGCGACATGCGAAAGACTTAAGGGTGCTGAGATAACCTTTGATATAGTCACAGTGACAGGTACAGAGAATATTATGATGGCCGCCACTCTGGCAGACGGGGAGACTGTTCTTCGTAATGCCGCTCAAGAGCCGGAGGTTGTTGATCTCGCCCGTTTCCTCAAGAAGATGGGTGCAGATATACAGGGCGAAGGTACAAAAGAGATTCGTATCAAAGGGATGAAGAGTCTTACAAATGCGGATTACATTGTGATGCCCGACAGAATAGAGGCGGGGACTTTCCTCTGCTGTGTTGCTGCCGCAGGCGGTGATGTAGAGGTGACGAATGTACCCGTGCAGGAGATGCGTTCCACGATAGATAAGCTGGTGGAAGCAGGTCTTGAGATAAACAGATTAAACGACACCACTCTGAGGGTGACAAGGACCAAACCTCTGAGTGCTACCGATATAACAACACTCCCGTATCCGGGATTCCCGACAGATATGCAGGCACAGTTTATGGCTGTTATGACGCTTGCCGACGGGGTCTCAGTGGCAACCGAAACCATCTTCGAAAACAGGTTCATGCATGTGGCAGAGCTTAAGAGGATGGGGGGCGAATATCATGCTTAAAGATAAATCTGCAATCATAAAAGGTGCAAAGTCCCTGATGGGTGCTCCTGTGATGGCATCTGATCTAAGAGCCAGTGCAAGCCTCGTCATTGCCGCCCTGATGGCGGAAGGGGAGACAGAGGTCTCGAGACTTTATCATCTGGATAGGGGATATGAGAACTTTGTGGAGAAACTTAGCGGTATCGGAGCAAATCTTAAACGGGTAAAAGAAAAAAAATGAAAGAAAACTGCGTAAATGTCGCACTGCCAAAAGGCAGACTGGCTGAGGATACAATTGAACTTTTTCTGAAAAAAGGGATCACTAATGAAGGGGTTGTTGATTTCAATTCCCGCAGGCTCACCTTCTATGACGAGATTAATAATATCAACTTCATGCTGGTGAGAAATATGGATGTCTCAACCTATGTAGAGCACGGTGCTGCTGATATAGGTGTTGTCGGCAAGGATAACCTCATTGAAGCCCAGTCTGATGTTTACGAATATCTTGACCTTGGATTCGGTTATTGCAGACTCTGCGTTGCCGGAGTGAAAGAGAGTGACCTCTCATACAGGCACGACATGATAGTAGCTACTAAATATCCTGCAATGACAAAGAACTTTTTTCGCTAAGAAAGGGGTCTTTGTTGAGACTATAAAACTTTACGGCTCTATTGAGCTTTCGCCTCTGGTTGGTCTTTCTGACTTTATCGTCGATCTGGTCTCCACAGGTCAGACACTGAAAAAAGAACGGACTGGTCGAGGTCGAGACGATACTTGAGTCCACTGCCAGACTCATAGGCAACAAGAGTATGGCTAAAGTTAAATACGAGAGGATTAAGGAAATAATAGACATTGTGGAGTCGGCATGAAAAAAAGTATTTTTTTTTTATTGTTCTGATTTTAATCTTCGCGGCTAACTCTTTTGCCGCTGTTATCGACGCTGTGGAGGTAGAGGGGAATCGAAGGATACCGACCAGCACAATCCTGAAATATGCTGTTGAGCCGGGAGAAGAATTCAGCCTTGCCGATGTTGACAGCAGTATCAAAAAATCTTTTCAGTGCAGACATTATTACAGACGTTAAGGTAGACATGCGTTTGTCTGACGACAGGCTTGTCCTTGTCTATATAGTCACTGAGAAACCTTATGTTAATAAAGTCTTTTTTTTAACGGTAATGTCGAGATCAAGACAAGACATCTGGAAGAAGAGATTGTACCGATGGCAGGGGATATTATCGACAGCAAAAAGGTCGAGGCGAACCTCAAGATCATCGAAGATAAATACCACGATGAAAAGTTTTACTCCGCGGAAGTTACCGCAGATATAGAAGTGCGTGGAAATAATACGGTAGACATCGTTTATCTTATTAAAGAGGGTGTTGAGGCAAAGATTACCGAAATCAAAATAATAGGTAACAAACACTTTAAGCGTAAAGAGATACTGAAAGAGATCGAAACCTCGGAGAAGGGGTTCTGGTCATGGGCCACAGGCAGCGGTAAACTGAAAAAGAGTGAACTTGCTATCGATGTGGAGAAGATAAAGGCTAAATACCTGCGTGAAGGATTTGCGAAAGTTCAGGTGGGTGAACCGAGGATCACACTCTCGGAAGATAAAAAAGAAGATTGAGTTAACGTTTGTTATAGAAGAGGGTCTAAGGTTTAAAGTCGGAAATGTCGAGTTTGCAGGCTATGAGCATGTAACACTGGACAAGCTGAAAGAGTCCGCTGTTCTTAAAACAGGCGACTGGTTCAACATCGAAGAGTTCCAGAACGATGTCAAAAGGGTTACATCAGCCTTCACCTCTATAGGCTACGCTTATGCGAACGTAAACCCTACCACTGTTCTCAATGATGAAGCTCAGACAGTATCTATCAAGTATACGGTTGAAGAGAACCAGCTTGTATACATCAACAGAGTTAATATCCGTGGTAATACCAAAACAAGAGATAGAGTCATCAGACGTGAGTTTGACCTGACAGAAGGTGACTTGTACAGCAGTACACTTATCACAGATTCAAAAAAAAGGCATATTGAATTTACTGACTATTTTTCCGAGGTTCGTCTTTCTGAGACACCTATTGCAGAAGACAAGGTAGATCTTGATGTGGATGTACGGGATAAAATGACGGGTATGTTCAGTGTCGGTGCAGGTTATTCCAGTATTGACGGAGTGACGGGTGTTTTATCTGTGACACAGAAGAACCTTTTCGGTAAAGGGTACGAGCTTACAACTAAAGCGGAGTTTTCTGAAAAGAAAGCTGATTATACAATCGGTTTTGTAAACCCATGGCTGTTTGACAGACCTTATAGTTTCGGTTTTGATATATTTAAGACTGACAGAGAGTATTACGAGTATAAAAAAAAGAGTCTATCGGAGCGGCAGTCAGTCTGGGACATCAGCTTATCAAGCGTAAGCTTTTTTGTTAATGCGAGACTCAGATATGAAGTCGTGGATATTAAAGATATTGATGATGATGCGTCAGTAATAATCAAAGCTCAGGAAGGGGAGACCACAACGGTCAGTTTCACCCCTACAATCAGATGGACAACCCTTAACCATCCGTATAACCCGTCCGCAGGAAATAAAGCTGTAGCTTATACAAAGCTAGCAGGCGGTTTTTTTAGGCGGAGATAACGACTTTGTGAAGGGAGGACTGGAATATACACATTATTTCCCACTCTTCTGGAAGTTTGTATTCATGGGGCATGCCGAGGCAGGAATGGTTGAGGCGTATAATGATAAAGAAGTCCCTGTGGGTGAGAGATACAGACTAGGTGGTATGTATAGCGTCCGTGGTTACAGCTACGGTGATATTTCCCCTCTGGATGCAGATGGCGAGAAATACGGCGGTACGAAATATGATCAGGTGAACTTTGAGCTGATCTTCCCTGTCGTAGAATCAGCACAGTTGATGGGAGTCCTTTTCTACGATTTCGGTCAGTCACTTACAGATGATGAAGCTTTCTTTAGCGGCGACCAGTTCAGGTCATATGGTGTAGGATTCAGGTGGTACAGCCCTGTCGGACCTCTCAGGCTTGAATACGGTATCCCTATGGATGACCCGGATGGCAGCAATGATGGAAAATGGGAATTCTCCATCGGCGGAATGCTTTAACAACAGAAGATAAAATAAAAAATAGATTCAGGAGGATTTGATGAAACGTATTTCAATTTTAATTATGGTTATTATGCTTGTGTTCTCTGCGAACGCATTTGCTAAGATGGGGGTTCTTAATTTTCAGCAGGTATTAAAGCAGTCGGCAGCAGGTAAGGATGTTTTCAACATTCTTCAGAAAGAGGCTGATGCATATGATAAGAAACTCAAAGAACTTAGTGATAAAATAAAAGGTATGCAGGAAGATTACGGCAGACAGGAATCTATCCTCGGTGAAGAAGCTAAAGAGAAGAAGAGGACAGAGATTCAGCGTCAGATAAGAACGTTTAACACAAACAAAGAAGACTACGCAAAAGAGCTTAAGAGGCTCGAGATGCGTCACCTTAAGAATGTTCAGGACGAGGTAATGAAGATAGTTAACGACCTTGGTAAAGAGCTTGGATACGAGATGATCCTTGAACTGCAGAATTCTGCTGTGCTTTACAGATCAGAGAGTATCGATATTACAGATAACGTTATCAAAAGATACGACAACGAATATAAACTTAAAAAATAATGAAAGCATCCGCCCTTGCTGAACTGCTCGGTGCTGAGCTTATCGGTGTCGACAGTGAGATAACACACATTTCGCCTCTTGATAATATTACGGAAGGCGGTATTGTTCCGCTCCTTGATAAGAAGATCGACAGAGATGTCTTTGCGTCAGATGCCTCCGTCTTTTTTGGTTAAGAAAGGTTTTGACCTGCCTGACTCAGGAACATTTATAGTTGCTGACGATGCTGAGCTTGCCCTTGTAAAAGCCATAGGTATTATTTATCCGCCTAAGGTGAGAAAAGCAAGGGTAGACCCGAAGTCCAGTGTAGCCGATTCGGCTGTAATAGGCGAAGAGGTATCTATAGGTGCTTTAGCCTGTGTCGGTGAGAATGCGACTATAGGCGACAGGACGCAGATATTCCCCGGGGCTGTTGTGGGGGATGGAGTTAAGATAGGTGCGGATTGTATTATATATTCCAATGTGAGTATATATGACGATTGTGTCCTCGGTGACAGAGTTATCATACATTCGGGGACAGTTATAGGTGCAGATGGTTTTGGCTACTATCAGAAGATGGGGCAGAATGTGAAAATCCCTCATGTCGGTGCAGTTGTGTTGGGCGACGATGTGGAGATAGGTGCAAACTCCTGTGTCGATAAAGGGAAATTTGGTAATACTGTCATAGGTGACGGTACAAAGATAGATAATCAGGTGCAGGTTGCCCACAATGTCGTGATAGGTAAAAACTGTATACTTGTGGGGCAGTGCGCCATTGCAGGAAGTTCAGAGCTTGGTGATAATGTTATGCTCGGAGCAAGAGCAGGTGTAGTGGATCACGTAAAGGTCTGTTCCAGAACAATGATAGCCGGCGGTTGTGGCGTTATGTCTGATATCGACAAGCCAGGGATTTACGGTGGTTTACCCCATACCACGAGGAAGGGGTGGATGCGTGAAGTGGCACTTATACGTGACCTGCCTAATATAGTTAAAAGAATTACAGAACTGGAGAGGAAGTCAGATGATTGATATACAAGAGATTATGAAAAGATTACCACACAGATACCCGTTTTTTACTCGTTGACAGAGTATTGGAGGTTTCTGAAAATCATATAAAGGCTATTAAAAAATGTCAGTATAAATGAGCCTTTCTTTCAGGGGCATTTCCCAGGATACCCTGTTATGCCGGGAGTTCTCATTGTTGAGGCTATGGCACAGTGTGCAGGGATACATGCTTTTGAAACAACAGAAGATGTACCTGATGACGTACTCTTCTTTTTTCATGGGGGGGTGGACGGTGTTAAATTCCGTAAGCAGGTTGTTCCCGGTGATCAGCTTGAAATGACAGTAACCCTTATAAAAAAAGAAGAGAAATATAGTAAAAGTAAAAGGGGAAGCATATGTGGATGGACAGCTCGCATGTGAAGGTGAGCTGACAGCTATGATGGCTTCTAAAGGCTAAGTATATGATAGATAAAGACGCAATTGTTCATCCATCCTGTGAAGTGGCTGAAACTGCCGTAGTCGAAAAGGTGCATTTATAGGTAAGAATTGTGTTATCGGAGATGACGTCAAAGTTGGCTACAATGCTGTGATCGAATCAAACACAACTGTCGGAGCAGGGTCGGTTATCTGTGCAAATGCACACATAGGCGGCGACCCTCAGGATTACTCTTTCGGCGGTGAAGACACGAAGCTTATAATAGGCAAGAACTGCGTCGTGAGAGAGTTTGCTACCATACACAGAGCCAGCACCAAAGAGGACGTATGGGAGACAGTCATAGGGGATAATTGCTTCATAATGGCTTATGCCCATGTTGCCCACGACTGTAAACTTGCAAATAACGTTACCATGACCAGCTTTGCCTCATTCGGTGGACATTGCAGGGTCGGTGCTTTTGTTGTTGCAGGGGGGCTATGCTGCATGCCATCAGTTCTGCCGTATCGGAACAGGTGCTATGCTTGGCGGTCGTGTTAATGTGGTTAAGGATATACCACCTTTCACCATTGCGGCAGGGATACCTGCTGTTATCGAAGGGCTGAATACTGTCGGGCTTAAAAGACGTGGTGTCAAGCCTGATGCCAGACTTGAGCTTAAAAAAAGCACTGAAGATTTATAGTGATCTTAATAATAAATTAGCAGATGTTCCTGCTCTGCTTTCGGAGCTGGAGCAGTATGAAGAGATACAAGTCTTTAAAGGTTTTATCGAGAGTGACAGTTTAAGAAGTTTCACCAGGAGATAGAGAGATATGATTAAAACAGGTATTATTGGTTTAGGCAGAATGGGGCGTTATCATCTCAACCTTAACGATGAGATGAATGAATCTGACCTGCAGATGCTTTGTGACGCAGACAGTGCCACAAGGGAAGCAGTAGCTAAAAATTATAACTATGAGATGACTGGTGATTTCAAAGAGATGCTTAAGAAGGTTGATGCGGTTACGGTCGCTGCTCCGACCAGGTATCATTATGACATAGCAAAGCATTGCCTTGAAGAAGGGAAGCATGTGCTTGTGGAGAAACCTATCACCACAAATATTGAGCAGGCCACAGAGCTGTTTAATATCGCTGAAAAGAAAAAATCTGATCCTGCATATCGGTCACGTTGAGCGTTTCAACGGTGCTGTGCAGGAGCTTGATAATATAACTGATAATCCATACCTGATAGAATCAAGAAGGGTCGGGCCGTACAATCCGAACTTCAAAAAATGATTCCATAGTTCTTGATCTCATGATTCATGACATAGATATCATACTCAATATGGTTAACAAAAAATATAGTGGGGCTTCAGGCTAACGGAAGCTGTGTATACTCTCCTACCCCTGATTTTGCTTCTGTGTCGATTCAGTTTGAAGATAACTGCGTGGCAAATATCCTTGTGAGCCGTGTGACCCAAAAGAAAGACAGAACAATGAGCATCTCCCAGAGAGGAGCGTTCATTTATCTGGACTACACAACTCAGGATATAAACATTTATCGTGAGGCAAAAGAGGGGAAAGAGTTCGGTCTCAAAGAGATGAAATACAAGAATGAATACAGCTACGAAAAAAAACTATTTGTTTATAAAGACAATCCGCTCAAAATGGAGATAAAGCATTTCCTTGATTGTGTGGAAGGTAAACAGAAGAGGAATGTGACTGTAGAGCATGAGCTGCGTTCATTGAAAGTAGCACTCAAAGTTGACGAGCTTCTGTCCACATCGAACGGGAACAATATTGAGGTCAAAGTTTGAAAACAGGTCTTATAGCAGGCTATGGAGCTATACCTGTTGTCGCTGCCGAAAACCTTATTAAACAAGGGCATGAACTGTTTATAATCGCCCTATATGAAGAGGTGACGGCAGATTTCAGCAACCTGAAAGATGTAGAGATCAGAAAATTCAGCGTTACTCAGGTCGGCAGGATTATAAAGTGCCTGAAAGAGAATGACGTGGATAAGGTATTGTTCGCAGGAAAAGTAAATAAAAGCCTTCTTTTTTCTGACCTAAAATTTGATCTGACAGCTATCAAACTCCTTGCCGCAACAGCTAACAGAAAAGACGATACACTGATGAATGCCATCTGTAATGAGATGACGGCGAACGGTATCACCGTGATGAAGCAGACTGAAGCACTCGGTTCTTTATTTGTTAAAAAAGGTGTCTATAGTAAAAAAGAAACCTTCAGAAGATCAGATGGGCGATGTCGAATTCGGGCTTCAGATAGCCAGAGAGCTTGGTCGTATCGATGTCGGGCAAACTGTTGTTGTCAAAAATAAAGCTGTGATGGCTCTCGAAGCTATCGAAGGGACGGATAAGGCTGTTGTGCGTGGCTGTGAACTGGCAAAAAAAAGATGCAGTAGTTGTTAAATGTGCGAAACCTGCACAGGATGAAAGATTTGATATCCCCACAGTGGGTGTTGACACTATATTAAATATGGCTAATAATAAAGGTAAAGTTTTGGCAGTTGAAGCAGGAACAACCTTTGTGGTTGATATGGAAGCCTGCATTAAAACAGCAAACGAAAAAAAAAATAATTTTTTCTGGCAATATAAACTATGAAAGCAGAATACGTTAATCCGTTTATCACAGCTACAAGCGAAGTTTTCAAGACCATGGTTGGGATTGAACCTGAAAGGGGTCAGCTCTATGTCAAGTCGGATGAAAAAACTGTCGTACGACATCTCCGGAGTTATAGGTCTTGCAGGACAGGCTTCAGGTTTTGTTGTTATCAGTATGTCGGAAAAAATTAGCTTTTAAAGTCTTAGAGAATTTCCTCGGCGAGACAAAAAACCGAGGTGGATGATGATGTTATGGATGCCATCGGTGAGATACTTAATATGATCGCAGGCGGTGCAAAGCAGATCTTTTCTAAGAATGGCATCAGATTCAAAATTTCTATCCCTAATGTCGTGGTCGGAAAAGACCATAAAGTCGGAAAACAGAAGAATATCAAATGTCTGGGTATGTCTTTTAATGTCGGTGACGATTCTTTTGTTATCGAAGTTGCTCTGAATGAGGGCGGCTAAGCCTTACGGCGGTGTGACATAATATCTTTTTTTTACATCTTTGCCCTTGGTCTTTGTCTGGGCAGTTTTATGAATGTACTTATATATAGACTCCCGAGAGATAAATCTATCATTACCCCTCCGTCAAGCTGTACATCCTGCGGTGAGAGGGTTCGTTTTTTTTACGATAATATACCTGTTGTTAGTTGGTTGTTGCTCAGAGGGGCGTGCCGTTTCTGCGGCTCTAGAATATCAATAATGTATCCTATAACAGAGCTACTTATGGGGCTTCTATTATGGTACAGCTATTATCGTTTCGGTTTAAGCCGGGAGTTTGCACTTGCAGTTTCGCTCATCTTTATAGCTTTATCCGCCGGGCTTGCCGATCTTTTTTACTGCTATTGATACAGAGAATTTTGAGTGCGGGATTATTCCCGACAGCCTTATTGTTGTGGGGCTTATTTTGGGCTTTGCAACGGCGTATATGGTTCACAAAGACGTGGTTTTCCCTGTTTATGGTGCAGGTGTCGGCTTCTTGGGCTTATTTGTCCCTGCTATGTTGTATAAACTGATCAGAAAACGTGATGGGATGGGGTTTGGCGATATAAAACTGATTGCCGTCTTCGGTGCATTTCTTGGACTTAAGTCCGTTTTTTTTCTGGTATTCGGCAGTGCACTCTTGGGAGCGATAATTGGTATTGTTTGGCAATTTTTATCGGGTAAAAAAAGAGCTGATGATCCCGTTTGGGCCTTTTATATCCACAGCGGCTCTAATTTATCTTTTCTTTGAAACCCCTATGAACAGGTTGTTGTATGGCGTATAGTATAAAAAAAACAACAGTTGCCTTGAACATTCAATCATAATCAGATATAAACTATTTACATTTTAGTTGATGCCTCGTATGAGGTGTTGAATTGGAGGAAGTGTGCTAAAGCCTGAAGAACAGTTAGAACAGATTAGACGAGGTAGCGAGGAGATTATTTCTGAAGAGGAGCTCCTTAAAAAACTTCGCAAAGCATATGAATCAGATACTCCACTAAGAATAAAAGCCGGTTTCGACCCGACAGCCCCTGACCTTCACCTAGGTCATACAGTGCTAATCCAGAAGCTTAAGCATTTTCAGGATTTAGGGCATCAGGTTATATTCCTTATCGGTGACTTTACAGGGATGATAGGTGATCCTACAGGCAAGAATGAGACCAGAAAGCCACTCACTAAAGAGGATGTTCTGGCTAACGCTGAGACATATAAAGAACAGGTATTTAAGATATTAGACCCTGCGAAGACAGAGATTGCATTCAACAGTACATGGATGGAGGCGATGACCCCTGCCGACATGATCAAACTGATGTCGCAGTACACTGTCGCACAGATGCTTGAACGTGATGATTTTTTCCAAGAGATATACAAACAACAAACCTATAAGCATACATGAGTTTCTATATCCGCTTGTTCAGGGTTACGACTCTGTTGCTCTTAAGAGTGACGTGGAGCTGGGCGGAACGGATCAGAAGTTCAACCTTCTCGTCGGTAGAGACCTGCAGAGGAATGCAGGGCAGCAACCTCAGGTAGCACTGACCATGCCTATCCTTGAAGGGCTTGACGGCGTTCAGAAGATGTCAAAATCTCTTAATAACTATATAGGCATCACGGAATCACCGAAAGAGATGTTCGGAAAGGTTATGTCGATTTCGGATGAGTTGATGTTCAGATATTACCTTCTGCTTTCAGACAGAACCATAGCAGATATAGACCAGCTTAAAGCTGATGTCTCAGGTGGAACGAAGCACCCTATGGAAGCAAAGAAAGAGCTTGCCATGGAGATCGTTGCCAGATTCCATTCGGAGCAGGATGCCGTTGAGGCGAGGGAAGGTTTTGAGCAGGTTTTTTTCTAAAAGGGAGAACCCTGACGATATGTCAGAATATCAGATGGATACTGCCACAAAGATTTTAGACGCGATCACAAAAAAAACGGTCTGAATTTTCTGCCTAGTAACAGCGAAGCCAGAAGGCTTGCCAAGCAGGGCGGAGTTTATATAAATGGCGAAAAAACAAGAAGATATTGACCAATGCCTGCCGGCAGGAGAATATGTCCTGAAGGTCGGTAAAAGAAAATTTGCAAAACTTATTGTAAGTTAAATCGGAGGACAAAGTGTCTATAGTAAGACCTTTAGCAGGAGTCAGATACAACCTTGAAGAAGTGCTTCTTAAGAATGTAATCGCTCCGCCATATGACGTTATCTCACCTGAGATGAAAGAGCAGCTCAAGGCTAAATGCCCGTATAATGTTGTTACGATGGATCTTCCTGACGGAAAGGAAGACAAGTACGAAAATGCTGCGAAAATCTACAAAGAGCTTCTGGAAAAAAAAGATTCTTATGAAAGATAAGAAACCAAGCTTTTACGTTTATGAGCAGATATATGAGTTCGGCGGTAAAGAGTATGTCCGTACAGGTTTCGTTGGTCTGCTTAAGCTGGAAGAGCTTGGCAAAGGTTCTGTTTATCCCCACGAGAAGACCCTCTCAGGTCCTAAGAAGGATAGATACGAGCTTATGAAAGCCTGCAAGACTAACTTCAGTCAGATATTCGGTCTTTATATGGATAAAGAGAATATGCTCAATACTGCATTTAACGATGCTAAAAAGAATATGCCTGCATCCTCTGCTGTCGACGACGGCGGAGTAAAGAACACTATATGGGCTGTTAATAATGAGTCTGTACACCTCATAGAAGACTTTATGAAGGACAAGGCTATATATATTGCTGACGGTCATCATAGATATGAAACAGCTCTCGAATACCGCAACGCTATGCGTGAGCAGAATGGCGATGTACCTGGCGAAGAGAAACCTTACGACTATGTTATGATGATGTTTGTCAACTTCTACGATGAAGGTCTCAAAATCTTCCCTACTCACAGGGTTGTGGATGTTGATCCTGCATTTGATATTGATAAATTTCTCAAGAAAGTTTCCAAAAGCTATGAAGTCGCAGAACTCGCAGATGAAGATGCGGCGAATGAATATATCAACAATAATGAGAACGGCAGAACCTTGGCGGTTTACTTCGACGGTAAATTCTACGGCTTGAAGGCTGATGATGAGATTATCGAAAACCTTCATCCTGTTTACCGCAAGATAGATACCTATCTCCTTCAGAAGACTCTGATGATAGATGTTCTCGGAATGTCCGAAGAGCAAATTCTCAGAAAAGAGGGTGTATATTTCGTGCAGACTATGGACGCTATCAACAAGCTCACGGCGGACAAGAAGGCACTCGCTTTCCTCCTGAAGGGTGTTGATATCGATATAGTGAGAGAGATTTCAGAAAGCGGACTTGTTATGCCGCAGAAATCAACTTACTTTTATCCTAAACTCCAAACAGGTCTTGTCATCAACCAATTTTAATCTGAACTATATATTATAGGGCTAACTCTTTGTGAGTTAGCCTTTTTTAGCCTAGTTAGTATAGCAACTAAATTTTCTATTAAATAAAATACTAAATTATTTCATTGATTATTTTAGAACAATGTAATAATTATATTTAATTGTTGTAAAAACTATGGAGGAATTTATGACTAGATTATTGACGCTTGTGTTGACTGTATGCTTCACAGCTAGTATCGGATTTGCTGGTCATGTCGACACATACGGCATCGGCTCTAAGGGAACATCTATGGGTGGAGCTATGACTGCCGCCACAGATGATGCATTCTCTGTGCACTATAACCCTGCAGCTATGACACGTATAAAAAAAACGTACATTCGCTATAGGTTCTCATTTTATAGACCCGTCACTTAAGGTAGAGCATTTTAATGTTGATGAGACATCAGCTTTTCCCGTTTCTGATCTGAGTGGCTCTGATATTAAAGATAAAGCTCCACTGCTTATAGTTCCTCATATGGCTTATGTTCATCCTCTGAACGAAAAGATGTCCCTTGGTGTTGCATTTTATGTACCATACGGATTAGATCTTGAGTGGGATAGAAATGTCGCTGACAACCCTGCCGCACACAACGCTTTCCATTCATGGTATATCAGGGAAGTTATAACCCCTTCTTTCGCGTATAAAGTTAACGACAAGCTTTCACTCGGTTTCGGTATTGCTATAGGTAAAACCAAAGCCGGTGTTGAGCGTATCAGATATGTCCCTGCTTTCATGAAATCTCCAGCTTCGTGGCAGGCGGCTGGTTATACCGTAGCACAGGCCGCAGGAGCTGCTGCTGCTTACAGCGAGCTGGACGGTGCACAGTATAAAACAGAGACAGAGGATAAATTCAATTACTCATTTAACTTTGGTCTTCTTTACGAATTCAATGAGAAGCTTTCTTTCGGTGTAACGTACAGAAGCAAGTCTGATACTAAAATGGAAGGGGATACTAACGTAACTCCTGATCTTGCTATCTGGCAGAATCAGAATGTTGATGCAACAGTGGAGATAGATACCCCTGATCAGCTTCAGTTCGGTGTTCAGTACAAACCAACTAAGAAGTGGAGCATAAGTGCTGACCTTACAAGAACATGGTGGGGTGCTGTCAAAGACTATACAGTAGAATTTGATGATCCGTTTATGGCTACTCCAGGCATATCTGCTGGTGCAGAAGAAGAGCACTTTGAAAGAAAGTGGAAAGATACCTGGCAGTACAGAATTGGTACAGAGTATCAGATTAATGATATGTTCGCTCTCCGTGCAGGCTACTATTATGATCCTACTGTCGTACCTAATGATACATTCGATGTTCTGTGGCCGGACTCTGATAAGCATGTCTTTTCAGGTGGTTTAGGTCTTAACTTCGGAAGGGTAAAAGTAGATACTGTTATTCAGTATATAACTATCTCTTCCGTTAGTATTAACGGTGAGTCTGAGAATCTCAACGATTCATACACAAGACCCGGCGTACACGTAGGTGAAGTAGATGCTAAGGCTTCAGGTCACCTTTTTTTTGCTTACGGTGTCACTGTTTCCTACGAATTCTAATTTACAAATAAATGCGGTCTTCGATGATATCGGGGGGCCGCTTTCTTTTTTTTCATTTTTTTTTACTTTCATAAATTTTTTTCATTTTAGTAGTATTGAGTCAGAACGATTGTATTTTTTAGGTACTTATATGATTTCGAGAAGAGGTTTTTTAAAGCTATCACTTTCTGTTGCAGCTTTATCTGCTATGCCTGCCGAACTTGAAGCATTTTCGGGTTATGGATATAGCAAACCTACACTTATCAGAGATTTCCAGAACTCTTACACTGAGTCTGTGTTCACCTCCAGAGATTATTTTGAAAAGATACGCAGGTTTAATCAGGCTTTTGCGGATGATATGATCGCAGGTTCGGAAGAGTTTGCACTCATAAAGTCTTGCTGTAGCAAAACATATTCTCTCATGCGTTATGTCGGATTCGGGAATTTTAATGTCCTGAATTTCGACGATGCAGTCAAATATGCAAATAATGTCGATATCCTTCAGCCTTTTACCAAGGCAGAACTTGATTATATTGAAATGCTTTTCAGCAGGGATGCTGCTGAGTATGGATTTTACGGCGAGAAGATATTCAGCAAGCTGACCGACAGAGTGGATGTTACTAAAATGGTGAAAGTTCCCGGGAGCGGTCACTACATATATAAAAGCGGAGCACTCGGAACATACAAAAAGATTACTGCCGAAATGAGTTCTCTCACGCTGACTTCGGGTGTGCGGAGTGTCGTGAAGCAGATGCACCTTTTTTCTCAGTAAGGTTGTCGAAACAAAGGGGAATCTGTCTATGGCATCAAGGTCTATAGCCCCTGTCGGTTACTCCTATCACGGGATAGGCGACTTCGACGTAGGGATAAAAGGCTGGGGTTTTGAGAACTTCACAGACAAGTTTGCCACCACGGACGAGTATTCAAGGCTGATGAAAAAACGGATATATGCGTATCAGATATGATAGAAAAAATCCATACGGGGTGCGGTTTGAACCTTGGCATGTCAAGGTAGTTTAAAGGTGTGGTTTAAGCGTTTTCTGGTTAGATTGTCTAACCCTGAGAAATATATTCTGGATTTTATCCAAAAACTGAGCCTGACCCATACGTTCTTTCTTCATAACGAACTTAGAAACCATGCCGCCGCCGGAGCTTATTATATGCTCCTGTCGTTAATCCCCCTTGTTTTGCTTTTGATTTTTATATTTGATACTTTCCTCGACAGCTATCCTACTTTTTTTTCACAGGATATATTTACGGTTCTTTCGATATTTAACGACAACCTTTCGCCTGAGATGTTCGAGAAACTCGGCATATCGAAAAAAAAGCAGGCGGTGCGATCGGTGTATTCGGTTTCATAAACCTGTTGTTCAGCAGCAGATTGATACTCTCGTCTATACAGAGGGCGTTCGGTGTTATATTCCCCGCCGATAAACGCAGAAACTTTCTGATGGAGAATGTGATATCTCTCGGAGTTTTGCCCGCAGTCTTCATTATCGTTATTCTGATCGGGGCTCTCAGTTCAACCAAGCAGATTATATATAAGTATCTACAGATAAACGGAGTAAGCACATATTACATCGAACCTATCTTCAATACCGCATCTTATATAATCCCTGCTATAATAGCTTTTTTTTCTGGTTTATTTTACATATAGATACCTCCCTCTGCGAAAACCGAGCAACAGAAGTGCTATGAAAGGGGCTATGCTTTTTTTTCTTTTAGTTTTCGTAATTGCTCGTTTTCTGGCTTACAGTATTTTTAAAAAAAATATAGCCGCAAATACAGCATACGGTCTTTTGGGGAGTCTTATTCTTGTTCTTGTATGGTCGTATTTTGTGTTTTTTACTGTTTTTCTTTTGTGCCCAATACGTTTTTTGTAACCTACAGAGCCGATATACTTATCTTGAATAAACTCTTTAGCGATACGAAGCCGTCCAATAAGTTTATTATACTCAATAAGAAAATCCTTGAGAAATACACCAAAGAGCTTGATGAGGGCGAGGTGCTTTTTTAATATGGGGGGGGATGAATCAGACAGTGTATATTATCTGATGGGCGGAGGACTTGATGTCATCGTGAAAGACAAAGTGATAGGAAAGGTGTCGGCAGGCGAGGTCTTTGGCGAGATGGCTCATATCACGGGCGAGGTCAGGAGTGCCACAGTGAAGGCAAACACAGCCAGTGAGCTGATAGTACTGCCTGCGAAAGTCTTCGATGAGATAATCAAAGATAACCGCGACCTATCCAGAAAATTGATGAAGACCCTCTGCAACCGTCTGAGAAAAGCTCAGTTTATGGGTCGGTTCTCTGGCTAGGCTGTTGATATACATGTTTTTTTTATCTCTCCTACTTAATGCGGATACTCATAGCTTATTATTCATCTAAAGAGTATAGTTTAGTAATTAACCGACATGTCTTACTTTTTTTTATAATAATTGATTGACAGAAGATAGACTTTCGCCTATAAACTTTAGTTCACCCTTATAGATACAGGTGCGTGTAAAATTATGTTTGCGACATTAAATGATAAACTAAACGCCGTTTTTTTCTAAGATGAAAAAAACAGGTCAGAATTGATGACGAGAATATTAACGAAGCCTTAAAACAGGTCCGTATGGCTCTGCTTGAGGCTGACGTAAACTTTAAAGTGGTAAAAAAAACCTTCATAAGCAATGTTCGTGAGAAGGCTCTCGGTGAAGAGGTGAAGAAAAGCCTCACGCCGGATCAGGTTTTCATTAAGATTGTTAACGATGAGCTTGTGGAAATTCTTGGCGGAAAAGACTATAAAGAAGCCAAGATCAGGCTCAGCTCCAACCCTCCGACAGTCATAATGATGGCGGGTCTTCAGGGTTCCGGTAAGACAACATCGGCCGGAAAACTGGCGAACTTTTTTTATGAAGCAAGGCAAATCGGTGCTCTTGGTGGCTGGCGATATTTATCGTCCTGCGGCAATAGACCAACTTGAGACACTGGGCAAACAGCTTAGCTGCGATGTCTATTCAGACAGAGAGAGCAAAGATGCGGTGAAGATCGCTTCCGACGCTCTTGCCAAAGCAAAGGCTACTGCCAAAGATATATTGATAGTGGACACAGCCGGACGACTGCACATCGACGAAGAGTTGATGGGCGAACTCGTACGCACTAAAGACGCTGTGGAGCCTGATGAAATCCTCTTTGTGGCTGATGCCATGACCGGACAGGATGCTGTAAACGTAGCGAAGAGCTTCAATGAGCATCTTGACGCAACCGGTATTATCCTGACAAAGATGGACGGTGATGCACGTGGTGGTGCGGCACTCTCCATTAAGGAAGTCACAGGCAAACCTCTTAAGTTCATAGGTACGGGTGAAAAACTCACAGAGTTTGAGCAGTTTTACCCTGATCGTATGGCTTCCAGAATCCTTGGAATGGGTGACATAGTTACGCTTGTTGAGCGTGCTCAAGAATCCATAGACGAGGGTGATGCAGAGGATCTCGCCGCTAAAATGGCGAAGCAGGGACTTGACTTCGACGATATGCTGAAGCAGTTCAAAATGATCAAAAAAAATGGGTTCACTCGACAGTATTATGCGTATGATCCCCGGGCTCGGTAACACCAACATGGGCGAGATAGATGACGGACAGCTTAAAAAAGATCGAAGCTATCATCTTCTCCATGACCAAAAAAGAGCGTAAAAAATGCCAAAATCCTGAACTCTAGCCGTAAAAAAGCGTATTGCGAGGGGTAGCGGAACACAGGTCGCTGACGTTAACAGACTCGTCAACCAGCTTAATCAGATGAACAAGATGATGAAGCAGATGAAGAAGAAACTCGGTGGCTCTAACAAGCTTAACCCAGCCATGATGAAAGATTTCATGAAGATGAGATAAGGGCTGGCAGTTTTGGAAAATTAATCAGTCGCTTTTATGCAACTGACGAAAGAATTATAAAAAAAATTAAAATTTTCGAGGTAATATCACGTGGCTACTAAAATCAGACTTATGAGACTCGGTCGTAAAAAAAAGACCTTTTTACAGAATTGTTGTTTGTGACAGCAGAGAGAGACGTAACGGTAACTTTATCGAAATACTTGGATACTACAACCCTATGCCAGAGGTTGCAGAGATCAAAATAGACGAAGAAAAAAAGCTCTTGGATGGCTGCAGAACGGTGCTCAGCCTACAGATACAGTTAGAAGCATCCTTTCCAAAAAACGGTGTACTGACTAAATATCACGACTCTAAAAAAAAGTAATTCCCAACTGAGGTAAACCATGAAAGAGCTCGTAGAATTTATAGCTAGATCGCTTGTGGACAACCCTGACGCTGTGAAGCTGAACGAGGTTGAGGGCGAAAAAAAAGCATCCATAATCGAACTCAGAGTAGATCAATCTGATCTGGGTAAGGTTATAGGTAAGCAGGGACGCACTGCCAAAGCTATCAGAACTATACTGAACGCATCGGGCATCAAAAGCGGAAAGAAGGTTGTTCTCGATATCGTAGAATAATCAGAACTAGCAATATCACTGAAAAAAAGTGGCTAATAAAGAGCAACAGCTCGCTTGGCATGGTTGATGAAGTTTATAAGAGTTGGAAAAAATTGTTAATACGCACGGACTCGACGGAGAGCTGGTTATGCAGTTCAAAACTGAGAGTCCTGAGATTTTCGATGATATGCAGTATATGATGCTGGCTCGGGAAGGGGATATTAAATCCTCTCTGGAGATAGAGTATATGGAGGACTACAAGGGGATGGCTCTTGTGGGGCTCGTCGGTGTGGAAGACATCGATACTGCAAAAAAAATATAAAGGGATGGACGTTGTCGTCCCTGAAGACGCTCTGCCGGAAGCAGAAGAGGGCTCGATATACTGGTCCGATCTGGTCGGGTGTCCGGTGTTTGACAAAATCGGTGTTGAGGTAGGAACGCTTGATGACTATATGGAAGCAGGCGGAACAGAGGTCTTTCGTATTAAGTGCGAAGACGGCTATTACCTCATATCCAATAATATAGACCATGTTTTAGAGATAAATGTGAAAGATAAAAAATTGGTTGTCGATAGGGTTGGGTTAGTCAGTGAAGAGATATAATATCCTCACAATCTTCCCTGATATGTTCCGCGATCCTTTCGCGTTGGGAGTGCTTAGCAAGGCTATAGATTCCGGCTTTTTTTCAGGTTAATCCTGTGGATGTCAGAGACTATACGGCAGACAAGCACAGAACAACAGACGACTATCAGTATGGCGGTGGTCAGGGGCTTTTAATGAAAGTCGAACCTATACACCGTGCTGTACAGGATATAAAGCAGAAACAGGGCGGCACAAGAGTGATACTGATGGACCCCAGAGGTAAAAGGTTCACTCAGGACGATGCCGAAAGGCTCAAAGAGTATGACAGCCTCACTTTCATTTGCGGAAGATACGAGGGTGTCGACGAAAGGGTAGTTGACCTTGTAGTGGATGAATCATTATCACTTGGCGACTTCGTTCTCACAGGCGGAGAATTCGCTTCGATGGTTATGATAGATGCCATCTCAAGGCTTTTGCCGGGCGTGCTTGGTGACGAGAACTCTCCGTTAGAGGAATCACACCAGTCGGGCTTACTTGAGCACCCGCACTACACCAGACCTGCAGAGTATGAAGGGCTGAAAGTTCCGGATATTTTGCTCTCAGGGAATCACGCTGCTGTTGATAAGTGGAGACGTGAGAAATCACTGGCACTTACTCAGAAATGCAGACCTGATATGGTGAAGACTGCTAAGCTTAGTGATGAAGATAAAAAAAATATCTTGACACTTTGGCTGAAAAAAAAGAAAATATACGTCGCTTTGCTTCACTATCCTATGAAGGATAAAGAGAAGGAGAATGTTGCCACTTCGATTACGAATATGGACCTTCACGACATTTCCAGAAGCTGTACCACATATGACGTAAAAAAAATATTATGTGGTTACACCCCTTAAGGCTCAGAGAGAGATAGCTTCCCGGGTTATCAAACACTGGCTTGAGGGCTACGGAGCAACTTATAACGTTAACAGAAAGCAGGCTTTCGGAGGGACTCACCTCATGGATGGTTTGCTGGATGTGATTGCTGATATCGAAAAAGAAGAAGGGGTTCGCCCTGTCGTCGTGGCCACCACAGCCAGAGACAGCAGAGCAAACATCGGCTTTCAGGAGATGTCTGCGTTATCTGAGGAGAAACCCTGCCTTATCATTTTCGGTACAGGATGGGGATTTACCGAGGATATATTTAGAATGTCTGACAGAGTACTTAAACCTATAGACGGTGCTGGAAATTTCAACCACCTCTCGGTCAGAAGTGCTGTGGCAATAATATTAGATAGGATTTACAGTTTTTAGGAGGACTTTTCGATGAAGAATAAATTGATCGAATCTGTTGAAGCACAATTCAGCACAAAAGAGCTTCCAGAATTTCGTGCTGGTGACACAGTAAAAGTTCACTTCAGAATTATAGAAGGGAACAAAGAGCGTGTTCAGATATACGAAGGACTTGTGCTCAAGATTCATAATGCTCAATCAAACTCTACTTTTACAGTTAGAAAGATGGTTGGCGATATCGGTGTAGAGAGAATTTTCCCATTTTACTCACCAAAAATCGACAAACTCGAAATTGTGAGAAAAGGACGCGTGCGTCAGGCTAGACTCTACTACATGAGAGAGCTTCGCGGTAAAGCTGCGAGAATCAAAGAAAGAAGAAAGGGCTTCTAATTTAAGATTGCTATTAAAGTTTTTTTTAAATGAAACTCACTTAGACCGTTAAGGCTAGGGGGTCGCAGATAAAAAATACTTGACAACAGACTGCAATTTTAATAAAAAAAGAAGGCTTACTGTTACACGAGGTAATGTAAATGAAGACGTATTGGGCAAAACCCGACGAAATAGAAAAAAAATGGTTCGTAGTCGACGCTGATAATAAGATTCTCGGCCGTCTCGCTACGGAAGTTGCTACTATCCTTATGGGTAAGCACAAACCTACATACACACCATCTATAGATACCGGCGATTTTATCGTTGTCGTAAACGCTGAGAAATTTGCGGTTACAGGTAAAAAAGATGGATGACAAAATGTACTACAGACACTCAGGCTACCTTGGTGGACTCAAAGATAGAACTCTAAAAGAGCAACTAGAGAAGAAACCGGAAGAAGTCATCAGAATGGCTGTTAGAAGAATGCTCCCTAAGACTAAAATGGGTAGAGCAATGATTAAAAAAAAGCTTAAGATCTACACAGGTGCAGAGCATCCACACGCTGCTCAGAACCCTGAAGTTCTTGAGATTTAAGGAGATTATTGATGGCTGACTATACATACGGAACAGGTAGAAGAAAAAAAACCTCTTGTGCTAGAGTATTTATCAAACCAGGCAAGGGTGCGGTTACTATCAACGGTAAAACACCAAGTGATTATTTCAGCAGAGATACACTTTGCATGATCAGCTTACAGCCTCTTGAGACTGTTGGTGCAGAAGGCAAATTTGACCTCTACATCACTGTTAAAGGCGGCGGTAAAACAGGTCAGGCCGGAGCTATCAGACACGGTCTCTCAAGAGCTCTTTGTGAGTTCGACGAAGCTAATCGTCCGGCTCTTAAAAAAAAGAGAGGATTTCTCACAAGAGATGCAAGAGCAGTGGAAAGAAAGAAAGCTGGTAAACCTAAAGCTAGAAAGTCTCCACAGTTCTCAAAACGTTAATCAAAACATATTCTATATATCAAAGGGCTTCACTGCGAAGCCCTTTTTTTTATGCGGTCAAATACAGAGTACCATTCATTTATTTATAATCAGAGATTCAGTTTACTTTGTTATACATGGATGAATTTGCTATTCTCAGCTTTAGAGGATGAAAGTCATTGCGAGGAATTTAATGACGAAGCAATCTTCCAAATCATATTTGACTAAACATATTATGAGACTGCCACAGCCCTGCGGGCTTCGCAGTGACGTTTTTTTTAAATGCTCTACTTGTGACAACTAAGTTGTAACTCTGTACTTTAATCACGTGCGTAGTAATAAATCATTTGGTTTACCCAGTAGGATCTATTTATACTTATTTATGGTGATTTTCTTAATTAGAAAACTTGATATACTATGCGTATATGGAGAATGCTATGGATATAGTAGTTTCGAAAGGCAGCAGGGTAAAGGTCTTGGGACAGATACATACTGTTAACGACTCTGAAAGGTTAATGCGGACGATAGATGAAGTCTGCGGAACAGGTGTGAACTCCATCAGCATTTTATTTCATGAGACCAGACTGCTGGGTTCTGCCGTTATAGGCTATCTGGTTAAACTTACCTGTAAGCAAAATATGGACATAAATATCGAAGTGACAGACGAACGTCTCTTAAGCCTGATAGAGTCTATGGGGCTTTTGAGTACGCTGAATGTTAAGCTCAGAGCATTGGATTGATCACCTTCTGATGTGTTCCATCAGTTCCGAAAGTGTATAGCAGCTATCTTCAAATACTTTCCTTATCATAATACAAAAAAGCTATGGCTGTGCTCTCTGCATCATAAGTCGCTCTATGTCTTTTATCCTTTGTGTTTGTTGTAATGTTGAATCTGTCGGTTAGTGCATCCAGATTATTCTTTTGCCTTGGGTAGAGTTTTCTGGATAGTCTTAGTGTGTCGACATATAAGGAGAAATCCATTTTGACACCATAATCGCTCATTTCGTTTTTGATATATGACATATCTTTGGATGCCCTGTGTGCCACGGGGACGGCATCCCCTGCGAAATCAAAAAAAATCATATAAAACCGAACAGGAATCAGGGGCATTCTTTAACTGTCTGCCGGTAATACCATGAATATCTATAGCTCTGTCGGGTATTTCTATTTCGGGGTTGATGAGTGAATGAAAGAAATCACGCCTGTCTATCCTGAATCCGGGATTGACTTTAAAAGCGGCTATCTCCACCATCTTATCACCAAGATCAGGTCTGGCTCCGGTTGCTTCTATATCCAGAACAACATATGTCAGCTTATCCAGAGGCGTATCGAGTATTTTATCTGATTTGGCGTTTGACTCATTGATATATCTAAAATCCTTTTCGTATAGTTTTGTCGGTTGTATAAATACTATATGTTCATCGTCTATTCTGTATCTGATACCTGAAAACCTGTCTCTCAGCTTGTCTTCGATCATTTCAACAATATCCATTCTGCTGTCATCAAGCGGTTTGGTTAGTCTTGTCGCCTTGCATGAATCATTGTGGAATACCACAGGAAGGCTGACAACCTCAGATAATATCTCATCTTTGCCTATGCCAAGTTCTTTAAGAGGGGAAATGATACCCAGCTCAGCAATGGCTCTGCTCCCTGCTCTTTCCTGCATATCATCATCTGCGTTAGTGCCGTCAAAAAATGACGGGGTAGCCTTCTATCTTAGCCATTTCTGACATGATGGATTTTTTACAGTAATAACAGCGTTGTTCGTCGTTCAAGTAAAATGCAGAGTCTATCTCTGCGACGAACTTTATGTGTTTTACACCGAGGGATTTGGCGATCTTTTCGGCGTTATTAATTTCATAGTTAAATATATGGCTGTTAACGCATGTCGCAGCCGCAACATTGTCGCATCCGAGATACCTGACAGCCAGCATAAGAGTGTAGGCTGAGTCCGCTCCGCCGCTAAGTGCTATCAGAGCTTTTTCGTAGCGGCTAAAAAAAACCGAATGTATGTATCCACCGCCAACCACCACGTCGTCTTCATATACACATGCTATCTGACCGGGGGTGGGGGGCGAATTCCGGTTTATCAAATAGGATAGTGGCTCTGTTATCAGGCTGTACTTCGACCAGACAGCCCACAGGTGACATTCTGTAGCGAATTTTGACCTCTGCACGGAAAACTCTGTCGTGATCGGAAGGGAAGACACAGTCATGAACCTTTACCCCTCGGCCTGTAACTTCATCTTTGCTCGCCACGACGATATCGCCCGATTCTGCATCTATGCTTTTGACAAACAGAGGTTCATGATAGCCTATGCCAAGCCCCTTCCTCTGTCCAACGGTATAGTATATAATCCCTTGATGCTCTTTGAATTTTTCACCGTCTTTGATGAACCAGCCTTTTTTGATGCTGTCCTTTCCAAGTTTCGCCTCAAGGAAATCTCTGTAATCTCCATCCATAAGGAAGCATATATCCTGACTTTCATCCTTTTCGGCAACGGATAATCCGAGCTGAACTGCTTTTGCTTTCACGTCAGCCTTGTCCATCTCTCCAAGCGGAAATTCTATCACTTCACGCTGGTAATCTTTCAGCAGTGTCAGGTAGTAAGACTGATCCTTCTTAGGATCAAGCCCACGTTTAAAATAGAAATGATCGCCGATCTGCACCTTTCTTGCATAATGCCCCGTGATAATCTTCGATGCACCTTGTGCTTTCATCTCTCTGAAAAGATAGTTGAATTTTGCATGTCTGTTGCAATGGGCACACGGGTTTGGGGTTTTACCCTGCATATATGTTCTGATAAAGTATGACATAACATCATCTTTAAAATAATCGGTATAATCCGCCCAATACCAGTCGATCCCCAGCTCTTTTGCTGCCTTTTCACCTTCGATGACAGCGTCTTCCTGCTCGTCGAAAAAACTTTATTGTGACGCCTATAACATCGTAACCCTGTTCTTTCATCATGTGGCTGTCAGGGTGCTGTCCACACCGCCGCTCATTGCGATCAATACTTTTTCTTTCATGGATTTACAATAGTGCAGTGAGATATCTTTTTCAACTTCATTCTTTCTATCTTGAGCCTTATATTGTATCTTAGCCAAGATGGAGGCGGAGATGATCAAAGCAGTTTTTTTTTGATTTCGGCGGTGTTATAGCGGATGAGGGTGGGAACAGGGTTTGCGTGATATCGCAGGCAGACAGAGTTTCGATCCTGAAAAGTTTTTCGACGATGCTTGTGATGTGCTATGGGGGGGACGGGTTATATGTACGGAAGAGCCACAGAGGACGAGTTCTGGGCAAAATTCGGAGAGAGATACAACTTCAAAATGACAGTAGACGAGATGCGAAATCTCATTTTTGATAGATTCAGAATTCGACCTGATGTGATAAATCTTATAAAAAAAGATTGGTCAGACCGACTACAGACTGGCTATACTTAGTGATCAGGTGAACTGGCTTGACGAGTTTGATGCTGAGCACGGCTTTTATCGGTTGTTTGAAAAAAAAGTATATAACTCGTATTATATGGGGAAAGGGAAAAAAAAGGATCAGACAGTGTTCCGAGAGGTGTGCGGCGACTTTGGTGTGAACCCTGAGGAAGTGCTGTTTGTCGATGATAATGCAGGGCATATAGAAAGAGCCACAAACGAAGGGCTGCAGGTGCTGCATTTTGCAGATTATAAAAAAAAGAATATTAAAGATATAGAGGTGCTTTTATGTTTAAGCTGACAAAAGAGAATACGGCTGTTGTGGTTATTGACGTACAGGAGAAACTTATAGTTGCTATGGACGAGGATATCTATGCCGACATGCTTTCCAATACGACTAAGCTCGTCAAAGGGGCAAAGGTGCTTGGTGTGCCTGTCCTTTGTACTCAGCAGTATACAAAAGGGCTGGGCTCTACAGTCAGCGAGCTGAGCGGAGACATCGACGGTTTCATCGAAAAGGTGACTTTCTCCTGCTGTGGCGAAGAATCGTTTAAGCAGTCGCTGAAAGATAAAGGGATAAAGAATGTAGTCGTCACAGGTATGGAGACCCATGTATGTGTGCTCCAGACTGTCCTTGATCTGCTTGAAGACGGTTTTAATGTACATGTTGCTGCGGACGCTGTTTGCAGCAGATCAGACTTTAACTGGAAGATAGCACTCGACATGATGGGTAAGGCTGGTGCAGTTATTACCTGTGCTGAGGCTGCTTTGTTTATGATGCTGGGGAAGGCAGGCACTCCTGAATTCAAAGAGATAGCCAAAATAATAAAATAGATGCGAATCATACTTATTGTTACAACGATACTGTTTATGAGCGTCTTTGCTTTTGCCCATCCCCATGTGTGGCTTGAGTCTGATATCAGTATAACCAAAGACACGATAGATATTAAGTGGACGTTCGATGAGATGTTCAGCAGTATAGTTTTCAGTGATTTTGACATCAACGAGGATAAGAAGATACTCGGCGATGAAGTGAAAGAGGTTGAAAATAATATGTTTCAGAATCTCTCGAACTTCAGCTATTTCACGACCGTTATATGCGGCAAAAAAAACAGACTAGCTTTGATAAAGCATACGCATTTAAGGTTTGGGCTGTGGCTGACAGGATCGTCTACAGCTTCAAACTGCCGATGCCTCAGATTAAGTGTGCTTCAGGTCTGGAGGTACACAGCTTTGATAACAGTTACTACACGGACATAACTATAAAGAGTGCCAAGGGTGACAGAGTGAGTGTCAAAGATGACGGCAGCGGCAAACAATACATACTGATAAAATGAAAAACATACTTGCATATACACTGATTTTACTGCTGATGGCAGTCGTTTGCAGTGCTAATCCGTTTAGCGGCGGCGGTGGTGCAAAGAGTGCCGAAAAGAGTGAAACGATTCAAAAGAACGATATGAACAGCTTTTATGTCTATCTGAACAAGAAGCAGAAAGTATTCAAGGATAAGATCGCTGTGGTATTTAAGGATGTCAAAGAGAATCCGTTTTCAGGGGATTTTTTTGCTGTTTTTTTTATTACTCAGCTTTGTGTATGGAGTTTTTTCACTCATTAGGACCGGGGCACGCAAAAAACACTCGTCTCGGGCTATCTGCTGACTTCCCCTGCAGGATTGCTCAGGTCTATAATGTTTGGTGCTTTGGTGGCTCTTGGACACGCAGTTACAGCGTTTGTAATCGTTTTTTATGCTGTATTATGTGCTGAAGACTACCGTTAGCGGAGGGTTTGACTCGGCTACATATTATCTTTCACGGATTTCATATGTTTTTTTATCCTGTGCTTAGGTCTTTTTTTTATGCTCGCTAAAAAGCTGTTCAAAATACGGCATACTCATGAGCACAAAAGGAGCTTCTGGCTGACTGGGATACTGATCAGCCTGTCGCCATGCCCGGGGGCTATGGTTCTATCTATGTTTGCTATGTCCAACGGCATGCCCGTGGCAGGAGCTATAGCCGTTCTCTTTATGGCTATGGGGATGGCTCTGACAATCGGTTCGGTGGCGGTGATCTCATACCTTGTGAAGAGCAGTGTAAGCCTGCAAAGCAGGGGGGGCGTATTTTGCCTATGGGTTGGTCGAGTATGCAGGGATATTTATTTTGCTTAGTTTCAGCAGTATTATGTTAATAAAGTAGTGATATATAAAACAAAAAAAGGAAACCCGAAGGTTTCCTTTTCTGCTATGTGTGTGGTGTGTGATATGTGTAACTACTACTTTTCCCAACCGTCTGGGTTGTTCTTGTAATAGTCTTTCATCTTTTCTGAGTCAGGAACCATTGTCTCTTTACCCGGTGTCCATCCTGCAGGACAAACTTCGCCGTGTTTACGTACGAACTGGAGAGCGTCAAGGTTTCTGAGAATCTCGTTTACGTTACGACCGATACCTAGGTCATGAATCAGTTCAAACTGAACGTTACCTTCAGGGTCGATGATAAATGTTCCGCGAAGAGCCATTCCAGGCTCAAGCAGTACACCATAGTCTTCAGAGATAGACTTTGTGAAGTCAGCTACGAGTGGGTAGTTGATAGCTCCAAGTCCGCCTTCTGTACGTGGTGTGTTGATCCAAGCAAGGTGGCTGAATTTAGAGTCTGTTGAAACTCCGATAACTTCACAGTCACGCTTCTGGAACTCAGCATATGCATCTGACATAGCTGTGATTTCTGTAGGGCATACAAATGTAAAATCGAGTGGATAGAAGAAAAGAACTACCCATTTCCCTTTATAATCTTCAAGATTGATGTTTTTTGAATTCTCTGTTTACTACTGCTTCAGCAGTGAAAGTAGGTGCTGATTTAGTTACTAAGCTCATTGGCAATCTCCTTGTGATCTGTAATTTAGACAAGAATATATTAGAAGATAAAAAAAATAGTCAAGATAAAAAAAAGAGGAAAAAATGTCCGATTAATGTAATTTAATCAATTTTGGTATAATGGACAAGCTCGGTCATGTCCTGCATGAAGAGGAATTTGTTGAAATAAGTCTGTTTTAATAGACGTTTATCATCCAGAAAATGGAATAGATTTATGGAATTTACAGTGACAATATTTATGCCGTCCATGTAGGTTCTTTTGGTGTCTATGGAGATTGTGCCGCCTGATCTTTTTTTTATCTCGCAATTATTCAGTGTTTCCACTCTGACGCAGTCGAACCGATGAAAACCTTGCTGAGGTGTTATCCTGTATGTAAAAGTCTTTTCGCCTGAATCCTGATAAAAGTAGGTTTCACGAATGAAGATAATTCCGTCTTCTTTATAACCTTCCATCTTTGCGGTGAAGGTGTTTGCAATGTTCCCGTTAGGTTTTTTTTGAGGATGCCTATCCCTTTGTACAAACCTATAAGGTCAGACTCGATATATGCATTACGTCCCATACCTACACTGTATTCAGGGGCGGTGGTTGCACATCCCATCAGCAAAAAAAACAGGTAACAGCATTATTGCCAGATAAATCCTCTTAATCATACAGAGATTATAGACTCTATATCAGCATATAGTCAAAGAGAAATTAAAACTTCGGTTGCCTGACAATCTTGCTCTTATCCTTTCTCACGGTGCTCAGGTGCTCATCCCAAATGTACTTAGATAGTATGTTTTCATTTCTGACTTTCAGATTCAGAAACTCTATGCCGCATAAATTGCCATTCACCCATACAACCCGACCGTATATAGGGGAGAGGTTCAGCTCATTATTGAGCAAAAAAAGATTTTTCACACGCAAGGCATTTTTTCTCTGGTCATATTCTGAGGTACGGATAATTCCATCTCAAAACCGACATTAATGTTGCCTCTATGAGTGATACTAACACCGCCGAGGGAGATGTTCGTACTTTTAGTACAGAAGCAATCTCCGTAAATAAAGTTATTTGTGTCCGGGTCGACACCCTCAATGATCGAAACGCAAAAAATAAAGGTTAGCACTTACCCTGATGTGCTCCCTGCGATTCTCATGAGGTGACATATTGTTTTTCATGTAAGCCTCTATATTGTAATATCGTAAAATAACGAAATAACACAAGGGGCAAATATGTGAAAAGTAGCTGACAGTGCTTAAGAATTCATTAAATGGTCGTTAATAATTTTTTCTGTGATCGAAAACGATATCGTTTGGTAGATTATGGATATTGAAGAAAACAGCCTTTTTTCGCGTCATCACCGGCCATCGGTTTTTGGTCTGAGTGAGTTGAATACACAACGGAAACCGTGTGTCCGCGTTTGTCCCTTTTCGGATCGGAATATACGCCGACCATAGAGATGTCAGACACATTTATCCCGGTCTCTTCAAGGAGTTCCCGTTTTGCAGCGTCCTCCACCATCTCACCGTAATCAACAAATCCGCCGGGCAAAGCCCATCCGTGCGGTTCATTTTTGCGTTCTATAAGGAGAATTTCGTCACCGTTACTGACAATCATGTCAACTGTCAGGCGGGGACAATATATGAAGTGACCGCCATATTTGAATTCAAGGGTGCGGTATATTGTTTCACAGTAAGGTGCTTTAAGCCCGTTTGCTTCGTGAGTTCTGATTATAGGTCCAAGGATTCCGTCAACTTCAGGGTTTCTGAGGCGTTCTATATCCTGCAGCATACTGGTTTTATACTTTTCCAGTGAGTCCCTGTGTGCAATCTTGTCCTTCCATTCGGCTTCGGTGAGGGTTACGCCATGCATCTTAGCCGCCGCCACCACTTCCAGAACCATATTTACTATCAGAGGGTTAATTGCACTGCTTTTTATCATAGGTCCGCACGTGCTTTCAAGGAGTGCCGACAGGGGGGGGTTATAAGCCACATTCCACACAAGCTTGAGCCATAGAGTATGCCGTACATCGTCTGCGATATCTGCTTCTATCTCACTATTATCGAAGATGGCTTTGATCATTGGTTCGAATTTTTTTTGCCTCATTGGACCATGCTCCGAATGAGAGTGAACCCTGAGCCGAGTGATACACAGTACCTGCGGGCTCTATCGCAGTCCCTATGAAAAGGCTGGCCGCTAAGGTACGTTCTTCACCGAAGAAACTTGCAACCACGTCAGGATTTTCTACTCCGTTCTGAAATGAAAAAAATACATCCGTCTTCGTTTAATGAGTCCAAAAGCTGTTTGCAGGTATCCGCTGTATCCTGAGATTTAACGCATAAAAAGATAATGTTGTATTTGCCTGTCGGTTTTTTTTCAACGGGATTTACAGGGATATCTATCTGACCGTGTTTCCAGCTGTTGAACTTGAGGACACCGTTTTTTTTACGAATCGCAGCGAGGTGTTTCCCTCTGACCATCAGCTCGACATTATAGCCGTTTTTTGAAAGCAGACCGCCGTAGAAGCTTCCGATAGCTCCGGCTCCGGCGACAAGAATTCTTTTATCTGAATACGATTTCATTATTTACCAGTTTTACTTTTAAATTCTTCCGCTTAGTGTATTTGCCTTCGAGCAGCATTTCACTTAGAGGGTCTTCGATGTTTGACTGAAGTAGACGCTTTATAGGTCTCGCACCGAAATTATATTCATAATCACCGCTGACAGATATTGTTTTACATCTTCGTCCAGAGATATATGCTTGTTCATAATTTCCAGTCGTTTATTAATCTCTTCGAGCTGAAGATCGATAATCTTTATGAGATCATCCTTACCGAGCGGCTTGAAAACTACAAGGTTGTCCACTCTGTTGATAAACTCGGGAGGGAATTTATCTTTCAACTCTTTATTTGCATTTTCGCTGAAAACCTCATAGTCGATTCCTGTTCCTGTATCTTCTTTGGTATCGAAACCGAGTGATTTTTTATTCATGCTTAGTTTCGTGCCCAGGTTCGAAGTCATTATAATAATAGTATTTTTGAAGTTCACCTTGTGTCCGAGACTGTCATTTATATGACCGTCGTCGAGTATCTGAAGGAGTATATTCAGCACCTCGGGGTGAGCCTTCTCTATTTCGTCGAACAGCACGACAGAGTATGGTTTCCTGCGAACCTGTTCGGTCAGCTTACCGCCCTCTTCATATCCGACATACCCCGGAGGAGCTCCGATGAGTCTGGAGGAATTGTGTCTCTCCATGAATTCACTCATATCTATACGGATGAGAGAGTTCTCAGAACCGAAGACTATCTCGGCAAGTTTCTTCGCCACTTCAGTTTTACCAACGCCTGTAGGTCCCATAAAAATGAAAGAACCTAGCGGACGGGCAGGGTTTGAAAGACCTGCGAAGCTTCTTTTCACTGATCTGGCGAGGGCATCCACGGCCTCTTCCTGACCTATGATGTGCTGTTTGATGTCTTCGTCTATGTTGGCTATGCGAGCCATATCGTCAGTTTTGAGTTTTTTGTACGGGTATTCCCGTCATATGTGCCACGACTTCTGAGATGTTTTCAAATGAGAGTGAAGGCCAGTCAAGGTCAATCTCCTCTTCCCACTCTTTCTGAGCAACGGCAAGTTTACTCGCCCACCGCTCGACATCCTTAGAGTATTTTTTCGATATTGTCATAGTCGTTAGCACGTAGTTTTTTCGTCACGTACAACTTTCAGATTATCAAGTTTGCTTTTGATACGCAGAACTTCATCCGGCATCTGACGTGTCGCAAGCTTGAGTCTTGAGCAGGCCTCATCCAGAACGTCGATACTCTTATCCGGCTGAAACTTGTCTGTGATGTATCTGTCTGTAAGTCGGGATATCTCAACAAGTACGTCGTGAGGGATGAATACCTTGTGGAAATCCTCATAAAAAACGCTTTATACCGTCCAGAATCTGCACTGTCTCATCAGCATCCGGCTGATCAACAGGGATGGTCTGGAATCTTCGGTTGAGAGCACCGTCCTTTTCGAAATTCTTTCTGAATTCACTGAGGGTTGTTGCACCTATACACTGGAAAACGCCTCTGGCAAGGGCAGGTTTCAGCATGTTGGATGCATCTATAGATCCTTCCGCCGCACCTGCACCAACTATGGTGTGTATCTCATCTATAAAAACGATTACGTTGCCGTCGGTCTCTATCTCTTTGATGAGGTTTTTTTTCATACGCTCTTCGAACTGGCCACGGTATTTTGTACCTGCCACTACGTTACCCAGCTCAAGGGAGAACAGCCTCTTATTCCTGAGAAAATCAGGCAGGTCGTCACTTGCCATCTTTATGGCCAGACCTTCGACTATGGCTGTTTTACCTACACCCGGTTCACCTATGATAACTGCATTGTTCTTTATCCGTCTGCCGAGTATCTGTATCATTCGTGTGATTTCTGTCTCACGACCGATAACAGGGTCAAGCTTCCCTTCTCTGGCAAGTTTAGTCAGGTCACGCCCGAACTCGTCAAGGGTCGGTGTAGCCGCTGCATCTTTGTTGCCTGAGTAGGTCTTGGAGAGTTTTTGTATCTCTTCCCTTAGAGTTATCAGGTCAAATCCAAGTTTAGAAAGGAGCATGGAAGCTTTCCCTTTCTTCTCTTTCAGCAGTCCGAGCATTATGTGCTCTGTATTAACGTATTTATTATTGAGTAGTTTTGATTCTTCCACAGAATAATCAAGGACGTTCTTTCCGTTCTGGCTGAACGGCAGGCTGCCTTTGATCATAAGGTTATGCCCTTTTTCACTAACGCCTTTTACATCGTTCATGAGCATAGTTACGTCTATGCCCCTTCTGCTGAAAATCTCTGCGGCAAGTCCTGAACGCTCTCTGAGCAGTCCAAGAAGTATGTGTTCCGTATCTATTGAGGTCTGCATAAGTCTTTCAGATGCTTCCCTCGCAAAAAAGTATTACCCTTCTGGCTCTATCTGTAAAAAAGTTCAAACATTTTAATCGCCCCTTCTCTTGCCATATTATATTGCTGATGGCGGTCGTTTTTTCAAGAGTTATCTTTATAAAGTGTAAATTATTTGGACTAAATAACTCGTAATTTATAATAGGGTTGACACTTGATGCTATGGAGCTGATAATATGTTATGTATCTTGCGTTTGAGGTGTATTATGGGAAATGAGAATCTTTTTGCTGTCACGCTGATAGCATCCGACAGACCGGGTATCGTTGCAGGGGTCTCAAAGGTTTTTTTATGAGAATAATTTCAATATCGAGGACTCCAGCTCCACATTGCTTCAGGGGTTTTTTCTCTGCGATTTTTTATCGTCAACTGCAAAGAGGGGCGTACGACTGATGAAGTGAAAAAGCTGTTCGCAGGTCTTGAGTCTGATATGGGTATCGAAATCTATGTTCAGACTATGGACGAGCCTGTGGCTGTTCCTGAAGGCGAGCACTATGTTATATCTGTCTACGGGGCTGATAAACCGGGGATAGTGAACAGTATTGCAGAGTATCTTTCAGAGAAGCATATCAATATTATGGATTTGCAGACAAAGGTTGCAGGTTCTGACACCAGTCCTATATATATCATGGTTCTTGAAGTAATAATCGAAAAAGATGCCGATGTCGACGGCTGGGAAGATGACCTGAAGAGTATCTCCAGAGAGCTTGGAACAGACGTGAATATCAGGCATATCGAAACATACGAGTTTTAACAAATGGCAGAAAGAGAAGTATTAATATATCCCGACCCAAGACTGAAAGAGATTGCGAGAGATGTTGAAGAGGTAGACGACTACATAAAACAGGTCATTCAGGATCTGATAGATACAATGGAGATGTCCGGGCACTCCACTGGGATCGCCGCCACGCAGATAGGCGAGCCTGTCCGTATTGTGGTTGCCGATGCGTCGAAGAATAAAAAAATGCGACAACAATCATGGTCGTCTGATTATGATAAACCCTGAAATACTGAAATGGGAAGGTATGCTTCAGTTTAGGGAAGGGTGCATGTCTGTCCCTGACTACACAGGGAATGTCAACCGTGCGAGGAAGATTCTTATCAGGTTTCAGGATGAGAATATGGAATCTAAGGTTATCGAAGCGGAAGGTTTTGAGGCTGTTTTATTACAGCACGAGACAGACCACCTCGAAGGGACATTATTCATAGACAGAGTTATTTCTAAGCGTACTGATCTTTTCAGACGTAAGAAATATAAATAAAGACACAGGAAGTGTCTCGCGTAATGAACCGATACAGACTTGTCGGTATCGGTTTCAATGGAGCGTGAGTTAAGCCTGTACTTGTTCTGGCTTAACGATCTAATTTTTGCCAGGACGGCAAAAAAATCTGCAAATCGGAGTCATTTCTAAGCGTACTGATCTTTTCAGACGCAAGAAGTATAAATAATAAAAAAAGGCTGCCATTGCGAGCACAGCGAAGCAATCTTCCGACTTTAAATGCCGAGCTGATAGAGATGATAGTTTATAGCTTTGATGTTTGCGACGGCTTATCAGGTGGAATCATATGAAAATTCTTATTACGGCGGAACTCCCTTTTGATGTTGAATCATATCTTAAAGGTCATGAAATCGACTACAACAAAGCTAAACCCCTCAGCCCGAAAGAGCTTATAAAAAGAGCCAAAGAGGTAGATGCTGTGATATCCATGCTCTCTGACAAGATTGATAAAGAGTTTATAGATTCGTGTGATAACTTGAAAGTGGTAGCTAATTATGCAGTCGGGTACAACAATATAGACGTACAGGCGGCTAAAGAGAGAGGGGTTGTTGTCTGCAATACCCCCGATGTGCTGACACAGAGCACGGCAGAGCTGGGGTTCGCCCTAATGATGGCGGCAGCCAGAAGAATCCCTGAGAGTGAAAGGTTCACTAGAAGCAAGAAGTTCAAAGGCTGGAAACCTGATCTTTTTCTCGGGATGGATTTGTACGGCAAGACTATAGGAATTTTTGGCTTTGGTCGCATAGGGCAGGCTGTTGCGAAGATGGCTTCGGGTTTCAATATGAAGATTGTCTATAATTCAAGGTCGAGGAAAACTCAGGCAGAACTCCTCACGGGAGCTGTGAAAGTGAGCTTCGAAGACATGGTCAGAAAGTCTGATTTTGTGGTGATAACCGCACCTGCAAACGAAGGGACAAAGCATAAATTCACTCTGGAGACATTCCGCCAGATGAAATCATCGGCCGTTATAGTGAATATCGGTCGTGGTGAGATCATCAAAGAGAAGGATCTTGTGATCGCTTTACAGAATAATATGATTTTTTTTCTGCAGGACTGGATGTTTACGAGTTTGAACCTAAGATCGATGAGGGGCTTTTTTAAGCTTGATAATGTCGTTCTTGCTCCGCATATAGGCAGTGGAAGCTATGCCACCCGTGAGGCCATGGCAAGGCTGTGCTGCGACAGTGTTATTAAAGTAATGAAAGGCGATATGCCTGAAAATATAGTTTAAAAAATGAGGGCGGTGCTTTTACACACCGCCGTATCTTAATCTCTAGTCGAGTGACGGTTTTAGTGTTCCGTCAGTAGGGGCCGGTAAAATAGGATGCACAACGAAAGGCTGTGTGCCAGTTGTTGTTCTGAGGAATGCTACTATCTTCTTGATATCCATATCGCTCAACTCCGCTCCTATCTGGGAATCATTCATAACAGCCACAGCCTCTTCCAGACTATAAACTGCTCCTGAATGGAAATATGGGGGGGTTAGTTCGATGTTTCTGAGTGATGGTGATTTAAACATGAACTCATCATCCTTTGCCTGTGTTACAGCATATCTACCTTTGTCGCCAGTCATTATCCTGTCAGCAGGCATTTGTACTACGCCTATGGCATAGTAGTCGTCTCCACCCATGTTTACACCAGAGTGGCATGACGCACAGCCGTTATCCATAAAGAGTTTCAGACCTTGCTTTTCGGTTTTCGAAAGTGCTTGAGAGTCACCTTTGAGGAATTTGTCGAAGTTAGAATCAGGAGTATTCAGGGTAGCCTCGAAAACCTCTATAGCTTTCGCCATATTGTCGAATGTCACAGGGTCTTTCTCATTTGGGAATGACTGCTTAAACAACTCAACATATTCAGGCATGCTTTTGAGTGTTTTCACAACATTCGCAGGGGTATTGTTCATCTCAACACCTGCCTGTATAGGACCTTTAGCTTGTTCTGCGAGGTCTTTTGCTCTTCCGTCCCAGAACTGTGCCACGTTATATACAGAGTTTAATACAGTTGGAGCGTTTCTTGGTCCTTGTTTCCAACCATGCCCTGTTGATGTCGGCTGATAATCCATCCCCCCCATACCTACGTTATGGCATGAATTACAGCTTATGAAGCCGCTTTTAGAAAGTCTAGGCTCAAAGAATAACATCTTACCCAGCTCTACCTTGACAGGTGTTGCGGGGTTTCCTGCTATAACAGGTGCTTTAGCAGGGATAGGCTTGAAAGTCGCTTGTGCATCTTTCATGAGTGAATCGGCAGCGTATGCCGCTAGGGTGCCGGATACCATGATGGTAGCCAGTAAAAAATATCTTAACCACACTTCTCATAATACAACCTCCAGTTGTAATTAAATAATAAAAAATTGTCATAAGAATATATTTACACATTTTACGTGACCAGTAAAGGAAAAAAAAATATCTATAAATAAAAAAAAGATCATCTTGGTATTTAAATATAAAAATAGATAAATGAAATATTAATGGACAAATGTTTAATACTCACAAATAGTTATTGACTTTTTTTGTTTAATATCATATTAATCTAGTAGTAATTAAAACAACAGGTTTGATATGGAATATATTCAAAAATATTTTGATTCATTTTGGGAAATGACACTAATTATGCATGGTTATATCATCTTCGGTTTGATAGTTGCCGGCATTATCAAAGGATTTATGTCTGACGATTATATAAAAAAAAGAATCTCGGAGGTAAAGGGCTGTGGTCAGTCGTTAAGGCGACACTGCTTGGGCTTCCTCTGCCGCTGTGCTCCTGTGGAGTTATTCCGCTTGCCGCGTCGCTCAGAAAGAGTGGTGCAGGGAAGGGGGGGGCTGTGACGAGTTTCTTTATATCCACCCCCATGACAGGGCTGATTCTATTATTGCCACTTACGGGGTCTTTGGCTGGGTTATAACCGTACTAAGGGTAGTGAGTGCTTCTGTTGCCGCAATATTGGCAGGTGTTTTTTACTGACAGAATGGCAGGTGTCGAAGATTTTGCAACCCCTTCAGAGTGCGGATGTTCCGACAGTTGTTGTGAATCCGAAAAGCCTGAAAAAACTACAGTGCCTGAAAGGATTAAGGGGATTTTCCGCTATGCTTTTGTCGAGCTGCTTGGCGATCTGGCATATCCGCTCCTTGCAGGGCTTTTTTATGGCAGCACTGATAACCCTCTTTATCACACCTGAGATCACTGGGAATAAAACAGGTCTGGTATTTGGGTATCTGCTGGCATTTACTGCCGGAATACCTCTTTATGTCTGTTCTATATCAGCTATTCCTATCGCTTTGTCATTTCTTGTGGCAGGTTTCTCTCCGGGGGCGGCTTTTATATTTCTGGCTGCTGCTCCTGCGACGAATATCATAGCACTCAGCGTGGTGAAGGATATGCTTGGCAAAAAAGGGTGTAGCCGTTTATCTGGTGTCAATAATTCTGGTGACACTTATAACAGCCCTTATTGTTGATTACTTATATATGAATACAGGTCTGAGTTTTAAAGGGTTTGCAGACGAGGATGAGTCTTTCGGGGCGTTGCAGACGGTTACGGCTACTCTATTCTTGATAGTCATTACACTGATAAGCCTGAAGCAGAAATTGTTCAGGAGATAATAAAATGCCATCGCGAACTTAGCGAAGCGACCTTCTTTATGACGGAAGACCGCTCAACTCTGCTCGCAATGGCATGAAAGCTATCTTTATAAAAAATGAAGATATTAAGCTGCTGACATCTTTGGCTCTGACATTAGTGTCAATTTCGGGGTGACGCTCATCGTATGATTGTCTCTCATACTTGGTATACAGCCCGAGATAATATTTGTCTGGTTCGGTCGCCAGCTCTATGGCCTTTTCAGGTGACGGTATCCCGTCCAGCTTTTCTGTTCTTTCGTCGTAATAATCGTATTTATAATCTCCGCCGAAAGTGACGCAAGGCTGCAGAACATCTATGATTGCAAAGCCTTTGTGCTGAATACCGCCTGCTATTAGTTCGGCAAGCTGATCAGATTCACCTGAGTATCCCCTCGCAACATAAGTCGCTCCGTTAGCCATGGCAAGAACAAGAGGATTGATCTGTGCATCAACAACACCGAAAGGTGTGGACTTGGTGATAGTCCCCTCTACTGCTGTTGGAGCTGCCTGACCTGTTGTCAGACCATAAACTTTATTGTGGTGAACTATATACGTTATATTAATATTCCTTCTGATTGCATGGATGAGGTGACCTACACCCATTCCATACCCATCGCCGTCTCCGCCGTTAACTAATACGTTCAGCTCAGGGTTTGCCAGCTTTATACCTGTTGCGACAGGCAGAGTTCTTCCGTGCAGTGCATGAAAAAACGTAGCTGCGTACATGGTTTGACATTTTTCCCGAGCATCCGATACCTGACACAAGAGCCAGCTTATGCGGCTCAAGCTCGAGTGAGGCTAGTGCTTTTTTTAATGCTGTTCCAGATGGCAAAGTTTCCGCATCCCGGGCACCATACTGGTATTTTGCCTGTGTTATAAGCTAATGGTTTCATTAAAGCACCCCCTTAACGTATTCGAGAACTTCTTCGGTGAAGAATGGTCGTCCGTCGTATTTAAGGAATTTTTTTGTCTATTATTATCCCCGTATTCTCTGCTATGTATGCACCTAGTTGTGCAGTTTTGTTATTTTCAAATATTGTAAGATTTTTTACCTTCCATAAGCTTCGTGACAGCCTCCCAGTTTATCGGGTGAACGGAAGGGAAGTAGATAAAATTGAATCTGTCGTCAAACTTCATCGCTTCCAGCAGAACCTGCTTCATCGACCCGAAGCATACAAACGTCATTTCTGCATCTTCCTTGCCTATCAGATACGGCTGCGGCATCTCTGCCTCTACAAAAGGCTGTTTGCTGAAACGTCTGTCGGTTTGTTTTATCCTGTTGTCTGCGGCATCTGTGACAAAACCTTTTTTCATCATGCTCGTTACTGCTGGAGATGTATAATCCGCCTTTAGTCCCGGGTATGCTTCTTGTACAGACTCCGTTTTTTGTCTCTTTGTATCTGGCAAAGTGTGCATCAGGATTTTCTGCATCGCCTTCAAAGATAAGACCTCTCTCCACCTCGCCGTAGTTCGGGTCGAGTTTGTCGGACATAAAGACTGATTCAGAAAGGAATTTATCAAGGAGCACAATAACAGGTATCTGATATTTTTTCCGCCAGGTTAAAAGCATCGAATGTGAATTTATAAGCCTCTTCAAGATCCCCAGGAGTATAGATAGCACGCAGAAACTCACCCTGAGAGGCATGAAGTGCATGCTGCAGGTCTGCCTGCTCTGTCCATGTGGGGAGTCCTGTTGCAGGTCCCGGTCTCTGGGATAGAGCGACGACTATAGGGGTTTCTGAAATTGCCGCAAGACCAAAGCCTTCGTTCATCAGTGCAAATCCTCCGCCCGATGTACCTGTCATGGCTCTTGCTCCTGCGTGTGCAGCACCTATTGCCATATTTATACCTGCGATCTCGTCTTCCGTATGTTTTACAGTAATACCGAAATCACGTGCCTGTTTGGCAAGATAGTGAAGGATAGTGCTTGCAGGCGTCATAGGGTATGTGCTGAAAAAAATTAACTCCGGCTCTGATAGCACCTATACACACAGCCTCGTTACCGGACATGAATACGTTTGCTTTGCAGTCATCATTAGATGCGAAATCAAGTTCGTCAAACTGGGAGCTGCATGCATCATATCCTGCCACAGCAGCTTGAACATTTATTTCGGCAATCTTTTTTTGGGTAGCTGGCTCTGACAACCTCTTCCATGATATCCTTAGGGATACCGAGTGCCGCTACAGATGCTCCGAGAGCTGCGGTATTCTTCATGATTTCTTTACCGTCGATGTCATCTATAAGCTGTTTAAGAGGTACATCCACCTTTTTTTCCTTTTGCAGCATCCGCTTTTTTTGAGATTAGAGAAATCGCCGATAACTACTGTGTCATCATTAAACTCTTCTCTTTCAAAACATACGTCAGCCAGTGCCAGATATATGTCTATACTCTTTTTTTTGGGTGCTGTAACCGGTGTTCTGGAGAACACCATCTGGTAACTGTTGTATCCGCCTCTGATAAGTGATGGATATTCCAGATATCCATGAACGAAATACCCACATTTTTTTTAAGATATTTGCAAAAAACAGGACCAACGGAACTGATACCGAATCCGGCAGGACCGCCTACCTTCCATACAAATGATTTGTCCATATGCTTCCTCTTTAGTTTAGGTTGTTTTCATTAAAAAAAATCAGGGCTTCAAATCTGTAGATTTCCGTATTGGACTCTTTCCACGCATTTGAGTTCAATCCTGCCTTAATGCAGGTTTGCTCGAGAAATTCTACTCTGTCCCAGCCCCTTTCAGTTGCCACCTGAGGGAGCAGGACTCCTCTGTTATGCCCTTTTATTATATAAATACCGTCCCTTCCGACAGTAATTTCTTCTGCTGTAGCTTTTATCATTGGTGAAAGAACGGATATTTCAATCTCGCACATACCAAGCTCGTCCTTGGATACAGGACCGAAACGCGGATCGGAAAAAAAAGCCGCCTGACAGGCCATGTCTGAGACATTTTGTGCTATATTTGTATCGTCACTGAAGTTCCCGATACAGCCCCTCAGCCTGTTTCGGAGATTGATGGTGACAAAACACCCGCTGTTGAAATTAAGCTCATTAGGGAGGTTGTCCATCTCGTATGGTTGATTCTCCTGTCTGGATTTAATACTCTGCCGTGCAATTTTTAACAGCAGTCGGCGTGCCTCTCTCGTGAGCTCAAACGTCATAATTTCACCTGAGAAAAAATAATAATAAGAATATTAACAATTAAAACGTTTTGCTAAGAATTTGTCAACATGGATAAGTGATAAGTATTGTTTAAGTATATGTTCAGCTGATCGGTTCAGGTTTGCCTATATAATACCCCTGAACATAATCCACGCCAAGCTCTGCCATTTTGTCGTATATCTCCTTGTCACTGACAAACTCGGCTATGGTTTTTATATTCAGCCTTCTGGCAAAATCCAGTATGCTTTCCAGTGTGATCAGGGCATTTTTTATCTGTGAGAACCCTTTTGATTATAGAACCGTCAATCTTGAGGTAGTCCACATTAAACTGTGCCAGGTAGGCGAAGTTTGAGTATCCGCTTCCAAAATCATCGATGGCGATCTTGCACCCCATCTTTTTAAAATCGTCTATAAATGAAGCCACACTCGCATAATCCGTGAGTGCTTCGGACTCGGTGATCTCCAGAGTTATTCTGTCGGCTATGCCGTTTATCGTTAGTATGTGTTTGAGATATTCTATTGTAGATCGGTTTCTGAGATCCTGTGCGGCAAGGTTTATCGTATATTTATTGTCGTTTTTTACAGCATATTTCAAATACATTGAAAATGACGGTTCTGGTGAGTTCCTCATATTCGGATGTCTGCTTAATAATGGGCAGAAAGATGAATGGAGAGTGTATCTCTCCTTGTGAGTCTCTCAGCCTGACAAGGGCTTCATACTTTACATCATCAGGGTTGGTGAGGCTTTGTATCGGCTGAAAATAGTTGATTATGTTATTTGTCGCCAGAGCATTCTTTACTTCTTTAAGCCACTTTGTGTTCTCTCTGAACATGTTAGCTTCAGGGCTGTGGCGTGTGATAATGTCGAGTATAAGTCCGCTTTTACGGGCGTTCTGCAATGCCACCTCGGCTGAGGTTAATAATCTGTCCGTGTCGTAGGCTATCCCTGCTGTCAGTCTCACGTCTACATCGTATTCATCACAGTGGAATACGTGTTTATTTATGTCTGTAACTATGCTTATTATCTTTTCTTTAAAGATTTCGACTATGCAATCGGTACATGTGACGGCGAATTCGTCTCCGCCTGTACGGTAAAGAGTCATGTTGCTCCTTATTCTGTCGGATATGAATGAAGCGATTTTTTATTAATACCTGATCAGCCACATGAAAGCCATACAAGTCGTTTATCCCTTTAAATCCGTCGATATTCATGATCGCCAGAAAGCCTATGTCGCTTGTCTCCAGATCATCGAATAGCTTAATCCTGTTGGGGAGCTTAGTCAGGTTATCCGTTAACTGTTCATTGATAAGCTGTTCCTGACGAATGATTTTAGTCATGTCGTGTCTTATACTCATGAACTCGGTGATATCTCCGTCTTTATCCAGCAAAGGGAGGATGATAGTATCGAGATAAATTGTTCCGCCTGATTTCGTTTGGTTTTTTCAATATCCCCCCGCCACACCATTTTTTGCTTTGATAGTGTTCCACATGCTCTGATGTGTCTCCTTTGAGGTTTCGGGGTGCTTTACTATACTGTGGGGCTGATCAATTACTTCATTATGGGAGTATTCGGTTATTGTGCAGAATGCCTCATTTGCATAGGTGATATTTCCGTCATAATCAGTCTTCGTGACGATTGTGCTTTCATCGAGTATCTCTTTGTAGTTTTGAAGTGAATTGAGGTTCTCTTCAAGCTCGTGTGTCATCTTATTTATAAAGGTTGTTAATGACCTCAGCATCTGTCCCTTTGGTTTTCCGTTACTGTCATCTATCTCTATATCATGGATAGTATCTGTTTCCGAGAGCGTCAGGACGGTTGTGGTGAGGTTTAAAACCTGACAGGTAGAACCTGTATGGTAAAACTCGCCATAAGTAAAAAAAACCGGAAACAGGGGCAATCTTCTGCATCAGTTCAAATTCAATACCCAAAGCGTCGGATATGAATGCTTTTCTGCCTGCACATGAATAAGCGTATATCGCCTCAACAGGGTTTTGTTTCAGCTTGTTGGCTGTTTGAATCGCATTTTGGTGCATATCTTCTATGTCACCGACCCCGAACCTGACTGTCTCTCCCTGATTCATGTCCCCAGCATATAAGAAGCCTTCTTCGTCTGTGGCGATAACGGATCTGCACAAGTGTGCCTTCTATATTCTTTAAAAAAAAGGGAATTCTACTATGCTTGCCGGTAGATTCTCCGCCGCCTCATGACCGAAATAAGTCTCAATAAACTCGATAACGGGTTTATTATCCAGCTCCATGACTTTATTATTAACTGCTTTTGTTATTCTGAAAGATTTGCCGAAAGGCTTCCAGTTGAGGGCGTAGTTGTTGTTTATAATGAGAGAATCACTGTAGAGCACAGCACCGACCAAACCGTTGTCGTATACCTCATTGTCATGTACTACGAGTGTTTTGATATAAACATTATTGTCTGCTGCGTTACCGCCTGCGATGATCACACTGCTGTTCTCAGCTTGCAGTCCGCGGATGAATGATGTGGCGTTGGTTTTGAATGCTTCACTGAATATAATTGCACATTTAGCATTATTTATGAGGTACTGCTCCGCTATATTAACACCGGATTCTATGGATGAGTCATTTGTATAAAACGTTTTGACAGTGGTATTTTCAAAAATACTGAACGACAGCAGTATAGACCCATTTTCCATTTTGCCGTCTATGATCTCCCCGTAGGTGGTCGCTCCTATGATATTGATCTTCGGAGCATACTCTTTAATCACAGTTATGATATCTTTAATCAGCTGATCGTCTATTAATCCGGAGAAAAGCTGGAGTAGTGTCTTTTCAGAATTTAACCCAGTCTGGGTAGATAAGAAATCGCGTAGTGTCTCCATATTCTTGTGTATATGGTTCAATTGTTTCATGTTGAGTCACCCATTGTTAATCATAATAATATGGCGGTATTTTTATTAATTATTTCGTTTAACTATCCAAATGTCAATATAATGTGAATTCAATAAGAACCTATGCTGATATCAGGGTGCAAAAAAACGACCTTGGTTAACCTTTTAAGAAAGGGCATTGGATTAGTTTTTTATAACATAGTTTAAAAAAACTAGGACGTGACAGGCTTATATCATGGAAATGTTTGTTTTATTGAAGAAATTGTAAGATTGCCTGTATATTGTATACAATCTGGTTGACATGCAATACCTATTATGATAGTTACAGTGATTGAGATTTTAACAGTGTTTGTATCTTAAAAAACTTTTTTTTCAGGAGTGTAAGATGCCAAGGAAAGACCTTGAAACCTACCCAAAGAAAACTGGGTACCGCAAACACCCTGGAATGGTAGCATGGCTTCTGCATAGAATCACCGGAGTAATTATCGGACTTTATCTGATACTTCACATCCTTGGTGTTTCTGGCGTTGTCGGCCCATTTCTGGCTGTTACTTCGCTTTCATTTGTGAAAGCACTTCTTCTTGCAAGCTTCTCATTTCATGCTTTCAACGGCGTGAGAATAGTTCTCATGGAATTCGGCGCAGCCGCTGAAAGAGAGACTTTCAAGAAATATTTTATGGCCGTAGTTTTTTCTCACACTAGTAATAACCATTATCGGTATAATACCGATTTTTACGGCGTAAGGGGAGGACTGGATTATGAAAAAACTACAAATACATGGGAACCAGCGATGCTGGTACTATAGGATGGCTTATGCAAAGAGTCTCAGGTTTTATCCTGATACTCGTTGTATTCGTACACTTTTTTCTCCATGATCAAAGGCGGAGAGGCCGGCATGATGCAGATCATCGTTGGACCTGTTGCAGCTTTTGGTGTGTTTCACACATTTAACGGCTTCAAAATGATTACAGACGATTACGTTTCCAGTGCAGGCTGGAGAGCAGTAATCTATGGCGTGTACTGGGTACTCGCTATTTCTCTCGTGATTCTTGCCGTTAAGGCAATGTAAGGAGTATTAAGGTATGTCAGTAAAAATTGAATATCATAAGTTTGATGTTGTTGTTGTTGGAGCTGGTGGAGCTGGTCTTAACGCCGCTCAGGTCGCTTCTCAACACTGCAAAACAGCTGTTGTGTCTGAGGTTTACCCTACCAGATCACACACCATTTCTGCTCAGGGTGGAATCTCTGCTGCACTTGGTAACCTGGAAGAAGACCACTGGCACTGGCACATGTTTGACACAGTAAAAGGGTCAGACTACCTCTGCGATCAGGACGCGGCCGAGTATATGACAAGGCTTGCACCTGAGATGATCATTGCTCTCGAGCACATTGGTCTTCCATTCTCTAGAACTCCAGAAGGCAAAATTGCCCAGAGACCATTCGGTGGTCACACTGCTGAGTTCGGTAAAAGAGCTGTAAAGAGAGCTTGCTACGCTGCTGACCGTACTGGTCACGCTATGCTTCAGACTCTTTATGAAAAATCAGTAGATCAGGGTACACACTTCTACAGTGAGTTCTATGCACTTGAACTCCTTATGAATGACGGTCACGTCAACGGTGTACTTTGTTACGATATCCAGAACGGTGAACTCCACGTCTTCAACGCAAAAGCAATTGTTTTTTGCTACAGGTGGTAACTGCCGTATCTTCCAGACGAACTCTAATGCTCACATTAACACAGGTGACGGTCTTGCTCTCGCTATGAGAAAAGGTCTCAGCTGGTCTGACGCAGAGTTCTTCCAGTACCATCCAACAGGAATCTACGGTGCTGGTAACCTCATTACTGAGGGTGTTCGTGGTGAGGGTGGTATCCTTCTCAACGATTCAGGCGAGAGATTTATGGAGAGATATGCTCCAACTATTAAAGACCTCGCACCGAGAGACATCGTTTCTCGTTCAATGGCACTCGAAGTTCTTGAAGGTAGAGGCGTTGGTCCTAAAAAGGATCACGTTCTTCTTAAAATTGACCACATTGGTGCTGAAAACATTATGGAGAAGCTTCCGGGTATTCACGAGCTTGCTCTTGTTTTTGCTGGTGTTGATGCTACTAAAGAGCCTATCCCTGTTATGCCGACTGCTCACTATCAGAACGGTGGTATTCCGACTAACTATCATACGAAAGTTATCAAGGGTAACATGGACGGAGAAGAGTTCGTTCCTGGATTCTTCGCTGCTGGTGAATGTGCATCTGCTTCAGTTCACGGTGCTAACAGACTTGGTACTAACTCACTTCTCGACCTCGTTGTATTTGGTCGTACAGCAGGTGAGCAGGCTGCTAAGTATGCTGCTGAGAACACACTTGTACCTCTTTCAGAGGATGCAGGTAACGAAGGTCTTGCGGCACTTCAGAAATATTCTAACGCTAACGGTAAACACACTTTCGGAGAACTCTGGGGTGAGCTTACAGACGTTATGCAGAAGAAAATGTCTGTTTTCAGAACTGAGCAGCTCATGACAGAGTGTTATGCAGAACTTCTTGAGATCGAAGCTAAAATGGATGACTACAAGATCAACGATAAGTCTTCTGTTTACAACCTTGACCTCATCGAAGCACTTGAGCTTAACAACATGATTCTTGTTGCTAAGGCTTGTACTCAGGCTGCACTCCTCAGGAAAGAGTCTCGTGGTGGACACTTCCGTGATGATTGTCCAGATAGAGACGATGCGAACTTCCTCAAACACACAGAAGTGTACCTTGAAGAAGACCTTAAGACACCAAGAGTGGATTACAGAAAAGTACGTCAGCAGCCTCTTACTGTTGATGCTTTCCCACCAAAACCTAGGGTTTACTAAGGGGAGGATGTAAGAATATGAAAACAGTTACTTTTGAAGTATTCAGGTATGATCCTGACAAAGATAAAGAAGCATATTATGACACGTTTCAGGTTGAACTTAGAAGACCTGGATACCTGTTACTTGATGCCTTGAACCAGATCAAATGGGAGCAAGATCCTACATTTACTTACCGTCGCTCATGCCGTGAAGGTGTTTGCGGTTCTGACGGTATTAACGTAAACGGCGTTAACATGCTTTCATGTATGACCAAAGTCGAAGATCTTGGTTCAGACCACCTTATCATTCAGCCACTCCCTGGTATGAATGTAATGAGAGACTTGGTTACTGACGTTGATGATTTCTTTAACAAATTTATCACTGTTAAGCCTTACCTCATCAGAACATCACCAAATCCTGATAAGGAAATTTACCAGTCTCCAGAAGATCGTAAAAAAACTTGACGGTCTTTACGAGTGTATCCTTTGTGGGTGCTGCTCATCTTCATGTCCTTCATACTGGGCTGACAAGAAGTATCTCGGACCAAACGCTTTCCTTAGAGCGTGGAGATACATCGTTGACTCAAGAGATGAAGGTGCTATGGAGCGTCTTCCAATGCTTAACGACAAGCACGGTGTATGGAGATGTCACACAATTTATAACTGTGTTGAAGCATGTCCAAAGGAGCTTAATCCTACCGAAGCTATCGTTAACATTAGAAAGCTTCTTCTCGATAACCAAGTTTAATCTTAGTTATTCGTGAAAATATATTAAAGGGCTGACCTTCGGGTTAGCCCTTTTTTTTGTGGTTAGCACCATATGCTTATCATATGTTAATGCATCAGTCCTGGTCATTGCGAGGAGTGAAACGATTGTGACTAAATTGATTAATATTTCGAAGTTGAACGAGATTTCCATTTAGTGTACTATCAGGTATGAAGGAAAACTATATCGTAGAGAAGGCATCTATATTTAAAGATTTAGTAATGGAACTACTCCCTATATTAGCAAATGAAGATGCAAAGGCCCACTTAAGAATGGGGTTATTTAAACGTTACTATATGATGGAAACCAGTAGAGTTTATTTTGATAAAGTAATTAGTGATGATGAAACTAAATTGCACATCGTAGAGGATATGGCTATTCACGTTAATAGTTTTTTATGTAAATTTAAGAGGTGGACTAGACAATATTGGTTTTATATTAAATTACGAATTCAATTTGGAACTTGAAAATAATAAAATTGATATTTTTAAAGGAAAGGATTTTAAGAAAGTAGTGAAAAAAAATTTTTGACCGATTATGATTCAATAATAAATCAGTATAGTAATTGGTACGCTGAGTTTTTAAAATATCGAGATACTGCAGCACACAGGTTTCCAATTTATATACCTCCTAATGTGCTAACGAATTATGAAGAGGAAGCAGAATATAAAAGATTAGAAAAAACTAGAAAACGATTTTATGTCGAGAGGAGATTTTACTACTGCAACTAATTATCGGATTAGAAAAAAAAATGATAGGTTCTTTTAAGCCATATGGATTTATTAACAAACATAATGAGTTTTTTAAAATTCGACCTAAAATCAATCACGATATGAGTCAATTCTTATCGATATCAATTAATATACTAGTATCGTTAATCTCTTATAGTAGAAGTGACTAAAGTCATTGGTATAGTTACTAGTGTTCAGGTTAAAGCTGAAGAGCTAGAATATGGTTTTCCCAAGATATTTTCACCTACTGACAGTGACGATTCAGAGTAATTGCTTATTAAAAAAATAATCTGCTAAATTATTAGTATGACAGATATACGCTGGAAACAGAGATTTCAAAACTATGAAAAGGCATATTTCCTATTAAAGGATGCTCTTGAGAGTAAAGAGCTTTCAGAATATTCCGACCTCGAAAAAAAAGAGGGGATAGCTCAGAGATACGAGTACACCTTCGAGCTGGCATGGAAGGTTTTGAAAGATTATCTGGTATATAGCGGAATTAATCTTGAGCAAGTCACACCGAGAGTTGTTATCAAAGAGGCTTTTGCTGCGAAAATAATAGATGATGGTCAAGCTTGGCTTGATATGCTTGAATATAGAAACCTTCTTAGTCATACCTACGACAAAAAAAACTTTCGATAAAGTTATTTCAGAACTCAAAGAAAACTATCTAGTTAATCTGACAGCATTACATTTTTTTTTGGTTACTAAATGATGTACGGTTTATCTGACGAGCTAATTAGTGATATAAAAAAGGGTTGTATCCAGCCATTCTACTCACATTCTAGTAAAAAATATTTGGCTCAAGAGCAATGGATAAGTTCGAAGCTAACTCAGATATAGATTTAGCTATTATCGGTGAATGTGAGCTATTAGTAATCTCTAAAATTAAGACTTCTTTAAACGACTTACCAGTCCCTTACAAGTTTGATGTAGTGCATTATGACACTATTGATAACAGTGACCTGAAAAAATCATATAGACAGAGTTGGAAAAAATACTGTGATTAAGCAATTTATGATTTGTGTAGCGTTTTTTAATATCATTTAATCTTTATGCGGCTGACATTTTCAATAATGTTGTCATAGTATCTATAGATGCTTTGCATCCGGATGCAGTTATGGCAGAGAATGCACCTAATATCTTCAAAGCCATGGACGGCGGTATCGTAAAGCTGAACGGGAAGAGCACGAATCCGCCTAAGACGCTTATATCACATTCGGCAATGTTTACAGGCAGAATTCCTCAAAATGGAGGACGTCAAAGCAATGTCTGGAACGATGGTGACGAGACCGTAAAACTGCCCACTATTTTTGATTATGCAAAAGAGATGGGGTATGGCACAGGGTATATTTATTCTAAAAAAGAAGCTCGGCTATTTAAAGAATCTAGCTATAGATTATGTGAAATTCTCAAAAGAATATCCGATAGATAAAACAATTGAATATGTGAACACGCAAGACAAGAATCTTGTGTTCTTGCATATTTCAGGTCTGGATATGACAGGTCCGAAATATGGCTGGATGTCAAAAGAGTATATAGAGGATTTCAGATTCATAGATGAAGAGCTGAAACCTCTTATAGAGTCTGTTCAAGCAAAAGGGAAATATCTACTTATCATCACATCAGACCATGCAGGTCACGGGAAAGAACACGGGTGTGATCATCCGGATGATTATAAATTACCTTTTATGGCTGTTTCAGATATCGTTAATGTTGAGACCGATGTTATAAGAAGTTTTGAGACCTATCAGTTAATAGACTACTTACGATCTACAGGTGTATTTAATATAAAATGAATGAGACTACTCAGGCAGAAATCTGTAAGGCTATAACAGAAAACAGCAATATCCGGAATAAACGGATACTTGAAGTGGGGTGCGGCTCTGGGCGTATCACATCTCATCTCGTTAAACACACTTTAAATATCACTGCCATTGACCCATGTACAGCAAGCATAAGGAGTGCACAAAACAGCTATCCACAAATTGAGTTTCTTGTAGGTAGCGGAGAAAAGACGGAATTTAAGGATTCTACTTTCGATGCAGTCATTTTTTCACTTTCGTTGCATCATCAAAACCCAGTTTTGGCACTTAAAGAGGCTCAAAGGGTTATCAAACCGACAGGGAATATAATCATAATAGAACCTGTCATAGGTGGTCAGTTCGAGAACGTATGCGTCCATATGGATAATGAGAATTTGGCTAAAGAATCTGCTCAAGAGGCTGTTCTTAACTCAGGAATGAGAATGCCTGTGTCTAAAATATTTGGCTCAGTATGGGAGTTTGACTGTAAAGAAGAGCTTTACGCTTGGCTTGCTGATTATTATGAAAAGCCTGTTGATACAGAAGCCAAAGCAAATATTGAGAAGACCTTGTCTGCGTGCATAGATGACAAACCTCTGTCACTTGAAAGCATGAACAGGATTCAAATTCTTGCTAATTAACAATTCTTTACTTCAAATATCTTGCAATTAAGCCCACCTATATTAGATTATCAATAAAGATAATCGGAGCTAAATCATGTTTTTTATAGTTGCATCATTTGTTTTACTATTTATGTCGATGCTTGTTGCAAGAGTTCTTATAAATAAGGATAAGTTCATCCGTATAGGTCTGATTATATTTGCAACCATGTATATGGCTGTCGTGGCTCGTGTTTCTATAGTGATTATAGGTAAAAAACACCTTACTGACTGTCTTTGCATGGGTTGGATATATTGCAATAGGTGTTGTTAGTATATTGTTCTGTGTTGCAGTTGTTAAGCTTCTTGTGGGGTACTTGGGCTTTGTTGCGGAGAGAACGACACCGAAGTTTTCCCAATCACGCAGAAACTTCCTTACAAAATCCGTCGGTACAACACTGAGCGTCGCCACCTTGCCCATGACAGGGTATGGCGTTTATCAGGCAGTGAGCGAACCGACTGTTAAGCGTGTGAGTGTTGCCAAAGAGAGTCAGCATAAGGGGCTGCAAGGTTTTAAGATTGTTCAGATAACAGATATTCATGTCGGACCGACCATAGATGCAGATGTTGCCGCAAGGGTAGTGGACAGAGTGAATGAGCTGGAGCCGGATGTCGTGGTTATAACGGGTGATCTGGTTGACGGCTCTGCAAAGTATATCTCTGACTATATCAAACCTTTGGGCTCTTTGAAATCCACTCACGGGGCATTTTTTCGTGACAGGCAACCATGAATACTATTCAGGGGCGGAGTCATGGACAAAAGCCGTTTCGGATTTAGGGATCACAGTGCTAAACAATGATAATAGAGTAATACGGCACAATGGAGCAGGGCTTTTGCTCGCAGGGATACCTGATATAGATTCCGACAGTTTCGGTTTTGAAAGATACAATCCGGCCAAGGCGAAAGAGACAGCAGAAAACTATGATTATTCTGTCATCTTGTCGCACAGACCCGAGATTGCCGACGAAATAGCTCAGCATGGTTATGACCTGCAATTGTCCGGACACACCCACGGCGGACAATTCTTCCCATGGACATTCGCTATCCATTTTTTTTCACAACTATGTGAGAGGGCTGTATAATGTCAATGGTATGCAGTTATATGTCAGTCAGGGGACAGCCTATTGGGGGCCGCCGATAAGGGTTGGTGCAGAATCGGAAATCACTCTGCTCACACTGTAAAATGAGTGTAAGATACATAAAAAAAGGCTGAGGAGTTATCCCCAGCCTGTGCTGATAGAAGATGTTACCTTGTAAGGAGTTTTTTTGTTTAGTTTTAGCATAGTGAGTGCTGTTTTAAGCTGTATAACAGTGAAAGGTATAAGCACCACGAAATATGCCGGGCTGAAACGATCGATAATGTCGTTTTTTGATAAGCCCGTAGAATATAAAAAAACATGCCGAATACGAATATCGCAACACCAGGACAGATAAGAGCATATACGCCAGGGCTCTTCTTTTCACCGTGCAGGTAATCCTTGAAGTATCCGATACGCTTCATCACAACATAACCTACTATTCCGAATACTATCTGCAATGAGATGATTATGGATGTGAAAACGTAAAGTGTTGACATATTCCCGTGAGAATCGAAGTTATGTGACAGTCCGAAGAACATACGGACAATTGTTATGCCTAGTATTGTGAGGATAGGGATAGCTATCCAGAGTGTCGGGCTGCCTTCGATGCTGATGCCGTACTGGAATATGGATTTAAGCCCGATTGTCATTTTTATGAATGCCAGAGATATTGCAAGCGTGAGGAAAAAATACTGACAGAAATAGTGATATCGCAGACACAGCCTTAATGTGTGTCATGGCGGCAGGTGCAGCGAAGCCTACAGCTATCATGGAGAAAGCGAATATTCCCATCATCTGAGAAAGGTTGTTGTTTTTTGGCATAGTCGAAATCGCCTTTGATCATAAAGCTGGTGAAGTATTCAACAAATATCTTGAGAGCGTAAATCCCTATGGCGAGGAAAGCGAGTATTGCACCGGGGAACATGTATTCCACTATCGTCCAGAGCTTCGGCACCACAGCGGCGAAGAAAGCAAAAGAGCAGTTCACTGTCATTGCAAGTGTCAGAGGTATAGCCATAAACGCAACAGCCTGATGTGAGTTCTTCATCTCGTGATACTTAGTGGTGGTCTTGAACTTTTTTATACTCTGAGATATTCCATATAAGAAGCCTGATATGCAGATAAAAGAAAAAACGCCATAGCAGCGTAAGCGACGATGATAGCGGCTGATACGAGAGGGTTCGACCTGTCAGGACAGGGAATATAAAGTCGAAAGTTGCCACAGGTGTATTCGGGTGATCCACCATAAACATAAAATATACAAAGAATGATACGGTGAGTCCGCCTGAACCAAGCGACGCAAGGAAATAGATAGGGGTGTAATTCTCTTTTAGGTCTTTTATCATAGCCATTTTCTACTCTCCGGATAAAGTTGATTTTAGAAGATAGATACAATAAAGAATGGAATGTTGCAAGATATATTTGAATATTTGTATATATTAAAATTCTATAATGTACGCAAGCCCTTCAGGCTGCTTAACAAGCTCATTCTGCCGCCGTGTTTTTTCTATGATGACGTTTGCGATTACTATCCCCCAATAGTCGAACGACTGAGATAGCACCTGATGATTCCATGGCTGGAGCATGGTGTCGAGTATAGCGGAAGGGACGTCAACATCCATAACCACCAGAGAGACTCTGAGCTTATTGTTGAAATCTTCGGTGACCAGATTAAAGCTCAGTGGTATAAATTCGTCAAAATATCTTATGGAATCTTTTATGATATAGCAGAGAGCCATTTTCAGAAATACAGGGCTTCCGTCGATGGTATACTGCTTATCGGAGCGAAGGTCGATCTCGAGATTATACTGCTCTAAGAAATTATATAGGAAAGCGGAAAAGTTCTTTGAAAAGGTTTTAGATTTCAGCTCTTTGGCGAGGTGTGATATAAACCCTGTCAATTCCATAACCTCTTCCATCTGCATGGATATTGCGTTTGTGTAGTCATTGTAGCCTGTGACTATCTCTTCTATCAGTTTGAACTTCTGTTCGATGATATTCCACTTATGCCCCTGAGAATCGTTGAGCTGAGTCTCCTGCCTGATCTTACGGAAGAAACCTGCCGCAACAGTTAGAGCGTTCAGTATGTTATGGGACAGATGTCTCGAAAAAACCTGCAACTATGGCTTTCTCTTCGAGCTTTTTTCATCTGCTGTTCTATGAGAAGTTTTTTTGCTGATATCCTCGAATATGATCTCAAAGTGCATTTCGCCGTTATTTATGACTGTTAAGTATGCGTTTACGGTGATGAATGCACCGTTGGATACTTTTAATTTCATTTCTATGTTTGATGTCTTCTCTTCGGCAACGACTTTAATGGTGTTCAGATAACTATCTATATGTTCGTGATGAACTATGTCGATGAAGCTCAAGCCCTCGCAGTCTTTTCTGCTGTAGCCTGTGGTGTCTATGAATTTCTGGTTAATGTATACGATAGTGTTTTTTATCATCTATCTCCACTATGCTTTCACCTGCGGAGTTGATGATGTTTTCGAGTTTATTTTTTTTAAGAAATTCTATCTGATGGTTTTTTTTGTTGTCTATAAGGTTGTAAAGCTCGACAAGCCCCTTGTTGGCTTCACTTAGCAGAGCGTTTTGTTCCTGAAGTATAGAGATTTTATTGATTCGTGGTGATATCGAATAGGTTTTCACTGATAGCTTGATAGCTTCAAGCATACTTGCCGGATCAAGGTCGGGTGAGACACTGACATTATTTTCTGGTACATTCGAGGAGATGATAATATTGAGCCTTGCCTCTTTCAGCATGTCTTTATTATCAGTGATAATAACGTCTGCCTCGTTCGGATTGTTTGTAAAGCGGAAACACTCATCCAGCAGCCTATCCAGCTCTGAGTGTTCGAACAGCTTTTTTATATAGTCTGGGTTTCAATGTTTTTTGAAAGCTCCTCTCTAATCCTTTCCAGCGTGGTCTCACAAGTAATCTTATTGCCATTTTTATCGATAAGGTAGAATGAGTCGACGACTCTGTCTATATCTGTCGATATTTTAGCTCTTTCGACACTAAGCTCTAATCGTGAGAATGTACACAAAATATCGTAAAGCAATCCAATTCTATCTTTTGCGTATATATCTACTACAGTGTACTGCGTAGAAACCTTGTTGTCGAATACGATTTTATCTTTTTTAGCGAATACCTGAGTCTGAGGTTTAAGTATACTTTTTGACTTATTGATAAGGCTGATGATATTCTTGCTGTCTTTGACGGTATCACAAATCCTTGCTTTAAGTGTTTCCTGTTTGTCAGCAGGCATCTTTATCCCTGAAAAAAGGATTGCCTATAAGTATGTTATCTATCGTTATGTCATTCTCGAGAGTGTATATTTTTGCCCATTTTATGTTATATGACAAGGATGTGATAGCACCGCAAACCCTGCTCAGCAGTCCGACCCTGTCTCTTGCACACACTATGACTTCTATCGAATTCATGTCTTCTCTCGTGTCGAGTTCCACTACGATATCGTCATAATCCTCTACCTGCTGAGCCAGCTGAAGGTATCTGATTATATGAACAGCCTTTGTAGAATAGACATATTCATCGTCAAGTGTCTTTGACTGTTCCAGTATCTCAGGCATATTTTTTGCATCTCTCTTCGAGCTTCTGTCTTCTTCTTTTAAGGACTATGTCAAACTCTTCCTGAACACTCTCATTCTCTATCGCCATTTCAGATTTTATGTAGAGCTCTTTGAGCAGGTTATTCTTCCATTCATTAAAAGTAGCTCCACCGACTGCGTTCATATCCGCATATGTGAGCAGAAATAGTAAACGGAGCTCCTCCACAGAGTTGAGGAAAGAGGTGAAATGTTCTATTACGTCTATATCGTGCAGGTCTCGTCTTTGGGCTATGTGGCTCATCAATAGATGATGTTCTACCATGTTGCAGACGGTATCCGTGTCGTCCATATTAAGTCCGAGCCTGCTGCATACATTCTTGGACATTTTAGCACCTACGATACTGTGGTTTTTACCTTGCCCTTTTCCTATGTCGTGCAGGATTATGGATAGTGCCAGCAGGTCTTTACGCTCGAGCTTCTGTATTGTCGACTGATATTCGCTCAGGGAAGGCGGAATGCTCCCCACCAGCTTATCTATGTAATCCAGAGCGAGTATTGTGTGTTCGTCTACGGTGTAGTGGTGATAATAGTCGAACTGCGGACGCATTCTAGCCTTCGAACTCGGGGATCATCTTTTGCAGTACTCTGCATTTATACATGTCGGATACAATCCGAAACGAGTTAGGGTAAGCACTTATCGTCTTTGTAAAGAGAGTCCCGTACTCTTTGATAAATGCACCGTCTATGAGGTAGAGATTATCCACTATCAGTTCACATATGCTGTCTGAAAGCTTTAGACCTTTGTTTGCTGCGAATGAAAAGAGGGTAATAAGCTTTTTCGGGTTCTCTGCAAAAAATGTCTTTTGAACTGACTGTCAGGGTATTTGCGTATTGTACAAAGCCTTCGGATAGTTTTGATACATATGTTCGTCTGATCAGTTTTCTGGCTGACAGCTTCAGTAGTGTTCTGTTAATAACCTTTTGGGTTATCTCCGCAGTCTGCTTTGCACGTATGTAGTAATCACGCATAAAGAGCTCTACGCTGTGGACACTGTCCGTCCCTGAATAGCCAAGGCTTTTGGCTATTTCTATTTGTGCTTCGAGGGACATTACTTCGTATTTTCTGTTGTGATAGTAGTGCAGTTCATTCCTGACGCTGAACAATGAACCGCAGTTGTCGATAAGGGTGTCGTACTCCGCCTGAGTGAGTATCCCGTGTTTGACAGTCTCTTGCAGGTTACTCGTCTTATACAGGATTTTACATACCCAGTATATAGTATTAATGTCCCGTATGCCGCCTGTACCTTCTTTGATGTTCGGCTCAAGCCTGAATATAGAGTCACGGAATTTGCTGTTTCTGGTACGAACACTGTCTATCTTCATTTTTTAGGAATTCGGTTTTACCCTTTTCCATTACTTTGTCGTTTATTATCTTAAGGAAAGAGTTGTAGTCTGTCTTTGAACCGAACAGAAATCTGTTGTCTATGAAAGAGGTACGGACTACTTCATCCTCCATTGCCGCTTTCATAACTTCTTTCAGACCTTTGATCTGTATCCCGGGGCTTGTGCCTATGTCCCACATCACTGCAGTGAAGGTGCTGATGAACTCCTCCTGCTGAGCGGTGACACGCCCTCTGTGAAGGATGAGTATGTCTATGTCGGAGAACGGAGCCATCTGTTCCCTTGCGTATCCTCCAAGAGCCAAAATAGCCATTTCGTCCACAGGTCCTGATTTCTCCAGTGCTATTTTGCAGGCGAGGATAACGGTTTCGTCTGTGAGTTCTGTGAGTCTCTGGGATATCTGCCACGGGGTAGAGTATGAATGTCTATTCTGTTTTATCTTCTGCCATGTATCGTGATAGTGCTTTTTTAAGCTTATCTATTGTGTACATATATTAATCGTATAGGAAATTAGTAAAATATATATCTTTCACTTTGATATTGGGATAATAGCTTGTTACTTCAGTCTGAATTATTGATTTAACTCTGTTCCTTTCAGGGGCAGTGTTCATCTCTTCGGGCGGAAATGTAGACATGACACCGTTAATGATAGTTATGATTTTTTCCTCTGATCCGGATCATCTCTTCCGCACTCTTTTTTATCCTGAGTTTCGACCGATAGATCGTATCTGTAGTAATGCTTTGCCTTACCGCCTGCACTTGTAATGAGGTCTTTAAACTGAACACGGTAGTGTCCGCCGCCAAAATCCTTCTGAACGTCGTATGAACGGAAAGCGTCTTTAAGTGTGGTGGATTCCGTAACCAGCAACTCCAGCCCTCCACCATACATAGCACCGAAAACTGCAAGTATAAGGATAATCAGAAGCCCGCTGAGGATCATAATAATACCGTTTAAGGAGATCAACGGTTTCTTAGGTTCTTCTACAGGTTTCTTCCTCGGTTCAAAATTCGTTTCCATAGGTATATAATATAACACTTCACTTTTTTAAGTAAATCGGATATATTTCTTGAACAGTGATAAAAAAAAAGCACCTTCAAACGAAAGTGCTTTTTTACAAGTAAAACCTACTGAGGACATAATTTTTTACAACTATGTATACATATATTTATACCTTTGGCTGTAAGGTTAATCAAGTCGAAAGTGAAAAAATTGTTAATGAATTAAAATTCTACAATATGAAATTAACCGACGATCTCAATAAGGCTGAAGTCCTTATTTTCAACACTTGTGCCGTGACGGAACGGGCAGAGAAGAAATTCAGATCCATGATCAAAAAAAGTCAAATCCGATAATCCTGCTATTCTGGTGGCAGTGACAGGCTGTGCAGCGGAGAAAGAGAAGGAAAAGCTGAAAGAGCTAGGTGCTGATATCGTCGTAACCAACTCAGGTAAAATGGATATCCTTGAACATATCAAAGGAGATAAAGACCATCTGGAGAGTATATTCAGTTCCGATGGTTTCATAGATGCTGAGAACATTTCCATGGCAACGAGAACCAGGGCCTTTGTGAAGATACAGGACGGGTGCGACAGCAATTGTTCATACTGCATAATCCCGTCACTGAGAGGGCTGCCTGTCAGCAGATCGGCTGAATCTATACTGTCAGAGGTGAAAGGGCTTGTTGATAAAGGGTACAAAGAGATAGTCCCTGTGGGGATACACGTGGGTAAATACGGTCTGGATTTGGATGCAGATATCGACCTGCCCGAGCTGATCGAACAGATTATATCCATCGAAGGTGATTTCAGGGTGCGTCTCACTTCCATAGAGCTGAATGAGCTGACGGACAGGATGATCAATCTCCTTGTGAATAATCAGGACAGAATATGCCGGCACTATCACATACCACTACAGAGCGGTTCTACACATACACTCTCTGAAATGAACAGAAAATATTCGGCAGAAGAATATATTAAAAAAGCTGAATGAGCTAAAGCTGAAAGTTCCTGATGGTTCATTAGGTGCCGATATCATAGTTGGCTTCCCGGGTGAAACAGATGAGCATTTCAATGAAACGATCAACACGGTGAAAGATTCGGGGCTGGAGCATATACACGTTTTTTTCATACTCCGACCGTTCGGGGACTGCAGCCTCGGAAATGCCTGACAAGGTTTCGTCCAAGGTGAAGAGTGCAAGGTCTAAAGAGCTGCGGCAGATAGGTGCAGATCTGAAATATAATGCCGCCTGCAATACTGTCGGCAAAACGCTCAGAGTCCTCACACAAAAGGACAATAGCGGAATCACGGATAATTACTTTACGGTCAAGTTCAAAGAAGAGGTTGAACCCAACCTGTTTTTAGATGTATTAATAACCAATGCTTATAAAGACGGGACTCTTAAGGGGGGATATTATAAATGGCTGATAGAATTTTAGTGATAGGCGGAGTTGCTGCCGGAGCAACGGGTGCAGCCAAGGCGAGACGCACCAGTGAAACGGCAGAGATTACTCTCATAGAAAAAGGAAAATATATATCGTTCGCTAACTGCGGATTACCATATTATACAGGCGGTGTGATCAAAAAAGCGTGCAAGTGTACTGCTTCACACCAGACAGTCATTCGGCAAGAGGTTCAACGCCAATGTTGAGACAAAGACCGAAGCGGTCAATATAGACCCGAAGGCAAAGATTGTTGAGCTGCAAACATCGAAAGGGCTTATAGAAAAAAAACCTTATGACAAGCTGTTGCTTGCTGTGGGGGGGGCTAAGACCTTTATCCCGCCTATAGAGGGGGTGGAGAGTGTTCCGTATTTCACCATGCGTACCGTGGAGGATGCGGATTCCGTAAAGAAATTTATCGAAGATAAGAAACCTAAGTCGGCTGTCATTATCGGAGCGGGTTTTATAGGTATTGAGATAGCCGAGGCTATGCTTCATTGCGATGTAAAGCCTTATGTGGTTGAAGCACTTGACGAAGTGATGCCTAATTTCCCGAAAGCCATAGCCATGAACCTTCGTGAGAGGATGACTAAAAAAAAGGGCTGTGAAGTGATTATCAAGACCTTTGTGAAAAAAAAGCTGGAAGAATCTGATGGCATAAAAGTACATCTTTCTGACGGGCGTGTGATAGATACGGACATGATACTTATGTGTACTGGTGTGAAGCCTGCCGTTGACCTTGCTTTGACTGCAGGTGTCGAGCTTGGCGAAAGGGGCGGTGTTCTCACAAACGACAGGATGGAAACCAACATCCCTGATATATATGCCGCAGGTGATCTGGTGGAGAAGACACATATAGTCACAGGTAAAAAAGTACTGCTTCCGCTTGCAGGACCTGCCAATAGAGAAGGGCGTACTGCTGGTGCTAATATGGCAGGCGGTGACATGCGTTTCAAAGGCGTTCTGGGCTCGGCTGTTGTAGGTTTCGGCAGTTTTGTTATGGCTCAGACTGGGCTTACATACGATCAGGCTGTTCAGGCAGGGTTTGATGCAGATTATGTTTATACGGAAGATGTGAACTGGGCTTCTTATTACCCGGGGTACGGTCACATATTTATGATGACCACATACGAGAAGAAGACAGGTCGTCTGCTGGGTGTATCCGCCTGTGGAAAAGAGGGGACGGAGAAACGTGTGGATGAGGCGGCCGTTGCTATATATGCAGGACTCACGGTTTACGATCTGGAGAATCTGGAGCTGTGCTACGCTCCGCCGTTCGCATCCGCTAAAGAGAACTTAAATATTGCAGGTTTTGTGGCATCGAATGAGCTTCGAGGGCTCGGATATACGGTAAAGCCTGAGGATATACTGGAAAGGGTCAGAAAGAACGAAAACTTACAGCTCATAGATGTGCGTACCGAGATGGAATGCAAGATGTATATGATAGACGGGGCTGTGAATATATACCTCAATGACCTGAGAGACAATATCGAAAAGATAGACAGAAGCAGACCTGTTTATGTCTATTGTGCTGTCGGTTTCAGAGGGTATCAGGCTGTGAGAAGCCTGCGTAATCTGGGCTATGAGGCGTATAACATCACCGGAGGAATTGAGGCTTACGAAAGGCTGAAAAGAATCTGATTTAGTTACTGAATAGTGCTGATAATATTTGACGATATCGAATGTTATCGCTATGCTCTGTATGACATAAACAACAAATTATTTCCAAGAGGTAATAGATTAATGGAAGCAATCATTGAAACCAACTTTGACGACATGAAGCTCCTCGCAAGAGGTAAAGTGAGAGACATTTACGACTTTGACGACAAGATGCTCATCGTCACGACAGACCGTCTTTCAGCATTTGACGTTATCCTGCCTAACGGTGTGCCGGGCAAAGGGAAGATACTCACAGAGATAGCTCTCTTCTGGTTCGAGCAGACTAAAGGGATCATCAGAAATCATATAATAACTGCAGATATCGACGAGATGCCTGAAGTTTGTCATAAATATAAAGACGTTCTCGAAGGACGTTCAATGCTTGTTCATAAGTGTAAGCCGTTCCCTGTAGAGTGTGTTGCCAGAGGCTATATAACAGGCTCAGGCTGGAAAGACTACCAGAACACAGGCAAGGTGTGCGGTATAGACCTTCCCGAAGGTCTTGTGGACTCTGAGCGTATGCCTGAGACTCTCTTCACTCCTGCAACAAAGGCAGAGGTCGGCGATCACGACGAAAACATCTCTTTCGAGAGAATGGCTGAGATCATCGGTCAGGAGAAAGCTGAAAAGCTGAAAGCACTCACAATAGAGATATACGAAACAGCCAGAGATATTGCAAATGAGAAGGGGATCATTATAGCTGACACAAAGTTTGAGTTTGGTGAGCTTGACGGTGAGATCATCCTTATAGACGAGATACTTACACCTGATTCATCACGTTTCTGGTTTAAAGAGAAATACGAGGCGGGCAAGCCGCAGGATAGTATGGATAAGCAGGTGGTTAGAAACTATCTGGAGACGCTCGACTGGGACAAAACAGCCCCAGGACCTGTTCTCCCTGCTGAGATCGTGAACAAAACAGCAGATATTTACCGCAGAATCACAGATATCCTTAAAGGTTAAATAACTATGGAGCATGCTGACATTAAGTGTGCTCCATAATCCTTTCTCTTACAAAATCTATAAAAAGCTTATTTACCTTCGATATGTAACTCCCTCTCTTCCACACTATCCCTATATCTGTAAATAACCTTGGTTTTAATTTTATTGATTTAATATTAGTATCACTTGAGATTACTTTTGTAAGAAAGGCAGATATGCCTATGTTGTTGGCTGTTAAAGACTTAATTGTGTCTGTCAGGTTCGATTCAAAAACAATATTTGGTTCAAGGTTGTTTGATTCCATCAGGTTTAAGAGCAATTCTCGCAGATGATAGTTCCCTTTGCCGAAGAGTAAAAAAAATTTTTCATCCTTTATGTCCTCAAGTGTCAAACTGCTAAAACTAGATAACCTGTTATCTTTCGATACGCCTATTACAATCTCTTCGCTAAATAATGTATGATAATCGAATATACCAGCGAGTTTGTCGGTTGATATAATACCCAAATCAACATCACCTGAGAGAATTTTTTTTGCTTTAATACTATTTGATGGTTCAGACTCAATCGACATGCGTATATTTGGGTATTCTCTGATAAATTCAACAAGTATAGATGAGAAATAATAGTTGCCGAGCATTTCAGGGATTCCGATATGGACTATTCCTGTTGTTACCCCTTTCAAATCGTCTATTTCGTTTTGAAGACTATCGATATTAGACAATATCCTTTCAGCATGCACATATACCTTTTCCCCTTCAGGGGTTAATGATATTTTGTTTTTTTTGTCTGTAAATTAACTGCAATCCTATCTCTTCTTCGAGCTGTTTGAAAGACATACTTATAGCTGGTTGTGCTACATAAAGTTTCTCTGCTGCTCTTGAGAAACTGCCACATTTGATGATTTCGTAAAAAATACTCAAGTTGACGAAGATTCATAAGGAAACCTTATTTAAATTATAAAATATATATATTTTATTTATAGTATCAGCCGTATTATATTAAAGCAATAAAAAAGGGGGTCGTTATGAAAGAGACAATGACAGAAGGTGTCGAGTACACTCTGGAGTTTAAAGTGACAGAGGAAAAAAACTGTACCGGAGCTGTATCCGGAGTCTGAGCAGTTTGCGACCATGCCTAGAGTTTTTGCTACCGGCTTTATGGTTGGGTTTATGGAATGGGCATGTATGGAGGCATTGGCACCTCATCTGGATGAAGGGGAACATAGTGTCGGTGTGCATATAAATGTGTCACACACGGCTGCAACCCCTCCAGGGATGATAGTTAAAGCTGTAGCCAAGTGTACGGCTGTAGAAGGACAGAAGACATCTTGGTACATAGAGGCATATGATGAGAAAGATATGATTGGCAAAGGGACACATGACCGTTTTACAATAAACGTGGACAGATTCAATCAAAAGCTGGATAAAAAAAAGCGAGTATAATCATATCGGGCATGGGAGTTTATTCTGTGCCCTTTTTTTAATTGTTCGGCTACCTCTGCTCTGTATTCTGGCTCTATCTCAAGAGTCAGTTCATACCCCACATCGCCGTAAGATACGGCATATTCATGTCCCCACACGAGCATCTTATTAAGTACAGGTTCGAAAGATTTACCGAAAGGTGTAAGAGAGTATTCCACTTTTGGGGGGAACAACAGGATAGACTTCCCTGTGGATGATCCTGTCCCTTTCAAGCTCTCTCAACTGCTGAGTCAACATCTTCTGGGTGACGTGCGGTATCTTTCTCTGCAGTTCTCCGAACCGCCTTGTCTTTTTTACGCAGATGCCAGATAATGAGCAGCTTCCATTTTCCTGCTATCAAGTCCATAGCAACTTCAACAGGGCACGAGTATTCTTTTTTCGTTTACTTTGATCATAGTTTCCTTTTGGTATGTATAGCACTAAAATGTGCATACTTGCTTAATAGATATTTGTGTTAATATAATATACAAAGACAGGAGGGTGCAATGTCAAAATATTCAGCACTGGTCACAGAAGAGGTCGACGGAAAATATATCTCAACTATCAAAGAGAAGAATATAGAAGATTTACCTGCGGGTGATGTCCTGATTAACGTCAAGTATTCATCGGTAAATTTTAAAGACGGGCTTTCAAGCGTGGGTAACAAAGGGGTAACAAGAAACTACCCTCACACTCCTGGTATAGATGCCGCAGGTATAGTTACAGAATCATCCGACCCTGATTTCAAAGCAGGTGATGAGGTTATCGTCACGGGTTACGATCTGGGGATGAATACAAGTGGCGGATTTGCAGAATACATACGTGTCCCTGCCGGTTGGGTCGTAAAGAAACCTGAGGGACTTAGTCTTAGAGAGACAATGGTTTACGGAACTGCCGGTTTTACGTCGGCACTTTCCATTATTAAGCTTCTGGATGCAGGTCTGACACCTGAGAAGGGGAAGGTTCTTGTAACCGGCTCTACAGGGGGGTGTTGGATCTGTGGCAGTGGCAATGCTGGCAAAACTTGGGTTCAGCGTGACAGGGGTTACGGGGAAGCCTGACAAGGCGGAGTTTCTGAAAAGTCTGGGTGCAGATGAGATAATCTCCCGTGAAGAGGCGGTAGATGACAGTAAAAGACCTATGCTCAAAGGTATTTATGCAGGCACAGTGGATACTGTTGGAGGTTCGATCCTCGCAACGGCACTTAAAACAACAGCCTATGGCGGTGCTGTAACCACTTGCGGTCTCACACAGTCAGTTGAGCTGAATACAACCGTTTTTTCCGTTCATACTGAGAGGGGTTTCTCTGCTCGGTGTTGATTCTGTTGAACTCCCTCTGGCTGTGAAGCAGGAGACATGGAGAAGGATATCCACAGACCTGAAACTAGATAATATCGAAGAGCTTGCGGTGGATATTACCCTCAAAGAACTTCCGAAATATCTTGGCATGATACTCAAAGGGGAAATGTCAGGCAGGGTTGTGGTCACGATATAATTATAAGGGGCAAAACCCTTACTTCGTATATCAGACTTATCTTTGGCTATTTGTAATCTTCGCGAACCGGGGAAAATACGTCCAGAAGTTCGCAGTCGGTTATAGCCCTTCCGCTGTGGAGAGCATTTGACGGGATAACTGCTATATCGCTATCCTCAAGGATTTTCGTCTCTCCATCTACGGTCATTTCAAATCTGCCTTTGATCAGTTTTGTCATTTGCTCGTGGGGGTGAGAGTGTTCAGGGAGTTTTGTCCCTTCAGCAAAATTCCAATAGGACAAGGTCATGCCGTCCATATGTATTATTCGGGCTTTTGCACCTGCAATTATTTCTCTTCTTTTTTTTAGGTCTTTTAAGTCAACAAACGGCATAAATATCTCCTTTTTGGGAATAAAATCAATCTGATAATACATAAATTTATCAACAAAGTATATTTCTATAATCACCGTATTTACAAGTCAATATCGGTGATATAGTATATAATTATATTTATTTATTTGAAGTTATCTGGAGGAGATTTATTATGAAATATTGTAAGGGGTTTTTACCCAAGATAATTGGCGTCCTATTTTTTCAGGGTGCTATTGCTGCATCTATCTTCGCAATAAATATTAATTTTATAAGAAAAGCATCTAGTGTGCCAAATCAGGAAGCAGGGGCATATCTTGCCGAAATTTTATCTAAATCAGTTATGTATTCTATCGGGCTGCTTGTTCTTGGGCTGATAGTCGCCGTGGCTATCGCTTTCTTTATAAATAAGAGTTTCCTTAAGAGCCTTGATAATGTTTCGAATGTACTGCATAAACTTGATGAAGGTGATCTTTCGAGCAGGCTTGATGATAAAACGACAGGGAGCATATGCGACTTGGCAGACTTATAAATCACACTATGGACAAGATAGACGATACCATATCGAGTTTCTATTTTGCATCGTCCAATATAGGAAGTGCTTCTAAAAAACCTATTAGACATATACAGTTCCGTCGGTGAAATGATTAATAATGTTAACGACAGTGTCGTCAGTGTAAGTTCCGCAGCGGAGGAACTGAACGTCACTGGGCAGAATGTGCTGGATATGTGCCGCACATCATCTGAGAGTATCGTGAGCTGCAATGAAGATGTGGAGAATGGAAAAAAGTATTATCAGCCGAAACAGGCAGAGCATGGAAGAGATATCCGCAGGGATACACTCTATTGTTGACGTTGTGACCGGGTTTCAGGTGCAGTCGCACGAGATAGGGCAGATAGTTCTGGCGATTAACGAGATTGCCGACCAGACCAACCTTCTGGCTCTTAATGCTGCTATAGAAGCGGCAAGAGCAGGCGAGCATGGCAGAGGGTTTGCCGTTGTTGCGGACGAAGTCAGAAAGCTGGCAGGAAAAACTTCCGATTCTACAAAGCAGATTGAGGATGTGATCAGAGACCTGCAAGCCAGAATAAATGAAGTGAATACCTCTGTTGAGGCATCTGTCGGGCTTGTTGATAAAGGTATAGAACTTTCCGACAGCTCAGTCGAGGCTATAGAGCGTATAAATGAAAACATAAGGAATGTTGCAGAGCAGATAGACGGTATTGTCCATTCGAAAGAAGAGGAATCCCACGCCTTGAGTGATGTGACGAGAAGCACCACAGAAATCAGCAGTGCAACTGTTGAGATTGTCAAGGTTGTGGAAGAGTCATTCCACACAGGCGAAAACCTGACAGGGCTTGCAACCTCAATCACCAAGAACGCCGAAGGGTATAAATCTGACAAAATGAAAGAATTTATGCCGTGGAGCGACAAGCTGAAACTGGGTGTAAAGATGTTCGATGATCAGCATAAAGAGCTTATAAAACTGATCAACCGCCTTTATGTTGCCATGAAGGAGAATAAAGGGAATGATACTCTACTTAAGATACTGGACGAGCTTGTAAATTATACGGCTCACCATTTCGACAGTGAAGAAGAGATGTTCAGGAAGTACAATTATCCTAGACAGGCTGAGCATGTTACGATTCATACTAACCTGAAAAAATACTGCCCTTGAGCTAAAAGAGAAGATAATAGCAGGTGAGGCTGTCATAGGCTTTAATGTGATCAGTTTTCTTGAGAAATGGGTGAAGAACCATATCCTTGTAGAGGATATGAAATATGTAGATTTCTTTAAATCGAAGGGTCTTTAGACATCATAGGGATATAAATATTAAATACAGTTCCGACACCGAGGGTGGATTTTACTTCGATCCGCCCTTTGTGTTTTTTCGGTGATCTCTTTTGCAATCACAAGCCCAAGCCCTGTCCCTCTGTTCTTCGTGGTGAAGAAAGGGGTGAATAGCTTATTCAGGCTCTCTTCCTTTATCCCGGCTCCCTGATCTGCTATGGATATCTTCAGCATAGGCATAACCAGCCCCTGAGATTTGTCCATATATTTGATTGTAGGGTCTATGGAGATATAGAGGTGGACAGCCCCTTCCTTTTGTACTTCGCAAGCATTTTTTCAGGATATTATTCACTGCCATGAAGAGTTTTTTTTCTGTCTGCCGTTATTTCTGTCAGGGAAGGCTCGACCTGCATCTGAAGCCTTATATCAGGGAATAAAACCGATAGAGAATCCTGCAGTTCCTCTAAAAAATCAGGCAGGTTGAATGCCGAATATTCAATAGTCATTTCGGAAAGCATCCTGATATTCTGCATAATGTGCTTTATGCGGTTGGTTTCGTTAAGGATTATCCCTGCACATTTTTTTGATATATTCGTCGTCACTTTTGGCGAGTATGATTTGTGATGTGCCGTCAATGACCGTGAGCGGATTTTTTAACTTCGTGTTGGAAAGAACTGATGTCGAACAGCTCTTCAAGATTAGGTCTGAACTCGTCCACATCGAGGATTATAATGCGTGTCACCTGACCTGCCTCGATAGTTTTAATACCGAAAAGCTCGTGCTGTATACGCATGATATTCTCACCTGTGTTGATATGACCTATGAGATAGTCTTCGAAATTCTTTATACCTGAATCAAGACCTGTCTGGAGAAACTTTTCTCCTGCGGGGTTCATGTCGGATATTTTGCCGTCTGTGATCTCAAAATATGCCGCTCTGAGGTTATTCAGGTTACATTCAGACATCTAAGCCTACTGTGTCATCGTCATTGGCTTTTCGAAAGGTTCGAAAGTATAGTCACCTGTAAAGCTGTTTGTGATTTCGTTGGTTTCCGAATCTACACGGAAATATGCAATATCCTTCGACACAGGGAAAAGCATTTTGCCGAAGTTTTCGTGGATACTTTTCGTAAATGTCACCCATGCAGGGAGTGCAGTGTTAGAGCCTGTGCGGTATTTGCCTACTGCCTGGAAATCATCAAACCCAACCCATACACCGCTAATGAGGTCAGGCATGTAGCCTACGAACCATGTGTCTTTGTTATCGTTTGTTGTTCCTGTTTTGCCTGCAATCATCTTAGGTATCACAAGAGCTCTTTTACCTGTTCCGTTTACGACAACGTTTCTCATCATGTCCAGCATTATGTGTGCCGTAGCTTCTTCCAGTACCTCAACAGGTTCGGAAGGCTGATACTCGGCTATGATTTCACCGTTCGGGTTTTCTATTTTGGTTATGTAATAAGGCTCGTATCTATGACCGAGATTAGGGAAGGTAGTGAAAGCAAAAACCATCTCCATGAGTGATGCAGTTCCTGAACCGATACTCACAGAAAGGTCACGGTTGAGCTCTTCCTTCATGCCGAATTTTTTGGCTTGATTAATTATTTTGCTGATCCCTATCTGCTCGGCAACTTTTATCGTTACGAGGTTTCTCGATTTCGTGAGTGCCTCTTTTAGGGTTGTGTGTCCGAAAAAACTTTCCTGAATAATTCTCAGGCTTCCAGAACTCACCCTCTTCATCCATCTCTTTGATAACAGGAGCGTCTAACACCTGCGACATAACGGTCATACCGCTTTCTATGGCTGAAGAATAGACTATAGGCTTAAAGAGTGACCCCACCTGACGCTTCGCCTGAACACTTCTGTTAAACATGGATTTGCGATAATCAAAACCGCCGACCATTGCATAAATCTCACCTGTTTTCGGGTGTGCCGAGATGAGTGCCGATTCAAGTATAGGCTCTTGTGCCATGCGGTATTTCTTGGCTTCTTCATCCAGCAGGGTTACATATATTATGTCATTCTTATCAAGTATGCGTCTGAAATCCGTGTTCCTGAAATAGTTCGCTTTATACGGTCTTGCCCACCTGTTGTCTTTTATGTGCAGAGTCCCTTCACCGTTAAGGGTTTTTATCTGTACGAAATTTTCGTCGACTTTTGTGACCAGAGCTTTTTCAAAGCCGATCTCCTGCAGATAGTCTTTTTCCATCTCCAGCACTTCTTCCAGTGAATCTGTCGCAGCATTATATGTGCTTAGCTCGCCTCTGAAACCAAGGGCTTCCGTCATATCCCTGAGGTTGCTCTGGATAGCGTTTTCAGCTTTTTTCTGGATATCAAGATCAAGAGTAGTGTAAACGCTCAGCCCCGCAGTTTCGACCTCTTCGACCCCTTCATTCTCTTGTAGATAGCGAATGACGAAATCTACAAAATAACCTGCGGCCATATTCTTGGGCGGAATCTTGTCGATGATGATCGATTCCTCCATGGATGCTTTCTGGTATGTATCTTCATTGATATGTCCTGTCTCATACATTCTGAAAAGGACATGGTTTCTTCTTTTGAGTGCTTTTTTCAGGGCTAAGGTGAGGTGCGTATATCCCGGGTGCTTTAGGGACACCGGCTATCATGGCGGCCTCCGCCAATGTAAGCTCCTGTACAGTTTTGCCGTAATAGTTCACAGCGGCAGCTTCGACACCGTATGCTCCACGACCGAAATAAACCTGATTCAGATACATTTCCAGTATCTTCTGTTTGGAGAGAGCTTTGTCTATGCGGTATGCGAGGATCGCCTCTTTTACCTTACGCTTAAGCTTCTTTTCTGGGGTCAGATACAGAATCTTTACGAGCTGCTGAGTAAGGGTACTCCCCCCCTTCAACGACACGACCTGCCTTTACGTTAGTAACGAAGGCACGCATTATGCCCATCAGTCTACGCCTCCATGGTCATAAAAAAAACGGGCATCCTCGACAGATATGACGGCATTTTGCAGTATCTCAGGGATATCCTCGATATTAAGAGGGTAACGCCTTTCAGAGCCTAGCTCTGCTACAGTCTTTCCGTTCCTGTCGTAGATGATTGTCGGTCTTTTATACTCGTAGTCCTTCAGGTCTTTTATTGACGGGAGTTCGCGGCTGAGTGTAAAGATGTATCCAAATACGCCGCCTGAAACAGCAATGGTGGATACTATACAAAATATAATAAAATATTTTAAAATTCGTTTTAACATTTTTTACTACCTATATATAAATGACCGTATGGTCAGCAATTAGTTTATTTTTTTACCTGATGAGTATTCGAAAAGCATATCACGTATTTTTTGCTGCTTTTTTCGAATTCGAGGTTTGATGCATGCTCCTGCATCTTCTTTTTTTTCAGTGCCTCGATGTCCTCTTCACGTGTTCCCGATAATGTTATACCTATATCATCGTGAATATCAATAGTTACATAGTCTTTTTTTTCGTAAATAGACTCGAGTATATTGCTTATTTCGTTCTGAATTGTTTGCGGAGTGATATTATTTTCTTTATTGTATTCTAATTGTTTCTTTCTTCTGCGTTCTGTCTCGTCGAGTGCGGCCTGCATGGAGCGTGTGATCTTTTCTGCGAAGAATATAGCTCTTCCGTTCACGTTTCTGGCTGCTCGTCCTATGGTTTGTATGAGTGCTTTTTTTTCGGAACGGAGAAAGCCTTCCTTGTCAGCATCTAAGACGGCTACCAGTGTGACTTCAGGCAGATCTAAACCCTCACGCAGTAGGTTGATCCCCACCAGTACATCAAATTCTCCGAGCCTCAGCCCTTTGATGATCTGTATCCTTTCCAGTGTATCTATCTCTGAATGCAGATATTTTACTCTTATACCCATGTCGTCGTAATACTTTGTCAGCTCTTCCGACATGCGTTTAGTCAGTGTGGTGACGAGAACTCTTTCACCCTTTTCAACAGTTTTTTAAGATTTCGTTATAAAGGTCGTCCACCTGATTTCTGGATGGTCTCACCTCGATAGGCGGATCCATAAGCCTGTTGGACGGATAATCTGTTCCGCCAGAAGCCCCATGGAATCATTCAGCTCAAATTCGTCAGGCGTGGCAGAAACATACATAATACGGTTGACCTTCTCCTGAAACTCCTCGAACTTAAGGGGTCTGTTGTCCAGTGCCGCAGGAAGTCTGAACCCGAACTCCACTAGGGTGGTCTTTCTGCTCCTGTCACCGTTATACATCCCTCTGATCTGAGGGATTGTCATGTGCGATTCATCGACTATGACCAGTGCGTCCTTTGGCAGATAACTCAGCAGAGTGGGCGGAGTGTCCCCCCGGTTTTCTGTTCTCCAATATCCTTGAGTAGTTTTCGACTCCGTTGCAGTAGCCTGTTTCCAGCATCATCTCGATATCATACATTGTACGCTGGGTGAGGCGTTGAGACTCGACAAGCTTATTCATGTTGTCAAGCTCCGCACATCTGACAGCCAGCTCGGATTTTATGGTTGCAACAGCATCTTCTATACGGACACTTGTAGTTACATAGTGGGTATTGGGATAGATTGCGATTTTCGGACGGTTGCGTATTGTTTTGCCTGTGATCGGGTCGAACTCACTGATTCTATCGACTTCATCACCAAAAAAACTCTATGCGGTAAGCAACAGAGTCTTCGTGAGCAGGGAATACCTCCAGAGTATCACCTTTCAGCCTGTATATCCCCCGATGAAAATCATATTCGTTCCGTTCGTACTGTATTTCGACCAGTTTTTTAAGGATCTCCTGAACATCCACCTCGTCATTTACTTCAAGGTTGACCAGCATCCCGTGATAGGCTTCGGGCGAACCGAGACCGTATATACAGGAGACGGAAGCGACTATTAATACATCTCGTCTTTCCAGCAGGCTTCTGGTGGCGGAGTGCCGAAGCTTGTCTATATCTTCGTTTATGGAGGAGTCCTTTTCAATAAAGGTATCCGTGCTGGGCTTGTATGCCTCAGGCTGATAATAGTCGTAGTAGCTTACGAAATATTCCACGGCATTATTAGGGAAGAATTTCTTAAATTCCCCGTATAGCTGAGCCGCCAGTGTTTTATTGTGTGCGATTACTAATGTGGGCACGTTGAGCTGCTGCACAACGTTTGCATGGTATAGGTTTTACCTGACCCTGTCACACCGAGGAGCACCTGTGCGGTTTCTCCTTCTTTATAGTTGGCTACGAGCTGTCTTATTGCTTCAGGCTGGTCGCCTGCCGGTTCGTAGTTTGAGAAGAGTTCAAAGCTCATATTATTTCTTTTTTTAATACTCTTTTATTATCTTTGTTTATGAAGAGCCCGGATTTGTCGAGCTGCTCCATCATAGGGACAAGTATTTTTTCTCGGGAGTTCAAAGTGCTTTTTCATCACTTGCAGATCGACGTAACCTATGGTTTCGCACTCCTGTATCGCAATGTCGATGAATGAGTTAAGCATCTCCATAGTTACATGGTTGTTCCCTTCGATATTTTTTCACAAGGCTTCTGTTGCAGAGATATTGCAGACACTTATGTATCTTCTGCTCGGGGATGGCTGTCTTCTTGGACAGCAGAGCCTGATTGGAAAGGGTAGGGTCAGATTTCATAAGTCCGAGCATAGAGGTCGCCAGCTCATCGAAAGGGTCTTTCTCTTTCTTCTTCAGTGTTTGACCGTCGAAGACATAATCCTGTTTCTGTGCTCTTTCCACTATGCGGTTGATGATGTCGAACCTCACAGGGTCGGGTAGTTTACTGCATGAATGCTGTATTTTGCTTATGGACAGATTTCCTTTTTTTTGTTGAGGGTTTCTATGGTGTTTTCAACGTACGATTCGAGGTTTTTGTTATCGAGTATGAAGCCCTGAAAGTTAGCTATATTCAGCTGTGCGAGTTTCATAGCCAGTTCGTTTCTGATAAGTCCTGAAAACTGGATAGGTTCAGGCAGTTTAAGTCCGCAGTGGAAGGTTTCCACAATTTTTTCTGATGGCATTGTCGTAGTCATGGATGCCCAGAAGGTTGATTATCTCCTCAGTCAGTTTTCTGTTTGGGTATGTTGATTCTATACCCAGCACTTTGCCGCCTGCGATACTCACCTGAGGGCTTCCGAGCCTTATGATGAACGGCTCATCAAAGTAAGGGACTATAGCTTTATTCAGCTTTATAAAACAGTTGGCACTCTCTCCCGATGACAGCTTTTTTTCTGTTATAGAAGATAACCTTACCTTCACACGAGAGTGCCCCTATATATAGAGAGTAGGACTTATTATGCTTGATGATGATTTTATCAGATAGACCTTCGAATATCGTCAGGTTGGCATATATCCCCTGAGTTGGCTGAAGTTTCGGGTTGTCGGAGAGTATATCCCCACGGTTTATGTCGGTGGTATTAAAATCAGGCATATTGAGAGCCGTCCTTTCACCTGCCACGGACTTGTTAACAAGCTTGTCATGCACCTGAATGCTTTTTTTTATTCTGGCGGATTTCAGATTCCTGATATTGTACATTAAGGTGTCGTTTGTGACCGAGCCGAAGAGCGAAGTGCCTGTGACAACTGTTCCGCTACCTCTGATAGTGAAAACCCTGTCGGCACGAACTACATAACATCTCTTCTGAATCTTTGGTTGTATCTTGCCTGCACACCTGCCTATGGCTTCTTTCAGAGCTTTGATACTGTATTGATCGTTTATGTTTGTGGGGAGTATTTCGAAGATTTTAATCTTGCTGCTTGCAAAGAGTTTTTCCGCTGCTGATTTAACATCGGATATCTGCTGCTTTGTGCATAAGTCTGCCTTTGTGATGGCGATTACGCAGTAGGGGACACCTATGGTTCTGATGATGTTGTAATGCTCGATAGTCTGCGGCTTTAGCCCTTCGCGACCGTCGATGCAAAAAAAGGACCGAATCGAACCCTACAGATCCTGCTATCATAGTTTTGACGAGACCTTCATGCCCCGGGACATCCACAAAAGATATATTTGCCTGCTCCGTCTCCATACCTGCAAAACCCAGCTCAATGGTTATCCCTTTCTCTTTCTCTTCCTTCAACCTGTCAGGGTCTTTCCCTGTCATGGCGAGAATCAGTGATGATTTACCATGGTCTATGTGTCCTGCTGTTCCGAATATAACACTCTTTTTCATTGGATATGCTCCACAGCATCTTTGATAATCTGAAAGTCTTTTTTCGTTTATTGTACGCACATCAAGTATAAACTTGTCGTCCACTATCCTGCCTATTACAGGGGTTTGGTTTTTACGCATAAGTTTTTCTATCTGCTGCGGTTTTTTGTTTAACAGTTTCAGGCTGACACCGTATGAGGCTATTTCGGCAGTCGGACAGCTTCCGCCGCCTATTGTCGATTTTACCTCTACGACCGATGTTTCACAAGGGAGTGACTCCGCCAGTTTTTCTGCCTTATCAAGCAGTGACTTAAGGGTGGTCGACAGCATGGCATTCACGGGTATGTCGGCCGCAGAACCGTCTATATATTTACGGAAAACAGCCTGAAGGAGTGCCAGAGTTAGCTTATCAACCCTGAACATCCGCATTAGCTGGTTTCTTTTCAGTTTAGATATCAGTGCTTTGCTTCCGATGATTATGCCCGCCTGAGTACCGCCGAGCATCTTGTCGCCGCTGAATGAGATTATATCGAATCCTGTTTTGACTATATCCGGGATAGTTTTATCATCGCATATGCTGTCAGGCAGAACTTTAGAGAACAATCCACTTCCGGCATCGTAGTATGAAAGTGTATCATGCCCTTTTGCGGCGGCGGCTATCTCTTCGAGTCCGGCCTCTTCACTGAAACCGACAATCTCATAGTTGCTTTTGTGTACTTTCATCATCATTGCAGTTTTGTCGGAAACTGCGTCCGTATAGTCCTGTATTCTGGTTTTGTTAGTTGTCCCTATCTCTTTGAGCTTAGCTCCGCTCTTAGACATAACGTCAGGAACACGGAAGCTTCCGCCTATTTCCACAAGCTCCCCACGGCTCACGATAACCTCTTTGCTCTTGGCGAAGGTGTTTAATATGAGAAAGACTGCGGATGCGTTATTATTAACAATCAGAGAGTCTTCAGCCCAGTGAGTATGCGTAGATAATCTGATACGTGATGATATCTGTCCCCTCGTTTACCCTTTTCAACATCATATTCCAGATTAGAGTATCCGCAGGCTATTTCTATCGCCTCACTCAGTGTGTCTTCAGGCAGCGGTGCTCTGCCTAAATTTGTGTGGATGGGTACACCTGTGGCATTGATCACCTTATATAATGTCCCTTTGGCTAAGGCGGCATAAGCGGTTTTTATATCATCAATTATTTTTTGTATTTTCAGGCATGGCGACAGAATCGGTTATTATGTCTTGTCTGAGTTTTTTTTCTATTACATCTCTAGCGGCTATTTTGAGCAGTTCTTGATTAAATTCGGCGAATGACTCATGCCGAATAAGCTTATCGAGTTTAGGGAGCTGTCTGAGTAGTTCATTTTTTGTTATTCATAGTCCATTTCCATCCAGTTAATAACTCTACTATATTCCATATAATTTGACAAACTGGTTTTAACAAAATTAACAACAGATCTTTTGTTAAATGTGCATGAATTTTTTATATTTGATCGCGAAAATAGTGAATATCATATGTCGCATAAGAAATAGCAGGTTAGTGCCATAGACAACATAAATGTAAATACTCAGATGATGGCGGCAGGAGTGGAAGAGAGCTGTACTGCACTCAATGAGATAGCTCAGACTACGGCATCACTGCAGGAGCGTTCAGAGAATTTGAAAGCTCTTATTGCTAGGTTTAAAGTCTAATTATATCAAGATGTTAGGGCTGGTGGATTACATCAGCCCTTTTTTTTATGTGGTAATTTTCGATTGAGAATACTTATAAACATGTATTTTTTGCCCCTCGGTTAAAAAAATCAAATCTTCTGATAATTATTCCTATCTCTATAATTGATGACTCTATCTTGTTTATATATATTTATAAATATAGAATAATGCAATTGTTGTCGGATAAATGTATTAACTATACTTTCCTCCTTTTGCGAGTCTTTTTTATTAAGTGTTAATAAGCTCATCTCTCAATTAATTGACAAGTATCTGACATGATGGTTAACTAATAAGAATTGTTATTTGATAGTTTATGGAGGGCTTATGAAACTATTCAATTATAAAAAAACGAAGTGTCACTACACAAATCCTGGCACCGACTATTTTGATTTTAGTTCTTGTTTTTTGCAGGCATCCTTTTCTCTATTAACAGGGCGAACACTGCCAGTGCCCAGACTATTTCCGAGAAGAGATCTCAGGAGATGCTGAGTGTTCTTCAATATGTGGTTAAAGGCAAATTTAAGATAGAAAAACCTGTGAACGGTTTCTATAAAGGTATTCAGAAGTTTATTTCAAATATGCCTTTAGGTGAGAATGGTTACTATTTTATAATAAATAATGCAGGGGTTCTAGTTCATCATATTAATAAAGATATGATAGGTAAAAGCATGGCAAAATATGTTTTTTTTACCAAAACCATTCTCCGTAACGGTGAAGGGACGATAACATATGATTTCGCAGGTAAAACTAAGGTGGTTTCATACTCTTCTATTCCAAGTAGTGGTTGGATACTAGCTGCCGGATATGAAGTTGATGAGCTTTTTTTTGCCCCATTCAGAAAGCTGGAAAGGCAAATTATGATTATGTGCCTTATAGGCGGCTTTATATTAGCTGTTGTTATTTTTTATGAATTTAAAGCTACTTCAAAAAGGGGTAAGAGAGACATTGAACTCATTTGTTGAGGTAGCAAAAGGGAATTTAACCAGAAGCAACACAAATAACAGTGCTATAGCCTGCTGGCAGGTTGATAACTGTGAACAGAAGGATTGTGTAGCTCATGGGGTTAGTGGATTGCCCTGTTACCTGACAGTGGGGAGTGATGCTGAAAATTTTGGTCTGCCTGTCGAGTGTCACAGGATTAAAAATGGAGTATTTAATAATTGCAGAGAGTGTGATTATTATTCTGATACTCTAAAGACAGGGAACGAACTTGATACTATGGAGACATACAAAGAGGCTATGATATTTAAGCTCACGAAGTCTCTTAAGGATATACATAAAACGGCAGATCAGCTAAATCTTGGTTCGGGCACACTGTCGAGCTCCACTGAAGAGCTGAGTGCGAATGCCACCCAGCAGAATCAGGAGATTAGCCAGGTCACTATTGCGATGGAGCAGATAAAAGCAGGTATCGAAGATGTGGCAAGAATGGTGACGGATACGGAATCCTTAGCTGTCGAAAGCAGAAAACATGCCGAGGAAGCAGAGCAAAATACAAAATCTGCAGGAAAGATGATAAATACCGTGATGAAATCCAGTAACGAATTGATAAACAATATAAATATGCTGAAAGAGAACTCTGAATCCATGAACAGTATTCTTGGGTTGATAAATGACATAGCCGACCAGACAAACTTGCTTTCTCTGAATGCCGCCATCGAGGCTGCAAGGGCGGGGGATGCGGGCAGAGGTTTCGCTGTTGTTGCCGATGAAGTTAGAAAACTTGCCGAGCGTACTGTCAGCTCAGTTAACGAGATATCATCCATTATCAATCAGAACAATGTTCAGGTTGATGTTGCCGTCAAAGGTGTTCAGTCTAATATCGACAATATATCAAATGTTTCTGAATTTATGGTCAGTCTCAATGAGTCGTCACTGCTGGCAAAGGACAATTCTGAAAATACAGCAGATAACATAGCTCAGGTCGCAGCAGCCGTTCAGCAGCAGGCAGCCGCAATAGCTCAGATGGAAGAAGCTATCAGTCAGGTATCTGTAGGTATAAGGGAGATAACATCTGCCACGGAGGTGCTGTCGGAGATGAGCTCAGAGCTGAAGAATGACGGTGTCGTACTGGAAGGCGAGGTCAGCAAATACAGCTTTAATTAAAGATTTTTTTTGACGAAAATATTCAGGGCTGACCTTCGGGTCGGCCTTTTTTTTTGGACTTTTTTTCTTACCTAAAATTTTTTCAATGTTATATATTCAGTATGATTAGAAAAAACACAGGAGATTGATATGTATAATATAGATGAAAAACAGATGAACAAAGACCTGAAAGAGCTTTATGACAGAGCAGAACCGTCAACCAAAGAGTTTGAAACTTCTAAATATATCAAGTCCAGACTGGATGAAATGGGACTGACTTATAAGGAAGCGTTTGTCACTGGACTGTTCGGCACACTTGACGTGGGTGCTGAGAGAACTATTGCACTCAGATCAGACATGGACGCCCTGCCTTATAATGAAGAGAGGACTGAATACCGTCATCTTTGCGGTCACCATGCAAATATGACAACCCTGTTGACAGTCCTTGAAGTTATGGTTAAGATGAAAGATAAACTCAATGTGAATATAAGATATATATTCCAGCCTGCCGAAGAACTCGTGAGCGGTTCTGTGGAGATGATAGATGCAGGCTGTATGGAAGGGGTGGACGAGATACTTGCGACACACACCTCTCCTGATATCGAATACGGAGTTGCTGCCCTTGTGGAGGGTGGAACTATGGCGGGTTCGAACCACTTCGAGATTGTTTTTTAAAGGTATGTCGACACATGCTGCCATGCCTCAGAAGGGACAGACACAGTTACGGCGGCGGCTGAATATATTATGAGCTGCCAGACTATACTGACACGTAAGAAATCTCCTATACTGGATGGTCTGATATCTTTCGGCGCTATTAATGGAGGCTCAGCCGCTAATATCCTCCCTGAGGAGGTTAGACTGGCAGGTACTTTCAGGCATTTTGACAAGTCTGTTAAGAAGCTAATCGAGCATGGGATGCGAGTCCGTTTAAAGGCAATAGAAGATTTCTACGGAGTTATGCATAAATTCACAGTGCATGAAGGGACTCCGCCTGTGATATGTGACAGGAATATCGTTAATAAACTGCGTAATATATGTGAAGAGAAGGGGATCAAGGTTACCGAATATGAGAAGAGTATGGGGGGCGAAGATTTCGCTTTCTATCTCGACCATGCACCGGGTGCTTTTGTGTGGCAGGGTGTAAGACAGGGTGAATCTCATCCACCGCTTCATAATTCAGAATATACAGTGCCGGAGGGGGGCAACTCTGCCTGCTGTGAGGCTGCTCACGGAGTATCTGCTGGCACAATAAAGGTGATAATGTGACAAGTGATATTGCTATCGAAACCCTGAAACTCAGATGTGTAAAGAAGATGGACGAAGCAGTGATGGAGCGTATTTATGCAGGTGTCGGGAATATCCGTGAAGGGATAAATCTTGACATGGCAAGCCTCCTAAGCTTTGGGGTGAAGAGGGAGATAGCCGAGAACATAGTCACCTTGGACATAGATAAAAGGTTATTTAAAAGCGAACTGGAAGCACTGAAGAAAATGGGTGCTGATATAATATGTATAGACGATGACGAATACCCTGCGATGCTGCGTGAAACCAAAGGTGCTCCGTGCCTGCTTTTCGTGCGTGGGGACGGTGAGGTGATGAATAAGCCTTCCATAGCCATGGTCGGTTCGAGGAATGCGAGCCGTGCGGCTTGTGATTTCAGCAAACGCCTTGGGGCTGATCTTGCGGAGGCAGGATTTAATGTTGTCAGCGGTTTTGCCAGCGGTATAGATGTTAATGCACATCTGGGTGCTATCAGCAAAGGTGTCACAACGGCTGTTATGGGCTGCGGAGTTAATCACTTCTTCCCTGAGACCAATCGCAAGCATATAGATAAAGTAATAGACAATGGCTGTATCATAACGGAGTATCTTTCCGATATTCATCCTGCAGCCAGAAACTTTCCACGCAGAAACCGCATTATCAGCGGTTTGGCTTATGCGGTGATAGTTGTGGAGGCATCGGACAGGAGCGGTTCGCTCATTACTGCCAGACTGGCAGGTGAGCAGGGGCGGGATGTTTATGCTGTCCCAACTTTTCCAGACAACAGAAATAATGCCACAAACGCCCTCCTGAAAGAAGGTGCGACACTTATAGAGTCATATTATGATGTCATAGAAGAGTTAAAATACCGCATTAGTGATATCAAAGAAGTTGACAAGCAAGAGACGAGTGTATTAGAGTTTGATAGCCCTGAGCAAGCAAAACTCTTTGATTTATTGATGAGAGGGATGCTGACCCCGGACGAACTCAGTGCCAAGTCGGGCTTCGATATCGAAGATGTCGTCATTAGCCTTGCACAAATGGAGCTTGAGGAATATGTTGTCAGGGAAGTCGACGGTAAGTACCGGGCTGTCGGAGGACTCAATGGACAAAATTGTCATAGCCCTAAATCTTGTAATTGATTACTTGGAACTTAGCGAAAAAAACCACTGAGACAGATATCAAAGACTATCTCTTCAATACAGGCTTCGACGATCACGAGATCAGACAGGTGCTTACTGTTCTTGATATTAGCAACTTTGGCGGAAACCTCTGGTTCAGAGTATTTACGAAGAAAGAAAAGAAGATTCTCACCAATGAAGCTATATGTTTCTTGCAAAAGCTTCACCTTTCTGGCATCCTCGACCCACTTGGTCTTGAAGATGTGATAGACAACGCCTTGTCCGGGGAAGGATACAAGGTGGATGTTGATTCTATAAAACACCTTGCTCTCTATAGTCTTATGGAGCGTAAGTCTCTCTATCCCTCCGGTGTAGAGGATGACGAAGAATATTTGAATTGATACGGATGATATATGCCTAAAAATCTAGTAATAGTTGAATCACCCGCAAAAGCGCGGACAATCGAGAAATACCTCGGACGCACATATAAAGTAATGGCGTCTGTTGGGCACGTTAAAGATCTCCCGGCGAGCAGTCTGGGTGTTGATATCGATAACAACTTCGAACCCAAATACTCCATAATCAGGGGTAAAAAAGAAGGTCATTGACGAACTGAAAAAAAGTAGCTAACTCAGCGACTAATATCTATCTCGCACCCGACCCCGACCGTGAAGGTGAGGCTATCGCCTGGCACATCGCAGAGGAGATGGGTAAGAAGAATAAGGATAAAATCCATCGTGTACTCTTTAATGAGATAACGAAAAAAGGTGTAGAAGACGGTATCAAGAATAAAGGGGTCATAAACGAAAACAGAACCAATGCACAGCAGGCGAGGCGTATCCTTGACAGGCTTGTTGGTTATCTGGTCAGCCCTCTTTTGTGGAAAGCTCTTAAATACGGTCTTTCAGCCGGGCGTGTACAATCTGTTGCCCTCAGGCTTCTTGTGGAGCGTGAAGAGGAGATAGAGAAATTTAAACCTGAAGAGTATTGGCTCATAGATGCAATATTCGACGGTGGTAAACAGGCTGATCTTAAAGCCAGACTTGAGAAGAAGGACGGCAAAAAAAATATAAAGTCAAAAAAAACGGTGAAGAGGCTGAAAAAAAAGTTTTAGCAACACTCAGAGCCGGTGAATATAACGTTGCAGAAGTTATTCGTAAGGAGACTTATGAACGTGCACCACTGCCGTTCATCACTTCCAAACTTCAGCAGGAGGCAGCCAGAAAACTGAGCTATTCTGCTAAGAGAACTATGATGCTTGCACAGCGTCTGTACGAAGGTGTGGAGCTTGGCAACGAAGGACCTGTCGGTCTGATAACTTATATGAGAACCGACTCCACAAGGGTATCTCCGGATGCTACAAAAGAGGCACGTGATTATATAAGCAAGCAGTATGGTGAAGGCTACCTGTCTAAAGGGAGCAAATCATCTGCTAAAAAGAAGAATGTTCAGGATGCACACGAGGCCATCAGACCTACTTCTGTGGCTATAACACCTGACAGTGTTAAAAATATCCTCGATAACGATCAATATAAACTCTATAAACTGATATGGGACAGATTCATCGCCAGTAATATGGCTGATGCCGTCTATGACCTGAACACTATAAATATCGCAAATGGGGCTTACGGGCTTAAATCTCAGGGTAAAGTTCTCAAATTCCCGGGATTCCAGACACTCTATATTGAAGGTCAGGACGAGAAGAGCGAGAAAGAGCAGGATGTCATATTCGACGTAAAAGAAGGTGACAAGCTGAAGGCTCAGAAGGAAGAGAGCAAGCAGATGTTCACTCAGCCGCCTGCGAGATATTCGGAAGCCACTCTGGTGAAGACCCTTGAGTCCGAAGGGATAGGCAGACCGTCGACTTATGCGTCTATCATCTCTACTCTTATTGACAGAGCTTATGCCGAAATGGAAGAGAAGAGGTTCAAACCTACTGAGCTTGGACGTGTTGTCTGTTCACTGCTGATAGCGAATTTCGACAGAATATTCGATGCTAAATTTACGGCAGGGATGGAAGAGGAGCTGGACGGAATAGAAGAGGGGAAACTCACTTGGAAAGGGGTTCTGGCTGACTTCTATGAGAAGTTCAAACCTGAGCTTGAAAAGGCTGAAAAAACAGTTTTCGGCTAATCTGACAGTGGATGTTAAATGCCCTACATGCGGTGAAGACCTGACTATCAAACACGGTCGTAACGGTAACTTTGTCGCTTGTACTTCATACCCTGAATGTAAATTTACTTCTAACTATGAGAGACTTGAAGACGGTTCATTCAAACTCGTACCTAAAGAGGAGGATAAACCCTCAGGTATCGAGTGTGAGAAGTGCGGTAAAGAACTTGTATTCAAAAAAAATACCCGCTTCGGGAAAGTTCTGGCTTGTCCGGGATACCCCGAATGTAAAAAAAATATTAAGAACTATGTTGAGCTACCGGGCGGTGAGATAAAGGTTCTCTCTGCAGGTGAGGATATCGGAACTCCATGCCCTAAATGCGGCAGTGGTCTGAGTATCAAAGGCGGTCGTAACGGTATGTTTATCGGCTGTTCCAAATACCCTGACTGCGACTTCACCGGTAATATGGAAGTTAACGAGAAAGGGAGATAATCCCTAAATTCGACAAGGTAGACGAAAACGTTAAATGTGAGAAATGCGGTAAACCTATGACACTCAAAAAGAGTCGTCGAGGTAAGTTTTTTCGCATGTACAGGCTACCCTGATTGTAAAAATGCAAAGTCGACGATGGTGCTGGAGGATGGCACTATTACTGTTAAAGAATAAATGGACAAGATTGTATATATAGTTGGCGGCGGTCTTGCAGGTTGTGAGACCGCTTATTTTTTTAGCTGAGAAGGGGTATAGTGTAAAGCTATACGAGATGCGTCCGAATGTCCAAACCCCTGCACACGAGACGGAGTTCCTAGGTGAACTCGTATGCTCGAATTCACTCAAAAGCACCCTCCCTGATACATCCAGCGGTCTGCTGAAAGAAGAGATCAAAATCTTAGGTTCTGTGGTGCTGAAAGTTGCCGAGCAGTGCAAAGTCCCTGCAGGTAACGCTCTGGCTGTGGATAGGATGGATTTTGCAAAAGGGATGGACGATATCATCCGCAACCACCCGAATATCGATGTTATAGGCGAGGAGCTGACGGATATCCCCACTGACAGACCTTGTATCATAGCTACAGGTCCGCTCACTTCCGACAAAATGGCAGAGAGTATCAAGACCCGCTTTGGCGGTGGTCTGTATTTCTTTGATGCCATAGCACCTGTTATCTCATTCGACTCTGTGGATATGGAGAAGGCTTTCTTTAAAAGCAGATGGGAGAAGGGGGGACGATGATTATCTGAATCTGGGGATGAACAGAGAAGAGTACGAACTTTTTTTATAACGAGCTTATGGCATCTGAGAAGGTGGAATTCAAGGATTTCGAAAAGCTGAATGTATATGAGGGCTGTATGCCGATCGAAGAGATGGCGAAGCGTGGTCCTCAGACTCTCACCTTTGGTCCTTTCCGCCCTGTGGGGCTGAGACACCCTGTGACGGAGCAGAAGTATTATGCTGTTATTCAGTTGCGGAAAGAGAATAAAGAGGGGACGGCTTATAATCTCGTAGGCTGCCAGACTAAGATGAAGATACCCGAGCAGAAGCGTGTCTTCAGGTTAGTGCCCGGGCTTGAGAATGCGGAGTTTCTTCGTTACGGCTCTATCCACAGGAACACTTATATACACTCCCCGGGTAATTTGAAAAGGACATTTCAGGTCATAGGTGACGAAAAGCTGTATTTTGCAGGTCAGATAACAGGTGTTGAAGGGTATCTGGAGTCTGCGGCATCGGGACTGCTGGCGGCATATTCACTTGTTAATCCTGATTTCGAAGGTTTCCATGAAGAGACGGCTCTTGGTGCTCTTGCCAGACATGTTTCAGGAGAGGTCGCCGAGAATAAAAAAGGAATTTGTCCCTTCAAATTTTCATTTCGGTATGGTGCCCGGACACGGTAAGAAGATCCGTGATAAGAAGCTGAAAAAAGCGTATGTATGCCGAAAGAGCACTCGCTCATTATAAATAAATCTCCTGTTTCAAAAGAATATATTTTTTTAGTAAAACTCACATATTAGCTTTTGCCTGAGATCATTACGTCAGAAACAAGTTTCTTCCTTATGATGGCATACGACGGTAGAAGACTCACAGCGTGAGTCGTGTAAGCATGGGGGTATATTATATCAACTCGAAGTAGGTATCGAATTGCTAATTCGGTCGGAAGACGATAATCCCTTCTATCTCTTTGACATAATCTTTAAAAGAGTAGTCTGCCACTTTCATAAGTTTAGATGAAGTATTTCTGAAGAATACTCCGTCTTTATTCTTTATTAAGATACCTGTATGCGTGACATCAAGCCCTTCTTTATCGGAATATATCCCTATATAGTCTCCGTTTTGGAGCAGTTTAATAACGTCTTTATTTATAAGGTTGCCGGGGACGTAGTTTGTCATCCGCATTGTCTGCGGCACATTTTTTCAGCCAGTTTGTTTTGCCCGATTTTCTATTTATGATCTTTTCAACTGTGGTAGCACCCGGGAGTTCAGGGGTGATGTCTTTCACTGAGTTGTTCTCTCCCGAAACCCAGTCGGTGAAGAAGTGCTTCCTTTTCGCATAGGAGACCTCCCCTTCGAAATACCTGACTTTTTTTCAGCTTATTTATGAAGTCATCGACATTGGCAGAAAGACGTAACGCCTCCACATAATCCAAAAAATGTGAAACAGTCCATTCCGTCGAGGTTTATGACTAATTCTTCCTGATCGTCAGGGCTTCCCTTCATGGTATGTGCCATATACGGAGTACCTATGAACTTGCCGGAGATGAACTCTATCCTGTCGCCCGTATTATCTATGTGTATCGATTCAGCCAGTATCAGACTCACTTTATTCGTTTGCCACCCGACAAGAGCTGCGAGAGTCAGAAGCATTATCAGTTTATATATTGTTTTCACTTATTACCCTTATTCCATGCCGACGCAGAAGAGCCGTGCAGACCCCTTCACCCGGGGTTGTCGTTCCGTCGAAATTACCTGTATATAATATGGTGCTGCCGCACGACGGGCTTCGTTCTTTTAGTACAGCAAGTTTTACGTTATTTTGTCTTGCGAGTTCGAGTGTCTTTTTTGCCCCGATGATGAAAGCACCTGAACAGTCAGTTCCTTTATCCCCAAGGACAATGGTGTCGCCGTCTATAACGTCAGAACCGCTCATCCCTTTGATTTCACACGCTTCACGCGGGACTTCCAGCCCTCCTAAAACCTCAGGGCAGACAGGGATTAATTCGTACTGTTCCGACAGCTTTTTTACAGCTTCACTGACTTCGATCACTTCAGCATTATATCTAACATTCTCACCCAGAAGGCAAGCACTAATCAGTATTTTTTTCCATTAGGGTATTATTACATAGAATATTTGTTTTGCGAACCATTTTGATTGAATAAAAGGATATAACGTCCGATAATATATACATGAATATTGACAAGGCCGTGACGGTCTTTCTGAGGTTTATGCATCAGGAGAAGGGAGCGTCAGACCATACTATAAAAAACTATTCCCGTGACTTGGCGGATCTTTGCACTTATCTGGAAGAGTCGAAAATTGAAGATATCGCGAGGCAGACTTTTTTCGTGCTTCGTGGCTTTGTGGCTATGCTGTTCGATAAGGGGCTGGCTAAATCCACTATAGAGCGGAAGATCGCTTGTCTGAAATCATTCTTCGCCCATATGCAGAAGAAGAACCACATGGATGACAACCCTGCAAGAATGCTGAAATTCCCCAAGAAAGAGCAGAAAGCATTTAAGGTGTTTAACATAGACAGCGTGATTGCACTACTTGAAGCACCTGATAAATCAGACGCCGCAGGTTTGCGTGATGCTCTGCTTCTGGAGCTTATGTACGGCACGGGTGTGAGGGTAAGTGAGCTGGTGGGGCTTAATGTCACTGATATAGATTTCGGCGGTATGCGTATCCTTGTACGTGGTAAAGGGAAGAAGGAGCGTATTGTTCCAATTGCCGACATGCATATCGGCATGATAAACGACTATCTGGATATAAAACAGGATATATGCAACGGGTATCCTGCGGATCACGAGGTGCTTTTTTATAAATAAATTCGGCAACAGACTCACCGACAGATCGGTAAGGCGTATTGTAGAAAAGTATTTAAAGATAGCAGGACTGCCGATAGATTTCTCTCCGCACTCATTCAGACATTCATACGCAACTCATCTGCTTGAAGGGGGGGGCTGACCTTAGAACAATTCAGCAGCTTCTTGGGCATGAATCGCTCACCACCACACAGAAATACACTCACCTCAATCTGACGGAGCTTCTGCGTGTGTATGACGAGACCCATCCAAAAGCTAAGAAATAGTATCTGAAGCTTACTTTTCCACGTCGGCTATCAGCTCGAACTCACCTGTGTTGAGGTTGAAGTTGTACACTTCACCTGTTCCGATTATGTAATACCATCCGAAGAGCTTTATTTTGCCTTCATCATACTTTTTTACGGATGTAAGGATAACTGAGAAGGTTTGACATCTGCTTCACGATGTTGAGCTGCTCTGTTAGCCACTCTCTGTGTGCTTCGTCCGCTTCAGGGTGTTTCAATAGTATTTCGTTTTTGACACTCTGAGCCTGTTCCAGCCAGTGTGCAACGTTAGGGAGCTGTTTGAGTTTTTTCATCTTCGTAGTATAATGCCGCACATCCGCCGCAGTTGGAGTGACCGCATACGACAATATTATCTACTTCGAGAGCATTTACGGCATATTCTATAGCGGAGGTTGTGGATACATACTCTGTTGAAATCCTGTATGAAGGCACTATATTTGCGATATTACGAACAACGAAAAGCTCGCCGGGCATAGTTTTAGTTATGAGTCCGGGGACGACTCTGGAATCGGAGCAGCCTATAAAAAAGTGTATGGGGTGCCTGCCCTCTGCCTAGCGACTCGAATAGTTCTTTATTCTTCTGAAAACTTGTCTCTTTAAATCTGATTGTACCATTAAAAAAAAGCTTATCCATATTTCATCTCCAAAACATAACCAAAAAAAACTGTTCTAAAAAAGTATTATAGCACAAAAAAAAGGCCGAAGGAATAGTTACCTTCGACCTTTAGTTTAATAGTTTATCTATGTCCTATATTCTTGGACCGCCTGCAATAATCTCTGCGTCTGTCCCTTCTTCATACTTTTTGAAGTTTGCCTTGAAGTTTTCAGCAAGCTGTGTGAGCTGTGCTTTGTAAGCAGCCTTATCAGCCCAGCTCTCTTGAGGGTGGATAACATTTGATGGAATGTTTCCGAGAGTTTTAGGGATACCGAATCCGAAAATCTCGTCTTGAACGAATTCAGATTTGTCGATATCACCGTTAAGGATAGATGTGATTATTTCACGTGTGTGGCTTATCTTAAATCTTGAGCCGACTCCGTGAGGTCCGCCTGTGAGACCTGTGTTCACAAGGTAGCATGTTACATTGTTCTGAACGATTTTATCGCCGAGAAGCTTAGCGTATACGGATGGATGCCAAACCATGAAAGCTCGCCGAAACATGAAGAGAAAACGGCTTTAGGCTCTGTAACACCCTTTTCAGTACCTGCAACCTTCGCTGTGTAACCAGAGATGAAGTGGTACATAGCCTGAGGTACAGTGAGCTTTGATACAGGAGGAAGAACACCGAAAGCGTCATATGTAAGGAATATGATGTTCTTAGGGAGTCCGCCTTTACCTGATGGCTCGATATTTTCTATAGACTCAAGAGGGTATGAAGCTCTTGTGTTTTCTGTAATGCTGTCGTCGTCGAGGTCACAATTGCGGTCTGCATCCATGACAACGTTTTCGAGGATAGTTCCGTGCATCTGTGTTGTTTTGAAGATATCCGGCTCCATCTCTTGTGAGAGGTTGATAACTTTCGCGTAGCATCCGCCTTCGATGTTGAAAACCCCTTTATCATCCCAGCCGTGCTCGTCGTCACCGATGAGTGCTCTGTCTGGGTCTGTTGAGAGTGTAGTTTTACCTGTTCCTGAAAGACCGAAGAAGAGTGCAACGTCGCCCTCTTTGCCGATGTTGGCAGAACAGTGCATTGACATGATATTTTGTTTCGGGAGGAGGTAGTTCATAACAGTGAAGATAGATTTTTTCATCTCGCCTGCGTATGCCGTACCGCCGATGATAACAACCTTTTTAGCGAAGTTGAGAATAACGAAGTTTTCGCTGTTGATCCCGTCCATTTCAGGCTCGCCTTTGAAGTTAGGGCAGCCGATGATTGTAAAGTCAGCCTCGAAGTTTTCGAGTTTTGAAGCATCAGGCTCTTGTATGAACATGTTTCTCACGAAAAGGTTCTGCCATGCATAAGTGTTGATGGCACGAACCCTTATTCTGGATGCCTCGTCAGCACCTGCGTAGCACTCCTGAACGTAAACATCTTTCTGCTGGAGATATGCACAGAGTTTATTATATATACCGTCGAATTTTTCCTGACTGATAGCAACGTTCCCTTTTGACCAGTTAACGTCGTTCTTTGTAGTCTCTTCTTCAACGATGAATTTATCGTTAGGTGAACGGCCTGTAACAGCACCTGTAAGGCAGACCATTGCTCCGCCATTGGCTATTTTTCCTTCGCCGTTTTTTAATGATTTCTTCGTAAAGTTCTGGGGCTGTAAGGTTTTTTTTCTTGATCTCTCCAAGGTTTTTGAGACCGTATACCTCGAGTCCTTTAAGGTCGTTATTGCTCACTGTGTCCTCCTGGGTATGGTAAATCGAATATAGTTTTGCAAACTTTTAATGGGGGGAGTGTACTTTATTATCATATTATGATCAAGTAAAAAAAACGGAAAAAAATGCTCTAAACCCCTTTTCTGTAGCAGGTTTGAGCTTAATAATCGGTATTTATATTTCCAATACTGAACATATGGGCATTAAAAGATGCAATACCTTTTCTATTAGTTACAATGGTTTAAAAAGACTGAAAAGATATTTTTTATATGCAAACTATCTGAAAGTCGCAGGCATTAAAACTTAAAAAATCGAATCATTATTTTTTTATAAACTTGTAAAGAAAATGTAAAAAAAATACAATACGTGTGTAATCGGATAAAAAAAAGTCTTTAAATATTTTATTCCCAATATATTTTATTAAATATTTTTTATTGTCTAACAGAATCATAAGTTAGGAGGGACGTATGTTTATTTTGAGATTATTGTCAGTGTTGATTATGTCTTTGGCTATTACAGCATGTGGCGGCGGGGCAGGTTCAGGGGCACAGGTCTATAGTGACTCAGGTAGTTACGTAGCTTCTGTGGACGAAAATGGAGACCCTGTACCCCTTATGCTCACCAGCGATTCAGAGGGCGGGTAACTGTTACTTCCCAGTCATCGGGCAATGTTTATACCATACAGACAGTGAATGCAAACGGAGACCCTATAGGGAATATTACAGTCGGTTTTCTGGAAGAGAGCACTTCCGGCACTTCAGGTGGTTCTACACATCCGCAGTCCAGAGCAGGGGACGACGATATATCAGCAGAGGATATGGGAATCCTTCAGGTTACTGATGTTGATAAGGCAAATGTTGACATGGTTTTAACAACGAGTAGTGATAATACTATAACAGTTTATACAAAAGACCCCTACGGCAGATATGAACCAAAGATCGTATCAAAATCAGTTACAAACACAGGGTCAAGCGGTCTGGCAGGAAGGACAAATATTCCCTTCAAGATAGACCTTACTGTGGTACGCACTGTAAAGCCAGGTAATACAGGTCATGTCTTAGTTGTTCAGGATGCTATGGGGAATATTCGGTTCTTTTTTGATCCACAGAGGATAATAGATCTTATTGGTCCTGCATATCTTGCAAGCATGCGTTCATTTGTGCTTTTTGGTGGAACTTACACTACTCTTCCGTTGAATATGAACGGGATATATGTGGTGAGAAGACAAGGTGAGACCAAGCCGGCAGGAGCTTTCTCATATGTAGGACCTCTACACCCAATATACATGAAAGGACTTCTCTCCTATTCATTCTCAGAAATTTTAGGTGGTGAGGCTGCGGACTATAATAGGCAAATTTTTTTATCATAGAAAAATAGCTATCCCGGAAGAGTTTCAAGATGGTGCGTTGGATTATGATTTTGCCTACGAGTTTGTACAGCTAAAAGGTCAGGACGGTAAACCTATTGATGCTGTTTATCCTAAAACATACAGTTTGAATAATGTATATGCTCAGGAGCAGGTGTTTGATGGACAAACCTACTACTATCTCGGGTATCTTTATAAATATAAGAAGGATAGTGAAGATCTTCTTTATTTTACAGTAGATGAGAATAGTGGTTCATATCAGACTAAAACCGCTTATAAATATAAATACGATTCTTTCAATAAATCTGGCACATTTAACAGCTATAAATTCTATCTTTATAACCCTTATCATAGTGAAGTGATTGAAAAGCCTATGATGACGTACAGCGGAAAGAAGCTTGATTTTGAGGACGCGATATCAACCGAATCTGTTACGGAAGATGGGGAAAGCGTGAAATACGGTGTGGCTAACTATCCCCTTACAGACAGTAATTATGCAAATTCTGCATATACTTTCAGCATAAATTTCAGAAATGTAGGTAACGATAACCTCACATACAGCTACTCCAACACTCAGTATAATGTCGGAAACGGAGCGGTAGGTATTTCAGATAGTGATGCATCTGGCTGGATAAGCTTTGATATGGATAATGAAAGAGTGACCATCACTCCGCAGGTAAGCAACCCTGAAGCGTTGAAATCATTCAGCACATATGTAACCGTCACAGACGGCTGGTTTGTTGCGAGGGCTCATATTACAGCAAATATCACCCGCACGTCAGCACCTGATATTACTCAGGGTGATACACAGAACTTCAGAGTTTATAAAACAGGTGTGACGGCAAGCACAACAGCAGGTGACGACGGGGCTTACGAGAAGGGCACAGCCAAGGATTTTACAAAGTCTGGCAATATAGTGACTAACAACGTGAGCGGACTCCAGTGGCAGGACGATGCTGCTGCTGCTTTAACCAATGTAGACTGGACGGGAGCAGGCACATACTGTGACGGTCTCACATTAGACACATTTTCCGACTGGAGGCTTCCGACCATACAGGAACTCACTACTATTATAGACTATGGAACACGTGACCCTGCACTGGTGAGTGCATTTACTAATACATCGTCATCTTATTACTGGTCGTCGACTGAGGCACAGAACACTGCAAATGCTTACGGTGTAGGTATCTTCGAAGGTGATGACAAGTATCTCACAAAAAAAACAGATTTATGGTATGCACGCTGTGTGCGTCAGTAGTAAGGAGATATAAAATGAAAAAAAATAATATTTACTATACTCATACTTAGCGTTTTTTCGGCGGCATTCGCAGGAAGCTTTTCACGCAATAATGACGACGATACAGTGACAGATACTACAAATAATATCATGTGGGAGGATTCGGCAACTGTTGCATCCAATCAGAAAACATGGACAAACGCTATAAGCTATTGTGAGAACCTGAATTTCGCCGGCTATACAGATTGGCGTCTGCCTAATATTAATGAGTATCGCTCAATTATGGACTATACCAAGGCTGATTACCTGAATGCTATTTTTTGAAAATGTTAATGCCGCAGGGCAGTATTGGACATCAACAACTAAGGCTGCTGATAGTGATTTTGCATATTCTATATCGATACCATGGAAAGGTAATCTGGCAGACAGTGTAAAAGATTTGGATAGCCTCGACATAAGGTGTGTCCGTACGACTGAATAATAAATACCGGGTTGTGGAAAGCCATAGCCACTTTGTAGACTTATTAATAAAATCCCCAGTCTTATAGCAGGATTGGGGATTTTTTGTCTGTAAACTCTTGATTAAGAAAGGCTGTTAGATTCTTACGTCGCTTTCGCTCCTCAGAATGACGGCCAGGTTTTTTCTGACTTATGAACGAATACTCCAGATATCTCTTGAAGTGCCTATGTAAAAAAGCCCCGTTTTTTTTCATATTCCTTGCATTTCTTTTTTACCTACTAATATAATCCATCGAATATGGACACTTTTTTTCATAACGGCAGATGATAAGCACATAAAAAAAAGAGAAAGAGAAAGCTCGTGAACTTCGGAAGAAGGGTTGGTGGAAAAAAAATAAGCTCGCCGAAGGGGTTTGTCACTACTGTAATGGTAAGTTTCCGCCTGCCGAACTTACAATGGATCACATAGTCCCTGTATCAAGAGGCGGATTCAGCACAAAAGGGAATGTAGTCCCTGCATGTAAAGAGTGCAACAGTAAAAAAAAGAAATATCTGCTCCCTGTGGAGTGGGAAGAATATTTGAATAATAATTAATAGAGATTCTTTTTTATCAGCTTATGCGTAAAAAAAATACTCTATTAATAACAGTAAAATTTAGAATAATAATCGTCATTGCGAGAGGGGTATTAACCCGACGCGGCAATCTTAGCCGTTGTTTGTTAGTTAATGACAAAGCTGGAGAATATACATGACTATGACAGGACAGGAAATCAGACAAAAGTTTCTGGATTACTTCGCAAAAAACGGACATTCAATAGTTGGTTCGTCGTCACTCGTTCCGCACGATGACCCGACACTCCTTTTTTTTGCCAATGCGGGGATGAACCAGTTCAAAGATACATTTCTCGGACGTGAAACACGTGCATACACAAGGGCGACCACAAGCCAGAAGGTTGTACGTGCAGGCGGTAAGCACAATGACTTGGAAAATGTGGGCGTAACATCACGTCACCACACTTTCTTTGAGATGCTCGGCAATTTTTTCGTTCGGCGATTATTTCAAAGAGGACGCTATCAAATTCGGCTGGGAATTCCTCACCAAAGAGATGGGGCTTCCAGCTGACAAGATGTTCGTGTCTGTTTATAACGACGACGAAGAGGCTGCGGATATATGGCGTGACGTTATCGGACTGGATGCAAAAGATGTCGAATACAGAGGCGAGAAGGATAACTTCTGGTCCATGGGTGACACAGGTCCTTGCGGTCCTTGTTCTGAGATACATATAGATCAGGGTGAGCATACAGGCTGTCAGCAGCCTGGGTGTAACAGAGACTGCGAATGCGACAGGCACCTTGAGCTCTGGAACTTGGTTTTCATGCAGTATGACAGGAGTGCAGACGGTGTCCTGACACCTCTGCCTAAGCCGTCTATCGATACGGGTATGGGACTTGAGCGTGTTGCGTCTGTGGTGCAAGGGGTTACAAGTAACTATGATACAGACCTTTTTTCAGCCTATTATCAAGTTTATAGCTGAGCTTGCAGGTAAGGAATACGGTGCAGACGAGAAGGATAATGTCTCCATGAGAGTTATCGCCGACCACAGCCGTGCGACAACATTCCTTGTGGGTGACGGAGTTCTCCCTGCGAATGAAGGGCGTGGATATGTACTCAGGCGTATCATGAGACGTGCCATGAGACACGGGCGTATGCTGGGGATGGACGGAACATTCTTTTATAAAGTGTGCGAGTTTGTCGTGGATTTTATGAAAGGGCATTATATCGAGCTTGCCGATAAAAAACCTTTTATCGCAAAGGTAGTAACAAACGAAGAGCAGTCATTCAGCAGAACGCTGAATACTGGACTTAAAATAATAGATGAACTGTTAGAGAAATACAAAGACAGCAAGGTTATCGCCGGAGAGGATATCTTCAAGCTTTATGATACCTTTGGTTTCCCTGTTGATCTGCTTGCAGATGTTGCAGAGGATAACGGTTATGCACTTGATACCGTCGGCTTTGAGCAGGAGATGCAGGCACAGCAGGAGCGTGCAAAGAAATCATGGGCAGGCGGAAGCGGAGAGCAGAAGGTTGCCGATATTTACCTCAAGCTTGCCAGCAGTATAATGTCAGAGTTCGTGGGCTATGACGAGCTGACTGCCGAGTCTGAAGTTGCTGCCATCATCAAGGGTGACAAAGAGACAGACACCGCAGAGGGTGAGTGTGATCTTATCCTCACTAAGACTCCATTCTATGCAGAGGGTGGTGGTCAGGTCGGTGACATAGGATATATTAAAACTGAATCGGCTGTTTTTAAAGTGACAGCTACAAATAAATACGGCGAAGGGATGATCGCAATGCGAGGCATCGTGGAGCTTGGCTCTATCAAAAAAGGGGAAGCCGTGAAAGCAGAGGTGGATAAGGCTGCCAGGAAAGCAACCGAGAAGAACCACACTGCTACGCACCTTTTACACAAAGGGCTTCAGATGGTTCTTGGTGATCATGTGCGTCAGGCCGGCTCACAGGTCAATCCTGAAAGACTCAGGTTCGACTTTAACCACTATGCCCCTGTTTCTGCGGAAGAGATTACTCTTATTGAGCAGATAGTTAACGAAGCAATTCAGGAGAATACTTCTCTCAAAAAAAAGAGCTTTATGAATATTGACGATGCCGTAAAGGCAGGAGCTATGGCTCTGTTCGGTGAGAAGTACGGCAGTGAAGTCAGAGTTGTTGAGGTTGGGGATTTCAGTAAAGAACTTTGTGGCGGATGTCATGTGGAGCGTACAGGTGATATAGGTCTTGTAAAGGTTGTCAGCGAAGCATCCGTAGCATCGGGTGTCCGTCGTATTGAGGCTGTTACAGGCATGGCCGCCGTTGCGGGGCTTCAGAAGTCCGACGCACTGATAAAGGATGGTGCGAGACTCCTTAAAACAACTCCTGACGCACTATACGAGCGTATGGAAGAGCTCACCGAAACCCTCAAAGAGAGAGAGAAAGAGCTTAAAAAACTTGCTGATCAGGCCGCATCTAAAGAGGCCGCAGGGCTTATGGATAATGTTCAGGAAGTTAACGGTATAAAGGTGCTCGCTGTTAAGATGTCGAATGCAGATGTCGACGCTATGCGTACATTTGTAGATACTGCAAGGGACAAGATCGGCAGTGGCGTCGTTGTTGTCGGTGCTGAAACAGACGGCAAGGTGCTTTTCGTATGCGGTGTCACTAAAGACACCATAGGGAAGGTAAAAGCAGGAGATGTCGTCCGTGATGTGGCAAAGATCGCAGGCGGCGGCGGTGGCGGTAGACCCGATATGGCTCAGGCAGGCGGAAAGAACCCTGAGAAACTCGACGAGGCTATAGCAAGCGTCGTTAAGATAGTGGACGGACTTAGTGGTTAGAAACTGCACCGCTGATTTTATCGAACAAAAAATTAAATGAATATGAACGGATAGAGATGGCGGCTACTGAACGTGTGGCCGCCGTTTTATTACCCATAGTTAAAGGACCTGATGAGTGTTCGGTTATCTTTACCAAGCGTGTTCGTGACCTGAACCATCACGGCGGAGAGGTTTCCTTCCCCGGCGGCGTTATGGAGGCAGGGGATTTTGATCTGACATTTACCGCACTCAGAGAGACACACGAAGAGATAGGGGTCGCACCGAACGATGTAAGAATTCTTGGGATGATGGATGACGAATTATCAAAGTGGGGGGGGCATAGGGTGACACCCATTGTCGGTTTGATAAGCAAGCCTGAGTTTGTCCTGCAGGAAACAGAGGTGGAGAAGCTGTATCAAGTTCCTGTCTCGCACCTGCTTGACCCTGGAGTGTATTATTCCGAAAACTGGACAAGAGACAAGGAAACCAGAGAGGTACATTTTTTATCGTTATAACAACGATATCATTTGGGGGGCTTACTGCCCGCATTCTAAAAGATTTCTTAGATTATATGAGCAGGTAGTGATCAATTAATATACAGTCTTTATATAGACAATGTAGTAATTTTCGTTTATTCTAGGTTCAGTTACAAAGTATCTAGGATTATGGAGGCTTTGGTGAAAGCAGAATTTGTAAATCCCTTCATTGCATCAACAATCAACGTATTCGAAACCATGACCGGGCTTTGTCCTGTTAAAGGTGATTTATATATCAAATCAGATCAGAATTTACACTACGATGTCTCCGCCGTTATAGGTATTGTGGGTGATGTTGTCGGTTACTGTTCAGTCAGTCTCCCCGAAGATCTAGCTAAACAGATAGCATCAATTTTCCTCATGGAAGAGAAAGAAGAGGTAGATACTGATGTGGGTGACGCCATCGGCGAACTTATCAATATGATCGCAGGCAGCACTAAGAAGATTTTTTACCGATAAAGGGAAGAAATTCAGCATCTCCGTACCTAACGTCATAACCGGACGCGGTCACACAATTCAACGTCCTACGCATATCATATGCGTGGGTGTCAAGTTCACACTGGATGATCAATCATTTGTTGTCGAAATAGCTTTGAAAGAAAAAAAATAAGGTATATTATAAGTATAGGGTTGCTGAGGCGACCCTAAATATAGTTTGCTTTTTTTTCACATCAAGGGGGAAAAAATATGAATCCTTCGTATTTTTTCATGTATTACCAAGTCAGATTTTGGAGAATATAAATGCGATCTTTTGGATGAAAGACACGCAAGAGTCTTTGGAAAATTCAAAGACAAAAACTCCGTACTGTTCGATTTTAGCGGGCTTATCATAGGTCAGATACCCGTAAATATGCTTAACTTCCTTTCAGACCAAGACCTCGAGGGTTTTGTCGTCCATCTTTTTGACATACTAAACGACAGACGTAAAAAAGAAAGTATATATGAAGGTCGATAAGCTTGATAATGCTGATTTTTTCATCGGAAATTTCAGCATGATTTCTATTGTGACAGACGACAGACCTTTCCTGTATGACAGCATATGGGGATATCTGGAAGAGAAAGATTTTAAAAATATGTTCATCCTTCACCCTATATTTAATATCGAAAGGGACAGGAAGGGGAACCTTACAAAAGTTGCAGAGACATCCATCGGTTCCCGAAACGAGTCATTCGTTATGATATTCCTTGAGAATAACGAAGGGCATGTTCTTAAAGACACAGGAAAAGATATTCTCAATATATATGAGAATGCTATGCTCGCTGTGGATGATTTTCATAAAATCACTGAACTGCTGCATAACCTTGCGACTGAGTATCGTTCCAAAGCTATAGACGTTTCCAGATTTATACACTGGTTGCTTCAGGATAATTTTATCTTTCAGGGAGCCAGAGTCATAGACATAGACAAGAGCAAGCAGTGCCACACATGTAATAAGCTGGGGATATTCAAACTGGACTCGTCAGATCCTGACTATGAATCCATCAGCAATTGTATCGAAAATGATAAATTTAACTTCGTAGAGGGGTATCCCGTTGTCGTGGATAAATCTCTTATACACTCACAGATGAAAGAGCGTGGATACCTTAATAGAGTGCTCTTTCTCGATAAAAGCGAGAAAGCGACCAGAGTTATATGCATACTCGGTCTCTTTTCAAACAAGGGCCGCAAGGCTCAGCCCCTCGATATCCCTATCGTAAAAGAGAAGGTGAAAGGGACTCTTGAGCATTTTAATTTTGTTCACGGTTCACACGACTATAAATGGGTTCGTGACCTGATCGACACTTTCCCTAAGGTTGAGCTTTTCAACTTTACACAAAAGCTTATGGTGGAGATGCTGGAGCTTATTATCTCCATGCAGGGGACAAACCAGATAAGGATATGTTATAGGGATTTCAGACCTCTTAATAATCTATTCTTCTTTGTGGCTATGCCTTCTGATCGTTTCTCCTCTGAGCTTGTGAAGGAAATGGAAGCTTATCTAACAGATCACTTCAAGGCTTCACTGCTGGATATATCTGTCAGACAGGACGAGCATAAACGTTATTTTCTGCATTTTCATCTTTTTTGTTCATGATACCGGTGTACTCGGTTCTGTGGATGATATGAAAGTTAAGTTCAAAATATTGAACATGATGCGTACATGGGAGTCCAGCCTTTATGATGTCCTGCGTGAAAGACTTGGCGGCTCTGATGTAGACTTTGTCTATAATAAATATCTGGATAAATTCAGTGATACATATAAATCCAGAAACTCCGCAGAGGCGACTTTCGGTGATATAAAAAATCCTTGAAAGCCTCAAAGGTGTCTATTCAAGATTATATATGGATGACGATAAGGCTGTTCTGAAAATATACGCAGATACCAGATTCCTCCTTACGGAGCTCATGCCTGTTCTCGATAATATCGGACTGAAGGTATATGAAGAGGATACATACGAGCTTGGTGATAACGGTAAAAAAACTCTTCATTAATGCAGTATATTTCGCTGATATAGAAGACCCTGAAAGCTTCTGCGAGGAGTATAAAGACCTTATCCCTACGCTGATTACTAAGGTTCTGACAGGTGCTGTGGAGAGCGATACTCTCAACGGACTGGCACTGTGCAAGAAGCTTACATACAGACAGATCGGACTGCTTCGCGGTCTCAGAAACTTCATAAGACAGATTGAGAGCAGTTTCACACTGAAGACCCTTAATACTGCACTTATAAACAACTCAGGTACTGCAAAACTCATCGTTCAGCTTTTCGAGGAGAAATATAACCCTGCTGTCAAAAAAAAGCCTGATATCGAACCTATTATCTCGGAGATAATGGAGAATATCGAAAAAAGTGATGTCTGTGGCAGAGGATAAGGCTCTCAGATATTACATGTGGGTTATCGGCGGTATAGTCCGTACCAACTATTTCAGAGTGCCTGAAAGAGAGTATATTTCATTCAAAATTGCATCCAGCACTCTTGATATTATCCATGAGCCGAGACCTATGTTCGAGATTTTCGTTCACTCAGCTCAGATGGACGGTGTTCACCTCCGAGGCGGAAAGGTAGCAAGGGGCGGACTCAGATTCTCTGACAGGATTGACGACTTCCGTACGGAAGTTCTCGGACTTGTTAAGGCACAGATGGTCAAGAATGCAGTTATCGTTCCTGTCGGTTCTAAGGGTGGTTTCATCGTTAAAAAACAGATTGGCTGACAGAGATGCAGACAGAGCAAATGTCGTTGAACAATACAAAAACTACATCAGAGCTCTGCTCGATATTACAGACAACTACAAAGGGACGAAGGTTGTTCATCCCGACCATGTAAAAATATATGACGATAAAGATCCATACCTTGTTGTTGCGGCTGATAAAGGGACTGCAACATTTAGTGACCTCGCAAATTCCGTATCTGTGGACAGAGGTTTTTTTTGGCTGGGGGGATGCTTTTGCATCCGGCGGAAGTACAGGTTACGACCACAAGAAGGTCGGTATCACTGCAAAAGGTGCATGGGAGTCCGTTAAGAGACACTTCCGTGAGCTTGGTAAGGATATACAGAAAGAGCCTTTCACTGTTGTTGCCATCGGTGACATGGCGGGTGACGTTTTCGGAAACGGAATGCTCCTCTCCAGACAGATAAAGCTTCAGGCGGCATTCAATCATATGCACATCTTTATAGATCCGGATCCGGATCCTGAGATATCTTTTATCGAGCGTCAGCGTCTGTTTAAGCTGGCTACGGCGGCGACATGGATGGACTATGACCGTTCCGTGATGTCTGAAGGCGGCGGTATATATGAAAGGTCTGCCAAGAGGATAGAGCTGAACGCAAAAGTTCGTGCGATGCTGGGGACTGACAAGACTGTCGTGACAGGTGAAGAACTGCTCAACCTCATCCTTAAGATGAAGGCTGAACTCCTTTGGAACGGCGGTATCGGTACTTACATCAGATCCACTGCGGAGACTAACGCTCAGGTGGGCGATCCTGCAAACGATGGTCTGAGGATTGATGCTGGTGAGTGTAAGTTCAAAGTGATAGGCGAGGGGGGGGTAACCTCGGGATGACACAGAGAGCAAGGATAGAGCTTGATATCAACGGCGTTCTTGTGAACACGGATGCTCTTGATAACTCTGCCGGTGTGGATATGTCAGACCACGAAGTTAACCTCAAGATCATGTTTGATAAGCTGCTGAATGACGGGCTTTTGGAGTCTGTTGCAGCTAGAAATAAATACATCGAAAAGATGACAAAGGCAGTGGAAAAACTTGTATTGTCTGATAATTATCATCAGTCAATGGTTATAAGCTGCGGGCTTAAACGTTATGAGACAAACCCTGTTGCCTACAGAGAAATGGCAAGGTTTCTCAGTGACGTGGGACTGCTGGATTTCCGTATAGAGAATATTGAGTTTGTTGATCAGGACAGAGCTCCGACAAGACCTGAGCTTTGTGTTCTGCTGGCATACTCTAAGATATTCTTATACAACAGCATCGAGAAAGAGCTGGATATCGAGAGTGATCTTGTTAAGCGTGAGTACATGGATTATTACCCTGAGGATACTCAGAAACGCTTCGGCGATAAACTCTTTGAGCACTCTTTGAGAAGAGAGATTGCGGCGACAGTTGTTGTGAACAGGCTGACTAATCAGGCAGGTGCGACATTCTTCTTTGAGCTGTACAAGAACAACAACGTCAGCTTTACGAAGCTTGCTGAGAGCTATCTGATCTGTGAGGAGCTGTTAGACTGTAAACCTCTCAGAGCCGATCTTGAGAAGCTTGACAACAAAGCAGATGCCTTTGCAATATATGACGGTCTTATAGAGATAGAAAAAAACTCTGAAGGTCGGTACTGCATGGCTTATTGACGATGCTAACCGTCAGCTTGTTACAGAGAATAAAGAGGTCTTTGTAAGCATACTTAACGACATACCTAAGTTCATATCAAAAGATATGAAGGTTAATTATGATGCTATGGTCGCCTCTCTGACAGACAGAGGTATACCTTCTAAGACTGCTAAGGCTGTCTGTAACCTGAGATATTGCAAGTCTGTGTTTGACATACTGGAACTGACAGTATGTACAGGCAGTGACTCCAAAGATGTTTTATACGCATACTATGATGCAGGTTATAAGCTTTGTATTAACGACCTGACTTTCGGTATGAAGAGTATAAAAATCAGAGATGAGTGGGAGCGCGTAAATCTGGAAAGTGTGCTTATCAGAGTTAAGCTTTTACAGAAAGATATCGCTGCACATGCATGTCAGAAGGATAAACGCTGGCTTGATAAACTGATGAGAAAGGAGAAGAATTTCTTCGATAATTATCAGACATTCCTGCAGACAATAAAAGACGGCGAGATAGATAGTCTTGTGCCTTATAATGTTATCCTGGATATGTTTTCCAATCTTATACGGAGGTCAGATTCCGAATGATTAATAAACTGCTGCTTGTAGTTTTGATGGTGATATTTACAGGAGGCAACGTATTGGCACAGCAGACAGAAAAAGTTAGATAATGGCTTAACGCTTATATATAAGCAGATACCAAACGTAAAAGTAGTATCTGTCCAGACATGGATAAAAAAAACAGGTTCAGTGAACGAAACAGAGCGAGAAAGTGGGATATCCCACTTTCTCGAACATCTGGTTTTTAAAGGGACTAAAAAAAAGTATAAACCGGGTGACATAGATACCGTGGTAGAGAGTAACGGCGGTGTTCTTAATGCCGCTACAAGCAAGGATTATACCTTCTATTATGTTACATCACCTTCTCACAAGGCAGAGGTCGCCTTTGATACAATAAGCGAGATGGTTTTCAATGCAGAATTTATCACTGAAGAGATAGAGAAGGAAAAAACCTGTCGTCGTTCAGGAGATAAAGAGGAAATATGACAGACCTACATCGGAAATGTGGGAAGAGTTTTCAGCTATAATGTTTCAGGGGACTCCTTACGAAAGGGAGGTCATAGGGACAGAAGAGCATGTAAACTCCTTTACCAGAGAGATGCTGGTGGATTATTACAACAGATACTATCATCCTGAGAATATGACTCTCGTTGTGGTCGGAGATATCGAATATGACGTTGTTAAAAAAACTTGCAGGCACATACTTCAACCAGAAACGTGATGTCAAAGCAGGCGAGATATACGATAAAAAACGGCAGACTGGAGCTGAAAGAGAATATCGAAAAGGTTATCAAGAAGGATTTGGCACAGGAATACGGAGTTATAAGCTTTGTCGCTGACGGGCTGTTGGATAGCGAGGTCTATTCACTTGAAGTTCTGGGAGAGATACTCTCCGGCGGCGAGTTTTCTGTATTAAACATGCATATGAGATATGACAAACAGCTTGTAAATAGCGTCAGCGGCGGTTATTACGGGGTGCGGAAGAGAGGGACTTTTGTATTCACGTATAATGCACAGCCAGGCAAGTCAGATGAAATAAAAAAACGAAATAATAAAGACTATTGGTAACTTAGATGCTATACTGACTGACGAGGCTATCGAAAAAAGCGAAAAAACAGATTGAAAAGCCAGTCTGTCTTTCAGCGTGAGAAGTCTTCCAGCGAAGCTAACGATATCGGCTATTCCTACACTGTAGGACGTCCTGATTATTATCATAGCTTTCTGGAAAATATGAATCGAGTAGACAAGGGAAGTATTTTAGACTCAGTGAAGGGTATATTCGACGGAAAATATGTCTGGCTGAGGACATTACCTGAAAAGGGGAGTTAGGTAAAATGATAGAACTGCCTATGACTGGGTTCGCCGGACGAAGCGAACTAAAAGAAGAAATAAGCGGTTTGCTCGCAAAAGACATAGTTGATGAATCACTGGTTATTAATGTTTATGGTGATGAGGGGACAGGGAAGAGTACGTTGATTGCCGCTGTCCTTGGTGACTTTCATAAAAAATGCATTTGTTGTGGATATCGATCTCAACAAAAGCCACCTGAGATTTCCTGAGAATGCTCTTTTTTGCGATCAGACAAGAGATTAAACCTGAATTCGTTGACAGCTTTGCCCTCTTTGACCTTCTGTACCTCATGAGGATAGAAAGAATACACGGCGAGCTGAAAATTCCTGCATCAAAGTTTTTTTTAATAATAATACTTCAATACTAAATAAAATCTTCAGAAAACACCCTAATGATAAGTTCTTCAGCCGTAATCTGTATAAAACTGTAGAAGAAGGCGTCCTGATGGAATGGTTCGAAACCTACGCAAGAAAAGCGGTGGCGAGGATGTTTCAAGGGCAGAATCAGAATAACTGGGATTCTCTCATAAATGCATTTGCATTAGGGATGCGTGACTACAAGAAGAAAACAAATAAAGATATGGTGCTGATCCTTGAAAATGCAGATAATATTTTCGAGGTGGATGACAGCGGCAACACATGGGCTGTTGCCATCGTTGACAGGGCTCAGTGTGGTAAGTTTATCTTTTTATCCAAAAAAGAAGCTCTCTGCACAGAAGACAGGGAAGCAGACTCTCAGCCTTGGCATAGAAAATTTCACACCTGAAGATTCTTTCTATTATTTTAATTCGATTGGCATCGACCGCGAAGCCATCATAGATACAATCTACGACAATACACACGGTAATCCCGCCCTCATGAGCTATTGTATCGAAACAAGCGATTTCATGGCGGATGAAACGGGTCTTGAACCGACCCCTGATATATTTCAGTCTGATCCTGAGAGCATCGTACATCTGCACCTGAGCACCATGAAGAGTGATGTGGCGGCTTTCGCCAAAATACTTAGTGTCGTCAGAGTTTTTGACGGAGAATTGTTCGAAGCTATCAGGTCTGAGTTTGTTTCCGAGAGTGATAAACGTCAGCTCCCTATTAAAGTATTCACGGATCTGCGTTTCGGTGAGAGGGTCGGAGGCGGATATTTCGCTCTCCAGAAAGCCTATAGAAACGAAGCTATTAAAGCTCTGGATTCCCAGACGATAGAGACGGTGCACTATATCGCATACCAGTTCCATATGTCTAAACTGAATTCCACAACAGATTATCTGAACTATCCTCTGCACCTTTATGAGGCTTTATATCACGCAAAGGCGACGTTGGATATTGATGGTTTTTTAATGTGGTTCAGAGGTTTAGAAAAGGAACATTTGTCGGCTGAATTTTTTTAATATGTGGCTTGGGATTTATGAGATAGTCAGAGAGCATGTCGCAGGAATACTAGGGCATACCCACGAAGAGACTGTTGCTATAAGCGATACTCTCGCTTTCTTGTACCTCAAGGCTAACAGGTTTATCAATGCTGAGGAGACTATGCAGAATAGTCTTGCTGCATTCGAGGAGCACTTTGGTAAAAATACGGCTGAAACAGTCCCTGCCATGAATAAGGTCGCATCCGTGTATCTTCAGACAGCGGACTATAATGCGGCAGAGGCTATCCTGCTGAACGGCTTGAAAATACGGGAAGACTCTTTGGGACCTGAACACGCAGATGTTGCCGATTCACTGCTCAGGCTGGCAAATCTCTATAAAACACAAAAGAAGAAGGGTGAAGCCCTGGAGTTTGCAGAGAGAGCAAACGCTATACTTAATAGAGGGCTTGATCAGTCGGATGATAAAAGGATAGAAGCTGAAGAGGCTATGGCAGAAGTTTATGCAAATTCGAAAAATCTGCCAAAGGCCGTACAAATATATAAACGCCTGTGTATGGTGAAGAAAGAGAAGTATGGCGAGTACGGAAAAGAGACCATCGTCACCCTCGGTGACTATGCTGAAACGGTTTTAAAGAATGGTCAGACGGGTAAAGCTGTCACATTGTATGAAGATGTTCTTCAAAAGACAAAAAAAAGCGTATGGCGAAAACAGCAAGGCCGCTGCAACCGCTGTGAATGATCTGGCTGTAGCGTACCAGAAGAATAAAGAGTACGACAAGGCGGAAGAGATGCATAAGCAGGCTCTGGCACTGAAAGACCAGCTATACGGGGATAATCACCCAAGCACAGCGACATCTCATTCAAATTATGCACAGCTTCAATACCTTAAAGGTGATTTGACTGATGCTGAGCAGAGCTATCAAAAGGCAGCCAATGTTTACGAGACAGTTCTCGGAAGGGTGCACAAAAAAGACGGCTCTCGGTTTTAATAACCTCGGTTTCCTCACATCGAGAATGGGGAATTTTGAAAAAGCGGAGAAATACTATCTTGACGCACTTAATAGTAAGAGAGCCCTCGGTGATGAAAAGAACACCTCACTGGCTTCCACGCTGAACAACCTGGGAGAGCTTATGTATAGGATGGGTCGCAAAGACGAGGCAAAGAACTATCTGCAGGAAGCACTGGATATATACAAAGATGTCCTCGGTGATGAGCACAATACGACTAAAGTGATAGCAAAAAAACTTAGCGGCTGTCAGTAAATAATAGATAATAAAAGACTAAACAAAAAAAGCCCGAGCTATCAACTCGGGCTTTGTTATTTTATAAGTTCATAAAATCTGATTAGAATGCAACTTCAGCAGAACCTTCCCAGAGACCGTGCAGGTTGCAGTATGAAGTAGCGATAAGTGTTCCCGGCTTATCAAGCTTAAGCTTGAATGTAGAAACAGGCTCAGTAAAAGCTCCGCCTTCGCTATGTGCTGTATATTCAAATCTTGCCACCTGAACGATAGGACCGGCTTCAGCTTTGAAGTAAACAGATATCCAAGAGATGAAATGCTCAGCTGTATTAGGGTGTGGAATCTCTTTACCTACAGAAACCTCAACTTCAAATGCCTCGCCTGCTTTAATACCTGCAGGTACAACAACAACCGGTGCATGCTTCTCAGATTTAAAATCCGCTGTTTTAACAAATTCTCCTATAGACATATTATGCCTCCTTTTATATTCGTATTACTTATTTTACTCAGTGAGTAAATATACCACAAGCGGAATACGAAATCAAACTAAAACAGTCTGAATAAGTCATTGTATTGTAAAATACTCAGCGGTGCTGTTCGGCACTATGATAGCACAGGTGGTATACTCTGAAACCATCTCATGATTTTCAGTAACACTGACATCGATTTCGGAGAAATCCAGAATGTCGTCAAGCTGATTATTCTGAGCCAAATCAGGGCATGAAGGATACCCGAAGCTGTATCGTCTCCCTGCGTAACCGAGGGAGATTATCCCGTGGGCAGTTTTGGCATCTGCTCCGTCAATCCCCAGCTCTTTTCTGATGACTTTATGTGCATATTCCGCCATCGCCTCTGCGAATTCCGTAAAGAACCCGTGAAACTGATAGTATTTTTTATATTCATTGTTTTTGAACAACTGTTGGCAGTATTCCGCAGGTTTGTTCCCTGCTGTGACTATGTGGAATGCGACCGTGTCTTTTTTACCTGATGATACAGGCTGGAAGTAGTCGGCAAGGGATACACCTTTTTCAATATTTTGTCTCGGGAACATAAATCTTGTGAGCTCTTTATCTGAATCGCCGTCATATATTATGAGGTCTTCCCCATCGGAGTTGCACTTGAAATAGCCGTATTTAATCCCCATCTCAAGGATGCTGTTCTCTTTTATCTCCTGAACAGTCTCATTAAATTCAGGAATAACGGTCTCTTTAAGCAGTGCATCATACTCATAGTCTGCCATGCCTTTCTTGCTGTAACCCCACCTGTGAGAGAAAAGTGCGAGCTTGTTCATGTATTCAAGTATTGCATCCATGTCAATATCCTGCATCGTCTTAACCCCAATGAATGGAGCAGATTTAGGCTCTTCAAGGACAGGCTGCTTAATCTCTTTTGGTTTCGCGGTGATGTCTGAGTAAGTCTTCTCAGGGGCATTCCCTGCAGGTTCTTCACCTGAAAGAACTTTCAGAGCGTCGAATGCGTCTCTGCAATAGCTGACTTTACCCGGCATGATCGGGATGCAGTCATTATTGACAAATTTTTTTCCGTGAGTGCCGCACCGCCGAGCAGGACTTTTTTTTATCCAGCCCCTGACGCTTCATTTCGTCTATGTTATCACGCATGATATTTGTTGATTTAACCAGCAGACCACTCATCCCGATGGCGTCCGCATCTATTTCCAGAGCCTTTGCTATCATCTCTTCAACAGAGATTTTGATACCAAGATTGTGTACTTCGTATCCGTTATTGGAGAGGATGATATCCACAAGGTTTTTTTTACCTATGTCGTGGACATCCCCTTTTACGGTTGCGAGGACTACTTTACCTCTTGTCTCCGTATCCCCTTTTTTTTCCATATGAGGCTCAAGTATGGATACTGCTGCTTTCATTGTTTCGGCAGATTGCAGAACGAACGGCAGAAGCATCTTGCCCGCACCGAAAAGGACACCTATCTCTTTCATCGTATCCAGCATGATATTATTAATAATCTCGATAGGTTTCATCGTCTCGCGAAGGGTGTCGAGAACTTCCTGCAAGCCGGCCTTACGACCCTTTTTTAATGAGAGTTTTGAGCATTTCATCCGGTGGGAGGTCAGTCTTTTCTTCCTGTTCAACCTGCCCCTCTTTTTTTTACTGAAATATTCGATGAATGCCGACAAAGCTCCATCTTTTCCTGCCAGCAGGTCGTTGCAGTATTTCACCTCTTCATCGGAGATCATAGATAACGGGAGGACTTTAGAGGCGTGAACAATTGCCATATCCAGCCCGTGCTCGACAGCCTGATGTAAAAAATACCGAGTTGAGTATCGGTCTGCTCTCTTTGGAAAGACCAAAGGAAATATTTGAAAGCCCAAGCACAGTCTTTGCACCTGTCAGCTTCTCTTTTATCATTTTTTATTGCATTGTTAGTCTGTATTGCAGCGTCAACAAGTGTTGTGTCTCCGCTTCCTATGGAGAATGTAAGCGGATCGAATATGAGGTCGTTAGGATTCAGTCCGTATTCTTCCGTGAAGATTTTATAAATCCTTTCGGCAATTTCGAACTTCTTATCTGCTGTCATCGCCATGCCGTCTTCATCGATAGTGAGTGCTATCACAGCCGCAGGATGACTTTTCACAGCCTTGAGAGTGGAATGCAGTTTGTCTCCGCCGTCTTCGAAATTGATGGAGTTTATGACAGGCTTACCTGCACAGGATTTAAGAGCGGTCTCTATGACATCAGGCTCTGTGGAGTCTATCACTACAGGGGCTGTCAGGGTTTTATTCAGAAGATGCATGAATTTACCCATGTCTTCCTTTTCATTACGTCCTGCGTATGCCACACAGGCATCTATAAAGTGTGCTCCTGTCTCCTCCTGCTCTTTTGCGACCGCCAGCATACCTTCCATATCTTCTGCAAGAAGCAGTTCACGGAATGCTTTACTGCCGTTTGCGTTTGCTCTCTCGCCTATGAGGGCAGGGGCAGGCTCTTGAACGAGTGTTGTCGAGAGGTAAAGGGATGAAGCCTCACCTTTGTATTCTTTAGCCATAGGGGCTTTAGGTTTGTTTCTGTCTGCAACAGGGCGAAGTGCCGCTATGTGTGCAGGTGTCGTACCGCAGCATCCGCCGAGTACGCCTATAGGGAATTCTTTGACAAGCTCTTCGACTATCTCACCGAGTCTTTCGGGTGTCATGTCGTAGACCATCTGACCGCCTCTGTTTTCAGGGAGACCTGCGTTGGGTATACATGAAATTTTGCCGTTATAGTTCTCTGACAGAATATGGATCGGATTATGCATAAGATCAGGTCCAGTGGAACAGTTCAGACCAATGGAAAAGAGCGGATACTCACGAAGTAGTGTCACTGCGGCGGCTATATCGGTCCCCATGAGCATAGTTCCGTTTTGCTCAACAGTGATAGAAACCATAATAGGCAGTTCACTGTTTTTTTTCCGCCTGAAGGTCGACAACAGCATTTACCGCTGATTTTATCTGAAGCAGATCCTGACATGTTTCAATGATGAAAAGATCGACTCCGCCCTCAAGGAGGGCTTCTGCCTGTGATTTATACATAATATATAGATCGTCATAGCTTATCTGTGCAAGTGACGGGAGTCTCGTTCCGGGGCCCATAGAGCCTGCCACGTATTTGCCGTATTTATCGGCTGCTCTTCTTGCGATTTGTGCTCCTAGGAGGTTGAGCTCATATGTTCTGTCTTCAAGTCCATACTCTGACATAACGAGTTCTGTGCCGCCGAATGTATTTGTCTCAACGACATCCGCACCTGCCTCGAAGTATTTCTCGTGTATCTCCTGAATAATCTCCGGTGCTGCGACATTAAGCCATTCGCTGCATCCGTTATTCCCCTGCCAGATAGCGTCGGTTATTTCATAGTTTTGTATAGATGTGCCCATAGCACCATCAAAAAGGACGATATTGTCTTTCGCATAGGCTTTAAACATAATTAGCTCCATAAATTGCATGTATATATTATTTAAACTAAACATATATATATGTAAAGATGTTCCACGGAGTTTTTTATTTCTTGAAAAAACGCCACTGCTAGGGTTAGTATTCTAACCGTAATTAAAATCAAAGGAAGACTATTATGAGTGAACAAGAGAATAACAACCTTAGATCCGTCTCCATAAGTACAAAACAAAATATGCCTATATCAATGGGCTCATTCGAATATATCGCAGGGATAGACCCTAAAGAGACATGGGCTCCTGTCTCCAAAGATGATATGGATGTAGAAGAATTTGAAAAAACTCCGTGCAAAGCATATGGAGATTATCAAAGAGAAAGAGTCCACAAAAGAGTTTCAGGATTCGCTGAAAGATATGATGCAGGAATCACTTAAACTTTATCAGGGTATCATGTCAGGAAACGGTGAGGTGGTTAAACCGTACACATCAGGCAGAACTTTTAACTTCATCCTCGGTATGCCTAGAACAGGCGGTACAACACTTTATCAGGCTTTATCAGATGTTTATGGGTGGCCTTGGGAAAACTTGCTGCTATCCATGACACATAACTTTATGCCAAACGGCGGCTATATACTCAGCAACCCGACAGCAGAGTTTGATATGGGGTGGAGACTCCCTTGGAATTTTAATAATATAGTGTTCGAACTCAGCCAGTTTCTTGTATATATCAATAATGAAGCTCCCGACAGTGAGCATATATTTATTAAATCCACTGCACTCAGCTACGCTGTTAAGCTGCTTAATTTCCTTTTTTGGTGATGCGGCTAACTATTTTGTAACTGTAAGACACCCGGGTGCTATCACCATGACCAGTGGTAAAGAGGAGATCACCAGAGAAGACCATATGGAGACTATGGCTATGTGGGCTAACCTCTATTCATCTATCATTCGTGACTGCAGACCTCTCGGCAGAATGAGAATAGTTGAGTATGGTCAGGGGCTTACTGATGTTATCAACCATGCTTTCGAGTCAAAGAAGATGGGCGAAAGGATAGAAGATTCGGCATTCTTTGAGCTTGAGGATTATGATAAAGAATTCTACGAGAGTGATACGGTTAAGCGTATGTTCGAATATGTGAAAATGTCGTGGGGACTCTTTGACCTTGAATTCCCTGAAATTGGAGAATGTATCTAATACTGATTTTCCGACTTGTTGATACGTTACTTAACAACTGAATAATAAAATCCCCAATCTTGGCAACAGGACTGGGGATTTTTTGTTTTCCATAGAATGTTTTTTTTCACTACTTTGAGGCTTTAACCGCAGGATCTAATCCTATCGATACACCTTGTGTCTAGTTCGTAACTACGACACTTTTACTGGAGAATATGCATATAACTTAAATCTTCAATAGTAGGGAAGGTGTCACAAGTTCCAGTGCCAAATAATTCTACAGTTTTATTTGACATAAACGCTGCTAATAATGAACTATACATTATTTTATTTCTTTCTATTGTTGCATCAATGGCAAAATGATAGCTATCGTGGGTACTGCATGAAGCCCCAATATGGTTTCCATCTACTTTTGCATAGACTCTGCCTTGGTAACCTGTTGTTAAACGGCTTATTTTCCCAGTGAAATCTGATGCGAAAGCACTTGATACCATCAGTAGCAGAATCATAGTTATAAATATCTTTTTCATTCTTAAAACTCCTTTAGTTAAAATAATATAATTGATAAGACCGGTACTAACCAATCAATGTTATTAGGTTTTTTCGGGTACGACAAAATAATCATTAAATGTAATTTCTCCATCAGATATTGTTTTGAATAATGGTTCGCAACCGTCAATATCCATAGATAGACTTTTCACTCTATAACTGATCTCAGAAGTTCCGTCATCATCAAGTGAATCGTAGAATAATATTGTGGTACTGTATGATCGCAGGTTAGGCATATCTTGTTCTCTTGGTGTAAGTCCATCTCCGGGTACAATCCAGCCTTGATTGAGACCAATCATTTTTTCAACTCCATCAACTGATTTAAATATAAAAGTGATTGGCTCAACACGAGTGAGATTAGGTGTTAGGAAAAAAAGTATGATTTTGTATATTATTTATATGTTTGAAATCCAGATACAATTCATACTCTTGGCTGGTCAATTTACTTTGGTATATATCATCTGTTGAAGTTTCGAACTCTCTGGTACACCCTGTGTTTCCACTAAGTTTAATATGATCAAGTTTAATAATGTTTAAATCCTGAAAATACCGAATTCCAATATTACTACTATATTGTCTTTCGGATTCCAGGCTATTAACAGCATTTAGTGCTTCCTGTAGCTGTGCTGAACCCTGATACGCAATTGTTTCTTCCTCTTCAGGTGTTAAAGTATTCTGGATACACATGTTATCGTCAAAAACTATTACTTCACCGTTAAGAGTGAAGGTTCTTCCCATCAGTGGGGCAATATGACCTAATTTTAAACTACTGCATAGTTCAGTTAGGTCTAATCTCGGAGTATGCTCCTCTGCCTGCACCATTGGAACACACAAACAAGCAAGTAGAAGTATACAGAAAAAATAATTTTCGCATAGGTACTCCTTTATTTGAATCAATAGTCAATTATACCAGAAAAAAAACAGCGAGTTCACATCTGACAAATATGTCACAATTAATTTACAAGATGTGTTGTGCAGGAGGTTGGATTTTTGATTTAGGACAATTTTTTTTATTCAGTGGTTTGATTAGGATGCAGCATGAGTAAACGGCAAATAACTCAATTAATATTTTTTGTAATAACCATAGCAGGCGGCATAAGGTTCTATTTTTATATTAGCGACCTGCAAAATGGTGTTCCTGCAGGTGCTAAGCCTGGACTGGTGGAAGGTTTTCTGCCTATAAGTGCCTTGATGTCGTTTAAAAGATTTGTCCTTACAGGCGTTTATGATTATGTGCACCCTGCAGGGCTGACACTGTTCATCTTTATACTTCTGGTGAGTCTGATATTTAAAAAAGAGCTTCTGCAGTTACATATGCCCTGTTGGTTTTGTTTCGGAGAATCTCTCCTATCTTAGCAAAGGGGTCAGGATTCATAAATATATCTTTTATCCGCTTACGATAATAAAATACGGAATCCTTGGCTTTTTTTGCATATGTAATACTTTGGCAGATGCCTGTCAGGTCAATCAGTGCTTTTTTTACATGCTCCGTATAATATAATTGCAGATGCCAAGATGATGCACTTCTTCACATCCCCCCTCCAGAACAACTCTGATTGTTTTGACCGTAATTTTGATACTTACTTTGATATCTAAAAATGTGTGGTGCAGAATCCTCTGCCCTTACGGTGCTCTGCTTGGTCTGCTGTCGGTTCTGTCACCATTTAAGGTTAAGCGGAATGCCTCTCACTGCATAGATTGCAGACGATGCACAGAGGTTTGTCCAAATGATATATTAGTCCACACGAAAACACGTATAGACTCGCCTGAGTGCTTTGGTTGTTTTGACTGTGTGGCAAACAGACACTCTGATAAGTGCCTGAATACCACTAATAGATTTAATCATAAACTGATACCTTATATAATAGCTATCCTGATGACCGCCACGGTCGTGGGGGGCTATGTCCGCAGGGTACTGGAAATCAAGCGTGACTAATCAGGAGTACCGCAGATATCTTATGATCATGGATAAACTGTCCCACTAGTCGATTCCGTTTACTCTGAGTAAGCTTGTATTGTCGGGCTGTCTTCCTGCAAATTTCTCAAACAGCTCCATAGGGTCTGCACTCCCTCCTTTACTGAGAACACTGTCAAGAAATCTTTCGCCCGTCTCTTTGTCAAAGACCCCTTTTTTCGGTAAAAAATACTGTAAGCGTCACAAGAGAGCCTCTCAGCCCATTTATAGCTGTAGTAGCCTGCCGAGTAGCCGCCTGCGAATATATGACTGAAACCATGCTGAAACTTGTTATAGGCGGGTGGTTTGATGAGTGATGTCTTTTCTCGAACCTTGTCTAATATTACTTGAACCTCATCCGCCGTATGCGGCTTTTCATGGATAAGCATGTCGAGAGTTCCGAATTCCAGTTGACGAAGGAGTGCCGTTGCCGACATAAATTTCTTTACTTTATCAAGCTTTTCTATCATTTCGTCAGATATCACCTGACCTGTTTTATGGTGTTTGGCAAACATCTTGAGGACGTCTCTGTTGTATGCGAAAAGCTCCAGAAATTGCGATGGAAACTCTATCACATCCCACTCGACACCGTTTACACCGCTGACATCAGCTTCATCAATATCACTAAGCAGGTGGTGCAGTGCATGCCCCATTTCGTGGAAGAGGGTTACAACATCACTGTGTCTAAGCAGGGAAGGGGACTTTTCAGATGCCTGCGGAAAGTTACCGCATATAAGAGCTGTTGCAGGATGCTGTTTATCTTCACTGTCTGAATGTCTGGTCTGCCAGTTGTTCATCCATGCACCGTCCCTTTTGCCTGTGCGGAAGGTGAGGTCTGTGTATATTCTGGCGAAGGTGTCGCCGTTTTTTTATGAGATCATAAGCCTTGACGCTTTCGTGCCATACAGGTACGTCAACCTCTCTGAAGGCAACGCCGAAAAGTTTTTTCGATAAAGCTGAAAAGACCATCGACTACAGAATTCAGCTCAAAATATGGTCTGTATAACTGCTCATCGTATCCGCACTCAACCCTTCTCAGCTTTTCAGAATAGTAGGCTGTATCGTATGCCTGGAGGTCACTGAATTCGGCTATTTTTTTTCAGGTCATTCAGTTCAGCACCTGCCTGATTGTATGCTTTTTTCTGCCAGATCGTTCAGGAAGTTGATAACATCTTCAGGGGATTTGGCATTTTTCGTGGCGAGAGACAGGTCACTGAAACGGTCAAAACCGAGTATTTTTTGCTTTTTTCGGTCTTTAGGGAGAGTAGTTTTTTCTATTATCTCCGCATTTTGTGGTGCTCTGGTGCAATAGGCTTTGTATAGTTTTTCTCTGATATCCCTGTTAGGTCCGTAGGTCATATATGCCAGATAGCTCGGCATTTTGAGAGTGAATTTATAACCGTCGTCACATTTTGCCGCCTGAAGGTCAGGTTCAGGGATGCCTTCAACATCTGCCTCGTTACTTGTTACAAGCTCGAAGCTGTCGGTATCTTTCAGAACATTCTGACCAAAGTCCGTGCTGAGCTTGCTGATCTCAAGGTTTATCTCCATGAGCCTGTTTTTTTTGCTCATCAGGAAGGTGTACTCCGGACAGCCTGAAACCTTTCAGCATATCTTCAAGCACTTTAACCTGTGCACTCGTAAGCTGATCTTTTTTCACTGTCGAATATGCTTTTAACAGCCTCAAAAATATCGTTATTTTGCCCGATCTGAGTGGAATATTCCGTGAGCATCGGCATGGATGCGTTGTAGACCTCTTGGGTCTGCTCTGTGTTATTCACAAAATTCAGATGCCCGACAGGAGTGAAAAAAATTACTAATATCAGAGTCGAGACTCATCAATGGACGTATGAAGTTTTTGTATGATTTATTGTCTATGCTGAGGAGAGTTTTTTATTTCTTTGCGGTTTGAAGCGAGTATCTCGTCGAGTTCTTTTACCGCATTTTCTAAAATATCAGTTCTATAGTTTACAAACATGTGTATCTCCGTATATATATAATGTGTAAGTTATATAATATAGGAGTAAAACAGTTTGAAAAGAGTTAATTGCAGAAGATGTTTGCATTATTATGTAACATGGGACGAATCATTTCCGCACGGATGCAGGGCATATGAATTTAAAACATCCACAATACCGTCTGTAAGCGTATATAAAAGTTCAGGGATCGAGTGCCAGCTTTTCGTTGAAAACCCCAAGATCAAAAAAAATCATAGCAGGTTCTTTGACCAGCATAGTATCATTCTTGACCTTAATAACCCCTTCGATTGTTAAAATCTTAAGACATTTAGTTACAGATTCTCTGGATGCACCTATAAGATTGGAAAGCTCCTGATGAGTATATTTCTTTGTTGTGTAATACCCGTCCAGAGGGAGTGTTTCGTCTTTCACCGTATCTAGCAAGTATTTGATAATCCTTTCTTTCACATTAAGGAATGCCAGTGATTCAATCAGTTCGTCAGCTTTTCTCAGTCTTTCGGTGAGAGTCTCGAGAAGGTAAAGAGTTACGTTGAAATCCTTCTGCATGAGCTCATTGAAAGCTTTTCTTGGGATCAGGGATATTTCGGATTCTTCGTCTGCGATCAGAGTTCCTGTTCTGCCGAGACCGTCGATCATACTCATTTCTCCGACGATATCCCCCGGTTTAACATGTGCTAGGATTATTTCGTCCCCTTTATCATCAATTATAACTACACGAAATACGCCGCCGAGTATTGCATAAAGGTCAGTACCGACATCCCCTTTGTGGAAGACTACTTCGTCTTTTGAGAATTTCTTAACCTTACAAAAGCTCGCAAGCCTCTCAAGATCCTGTGGCTCTGTCGTCTCGAAGATAATCAGATCTGCCAGTTTTTTCAGATAAACTCACATTGCACCCCTAATCGTTATTGAATATCATCATCTTTTAAGATACCAAAAAGTTCATCAATTATCAGCTCTTCCGGTACTTTTTTTTATAATTTCGCCTTTTTTTGAAGATCAGACCATTCCCTCTGCCGCCAGCAATGCCATAGTCTGCCTCACGTGCTTCCCCCCGGACCATTCACGGGACAGCCCATCACAGCGATGCTTATCGTTGATTCCAGTGATGCTGCACGTCTTTCTACCTCTTCGGCGAGTTTTACTAAACTTATCTCCGTTCTGCCGCAGGTGGGGCAGGAGATAATCTCCGGACCTCTGCGTCTTATCTCGAGTGCGTTAAGCAATTGCCAAGCCACCCGTATCTCTTCCACGGGGTCTCCCGTGAGTGATACTCTGAACGTGTCGCCTATCCCGGATAAAAGGAGAGCACCTATCCCTGCGGATGATTTGATACTCCCTGCAAAGAATGTTCCTGCTTCGGTTACGCCTATATGCAGAGGATAGTCCGATCTCTCTGCAAACATTTGATACGCCTGAAACGTCAGTGGAACACTGCTAGCTTTCAGCGAAACTTTCATATCGTAGAAGCCTAGTGTTTCTATCTGTTTAATGTGAGATTCTGCCGACATCACAAGCGATTCAGCACAAACCCCGTATTTTTTTTCAGCAGTTCTTTTTTTTCAAGTGAGCCGGCATTTACGCCGACCCTTATGGAGCAGTTATTAGCCTTTGCTGCTTCCACTACTGCTTTCACTTTATCTGCTCCGCCTATATTACCGGGATTGATGCGGATAGCATCTGCACCGTTTTCCATGGATTCTATGGCGAGTTTATAGTCAAAGTGTATATCTGCTATGACAGGTATTTTAGATTGATCGGTTATTTTTTTTGAAAGCTTTAGCGGCAGTGCTGTCAACCACGGCACAGCGTACTATCTCACACCCTGCCTCATATAGAGCCGCTATCTGAGCGTTTGTTGCATAGATATCACGGGTATCTGTATTTGTCATAGACTGTATGCTGATAGGGGCATCACCGCCTATCTTTACATTGCCTAAGTTTATCTGTTTAGAGACTCTTCTATTTATCATTCTGTAGCTCTTTTATTATACTGCTAACGACATTTCGTATTCTGTTAAGTTCATCTTCGCTTTCTGCTTCGTAGCGTGTGACAAGTAGGGGCTCGGTATTGCTTGCCCTCACGAGTGCCCAGCCTTTCTCGAAATTGATTCTGAGCCCGTCAATATCTATGATGTCTTTTATACCATAAATGTCGTCTTTTAGATACTGGTTAAATTGGTAGCTGAGGTTTTTTTATTAGTTCGAATTTAATATCATCAGGGCAGTATTCACGTATTTCAGGGGTGTTGAAATAGTCTGGTATCTGCGAAGTCAGTTCGGATGAGGACGATATTAAACCGAGTGACAGCTGATTAACGTAGGCTTCCAGTAGTCTGACAGATGCGTATATGCCGTCGTCGTAGCCGAAATATCTATCGGCGAAAAAAGAAGTGAGAGCTCATCTCTCCGCCTAAAACAGCATTCTCCTGTTTCATCTTCACTTTGATCATGGAGTGTCCTGAGAGGTACATTACAGATTGCATCCCTATGGCATCTATAAATTCATACAGACCTTTACTCGCCTTGACATCTGCCACCACCTTTGCACCCTGATGTTCTGATGCGATATCGCCTGCGAAGATTGCTATCAGCTGATCCCCCCCCATATCATTTCACCTGTGTTGTCAAGTGCTCCGAGCCTGTCGGCATCTCCGTCATAGCCCATGCATAAATCGGCAGAGTGTTTCAGCATGAGTGCTTTAGCTTCTGCCATGTTTGATTCGACCGTTGGGTCGGGGTGATGCCCAGGAAATTTACCGTCCTGAGTGCAGTATAAAGGCAGAACCTGCACACCCAGATTAGTAAAAATCTCAGGTGCAATGCTTGAGGCAGTGCCGCTTCCCGAATCGACCACTATGGTAATCTTTTTATTAAGTTTGGATATCTTGTTTTTTTTCAGTTCCGAAAAGTGCTCGTTCATGTATGAGATATATCTGCTTGTTATGTCAATCTTTGTAACTGTCCCTTTTATCTGTGGAGTGATGAATTCTTCTTTGGATATGCTGTCGTAAATCTGTTCGATCTTTTCGGAGTGATAGACGGTGTTTTTTTGTACCGATTTTGATACCGTTGAATTCAGGCGGATTGTGACTCCCTGTGATCATTATATAGCCGTCACTCCCTTCACTGTGCATGCTGAAATATGTGACAGGGGACGGACATATGCCCAAGTCCAGTATGTTAACACCTGAGTCGGTTAATCCTCTGCATATAGCCTGAAAAAGAGGAGTTGACGATTCTCTCACATCTCTGCCCACGGACAGAGTCGGATTATGTTTTCCTGTCTCTTTAATAACCTGTGTTGCGAAGGCTTTAGCGGATAGCTCAGCTATATTGTCAGTGAGTTTTGTACCATAGATTCCACGAATGTCATATCTTCGAAAAAAAATATCTTTATTCAGCAACATTATTGACCTGCTGTAAAAAAAATCTGTGTTATAATCTTCTTATGAAAAAAAGTAACATGTTTTATCAATGATAGCAAGCTTTTAGAGAAAATCGAGAGCTTTTGCGAAAAAAGAAAGGTTCACCTTAGATGCTATTGCAAGTATTGATGAATTTGAGTACGACGCTGCATCTGTCCTTTATCTGACTGATGATGCATCGAAATCATGTTTCGACGCTCTCAAGGACATCCCCGTTTGTTATATAGGCGAGGGGAAGGTCGAGTGTGATAAAGTTTATTATCTTAAACAGGATTTTGATCATATACATCTGCGTTGTCTTGTTGACGCTGTTACACATTCAGGCTGTTTTGAAGTTGCTTCCGCATCCGCTGCACCCGTCAGCCTGAATAAAACTTTCAAGATAAAGAATGATATTTTCAATATAGAGAAGGTCGTGTTTGCTCTGACAAAAGACTTTGTTTATTTTCTGGATTTTCAATCACTTGAGAAGGTGCGTGTGGGTCTTTCCGAGATGCTTACAAACGCTATCGAGCATGGTAATCTGGGAATAACCGGCGACGATAAACTAAATGCCACCGAATCAGGCACATACTACGATCTTGTGAACGAAAGGCTGGCGGACGATAAGTATAACTCACGGCTGGTAACTTTTTTCATATACCGTAGACAATAGCGGTATTGTTATGGATATAATTGATGAGGGTGCAGGCTTCAATGTTGAAGAACTCCCTGACCCTACCGACCCTGAGTCTCTGTTCAAGCTTCACGGCAGAGGCATCCTTATCACACGGATGTATTTCGATGAAGTGATCTATAACGGCAAAGGTAATCACGTAACTATCAAAAAGGAGCTCTAATGCTTCACTTATTGGGCACAAGAGGGACTCTGCCTGTCTCCGGACAGAGTTTCGTTAAATATGGTGGCAATACAACCTGCCTCATGACCCCCCCGTCAACAGTGATAGTTGTATCATTTTTTTTGATGGCGGTACAGGTCTTACCAGTCTTAATAAGTATAAGAATTTCAAAGAGTACCATATTTTTTCTGTCTCATCTGCATTGGGATCACATCGTGGGTATGCCTATTTTTCAGGCTTTCTACAACCCGACGAAGAGCATACATATTTACCTTGAGAACAAAGTCGAGATGGAGTCCACGGATATCCTTGATGTCCTTTTTAAGCCTCCGTTCTTCCCCGTGCCTAAGAGTAAACTGCGTGCGGATATCCGTATCAATCTCATAGATAGCGGAGATCAGTTCCAGTTCGGCAGGGTGGGTGTCCATGTTGCAGACGGCTGGCATCCAGATGGTGTACTGATGCATAAGGTGGTCTTCCCTGATAAGCAGATTCTGTTCACGTCCGACTATGAGCACGGCTCTGAAAAGGATGATTTTCTTATCGAATTTGCCAGAGATTGCGACTATATGATTTTCGACACCACATACACACCTGCGGAGTATTCAGGCGAGAGCGGCGGAATGCCTAAGGTCGGCTGGGGGCACTCCACATATAAACACGGTATAGAGTTTGTAAAAAAGGCAGGGGTAAAAAACCTTGTTCTTTTCCATCATAATCCTGACTATAACGACATAATGCTTGACGAGATGGGTATATTAGCCAGAAGGCAGTTTAAGAATACTTATGTTGCATACGACGGCATGATCCTCTGATCCTACCCCTTTTTTCCACGGTCTAAATACTGAAATATATAATGTAAACAGTAGTGCTATCACCTGTACACTTCCAAGACTGAAGTGGAGTTTCTGAGTATTCAGATATGTATAGTTTTGGAATATGTTTGTGGCGGAGTCCCCTGACAGCTCCATAAGTGCCGTCTCCCACGGTCCGAGGAGAAAAGTTCCCGACAAAATAGCCGAAACAGTTATTATCCACTTAATAGTAATCCATCTATGTTTAAAGAATCCCCAATTACTGAAGAGGGAATAGAGCAGACCTGTCAGAAAACTGCCTATTGCCCCCCGGAATTATGATAACCATCAGGTCTATATGATGTATGCTGAGGTTTATCCCGTGCACTATAGACTGATCACTCTGCCCCTGTTTGAGGAAATAGAGGAAGAAGAGCGATAAAGCACCTCCGAACCAGCAGGAAGCACATATGATATGCAGAAGTTTGAGGATCTTCAATCCATCTTTGCCTAATCTATACATCACCGCCCCCTTTGACGGGCAATCTTCCTGACAATCTCAATCCTTTTTTGAAGTTTATGGAGACAAGAGCGAGATTCAGCCCGCCTGCGATAATCTCCACAGCCTGCACAGTATAAAAGATAAAATCAAAACTGTCTGAAGATGCTTTAATATCCAGAAATATCGCCGATGGGACGAGTATAAGCAGACCATTCAGAGCGATCACGGGCATTAATCTCTTCTTGCCCTTTATAAGTCTGGAATTATTGTTTTCAGACATGATAAAGCCTGATACTCCAGTAAATATAATGGAAGGGATGAGAATAAACATGCCGGGGAAGACTATAAAAGCTTTAACCCTGGCAATACTGTGAGGCTGCATAAAAATCTCGGATACTACTGTGGACGTGATGAAGAAAATAATACACATTACTGACAGGGTTGAAAAAAGTAGATGTATTCTTTTTTATCATGATAGTCTCCTTATAATATGACAATATATTACCAAATTGACAGCATGTTGTCAATTGAATGAGGCGAAAGTATGAAGCATACGACAAACGGTGAGCTTTTAACCGAGCTGATCCTTGAGATATTCAGTCTGAGCGGTTCATTGGTTAATGAAGGTGACGAGCTTGTCAAAGAGCTGGGGCTCACGAGTGCCAGATGGAAGGTTCTGGGAGCACTGGCTATCAGTGGCGTGCCTATGTCTGTTGCTCAGATAGCCAAAAGCATGGGGCAGACCAGGCAGGGTGTTCAGCGTTTAGCAGATATAATGGAAAAAAGACGGTTTGCTTAAATACAGAGAGAATCCGAATCATAAAACAGCTAAATTAGCCGAGTTGGCAGAGAGGGGTGAGGAGCTGTACAGGAGGGCTGAATCTGTGCAGATACCTTGGGCAAACTCTCTGGCTGAAAACCTCAGCACGGACGATCTGAGGATAACCCTTCAGGTCGCCAGAGACCTGTCTGCAGGATTAACCAAGAAAAGATAAATGCCTGTATCTACTGTGCGACGACTTTATTTCTGCCTGTCTCTTTAGCTTTATAAAGTCTTTCGTCAGCTCTTTTTTATGACAGATTCGGCATTATCCTCTTTTTCGAAGGCTGATATACCGAAGCTGGCAGTAACAGTGAAAGAGTTACCTTTCAGAGCGAAATTAACTGTTTCAAGCTTCTTTCTGATCTGCTCTGCGACATGCTGGGCATTTCTGACATCGGCATTCGACAGTAGTACGATAAATTCTTCACCGCCATAGCGGAAAGCAAAATCTGTTTTGCGGATATTCTCTTTTATGAGCTTCGACAGATGCTTCAAAACCTGGTCGCCCACAAGGTGACCATAGTTATCGTTGACACTTTTGAAATGGTCGATATCCACAAGCATCACGCAGAAAGGGGTATTCATCCTTTTATAACGCTCGATCTCCTCAGTCATCTTCATGTCCATATATTTACGGTTGTAAAGACCTGTCAGGTGGTCTGTGATCGACTCGGTTTTATACTTATTCAGGTCGTTCTGCAGTTTTGTGACCTGCTGTTTATAATCTTCCAGCTCGGAGTTTACCGAAGAGTAGTCCTTTGCTATCGTATCCAGATGCCCCTGCTTGTTTTCGGTCTTAGAACCGAACGTGTCAACAAAGTTAGAGAAGGATTCGAGCATCTTCGAACGCAGGTAATCTATGGAATCTTCGCTCTTCAGAACATTATGCATATCTTCTGCATCGCCTAAGAGTTTTTTTGTCTATTTCGAGGTCTTTTTTCCACGAAGTCTATACTATTGGAGAAGCTTGTGGTCAGTTCTGCCTGAAGTCCCACGAACTTTGAAAAGACATCCTCTATAAAGCTGCTCACTTTATGCTGACGTTTTTTCGAGAGCGATTATATGCTCGCTGAGTGTGTTAAGGAGTGCCGTCATCGTCTCGCTAAAGCCTTTGTCAGGATTAAATACCATATCTTCAACATCTTTCAGGGCGGCATCGGAAACGAAACCTTTCAGCGGAGTTACATACTTGAGCAGTTCAGATTTTTTTTCACCACCCTCCATGGCATGCTTTATCATTTCAATAAACGCTTCGTTAGCCGTGAGGCTGGATTTCAAATTTGCGGCAGAGACTTTCATCTTGTTTGCTGCCATATTTTTTGAGTGACTGAGTGACTATCTTTCCGAGTTCAGCTGCGATATAATCTGTTCTGTTAGCCATAGGTAAACATCCTGAAATATTAAAATAAGTATTATTCATTATTTTCTAAAAAAAGTGAGTGTTGCAAGCCTTAAATTGTGATATTTAATAACAGGTGATACTTTAAAAAAAATTGTGAAGTACAATTAATAGTCATTTTTTATAACTTGAGGTTGACTTTATAGCCCAGTTTTGATAGAAATTCATCTAACTTGTACACTGTATACAGAATACCGTTTTAAAATTCCTATATTTAATGGAGGAGCTCCGCATGCTGTACATAGACTACACATTACTTATCCAGATAGTACAGTTTCTGGTTATCATCTACATCGGTAAGAAGATGATCATGGATCCGGTCCTTAAGACTGTTGAGGGCAGAGATTCAAAAATTGACGGCATGAAAGAGGAAGCCGAAAATCTCAAAGCACAGGTAGAGCAATACAAAGCTGATTATGCTGAGAAAATGTCAGAAATGAGGGTTGAACTTGCTGAATACCACAGAAAAATCAAAGATGAAGCTACAAAAGAAGCAGCAGAGATGGTGCAGGGCGTTAAGGCTGATATCGATGAAAAGATCGCCGGTGCAAGAGCTGAGATTGCAGCCCAGTCTGAAAAAAGCTAAAGAAGAAATGAACACTATGGTGACAGAGATTTCTGACATGATAGTTGATAGAATAATGCTTTCCGCATAAACTAAGTGAGGGATAGATAGTGAAAAAAGGTTCTTGTAGCACTTTCAATGGTAATGATGTCTATGACAGCATTCGCCTCAAGTGATGCTCCGGTAGACATGAACGCACTCTGGAAAAAACTTCGGTTACAGAGCTATCGTATTTGTTCTGCTTGTAGTTATTATCGTAAAACTTGCAAAAAAAACCTCTCCTTAATTTTCTGGACAAGAGAACTTCAGACATCGAAAAAAGCTATCAAAGATGCCAAAGAAGCATCCGAGAGTGCTAAGACTGAAATGACCAACTACGAAATTAAGATGAAGGGTTTTGAAAAAAGACCTGGAGACAATGAAAGAGAAATCTCTTAAAGCCGCTGAAGCTGAAAAAAGAGCTTATACTCGAAGATGCTGCAAAGCAGATCGAAAAGCTTAAGGCATTTGCGGAAAACCTTATTGAGTCAGAAGCTAAGAAAGCTACTGTCCAGCTTAAGAAAGAAGCAGTCCTCGCAGCTCTCGAAGCAGCAGAAGCAAGCCTCGGAAAAAAAGCTCGACGAAGAGACTCAGAAAAAGATACTTGAGCAGTATATCAAAAAGATTGAGGTGGCAGGATGAAAGAGAATGTAGTTGCCGGCCGCTATGCTCAGGCTCTTTTTGAAGAGGCAAAAGCAGAGAATAAAACTCAGGATGTAATTGACCAGCTTGCATTTATCAGTGTTCTTTACGAAGAGTCTGCTGATTTTCAGACACTGGTTAAAAACCCACTCATCAAAAAGTCTGAGAAGCAGGCTGTTATTGAAACACTTAAGGGTAACGGGACTATAGATGAATTCCTCTATAGATTCATAACTATCCTTGTGTCAAAAGGCAGACTTTCACTTCTTAAGCTTATTGCTGATGAAGTAATGTCTATGGATATGATGGACAAAGGCGAGGCGGAAGCTGTCGTCACTGTCGCTGCCGGGCTGGATGAAGCATCTAAGAAAGCTCTGGGCGAAGTCCTTAATAAAATCACAGGCAAAAAAGATAACAATCACAGAGACTGTTGACGCTTCCATACTTGGCGGTGTTGTAGCTCAGGTTGGGAGTAACCTCTATGACGCCAGCGTCAGAGGGCAGCTCAATAAGATAAAAGAACAGTTAATATAAAAGAATACTAAGTAAAGTTAAGGAGATTGGCTGTATGCAGATCAAAGCTGAAGAGATAAGCCAGATCATACGCGATCAGATTAAGAACTTCGACCAAAAAGTAGAAATGGACGAAGTAGGTACTATCCTCACTGCAGGTGACGGTATTGCTAAAGTTTATGGCCTGGACAAGGCTATGGCCGGAGAGCTTTTAGAGCTTCCAGGCGGAGTATACGGAATCGTTTTCAACCTTGAGGAAGATAACGTAGGTATCGTTATTATGGGTGCGTACGGACACATCCGTGAAGGGGATATCGTTAAGAGAACAGGCAAGATTGCTTCTGTTCCTGTCGGTGAGGCAATGATCGGGCGTGTTGTTGACGCTCTCGGACAGCCTATCGACGGTAAAGGTCCAATCGAAACTACCGAGTTCGACGTAATCGAGAAGATTGCTCCCGGTATCGTTAAGAGAAAGCCTGTTCACGAGCCTGTTCAGACAGGTATCAAAGCTATCGACTCTATGATCCCGATCGGTAGAGGACAGAGAGAGCTTATCATCGGTGACCGTCAGACAGGTAAAACTGCTGTTGCGATTGATGCTATCATCAACCAGAAAGGTCAGAACATGATCTGTGTTTACGTTGCTATCGGTCAGAAAAGATCTACTGTAGCTCGTATTGTTGATACACTTGAGAAGCACGGTGCTATGGAATACACAATCGTTGTTTCCGCTTCTGCTTCAGACCCTGCTCCAATGCAGTTCATCGCTCCTCTTGCAGGTACTACAATGGGTGAGTACTTCAGAGACAGAGGTCAGCACGCACTTCTTGTTTACGATGACCTTTCAAAGCAGGCTACTGCTTATCGTCAGATGTCACTTCTTCTTAGAAGACCTCCAGGACGTGAAGCTTATCCCGGTGACGTTTTCTACCTTCACTCAAGACTTCTTGAGAGAGCTGCGAAGCTTTCTGACGCTGAAGGTGCAGGTTCACTTACAGCTCTTCCTATTATTGAGACACAGGCGAGTGACGTTTCTGCATATATTCCTACAAACGTTATTTCTATTACAGACGGTCAGATATTCCTTGAGTCAGACCTTTTCCTCTCTGGTATCCGTCCGGCGGTTAACGTCGGTATTTCGGTATCACGAGTTGGTGGTGCTGCTCAGATTAAAGCTATGAAGCAGGTTGCCGGTAGTCTCCGTCTTGATCTTGCTCAGTTCCGTGAGCTTGCGGCTTTCGCACAGTTCGGTTCTGACCTTGATGCTGCAACTCAGGCTCAGCTCAAACGTGGTGAGAAACTTGTTGAGATCCTCAAGCAGGGTCAGTACAAACCGATCAGAGTTGAAGAGCAGGTTGCTATTATTTTCGCAGGTGTTAAAGGACTTCTTGACAGTGTTGAGACATCAGCTCTTGGTAAATTTGAAACAGAATTCATCGCATACCTTAAGAGCAACAAAGCTGAGGTTCTCAGTGCAATAGTCTCAGAGGGTAAACTTTCTGATGAGCTCGAAGGACAACTTAGAGCGGCTATTGAAGAATTCAAAAAGATGTTTACAGCGTAAGGAGCTTTAAATGCCTGGTGTAATGGACATTAAACGGAAAATAAAATCCGTTCAAAATACGCAGAAGATTACGAAAGCTATGAAAATGGTTTCCGCGGCAAGAATGAGAAAAGCCGAAGAAGCCATGAACGATGCTCGTGCTTATGCGAATAAAATTTACGAACTTTGCTGCAATATGGCAGAGAAGGTTGACTCTGAGAGCCATCCTTTCCTTGCCGGGAAAGCAGAAGTTAAAAAACGTATGTCTTGCCATTATTACCAGTGATAAAGGTCTTTGTGGTGCGTTTAACTCAAACGTACTCAAAAAAGACTATTGCCTTCATCAAAGAGAACCCTGATAAAAAAAATCAAGTTCGTGATGATAGGTAAGAAAGGTAATGATGCATTCGGAAGGCACGGATATGAAGTGCTCGAAAAAAAATACATCACCTTTGGTGGTAGAATTACATACGATGAAGCTGGTGAGATAGGCGAAAAGCTTGTCGAATACTTCATGAACGAAGAAGTGGATGAGATTTACACTATCCATAACGAGTTCAAATCAACTTCTATTCAAGTAGGTAAGGTTACAAAAGTGCTCCCACTCGCTTTCGAAGCGTCAGAGGGATCATCTGCTGATGACAGCGTGGATTACATCTACGAGCCTAAAGCGGATGCACTGCTTAAAGAGATAATGCCTAGATATATAAATTTCACAGTTTTCTTTGCCGTACTCGAGTCCATTGCGGGCGAGCATGGTGCGAGAATGATTGCTATGGACAATGCTTCCAGAAACGCTGGAGACCTTGTTAAGAAGCTTCAGCTTGAGTTTAACAAAGCTCGTCAGGCTGCAATCACAACTGAGATTCTAGACATTGTAAACGGTGCTGAAGCACTTAATTGATAATAACTAATTTAATAAATTGGAGATCAGGAAATGGCTGCAAACATAGGTAAAGTCGTTCAGGTAATTGGTCCGGTTATCGACGTTAAGTTCGAGACCGGTTCACTTCCGGAAATCTACAATGCGCTCGAAGTAACAATCGGCGATAGTAGTGTAATTTGCGAGGTGGAGCAACACCTCGGTGAGAACATCGTAAGAACAGTTGCGATGAGCTCGACAGAAGGTCTCGTAAGAGGCGCTGATGCTAAAGATACAGGTCAGGCTATCACAGCTCCTGTTGGTAAAAAACGTTCTCGGACGTATCATAAACGTTACCGGAGACCCGGTTGACGAAAGAGGTCCAATCGAAGCTGACACACGTTGGCCGATCCACAGAGAAGCTCCTTCTCTTGAAGATCAGGACACAGGTACAGAAATCCTTGAAACAGGTATTAAGGTTATCGACCTTCTCGAGCCTTATACAAAGGGTGGAAAGACTGGACTCTTCGGTGGTGCCGGAGTTGGTAAAACAGTTCTTATTATGGAGCTTATTAACAACATTGCTCAGGAACACGGTGGTTACTCAGTTTTCGCCGGAGTCGGTGAGCGTACTCGTGAGGGTAAAGACCTTCTCGAGGAGATGGAAGAATCAGGAGTTATCTCTAAAGTTGCACTTGTGTATGGCCAGATGAACGAGCCGCCAGGTGCACGTATGAGAGTTGCTCTTACAGGTCTTACTGTAGCTGAATACTTCAGAGATCAGGAAGGTCAGGACGTTCTTCTGTTCGTTGACAACATCTTCCGTTTCTCTCAGGCAGGTTCTGAGGTTTCTGCTCTTCTCGGTCGTATGCCTTCTGCGGTTGGTTACCAGCCGACACTCGGTACAGAGATGGGTGAGCTTCAGGAGCGTATTACATCTACATCTAAAGGTTCTATTACATCCGTACAGGCTGTTTACGTACCTGCGGACGACCTTACTGACCCTGCTCCTGCGACAACATTTGCACACATTGACGCGACAACAGTTCTTTCACGTCAGATTGCAGAGCTTGGTATCTACCTGCGGTTGACCCACTTGATTCAACATCAAGAATTCTCGACCCTGAGGTAGTTGGTGAAGAGCACTATGCTGTGGCACGTGGTGTACAGGCTGTTCTTCAGAAATATAAAGAACTTCAGGATATTATTGCTATTCTTGGTATGGAAGAGCTTACTGAAGAGGATAAACTTACTGTTGCCAGAGCTAGAAAGATTCAGAGATTCCTCTCTCAGCCTTTCCATGTTGCTGAGCAGTTTACAGGAACACCCGGTAAGTACGTACCTCTTAAAGAGACTGTTAAGGCATTCAAATCTGTACTTGACGGTGAGGTTGATGATCTTCCGGAGCAGGCTTTCTACATGGTAGGCGGGCTTGATGAAGTAAGAGCAGCAGCAGAAAGAATCAAAGCAGGTAACTAATAATGGCTGATACTATAAGGCTAGAGCTTGTTACACCGGAAAGGATGATCCTTTCTGAAGATGTGGAAGAAGTGATAGCACCTGGTGTTGAGGGTGACCTCGGTGTTCTTCCTGAACACGCACCACTTCTTACAGCACTCAGAGTAGGCGAGCTTGGATACAGAACAGGCAAGCAGACTGACTATGTAGCTATCGTTGGCGGAGGCTTCCTTGAGGTCAACAACAACAGAGTAATAGTTCTTGCTGATGATGCTGAGCTCGGACACGAGATTAATCTTGATGAAGCTATTGAGCGTAAGCTTAAGGCTGAGCAGAATCTCGATAAACAACGTAAGGCTGATGAGAAATCTTTTAATGCAGCTGAAGTTAGTCTTATGAAAGAGCTCACAAGGGTGCAGATCGCTGAGAAGTATAGAAGATAATCTTAGATTATTGACTGACAGCTAAATAAATATAAAGGGTGATGCTTCGGTGTCACCCTTTTTTTTTGTGAATGTTATTAGTTTTAATCGGTAAGCCATATAGACTCTTAATTGAGCTGTTGAAACATGTATGTTGAATCAAAAAAATCCCCAATCTTGTTATCAAAATTGGGGATTTCAGTTTAAAGATAAAAAAAGTTTTCGCCGTCCTGAGATTTTACCAGAAGAATCAGAATCCACGAGTTTACTGAGATTACCGGATTCTTCGCCTAACTCAGAATGACATCTCTATGCCTGTCCTTACTCTTTCAGTTATCGCTCACTGCGTGGATAAGTTCTCGAAGTAAGCTTGTCGCTGCTTAGCGACTAGATACCTAAGTAAGCTTTTTTTTAACGTCTTCGTTTGCAAGGAGGTTGGAGGCTGAGTCCTCAAGAGTAATGTGCCCATTCTCCATAACATAACCTCTGTCCGCCACCTTAAGTGCAAGGTTTGCGTTTTGCTCAACGAGGAAGATAGTTGTGCCGTCCTCTTTGTTGATACGCTTAATGATATCAAAAAATCTGGCGTACTATAATAGGTGCAAGCCCGAGCGATGGCTCGTCAAGAAGCAAGAGCTTCGGTTTTGCCATCAGTGCTCTCGATATTGCAAGCATCTGCTGCTCACCGCCTGAAAGTGTTCCACCCTGCTGATTTTTTTCTCTCGTGCAGTCTAGGGAAGAGTTCAAATACGTGTTCCAGATCCTTCTTGATACCTGCCTTGTCTTTACGGAGGAAAGCACCGAGATCAAGATTTTCCATTACTGTAAGGTAAGGGAATATGTGACGACCTTCGGGGACGTGTATTAGCCCCATTTTAACGATATCATCAGGTTTTTTTGACCAGAATATCTTCACCCATGAAGGAGATAGACCCTGATTTCGGTGTGACGACATTGCTCATAGACATGAGCGTAGTTGTTTTACCGGCACCATTTGCTCCGATGAGAGTAATGATCTCCCCCCCCTCTTTGACAGAAATGGAGACTTCGTGCAAAGCCTGTATATTACCGTAGTAAGTGTTAATTTGGTTTATTTCAAGCATCCATATCCTCCCCAAGATAAGCTTTGATTACTTCGGGGTTGTTCCTGATTTCAAGAGGAGTCCCTTCGGCAATCTTCTGCCCATGATCCATCACATAAATTCTCTCAGAGAGGTTCATAACGAGTTTCATGTCATGTTCGATCAGCAGGATAGAAATATTCTCTTTGTTTCTGATTTGGCGTATAAGCTCCGTCAGCTCGACTGTCTCCTGAGGGTTCATACCTGCGGCAGGTTCGTCAAGCAGCAGCAGAGAAGGCTCGGTTGCCATGGCTCTGGCTATCTCAAGCTTACGCTGATCACCATAGGGCAGGTTGCAGGCAAGCTCGTCGCACGCCTGAGCGAGTCCGATTTTCTCAAGGATTTCATAGCTTTCGTTGGCAGCCTTAAGCTCTTCTGCCTTGGTCTTTTTTATCACGGAATAGTGCACCGAGAACCTTAGCCTTCATACGGCAGTGCTTACCTATCATGACATTCTCAAGAACTGTCATAGTCGGGAAGAGACGTATATTCTGGAATGTTCTGGCGAGCCCTCTTTCTGTAACTCTGTTAGGCTTAAGACCGTTGAGTCTTGCAACGGCACCTGAGTGCGTCAATGCTCTTACGTCCCTTTTGTCGGGTTATAAATACCTGTGATGCAGTTGAAGAATGTCGTCTTTCCTGCACCGTTTGGTCCGATGAGAGCAACTATTTCCTGTTTATCTACATATAGATCCACATTGTCCACGGCACGAAGTCCGCCGAAGTCCATTGTGAGTCCGTCAACTTGTAATATATGTTCCATATCTATTTACCAAACCTTCCATCCGCCGAATGGAATGAGTATTTTCGCCTGAAGTTGCTTACCAGACCTTGTGGGCGAAAGACCATCATAACAACCATAGCACCACCGAAAACCAGCATACGGTATTCGGAAAATGCCCTCAGGTATTCCGGCAGAAGGATCATTATAAGAGCTCCGAGGATAACACCCGGAATAGAGCCCATACCGCCGAGAACCACAACAGAGAGTATGATAGCTGATTCTAGGAATGTGAAACTGGCAGGGTTTATGAATGTTGTCTTTGCGGCGAATACAACACCCATGAGACCGGCCCATGCAGCACCTAGTGAAAATGCCATCAGCTTTGTTCTGGTTTTACCGATACCCATCGCCTGACACGCTATTTCATCTTCACGAAGAGCAAGCCATGCACGACCGATACGGCTGTTTTGGAGTCTATTTACAAAGAATATCGTTACAACGGTAAATATCACCATCAGGAAATATATGTAAACTGTTGATTGATGCAGAGTCAAATCCATCCCGAACAGAGTTGGTCTTTCGATGTTTGCTATACCTGACGGCCCCATTGAAAAAATCATTCCAGTTCTCAAGAACAAGCCTGATAATCTCTCCGAAACCGAGGGTTACGATGGCAAGGTAATCACCACGAAGTCTTAAAACAGGAAACCCGAGAAGTATACCGAATATCGCAGCAAGGATACCACCTATAGGAAGGACTACCCAGAAAGGCATTCCGAAGTGATGGTTCAGGAGTGCATATGCGTATGCACCGACTGCATAGAAGGCAACAAAACCGAGATCCAGAAGACCTGCAAGTCCTACAACAATGTTAAGTCCGAGACCGAGAACAATATACATAAGAGCCACTGTCAGGATGTTTACCTGATACGAGTCTGTTATGAACGGGAGAACACATAAAACTGCAAGTATTCCGGCTGAAACTGATTTCAGTATCGTCGGATTCTCCATAACGGTTTCTGTCAGTGTCTTCTTATCTGTTTTCTCTTTCTTGCCGCTCATCTCTTTTCTTTCGAGGAGATAACGCCAGATCATAGAGATAAAGAATATCCCGATACCCATATAAAACATGTTGTGCCAACGCCAGATGACGATGTTTTCAATTGTATTAACTTTGATAACTATGATAGGAAATGTCAGAAACATGAACCATATAGCTACTTTAAAAGATTTAATCATATAATCCATGCTACACCTTCTTCGTCTCTGATCTGCCGAGCAGTCCTGCAGGTCTGAAAATAAGAATCAGCACAAGAAGGGCAAAAGCAAAAAACGTCTTCGTAGTCACTGGAGATATAACCGGTCGCAAAGCTCTCCGTCCAGCCGAGGATAAGTGCACCAAGCACCGCACCCGGGATAGAACCGATACCGCCGAGAACAGCGGCAGTGAAAGCCTTAATACCTGCTATAAAGCCGATATAGAAGTTGACCTGACCTATGTGGTTGGCGATAAGTACACCACCGAGAGCGGCCAGAGATGAACCGATTATAAACGTAACAGAGATTACTCTATCCACATTAATACCTATGAGAAGAGCCATAGTCTTATCCTGTGCAGTTGCACGCATGGCCTTACCCATATTTGTAAACTTGATAAAATATGTGAGCAGAAGCATCACCACGACAGTTGTTAAAACTATTGCCAGTTCAGCAGAACTGAATATATGTGAGATCGGCTCCATAAATTCGAAGTCGGGGATTAGCTGTGGAAAAGGCAGAAAGTCTGATGTCTGAGCAAGAAGCACATAGTTCTGTAAAAAGAGCGACATACCGATAGCACTAATAAGCGGTGAAAGCCTTGGGGCACTTCTGAGAGGTTTGTACGCAATTTTTTTCGATTGTAAAGCCGTAGGCAGACGAGTAAATGATCGCCAGAGCTGTGGCTACTACAAATATTGCCAGTGCAGGCCAGCCCATAATCGATAATACCGATGCGAAAATGAGAGCTGTAAAAGCTCCTATCATGTATATTTCACCGTGGGCAAAATTGATAAGCTGGATGATACCATAAACCATAGTATAACCGAGCGCTATCAAGGCATAGATACTGCCTCGTGTGAGCCCACCGAGAAAAAAGTTCAAGGAAATATTCCATTTGTATTTATCCCATAATAAATAGAGGGGTACACTTTTATATGCACCCCTCAGTTTGTTTCATAGATTGTGAGCGTTATTACTTAACTTCTACGTATTTACCGTTCTTTACCTGATACATAGAGAAACCGGCACCGATAGCGTCCCCTCTTTCGTCGAACTTAATCTTACCGATAGGTGTCTCTACCAGTTGTTTCTAAGGGCAGCAACAAGTTTGTCATAGTCGGTAGAACCGGCAGCTTTGATAGCTTCTGTGACAGCGATTATCGCAGAGTAGGCCTCTATATAGAAAGCACCAGGGTTTTCACTGTAAGCAGCAACATGGTCAGCAATAGCTTTTTTTGTTGAGAGCGTTAGCTGAGTTATCTTTAGGTCCTGTTGCATATCCGCCTTCAGCGTATGCTCCTGCAACTTTGATGAATGTATCATCTTTAACACCGTCATCGGAAACGAAAGCAGCTTTTACTTTCTTCTTCTTCATAGCGGTGATGATTTTTTGAAGCTTCAGGATGGTAACCACCGAAGATTACAGCAGTAGCTTTGCTACGCTTGATCTTCTGAACAACGGCTGTATAGTCAACAGCACCCGGAGTTACGCCTTCGAAAAGAGCAACTTTAGCAACTTTGCCTTCTTCGATAAACTGCTTTGCGAATTCAGCAAAACCTTTACCATAGTCGCCTTTATCGTGGATAACAGCGATCAGCTTTGAGCCGAGTTTTTTCGATTGTGAAATCAACAGCAAGCTTAGCCTGTGCATCGTCAGGAGCGATTGTTCTGAAGAAGTTAGGGTAGTCTCCGCTCTTTGTGAGAGCAGGGTTAGTTGCCGATGGAGACATAGCAGGTATATTTGCAGCTTTATATGTTCCCATTGCAGCTTTTGTAGCACCGGAACAGATATGTCCAAGTACGAAAGCGACCTTCTCGGAAACAAGCTTGTTAGCAGTGTTAACAGCGATTTCAGGCTTACAAACGTCGTCAGACTTAATGATTTCGATTTGTTTCCCCATAATGCCACCGTTGGCATTCAGTTCTTTAACGTAAAGATCGACAGCTCTGCTTGCCGGGATACCATATGAAGCAAGGTCACCTGAGTGAGGACCAGCCACACCAATTTTAATTGTTTCAGCAGATGCAGTAAGTGTCATCAATGCTGAAAGAGCGATTGCGGATAGAAGTTTTTTTCATTCTATTTCCCCCCCCTGTTGTTTATTATTTCAAACGTAATTGATAATAGTAATCAAATTATTGTAACCAGTCAAGAATAAGTTTTGCCCAAAACGTTTCCTATGCCTTTGATATCAAGGGTTTTATATTACTTTACTTTATTTAATAAAGCCATGGTCTCCACATGATATGAGCCTGGGAACAGGTCGCATATCTGCAGCTTTTCAATTTTGTAGCTGTCAGAAAATCTGGATACGTCCCTAGCAAAAGTGTTTGGATCACAAGATATATAGACGATTTTTTTTGTGCTCCGCTCTCTTTGATAAATTTGCAGACTTCTTTCTCCATACCTGTTCTGGGAGGGTCGGCAACTACCACATCGATTTTCCTCTTACCCATGGACATAACCTGCTCACTCTGGGAAATATGCCACTTGACGTTTTTTCAGCTTTGCCCTTTCCGCCAGACGTATGGACGGGGCATAGCTTTCGATAGCATCAATCTTTTCACATTTTCTCGCCATAGGGAGTGTCAGATAGCCCGAACCGCAATACAGTTCCAGCCCAAGCCGTCCTTCGGCATTTTCGAATACAAAATCCTGAAGATGGTTAGCAATATGTCTGTTACCTTGTAGGAAAGAGTTATAACCGACATAGAAAGTACCGTATCTGGTGTCGTATCCGAGATGCTTCCGCCCAATGGACTTATCTCTGGTTTTCAGACCATCGAAACCATATTTTGAAGCAAGAAGATATTCGGTACGTGCGAGTGCTTCCCCTTTCTCGTTTTCGGTGACATATATGTATGACTTGCCTTTTATGTCTTTGGCAACCTCTTTGGCTTTTGCACCATAGAGCTTTTTTATGACGGGGCATTCATCTATAGGGATAAAATCGTTGGACTTGAATTTGTAAAAAACCGATTTTTTCCGTTATATACCCTGAATGTAGCACGGTTGCGAAACTCTTTATAGTCGCACCCTATGACCTTCGGCTCAGGAAAATCTATCTTGTTCCTTTCAAGGGCAGTGGTGACAAATCCCTGCTTTATCTCAAGCTGTTTTTCATATGCAATATGACCGAAAACGCAGCCTCCGCATTTGCCTATGTGAGGGCAGTAGGCTCTATCCTGTGATCAGAACTTTCGACGATATCTATAACTTCGCCATATACAAATTTTGTTTTGTCCTCGGTGATTTTGAAGGTGACAGTGTCACCCTCCACGGTATGTGGTAAAAAAAACGACTCTGCCGTCTTCGAGTGTCCCAACGCCATAACCACCGTATGCCGTATCTCTTATTTTAGTTTGTTGGTTCAATCCATTTTCCTTGCATGATATTTTTTGTCCAGTTCTGTCTGGACACCATTTATATTTTGAAATAAAGGTGGTTCAAAGAGCATCTCTCTTCCTGCACCTTTACGAAATTCCATAAGTATAATCTTGGGCTTCACCCGTATGTCGTTGCAGATAGGCATGAGCCTTTTGGGTTCGAAACCAAAAGTTAACCCGGCTTCGAAAAGATCGGCTACCATTTCAGCATCGTAACTCAGAAACAGCCTGCCAGAGCTAGTTAGGTAGCTTTTGCAAAATTCGAACACATCTTTAACACTCATCGTGGTTGAGAATCTCGCATTCAGCTCTGTTTTGTTACGAGGTTCACGACCCGTCCCCGGTTTTTTATACGGAGGGTTGCATACAGCTATATCATATTTGTATTCGGGGGGGGTATAGTTTTTTATATCACAATTTATTGGTGTTACTAATTTTTTCTAATTTAGATAGGCGTATAGTCTCTGTTAGACATGAGAACATTTCCGTCTGCAGTTCCACAGCGTCGATTTTTTTTTCATCAGATAATGCCGCTAATAAGGCAGAAATAACACCGCTTCCACTCCCTATATCTATAGTGTGTGAACTTTTTGTAAAGCTGCTGAACCACGCTAAATATATGGCATCTGAAGAAAATCTAAATCCGTCAGTCGGCTGACAGATGTTAATGTTACTATTAATTATATTGTTTACCGTTGACTGCATATTTCACCTTTATTTTAAGAGTTATTGACATCATTATTTATAATGGTAATAATCTCACATAATCTATTATTACATATTGAACTATCTTTTAAAATGGACAAGTTTAGTGTAACTACAAAATTAATTATGGGTGTATTTATTATATAGCCATGTGATGAGTATGTTTATTGGAGTACTGGGGGGTACTTGAATGAGTAAAAAAAACATCTTCGTTAAACACGAAAATAATAGGCGTAATCTTAAGTGGATTCGTTTTGTTATCAGCTTTTGTTACTTTGACTGCTGTAATACAAAGTAAGAAGGGTCTGACAGAATCAACTTTTGGTCAGCTATCATCAATACGCGAAACACAGGTAGCTGCAATTGAATCATATTTTAATTTTATGGGTAGTTCTTTGAAAGCTCTTGCCACTCAGGAGAGTACGATAGCTGCTGTAGAAGAATTTACCGACGGTTTTGGCAACATCGGAGATTACTTTACCTTAAGCGACTCCGACGTTAAGCAAGACCTTATTAAAATGTATGACAGCGAATATCTTGCAATGTCAATTACGCCATACCAAGAGTTCAGCAGAAAAGGTCTACATCAAACTATCTCCCAAAGAGTGCTGAAGGCAGGTTTTTTGCAGCATCTGTTCATCTATTCAAATCCGCAGCCGACAGGACAAAAAAGAGAAATATCTTAAGAGCAGTCTTGTGAGCCCGTATAGTACCGCTCACGTTATGTATCACAAGTCTCTAATGGAAATACTTGATGACTTTAAACTTTATGATGTTTTTTCTTGTGGATACGGAAGGGAATGTTGTTTACAGCGTTTTCAAAGAGAAGGATTTTGCTACAAACCTCGAAAAAAGGGGTCTACGCAAACTCAGGTCTTGGAGAAGTTTATAAAAAAACTGAAAAGCATGAAAAAAAAGGGGATATCGCTTTTTTCCGACTTTTACCCTTATGAGCCGAGTTTAAATATGCCTGCATCCTTTCTCGGTACGCCGATTTCTATAGAAGGGGATGTTGTAGGTTATATGATCTTCCAGTTACCGAAAGAGCAGCTTAACAGCATAACCAACTTTAACGGAAAATACGATGCAGTAGGCATGGGGAAATCCGGGCAGGTGGCTCTTGTCGGCTCAGATATGTATATGAGGAATGATAACCGATTCATAGATAAGATAAAACAAAAGAATAAAGAAGTAGCATCCATAGGGACGACAATAGGTGTCCTTCAGGTTCAGTCGAAAGCTGCAAAGGCGGCGACCGAGGGTAAATCAGGGAATGAGGTTATAACCGGAAATCTGGGTAGTAAAGTTCTGACATCATACAGTGCTGTGCATGTGTTTGACGCAACATGGGGACTGGTGGTCAAGAAGAACTATGACGAAGCTCTTGTTTCAGCATTTCAGCTCAGGAATATGATTATTGGCATATCCACAGTGATAACCATTATTGCACTGTTTATTACGATAGTGATAATCAGGCGTATAGTCCTTAAGAAGATCACAGGCTTGACAGAGATTACTAAAAAATATAGCCACTGGTGACGGAGATTTGACTCAGCGAATTCCGATAACGACAAACGATGAGATCGGCGAACTGACGGCATATTTTAATCAGTTTATCGAAAATGTGCATAAAATAGTCGGAGATGTACAGATATCTGCAGATTCCGTGGCGAGCGGAACTACTGAGCTTGCCGCCACAACGGAAGAGCTTAATCTCACCTTCAATGAGCAGGCCTCAAACGTTACGAGTGTGGCCTCGGCTATGGAAGAGCTGAATGCAACCACGGTTGAGATATCCGAAAGCTCACTCAGCTCACTGAATATTGCAAAGGATTCCAGCGAAATTACGGAAGAGGGCAAGGTTAAGATAGAGGAGTCTGTCCGCAAGATAGAGGATATCATGGCATCGACTCAGCTTCTTGGTGCAACAATAGGCAATCTGGCAGAGTCGTCTTCGCATATTGCGGATATCCTGAATGTGATCAATGATATTGCAGACCAAACCAACCTGCTGGCTCTTAATGCGGCTATTGAGGCTGCCAGAGCAGGAGAGGCAGGAAGAGGTTTTGCTGTTGTCGCTGATGAGGTCAGAAAGCTTGCTGAAAGGACTCAGGGTGCTACGAGTGAGATTGCAGGTATCATAGATAACTTCAAAAAAAGAGACCGAGTCCGCATCTCATAACATGGTCAATGCTGAAAAATCCGTCAATGACGGTGTTGAGATAATGAATGAGACAAAGACTGTTTTTTGACAAAATCGTGGCATCAGTCGGTGAGATTGAGGTTGCCAACAGTTCAATAAACGGTGCTATCTCTGAACAGATGACAACCATAAGTGCCGTAACGACGGAGATACAGGGGCTTGCATCCAGTATCGATGAGAGCTCGAATGCTATCAATGAGGTAACTATGACCCTTGCTGATCAAGATAAACAGGCTGACGGTCTGAAGAGTATGGTTGGCAGATTTAAAGTTTAAGCCGACTGTAAAGCTGAGATAAGTTAATTTTTTTATAAGTAGGTAAGTGCCGGTTGCAGCCAGAGCTGTGCCGGCACTTTTGTTTAGCAGTATGCCTGATCGTTTCGACATAGCCTTGCCTGTACGCATCGCAAGGAATGTGTAAAACCCCATTACAACTGTTATCACAAAAGCCACCAGTCCGCTGACAATCATCAGATCACTCATAGTCAGTTTGCCGAGATCCATAAAGTTAGGCAGGAAACCGCAGTAGAATATAATTACTTTCGGGTTGGAAAGTGTGATGAACAAACCTGAGAAAAACGTACTGCGTTTTTTTCGGCAGGTTGTCCTTATGCTCGGTAATCGGCTTGGACCGCCAGAGTTTCACCGCAAGGTATATCAGATAAAGCCCGCCTGCGACTCTCAGCACCTGAAACAGAGAGTTGAAATTAGTCGCTATTGCAGTGAGCCCGAATACAGCAAAGCTGAGATAAACTATATCCCCTATGATCATGCCTATTATAAAAGAGACAGAGTTGGAGACGGATTGCCTCATAGCAACAGCCACACAGCCCATAACACCCGGTCCCGGGCTGGATACGAACAGCGACATAGCCAAAACAAATGCTATAGAACTTTCAAATGTCATAAATTAAGCCACCTTGCATCTGTATTTAGTTATAATAAAACCATTGCTATTTTCTACAATATGCAGATTAGCCAGCAGGTTGTGTTTGATCTTGTTTTTTATCGCCCATATTGCGGAAACTGGCTATCCAGCTCAGAGCCAGTGTCACGTTTATGAACTCGGTCTCTTCTTTGATGTCCACCTGTTTGATCTGGTGATAGGATGTTTCGAAACCTGCCTTGAGACCATCATACCAGCTTATGAAACCGTCAGCTTTACTAAATGGATCACCTAAAACAGACATTTCGATCTCTTCGTCGATATACTTCATCGCGAAAGATTTTGACTCGGTTCTGTTATCCATATCGTAGTAAAAGTCATTGATGAAATCATCTATTCTGTTTTTTCATAATAGCCTCTGGTATTTTCATCTAATCTAACAATAAACGGATTTAATATCCATATCATTTCAAACCTATTATATTTTTTCTGACTAAAACCTAACACAAGTTTCTTACAATAAAGATTATTTATACGAGGTGAGGAATGCAATTCAATAAGTTGATCCTTTTTTGTCACTGCTTTTGCGATGTTGGGCATCTACGGATGCGGAGGGAAGAAAGTGGCACTCCCTGCAATGGAAGGGAAAGTAAAAAAATATCGAACTGACAGTAGTTTCTACATATGAAACCGGTGTTTTTGACGAGTCTGCTGCGGAGATCGTTTCATACGATAAGAAAAGCAAAACCATCTTTTTTTTGTCAACGCTCATGCGGGCAAGATAGAGATGGTTGATATTTCAACCCCTGCTAAGCCTGTTAAGAAAGGCTCAGTTGATGTATCTGCAGATAAAGGCGGTTCTGCAAACAGTATAGACATCAGAGACGGTCTGGTAGCTGTGGCTGTTGGAGCTAAGAATAAGCAGGATAACGGTTATGTTGTCTTTATGGATACGAATGGCAAGATTCTGAACACCCTTACAGTCGGAGCTCTGCCGGATATGGTTAAATTCTCTCCTGATGGAAAGATTGTAATGACAGCCAATGAAGGCGAACCTAGCAAAGATTATTCAAACGACCCTGAGGGGACAGTCAGCATTATCCCTGTGGGCGACGTTAAGAAACTCACAGATAAAGATGTGAAGACTATCAGCTTTGAGAAAGCTCAGTATGTTAATTATCCCAGACTTTCAGGACCTAAGGCGACACCTGCACAGGATGTAGAGCCTGAATACATTGCTTTTTTCTGCTGATTCAAGATTCGCATTTGTTGCTCTTCAGGAGAACAACGCTATTGCAAGAATCAATCTGGCAAACGGCAAGGTTGTTGTGAAAGGTCTTGGTTCTAAAGACCACTCCAAGAAAGGGAATGAGCTTGATGCAGTTAATGACGGCAAGGCAGAGCTTAAAAACTGGCCTCTCAATGGCTTGTATATGCCTGATGCTATAGCTTCTTTCGATATTAACGGTAGAACATACCTTATCACTGCGAACGAAGGTGACGGCAGAGAGTACGAAGGTTACGAGGATGAGACCAAAGTAGGCAAGGTTGATCTTGACCCTGCTGCTTTCCCTAACGCTTCTATGCTTCAGAAAGCCCTCAAAAAAAAGACACTCATTGTAAAAGATATGGGTGATATAGATAACGATGGCGATTATGACAAGCTTTACTCTTTCGGTACAAGATCTTTTACCATCTGGGATGGCGGAATGAACCTTGTGTATGACAGTGGTGCTACATTCGAGAAGCTGACAGCCGTGAGATATAAGAATAGCTACTTCAATACATCAAACAGCAAACTTAAGTTTGACGACAGAAGCCCAAAGAAAGGTCCTGAGCCGGAAGGTGTTGCAACTGCACTGATCGACGGTGCATGGTATGCATTCATCGGGCTTGAAAGAATAGGCGGTATAATGGTTTACAACGTCAGTGACGTTAAACAGCCAAGATTTATCCAGTATATCAACAACAGAAACTTCAAAGCTGAAGTGAACAAAAAAAAGGGAAGTATGTTAACCCTAAAGAAGCCGGAGACCTCGGACCTGAAGGGATACTGTTTATCGACGGAGAGGACAGCCCTACTAAAAAAAAGCCAATGCTCGCAGTTGCTAACGAAGTGAGCGGAACAATAACTCTTTACAATGTAGAGAAGAGATAAGACGGCTAGTCTGATATATCTGAAATAAAAAAAACAAAATCCCCAATCTTAGCTATAAGGTTGGGGATTTTTTCGTTATAAACTTATTGTTCAATAACTTCAAAGAGCAAAGAATTTAGTTTTGTAAAAAAAAGGATTTGACCCCTTTTATGTTTTCAACGCTTTTGATGTGTTTTATGGTTTTGTTGATTTCGTCTCTGCTGCCTAACAACCCCCAAACTATAACCTTGCATTGCATGACCTTATACTTAACATTGGTCGATTTGATTTTGGAATCACCAATCAGCTTTTTTCTTTATAGATGCCATTATTTTAAGGTTGTCTTTTGTGGAGCAGCCTTCGATCTCTTTTTTGGGTAATAGATAGTGTTTTACACTTTTTTACCCCTTCTATAGACTTTGCGATGTTGAGAGTTTTTTTGTTTCTGCTTGTCATTTTCGTATTCGCCTGCCATATAGATGACACCGTACAAGCTGGTTGCACTGATGGAGAAGACTTTTGTGTCTTCATCATCCGCCAGAGCTTTCAGCAGCTTGGCCTCAATGATCTCGTCCTTTTTGATTGTCTCGATTTTCCTCTCGTCCACAGTGACTTTATAGGCGGTTGTACAGCCCGACATAATGATAATTGATAAGAGGATGGTTAGGTGGATAATTGTTTTTTCTCATGTATAGCTCCTTGTGTGTATATCTTAAGTATAGAACTATATGGTTTTGAATGATACGAAAGCAAATGTGAATAATAACAAGACAGTTAAGGTGGCTAACTTTATAGAAAGAGGGGGATGGTATTACCCACCCCCTTAAAGTGATTTATTTTATGTTGTCAGTCATTACTTTTGTCAGTAACTTAGTAAACTTGGCAGGATCGGTCGGCATGTTTCCTTCCAGAATCAATGCCTGATTGAACAACAGTTCGCCTATGTCAGAGACTTTTTTGGCTGTCTGCGTTATTCTCGAACTCTGCGTTCATAGCTTTAACCAGTTCGTGATTAGGGTTTAGCTCAAGTATCTTTTGTCTCTCAGGCACAGGCTGTCCCATTGCTTTCAGCATGGCTTCCATGTTTGAGTCTATGTCGCCGTCACCCGAAACAAGTACACATGGCGAGTTTTTTGAGTCGGGTTGAGAGTCTAACTTCGCTGACACTCCCTTTTAATATATCCTTGAGTTTATCGGTAAGTTTACCGAAGTTTTCTTTTGTCTCTTTCTTCTCTTCTTCTGTTTGCAGGTCAATGTCACCCTTGAGGATAGATTTGAAAGGCTTTTCGTTATACTGCATGAGGCTGGAGATGATGATGTCGTCTATTTCGTCAGTGAGGAAAAGGACTTCGAGCTCTTTATCTTTCAGAGCCTCAAGGTAAGGGGAGTTTTCAAGCTCCGCTCTGTTTTTACCTGTGATGTAGTATATTTCATTCTGCTCAGTTTTCATACGTGACACATAGTCTGCAAGGGTAGTGAACTTGCCGGATTCTGTGGCTGTTGACTGCATGAGGAGCAGGTCGGCTATATCGTTCTTTCTGGTCATGTCGAAGTGGATACCTTCTTTGAGGACACGTCCGAATTCACCAAAGAAGCCTACATACTCGTCATATTCGGTTTCTTTCATCGTTTTAAGGGTTTCAAGAACTTTCTTTGTGATGTTTTTTGCGGATGATCTCCACCATCTTATTATTCTGGAGTATCTCACGGGAGACGTTGAGCGGCAGGTCAGACGAATCCACAACACCCTTTACGAATCGCAGGTATACAGGGACAAGGTCTTCACAGTTTTCCATGATCTGAACTCTGCGTACATATAGAGCAGGTCCTGATTTATAGTCCTGATAAAGGATATTCATAGGTGCTTTTTTTAGGCAGGTATACAAGTACGCTGAATTCTGTCGTACCTTCGGCTTTATAGTGGATTGTCTTGAGAGGGTCACCGAAATCGTGTGTCACGTGCTTATAGAATTCGTTGTATTCCTCTTCCGTGACATCGGATTTGTCTTTCAGCCAGATGGCTTTCATTGAGTTGAGGGTCTCTTCTTCGATAACGTCTTTATCTTCGACTTTCTTTGTTGTGTCCATAACAACAGGGTAGCTGATGTAGTCGGAATATCTTTTAACTACATCTCTGATCTCCCACTCGTCCAGATAGGATTTTTTTTCGTCTTCTTTGAGGTGGAGTATTACATCAGTCCCTTTTGTGTTCTTTTCGCACTGCTCCACAGTGAATGAACCGTCGGCAGTGGATTCCCATTTGATGCCTATGGATTTATCTTCACCTGCTTTTCTCGAAAGTACAGTCACTTTGTCTGCCACCATGAATGCGGAGTAGAAACCCACACCGAACTGACCGATAAGGTCGGGGTTATCTTTTGCTTCCTGACTTTCAAGCAGCTTTATGAATTCTTTTGTGCCTGAGTGTGCGATAGTTCCGAGAGCTTCTATGGATTCTTCTTTCGTGAGCCCTATACCGTTATCAGAGATAGTGAGTGTTCCGGCTTCTTTATTTGGGGTGATTTTGATTCTGTAATTTGCGTCACCTTCGGTGAGGTCATCATTTTTGATCGCTTCGAACCTGAGTTTGTCGATAGCATCAGAGCCGTTTGATATCAGTTCTCTGAGGAAAATCTCCTTGTGAGAGTAGAGCGAGTGAATCATAAGTTCCAGAAGCTTATTTACTTCCGTTTTAAATTGCATAGTCTCCTGTGCCATTTGTTAATCTCCTTTGATAAAGCTGTATTGTAAATTTTTATGAATATAAATGTGTGAATAACACGAATAGAATAATATACCACTAAGCAGAAAAATCAAGCCCCTATATTTAATATGCGGCTTATAGTTTATATTTCGAAATTTTTATTGAACTGCTTGTCCAGCATAATGTTGAGGATGGTTCTGTCTGTCTCCACCATCCCCTCGCTGGCGAGTGTTCCTATGTTTCTCATGGATTGCTCGGGTGAGCTTGCGGATAGACCGTCCGTCGCCTGTACAACCACCCCTTGGAGTGATAATAACGATGCGGTTACAGCAGTCCCTGCGGCAGTGGCTAGTTTAAGCGAGCAGCCTGCCTTAGCTCCGTCGCATATGACACCTGCCAGATCGTGTGTGTGGTTGATGATAGCACCTGCTATATGATTTGCCGTACCCCCCTAGCATATAGGTGATCCCTGCGGCAGCACCTGCTCCCGCCGCAACAGAGCATCCGCATATTGCCGACAATCTGCCTGTGTGTGCTTTGATATAAGCTGTGACAAGGTGAGATAATGCAATCGCTTCAAGCACGGTCTGAGGGGTGTCTAGCTCTATGAAGTCTTTAACTGCCCATATGGGGAGTATAGCCGTGAGACCGTGGTTTCCACTGCCCGCAGAGCTCATGGCAGGGAGAGATACGCCTGACATCCTTGCGTCAGAAGCGGATGAAGCGAGAATCCTTGCCGCCACACCCATATCTTTTTTTGATCAGTTTGGAGCGTATATTCCTTTCAAGTGCCCTGCCTATGCCGAGCCCTGCACCATTTTTTCATCCCATATTCTGCGAGCCTGAGATTAGTGTCTACCCCTTCCTTAATGAAATCGAAGTCTTCATCATCCAGATCGTTGATCATGAGCATAAGGTCAGACAACTCAAGAGTTGTGAGCCACGCCTCCATCTTTGCTATATCCTGCTTTGCGTCATTATTCTCATCACATAGTGCGTCAAGAGCTACCTCTGCACCATTCTTTTTCATGGATGCTATGTTGTTGTGGAACATCCGTATCTCAGCTTCGGCAGTGTCTTCACCTGCTTTGATCATTACGTTTATGTATATCCCTTTGATATCCCTGTTTATCTGAGTGTCTATAATGCCGCTTTCTGCAAGTTCTTCTGCCTTATGCAGAGCTTCTTCGGTGAGCCCTTCCAGAACTTCCAGCCTTTTCTGATGATTGCCTGCGACGAGCCCGAGTGCTGTTGCAAGCTTTACTCCGCATTTTCCGTCAGTGCCCGGTATGGAGACAGCGAGGGCATTTTTTATACATGTTCGCATCTGTGGAGAGTCTTATACTTTCGATTTTGGTTTTGTCGTCTATCAGCGAAGCGGCGGCGGCAGAGGCGAGAGCAATGGCAACCGGCTCGGTACAGCCGAGGGCGAGTGTTACTTCCATCTTGAGAATATCTTTCACTGAGTACATTTGAATCTCCATTGTTTGTGTATAAATCTATAGTATTAAATCTTAGATTTATTTTCACCATCTTTCTGTAGTATAGTGAACATTCGATTAATAAAGCTGGAGAAACTTTTGGACGGATTGAGTATCACAAAAGCAGTGAATATACTGAAAAAAGAGATATGAAGGGGCAAGCATTACAAAAGTGACTGCCACTGAAGACTCGCTTTGTATAGGTGTATATTCCAAAAACCGTGCATCGATTTTTTATCCGTGTTACAGGGGGGGGAAGCCTTCTGTCCATACGATATTTGACTCCGAAGGGGTCAGCGATCAGGCTCTCGACAGGTTAAACGGCGGCACAATCTCGAATATCGGCGGCCGCAAGTTCGACCGTATAGTTTATTTCGACATCGAAAAGCGTAGACCAAGCGGAAAGCTTGAGAAGCACAGGCTGGTCTTTGAGCTGATAGGGAAGATGGCGAACGCTATGCTGAACAACGAAGAGGGGATGACGGTCTGGACATTCTGTAAAAACAATCCTGATGCCGACAGGGTTATGGGTGTCGGGCAGACTTATCAGATGCCTAAGACGAATAAACGGCAAACCCTTGAGAACTATACCGACGAAGACTTTTCAGAGCTGTTGGGATTTTATCCCGTGACAGTGAAGCATGCGGCGAAATATCTCGCCAATAACTATTCATTCGATGAGACGGCAGCACTTATTAGCGAATCTCTTTACGATGAGAATTTTTTATACCGACTCAAACGGGAAGCTTATCCCATTTAAACCGTTTGACGGTGGTGAACTAGTTGAGTTTGATAAAATAGGCGGATTGGTGGAGATTAATCCAAAATCGATGCGTGATGTAAGTATCAGAAATAAACTGGTCAGATTTTTTGAAAAGCAGGCTGATAAATACCTGAAATTAAAAGATAAACTTGAGAAAGAACTCATTATCGCAAAGGATCACGGCAACATCTCGGCACTCGCTGAACTGCTGAAGAGCAACATTTATAAACTCAAAGGGGCTAAAGGCTTGGTGCTCCTTGATCAGTATACCGAAGATGGTATCAGCAGTGTTGAGTATAAAATACCCGACCCTTTTGACGTTAATAAAGAAATAGAAAGACTGTATCGCAGATCGGATAAACTGAAAAGATCCATACCTCTGCTTGATAAAAGAATAGAAGAGGTGGATAATATCGTTGATTCTGCTTTGGAACAGTTATATTTTATAGAGATTTCCGCCAACGACGACGAACTTCGGGAACTTTCGGCTGAGATGAGCAGAAAAGCTCCGAAACAGCAGAAGCGTCAGGTGAAAGAGAAACAGTTTGAGAAGATAGAGATTGGTGAAGGTGTCGCCTATATCGGAAGGAATTCCGTGGGTAATCACAGGCTGGTCTTTCAGTTTGCAAACCCTTCCGACTGGTGGTTTCATGCACAGAAGATCCCTTCGGCACATCTGATATTCCGTAAGAATGGAGTGATCACCGACGAGGAGATCAGTGAATGTGCTGCCATTGTCGCAGGTTATAGTAAGGCGAAAGCCGACCTGAAAGTGACAGTCGATTACACGCAGAAGAAGCATGTAAAAAAAGCCTAAGAATACACCGCCGGGTTTTGTGATTTATCATAAATTCTTCTCTGTGACTGTCGAACCGAGAGACATTAAAGAAAAAAGATTAAATGGAGATATATAATGGATAATATTGAGATGTTGAAAAAGAAAGCGATTTTTCAGGCAGCCAGAAGAGCTATGCTTGAGAATGAAATGTTTTTTGCGTGAGTATGTTACCTATCATCTGCCTGAGCATTACGGCGAGGCTGAGCTTATAGAGCTTAATATTCTGCTTGAGAAGATTTTCGATAATGATCTTTTTTGATGTGGTAATGGGGAATAAACTCCCTGAGCAGTTCGAAGGGGTATATAACCTTGATTTGCTTCAGGATATATCTGAGTTTGCGTGGAAGCACAGAGAGATGTTAATGAAGAGGAAAGCCGAAGAGAAGAATTCTTAAGCTTCTGCTTTATCGGCAGTCTGTTCTTTTTTTTCTTTTAGGGAGTGTTATCGTGAATAACGCTCCGTCATTCATGTTTGATGCAGAGAGCCTGCCGCCGAAGTGGTCGTCTATGATCAGTTTGGATATGTACAGCCCGATACCTGTCCCTTTCCCTTCCTCTTTGGTCGTGAAATAAGGATCGAATATATTCTGAATTATATTTTCAGGTATGCCGCCTGCATTATCATGAAAGTTAAGCACAATATTGCTGTCTGTCGTGTCCACGGTTATATGGATATGCGGATCTGAGATTTTGTTTGCAACAAGGGCGTCTTTTGCATTCATTATTATATTCTGCAAAACCTGCTTGAATTCCCCTCTGTACCCCGAAATGATCAAGTCTTCATTCATGCACTTGCCTGTTGATTTGATCGCATCGAAGTTATGCATATTTTCGCAGCAGAAGCAACTTGTTGAGTAGTGTATATTGTTATTCTCCAGCTGGGCAGTAGTCAGCCTCATGAATTCGTTAATCTCAGGGATGACATTGAAGTTCTCTTTGACCTTATCAGTGGTGAAGAATGTCCTGAAGTCGTCTATGGTGGTCGACATATTCTGAACTATCTGGAGCAGGGCATCGGAGTGCTCTTTATACTCTTCGATGTCTATGTCGGAATTAAGAAATCCGTCGCATAGATACTGCTGGATCAATCCGATATTATTCAGCGGTTGTCTCCACTGATGTGCTATAGCGTTTATCATCTGCCCCATATCTGCGAATTTTTTCTGCTCAAAGAACATCTGCTCGATCTTTCTGGTCTTTTCTATTTCACTGCTTACCCTTTTTTGAAGACCTATATTGAACTGCTGGAGCTGAATATTGTTATCTTTAAGCTTTTTTTTGTCATACGGTTAAAAGCCTTTGCCAGATCACCTATCTCGTCATTAGTGAAGACGGTGGCGGTCTTTTCAAGGTTGCCTGTTTCGATCTCTTTGGCGACATTTGCTAAGTGATTTATAGGGTTTACAAAATACTTTATGTTGAATGTGACCAGAAATATACTCATCAGTATTGCACAAGCCGCAACAACATATACTACCGTGCTTATGTAGTTGGTGAGGTGAAACGCATCCCGTATGTTCTGCTCGGTTACGATGGTGAAGAACTGGTTGCCGAAATTGATTTTTTTTATAAGTTATGTAGGATTCTTCGTCATTTAATCCCATACCGATATTCTCAGTGGGGAGTACGTGGGTTGTATTTTTCAGCACAAGTGACGGGTTAGGGTGAGCCACAAGTCTGTTTTCAGAGTCCAGTATATAAACGCTTTGCCCGGGCTGAGTGGGAATATCGGCAAGCAGGTTCCATATCGGCTTTAACCTCAGGGATATTATCAAAACGCCCATAAGGCTGTTGGTCTGCGGATTTCTGATATCGAACGAGATATTTGATATAGGTTCGCCTGTCTCCTCAATGAAGGTGATATCGCCGAAAAAGATCGAATTATTCAGCTTTGGAAACAGGTATTCAATCTTGGAAACGTAACTGGTTTTTTGAGTTCTCGGGCACAAGGTGATATCTGTGAACTTGCACCACCTGTTCGCCGTTTTTTATCAAGCAGCATAATCTGGTCAAAATTATTGTTAAACATAATCTGAGCAAGCAGCTTGTCTTGCATAGCTTTCTTGTCGCCGAAAGGCATATCCTGAAGCTCGATCATCTGTCTGATTTGAGCCACATGGAACTTTATATAATTGCTGAATTCCGAAGCAACTCTCGTGGTCATTTGGGTTTGTATCAAATCAACTTGGTTTTTCTGTGTATATTTCAGCTCGGCAACAATAATAATCGCACTGACAAGTACGGGGAGAATAACCAGTACAATAAATGATGTTATCACTTTTGATTTGAGAGTCGTAAGCATTGCTAATCTCTGACAATAAACGAATTTTTTAAGCAGGTAAGACGGTATGGTCATACCTATCTTGTCGGCGGTACTGAGGTTAAGTGACAGAGTAAAGTCCGCCAGCTCCACAGGTATGTCACCAGGGTTTGTGCCGCTTAAAACCATATGAGCCAGTCTGGATGCCTGTATCCCTACATCGTTTAGGCTAAATCCGTATGAAAAGAGTGCTCCGCTTTTGACCCCTTCACGCTGGGGGCAGGTGAACGGCACTTTTTTGCTGATAGCAAACTCGGCGATCAAAGATGTATATGAGACCATCATGGAATCAGTAGGGATATATATAGCATCGAAACTTTGATCGAATTCGTATAGTGTTTTTTTTCAGCTCATCGTCAGATGTTATCTCTAATTTCACTAGATTCAGGTTGAGTCTTTCTGCAGTTTCAGAGATGGAATCGACCCCTGCAACAGGGCTTTTGTCATTCGGATTATAAGAAATAAGTACGTTCTTAATATCGGGTCTCAGCTTAAGCATCATCTCAAGCCGTCTTGATTCCTGTGGTCCGAAAGTGACTCCGGTTATGTTGCCGCCGGGGGATTTTAGATTATCAAGGATGCCGACTTCGACGGGAGAGCTCACCGGTCCGAATACTATCGGTATCTTAGAGTCTGCTGTCAGCTCTTTCATAATGAGCGTGGCCGGTGTGGACATTGTATAGATTAAATCAGGGTTGAGTTTTTAAAAGCTTTTCGGCTTCCTGTGACAGCATTTGCTTGTCTCTTATGTATCCATTATAGATGATTTCAAGATTTCTGCCTTCTTTGTAACCGTGGCTTTCCATCCCTTTTCTGAAACCATCCAAAGCGTGATCTGCGGCAGGGCTGTAGTTCAGGACAACTATTTTATGCTTCTCGGGCAATTTGGCTTTAATAAATATGATGAGCACTATTGCCAGTACCATTATGAATGCAGACGCCAAAACTATTGGAGTTTTTTTTCATGTACCACTCTTTTTTTTATATTTATTGAATTATAACTTATAAAATAAATATGTAGAAGGAGAATTCTATTGCTTGACTATAGTTTTAATAAAAAATAGGATGCAATTAATGTTATTTTAGCTATTTTGTTGTACAAATAGAAATCTGAAGGTGTATAGATGAGTGAACGTTGGATGGTTGTTTATGAGGACATGACTTGGTATGAAGTTGATTTGTCCTGTGCTCCTGATACTTGCGAAGTCTTTATCTATAAAGATAAAAAAAAAGGTAAAGTGTAAAAAAAATCAAAGAGAATGAGATGACAAAAGTTATTCGTGTGAAGGATAAAGTTACCGGAGATTATCTTGATTTAGTCGATTTCAATGAGATGGACAGGTTTTTCGAAGATAATAGAGTTATTTTTAAAAAAAATAGAGTTGGACTTCACAAAGAAGTTCGTAAATATATAGATTTTAGCTTGAAATGAAAAGAGTCGGTTTCACGACCACTGTTCCGGTGGAGATAATTTTTGCAGCAGGGAAGATTCCTGTTGATCTGAACAATGTTTTTATAACAGATAAAGACCCGTCTGCCATGGCTGATTTTGCAGAGGATGAAGGCTTGCCTCGTAACCTTTGTGCATGGATAAAAGGCATATATTCAGCCGTGAAGAGCGGTTCTGTGGATGAGGTTGTCGCCGTTACTCAGGGTGATTGCAGCAATTCACACGCACTGGCAGAGCTATTCATTAACAGCGGTATTAAGGTGCATACCTTCAGCTATCCATTTGAGAAAGAGGGGCGGTATGACGCACTTAAACGTGAGATGGAGCGTTTTGCCGAGTCCATAGGTACGACTCTCGATGCAGGAATAAAATACTCTGAAAAGACTGACGGCATCAGGCAAAAGCTTAGAAGGCTTGATGAAATGACGACGGAAGGCTATGTCACAGGGTTTGAAAATCATCTTTGGCTGGTGACTTCAACCGACTTCAATACCGACCATATCAAATACGAACATGAGCTGGATGATTTTATGAAAGAGGCGGCACGCAGAGATCCGATAAAGGATAAGCTCAGGCTGGGCTTTATAGGTGTACCGACTATATTCAGTGATATATATGATTTTATAGAGGATAAGGGTGCTTCTGTTGTATTCAATGAAGTGCAGAGGCAGTTTGCAATCCCATCACAGGCGGAAGATTTCATACAGAGATATGTTGACTATACCTATCCATATGATGTCTTCGCCCGTATAGACGACGTGAAATTTCAGCAGGAAACCAGAAAACTTGACGGGATTATTCATTATGTACAATCATTCTGCTATAGGCAGATTCAGGACATAATCATGAAGCAGCGTTTAGACTGCCCCATACTAGCTATTGAAGGGGATGGTCCAAGCGGTATAGACGCAAGGACTAAGATTCGTATCGAATCATTCCTTGAGATGCTGGAGGCGAAGCAGAAATGAAGCTAGGCATAGACCTCGGCAGCAGATTTGTCAAAATAGCAATAAAGCAGAACGACGAAATCACATTCCACAGGGAAGATACGGTATATTTCTATAAGAATATGGTGAAGAGGGATGCAGGACAGGTGCTCATTGACCTTTCATCCTATGGTGCTGATGAACATACGGATATCGTTGCAACAGGATACGGCAGGAATATGATGTCCTTCGTCAATGCCCGTGTAGTATCGGAGATAAAGGCTCATTATAAGGGTGCTTTGGAGACTGTTAATGAACAGGAATTTATCCTAGTAGACATAGGCGGTCAGGACAGCAAGGTTATATATGTCAAAGACGGATATATAGAAGATTTCGTCATGAATGATAAATGTGCTGCCAGCACAGGACGCTTTTTTAGAGAATGCCTGCCGTATATTAGACATAACCTTAGACGAACTGACGCATATGCAAACCGACCCCGTGAAACTAAGCTCAACATGTGCCATATTCTCAGAGAGCGAGCTTGTGGGGAAGATCGCCGAAGGGGTCGCCATAGAGAGTATCGGGGCAGGGGTAAACGAAAGCATCAGCAGAAGGCTTTTTTCCGCTCATCAGAAAATATCGTAACAAGAAGATTTACGCTGCAGGCGGTGTTTCAGGCAATTCCGCACTTATACATTACCTTTCCGAACTATCCTCAACGCAGATATCAGTTCTGCCTAATCCTCAGTACAACGGTTGTTTCGGCTGTCTTTATTATTAATTTGAATATCATTTTTTTTGTTGTTTTCGAATAGAGTAAAAGTAAAGGGGCACATGAGTAGTGCCCCCCCCTTTTAGATTTTCGACTTATCTTACTACAGTTTCGATTCTGCGGTTTTTTTTGAGCATGTTTGCTGGATTGTCGTTAGGAACTAGAGGCATGTTCTCTCCATATCCCATTGCAGTCAGCCTGTTTTTTACTGATTCCATGTTTTGTCGTGAGGATTTTAACAACAGCATCAGCTCTTTTCTGAGAGAGTGCTCTGTTGTATTCAGATGAACCTTTGTTGTCTGTGTGTCCTTGTATCTCTACTTTGAGGTCTCTTTTAACCTTAAGGAATACGGCAAACTTCTGAAGGTTATCAAGGTATCCTTCATCTATCTCTGCACTGTTGTTGTTAAAGTTGATCTTAAGTGTTGCAGATTTAAAGCAACCTGCGGAGTTAACGGTAACACCTTCCATAGTATTAGGGCATCTGTCTTCGAAGTCGTATACTCCGTCGCCGTCTGTATCAGGGGTACAGCCGTCTTCGTTAACAGGTCTGCCGAGAGGTGTTGTCATACATTTATCCTGAAAATCATAAACGCCGTCTCTGTCGTTGTCAGGAGTACATCCGGCAGCATTTGTAGGATAGTCTTTCGGTGTGTCCGGACATTGGTCTGCATCGTCATATATACCGTCACCGTCAGTATCTTTTTTTTAACCACTTCCGCTTTTTTTAGGTTCAGGTGCCGGCTCTTGAGCCGGCTCTGCTTCAGCTTCAGGAGCAGGAGCTGCATAAGACTTGCTGCCAAAATGAAAGTTAAGTGCAACTGAAGGGATGATATCATTTCGTCCACCTTTTGAGTGAAGCATGTCTTTTATTCTGAAATCAACGCTGATCTTTTCGTTTGCAATAATTCTTGCACCGATACCTGCAACGAGTGATCCCATGTCTCCTCAGCGATCAGTCCGCCGAGTCCGCCGAATATGAATGGCTTATAATAGCTTGAAAGATCAAAGAACTTCACGCCGACAAGCGAGAGTGATGTTGCACTTGTGTCACCTTTTGTGTCGTGGTCGGTGTTGGTGTAGTCGACCTCGCCTTCGATAGATATGCTTTCAGTCAGAAAATGTCCAAGCCTGAAACCGCCCTCAACTTTATCATCAAGATCGTGATCGTTATCGAAAAAAGTGATAGCCAAGCACAGGTCCAAGATATGTTTCACCTTTTTCCGCTGCATATGCAGGGAGTGATAGTAATCCTATTAACATTAAGATAAATAGTCTTTTCATTTTTTCCTCCATGTTTACTAAATAAATATTAGCAGGAAACAAAACGATTAACACTAAATTTGTGTGAAAATTGATGTTTATTTTGTAAGGAAAAAAATCAGCAATAGAGGCAGGATTGTCAAATACTTTTAAAGCGTCACGATGTTCGTCAATGTTACCATAGCCATAGGAAACTCCGTAAGGCGAAAGCCTGTTATTTATCGCCCCCCGATATGTCATATATTCTGTCCCCTATCATCGAAGATTCCGCAGGGTTAATATTTTCAGTTTTGAGTATGTGAGCGATTAGCTCTGTTTTGTCCACTAAAGTTCCGTTGAGGTTGCTTCCGTATATTTCGTTAAAATATATGTCGAATTTGAAATGCTCTGCGATCTGTTTTGCATATACCGCAGGCTTAGAGGTGCAGATAAAAAAGCTGAGAATTTGCATCTTTAAGGCTATTAAGTGTTTCGAAAATTCCGTCATACGGGGTATTTTCGAACATGCCGATCTTTGAAAAAACGTTCTCTATAAATTAGCACAGCCTCGTGAGCCTCTTCTTTGCTTTCCGTGCCTAGCATCTCTTTGAAACTTTCCCACAGCGGCGGACCTATATACTTTTTCATTGAGTCACGTTCGGGGACATTCGCACCCAGCTTTTCAAGGGCATAGACTATGCAGTTTATAATCCCGAGCTGAGGGTCGGAGATAGTGCCGTCGAGGTCGAATAAAATGTTTTTCATAACAGAAAATATATCGCAAAAGCATTACAATGCAAACAGAATTGTGCATATATTTCACAAGTGTGCAAAAAAATGTTACGAATATTAAATTTATATTTGTATTTATTAATAATAAGTTATAGATATATACATCTTGGCACAATCATTGCGTTAAGAAATTTTAAATATTAATGGTATATTCTATAAGAATAAATCTGAAAAAAAACTGGAGATTATTTTATGACTAAGAGTGTATTACGTAAAGCGGTGTCGATGACATCAGTGTTTTCTTTCCTTTATTTGGCATTTTCGGGTGTAGTTATGTATTTCACACCTCCGGGGCGTATAGCTTATTGGGCTGACTGGAGGATCTTTGGTCTGAATAAAACTATGTATAATGAAACACACATGACAATAGGTCTGCTCTTTATCGTGTGTATGATCCTTCATATATGGCTGAATTGGAAGCCGATAATGAACTATATGAGCAATAAGTCTGGCAGCTTTGTGTTTTTTTACAAAAGAGACAATATTCGGCTTAGTGCTTTCTGTAATATTCGTTGCAGGTTCATTGATGATGGTAGCACCATTTTCAAGCTTTTTTAACCATGATCGAAGATATACGTGAGGATTATGAATATACACTCGGCAATCCGCCATATTCCCATGCGGAGCTGACAAACCTGACAGCATTCATGGCAAGGATGAAGTTTGATCCAGAGAAGGGGCAGGCTGCTCTTAAAGAAGCAGGCATAAAATTCACTATGGAAGAGAATCTGAAAACCATAGCCAGAAATAACAAAACCAAACCTGCTCACATATTTGAGATTCTGAAAACTGCAAAAGTGACAAAAGCACCTGTGGCGGAAGAGACAGAAAAGAAGACTGAAAATGGCATCGATATGAGTAAATATGAGTCACTTACCGGGAGCGGCATGGGCAAAAAAAAGTCTATCAGTAAAATCGCTGAGTCGATAGGTATATCAGTAGATACGGCACTAGAAAGACTGAAAAAAAACACGATATTGAAGCAACTGCTGAGGATAAGCTCAAAGATGTCGGCGGAGCGGCAGGGATAGTTCCTATGGATGTCTATATCATTATAGATTCAGGCATGAAACCTTAGTTAAAGGCTTTATAAAATGAGTTTCTGAAACTATACAACTATATAAGTATCTAATAAAACGAATTATTTAGAATGGGGTAGAGCTTTGATAAGGCTGCCCCATTTTTTTTTATTTTTTTTATGCATATATAGTTAACCTGACTTAATTAAATATTGGTAGGTATTGAATTATGTTTGGTATTAAAACTTCTGATATTAAATTTATCTTAGTAGTGTTTGTCTTTTTTATCCGCTTGATAATATTGAGTAAATCGTAATACGTTATAAATATGCGAGAGCTGTTTATCTGTCGGGCATGAGTGAACAAAATCAATAACCTGTTATCGGCTACAAAATAAAACAAAGTGCTGTAACGCCTATATAAAAGAGAATTATTCAAACAAAAAATAGCTCTTGTTTTATTTTTGCAGAGGAGTATGTTTCTTATAAGTAGATAACAATTAAGAATATATTTCGAGGTGTAGATATGTATGCTGTAGCATTAGGTGCAATTTGTATATTTGGATTTGCAGGATACTGGGGCTTTGTTTGGCATCACGGTAAATAAGCAATTAACGAATTTCTGATGACCTCAGAAATATTTGCATAGTAAATTTCATAGAATCCCCCCTTAAAAAAGACCGCCCTGAGCAAGCGGTCTTTTTTACTTTTTTGTCACGTATCATTAAAAAATAGTGAAACAATCGTTTACAACTCATCCTATTTGCGATATATCAAACATGTGATCTTATTGTCACATATATGTCAACGAGGGGGGACTCAGTTTTGAGAAATATGAAACAAAATATTCAATTTGGGATTCTTATTTTATCACCAATAATTCTTTTTTCTGGCCAATGCCGGAACTATACCAGTAATTATATCTATGGTTGTCAGTGTTGCCGTTATCGTATTAGGGTTGTTTTATCCTGAGGGAAAAGGCAAAGGGCTGATAATCAAACAGACTGCATACTCGAATCGGGTGATATGCAGGCTATAAATGACTCTAAAATCGACCAGAAATTAAAGGACTTCGCTAAACGTATGAGTTCAAATATGCGTGATGCGTATGTGGGGATTTCATCTGCTGCAGATGCGACCATCCCTTTGATCAATCAGATAGCCGAGATTAAAAAAAAGATAGCCGAGCACAGTAATCTCGTTTCAAGCGAAGTTTCAACGGCAGGGCATGAGCTGTCTATGACTATTTCGGAAATATCCGAGCTGGTTGAAGAGTCAGTCAGTAAAGCAGGGAATGTCGTTAACATTGCGAACGAAGGGGCAGATAAGATTCACTCCACTGTTGCAAAATCAGAGGTAGTGGGTGAAACAATGAATATGCTCGCAGGGGATATTAAAGACCTCGAAGCGGAAGCCATGCGAATAGGGGATGTTGTGCAGGTTATTAATGACCTTTCAGACCAGACAAACCTGCTGGCTCTGAATGCTGCTATAGAGGCAGCCAGAGCAGGAGAGGCAGGGCGAGGGTTTGCTGTAGTGGCTGACGAAGTCAGAAAGCTGGCAGAGAGAACACGTGATGCTACTCAGGAGATCGGCGGAGTTGTAAATGAGATCACAGGCAAGATAAGGCAGGCGGCGGAGATGTCGTCCAAAACCTCAGAAGCTGTCGTGGCTCAGCTTAATATGAACGCAGAAGTGAGTGGAAGCTTTGACGCTGTGGCCAGTGAAATAGAAGAGGTTAATTCACTCATATCAAATATATCCATGTCTATCGGACAACAGGTCGGTGCGTCCAGTCAGATTGCAGAGAATATCGAAAGTTTCCGTCAGGATTCAGAAATGCTGGATGAACTCGGAGACACATTGGCTGAGTCTATAGGCGGACTTATGCAGTCCATCAATACAATTGACACTGCTGTGTCAAACTATAAAAAAAGGCGACAGTGCGGCTCTTTTCATCCGTGCCAAGGTTGCACACGCAAACGTTCTGAAAGTTATGCAGCTTGCCGTTATCAACAAGCATACGGACATGAAACTCCCAGACCACAGAAACTGCATGTTTGGAAAAGTGTATTACAGCGACGAGTACCAGAGGATTTTCAAGAATGACCCAGACTATAAAGCTATTGAGAAACCGCATATAGAGGCACATAAATACGGCGACCTGATCTCTGAAGCAGTGAAAAATAACGACCCGAATATGCACCTGAGACTAAGAGATTTCAGCAACTCTGTAGAGGTATTTAAAACTGAAATGAACAAAATGATCAATAAATTGTTAAATACATGATAAAAAAAATTATCTTTAAATAATTAATGAAAAAAAATACTTGTATTTTGGCAATCATATGTTATCATGTTTTTAGTTACTAATACGGAGGAAATAATGTCTAAATCATTAGTCGGAACAGAGACTCTACAGAACCTTATGAAAGCATTCGCAGGTGAATCACAGGCGAGAAACAGATATGACTATGCTGCCGGTATAGCTAGGAAAGAGGGATATCGTCAGATAGAGAATATATTCCTTGAGACATCTATAAACGAAAGAATGCACGCAAAAAAAAGATTTTTCCAGTATGCCTGCGATGGTGTTGATGAGATGCCGCTCATGGTAAACGTAAATGCGGACTACCCTGTTGCATACTCTAACACTCTCGATAACCTTAAATATGCCGCTGACGGCGAACATGAAGAGTGGGAGATCCTTTACCCTAACTTTGCTAAGATCGCTGCTGAGGAAGGTTTTCCTCATGTCGAAGCACTCTTCAAAAAGATTGCAGATATCGAAGCTCACCACGAAGCAAGATACCTTAAGCTTATCGATAATATCAACAACGGACTCGTTTTCAAGAAAGAGGCGACTGTTGCTTGGAAATGTATCGTTTGCGGACATGTTCATGAAGGTCTCGAAGCTCCTTCTGTGTGCCCTGCGTGTGCACATAAGCAGGAACACTTTGAAATGTCTGTAATTAACTACTAGTATTTTCAAACACTTAGATATAATTAAGGGGCTGTAAAAAAAAGCCCCTTTTTTTTAGTTTAAATATAGATGTCTCTTGTTGTGTTTTAATAAAAAAAATTATCGTTTTGCGATAATTTTGTCTTGCTTTATTTCATAGTATCCTTATATTCTAGTCATATAAAGTATGAGGTGTGTTATGAGAAATCTGGATAGGATTAAAAAAAAGTAAGCAAAATTTTGTATGCAGTAATAACAGTTTTGATAATTGCTGTAATATCTTTCGATATATTCTTTTGGGTATTCCTGAATAGCCTGCCTGAAACCTTAATAACAGTTAATAAAGCTCCGCAAGCAGTTGTTTCTTACGAAGTTCCTTTATTAATACGAGTGGCTGGCTTTGCCGTTAGCTTGCTGCCTATCTCGGCATTGGTTTATGCTCTTATGAACATGAGAAAACTTTTTGGATACTATAAACTTGGAGTTATCTTTTCGTCGGAACATACCGTGTTGTTCAGAAGGGTAGCAAAGGGCTTTTTTGTTTATGGTTATATTGTCTGTGGTATATGAGTCGGTTAAAAGTGTTATCTTCTCTCTTGGGAATCCTCCGGGGAGCAGAGTTATAACAGTTAGCTTTACCTCCGATGATGCGTTTAATATACTTGTAGCCACCGTGATTTTGGTTATCGCATGGGTTGTCGAAGAAGGGCAGGCTATTGCAGAAGAAAATAAATTAACAATATGAGGTTCATATGGCTATTATCATAAACTTAGATGTCGTTTTGGCTGAAAGGAAAATGAAGTCAAATGAACTGGCAAAGCTCATAGGTATAACGGAACAGAACCTTTCTATATTAAAAACAGGAAAGGCTAAGGCTATTCGTATCTCTACTCTGGAGGCTATTTGCAAGCATTTAAACTGCCAGCCGGGGGATATTCTGGAGTATAGGGAGGATTAATCTACTGCTTAGTCATCCTTACCATACAGCACATTAAAGCTCCGCTTCCGCCGTTAGTTACCTTTACCATCGCTTGGCATACCTTGCAAATGTATGTCTCTCCCGTTTTACTCGCCATTATGAACTCCTGTCATTGTATATAATTGTAGTGATCTAGTAAAGTTTGCCACTGATTTGCAAAGTTTACCTCCGGTTGCTAAAGTTCGCCTCCGGTCTATAAAGTTTACCACTACACTCCGATCTTTTTTCTTTTTTATGTTATATTCTATTTATGAGCATTAAAAAACACTCCAGACAAATATAGTTCTGACACGTCATTTGGTCAAGGTGAACTGGCCGAATATGTTCCACATCTGAATGTAAGGAAAGTCTCCAGACCAAATGCAAGGTCGAACAGACCTCCTTGCTGGAAGACAGGCAGGCATCACGAGTTCCTGTCTGATGGTGAAGAGAGATATTTTCTGTACCTTTTGTGGGCTGAAGATGTTGTTGATATCAGAGAACAATTTCCTCTTGATATAGAAGAGACTATTGAAATTGCAAAGAGTATGGGTGTGAGACATCCTGCTAACAAAGAAGAAAAAAGTCACCATGACAACTGATTTTGTTATTACTCTGAGAGATGGAAGTGTTGTTGCAAGGACTTATAAAAAATACTGATGCGTTGTCGAATAAACGTAATCTTGAGAAACTCGGTATAGAAAAAGCTTACTGGGAATCTAAAGGTGTTGACTGTAAGATTGTTCATGAAAAGCTTATTGATAGGGTTGTTGCTGATAATATCAGTACTTTTAATGAATGCCGTGAATTTATCTGCAAGAATTCTATTCCTGATGACTGCATTAATATGTTTATGAGCTCTATAAGAAATAACCCATCTGAGTTAGCTGCGGTTTGCGACAAATTTGATGAGAATTTCAATTTTGAGGCTGGAACATCAATTAATATCTTTTCTAATCTGGTTGCTTATAAACAGCTAAAAGTCGATATGTTTAAGCCATTCAGTGCGTTTATGAAATGTTCGGATATTCTCTTTGTTGAGGTTGAGAAATGATCGTTGTTAATCAGGTGCTCAAGCTGGAAGATGACAGGATAGTCAGAGTATTATGGGTGGACGATTCATATGCATATATCTTTGATCTTGAATCACTGAAAGTTCCTGAGAAAGTAGATATTTCAGAACTATATAATGCATCGGAAGAAATAGAAGACATTTATGCTGTATATGCCGAAGAAAAAATCTCTGTCAGAAAAGCATAAAGAGATCAGAGATAAGTCGTGGAAGCTTATATCAGATATAATCGAATATGAGCCCGAAGTATACCAAAGCACAGTCCGTGGTACACTGATACGAGGGATATCAGAGCAGTCAGGAACTAACAGGAAAAATGTTTACACGATGATAAAGCGATACTGGCAAAGAGGGAAAGTGAAAGACGCTCTGCTTCCTGATTATAAAAAGTGTGGGCAAGCTAAGAAAAAAAGACTCTAACGAATTAAACAAAATATTAGAAATTGTATTTAAAGAGCACAACCGGGCTAAAGGTAAAAGAACTCTTAAATATTCATGGAAGAAAATGAAAATGGATTACTTTGCAGGATCACCTGAAAGTGAGATTCCTTCCTATGGCCAGTTCACTAAAAGATATCGTGATGCATTCAAAAAAAGTCTGAACGAGAGCGGGTTATCGTCGGTGATAAGAAGTACAGAAAAGACATATCTCCAAATCTGAGCAACTCTACGCTGGAGTCAAATGCTCCGGGCAAAAGGTATCAGATCGATGCCACAATAGCGGATGTACATATTGTTTCAGAGTTTGATAGGGCAGACTCAATTAGCAGGCCTACGGTGTATTTGTGCATTGATGTTTTCAGCAGAATGATTGCAGGTGTGTATATCGGATTAGAATCTCCTTCTATGGAAGGAGCTAGGATGACAATCCTTAACTGCATAGAGGATAAAGAGGAATACTGCTCGAGATATGATTATTCAATGAGCAAAGATGACTGGCCTGTCAGGTCACTGCCTTCTAATTTGCTGGGTGATAATGCGGAGCTTCGTGGTCTTACAGTTGAAAATGCGATTATGAAGCTAGGAATAGCGATAGAGAACACCGGATCTTACAGAGGGGATATGAAAGGGATCGTGGAGCGGAAATTCAGATCTCTCCACGACAGAATTAAAGCTGTTGTAAAAGGGATGATCATGCCTGACTTTCAGGAGAGAGGCGCACCGGATTACCGCAAAGAAGCCAGACTCACCATTAGCGAATTCTCTCGCATAGTATTTGCATGGATCAAGGAAGAGCATAATAAATACCTTCAGAACTACCCTCCTGATATCGAGATAGAAAAAGCTGGTATTAACAAGACCCCTTTAGAACTCTGGAAATGGGGAGCTCAGTATCGACCTCAGTTTCTGAAGACTGCTCCGGAAATGGTTGTAAGGGCGGCTCTATTGCCTAGTAAAATGGCGAGTGTGACGCAGAACGGAATAAGACTGCACAGGCACGTTCATTACACCTGTGATATAGCCATCAAAGAGGACTGGTTTATAAGGGCAAAGCATAATAAAAGCAAAATGAAGGTTCAGCTTATGTTCAATAAAAGGAATCTCAGAGAGGCATATATCTATTATAAGGGTGAATATCTACCTGTCTTGCCCACTATTAATTCTGACATTCTGAAGTACTCATACGAAGAACTTTTGTATATTGATAAAGCTGAGAAAAAAGAGGAAAAAAGGCTTACGAAAATAAAGAATTTCAGGCGTTTGTAAATTCAGAGAAAGAGATGCAGGAGATCGTCAGGGATGCTGATTATCTTTCAGGAATTAATAGCTCATCTGCGAAGGTGAATGTTACTAATGTAAAAGAAAATAGAGAAATAGAAAAGGCTGCCATAAAGCACCTTCAGAAAGAAACTCCTGAAGTGACTGTTGACCAAGAGGTTGTGGAAAGTGATACGACAACCGAGAACGACCCTATACTGGATGCCATAAGGGCTATAAGCAAGAAGAAGAAAGGCAGAAAAGATGGGTAAAGCAAAAATAGCTGAATATAAAAAAGCAAAAGTTAGCTATCTATCAGGATAATATTCTTATCGAAGCTTTGCCTGATATTAAATCAAGGATCGAACTTCTGGAAGAGATGACCTATTACCCTGAAATAGACGAAGATGAAATTGATCTTTCAGATGAAGAGAGATTGTTAGCAGTTAATAAGATTTATGATGTCTTTCACCCTTTCAAAATGCACGCAGATTTTGCAGAGAAAGTTACAGGGATGATTAGGGATGGCTACGTTTCCAGAAAACCTGCCAGAACACTAAAAGAAGCTGAGAAAATTAATCATAGCAAATTCAGAGGCATTAAGAATGCTGCATTTATCGGACCTTCAGGTGTGGGTAAGAGTACCTCTACGGAAAGGGTTTTGTCATTATTTGATCAGGTGATAGTTCATACTCGTCCGCATAATCTATATCAGATTGTGTGGCTTAAGGTTGATTGCCCTCCCGGAGGAAGCCTGAAGCAACTTTGTTTATCGTTCTTTAAAGCAATAGATGACATAGAAGACATGGGCACTGATTACGCCAGAATGTATCAGAAGTATACACTGGATCGTATGACTACAAAAGTTGCAGAAGTTGCCACACGTCACCATTTAGGTCTTTTAGTAATAGATGAAATTCAAAACCTTACCATTGCGAAATCTGTTAATGAAGAGACAATGCTTAACTTCTTTGTGACGTTGAATAATACATCTAAGATTCCTGTGATGCTTATTGGTACTCCGAAAGCAAAGGGCATATTTAAAGGCGATTTTCGTCATATGCGGAGATGGGGTAATGAAATTAAGTGGGGTCGTCTGGACAATGATGGTTTCTGGAAAGAATTTCTAATTGAATTATGGGATTATAACTGGTTGAAAAAATCAGCCTGAACTTACTCAGGAGCTAGTTAATGTTTTCTACGAAGAGAGTCAGGGGATTATCGATGTTGTTCTGACGTTGTATAAGGCTGCTCAGGAGCGTGGTGTCAGAGATGGGCTGGAGACGTTCAATAGCAAGACTATTAAGTTATTAGCTAAAACTGAGCTAGCTGGCCTTGCTGAAGTGCTGGATGCTTTGAAACTGAAGGACAAGGCTACTCTGTCGAAATTCAGTGATATAACTCTTGAAACAATGAGTGATTTTACGGCTGATTTTAGCGAACAAAAACCAGATCACAAGCCGTCTAAATCAAAGATATCTAAACAAAATCTAGCTCAGGAATCTATTGAGCAGTTAGTTATGCTGGATGTGTCTGAGAATTATGCAAAAGCACACGTTGAAGACTTAATAAAAAAAGAATCCGGAAATAAAGAAAAGGGAACTTGTAACAATAATCCTCAAATCATATGAAAAGCTGACGAATAGTTATAAAAGAAACAAGGCAGATCAGGTTGAAGCTCCACTTGTAAAGTACTTTGCAAAAGAACAAGAAAGTGGGAAACCTGTCTGGCAGCTTTTGGATGAGGCTGGTGAAACAGCCGATCCGATGGAGGATTTTGATATGGGGATAGAAAGGTAACATGTTTCCCTGATCCATATCCAGGTGAGCTCCTTTACAGTGTGGTAGCCCGATACCACAGTCGAATGAACCATTCTAATATCACTTTTTCTGTTGAAGAGTTATTTGGAAAAGCTACCTCCAAAGTTGTGTATGATCTTCCGTGTAACATAGGTCATTTATCAGAAACACTTAAACGCTCCCATTTTATTTATCCGGCAGAAGAGATCATCAGAAAGCACACTCTGTATAATCTTTACGAGCACTTTGTGCCGTCAGAGCTTGCCGGAAGAATTTATGAAAGAATGCTAGAAAATAAGGGTTTAGGTCTGCACTCGTCACTTGGACTATGCGCCTCGTATGTGCCTATGCTGAAGTATTTCAAGTTCTGTCCAGATTGTAATTCTGAGTTTATGTCAAAATATGGAGAGTTTTATATTCTTAGAGTTCATCAAAATTCATGTATTAATGTTTGTCCCTATCATGGGACTCTTCTGATAGATTCTGATATTGATATCAGGAACTATAAGAAAGTTGTTTGTCCAAAGCCTGAAAATATGAGCAGATTGAGAATCACAGACCCCTTGAGCAAGGCTGAAATGGCTCACAGTATAAAAATAGCTGAAGCCTTTGATTACATAATTTCAGGAAAGTACGATTATCCTTTTAGCATTCTCAGGAATAAATATCTTAACTTACTAAAGTGTCACGGCCTGCTTCATGGTCGCAGTGGTGTTAAAATCAGTAAGCTGAAGGAAGCTTTCAGGAAGTGTTATGGAGAGGCATTCCTTAGAAAGTTAGGTTGCGAAGTCAATGATAGTTACTGCAACTGGCTGCTTGCTATTTTCCGGAAACATCAGCGACTCTTTCATCCGATAAGGCATATTCTTGTGATTATATTCTTAGCCGAGTCCATTGAACAGTTTTGTAATTTCATCCCGGATATTCTTCTGCAACCCGATAAACGAAAAAAATGACGCTAGAGACGATTTTAGCCATCACTATAGGGAAATCATTACTTTATTGCACAAGTATCCTGAAAAGAGCCGTCAGGGGCTTCGTAATATGAATGGTGCTGCTTACCAGTGGATATATGCTCACGACAGAGAATGGTTTGAACAGCATATGCCGGAGAAACGCAAACCAAAGTCGATTCCAAAGAGAGTGGACTGGCAAAAAAAAGGATTCTGAATTGCTCCATCAAGCGCAGAAAATTGTGTCAAATCTTCTGAATAAGCGTGATCCGTTTACCCGTATTACGAATCATAGAGTTTGCAATCTTACGGGTGAATCTTACAAAGTGTTAAGAAACCTTGAAAAAATTACCGAATACAAAGAAGTATCTGGACTCTGTAACAGAGACTTCTTTGCAGTTTCAGTACCGGAAAATTGCACAAGTGGTTCAAGGTTGCTCTGCTACTCAGGTGAGTGAAGATTTCATTTACCGGAAGGCGGCAATTGTGAAATACAGGCACAAAGAGGTTGATGATTACATAAGTCACTTATTAGAACAAATTGCCCGGGGGCGTGTTGATGAATTCTGATATCAAGAGTTTCAATGATTTACAAGATACGACTATTTATTGGGTCGGTGGGTTCATTAAGAAGTTTGGAAACAAACGCCCTAAAGTCCGTGTTTATGCAAATACTAACGGCTTCGTATGGTATTATGATGTTGCTCTCGGACGGCTGCCATGGATGTATATCGGAGCAAAATATAAGCAGGGGCAGTTTACCGAAGTCAGCGGAAGCGGCAGTGTAAATTTTACTCTGCGGAATATGGCTGATATCGAATTTGTTCCTTTTGATGAAGTACCATTTGAGCTTCGCAGGTTAAGGAAGAATCCAAATTTAGCAAAAGAGCTTGTTTGCAGATATTCTCTTAATGGCAATACTTATTACATCCCTCAGATGGAGTTTATCAGAAACTTCTTTGGCTTTAATAACACTGCCCTTTATTACCTTTTAATGCCTTCCGGTATAGATAGCCTTTTTAAGATAGAAAATATTGTAAATGATGATATTGAACTGGCTTTTACAGACAGATTTCCTCGCAACCTTTTAAACCTGCATACAGCATCATTAATGGGATCGTTTTTATTAGAGCCAGAGTTGATGAATTTTTTGGAGCAGTGTTTACGAATCCTACCGGACGAATAGTAGCCAACTTTTTTACGCCACCAGAACTTCAGGATATTACCTTAAATTGTAGTGGGATATGGGATGGGAACAGCTATCTGGTATACAAAATAAATAAGATTAATAACATTCCTAAGCCATTTGATAATGTATTCTTTTCACACCCTAGCGATACCTCTGAAGATGAGGATGAAGACGACTTAAAAGATCGAACTGTTACCGTGCCTGAAAAAAAAGAGAAAGAAGGTCACGAAGTAACCGATGATGACTATGCAAAAGATGAGACCAATAAATTTACTATGTCTTACGAGTCTGCAAAAACAGCTTTCGGCTTCAACAGGAAAGTGCGTGGTGAAAGGAAGAAGAGTAATGCTAGTAAACGGTACAAAACACAAGTCAGGAGAGACGAAGACAGGACGACTGATGATAACAGATTAAGCACTGGCTTGTCTGTTTCTGATGGCGATGTTAAAGCTGCTAATATTGACAATGCATTCATATACCAGACTTACGGAAAGAACATTTGTGGTCTGGAAGATTTTCTCAAAGCGATTGAATATCTCAGGCTGAAAGTTGATATTATTGATGTCCATATAGGAAGCTTATTCGGTGATAAAAAAGTTTGTGATGCTGGATGATAATATCAGGCGATCGTACGCTTTAGTTGTTCTGCAAAAAGCATTCATAATAGAAGTAGCTCGTCCCGATGATCATTCGATTTCCACCCTCATATTAAAAAACATTTCAGGAGCACACCTTAAGGCATACTTTCGTGAACTGCTATCAAGCATGATCAGTAACGGAGGTCACTGGGATTTTGAATTTCTGAATAACCACTTTTCAGGAAAATATCTCATTTCAAAACATATGCAGTCTGATACTCCTTTGAGGTGGGCAAAAAAGACTAATAAACAAGCTATAATTCTATTTTGAGAGTATAATTAAACTTTCTGCGAGTTCTTTCCTACCGCCTTGTTGAGAAGATGATCTCATAGATCTAAAAGGATCGATCGTTTCAATCTTAAAGCCTAAACCATGAGCGATCTCAGAGAAAATAGTCGCTGAATTTATGTAAACATCGTTGTACATGCTGTCACCAACAACCATCCATAATGTCCCTTTATCATTAAGTATTCTAAATGATTCAGTAAGAATAGAGTGCATTTCGGTGAAGTAAGCACCAACCATCTCCGGCAAATGTTTTCCCCATAATTCGTCTCTGATTTCATATAGGCTTAATAATGTATTATTTAAAGTGTGTGAAATATTTGGCTTTGTAGTGTATTTTCTGGAAACTTGTATATGCGAAGTTAAAGTGTTCTTTCTTAAGTTTATATTTGATTGAGCATTAGTTAAATATCCTAAAATCCATAACTCAATGTTGTATACATCTGTGTAATCAAAAGAATTAGGATATGGAGGAGAAAAGATAATTAGGTCAGAATTGTCAATGGATCTAAGTTTTTTTTCGGGAATCGCCTCTGATAAGATTATATTGCTGGTGTTTTATATCTTGAAATGCTTTTAAATCATTGAAAGCATCCATTATTGCAGACTCAAATCTAATGTCAAAATCAAGGCAGCTTATATCTCTTGTTTTCCAGTTTTGTCTGTATTTTCGGCCTTTTCCGTTTACAAATACATTGCTGAAATCAACTAAAATTCCGCCTAGGATTACTTTGAGGAATCTTCTGTGGTGTGGACTATAAAGATTATTGATATATTTTAAATAAGTATAAATTCGTATAGCGATATCTGCATTAAAAAAGCCATTTATCTTTTTTCCCCGGTTGAATAAAGGTCTGGGGTAGTGTTGGTAACTCATTTACATTAATACTATCTTTAGCAGCTGAACTGATAACTGATTTGATATCTCTTTCAAGTGTTTTTTAGGCTATAAGTGTGTAATTTTGATTCTATAAGGTCAGCAAGAAATGGGTTGATTTCTATTGTTGTAGAATTAACTCCTAAAAACTGACATGCCAGTGCTGTTGTGCCAGATCCTCCAAAAGGGTCAAGGCAATTATTAACAGGTATTATACTTTCACTAATTGCTCTTTGTACAATTTCAGGAACAAAAGCTTCTTTGAATCTTTTCCATGTTTGAAAAGGTAAAGGTTTTGAACCATGATTTGTTCCAATATTAGCAATTACTCTATTTTTTAGTCCAATTGTTGAATGCAATAGATTCCATATTGATACCTTTTATTATGTATAAATTTAACATTAAATTATACCTTTGAAAAGGGTATAAATCAATAAAAAAAATGTTGATTTTCAGTTAATTACGATGTTTTATAGACTGATTTAACTGTGTTGAAAAAAATCTTCAATATGTGAGACTATTATACATTAAGGTGGAGTGTTAGATATGGCTTTAAATTTTCCAGTTATAAAAAAAAGTAACAATTGAAGATTTTACTTTGTATAGTTTGCAGCAGAGAATTGAAGCAAACATTAATGATGGTGTGTTTTGTTTAGCTGGTGCAAATGGACTTGGTAAGTCAACGTTCTTATCTATTATTAATTTTGCTTTGACAGGCATTGTTGCTGATCCGGAAGCACCTTATAAGTCACCAGATGAATTCTATAAAAAAGTGTGTTCCCTATACAAATAAATATTTTATAGGCAGGGTAAAAGCTGATCACATTTCAAATGCGAACGTAGAAATAGTCTTTAGTAGTAATAGAAATACTTATCATTTGAAAAGAGGTTTTGATCTTTCAAATAATGTCTTTGAATTTACAGTGATTGATGAGAATGGTGAAGTTCTCTATAATGCTAATAGCTCTAATGCTGAAGAAAATGAGTTATCCTATAAAAACAAAGTTGCATCCGACATTGGAGTGGCAACTTTCGAGCAATATGTTTTCCTACATTACTTTTTTACTTGTATTTGATGAGTCAAGAAAGCTGCTTTTTTGGGATAGAGCGGTATTGAATCAGATTGTATTTTTTATGTTTTGGTTCAGACCCCGAAGAGGCGAAGAGATCTAGTCAACTAACTAGAGATATAGAAAAAAGAAGACTCTCTGGTACGAAATTACAACTGGCAGGCATCAGCACTGAAAAAAAGAAATTGATGAATTAAGCAAAGGCTTTATCTCTTTTTTCCGCTGAAGCAGTTGCCAAGTTTGAAGAGCAATATCAGGCTTTACTTGATGAAATCGAACAGATTTCTGGAGAACTTGAAAAAAGGGAATGTAAGTTTAGATGGGCACAATGCTAACTTATCTGAGCTAGCTGCTATAGTATCACAATATGAGCTCCAATACGATGAACTGTTTCGAGAGAGCTTAGGCGAAACATCTAAAAGTTTAATTTCAGTCCAAAATAATTCAATCATCACAAGGTCTCTTGCTAATAGAAGTTGTTATTTATGCAAAAGTACTTCAGAAGAATCTATTGATCATATTAATAGAAAGATTGCAGAACTAACCTGTCCATTATGTGACGCAAAATTAGAAAAATCTGATGAAGATGAAATATATACTAAATTACAAGAAATTGATGACAAGTTATTAAAAAACAAAAGATAGACTAAAAACTACTCTTGCTGAAATTCAGCAACAAAGAAGTATAAACAAATCTTTCGTGGATGAGCTGGGTGTCAAACAAAAAGAATTTGATTTACTAACGAGTGATAATAACGAGCTGCTAATACACATTAAACATAAAAAAAATGATAATGATATTATTAAGCGAAAAAAAATTGATGAATATAATAATCTCAAAGCAAGAGCTGAATCTCATAAAGTAAAAAAAA